>OKGA01000001.1_pt1 | contig 671420 bp, 615 predicted proteins | sample 1611451 | NCBI WGS metagenome assembly OKGA01 (sample SAMN04436745, study PRJEB24849) | human gut metagenome | biome: human gut; feature: NICU; material: stool | host: Homo sapiens | place: USA: Saint Louis, MO | collected 2010-12-22
ATCTCCATTTGATCTAAACCTTTTAGCCGGTCCGGCACATCGTCAGGATATTTCTCAAGAATTCGCTCATAGACGTACTTGTAAAATTCCTGACGGGGGTATTTGTCTTGCCGCATCACGGCAAGATATTGTGCAATCTGCGGCAGACCCGCCACGTCGTGCCCACCTAACGGATAGTGGTAGATTTCCCCCCATTCACGCGCCAGTTCACGCCGCGAGCCGAACAGCGCTTCGTTCATGCTCGGGCCGAGGATAGGAGTGCTGTCTTGGCTGGTAATATTGTCGACGATCAGAGCCCAGGGATCCTTATTTTCGTCGGAAACACCGAATCCGGGTGGATACCAAATACGTGCATTATTCAACCGGGTAAAAACGACCGGGATCCACCAGTCCGGTGAGTCCATGATTTTTGCCCGCGCACTGGCGGTAGCGCGATCGACTTCGCCATGCTCCGCCAGCTGTCTGAAAAACTCCGGGATAAATTGCGTTGCCGCAGACATCGACAGCTTGCCCTGCATCGCCAATACCGCCGGCACGCCCTCTTTGGCTAACAGGGGGCCCAGAGCGACCAGCGCGTCGCGTGCGGGATTGCCGGCACCGGCGCTTTGGCAGGAGCATAGGACGACCAAGCTGGGAATTCTCTCCAGCGCGCCCAAACGCGCGGCGAAATCTTCGCCGGTGACGCTGGCGGCATTCCCGGTCTCATCCTCCAACCACAACACGGCGCCTTGCTGCCCGACAATGCCGTGACACATGAGATAGAGAATGTCGGCTCCCTCTTCTATGCCTTCGATAATCGCCTGGAGCGTCGCGCTTCCGCGCCGCGTGAGCGTGGTTAACGGAACATGACGCAGCGCATTTTCAGCGAGCTCCTGTTCTTGGGGAACGTTGATAGGCGGGAAGGTTTCCGACAGGTCCTGAGGATTGGCGATGGCTAATAGTGCCTTAATGCCTTGTTTAGGGCGCAACATCGGGAGGCGGTAAGTTCGGGCCGCCAGATAGCGCGAGAAAACGCACTGATTGCTGCGTAAGAGATGCGTGGCTGGATCGGAGGGGTCAACCAGCGTTTCCCAAGGGAGGCTGTGCAATATAGATGCGTTTGAATCGATAAGCAGACGTATTTTTAGTGGGCTTTGCTGATGGCCGGAAAATGCACGGGCGGACGTGAATGCGTCACGCAGCGCAGGCGGCATAAACAGTGAGTCCGATAATAATTGGCCCATTCTTTGCGGGTTGCCGGAATAAAATGTCGGATCGTGGATATTTAATGCCAACGGGATGAAAGGGGTAATATTTTCGCTTTCGTCAAAGCGCTGGCGAAAACTGGCTTGAAATTCATCGAGTGAATTCCGCTGAAACACGATCTCAAGTTCCGCATAGCCTTTCATGAACGTACCCCCGACAGTAGCGTTGTCGACAGCATTGACGACCAAAACGAGAGAGGGAGGCGGGAGTCTACCCAGCGTATTTCAGCACGTAGTTATTTAGATAACTGATTTTTTTATTTAATATTTTGCTGAGACACTGGGTGTTCAGAGCGTCGCCGACCAGTTCGTGACGGTATAATATACATCTAGCTCGAATAAGGATTTCTGTCCAATATGGCGCGGTGTTGATGAGGAGCGCTTCGCTACTGAAATAAAATAAGGGCGAAAATTAATAGATAAATAACGATAGGATGCGTTGTATCGATTTTTGCGCACAGCCATGCAACGCAAAAAGCAAAAAGCAAAAAGCAAAAAGCAAAAAGCAAAAAGCAAAAAGCAAAAAGCCCGCTCGGGTTTCCCTGAGCGGGCTTCTCTAAATATGGCTCCTCTGACTGGACTCGAACCAGTGACATACGGATTAACAGTCCGCCGTTCTACCGACTGAACTACAGAGGAATCGTGTGAACGGGGCGAATAATAGCGGGGCGTTCGGGGTTTGTCAAAGCGCTAAACTGCAAAAAAAGCGCGTTTGCTGGCGGAATGAGCACCTTGCGTTGTTTTTCGGCATTTTCCATCGCTGTGCGGTGATTTTGCGGCCCACAACGATTGCACAAGCCTTTGCACGGCGATGGTGCAGGGCCGTTCTCCCTCTCATGCTAGCCGCACTGCCCAGACTCTCGTTTATCCCCGCTACACGCCGCGCCGCAACTGATATGTAGGATGAATAAGCAAACAATATGTATTCGTCGTCACAATGGCTGGATTTTTGCTTACCCATTTTTGGGGAATGCGACTGCGCTCTCAAGAAAATTATTTTCCCCGTCTACACATAAAGTGACTGATCCGCGCCCCAGGGCGTTTCGCTACAACAGTGCTGAGGAAGATAACAATGTCATCGAAATTGATAAAAAGTCCGCTCGCTGCTTTGCTCATCGGTTGTCTAGGTACGGCGTTTTCCGCGCAGGCCGATATCGTCATCGGCGTCGCCGGGCCGTTCTCCGGGCCGAACGCCACCTATGGCGATCAGTATTGGCGCGGGGCTTCGCAGGCGGCGGCGGACATCAACGCCGCCGGTGGCATCAAAGGGGAAAAAATCAAACTGGTGCAGGGGGATGACGCCTGCGAACCGAAACAGGCGGTCGCGGTCGCCAACCGGCTGGTGGATCAGGACAAGGTGTCGGCGGTGGTCGGCCACTTCTGTTCCTCATCCACCATGCCCGCCTCCGAGGTGTATGACGAGGCCGGCATTATCGCCATTACCCCCGGCTCCACCAACCCGCAGATCACCGAGCGCGGCATGAAGAGCATGTTCCGCATGTGCGGGCGCGACGATCAGCAGGGCGTGATCGCCACCAACTACATGTTGGATACGCTGAAGGCCAAGCGCATCGCGGTGATCCACGATAAAGACACCTACGGCCAGGGGTTGGCGGACGCAGCGAAGGCGGCGATGAACAAGCGCGGGGTTAAAGAGGTGCTGTATGAGGGGCTGTCGCGCGGCGAGAAAGACTTCAATGCGCTGGTGACCAAGATCGCCTCGGTCAAACCTGACGTGGTCTACTTCGGCGGCTGCCATCCGGAAGCCGGGCCGCTGGTGCGCCAGATGCGCGAGCAGGGCGTGACCGCCAAGTTCTTCTCCGGCGACTGCGTGGTGACCGAAGAGCTGGTGACCGCCGCCGGCGGGCCGCAGTACACCAACGGCGTGCTGATGACCTTCGGCAACGATCCGCGCCTGATCCCGGAGGGCAAGGCGGTGATCGCCAAGTTCCGCGCCAGCGGCTTTGAGCCGGAAGGCTACACCCTCTATTCCTACGCCTCGATCCAGGCGATCGCCGCCGCCTTCAACGCCACCGGCGGCAAAGACAGCGCCAAGGCCGCCGAATGGCTGAAGTCACACGACGTGGACACCGTGATGGGCAAGAAAGCCTGGGACCAGAAGGGCGATCTGAAGGTCTCGGACTACGTGGTCTATCAATGGGATGACAAGGGCAAATATCACCAACTGTAAACGGCCTAACCGTGAAGTTATGACCCTATGACCGACGGGCCGCCGCCTTGGCGCGCCCGTTCCGCGATGACCTTTGGGCCGCGTCGGACTGCGTTGGCGGCCTTACCAGGCGAGACTGCTCATTATGGATGTATTCTTTCTGCAACAGCTGATCAACGGCCTGACCCTCGGCGCGGTGTATGGCCTGATCGCCATCGGCTACACCATGGTTTACGGCATCATCGGCATGATTAACTTCGCCCACGGCGAGGTATATATGATCTCCGCCTACCTGTGCGCCATCGGTTTGGCGCTGCTGTCGTTCTTCGGGCTGCACTCGTTTCCGCTGCTGATCCTCGGCACGCTGGTGTTCACCATCGTCATCACCGGGGTGTACGGCTGGGTAATCGAGCGCATCGCCTACAAGCCGCTGCGCAACTCCACCCGTCTGGCGCCGCTGATCTCCGCCATCGGCATGTCGTTAATCCTGCAAAACTACGCGCAGATAAGCCAGGGGCCGCGCCAGCAGGGTATCCCGACGCTGCTGAGCGGCGTGTTCCGCCTGGAGTTCGACGGCGGCGTGGTGCAGATCACCTACACCAAAGTGTTCATTCTGGTGGCGTCGCTGCTCGGCATGGCGATCCTCACCTACATCATTCAGCGCACCCGGCTGGGGCGCATCTGCCGCGCCACCCAGCAGGATCGCAAAATGGCTTCGATTCTCGGCATCAATACCGAGCGGGTGATCTCGCTGGTGTTCGTGATCGGCGCCGCCATGGCCGGGTTGGCCGGGGTGCTGATCACCATGAACTACGGCACCTTCGATTTTTACGTCGGCTTTATCATCGGCATCAAGGCCTTCACCGCCGCGGTGCTGGGCGGCATCGGATCGCTGCCGGGCGCGATGCTGGGCGGGCTGCTGCTCGGGGTGGCGGAGGCGCAGTTTGCCGGCATGGTGAACTCGGATTACAAGGACGTGTTCTCCTTCGGGTTGCTGGTGGCGATCCTGATCTTCCGTCCGCAGGGCCTGCTCGGCCGGCCGCTGGTCGCCAAGGTTTAAGGAGAACGCCATGTCGCAATCCGTAATCAACGGCGGGCTGGACGTCAAACGCAGCCTGTTGGACGCTGTCTTGGCCGGGCTGATCGCCCTGATCGTGTTCGGGCCGATCGTCGGCATCGTGCTGAACGGCTACAGCTTCAACTTCGAGCCGCACCGGCTGGTGTGGATCATCGTCGCGGTGATGGCCGGGCGGCTGCTGCTGAGCCTGTTCCTGCAAACCGCGCCGGGGCGCAGGGTGTTGGCGCGCTTCGACGGCGGCAACGACGGCGTTTACGTGCGGCCGCTGGGCTATAAATCCAACCTGCGCTGGATCCTGCCGCTGATGGCGGCGATCGCGCTGCTGTTCCCGTTTGTCGCCACCAAATACCTGCTGACGGTGGCGATCCTCGGCCTGATCTACGTGCTGCTCGGCCTGGGGCTGAACATTGTGGTCGGGCTGGCGGGGCTGCTCGATCTGGGGTACGTGGCGTTTTACGCCATTGGCGCCTACGGGCTGGCGCTGGGCTACCAATATCTCGGGCTGGGGTTTTGGGCGATGCTGCCGCTGGGGGCGCTGATGGCGGCGCTGGCCGGCGCACTGCTGGGTTTTCCGGTGCTGCGCATGCACGGCGACTACCTGGCGATCGTTACGCTGGGGTTCGGCGAGATCATTCGGCTGGTGCTGAACAACTGGATGTCGCTCACCGGCGGGCCGAACGGCGTCTCGGTGCCGGCGCCGACGGTGTTCGGCCTGGAGTTCGGCCGCCGCGCCAAAGACGGCGGGGTGCCGATCCACGAGTTTTTCGGCATCGATTACAACCCGAATCTCAAGTTCATTTTCATCTACGCGGTGCTGTTTTTGGTGGTGCTGCTGGTGCTGTATATCAAGCACCGGCTGACGCGCATGCCGATCGGCCGCGCCTGGGAGGCGCTGCGCGAGGATGAGATCGCCTGCCGTTCTCTGGGGCTGAACCACGTGCTGGTGAAGCTGTCGGCGTTTATGCTCGGCGCTTCCACCGCCGGGCTGGCGGGGGTGTTTTTCGCCACCTACCAGGGCTTCGTCAACCCGACTTCGTTCACCTTCTTCGAGTCGGCGCTGATCCTGGCGATCGTGGTGCTGGGCGGCATGGGCTCCACCCTCGGCGTGGTGCTGGCGGCCTTCGTGCTGACGGTGGCGCCGGAGCTGCTGCGCAGCTTCGCCGAATACCGGGTGCTGCTGTTCGGCGTGCTGATGGTGGCGATGATGATCTGGCGGCCGCGCGGGCTGGTGCGCATCAGCCGATCCAGCTTCGCCGAACGCAAGGGGGTGGCGCCATGAGCGACGCCATTTTGCGGGTGGAACACCTGATGATGCACTTTGGCGGCATCAAAGCGCTGAACGACGTCAATCTGGAGGTGGAACGCGGCTCCATCACCGCGCTGATTGGCCCCAACGGCGCCGGCAAGACCACGGTATTCAACTGCCTGACCGGCTTTTACCGCGCCAGCGGCGGCGCGATCCTGCTCAATACCCACAAGCGGCCGACCGACGTGATCCAGGTACTGGGGCAGAAGTTCCGCGCCGGCGACTGGATACGCCCAAAGCGGCTCGGTTCGCGCCTCTACTACAAGATGTTCGGCGGCACCCACCTGGTGAACCGCGCCGGGCTGGCGCGCACCTTCCAAAATATCCGTCTGTTCCGCGAAATGTCGGTGGTGGAGAACCTGCTGGTGGCGCAGCACATGCAGAGCAACCGTAACCTGATCGCCGGGGTGCTGAATACGCCGGGCTACCGCCGGGCGGAGAGCGCCGCGCTCGATCACGCCTTCTACTGGCTGGAGGTGGTGGATCTGGTGAGCTGCGCCAACCGGCTGGCGGGAGAGATGTCTTACGGCCAGCAGCGGCGGCTGGAGATCGCGCGCGCCATGTGCACCGCGCCGGAGATGATCTGCCTCGACGAGCCGGCCGCCGGGCTGAACCCGGTGGAAACGGCCACGCTGAGCCGCATCATTCGCTTCCTGCGGCAGCATCACGGCATTACGGTGCTGTTGATCGAGCATGACATGGGCATGGTAATGGAGATCTCCGATCGGGTGATCGTGCTCGATCACGGCGATGTGATCGCCCGCGGCACGCCGCAGGAGATCCAGCACAACGAGGCGGTGATCGCCGCCTACCTGGGCGCGGATGAAGAGGAGCTGGCGGGATGAGCGAAGCGATATTGGAATTTCGCGAAGTGGATGTGTTTTACGGGCCGATCCAGGCGCTGCGCCAGGTGTCGCTGCAGGTGAACGCCGGGGAGACGGTGGCGCTGATCGGCGCCAACGGCGCGGGCAAGTCCACGCTGTTGATGTCGATCTTCGGCCAGCCGCGCATCGCCGGCGGGCAGATCCTGTTTGGCGGCGAGGACATCAGCCGTCGCTCCACGCACTTTGTTGCCAGCAGCGGCATCGCGCAGGCGCCGGAGGGGCGGCGCATCTTTCCGGACATGAGCGTGGAGGAGAACCTGCTGATGGGCACCATCACCGTCGGCAATCGCTACCTGGAGGAGGATTTGCCGCGTATGTTCGAGCTGTTTCCGCGCCTCAAGGAGCGGCGCAATCAGCGGGCGATGACCATGTCCGGCGGCGAGCAGCAGATGCTGGCGATCGCCCGCGCGCTGATGAGCCGGCCGAAGCTGTTGCTGTTGGACGAGCCGAGCCTGGGGCTGGCGCCGATCGTGGTGCGGCAGATCTTCGGCGTACTGCGCGAGCTGACCCGCAGCGGCATGACGCTGTTTCTGGTGGAGCAGAACGCCAACCACGCGCTGAAACTGTCCGATCGCGGCTATGTGATGGTCAATGGCCAGATCCGCCTCACCGGCAGCGGCCAGGAGCTGTTAAACGATCCGGAGGTGAGAAAGGCCTATCTGGGCGGCGGCTGAGCGCCGCCCCACGGGCAGGGATGCCCGCGTTCATTTTTCAGCGGCGTTGCGCTCTTGGCCATCGTAGTGCGAACGGGCCGCTCTGAAGGCGTCGGCGGAGGCGATAATCCACGACCAGAGCGGCAGCATGTTGAGCAGCATCTCTTCCCCCGCGTCGGTGATGGTGTAAACCACGCGGGGCAGTTTCTCCTGATAATCGCAGCGCGATATCAGCCCGTCCCGCTCGAGATGGCGCAGCGTCCGCGTCAGCATTCTCTGCGTCACGCCCGCCAGTTGGCGGCTTATCTCGCCGTGGCGCAGCGGCCCGTGAGTGCCCAGGATATGCAATACCCCCAGCGACCAACGGTTGCCCGCATGCGCGAGGATCTCACGCTTCAACCCTTCATCGTCGTTGCTCAGTTCTTCACAGAACGCCTGCGAAAATTGCAGCAGCGCTTCCCGATCGCTCGTCATATTCCTCTCCGGTATCACGCGTGTACCTAATTGAACCCGTTTTTGTCAGCTGTCAGGATGACGCAGTGTCAAGACAGGAGGCAAGAATGAAATCCACAAATCCATCTATCAATACCGTGCTCATACTCGGCGCCGGTGAACTGGGGCTGCCGGTATTGCGTGCGATGAGCCGGCAGGCTCGGTTATCTCCATCTTTAAAAATCAGCGTGCTGCTCCGGCCGGAGGCTGCACGCGCCGTCAGCGGCCCGCTCCGGGCGCGGCGGGATGCGCTGGCGCGGCTCGGCATCGCCGTGGTGGAAGGCGATCTGCAGCAAAACGGCGTGGAGGCGCTGAGCGCGCTATTCCGTTCCTTCGACGCGGTGATCAACTGCAGCGGCTTTGTCGGCGGGGCGGGCACGCAGGTAAAGATCACCCAGGCCGTCTTGCTGGCGGGCGTGGCGCGCTACTTCCCGTGGCAGTTCGGCGTGGACTACGATGTCGTGGGTAAAGGCAGCGGGCAACAGGTGTGGGATGAACAGCTCGAGGTGCGCCATCTGCTGCGTGCGCAGCGTGCGACAGAGTGGGTGATTGTTTCCACGGGCATTTTCACCAGCTACCTGTTTGACCCCGGCTTTGGCGTGGTGGATGCGGCAAGCAAAACGGTGCGCGCGCTGGGCGACTGGCGCTACGCGGTGACGCTGACCACCCCTGAGGACATTGGCCGGCTGACGGCCGCGATTTTTTTCCATCGGCCCGCGTTTCGCAACCAGGCGGTTTATATCGCCGGCGACACGCTGACCTACCGCGAGCTTGCCGATCTTATGCAGGCGTACTGGGGCGTGGAGGTCAACAGGATCCTGTTGGACAAAGAGCGGCTGCAGGCGGAGGTGCGCAATCATCCGCATGACGTCGGCGCCAAATACCGGCTGGCTTTCGCCCGGCCCGACGGCGTGGCCTGGGATAAGGCGAAAACCTTCAATGCGCGCCAGGGCATAGCCACCACCACCGCCGAGCAGTGGCTGGCTTCTCAGGGCGGTTAATCGCCTGAGCGCCGCAGTCAGAACTGGCGCTGCATCCAGCGCACGTTCAGCCGCACCAGCGCGATGATGGCGCCGGAGAGCAGCCGCAGCCCGGCGGGCATGTCGCGGCGGCGGATGTCCAGCAGCAGCACGGTGCGCACCTGCGGGCTGTCGTTCCACACCTCGTGTTCGAAGGTATCGTCCCACAGCATGAACTCCCCCTCGTGCAGCCGGTATTCGCGGCCGTCCACTTTCAGCACCGCCGCCGGCGCGCCGTCGGCGCGTTTGGGCATGTCCAGCACCAGATAGCCGCGCAGAATGCCGCGAAACGGCCCGCGATGGGGCGGCACCTGTTTGCCGGGCGCCAGGAAGGAGAGCGAGGCGGACAGCACGTCAGGCGACGAAGCGATCAGCGCCGCCAGCGTCGGGCAGCGCGCCAGGTTGTGGGGGATGGGCTGGCCGTAGGCCTTCATGATGAACATGCGCCAGTCGCGCGCGTCGTTGGCGGAGATCGACGCCTGCTGGCTCATGATCTCGTGAAAACGGGGAATATTGTGCAGATCGTGGGCGACGGTCAGCGCCTCTTCGCGGATCTGCCGCCATTGGGCGGTGAAACGTTCGGCGTCGGGGAACAGCGCGGCGCTGTCGAGCACCGGCTTGCCCTGAATGCGGCGATCGTAAACATTGCGCAATGCGAGCACGGACCAATCATAAATCGCGGACATCATAATGACCTCGCCTCAGGAAACGCCAAAGGGACACTGCGCGCTTCTTCGGCGCGGCGCGTGGACGGCCTGGGAAGAACGGCAGGAAAAATTGGTACGCTTCAATAGATTAGCACAGCATTTTGGCAACCGTGCGTCGGTGAGCGTGTCGATGGGCGGTGAAAAAAACCACACAATTAAAGTGTGACGTATATCGCATTTAGCGGGCCGGTTGGTTAAAATATCGCGACTTGCCCGCACCTGTCCGGATTTTGTTTACCATGGAACACGCTCCCGTTTCGCGCTCAACCGCCTGGTTGCGCGTGGTTATCCTCGCCGTCTCGGCCTTTATCTTCAACACCACCGAGTTTATTCCGGTCGGTCTGCTGAGCGATATCGCCGCCAGCTTCTCGATGCAAACCGAACAGGTCGGCTTGATCATTACCATTTACGCCTGGATCGTCGCCGCCGCCTCGTTGGCGTGCATGCTGCTGACCAGCAAGATTGAGCGCCGCAAGTTGCTGATCGGCGTGTTCGTGCTGTTTATCGCCAGCCACGTGCTGACCGCCGTGGCCTGGAACTTCACCACGCTGGTCATTTCGCGCGCCGGTGTGGCGCTGGCGCACTCGGTGTTCTGGTCTATCACCGCCTCGCTGGCGATCCGCGTGGCGCCGCCAGGCAAGAAAGCCCAGGCGCTGAGCCTGCTGGCGGGCGGCACCGCGCTGGCGATGGTGCTCGGGCTGCCGCTCGGGCGGGTGGTCGGGCAGCTGCTCGGCTGGCGCATGACCTTTATCGGCATCGCGGTGTGCGCCACCCTGGCGCTGGTGCTGCTGTGGCGCCTGCTGCCGGTGCTGAAAAGCGAGCATTCCGGTTCGCTGGCCAGCGTGCCGCTGCTGTTCAAGCGCCCGGCGCTGGTGGCGCTTTACATGCTGACCATCATTGTGGTGACGGCGCACTTCACCGCCTACAGCTACATTGAGCCGTTTATCCAGACCGTGGCCGGGCTGTCGGAGAACTTCACCACGCTGATGCTGCTGCTGTTCGGCGCCGCCGGCATCGTCGGCAGCCTGCTGTTCAGCCGCTACAGCGAGCGGTTTCCTTCCGGCTTCTTCATCGGTGCCATCACGCTGCTGGCCTTGAGCCTGCTGCTGCTGTTGCCGGCGGCCGGCAGTGAAAGCCACCTGACGGTGCTGTGCATCTTCTGGGGGATGGCGATCATGGCGATCGGCCTGTCGATGCAGGCCAAAGTGCTGAGCCTGGCGCCGGACGCTACCGACGTGGCGATGGCGATTTTCTCCGGCCTGTACAACTTCGGCATCGGCAGCGGCGCGCTGCTGGGCAACCAGGTGAGCCTGCATCTGGGCATGGGCAACATCGGCTTCGTCGCCGCGCCGCTGGCGCTGATCGCCCTCGGCTGGTGCCTGTTGAGCGTCTACCGCAGCGAACGGCTGCAGCAGCACCACAGCCGTTAACCTGCCGATTCGGGATGCCGCTGCGGCATCCCGCGCTGCATTTTCCTGCTATAAAACAGGCTGCTGCAGCGTTTTATGCTTAACTTTTTTTCATAGTCTGCTAATTAAAAATTTAACTCCGACGCCGCTTCGCTAGCATAGAAAGTCATCAAAAATGTTAATGCGAGGTTAATGGTGAGTGAATCTGTAGCGGCGTCGCCAATCCATGCGCGGGATTTGGCGGCCAGAATCGACGCCTTGCCCGCGTCGGCCGGCCTGTGGCGCTTTATCATTCTGCTGTCGCTGGGCGGCTTTTTCGAACTCTACGATCTGTTCCAGACCGGCTATATCAGCACTGGCCTTATCGCCGACGGCATTTTCCACACCGGCGCGCAGGGCGTTTTCGGCGTGTCGGATCAGGCGGCCTTTGCCTCCGCCACCTTTCTCGGCCTGTTCGTCGGCGCCAGCCTGCTGAGCCCGTACGCCGATCGCTTCGGCCGGCGCGCCACCTTTATGTTCGCCCTGATCTGGTATGGCGCCTTCTCGCTGCTGTTGGCGTTTCAACAGCAGGCGGAATGGGTGATCTTTCTGCGTTTTCTGGTGGGCGTCGGGCTCGGCATCGAGTTGGTGACCATCGATACCTACCTGACGGAGTGGGTGCCCGCGCACTTGCGCACCCGGGCTTTCGCCTTCGCGTTCTTCGTGCAGTTTCTGTCGGTGCCGGCGGTGGCGCTGATGTCCTGGTGGCTGGTGCCGCAGACGATTTGGGGGCTGAGCGGCTGGCGCTATGTGGTGATCGCCGGCGCGCTGGCTTCGCTGGTGATTTGGCTGGTGCGCAAGGGGCTGCCGGAGTCGCCGCGCTGGCTGGTGCAACAGCGGCGCTATGCGCAGGCCCGGCAGGTGATGCGGGACATGGAGCGGCGCTGCGGCGTGGCGGCCGCGGACTTCCCGTCGCGCCCGGTGGACGATGCCGAGGGAGCGCCGCTGCGCGGCCGCTTTCGCGACATCTGGGCGCCGCAATATCGCGATCGCACGCTGATGCTGGTAGTGATGAATTTCTTTCAGGCCATCGGCTTCTTCGGCTTCGGCAACTGGCTGCCGGCGCTGCTGTCGGGCAAGGGCGCTTCGGTCACCCACAGCCTGCTGTACGCTTTCTTTATCACGCTGGCCTACCCGCTGGGCTCGCTGCTGTGCAGCTTCTACGCCGACAAGATGGAGAACAAGTGGCAGATCGTGTTGTCCTGCCTGGTGACGGTGATCTTCGGCTCGCTGTTCGCACTGCAGAACAACCCGCTGTGGCTGATCCTGTGCGGTTTCTTCATCACCTGGTCCAACGCCTGGCTGACCTACAGCTACCACTCGTATCAATCCGAGATCTTCCCGACCCATATCCGCGCCCGCGCCGTCGGTTTCTGCTACTCCTTCAGCCGGCTGTCGACGGTGTTCAGCAGCATCATCATCGGCATTATCTTGCAGTACGGCGGTTCGCTGGGGGTGATCGCGTTTATCGTCGCCAGCATGCTGATCGTGATGCTGGTGATCGGGCTGTTTGGCCCAAAAACGCGCGGTATCGATCTGGAAAACATCTGACGTTTTGCGCCGGCGGCGACGCCGGCTTCTTCAGCAAAAAAACTCGCGATCATGCGAAAATTATTCCGTTATCACTGCCTTTACGCCTGCCGTACTGTTAACCCGTACAAAATCCAATTCGATACCGAGCGGGGAACACGTCATGAGCACCCTTACCGCGCCCGATGGCGCACGCATTTTTTATAAGGATTGGGGCCGCGGCCAGCCGATCCTGTTCTCCCACGGTTGGCCGCTGTCTGCCGACGCCTGGGACAACCAGATGCTGTTTTTCGGCCAGAGCGGATTCCGCGTGATCGCCCACGATCGCCGCGGCCACGGCCGTTCGGAGCAAACCTGGCACGGCAACGACATCAACCAATACGCTGACGATCTGGCCCTGCTGATCGAAACGCTGGATCTGCGCGATCTGATCCTGGTCGGCCATTCCACCGGCGGCGGCGAAGTGGCGCGCTACATCGGCCGTCACGGCAGCGATCGGGTGGCGAAGGTGGTGCTGGTCGGCGCCGTACCGCCGCTGATGCTGCAAACGCCGGTCAACCCTGAGGGTACGCCGATGGCGGCCTTCGACGGCATTCGCAGCGGCGTGGCGGGCAACCGCTCGCAGTTCTTCAAAGATTTGGCGGTGCCGTTCTATGGCCTCCACTGCGACGAGGTGGAGAGCAATGCGGGGCTGATCGACCACTTCTGGCTGATGGGCATGCAGGGCGGCGTGAAAGGGCAGTACGAGTGTGTGCGCGCGTTCTCCGAAGTGGATTACACCGCCGACCTGCTGGCGATCGACAAGCCGACGCTGCTGGTGCACGGCGACGCCGATCAGATCGTGCCGATCGGCGCCTCGGCGCTGAAAGCCGCTAAGCTTATGCAACAGGCGGAGCTGAATGTTTACGCCGGCGGTTCGCACGGTTTGGCGCAGATCGATCCCGATCGCTTCAACGCCGATCTGCTGGCCTTCATCCAAAATTCGCCGTTTTAAGGGGGCGCGATGAACCTGACTGCTATCGCCGCCCGCTGCGCACAGCGGCTGCATGCGCCTGTGGTGCGCTGGCTGCTGCTGCTCGCCATTTGCGCCGCCTATATTCAGGGAGGGTTGGTCAAAGCGCTGAACGTCGAAGGCGCGGTCGCCGAGATGAGCCACTTCGGCCTGCAGCCGGCGGCGCTGTTCGCCGTGCTGGTGACGCTGCTGGAACTGGCTGCGTCGGCGCTGATCCTGAGCGGCTTTTATCGCTGGCTCGGCGCGCTGGCGCTGGCCGGTTTTACCCTGATGGCGACGCTGATGGCCAATCCGTTCTGGCAGTTCGACGGGGCGGAGCGCGGCCAGATGATGAACGGATTTTTTGAACACCTTGGGCTGGCCGGCGCGCTGTTGCTGGTGGCATTTAACGATTTGAAGGACCGAACAGATGGCTGAGCAGACGGAAAACAAGGCGGCGGCGGGCGGCTTCGCGCCGCTGAAAATCCCATTATTTGCGGTGCTGTGGGGCGCGACGGTGCTCGGCAACGTCGGCAGCTTTATGCGCGACGTCGCCAGCTCGTGGTTGATCACTGACCTGTCGAGCAACCCTTCGGCGGTGGCGCTGATGCAAACCGCCGCTACGCTGCCGGTGTTCCTGCTGGCGATCCCGGCCGGGGTGCTGTCGGACATTCTCGATCGGCGACGCTTTCTGATCTTCGTGCAAATTCTGCTGGCCTGCGTCAGCGGCAGCCTTCTGGTGCTGTCGCAGACCGGCGCGCTGACGGTGGAATACCTGCTGGCGCTGACGTTCGTCGGCGGTATCGGCGCGGCGCTGATGGGGCCGACCTGGCAGGCGATCGTGCCGGAGCTGGTGCCGCGCGCCGAGCTGAAAAACGCCGTGGCGCTGAACTCGCTGGGCATCAACATCGCTCGCTCCATCGGCCCGGCGGCCGGGGGGCTGCTGCTGGCCAGCTTCGGCGCCGGCGCGGCCTACGGCGCGGACGTGATGAGCTATGTGCTGGTGATCGCGGCGCTGCTGTGGTGGAAGCGGCCGAAGGTTGAGGACAGCGGCCTGTCGGAACACTTCTTCGGCGCCTTCCGCGCCGGCCTGCGCTATGCCCGCTCCAGCCGCGAGCTGCACGTGGTGCTGCTGCGGGCGGCGGTATTTTTCGCCTTCTCCAGCTCGGTCTGGGCGCTGTTGCCGCTGGTGGCGCGCCGCATGCTGGGCGGCAGCGCCGGCTTTTACGGCGTTTTGCTGGGGGCGGTGGGCGCCGGGGCGATCCTCGGGGCAATTGTGCTGCCGCGTCTGCGCCAGCGGCTGAATGCCGACGGGCTGGTGTTGCTGGCGGCGGTGTTGACGGCGGCGGTGATGGCGGCCCTGTCGCTGGCGCCGCCGCAGTGGCTGGCGGTGGTGCTGCTGTTGGTGCTGGGCGCAGGCTGGATTATCGCGTTGACCACGCTCAACGGTGCGGCGCAGGGCGTGCTGCCCAACTGGGTGCGCGGCCGCGGCCTGGCCATCTACCTGATGGTGTTCAACGGCGCGATGGCGGCGGGCAGCCTGCTGTGGGGGCTGGTGGCGCAGGAGCTGGGCGTGGCCGCCACGCTGCTGGTCGGCGGCGTCGGCCTGTTGGCGGCGGGGCTGCTGTTCCACCGCCTGCGTCTGCCGACCGGCGAGGCCGATCTGCAGCCGTCGAACCATTGGCCGGAACCGTTGGTCAACACGCCGGTCGAAAACGATCGCGGCCCGGTCATGATTCAGGTGGAGTACCGCATCCGCGAACAGGATCGCCCGCAGTTCTTGCGCACGCTGCTGATGCTGGAGCGGGCGCGCCGCCGCGATGGCGCTTACGCCTGGGGTATCACCGAGCATACCGGCGATCCGGAATGCATCATGGAGTGGTTCCTGGTGGAGTCCTGGGCGGAGCATCTGCGGCAGCACCAGCGGGTGTCGCACGCCGACGCCGATCTGCAGCAGGAGGCGCTGCGCTTCCATATTGGCCCGGAGAAACCGGTGGTGCATCACTTCCTGTCGTTGGACAGGCGGCAGGTGAAGCATTAACTGCACGGCCAGGCGGTGAGAAGGTGCTATGCTTTTGGTCGGTTCGGCGGCGCGGCCGCCGTAAGACGAATGTAGTCAGTACAGGGAGACACATTGATGACGGCACCTTCTGCTTTTGCCCGCGAGCTTGGGCTGCGCTATCCGATCGTTCAGGGGCCGATGAACGGCGCGTCACCGCCGGCGTTGGCGGTGGCGGTGAGCAACGCCGGGGCGCTGGGATCGTGCGCGGCGGCGCTGTTTTCACCGGCGGTGATCCTCGAACGTGTGCAGCAGATCCGCGCGCAGACCGCCGCGCCGTTCAACATCAACCTGTTTCTGCTCAATGAGCAGCACCCGGATCTCGCCGAACTGAAGCGCGCCCAGCACCTGCTGCGGCCGTTCCGCGAAGCGCTGGGGCTGAGCGAGCCGCCGATCCCCACTCAATTCGCCGAAAACAACCGCGACCAGATCGCAGCCTTGCTGGAGGCTGCGCCGCCGGTGGTCAGCTTCACCTTCGGTGTGCTGCCGCGCGCCACGGTCACGCAGTTCAAGAAGGCCGGTTCACGGGTGATCGGCACCGCCACCACGGTGGCGGAAGCCCGCGCCTGGGAAGAGGCGGGCGCCGACTTCGTTTGCGTCTCGGGCTCGGAGGCGGGCGGCCACCGCCCGACCTTCCTTGGCGATATCGAACAATCCTGCGTCGGGCTGATGGCCCTGCTGCCGCAGGTGGTGGCGGCGGTGAAAATCCCGGTGATCGCTGCAGGCGGCATCATGAACGGGCGCGGCATCGCGGCGGCGCAATTGCTGGGCGCGCAGGCGGCGCAGCTCGGCACCGCGTTTCTGTGCAGCCCGGAGTCGGGCATCGCCGAAGCCTGGCGGGCGGCGCTGAGCAACGCCGGCGATGACAGCACGCGCCTGACGCGCGCCTTCAGCGGCCGCCCGGCGCGCGGCATCGTCAATGATTTCATGCGGCAGATGCGCGCGGAAGAGGCGCAGATCCTGCCTTATCCGGTGCAGAACGCGCTCACCGGCGATATCCGCCAGGCGGCGGCCAAGGCCGGGCGCGGGGAGTTTATGTCGCTGTGGGCCGGGCAGGGTGTCGGCCTGGCGCGGCCGATGCCGGCGGCGGAGCTGGTCGCCACCCTGGCGGCGGAGCTGGAAGCGGTGTGACCTCGTCTGCGCGATTTATTGCTGTGGCAATGTAAAAAGACGCCGGGTGAGGCCTGATAAGAGATGAACAGTCCGGCGTTCGCGCCGGACTGTTGGTTTCTTGGCTAGACGAGAATATCGGCGGAAGCGTCGACATGCCCAACGATTTTAACCAGAAAATCAGGCAATTGATTGCCGGAGAGATTGATGGCCAGATCGGTGACATTCTGCTGCGCGTCATAATTCAGCGCCGCTTCATATAACGAGCCGCTTAAATTATCCACGAAGTGCAACTCGCCCCCCTCGGCCTTAGCCGTCTGGTTGAGCCACGACAGGTCGATTTTATCCACCGCCGTCTGGAAATCGCGGATCCAATCCGGTGCGGCGGCTTGGCTGTCGCCGGCTTCGCGGAAGACGAAGGTGTCCGCGCCTGCATCGCCCCAAAGCTGATCGGCGCCGCCGGCACCGTAAATGATGTCGTTGCCTGCACCGCCTTTTAGCGTATTGTTCAGCGCGTTGCCCACAAGAATGTCGGCACCGCTGCCGCCGATGATATTTTCAATCTGCGCGCCGTAGGCGATGGCTATATTCGCCTTCAAGCCGCCTACATCAGAGAATGCGCCTTCGTTAATGTTGATGCGCTGATCCTGGCTGTAGCCTGAAAAATCCAGCGTGTCATTGCCGCCGGCATCCCAGATAGCCGCCACGATTTTGTCCGTGGACGCTTTAACGCTCAGAAAGTCTCTGTCCGTATTCGAGTTGAAACCATAGGAGGTATCGCCGGTGCGCGTGGTGGTATTCGCGCCGTAAAGCTTCTGTATGGCGGTAATATCATCCAGCTGCGGTCCTGATGGCCAAACGCCTTTATAGTCAGCGCTGGTGTATTGTTCGTTAAAATAGCTCATCAAAGAATATTGATGGTCGTCTTCATAATACTTCGCCGAGTTGGCGTAGGTGGGGTAGGTGGCATTTGACGCATCATAATTGCCGGGATGAGAAAGCCCCAACGCATGCCCTATTTCATGGGTAAGCGTATCCCTGGCGTAGTTATTGGTTTGCGGATTGGAGGCGTCGTAGCCGTTATTACCGCTGATCCAAATGGTGCTTTTGAGATCGCTCTGCGTACTTTCATACGAGGTGTAATTGCCCCCGCTGGCCGCCTTATAAAAACCAAACTTTATATCTGCATTTTTCGCGTCGTTGCCTTTAACCTCGGTGAACGTGATGTTGGCCACATCCGACCAGGATTGCAATGAAAGCTTGGTTTGGGCTTGCTGAGCGGCGGTAAGCTGCGCGGCGCCCGTCTTGTCGCTGCCGGTATAGACGGGGAAAGAGTAGGTCAAGGTAGCCGCATGGTCTGTCACGCCTTTGCCATTGGCGGAATAATGGCTTCTCAGCAGCAGATCTGAAACCTCTTGCGTGGTATATGACGGTTTACTGCTCTCCGCGTGATCGCCTCTTTCATAACTGGTTAAATAATCGGAAATCTTATCGGTAGCTAATGACATATCAAACTCCTTTGGACGTTGACAATATTGCACCTAACGCTCTATATGCTCGTACACAGGTTTGAAAATCAGGGGTAATTAATGTGATATCATTGGCTTGCCTCCTTGGTCTGGCTTGAATATTGCGTTCAAGCGGAATATATCCTTATCATTAATCACGGTGAGGAATTAATTGTGCACTGCGATTGAGTTAAAGCAGTATAAACACAATTATTTTATTAATTAGTTATTCTTATATGAATCTTTTGCATAAGATATGAGTAAAAGACTTGTTTAAATAACTCGTTGGAATTAAATCTTTATTTAATATTTCTCTGTAATCGGCGCGCGGCATTTGCGTCGCTGATTTATCTTTCTGTTTTTCCAGCTTTTTATCTGTGAAATGCGGTGAGTAGCCGCCATTGCCGTAACGCATAGAGGCGGCCGCACGCCGGCTGTCGTCATTAATCGGATACGGGATTATTGAGGGTGCCCGCGTACACCGATTAACTTGCCTGATGCTTAAAAACTGTAGGTGCCCTGCGCCAGCACGAAGTTCATATCTTTCAGCCCGGCATGGTGCTGCAGGCTGTGGCCGACGTCGAAGTAGACGTAGGCCACCTTGAACTGGAGATCGCTTCTCGGCGTCCAGGTGGTTTCGACCTGGTACTGGTTGCCGATAAAGCGCGATCCCTGTTCGCTGCCTTTCACCGGGCGCATTGGCCCGAGATAGAAGGCGTCCTCACGGCGTTGCCGCCATAACGCGTCCCAGCTGAAATCGATAGCCAGGGTTTGCCACGGCGTAATGGTGACCGAAGGATGGATGGCGATCAGGTTAGCCGGCGCCACCAGCCCGTTTTCGGTCAGGTAGGGCAGCTTGGGGTACATGGCGTTGAAGGTGTTGAGCTGCCCATCGTGACCGTTTTTGTCGCCGCTGGCGATGCCAATCTTGCCGCCAAAGCGCGGCTGCCAGCGCCAGTCGCTCACCGTATAGCCGGCGTGCGCCGACGCCGACCAGGCGCGGATATCGCGCTGTTCTGCGCTGCCGAACTGCCAGGAAGCTTCATTATCCCAGTCGAACCCCCGCGCTGCGCCGAAGATGCGTGCGCCGACGGTATAGCGCCGCTCTTGCCCGCTAAGCTGCGCGTAGTGGGCGTCGTTATCCTCAAAGCCAAAGGTGTAGAGATCGAGCGAAGAAGCCAGCGGCGTCAGCGGCGTGGTGCCGTACAGTCCCCACACCTTTTGGCTGTTGTCGGTATCGTCGTCGAAACTGCCGGTTTTAAGGGTGACGGGATGGCCGATAAAAGCGTCGAGGCGGTTTTTATCCTTGACCCAGCTGGCGCGGATGGCATCGAAGGAACGGCGCACGTTGGGGCCGTCGCGGGTGCCCAGCAGGTGCAGCGAGCCCAGCGCAATCTCCTGGCGGCCGACCCGCAGGGTGCCGAGGCCGTAGGCAGTGGGCAGTTTCATATCTACATAGCCCTGCCCGAGGTAGGCATGATCTTCGTCGGTCGGCTTGCGCCCGCGATCGCGCGGCGTGGCCAGCGACGATCCCACTTGCACATAGGCGCCGAAATAGTCGCCGTAGTCGAGGCGCGCGCCAACCAGCAAGCGCTGCATGAAAGTGTCGTCGCGTCCGCCGCTCAGATCCCGTTGATCCGTCCATTCATAGCGCTCGCGCAGTGAACCGTCGAAAGATAAGGTGGCCGCATCGCCCAACGGGATGTTTTTCCAGGGGGAAGCGGCGGGCTCCGCCGCCAGAGCGGGGAGCGTGGAGAACAGCAACAGTGCGGGTAGCGTGCGTTTCATCATGAATATCCGAAGAAAAAAGCGCGCCGCAGCGCGCCTTGGGTTTATTTGGCTGTCTGGTGAATTTCGGCGATGTAGCCGCCGGGGAAACGCACCAGCGCCGAGGCGCGGCGTTCCGCCGCCGTCGAACGCCACAGTACCTGCGCGCCGCTGGCAGTCGCTTTGGCCAGCGTGGCCTGCAGATCCTCGACGCCATAGCCGGTGCGCTCATGGCCGAACGGATAAGGCAGATGCCCATCGGTGACGAAAATGCGCGTTTTGCCAAAAAGCGAGTCCAGTTCGATCTGGCGGATCTTGCCGTTATCGTTGCGGCCGATCGCCGCATCGCTGACCTGCTCGTCGCGCACGACTTTGCCGTGCGAGAACGTCTGATAGCTTTTCAGGAAGTCATCGACGCGGTAAGCGGAGAGATACAGGCGGTTTTCCGGCACGCTCAGCAGCGGCTTATAGTCAGGCGCCTTGGTGTGCCAATAGAGTTGCATGTTGACGCCGCCGGGCCATTGGATCACCGCGTCGCGCCCAATCGGATCGTCGAAGGGGGCGACCAGCACATCGGCGCCGGCGGCCTTGGCTTGTTGAATGGCGGCATCCATATCCCTGACCAGAAAACCGTTGCGTTCGACGCCGAACGGGTACGGGATCGGCGTTTTAAAATCGAACACCGAGAAGCTGCCGGCCGGCGTCAATATCAGCTGGGAGTAGGTTTCGCTCGGCGTGGGCGTGACGTTGACCAGCACGCGTTCGGTGCGGGTGCCGCCGAAGGTTTTCAGGATGCTGTCGACAAAGGCATCCATCTTGCCGCGTTCGACGTAGACATGGGTGGTGTCATATTGCGGCCCCACGGCGAGAGATGCCGTATCGGCCGCCCATGATACGGCAGGGAGCAGCAGCGCAAGGGCCGATATCCTCAGCCGACGAGAAGAAATACCGATAATGTGTTGCATGATGACCTCCAGGTAGCGGTTATTTTCCTGAGTGAAACGTTATTTCCTATGAGCTTTCCCGTCGGCTGAAAAATAAAAGCTAAAAACGCAACGCGCGCCGTGAAACATTAACGAAGGGCGAACGTCAGGCGCCCAGGCGAATATCGCGCAGGTGCAGAACATCTATTTTTATGGCGTAAAACGATGGGGCGCCTTTGCCGGCCAAACCCGCTGCCGCTAAGGGACGGCGATGATGAGACCCGCCTCGCCGCGTGTTGAGGTGTATCGAGGATAATCCATAACGGTCATCTCCTTGATGGGATATATCGCATTAACGATGTGAGTTTACGCTCTTCATTGCCCTCTAAATATAAATACAGCATTAAAAGAATTGCCGCCCATCAAATTTTTATATGACTTGTTGAGTAAATACGAATAAGCGGGAAAAGAGAATATCGCGGTGCCTGACAGGGCTGACGTAGAGGGGGAGGCGGTGTTTACCTCGGGAGAGAAAACGGCCTGCCGAAGCAGACCGTTGCGGGGAGTTTACGCCAGATCGAAGCGATCGAGGTTCATCACTTTGTTCCAGGCGGCGACGAAGTCGTGGGCGAACTTCTCTTGCCCGTCGGCGCTGCCGTAGACTTCGGCCAGCGCGCGCAGCTGCGCGTGCGAACCGAACACCAGATCGACGCGGGTGCCGGTCCACTTGACCGCGCCGCTGCGGCGATCGCGGCCTTCGAACAGGCCGTCTTCACCGACCGGGTGCCAGGTGGTGCCCATGTCGAGCAGGTTGACGAAGAAGTCGTTGGTCAGCGCCTGCGGGCGATGGGTGAACACGCCGTGCTGCGTGCCGCCAACGTTGGCGCCGAGCACCCGCAGCCCGCCGACCAACACCGTCATTTCCGGCGCGGTCAGGGTCAACAGCTGCGCCTTGTCGACCAGCAGCGTTTCGGCCGGCACGCGGTATTTGCCCTTCAGGAAGTTGCGGAAACCGTCGGCGAGCGGCTCCATCGCCTCGAAGGAGTCCACGTCGGTCTGTTCCTGCGAGGCGTCCATGCGGCCCGGGGCGAACGGCACCGTCAGGGTGAAACCGGCGTTCTTCGCCGCCTGTTCCACGCCCGCCGCGCCGGCCAGCACGATCAGATCCGCCAGCGAGACGCGCTTGCCACCGGTCTGCGCATCGTTGAAGGCGCGTTGGATGCTTTCCAGCGTGGCCAGCGTCGCGGCGAGCTGCGCAGGTTGGTTGACCGCCCAGTCCTTTTGCGGCGCCAGGCGAATGCGCGCGCCGTTGGCGCCGCCGCGCTTATCTGAGCCGCGGAAGCTGGAAGCGGAAGCCCAGGCGGTGGAGACCAGCGCCGACACCGACAGGCCGGAAGCCAGCACGGCGTTTTTCAGTGCGGCGATGTCCTGCTCATCGATCAGCGGATGATCGACCGCCGGGATCGGATCCTGCCAAATCAACGCTTCCTGCGGTACTTCCGGGCCGAGGTAGCGCGCGCGCGGCCCCATATCGCGGTGGGTCAGCTTGAACCAGGCGCGGGAGAAGGCGTCGGCCAGCTCTTCCGGGTGCTCATAGAAGCGGCGCGAAATCTTCTCGTAGGCCGGATCGAAGCGCAGCGACAGGTCGGTGGTCAGCATGGTTGGGCGGCGCTTCTTGTTGGGATCGAAGGCGTCGGGAATGGTTTCGCCGATGTCTTTCGCCACCCACTGGTGCGCGCCGGCCGGGCTTTGGCTCAGCTCCCATTCGTATTCGAACAGGTGGCGGAAGAAGTCGTGGTTCCACTGGGTCGGGGTGGTAGTCCAGGTCACTTCCAGGCCGCTGGTGATGGCGTCTTTGCCGACGCCGGTGCCGAAGGTGCTGTGCCAGCCGAGGCCCTGCGACTCCAGTCCGGCCGCTTCCGGATCGGCGCCGACGTGAGACGCCGGGCCGGCGCCGTGGGTCTTGCCGAAGGTGTGGCCGCCGGCGATCAGCGCCACGGTTTCTTCGTCGTTCATCGCCATGCGGGCGAAGGTTTCACGGATGTCGCGCGCGGCGGCCACCGGATCGGGGTTGCCGTCCGGGCCTTCCGGGTTGACGTAGATCAGGCCCATCTGCACCGCCGCCAGCGGGTTTTCCAGATCGCGGTCGCCCGAGTAGCGGCTGTTCGGCCCGCCGCTCAGTTCCAGCCAGATCTTCTCAGACCCCCAGTAGACGTCGTCCGGCTCCCAGGTGTCGGCGCGGCCGCCGGCGTAGCCGAAGGTTTTGAAGCCCATCGATTCCAGCGCCACGTTGCCGGTCAGGATAATCAGGTCGGCCCAGGAGATGTTGCGGCCGTATTTCTGTTTGATTGGCCACAGCAAACGGCGCGCCTTGTCGAGGCTGACGTTGTCCGGCCAGCTGTTGAGCGGGGCGAAGCGCTGCTGGCCTTCACCCGCGCCGCCGCGGCCGTCGCCGATGCGGTAGGTGCCGGCGCTGTGCCAGGCCATGCGGATGAACAGGCCGCCGTAGTGGCCGAAGTCCGCCGGCCACCATTCCTGCGAATCGGTCATCAGGGCGTGCAGATCCTGTTTGACCGCCGCCAGATCGAGGCTGTTGAAGGCATCGGCGTAGTTGAAGTCTTTATCCATCGGATCGGACAGGGGGGAGTGCTGATGCAGCGGTTTCAGGCTGAGCTGATTAGGCCACCAATCCTGATTGGTGGGGCCGTTCTGCGGTGCGGGCTGCTTGCCGCCCGAAAACGGGCATTTGCTTTCAGTTGTCATAATGCGCTCTCTGCTTCCGTAAAGATGCTCCAGCCGCCGGGCGTGGAGCGGTTAACAAGGCATGCGGGTAAGGCTTGCGTCGGGTGTTGCGCTAAATAACTGAACTCAATCGATTTACGTCACCCCCGTCGCCAACGGACAAAGGGTGACTCATGGCTAAGCTTAGTCAGCGGCGGCGGAGAGATAAAATAGGAATGAGTGAATATTGTGATAGCTTGCGGCGATTTATGGGTGTGCTATTGATAGTCAACACGCCGCGTTATCGGCGCCGCAACATGAACGTGAGCACCGCGTCCGCCAGTTTACCGAACGGCGCGCGCAGCAGGCCGGTAAAGCGCCAGCGGCTCTGGATGAAAACGCCCTTGGCGTGGCTCAGCGCCCGAAATCCTTCGACGCCGTGACAGGCCCCCATGCCGCTGGGGCCGATGCCGCCGAACGGCAGATCGTCCTGGGCGAAATGCAGCAGGGTGGCGTTGACGCTGACGTTGCCTGAGGTGGTGTGCGTCAGCAACCGGTCCCGATCCTCGCCCGGCGGGCCGAAGTAGTAGAGCGCGAGCGGGCGCGGCCCGGCGTTGATAACGTCGATCGTTTCATCAAAGGCGGCGTAGGTGCGCACCGGCAGCAGCGGCCCGAAGATCTCTTCTTGCATGATCCGGCTGTCATCGGGGGCGCCGACGATCAGCGTGGGGGCCAGGGTTTTCGGCCGTTCAGACGCCGAGTCCGGGCGATGGCCGACCGGAATGATTTGCGCGCCGCGCGCCTGTGCGTCGGCCAGCAGGTCTTGCAAACGCTGATAGTGCCTGTCGCTGATGATGGCGCCGTAGTCGCTGCCCGTCGGCCCTGTGGGGTAAAACGCTTTGACCGCCGCGTCGTAGAGCGCCATGAAGCTTGCCAGATCGTCCTGATGGATCAGCAGGTAATCGGGCGCGATGCAGGTTTGGCCCGCGTTCGACAGCTTGCCGAACGCCACGCTCTGGACGTTTCTGGCGTTAACCGCGCCGCGCGCCATGACGGCGGGGCTTTTGCCGCCCAACTCGAGCGTTAACGGCACCAGATTTTTAGCGGCCGCCTGCATGACCTGACGGCCGATCGCCGTACTGCCGGTGAACACCAGATGGTCGAACGCCAGCTCGCTGAATCTGGCCCCGACCTCCGGCCCGCCGGTCACGACGGCGACCTCATCGGCGGGAAACTGCGCCGCCAGCATCGTCTCGATGAGCTGGCTGGTATGCGGCGTGAGCTCCGAAGGTTTCAGCATCACGCGGTTGCCGGCGGCCAGGGCGGTGGCCAGCGGGATGAAGGTCAACGATAAAGGGTAGTTCCACGGCGCCATGACGCCGATCACGCCCTTGGGCTGATATTGCACATAGGCGCGCGCAGCCTGGTACGGCAGGGCGACGTGGCGGCGCTCCGGTTTCATGAAGCGTTTCAGGTTGCTCAGCAGGTAATCGATCGCCTGCACGGTGACCACAATCTCCAGAATGTCGGTCTCGTAAGGCGAGCGGTGGCCGAAGTCCGCGCTGACGGCCGCCGCCAGCGCGCCGCGCTGGGCCAGAATGGCGCTCCGCAAGCGGCGCAGGGCGGCCTTGCGCTGATCCATCGTCGGCGCGCCGTCGCGCAGGAAGGCGTGGCGCTGGGCGGCAAGCCGTTGCTCCATCGTCGTGGCGGTGTCATCTCCTTGCACTTGAATACTCCTGATGCCGATCGAAAGCGGGAATGCGGTTTGCCGAATTGGGTTTGACCTTAAAGTGAACTTTAAACCTATACTCGTTAAACGATCAACGCAAGATCGTCGGCCAGCCGGGATGAGGGAGCCAGAGATCCCGGCGCCGTGCGCAGTATAAACCTTCTTTTTTAACCATAGTGTAAATGGGAGAAACGACATGGGTTATGTAACGACCAGCGATGGCGTCGAGATTTTCTACAAGGATTGGGGCCCCAAAAACGGCAAGGTTATCTATTTCCACCACGGCTGGCCGCTGTCCAGCGATGACTGGGATGCCCAGATGCTGTTCTTCGTGAACCAAGGGTTCCGCGTGGTTGCGCACGATCGCCGCGGCCACGGCCGCTCCAGCCAGGTGTGGGAAGGGCACGACATGGACCACTACGCCGATGATGTCGCCGCGGTGGTGAAACACCTGGGCGTACAGGGCGCGATGCACGTGGGCCACTCGACGGGCGGCGGCGAGGTAGTACGCTATATCGTGCGCCACGGCGAGGACAAGGTGTCCAAAGCGGTGTTGATCAGCGCGGTGCCGCCGCTGATGGTGAAAACCGACGCCAATCCGCAGGGCACCCCCAAAGCGGTGTTCGATGATTTCCAGGCGCAGCTGGCCTCCAACCGGGCGCAATTCTATTACGACGTGCCCGCCGGCCCGTTCTACGGCTATAACCGTCCGGGCGCCAAACCGTCGGAGGCCATTATCTGGAACTGGTGGCGCCAGGGCATGATGGGCGGCGCCAAGGCGCACTATGACGGCATCGTCGCCTTCTCGCAGACTGATTTCACCGAAGATCTCAAGAAGATTGCCATTCCGGTGCTGGTGATCCACGGCGACGACGATCAGGTAGTGCCTTATCAGGACTCTGGCGTGCTCTCGGCCAAGCTGGTGCAAAACGGCACGCTGCATACCTATAAGGGCGCGCCGCACGGCATCCCGACCACCCACGCCGATCAGGTCAACGCCGATCTGCTGGCGTTCGTGAACAGTTAAGCGCGAACAAGCACTTTTGCTCCGCCCTGAGTGGGCGGAGTTTTTTTCATTGCGATGAGGAACGCCAATGCAAACGATCCTGGGCGCCAGTGGCCAGATCGCCCAAGAGCTGGCGCGTGAACTGAAGCGCGCGCACACCGATGATTTAAGATTGGTCAGCCGCCACCCGAAGAAGATCAACGACAGCGATACGCTGGTCGCGGCCGACCTGCTCGATGCACAGCAGACCCTGGCGGCGGTGAAGGGCAGCGAGGTGGTGTATTTCGCCGCCGGCCTGCCGCCGGATTCGGCGCTGTGGGAGCGGCAATTTCCGACCATGCTGCAGAATGCGTTGGACGCCAGCCGTACCGCGGGCGTGCCCTTTGTTTATTTCGACAATACCTATATGTATCCGCAGAACGGCGAGCCGCAGACGGAATCGACGCCGTTCGCGCCTCGGGGGCGCAAGGGACGGGTGCGCGCTCTGATGACCGAGAAGGTGCTCGACGAGATGGAGCGCAAGCAGATCCCCGTGCTGATCGGCCGTGCGCCCGAGTTTTATGGGCCGGGAAAAACGCAGAGCTTCACCAATGCGCTGATCGTCGACAGGCTGAAAGCGGGGGAAAAACCGCGCGTGCCGGTTCGCGACGACAGGCTGCGCACGCTGATCTGGACGCCCGACGCCAGCCGTGGGTTAGCCCGGCTCGGCAATACGCCCGACGCGTTCGGCCAGACGTGGCATCTCCCGTGCTGCGACGAGCGGCTCACCTATGCGCAGTTCGCCGCGTTGGCCTGCGAGGTGTTTGGGAAGGACATTTCATATTCCGTTATCGGCAAATGGGCGTTGATCGCCGCAGGGCTGTTTTCATCCGGGGCGCGAGAGATGCGCGAGCTGCTGCCGCGCTACGAGCACGATAACCTGTTCGACTCGACCAAGTTCAAACAGCGTTTTCCCGACTTCGCCGTCACGACGTATCGCGCCGGGCTGGAAACGATTTGGCGGGAGTGGAAAAACGCGCAAGCGCCGCGCTGAGGCGTCCGTCGCGCCATGAGCAGGCGCATTCGGCACCCTGTCATCACTCTGCCCACCGCCTCGATCGGCGCGAGCGAGCCTCGCCCTTCACCGGGCGGGGCTTTTTATTGGCTGCGGCAGCGCGTCACCAGTGATAGCTGATGCCCATATCGAGTTTGTCTGACGCATCGACGCCGGGGGCGTGCCGAGAAAGGTTATTGAATTCATAGTTAATAAACACCTGCATGTTGCTATTGAGCAACCAGGTCACGCCCAACTCCTCGTAGTTCAATAAGTCGGTGTTGCGGCCTGCCCGGGCCTGTATCAAACGGGTATAGCCGATGTTGGGTTGGATGTGGTCCGTCAGCCGGTATTTGGCGAGCGCTTCATAACTTGACGCCGAACCGCGGTTAGCGGTTTGTTGCGGGCTGATGGCGTTGTCGCTTTGGGTGAACACGGCCGCAAGATAGATTTTTTTCGACGCATAGAGAACCCCTTCGGCCAGCGTATCGATGCGCCGGCGATAGCCGGCGGCGCGTTGTTGCCGCTGCGTGGTTTGAGACGCCGAGGCGGCGGCGATGAGGCTGAGCGTCGGCGTCAGCGCATAACGGAAGGAGAGGCCGAATCCGTTGCCGTTTTGTTTGCCCGGCGTTTGCCGGTCGTCGCCGTCTTTGAACTGATATTGCAACGCGAGTGCGGCGTGCCGCTGAAACAGGCTGAAGGGGCGGCGGTAAGTGAGCAGGTTACGCGCCCGGCCGCGCATAAAATTGTCGATGTAGTTGTAGGCCATCTCTCTAAACAGCGGAGAGCGATCGGTCAGGGCGGTCACATCATAGAGCACGCCCCAGTTGCGGCCGATATCGAGGCTGCCGAAGGTTGCGTTTTGCACCCCAATATAGGCGAGTCGGGTGCTGTTGCGAGTCGCGTCGGCGAAGCTGACGGTATATTCCCAGTGGGCGTAGGCCCGCCAGCGCGGCGCGATCTTTTTTTTGCCTATCAGGCCGAAATAGAGGTAGCTGCGGTCGCCGTCGTCGCGCGCGTTTTGGCCGCTGTAGCGTCTGGCGATAATCGTGCCGTAGAAATTCAGGCTGTTTTGCTGCGACCCCGTCAACGACACGGCGAAGGCGCCGCGTGGTAATAGGGCCAGCAGGGGGAAAAGCATGCTCGCCGAAAAAGCGTGAGGATTGCATTTTATCATGATGACACCGTCCCTGTGCGCGGCAAGCCCGTGAGCTTGCCGCCTCGGCGAAGCTTAAGCGTGCGTTTCGCGTTTAAAGTAGCTGACGATCCCCTGAGCGATCGCCGTGGCAATTTTATTTCGGAATGCGGGGGTGCCGAGCAGCCTTTCTTCCTCAGGGTTGGTGATGAAAGAGGTTTCCACCAACACGGAAGGAATATACGGGGATTTTAAGACCACGAAGGCCGCCTGTTCGGTATTTTTGGCATGCAGATGATGAATGGGCGCAATATGTTGAATCAGGTGCGAGCCCAGCGTCAGGCTTTCTTTGATCGTTTCCGTCTGCTCCAAATCAAACAGTATCTTCTGCAAATAGCGGTCTTTCTTGATGACGTTGGGGCCGGCGAGATCGTCCGCCGCGTTTTCACTGTTCGATAAGTATTTCGCCATCGCGCTGCTGGCGCCTTTATTGGAAAGCGCAAAGACCGAAGCGCCGCAGGCGCTGGGGCAGGTAAAACCGTCGGCGTGGATGGACATGAAAAGATCCGCACCGTGCCGGTGCGCGATCTCCACCCGATCGTAAAGCGGAATAAAAACGTCGCTGTCGCGCGTCAGGCGGGCATCGATGCCGTGTCGATCGAGCTGTGCACGCACATTTCTGGCGATCGCCAGAACGACATGTTTTTCCAGCGAACCGGTGTGGCCAATGGCTCCGGAGTCGATGCCGCCATGACCGGGATCCAACATGACCAGGAATCTTTTTCGCGCCCCCTGAGGTTTGGGGCGCGGCAGGCCGTGGGCGTGAGCCAGCGGGGAAGCGGCGCCGTTCAGCGCCAGGGCCGCCAGCCCTGCCAACATCATTCTGCGGCGAGATAACCGGGTGTTCAAAAGGTCCGTCTTAGCCATAAGGGTAACCAGCATAAAAGGAAAGGGTTTTTTGTTATAACATAACAATTTCACGCGCCAGCGGGGTTGTCTGTTAGCGGCTGTTACTTTTAATGTCATTCCTTAAATTCACTGGTTTTTTATACTGCATTTATTTTTTTTATTGAGTGTTCGTATTGCTATTTATTTGTTTTGTATTTGTTAATTCTTATTTTGACACACTATTTAATCTAATATTTCAAATGGGATTTATTCTCCTCTTTAATTGATATGTTATAACGTAATTACTAAAACGGATAAAAAACGGGGTCTTTGCCGCCGGCATGAAGTCACTCACGTTTTTGGAGCGTTAACATGACATTTAAACACCAGGAAAAAGAGACATTAAATATATTCGCCGTTCTCGCCGTCTCGTTAAGCACGGTCATCGCCATGCTCGACAGTACCATCGCCAACGTGGCGCTGCCGGTGATCGCCAAAGATTTCGGCGTTTCCGAATCGGCCTCCATCATGATTATTAATGCCTACCAGTTTGCCGTCGTCGCCTCTTTGATGCCCTTCGCGGCGCTGGGCCGCGCGGTGGGCAATAAAAAAATCTTTATGGCCGGGGTGGTGCTGTTCGCTTTTTCATCCCTGGGCTGCGCGCTGTCCACGACGCTGGAGATGCTGACGGCATTCAGGGTGGTACAGGGCTTCGGCGCGGCGGCGGTGCTCAGCGTCAATGCGGCGCTGATCAAGGAGATATACCCGGCAAGGCTGCTTGGGCGCGGCCTGGGCATAAACGTGATGGTGGTGTCGGTTTCCGCCGCCGCCGGGCCATCCATCGCCTCGGCGATACTTTCTCAAACGAGCTGGAACTGGCTGTTTACCATTAATGTTCCCATCGCCTGCCTGTCGCTGCTGCTGAGCCTGATCTTCCTGGGTTCCCGCGAGCGGCGCAGCGTTGGGTTCGACAGCGGGGGCGCCCTGTTGGTGTTTGTGCTGTTTATCGCTTTCTCGCTCAGCACCATGAGCATGACCACTCACCATCTGCCGGCGGCGGCGCTGAGCTTTGCGGTATTCGCCGGGCTGGCCGGGTTGCTGTACATCAATCAAAAAAGAAAGGCCGACGCCGCGCTGATCCCGATCGCGATGCTGCATAACCCGACGCTGTCATTGTCTTTGCTGATGTCGATGCTGTCCTACAGCACCCAGCTTTTGGCCTATGTTTCGCTGCCTTTTTATTTTCACAACGTTCTGCAAAGAAACGTGGTGGAAATCGGTCTGTTGCTGACCGCCTGGCCGCTGGCCACCATGGCGTCTTCGCTAATTTCCGGCGATTTGGCCAAGAAGTACGATCCCAATCTTGTTGCCCTCTCGGGCCTTGCCTGTCTGCTGGCAGGCATGCTGCTGATGGCCAATCTGCCGAGCGATCCGTCGAATGGGGCGATCGTATGGCGCGTGGCGCTGTGCGGCATCGGTTTCGGCCTGTTTCAATCACCGAACAACCTGTTGATCATGACGTCGGTCTCCCATGAAAACAGCAGCATCGCCAGCGGCCTGTTGGGCAGTTCCCGGCTGATTGGGCAAATCGTCGGTTCGGCGTTGGTGGCGATTTTCTTCAACATGCGGGGCGCGCAAGCGACGAATATCAGTTTAATGGCGGGGGCGGCATTCTCGTTCCTTTCTCTGGTCGTGAGCTATATGCGCTTCAAGTCCGCCGTTACGTTAAAAACCAGCAAATAGAAGCACGAGGTTTCCCATGCGATTTATCCCATTAGTGCCGTTGGTTATCGGCATGGCGGCGTTTTCCCTTGCCGGCTGCACGACCTACCACGACGTGGCGTTGCAACAAAAAGAGACGGGGCTCAATAGTCAATATTACCTGCTGGAGCCGCCGGTCTATGTCGGCGACCGGTTGAAATATGGTCTGAAGGACGGCAGCGGCGGCGAGTTGACGGTGGCGAAGGTTGAACCGAAAGACCTGGTCGCCGACAGCGGAAAAATCATTCCCCTGTCGCAGCTCTCTTTCCTGCAACGAAAAGACCTTTCCACAGGAAAAACCGCCGCGTTGGTCGGCGGCGGCGCGGTCGCCACCACGGCAATCGTCTTTGTGGCCGGGATAACCATCATGGCCGCCGGCATCGCCGCGTCGGCCTAACGCAGCCCATCGCCGCACGCCGCCGAGCGTGCGCACAGGAGGCACCATGTGCGTCACAGTGAAATTTATCGCCACCGCGCTGCTGGCAATATTCGCCTTGCCGACGGCGCCTTGCGCCAGCGGCAGTCAGCCGGCGGCGGCCGAACGGCCGCAGAGCGCAGCGGTGAAAAAGTTGCCTGGCCACTATCAGCGGATCGTCATCACCGGCAACTGCCCCTTCGGCGTGATCCTGGCGAACGAGGCGGCCTACCGGCACGTCGTCGGCGTGGGCCCCTGGGCGTTCATGCATGCCGATATGCATGTGTTGAAGGACATGAAGCCTGACATCGGCAGGATCACCTCCGCCTTCATCAATAAGGACTACCGGGTCAACATGGAGTCGTTAATGAATCTACGGCCCGACATTATTTATTACTACGGCAAAAGCCAGGACGATCGGCTGGAAAGGGCGGGCGTGATGACCGTCGATCTGGACGCCGGCGGGAAGACAAAGTACCAACCGATGGTCACCCAGATGTATTGGGAAAATACCTTCGCCGACACGCTCGGCCTGCCGCGCACGCACAAATTCAAAGACGCTTGGGAAAAGACCCTGAAGCAGATCCGCCCCTATGCCGCAGCCATCCGCGCGCAGCACATCAGGGCGTTGTATCTCGAAGAAAGCGACGGTAGGCAGCTGAAGGTGAGCGGCCCGCATACCTACGGCGACACCTACCTGAAAATGGCCGGCATGGACAACGTCGCCGGGGATTTGCCGGTGAAAGGGGATGCTGGCAGGTACATCAACGTTTCGATGGAGCAGATCATGGCCTGGGACCCGGATGTGATTTTCGTGGTTTTCGGCAGCGCCAAAGCGCTGCTGCACGGGGGGATCCCCGGCCAGGCCTGGGAGACGCTCAGGGCGGTAAAAAACGGCAAGGTTTTCTCGACGCCGGTGGGCATTCATAACTGGGGGGGCCTGTCGGCGGAAACGTCACTGCTGCCGCTGTTTATGATCAACCGCTATGCCCCTGAAGACATTAGCGACAAGACGCTGCGGGAGGAGACGCGCCGCTATTATCAGACGATGTTCTCCTATGCGATCCCGGACCGTTTGTTGGATGAGGTGCTGGCACAGCGCTAACACCACGGTTGAATTGCGTTAGTGGGTTGGAGGAGCTTGGGGATGCCGGGCAGAGGAAAATATATGGCGATCATGGTAGGGCTGTTTTTAGCCTTGTGTGTGGTTGCCGTCGCATCACTGTTTGCCGGCCGTTACGCCTTGTCGGCCCATGATGTGCTGCAGATTTTATGGCAGGGGAACATGCCGGGGGAAAACGAGGCCCACTATTCGGTGATTTTTAACCTGCGTGCGCCGCGGGTGGTGGCGGTGATGCTGGTGGGCGGCGGGTTGGCGGTCGCCGGCGCGACCTTTCAGGCGGTGCTGAAAAACGCGTTAGCCAGCCCGGACGTGCTGGGCACGTCTTCCGCCTCCGCCTTTGGCGCTGCGCTGGGCATTTTATTGAGTTTGCCTTTTGCCCTGAGTTCCCTGCTGTCGTTTCTTTTCGGCGTGGTGAGTTTGTTGCTGGTGCTTGGCATCTGCCGCCTGAAACGCCGGCAGGATGCGCTGACGACGATCCTGTCCGGCATGATTACTGCGTCGGTGTTTATCGCGTTTGTCTCGGTCATAAAATATGTCGCCGATCCGCAGGATACCTTGCCTGCCATTGTCTTCTGGCTGATGGGCAGCTTCGCTTCGGTGGCGAAAGCGCAGGTCTATTGGCTGATCCCGCTGTTTGCGGCGTGTTACCTGACTATCTACCGGCTCAGGTGGAATATGAACATTCTCTCTCTTGGGGACGACGAGGCGCGCATCGCCGGTCTGAATCCGCCCCGGCTGAAGATCCTGTTGCTGATCGCCGCCTCTCTGCTGGTTTCCGCCTCGGTGAGCTTGGCCGGCGTGGTGGGGTGGGTCGGCTTGGTGATCCCGCATTTGGTGCGAAGCGTATTGGGGTATAACCACGGTCGCCTGATCCCGGCTTCGGCGCTGAGCGGGGCGCTGTTTTTGCTGGTGATCGACAATATCGCCAGAGGCGCCACCTACGCTGAAATCCCGATCGGCATCCTGACCGCGCTGATCGGCGCGCCGCTTTTCGCCCTCCTTTTTATTATGAGCAGCAAACATGATCACCGTTAGCCAGTTGACCCTGGGGTTCAAAGGGTGCGAACCCATCCTCGACAACGTCAGTTTTCATCTGAAACGCGGTGAGATCCTCAGCGTGCTCGGGCCGAACGGCGCCGGTAAAACCACGCTGCTGAGACATGTCGCGGGCCTGTGCCGGCCCCTGTCAGGCGTGTGCCAGATCGGCCGCATCGACAATCGGCCCGCCCGACTGGCCTATGTGCCGCAGGCAAAAACGCCGCATTTCGCGTATGGCGTGCTCGATTTTGTCACTTTCGGCTGCGCTCGCCAGGCGGGGTGGTTCGCCGGGCCGCGACGGCAAGATTTCGCCAAGGCGCAGGCGGTGTTGCACGCGCTGGAGATCGCGCCGCTGGCGCAGAAAAACATCAATCAGATCAGCGGCGGGGAACTGCAGATGTGTTATTTCGCCAAGGCGCTGGCGGCGGATCCCGACGTCATGATCCTCGACGAACCGGAGTCGAACCTGGATTTTTACAATCAGGCTAAAATGATCGAGATGCTCTGGCGCCTCGCCAAAGAGCGGCAGATGACGATCGTGTTGAATACGCATTTTCTGCATTACGCCGATCGCATCTCCGACAAGTGCCTGCTGATGAATAAGCGACAGTGCATGTTTGGCGATAAAAACGCCTTGCTGCAAGAGGATATCCTGGAGCGCTACTTCCAGGTGCCGGTGAGAAAGTGCCGGTACGAATATGCCGGCGTCAGCGAAGAAACGTTCATTGTCGCGCTACGGCACCCCGCTTGAGCGCCGCCAGTGCGAGGGCGATTGAGGGATATCCCTCATTGCGGCCCCGCCGGCGGTTATTTAAGCTGAATGGGCAATGCAACGATGAATATGGAGATAATCATGACTGATTCAGTGTCCAACGATCGTAATCCCACCCCGGATGTGGCGGAAGACAACGCGTTCTTCCCATCCCCTTACTCCCTCAGCCAGTACACCTCGTCCAAAACCGACTTCACGGGCGCCAGCTACCCGAACGCCTATCGCGGCGGCAAGTGGAAGGTGCTGATGATCGCCTCGCAGGAGCGCTACCTGCTGATGCAAAACGGCAAGTTCTTCTCCACCGGCAACCATCCGGTCGAGATGCTGCTGCCGATGTATCACCTGGATCTGGCCGGTTTCGAGATCGACATCGCCACGCCGTCCGGCGATCCGGTGAAGCTGGAGATGTGGGCGTTCCCGCATGAAGATGAAGCGGTCAAGGCCACCTACGAGAAGTACCGCAGCCAACTCAAGCAGCCGAAAAAGCTGACGGAAGTGGTGAAGGATCTGGATGGCGGCAACTACCTCGGCGTTTTCATTCCCGGCGGCCACGGCGTGCTCAATGATATCCCGTTCAGCGAAGAGGTGAAAAAGACGCTGCACTGGGCGCATGACCACGATCGCTACGTGATTTCGCTGTGCCACGGGCCGGCCGGTTTGCTGGCGGCGGGCATCGGCGAGAACAAAGAGGATTTCCTCTATCGTGGCTATGAGATGTGCGTGTTCCCGGACTCGCTCGATACCGGCGCCAACATCGACATCGGCTATATTCCCGGTCCGATGCCCTGGCTGGTGGGCGAACGCCTGCGCGAGCGGGGCGTGAAGATCGTCAACGCCGACATCACCGGCAAGGTGCATAAAGATCGGCGCCTGCTGACCGGCGACAGCCCGTTGGCTTCCAACAACCTCGGCAAACTGGCGGCAGAGACGCTGCTGGCCGACGTCGCCACGCGATGAGCGACGAGATCGCGCAGCACGCTTTCCAGACGGCGCTGGCGATGGACCACGAGCGAACCCTGTCCGCCATTCAGGGGCGGGTTCGCGCCTTTGCCGCGCCGTTCGGCTTCGATCGCTTTGTGCTGTTTTCCGCCTCCGCGGCGGCGGAAGCGGGGATCGAGCATATCTATTGGGTCGAAGGCGACTGGTTCGGCGACGGCGAGGCGGTCGATGCGCTGACCTACGTGCGGCACTGCCCGGTGACCCGGCACATGCTGCGGGCCAGCGAGCCGTTCTTCTGGACCAAAACCCGGGCGCAGCAGGGCGAGCGCTACCGGGTTGTGCGCACGCCGCGCGGCGCCGGTCTGCACGGCGTGCAGATCCCGGTGTTCGGCCCCGCCGGCCTGGAGGGCGCCGTCAGCCTGGGGGGCGAGCGCATCGACACCTCGCCGCCGGTGCGGCTGGCGCTGTCGCTCGTGGGTTCGGCGGCCTTTCTGGCGGCGCGGCGGCTGTTCGAACCGGCAGCCGCTGAGGGGGGGAGCCGGCTGTCGGCGCGCGAGCGCGAGGTGCTTAGCTGGACCGCCATTGGCCGGCGGCAGGCGGATATCGCTGCGATGCTCGGCCTGTCTGAACGCACGGTGGAAAACCACCTGCGCCGCATTCGCCAGCGTCTCGGTGCCGCCACCACCGCGCAGGCGATCAGCGTGGCGATCCGCCTGGGCGAAATCGCCCCCGAGAGCCGTTAGCCCGCCGCCATTTGCCGCAGCAGCCACGCGCGCAGCGCCATGATATCGGGACGCTGTGCGGTCTCCTCGGTGGTCATCAGATAGTAGTTGGCGCCGGGCAACGACATCTCGAACGGCGCGGCCAGCACGCCGCGCTGCAACAAATCGCGCGCCAGCAGCCGGCTGGCGATCACCACCCCTTGGCCCGCCACCGCCGCCTGCAGCGCATGGGTTTCGTCACTGAAGGTCAGCCCGGCTTCCACGTTCAATCCTTCCGGCCCGTAGCGCCGTCGCCAGTTCTCCCAGGTCGGCGAGTCGGCGGGCACCTGCCGATGCTCCACGTGAAACAGCGTCACCCGCTGCAAATCTTCGATGCGCGCCAGCGCCAGCGCCGGGCTAGCCACCACGATAAAACGATCCTCATGCAGCAGGGTGCAGTGCAGATCGCTTTCCGGCGTTTCGCGGTAGCGGATGGCGACGTCCACGGTGCGCTGGTTGAGATCGACCCGCTCGACGCTGGTGTGCAGGCGCAGATCGATGGCGGGAAACTCCGCTTTGAAATCCGCCAGGCGCGGCACCAGCCAGTGGGTGAGAAAATTGGAGGTGGTGGTGACGGTCAGCGCCGGCGGCTGCCGGGCGCGGGTGATTTGGGCGACGGACTGCTCCAGCGCGGCGAAGGCGCGCTGGGTGCCGGCATACAGGATCTCGCCGGTTTCGGTCAGGCTGACGCCCTGCGCGCTACGCTCGCACACCCGGCATGCCAGCACCGACTCCAGCAGCTTGATCTGATGGCTGATCGCCGTTGCGCTGACGCCCAGCTCCTCGGCGGCCAGTTTGAAGCTGCGGCAGACGGCCACGGCGTGGAAGGCGCGCAGCGCGCCCAGCGGCGGCAAACGGGTTTTTCTCATGGCTGAGTTATTCTCATCTAAGGCTGAAAACTATGAGTTTGTCTGACCGATTATACAAGAGATAGGCTACTGACATGTGAACAGGGAAATGAATTTATTTCATCATTTCCATCATGTCGGAGTGAACGATGAGCCTCTATATCAACAACGGCGCCCTGGGCGCCATGGAACACACGGGAACGGCGGCGAGCGCCCTGGCGCTCAGCGTGCCGGTCGCAGCGGGCGCCTTGCTGCTGAAGACCGAAAATCTGCTGGGCATCGGCGCGGCCCTGATGCTGCTGACGGCATTGGCGCTGGCGTTTCTCGGCGGCGCCGCGCTGGCCCGCTGGCGGACGCTGCGGAACCGGCCTGCGCTGGCGATTCTCCGCCACGGCTTTTTACTGGCGGCGGCGGGATGGCTATTGATGCTGCTGATGCTGTTCGGAGGCCACGGCTGGCCGGCCCTGCTGCCGGGCCTCGCCCTCGGCGGTCTGGGGCAGGGCGTCGCCTACCGCACGGCAGTGGGGGAGAAAGGCGCACTCGCCGTGGCGTACCGTTTGACGACGGTAGTGACTATCGTGGCCGTAGTGATTGCCGCTTCGCTGGTGCAAGCCTACGCCGCGCCGGGCGTGAGGGGGAGCTGTTTCGCGCTGGCGTTGCTGGTCGACCTGGCGTTGCTGGGGGCGTTGCTGGCGCGGGTGGCGGAGCGGGATGGGGCCTGAGCCGTCGCGCCGCAGGTAAACAACCCGCCGGTAAACCGGCGGGCTTCGCTTAGGCGGCCGCCAGTTCTTGCGGCGTAACGGTTTGCAAACCGACAAGCTGAATGGCCGGCTGCTCCAGATTGATGCCAAAGTATCCTTGATCCCAATTGTAGATATTGACGACGTGCTGATTGAGCGCGCTTTCGCCCTGCATGAATATTGACAGATCCTGCGTATGGGTTTGCGCGTTGTAGTTCAGTGAGAAGCTGCTGTTTGATCCTTCGGCGCCGAAGGCCAGCAGGTGGTTGTCGATAGACAGGGAGGAGGCCTGTAAAAAGCCCAGCTCGAAGCTGTCGTCGATGTAGATATTGTGGGTCTGCTTCACGGGAATATTCAGCAGGCTGTTGGGGAAAGGCACATCGTTGGACAGCATGCTCAGGTTCACGCCGAGATAATCCTGCGGCGCGCTCCCTCCCGGCGCAGTGGTATAACCGTGCTCGAAACGAATCTCGCTGGAGCCTTTGCCCAGGTTGACCTCCAGGCCGTTGGCCGGCGTCAGCACCCGATCGTTAAAGGTGAGGTTGTCCTTAAAGTCGGTCAGTTTCACCGCTTCGATGTTGTACAGCCCGTCCTTAAAGCCATACAGCCCGATGCCGTTTTTCTCGATCACCCCGCGCCCGCCATAGCTGCCCTGGGCGTCAAACTTCAGGATTACCCCGTGCGACAGGCTGGAATAATCGACCGTATCATGGCCGCTGCCGCCGTCGATGACCGTCCAGCCGTAGTTGCCGGCGTTGTTTTGCCAGCCGCGCGGCACGCTGATGGTGTCGTCGCCGCTGCCGGTGTTAACGGCGATGTTGCCGAACGCCAGCGTGAAATCGTCGTCATGCAGCGTACCGACGCGGTACAGATTCGGCGTGGACAGCACGTCGGCAATGTCGTTGAAAATCGCCGAGCCGATATCCAGCTTGCCGGGAATGAGGCTGCCGCCGCCGGTCACGCTGCTGCCGTAGGATTCAGTGTAGAAATCACGCGCCGCTTCGGCGGCGAGGCGGATGGTCTCGTGGCCAATGCCCAGGGTGGTCAAATAGGTGGGCACTTCGCCCGCCAGCAGCGTTTCAACCACGTAGCTGAGGTTTTTCATCTGCATGGAGACCTGCGCCGCGGCAATCAGATCGTAAGTCCCGCCTTCCACCTTAAAGGCCGAGGTATCGTTGGTCGCCACCCATTCGGTAAAGAACGAGGTGTCGCCTAAATAAGAGAACAGCGTGGTGCCGGCCCAGGGGGAATAGTTGGGGGCGCCGGTCGAGGAGGCGTCGGTGAACACTTCGGACGCCGCTGCGCCGGCGTCGATCAGGCCGACCTCGTGAATGTCCGGCACTTTGGCGCTGCTGGGCGGGGCATCCGGCAGCGGCGCATTGGGATCGCTGCTCAGATCGACGCCAAACAGCGTTTTGGCGAAGTTTTTGGCGATGTTGTCGGAGGCATTCTGAATGCGCGCCTCCCAGTCATCGGGCACATGCCCGGTGCGCAGCTCATACTGCAGCTTGGTTTGGTCGCGAATGTAATGGGCAAACGCCCCCTGATTCGAGTTCACGCCATAGGCGCCTTTGATCCAGGTATACACCGCGATATCCACGCCCTCAATGGGTTGGTTGGCATGGTTGGGATCGGTGAGCGCATCGACGGATGCGGCATACACGGCCGGCCAGTCGCCGGCTTTGGCGGCCTCCCAAATCGCTTGCAGTTTTTCTCGGTCGGTAATGACGTAAGCCATATAAACACTCCTTGTTGCTGAGAGATTGCTGTGAAATTCAACATGATGAATGGAAGCGCGCGATGGAATAAAACCGAAACCCGAACAGCCAGAAACGCGCATGCCGCGATCTGCAGCGAACGATGGGCGGCAGGCGCCCATAGCGAAAGGATAGACGTAACTTACCGAGCGCGAGCAATTCGCTTATCGATTGTTTTTACAGGATTATTGCTGTAAATCGGCGGGTTAACCCGCGTATTGGCGCCAGGGAGGGATTTCCGTCAGCTGGGTTAGGAATCTTCTTAGATAAAAGAGTGGGTTTCGCTGGTGGGGAGGGGCCGGATAGTTTCCGACAGCTGCTTTTCTCTCCTTGTCGCCGTATCATTTACCCTGGTGCCCGCTTATCCTGCATCAGCATTAGCGCGTAACAGAAACCGCGGGCTGATGAACGGTTAATCCAACCTGGAGGACTCGCTATGTCCGATCGCCCTACTATTGCGCTTATCGGCCCCGGCGCCATCGGCACCGCCATTGCTGCGGCGCTTCATGAAGTGGGCCGCACGCCGCTGCTTTGCGGGCGTACGGCCCATCCGCAATTAATTCTGCGCCACGATGAGGGAGAAGTGGTGGTGCCGGGGCCGGTTTTAAGCGATCCGCGTACCGTAGCCCATCCCTACGATCTGGTTTTTGTCGCCGTAAAAACCACGCAGGTGACCGACAGCGCGGGCTGGCTGGCGGCGTTGTGCAATAAAAACACCGTCGTGTGTGCGCTGCAAAACGGCGTCGAGCAGCAATCTCTGCTGGCGCCTTACGTCAATGGGGCGACGGTGCTGCCCTCCGTGGTGTGGTTTCCGGCGCAGCGCGAGCAAGATGCGTCCGTCAGGCTACGCGCCACGCCGCGCCTGACGCTGCCGGATGCGCCACAGGCGCAAACGATCGCCGACGCGCTCAGCGGTTCACGCTGTGCGGTTGAGCTGTCATCGGATTTTCTCTCGATTGCCTGGCGTAAGCTGTTGCAGAATGCGGCTGCGGGGCTGATGGTGCTGGCCAATCGCCGCGCAGGCATGTTTTCGCGCGCCGACATAACGCAACTGGCCCTGGCTTATCTGCGTGAATGCCTGGCCGTCGCGCGCGCGCAGGGTGCGGTGCTTCACGATAACGTGCCGAAGGCGATCGTGGACGGCTTTCAGCGTGCGCCCGCGGATTTGGGCACCTCTATTCTTGCTGACCGGCAGGCCAACCGGCCACTGGAGTGGGACATACGCAACGGTGTCGTGCAGCGTTATGGGCGCTTGCAGGGCATCCCTACGCCGATTAGCGATATCCTGGTGCCGCTGCTGGCGGCGGGCAGTGAAGGGCCGGGGTGATGCCGGCGGCGTAGGCGTTCGTCGGGCAAGGGGATTTTCGCTTTCAATACGGTTGGCATTCAGACAGCCGGTTGCCTGCCGCAGCCCAAACCCGCCAACAGCAAAAAGCCCGCTTAAGTTTCCTTAAGCGGGCTTCTCTAAATATGGCTCCTCTGACTGGACTCGAACCAGTGACATACGGATTAACAGTCCGCCGTTCTACCGACTGAACTACAGAGGAATCGTGTGAACGGGGCGAATAATAGCGAGGCGCCGTCGGCATGTCAAAGGCGGATTACACATTCTGTGACTGTTTGCTTACAGAATGCGCAACCCGTTGAGTTTTTTGGCAGATTTAGCCCTCTGGCGCTCGCTGCAGGCGCAGCTGATAGCGGTAAACGCCGGCGGTGAGCAGGTAATCCCGGTGCACGCTCGGGCTCCAGGAGTCGTCGCCGCCCACCCCCATGTGGAAGCCGTCCAGGTGCAGCCAGGTGCCCGCTTCCGGCTGCAGCAGATGCTGGTGGCTGCAGGCCATCAGCTGTTGCAGACCGAAGCGGCTGAGCGAGAAGTGGAAGCGGCCGTCGATGCGCCAGCCGCCGTAGCGCAGGCTGCGGGTGTCGCAGCGCAGGCCATTCTCACCGGGGAAAATATACGGCGTGTGCAGATCCGTCAGCGGCAGGCGCCAGCGCCCGTGCTGCGCGGCCAGGCGGCGATCAGGGTAGTTCTCGTGCGGGCCCAGGCCCAGCCATTCCGCCTGCGGCTGCACCGTCGCCAGTTGGCAGTGCAGGCCGATGCGCGCCGGCGGCGGCAGGGCGTCGGCCACCTCGACCTCCACGTTCACGATCACCGCGCCCAGCGCGTCGAACAGCCACTGTTTGCGGCTGATCAGCAAAATCTCCCCGTCCACGCCGAACTGGTGTTCGCTCACCACCCGCACGCCGTTTTGCAGCGCATCCGCCTGCAGCCGCGTGCAGCGCTCTTCCAGCCGGTACAGGCCCGCCAGCTTCCAGCGTTCGACCCAGGCGTTGGGATCGATATGGTTCGCCTCGCTGACGCCGATGTCGTTATCGATCGGCGCGCGCGCAAAGCCGTCGCGCAGCGGCGTCAGCAGCTGCGGCTGCTCATTCTGCCACCACTGCGTCAGATGGCCGCTGCTGCGCTCGAAGCGCCAGCGCTGGTCGCCGTGGGTAAGCGTCAGCCCTTCATCATTTTCAATCAGCGTTGGCGGCACGCCCTGCGCCGGCGGCGGCGCGGGATGCAGCGCGCGCGGCACCCGCCACTGATCCCAGGCGCAGCGGTGGTGCGCTTCAGACCAGTCGGTGGCCTGCGGTTGCACCACCTCCACGTTCAGCCACAGCTCGCCGGGCTGATGCAGCATCGGCAGGCGGTCGAGCAGGGTAAAGCGGGCGCTGCCCTGTGGCGCCAGCGCCAGATCGAGGCTGCCGCTGGCGCGCTCCACGCCGTCCAGCTCCAGCCGCCAGTTGAGCTGCTCGTTGTCGGTGTGGCGGAACAGGTAATCGCTGGTGACGGTCAGCGTCAGCGAGGCGGCGTCGAAGGCGAAGCGGAACAGCTGCTGCGCCCGCTGCGCTTCGAACAGCGCCGGGTGCGGGGTGCGATCCGCGAACACCAGCCCGTTCAGGCAGAACTGGCGATCGTTGGGGGTGTCGCCGAAGTCGCCGCCGTAGGCCCAAAATTCCTCGCCGCGCTCGTCACGCTTGATCAGCGCCTGATCGACCCAGTCCCAGACAAAGCCGCCCTGCAGGCGCGGATGTGCGTGGAACGCGCGCCAGTAGCGCTCAAAGCCGCCGAAGCTGTTGCCCATCGCATGGGCGTATTCGCACAGGATCAGCGGCCGCTGTTCCTCCGGCAGGCCGATCCACTTGCCGATCGCCCATTTGGGCACTGCCGGGAACGGCTGATCCTGATCCACTCGCGCATACATCGGGCAGATGATGTCGGTGGCGGCAGTGTCGGCGCCGCCGCCTTCATATTGCACCGGGCGGGTCGGATCCTGGCTTTTCACCCAGCGGTACAGCGCGTCGTGGTTCACGCCGTGGCCGGACTCGTTGCCCAGGGACCAGATAATGATGCAAGGGTGGTTGCGATCGCGCTGCACCATGCGGGTGACGCGCTCGCTCATCGCCGCCAGCCACAGCGGATCGTCAGCCAGGCGGTTCATCGGCTGCATGCCGTGGGTCTCGATATTGGCTTCGTCCACCACGTACAGCCCGTAGCGGTCGCACAACCGATACCACAGCGGGTGGTTGGGATAGTGCGAGCAGCGCACCGCGTTGAAGTTGTGCTGCTTCATCAGCAGGATATCGTGGCGCATCGTCGCCTCGTCCATCACCTGGCCGTGGCGCGGGTGATGCTCGTGGCGGTTAACGCCGCGGATCAGAAGCGGCTGCCCGTTGAGCTTCAACAGCCCGCCGCTGATTTCCACCTGGCGAAAGCCGACGTCATAGGCTTCCACCTCGATAATCACCCCTTCGGGCGAGAGCAGGGCGACGGTGGCGCGATACAGCGCGGGCGTTTCGGCGCTCCACAGCGCCGGGCGTTCCACCGGCAGGCGCAGCGTGACGCGATCGTCATAGGCGCCGCGTTCGTCCAAGATCTCGCTGCCGAGCGGCTGGGTGCGTTCGGCTACCCACGCGCCATCGCGCCACAGCTGAACCTGCACCAGCAGCGGGCCGGGCCGGCTGGCGCGCGCCGTCACCACCAGTTCGCCGCGGGTAAAGCCGTCATGCATCGGGGTGGTGATGCGCACATCGCTCAGGTGCGCGGCGGGTTTGTGCAGCAGGCTGACGTCGCGGAAGATGCCGCTCATGCGCCACATGTCCTGATCTTCCAGATAGCTGCCGTCGCACCAGCGCAGCACCATCACCGCCAGCCGATTTTCCCCCGGCTGCAGCCACGGGCCGAGATCGAACTCCGCCGGCAGGCGGCTGTCCTGCGAATAGCCGACCCAGTGGCCGTTGCACCATAAATAGAACGCCGAGTTGACGCCGTCGAAGATGACGCGCGTCTGGCCGGCGGCCAGCCAGGCCGGATCGACGTTGAAGGTGCGTGAATAGCAGCCGGTCGGATTGTCTTCCGGCACGCGCGGCGGATCGACCGGGAACGGGTAGCGCACGTTGGTGTAAATCGGCGCGTCGTAGCCGGCGAGCTGCCAGTTGCTCGGCACCGCCAGCGGGGCGGCGTCCGGCAGATCCTGCTGCAGCCAGCTCTCCGGCGCCGCCTCTGGGCGCGGGAAATAGCTGAAGCGCCACTCGCCGTTCAGCGACCGGCGGCTGGCGCTGGGGGCGTCATCGCGCGCGTCTTCCACCGTGCGCCAGCTGGCGAACGGCGGGTGAGCGTCCAGCCGGCGGTAGTGGGTGCAGGCCGGGTTTTGCCAGTCACGGCGGGTGAGGATTTCGGTCAGGGAAGCATGGGGCGCAGCAGGCATCGGCGATCGTCCAGTCGGCTAGGTGATGCTCACCAAGATGCTGACCGGCGCATAAAAAGTAAAGCGGTTACACGCAACCTTGCTAGGGCGATCAAATAACCGTTAATGCGGTTCGCCGGCGCGGTAGATCCGCTGTGGGCGGCCGACCTTGCCGTAAATGATCTCGGCGCGCAGCTGCTGTGCGGCGGTGCAAAACTCCAGATAACGGCGCGCGGTGGTGCGGCTGAGCCCCATTTTTTGCGCAACGCTTTCAGCGGTGTGGCGCGCGGCGGGTTCGGCGAACAGCGCGCGGATCTTGCCCAGCGTCAGTTCGTCGATGCCGGCGGGCAGCGCCGCCTGCTGCTCGCCGCGGGCATAGGTGTTGAACATCTCGTCGATGCGGCGCTGGTTGAGGCGCGCTTTGTCCTTCAACGCTTCGCGGCGCTGGCTGAAGCGCTGCAATGTCTGGCTCAGCCGGTCATAGGCCAGCGGTTTGATCAGGTAGTCGAACACGCCGTAGCGCAACGCCTCGGCCACGGTGGCCATGTCGCTGGCGGCGGTGATGAACACGATGCCGCCGCGATACCCGCTCAGCGTCAGTTCGCGCAGCAGGGTGATGCCCTGGCCGTCGGGCAGAAAGTTGTCCAGCAGGATCAGGTCCGGCTTGAAGCGCTCGGTCATGGCGCGCGCCTGCGCCAGGGTGCCGGCCAGCCAAATCTGGCGGCAGCCGCCGTTCTGGCGGATAAACTCCGCGTGCATCTCCGCCAGCGGCGTTTCGTCTTCAACGATCAGGATGTTCAGCCATTCCATAGTGCGACCCGTAATTGCAATAAAAATGCTAAGTGAATGTAAGTGAATTGCGGCGCCAAATAAAGATTATCTCAATAATAAACACCATAAGATTAATTAAGCAAATAAAGAACATTAAATAACTTATTAACCGGGATCGGTTTGTGAAATAGGTCAATAATCCGCGTTTTTTTTCTGCTTACCATGGGTTTATTGAACGAGAGGGTGATTTTATCTTTATGGTTTTTAAGGTTTTAATTGCCATTTCTGATGTTAATTAAAATGCATTTTTGTATTTCATTTGTTGTTTGCCAGTTAACCCAGAGAGCGTGTTATGTTAGGCGATGCCGTATTTAATCGGGTAAAGCGATCGGATCATAAAGCGATTTCAGAAATAAGCGCCTTCTTGCGCAGTAACGATCTGAATATCGATACCACGGTTGAAATATTTATTACCGTTACCCAGCACGACAAATTGGTCGCCTGCGGCGGCATCGCCGACAATATTATCAAATGCGTCGCCATCAGCCCGCTGATGCGCGGCGAAGGCTTGGCGCTGGCGCTGGCGACCGAGCTGGTGAACCTGGCCTATGAGCGCCATCACACCCAGCTGTTTATCTACACCAAGGTGCAGAACGAGCCGCTGTTCCGCCAGTGCGGTTTCTACCCGATCGCCACCGTGCCGGGCATTGTGGTGCTGATGGAAAACAGCCCGTGCCGCCTGAAGCGCTACGCCGCACAGCTGGCGAGCCAGCGCCGGCCGGGCGAGACCATCGGCAGCATCGTGATGAACGCCAACCCCTTTACCCGCGGGCATCAGTATCTGGTGCGTCAGGCGGCCAAACGCTGCGACTGGCTGCACCTGTTTCTGGTGAAGGAAAACACCTCGCGCTTCAGCTATGAAGACCGGCGCCGGCTGGTGCTGGCCGGCACCGCCGATATCCCCAACCTCACGGTACACGAAGGCTCGCAGTACGTGATCTCGCGCGCCACCTTCCCCTGTTACTTCATCAAGGACCAGGGCGTGGCCGACGACTGTTACACCGAAATCGATCTGAAGATCTTCCGCCAGTATCTGGCGCCCGCGCTGGGCATTACGCACCGCTTCGTCGGCAACGAGCCGTTCTGCGCGGTGACCGCGAAATACAACCGCGACATGCGCTACTGGCTGGAAACGCCGGCGCTGCCCAGCCCGCCGATCGCGCTGGTGGAAATCGAGCGTTTGCAATATCAGGGCACGGCGATCTCTGCCTCCTGGGTGCGCAAGCTGCTGGCGGCGGGGGACTTCCACGCCGCCGCGCCGCTGGTGCCGCCGGACACCCTGTACTACCTGCAGGATCTGCAAACGCAGCGCCGGGCCAAGGCGGCCCCGCATCCTTTTGAGTCCGCACAATCAGGTGAATGATGAAAATTATCCGAGAAGCAATGGCCGGCACGCTGGAATCCAGCGATGTCATGGTGCGCATCGCGCCCGCCGAGGGGCCGCAGCACGATCTGTTGATCGCCAGCAGCGTGGAAAAACAGTTCGGCGCGGCGATCCGCCACACCCTGCTGGAGGTGCTGCAGCGCTATGAGGTGGAGCCGGTGCAGGTGATCGTCGACGACAAGGGGGCGCTGGACTGCGTGCTGCGCGCCCGGTTGGAAACCGCGCTGATGCGCGCCTGCGAGGGCGGCCAACTGCCGTGGGAGGTGAAAGATGAAAACGCTGAATAAAACCCGGCTGCGCCGCAGCATGCTGTTCGTTCCCGGCGCCAACGCGGCGATGGTCAGCAACGCCTTTATCTACCAGGCCGACGCGCTGATGTTCGATCTGGAAGACTCGGTGATCCTGCGTGAAAAAGACGCGGCGCGCCGATTGGTGTACCACGCGCTGCAGCATCCGCTGTACCAGGAGGTGGAAACCATCGTGCGCGTCAATGCGCTCGATTCCGCCTACGGCCTGGCGGACTTGCAGGCGGTGGTGCGCGGCGGCGCGGACATCGTGCGCCTGCCGAAGACCGACAGCGCGCAGGACGTTGTCGATATGGAGCGCGAGATCGCCGCCATCGAGGCGGCCTGCGGCCGGCCGGTCGGCAGCACCGGGCTGCTGGCGGCGATCGAATCGGCGCAGGGCATCACCAACGCGGTGGCGATCGCGCACGCTTCGCCGCGGCTTATCGGCATCGCGCTGGGGGCGGAAGACTATGTGCGCAACCTGCGCACCGAACGCTCGCCGGAGGGCATTGAACTGCTGTTCGCCCGCTGCTCGCTGCTGCAGGCGGCGCGCGCCGCCGGCATTCAGGCGTTCGACACCGTGTATTCCGACGCCAACAACGAGGCCGGCTTCCTGCAGGAAGCGGCGCTGATCAAACAGCTCGGCTTCGACGGCAAATCGCTGATCAACCCGCGCCAGATTGAGCTGCTGCACAACCTGTACGCGCCGACCGCCAAAGAGGTGGCGCACGCGCAGCGGGTGGTGGACGCCGCCGAAGCGGCGGAGCGGGAAGGGCGCGGCGTGGTGTCGCTGAACGGAAAAATGGTCGACAGCCCGGTGATTGAACGCGCCCGGCTGGTGCTGGAGCGCGCCGCGCTGTCCGGCTTACGGGAAGAACCGGCGCAGCACGGGGAGGAAGCATGATGAACCGCCAACAACGATTGATGACCTTCGCCAACCCGGCGGATCTGCCGGGCTATCAGGACATTTCCAAGGCCAATCTGCAGGCGCGTAAACCGCGCGACCTCAAGCTGTGCGACTCCTTGCAGGAAGCGGTGCGCCGCAGCGGGTTGCAGGATGGCATGACCATCTCCTTCCACCATGCGTTTCGCGGCGGCGATCTGGCGCTCAATCAGGTGATGGAGACGCTGGCGGCGATGGGGTTCCGCAACCTGACGCTGGCCTCCAGCTCGCTGACCGATTGCCACGCGCCGTTGGTTGAGCATATCCGCCACGGCGTGGTGAGCCGCATTTACACCTCCGGGCTGCGCGGCCCGCTGGCGGACGCCGTTTCGCGCGGCCTGCTGGCGGAGCCGGTGCAAATTCACTCGCACGGCGGCCGGGTCAACCTGATCGAATCCGGCGAGCTGAAGATAGACGTGGCCTTCCTCGGCGTGCCGGCCTGCGATGAGTTCGGCAACGCCAACGGCTACAGCGGTGAAGCCTGCTGCGGCTCGCTCGGCTATGCGCGGGTGGACGCCGAGGCGGCGGGCACCGTGGTGCTGTTGACCGAGCAGCTGGTGCCGTATCCGCATCATCCCGCCAGCCTGGCGCAGGATCGGGTGGACCTGATCGTGCAGCTGGAGCGGGTGGGCGACGCCGACAAGATCGGCGCCGACGCCACGCGCATGACCTCGAACCCGCGCGAGCTGCTGATCGCCCGCCGCGCCGCCGAGGTGATCGCCGGTTCCGGCTACTTCACCGAAGGGTTCTCGCTGCAAACCGGCACCGGCGGCGCCTCGCTGGCGGTGACCCGGTTCCTGGAGGACAAGATGCGCGCCCGCGGCATTCGCGCCGCGTTCGCCCTCGGCGGCATCACCTCGACCATGGTGGATCTGCACGAGAAAGGGCTGATCGGCAAGCTGCTGGACGTGCAGAGCTTCGATCGGGCGGCGGCGACCTCGCTGGCGCGCAACCCGCGCCATATCGAAATCAGCGCCAACCAGTACGCCAACTTCAGCTCCAAGGGCGCCTCGGTCGATCGGCTCGACGTGGTGGTGCTGAGCGCGCTCGAGATCGACACCGGCTTCAACGTTAACGTGCTGACCGGCTCCGACGGCGTGCTGCGCGGCGCGTCCGGCGGCCACTGCGACACCGCCGCCGCCGCGCGGCTGGCGATCATCGTCGCGCCGTTGGTGCGCGGGCGCATCCCGACGCTGGTGGAGCAGGTGACTACCTGCGTCACGCCGGGCTCCAGCATCGACATTCTGGTGACCGACCACGGCATCGCCGTCAACCCGGCGCGGCCGGAGCTGGCGCAGCGCCTGCGGGAGGCCGGGCTCGAGGTGGTGAGCATCGACTGGCTGCGCGCCCGCGCGCTGCAGCTGACCGGTGAACCGCAGCCGATCGCCTTTACCGACAAAGTGGTGGCGGTGGTGCGCTACCGTGACGGTTCGGTGATCGACGTGGTGCATCAGGTGGCGGAGTAACCGATGGCCGCCGTCGATCCCCAACTGGCCGCCGAACGCGCGGTCAGCCTGCCGGAGCTGCTCACCAGCCGCGAATGCCGTCAGGCGCGCCAGCAGGCGTGGCTGGCGCAGCACGAGTGCACGCTGCTGGTGCTGACGCTGGTCGTCCCCGGCCCGGTGAAGGACAGCGCGCTGACGCGCGGCATCTTCAACCTGGGGTGGGCGGCGCTGCTGCGGCTGTGCGCCGAACAGGGCTGGCCCAGCCCGCAGGCCGAGGCGCTGGCGCTTTCCACCGGCTGCGAAGGGTTTGTGGCGCTGCGCGCCGACGCCCAGCGGGTGAAGGACTGCGCCATGCAGCTGGAGGTGAGCCGCCCGATCGGCCGGCTGTGGGACATCGACGTGCTGGATACGCAGGGGCGCATTTTGTCGCGCCGCGACATCGGCCTGCCGGAACGGCGCTGTCTGCTGTGTGGCCAACCGGCCAAGATCTGCGCCCGCCAGCGGCGGCATGGCAGCGAGCAGCTGCTGCAAGAAATGGAAAGGATGTTCAACGATGCGATCTCTGCCGATTAATCCACCCGCCCGCCGAGCCGAGCCGGCCTGCGACTTCGCCCGCGCCGCCTTTCGTGCGCTGCTGGTGGAGGTCAACCTCACGCCCAAACCGGGGCTGGTGGATCGCCATAACACCGGCGCCCACCGCGACATGGATCTCGGGCACTTCTACCGCAGCGCCCGCGCCATCGGCGTGTGGCTGCCGCGCTTTATCCAACGCGGGCGCGAAGACGCCGCTTTGCCGGCAGAGCAGCAGCTGGCGCGGCTGCGGCCGCTCGGCCTGGCCTGCGAAAACCAGATGTTCCGCGCCACCGGCGGCATTAACACCCACAAGGGCAGCGTGTTCTCGCTCGGGTTGCTGTGCGCCGCCTTCGGCCGCCTGCAGCAGCAGGGCCGCGCCATCGGCGCGGAGGCGCTGTGCGCCGAAACGGCGGCGATGTGCCGAGGATTGGTGGACCGCGAGCTGCGGCGCAACAACGCCGGGCAGACCGCCGGCCAGCGGCTGTTCGCTGCCTACGGCCTCAGCGGCGCGCGCGGCGAGGCGGAGGCCGGTTTTCGGCTGGTGCTGGACGGCGCGCTGCCGCTGTATCGGCAACGGCTGGCCGCCGACGGCGACGAACAGCGGGCGCTGCTGGACAGTCTGCTGTGGCTGATGGCCCACAACGGTGACACCAACGTCGCCTCGCGCGGCGGCATGCACGGACTGCGCTGGCTACGGCGCCGGGCGGCGTTGCTGCTGGCGCAGGGCGGTTCGGCCGGGGAGGCGGGCCTGGCGCGCCTGCGGCGCTTCGATGCCGACTGCATTGCCCGCAACCTCAGCCCCGGCGGCAGCGCCGACTTGTTGATAGTGACCTGGCTGCTGGCGCAGCTGGGTGCCCAAGAATAATAACCAAGCCTTCAGGAGAGTCCCTATGTCCCAAACCCAGGAAAAGATCTGGAAAGCGATAGCGCCGCTGGCGGTGCTCGCGATCCTGTTATTGATACCGGTGCCCGACGGCATGCCGCCGCAGGCGTGGCACTATTTCGCCATCTTTGTGGCGATGATCGTCGGCATGATTTTGGAGCCGATCCCGGCCACCGCCATCAGCTTCATCGCGGTGACCGTCAGCGTGCTCAGCGCCAACTGGGTGCTGTTCGGCGCGCAGGAACTGGCGGAGCCGGGCTTCAAAGCCGGTAAAGAGGCGCTGAAATGGGGGCTGGCGGGCTTCTCCAGTACCACCGTCTGGCTGGTGTTCGGCGCCTTTATCTTCGCGCTGGGTTACGAGGCCACCGGGCTGGGGCGGCGCATCGCGCTGTTCCTGGTGAAATTCATGGGCAAGCGCACGCTGACGCTGGGCTATGCGGTGGTGATCATCGATATCCTGCTGGCGCCGTTCACGCCGTCCAACACCGCGCGCACCGGCGGCACGGTGTTCCCGGTGGTGAAAAACCTGCCGCCGCTGTTCGATTCCTTCCCTAACGATCCCTCCTCGCGCCGCATTGGCGGTTACCTGATGTGGATGATGGTGGTCGGCACCAGCATCAGCTCCTCGATGTTCGTCACCGGCGCCGCGCCGAACGTGCTGGGCATCGAGTTCGTCGGCAAGATCGCCGGGGTGCACATCAGCTGGATGCAGTGGTTCCTGGCTTTCCTGCCGGTCGGTCTGCTGTTGCTGATCATCGCGCCGCTGATTTCCTATTACCTGTACAAACCGGGCGTGACCCACAGCAGCGAAGTGGCCGCCTGGGCGAATACCGCGCTGGGGGAAATGGGCAAGCTGACGCGCAAGGAGTACACCCTGATCGGCCTGGTGCTGCTCAGCCTGTGCCTGTGGGTGTTCGGCGGCAAGGTGCTGGACGCCACCGCGGTGTGCCTGTTGGCGGTGTCGCTGATGCTGGCGCTGCACGTGGTGTCGTGGAAAGAAATCACCAAATATTCCAGCGCCTGGAATACGCTGGTTAACCTGGCGACGCTGGTGGTGATGGCCAACGGCCTGACGCGCTCCGGCTTTATCGACTGGTTCGCCCAGACCATGAGCACCCATCTGGACGGTTTCTCGCCGAACATGACGGTGGTGGCGCTGGTGCTGGTGTTCTACTTCGCCCACTACCTGTTCGCCAGCCTGTCGGCGCACACCGCCACCATGCTGCCGGTGATCCTGGCGGTCGGCAAAGGGTTGCCGGGCGTGCCGATGGAGCAGCTGTCGATGCTGCTGGTGCTGTCGATCGGCATCATGGGCGTGCTGACGCCGTACGCCACCGGGCCGGGGGTGATCATCTACGGCTGCGGCTACGTGAAATCGAAAGACTACTGGCGCCTGGGCGGCATTCTCGGCGTGGTGTACATCGCCGCGCTGCTGCTGATCGGCTGGCCGATCATGAGCCTGTGGTACTGAGTTGACGCACAGCGGCCGCCGCCCGGTGGCCGCTGGTACGATCTTTTCCCGTGAACCCTGTCACACACTTGTCACACTAACCCCGCCATCATACTCAGGCAAACGCTAACACCTTAAAAATAATCATTTTCCGGGAGCCTCTGCGGATGAGAAAAAAAACGTTATTGCTGTGCCTGCCTTTGTTATTCACCGGGAACGCGCTGGCGGAAGCCGGCGGTTATCAACTGGAACAGGTGCTGGTGATGAGCCGCCATAACCTGCGCGCGCCGCTGGCCAATAACGGCAGCGTGCTGGCGCAGTCCACGCCGAAGGCCTGGCCGGCCTGGGAAACGCCGGGCGGCCAGCTGACCACCAAGGGCGGGGTGCTGGAAGTGTACATGGGGCACTACTTCAACGCCTGGCTGAAGCAGACCGGCCTGTTGCCGCAAGAGGGCTGCCCGACCGCCGGCAGCGTGTACGTTTACGCCAACAGTCTGCAGCGCACGGTGGCCACCGCGCAGTTCTTCAGCAACGGCGCGTTCCCGGGCTGTGACGTCAGCGTGCACCATCAGGACAAGATGGGCGAGATGGATCCGACCTTCAACCCGATCATCACCGACACCGGCGAAGCCTTCAACCAGCAGGCGCTGGCGGCGATGAACGCCGCACTGGGATCGCTGAAGCTGGACGCCTCTTATCAACAGCTGGCGAAGATCATCGATTACAAGGATTCCGCCGCCTGCAAGACCGACAAACACTGCGACCTGACCAAAGAAGCCAGCGTGATGAGCGCGGTGCCGGGCAAAGAGCCGGGCGTCTCCGGCCCGCTGCGGGTGGGCAACTCGCTGGTGGACGCCTTTATGCTGCAGTACTACGAAGGTTTCCCGATGAAAGAGGTGGCCTGGGGCAAAATCGTCACCCCGCAGCAGTGGAAGCAGCTGGCTCAGTTGAAAGACGGCTATCAGGATTCGCTGTTCACCTCGCCGGTGGTGGCGCAAAACGTCGCCAAGCCGCTGCTGACCTACATCAACAACGCGCTGCTCGGCGAGCGCAAACCGGACGCGCCGAAGCTGACGGTGCTGGTCGGCCACGATTCGAATATCGCCTCGTTGCTGTCGGCCATGCAGTTCCAGCCGTATCAGCTGCCGCAGCAATACGAGAAAACGCCGATCGGCGGCAAGCTGGTGTTCCAGCGCTGGCGCGACGCGCAGAACGACCGTGAATTGCTGAAGATCGAGTACGTCTATCAGTCCACCGAACAGCTGCGCAAGGCGACGCCGCTGACGCTGCAAACCCCGCCGCAGCGTGTGACGCTGGCGCTGAAAGGCTGCCCGATCGATAAAGACGGTTTCTGCGCCTGGAGCGATTTCGAGAAGACCATGAAAGGCATCCTGTAATGCCCGGCCTCTCTCCCGAATGCGGGGGAGAGGCGCAGGCGCGGCTACCGGGGGATTGTGCTTGAATCCCCTCAACCGATCACCTAGCATTTCGTTAGGTGTAACGGGGAGAGAAAACCATGCGACCATCCATTGTTCTTGCAGAGCATCGCCTAGCGATCCGAGAAACGGTTGGGCTGTTCCCTACGGCTAATCCGCGTATTTTCGGCTCGGTGCTGCATGGCACCGATCGGGAGGGCAGTGATTTGGATCTGTTGGTCGATGCGTTGCCGGGCGCCACGTTGTTTGATCTGGGAGGGCTGCAGTCGGAACTGGAAGCGCTGCTGGGCATTCAGGTGGATCTGCTGACGCCGCTCGATTTACCGCCGGCCTTTCGCCAGCAGGTTTTGGCGGAGGCCCAGCCGGTATGAAAGATGCGCGGTTGGTCGATTATCTGAGCCACATGCAACAGGCGGCTCAGGATGCCTGCGATTTCGTTGATGGCTTGACGGCGGCAGATTTTATCGAAGATAAACGCACTCAGCAGGCGGTCATTATGAGCCTGATTATCATCGGTGAAGCCGTGACGAAAATCATGGATGGCAGCCCCGCGTTTACGCAACGCCATCCTGAAATCCCCTGGCGAAACATGCGCGGCATGCGTAATCGCATTGCGCACGGTTATTTTGATATCAACCTTGAAGTGGTCTGGGCGACGGTGCAAACGGCGTTGCCGGAACTGCTTATACAGCTGGTGGCGGTACGCCAGGATGCTGAGAAGTTAAACGACGGTGATTAAGCTTTCTTTGGGCAGTGACTCTGGTTCCTGCCGGCTACCCACTTTTATCCGCAATATCGACTTTTTCACGCCGGACGGCTATCCGGGCCAGGTGGCGCGCTGCCATTTTGCGCTGGCGGATTACCGCGACGAAAGTTATCCCGAGGCAGGTTTTACGTTGCCGGACCATCTGGCGCGCGCGGTGCCGAAACGCCGCGCGGAGTATTTGGCCGGGCGTGTTCTGGCGCGCCAGCTGCTGGCACCGCTCGGTTTCGCAGATTTCACTCTGGCGCGCGGCGAAGACCGCGCGCCGCAGTGGCCGCCGGGCATTGCCGGGGCGTTGAGCCATAATTCGCATACCGCGCTGTGCGCCGTGCATCGCGAGAGCGGGCTGGGCGGCGTTGGGCTGGACGTGGAGACGTTGCTGTCCGTGGAGCGAGCTGAGGAGCTGTGGGGGGCGATCGTTTCACCGGCGGAGCGCGAGGCGTTGCTGGGCGAAACGCTGCCGTTTAACGCGCTGCTGACGCTGACGTTTTCCGCCAAAGAGAGCCTGTTTAAGACGCTGTATCCGCAGGTGCGTTGTTACTTCGATTTTCTTGATGCGCGCATGACGGCCGTGGATGTGCAGCGGCAGACGTTCGTATTAGAGCTGCTTAAGACATTGACGCCGCATTGCCCCGCCGGGCGCCGGTTCAGCGGGCATTTTTGGCGTGAAGGTGACGACGTCACGACCTTTGTTTTTTGCTAAAATACAATAATAACAATGTGTTATTGCTTTCCGTGCCGTAACGCGGATTTGACGCAGCGGGCGGAAAGATTCATTCATCGGAGATTGACCCACGGTGGGGAACCGGTGTAATTTACCATCCCTTTACAGCTAATGATAACTATTCGCATAAACATTATCATTGGTGAGGCGCAACAAAGGAGTGGTCTTGTGGCGACACTGACGACAGAAAACCAAACCTTCCCCGGGTTTGCGTACGCCGAACAATCGACCTTTTTGTACCGGTCCGAATTCCGTTCCCTCTCCGCCAGCGGCGTGTTCGAGCGCATTGAGACGCCGGCGTTCGGCGGCGAGCAGGAAGACAGCGCGCTGGCGCAGCATATCCGCCAGGCGTTGGCGCGCGCCAAAACCGCCGGCCAGGCGGCACCGGTGGTGGTGGGCGCCATTCCGTTCGATACGCGCCGGCCTTCCAGCCTGTACGTGCCTGAAAACTGCCAGTTTGTCGCCAACGACAGCTTTACCCGCGCCGCGCGCCCGATGCTGCAACAGCCGCATCGCCTGGTCGCCTGCACCAGCATTCCGGACGAGCCGCGCTTCAAGCACGCGGTGGCGGAAGCGGTCAGCCGCATCAAACAAGGCAAGCTGGACAAGGCGGTGCTGTCGCGCATTCTCGACATCGAGCTGGAGCAGCCGGTGGCGGGCCACCACATCCTCAATAACCTGATGGTGCAAAATCCGACCGGATACCACTTCTCCCTGCCGCTGGCCGATGGCGGCGTGCTGCTCGGCGCCAGCCCGGAGCTGCTGATCCGCAAGCAGGGCGGCGAAATCCACACCAATCCGCTGGCGGGGTCGGCGCGCCGTCAGGACGATGCGCGGCAGGATCGCCACGGCAGCGAGCGCCTGATGCGCTCGACCAAAGACAAATACGAACACAAACTGGTGATCGACGACATTCGTCGGCGCCTGGCGCCGCTGTGCGCCAGCCTGAGCGTACCGAGCGGCCCGTCGCTGCTCAGCACCGGCACCATGTGGCACCTGTCCACCCGCATTCGCGGCGAGTTGCTGAATCCGGCGCTCAACGTGATGCAGCTGGCCTGCCTGCTGCATCCGACGCCGGCGCTGTGCGGCTTCCCGACCGAGAGCGCCCGCCAGCTGATCGCCTATCTGGAGCCGCACGATCGCGGCCTGTTCAGCGGCATCGTCGGCTGGTGCGACGCCAACGGCGACGGCGAGTGGGCGATCGTCATCCGCAGCGGCCTGCTGCGCGGCAACCGGGTGCGGCTGTTCGCCGGCGCGGGGATCGTCGCCGCCTCGACGCCGCAGTCCGAGTGGATGGAAACCGCCGCCAAACTGGGCACCATGCTCAACGCTTTCGGCCTGAACAGCGGCGCGCTGTAGGGCCACTTTGCGGCGCAGCGCGCCGCATCACATGCTTTTCGCAGGAGACAACGATGAACAACAACATGACCCGGCTGTGCGCCCGGATGGCGGTGCGCGCATGAGTATTCAGATGGATTTCACCGGCAAACGTGTGTGGGTGACCGGCGCGGCGCGCGGCATCGGCGAGCAGATCGCCCGGCATTTTTTGACGCAGGGCGCTGAGGTGGTGGGGTTTGACCGCGAGTTCGCGAACCCGGATCTGCCTTACCCTTGCGTGACGCTGGACATCAGCCGGCCGGAGCAGGTGGAGGCGGTGTGCCGCCAACAGCTGGCGGAAAACCCGCGACTGGACGTGTTGGTCAATGCCGCCGGCATTCTGCGCATGGGCAATACTGAAGATCTGAGCGTGGATGACTGGCACCAGTGCATCAACGTCAACGCCTCGGGGGCGTTTTACCTGTTCCGCGCCGTGCTGCCGCACTTCAAGGCGCAACGCAGCGGGGCGATCGTCAGCATCGGCTCCAACGCCGCGCACGTGCCGCGCGCGCAGATGGCGGCCTACTGCGCCTCCAAGGCGGCGCTGACCAGCCTGAACCACTGCGTGGGGCTGGAGATGGCGCCGTTCGGCGTGCGCTGCAATCTGGTGTCGCCGGGCTCGACCGACACGCCGATGCAGCGCGGCATGTGGCAGACCGACGATGCACAGCAGCGCACCATCGCCGGCTTCCCCGAGCTGTTCAAACTGGGGATCCCGCTGGGTAAAATCGCCCGCCCGGACGAGATCGCCAACGCGGTGTTGTTCCTGGCCTCCGACTTGGCCAGCCACATCACCATGCAGGATATCGTGATCGACGGCGGCGCCACGCTGGCCGCCTGAGTCAGACCCGCTGGCGGCGCAGCAGGTGTTGCGCACCTTCCGCCGCCAGCAGCAGCACCGCCAGCCAGATCGCCAGATAGGTTGGCCATTCGCTTTGGCTGATGCTCTCGCCGAGCAGCAGCGCGACGATCACCAGCAGCACCGGTTCCACATAGCTCAGCAGGCCGAACAGGCTGAACGGCAGCAGGCGGCTGGCGAGGATATAGCACACCAATGCCACGGCGCTGATGACGCCGAGCAGCGGAATGCGCCAATACAGCTCGGCATTGATCTGCAGCGCCGCGGCGCCACCGTCGCCGAAGGCGAACCAGGCCGCCGCCGGCAGCATCAACGCCAGCTCGCACCACAGGCCGCCGAGATTGTCGGTGCCGAAACGCCGCCGCAAAATAAAGTAGAGCGGATACCCCAGCGCTACCACCAGCGTCGGCCACGATACGCCGCCCGCCTGATACAGCTCATTGCCCACCCCCGCCACGGCGCACGCCACCGCCAGTTTTTGCAGCAGCGACAGCCGATCGCGGTAGAAAAAACGGCCTGCCAGCACCATGGTCAGCGGCAGCAGAAAATAGCCGAGCGACACGTCGAGCGCCTTGCCGTGCAGCGGCGCCCACAGGAACAGCCACAGCTGCACTCCCAGCAGCGCCGAGGTGAGCAGCAGGCCCAGCAGACGCGGCGGCCGTTGGCCGATCCAGGCCAGCGTGTCGCCCACCTTGCGCCAATCGCCGGACAGCGCCATGAACAGCGTCAGGAACGGCAGCGTCAGCAGCGTGCGCCAGCCGTAGACCTGTTCGCCGTTCAGCGGGGTGAGGGTAGAGGTGAAGTAATACATCGCGCCGAACAAGATGGAGGCGACGACCGAAAGAGTGATGCCCTTAATCACACGCATTCCTGGTGAGTGATTGATTTTATGGCGGCTACTGTAGAGAAATTTGCCGCCAACGACAATGGCGCAGCCGGGCGCTGGACAATCGGCGGCGGCGGGTTACAATGGGTACTGTGTATTCATACAGGTTTTGGCGATGACAATCGATCTTTTTGAAGACGCGCTGCCGCCGCCGTGGCGTGAAGAGATCGCCCCCGGCGCGGTGGTGATGCACGGCTTTGTGCGCGATCACGGGCCGGCACTGCTGGCGGCGGTGCAGGGCGTGGTGGCGCAGGTGCCGTGGCAGCATTTGACCACCCCCGGCGGGCACGTGATGTCGGTGGCGATGAGCTGGTGCGGCAACGGCTGGACCAGCGACAGTCGGGGCTACCGCTATTCGGAACGCGACGCGCGCAGCGGCAAACGCTGGCCGGCCATTCCGCCGATCCTGATGGCGCTGGCGGACGAAGCTGCGCAGCAGGCGGGCTTCGGCCCCTTCGTGCCGGATTCCTGTTTGATGAACCGTTACGATCCGGGCAGCAAGCTGTCGCTGCATCAGGATAAAGACGAGCACGATTTCGGCGCGCCGATCGTCTCGGTGTCGCTCGGGTTGCCGGCGGTGTTTCAGTTCGGCGGCCTGCAGCGCAGCGATCGGGCGCGGCGCATCCCGCTGGCGCACGGCGACGTGGTGGTGTGGGGCGGCCCGTCGCGGCTCTGTTTCCATGGCATCCTGCCGGTCAAGGAAGGCTACCACTCGCTGGTGGGGCCGCACCGCATCAACATCACGCTACGCAAGGCGCTTTAGCTGCGGCTCCTGCGCCAGGCAGGCGACGAGATAGTCGATAAACACCCGCAGTTTGGGCGGCAGATACTGGTTGGGCGCGTAAAGCAACCACAGGCCGCCGTGATAGCTGCTGAGGAAATCCCATTCCGGCAGTACCTGCACGATCTCGCCGTCGTCGAGCGCCTGGCGGGCGGTAAAGTACGGCAGGCTGCCGATGCCGATATGCCGTTTCACCGCGTCCAGCCGCACGCCGGTGTGGTTGGCGGCGTAGCGGCCGCGCACGTTGACCGTCACCGTTTTGCCGCTGCGGCGGAACTTCCATTGCGCGTCGCTCGGCGTTTCCCCCAGATAGATGCAGCTGTGCGCCGCCAGATCGTGCGGATGCTGCGGTGCGCCGTGCTGCGCCAGGTAGTGCGGCGTGGCGCACAGCAGATGGTCTATTCGCATCAGCTGACGGCCGATCAAGCCCGGCGACGGGCGATCGGTAATGCGCAGCGCCAGATCGACGCGGTCGTCGATCAAATCCATGTAGCGATCTTCCAGCCGCAGCCTCACGTCCACCTTCGGGTAGCGGCGCAGAAACTCAGGCATGTGCGGATGCAGCACGAAACGGCCTACCGCCTTCGGCACGCTGACGCTGACCAGTCCTTCTGGCTCCGCGGCGCCGCGTCCGCCGATCGCCATCACCGCGTCGGCCGCCGCCAGCAGGGTGCGGCAGTGCGCAAACACCTCTTCGCCGCTTTCGCTCAGCCGCAGTTTACGGGTGGTGCGATGCAGCAGCTGCAGCGCCAGCGCCTGTTCGAGCTTCGCCACGCTGCGGCTGACGGCGGAAGGCGAAGCGCCCAGTTTGCGGGCGGCGGCGGAAAAGCTGCCGCTCTCCACGACCTGGACGAAAACGGCCATTTCGGCCAACAGCGCGTAAGAAAGATTTGTGCTCATGACGCAAAGGTCCATTGTGATGGCGACGGATTATGCTCCGATTATGACATGAATATAATGGCTCTTCGAACCGAGGAGAAAAATGATGACCGAGCGACGTTATTACTACAGCGACGATTTACAGGGCCAGGCGCAGGTATTGAGCTGTGAGCCGGCCGAGGCGGGCGCTTACGCCGTGGAACTGGACGCCACGCTGTTCCACCCGCAGGGCGGCGGCCAACCTTCCGATGTGGGGGCGTTAGGCGGCGTTACCGTGCTGCGGGTGCAGCAGCAGGGGGATAGGGTGTTGCACTATACCGCGGCGCCGCTGCCGATCGGGCCGGTCAATATGCAGGTCGACGAAGCGCAACGGCGGCTGCATGCCCGCTGGCACTCCGGCGGCCATCTGATCGGCTGGCTGGGGGAAACCCGCGGTTGGCGGCCGATGAAAGCGCATCATTGGCCGGGAGAAGGGCGCATCACGTTCACGCCGGGGCCAGACGTACAGACGCTGGAGGCGGCGTTTTTACACGCGGAGCTGGCGCGCCTGATCGCCGCCGATTTGCCGCGTCGCCAACAGGCGGTGGACGGGATGCGCCAGATCGGTTTCGGCGATCTGCCCGCCTACGGCTGCGGCGGCACGCATGTCGCCACGTTGGGCGAGGTGGGCGCGATCGCGATTACCGGCGTAAAGATGAAGAAAGGGCAGCTGATCGTGCAGTATGCGCTGGGATAAAAGCGTCAGCGCCCGGCCTGCCGCAGCTGGGTGCAGAAGGCGCACTGGCATCCCGCCACCGGCACCGCCTCACAGCGGCCGATATTCACCGGCTGGGCATCCATAGCGTGAAAGCCGTAAAACAGATTTTCGATGTTCTGTTCCGCCGCACGCGCCTGTTCGGTGCGCGGCTCGGGCACTTTTGACTGAAACGCCGCAGCCTTGCCGGCCAACAGGCTGAGAAACAGCAGCGACAGCTGGATTTTCATCGTCGTCTTCCCTTTGCTTTTTTTTGATACGTTATAACAAAACCAAGGCGCCGCCAAGCGTCGCTCTCGCGCTCGGCGCCCGCCGGCGCGTGAGCCGGTGCGGTGAACGCCCGAGCTTAATTCTGGTTACTCGTTGATTTTATTGAAATTGATGAAATAGTCAGATGCCATCATCCAGGGCATGACAGGGCAGCCAATATTCTAAATACTTAATTGAAGAGGCGCTCGGGGCAGGAGAAGCGCTTTGGGCGCGCGTTTTTGCACGGCGCGCCCGCCGTTTTTGGCATGGACTGCATTTTCTCAGTGTCGTGGATTGTAAAATGGATTTTTGTAACCGGATTTCCGTGTGTTTATTGACGTTTAATTCATCGCGTCTGCTGCGTGACGTGTTGCAACCTGTGGCGGCGTTCGCCGATGAAATCATCGTGGTGGATTCGGGCAGTACTGACGGCACGTTGGCCATTTGCGACGACTTCAATATCAAGCCTCTTTATCACCCGTTTGAAACCCATGGCCGGCAAATGAATTACGCCATATCCCGCGCGCGACATGACTGGGTTTTGTGCCTGGACAGCGATGAGATCATGGATCATGAAGCGGTCGACGCGATGCGGCTCTTCAAGCGCACCCCAGGCCCCGACAAAAATAACGCCTATCGCATTCGTCGCGATTGGTTTGTGTTGGGACAGGCGGTCAGAACGCTTTATCCCGTCTCGTCACCGGATTTCCCCATTCGCTTTTTTCATCGCCAGGTGGTGAAGTTCAATGATGCGCCGGTAGATGATGCGGCGGAAGGGGGCACATCCACCTTGATACTGGCCGGGCACGTTAAACACGACACTTTTTTCTCAATCGAGGAAGTGTTTGCCAAGCTGAACAGCTATACGGCGCGCGTGGTGAAATACAAGGCGATAAGGCCATCGATTCTCCGAGGGGTGATTAGCGCCATCGGCGCATTTTTCAAGTGGTACATTTTCAGCGGCGCCTGGAAAGCGGGCCGGGTCGGGGCCGTGACCGGCGTTTACGCGGTGTCCTACAGCTTTTTGAAGTATTTCAAGGCGTGGTACCACAGATAGCCGAACGGCGGGCGTGGCGTGAGCTCCCGTTCGATTGCGGCGCGCGATTGCGGCGTTGGGCCGGCAACCGCGCGCCGAAGGCGAGGGGCGAACCGCCCTCATCTCCTCGTTTAAACGCTGTCTTCAGCGATCAGCACCTCTGTAATATCAATGCGATGCAGCAGCTTTCTCTGTTTCTCATGGCTGATTTTCTTCATGCGGCGCAGCCGGTACAGCTCTTCTCTTTCCGCGTGCAACGAGGCTAAGTACAGCTGCTTTTCCAGCCGCTTCAGCGCCACGATATTCTTAACGTCTTCTTTGGTCAGAATTTTACGTTGCAGCACGTCCAGCATCCGCCGCGTCGTTTCTTCAATCAGTTCCGGCGTGGCGTCGTCCGGCGGGGCGACGAGCAGCTTTTCCTTGGTTTCGTTGACGGCCTTGGTCGCCGCGCTCGCCAAGGCTTCTGAAACGGAGAAAGCCTCTTCCTGATCTTCTTCCGGCGGCAGATTGCCGCGCAACAGGAAGGGCAGCGTGACGATGCCGACGACGATCGACAGCAAGATGACTCCCGAGGCGATAAACACCAGCTGATACCGCCCCGGGAATGGCGAGCCATCCAATAGAAACAGCGGAATTGACAGCACGCCCGCCAGGGTCACCGCCCCTCGCACCCCGGCAAAGGCGGCGACGAACAGATCGCGCGTGCTGAATTTCGAAAATAACAGCGGATCTTTGCGCATCAGGGTCGCGCTGCCGACTTTCATCAGCCACAGCCAAATCAAACGCACGGCGATCAAACTAAAATAGATGATCACCACGTAAGCCAGCAGCGTCTCCAGGCTGATGGAATGATCGATACCGGTTTGCGCCACGGTGAAGTTCAAGATGCCCGGCAGCTGCAGCCCAAGCAGAATAAACACCATGCCGTTAAACACGAACTCGAGCATTTCCCAAATATTATTGGTGCGTAAACGCACCAGCGGCATGCTGCGATTCACTTTGGATTGGCCAATCATCATGCCGGCGCTGACGGCGGCCAGGATGCCGGATACGCCGATTCTTTCCGCAATCAGATAGCAGGAAAAGGGCAGTAACAGCGAGAAAATAATCTGGGTGGCGGAATCGTTATACATCCATTTATGGATGAACTTAACCATTTGATTATAGAGAAAGACAATAATGATGCCGCACAGCACCCCGCCAATCGATACCTGAAGAAAGGTCAGAAAGGCGCTCTCCAGGGTAAACGCCATCGCGCCGAGCGCGACAGCGATGGAGAAGTTGAGGGAAACCAACCCGGAGGCGTCGTTCATCAGCGCCTCCCCTTCGATCACGCTCATCACGGGTTTGGACATGCGTCCTTTACCGACGATGCCGGACAGCGCCACGGCGTCCGTTGGCGACAGAACGGCGGCCAGGGCAAATGCGGCGGCGAGGGGGATTGACGGGAGCAAGAAGTGAATCAGATAACCCACCCCGACGACCGTGATGATCACCAGCACCAGGGCCAGACAAAGGATTTCTCTGCCGTAATGGATGAACTCTTGCGCCGGCGTTTTCCAACCGTCGGCGAACAGCAGCGGGGGAATAAACAGCATCAGGAAAAGCTCGGGATTAAAGTCGATATGCAACCCAAACTGCGGCCAGGCCAACACGGCGCCAACGATGATTTGCATCAGCGGAAGCGGGATCTGGAAGGGCAATATGCGCGTCACGACGCCGGACAACGAGACGGTGAGCAATAAGATCAATATGGTGAAGAATGTTTCCATCGTGAACCTTTTGTGGATTTAATTTTTCTCGCCGTTATCAAACGGTTTTTCTGCATGTCGCCCCTCAGGCGGGCTCGTCGGCCAAGGCTGAACAGCGGCCACGGCGGCCGCTGTCGATAAAGAAAGCGCAGTTGAGCAAGGCCGGTCTTCGCCCCCGCTTGCCTGTGTGATGGCGCAGGCAAACGGGGCAAAGGGTTAAGGCAGCGCAAACGCCATCACGTAATCGCCGGTTTCTGACGAATGCGCGGCGCCGCCGACCACAATAACAATGTATTGCTTGCCGGTTTTAGGCGAAACGTAGCTCATCGGCGTCGCGCTCGCGCCGACCGGCAGCGCATATTTCCAGACTTCTTTGCCGGTGCTGCTGTTGTAGGCGCGCAGATAATAGTCCTGGAAGCCGGCGAAGAAGACCAGGCCGCCGGCGGTCGTCATGGTGCCCGCGTAGGTGGGCATGCCAACCGGCATCGGCAGGTGCGATCTGATGCCCAGCGGCCCCATTTTTTCGGCGGTGCCGGCCGGTATCTGCCAGGCGATCTTTTTGTTTTTGTAATCGACGGCGGTGATCGTGCCGTAAGGGGGTTGGTTGCAAGGCACTTCGAGCGGCGACATCCACATCAGCGTGATCATGCCATATGGCGTGCCGATCATGGGCGATGGCCCATGCCCGTCGACCACTTGTTGCGGATACCGTTTCGCGACGCGCTCATAGTTATCGCGCGCCACTAACCAGAACACATTCGGGATCCGCACATCGTTCATGTAAGCCATGTGGTTCACAGGATCAATCGACATGCTGCCCCAGTTGAGACCGCCTATATTGCCGGGCTGCTCGAGCGTTGGGCGGGTGCCGATCGGGGTCATGTCGCCCTGGTAATTCATCTGTTTGAACAGGATGCGGCAGGCCATCTGGTCAAACAGGGTGGTGCCCCACATTTTTTCTTCGGTCAGGCGTTCGGCGCCAATGGTCGGCATGCCGACGGAGAACGGCTGGGTTGGCGAGAGGTGCTCTTCCTCTGCGGCGCCTTGGGTCGGCACGGCTTTCTCTTCAACCTGCGCCAGCGGTTTACCGGTCTCCCGGTTCAGGTAGAAAATCTGCCCGCGTTTGGTGCCGAGCAAAAGGGCGGGTGCCGGGCGATGTTGCTCATCAAAACCGTCTACCAGCGCGGGTTGGGACGCGAGGTCATAATCCCAAATGTCGTGATGCGTGGTTTGGAATTTCCAGCGCTCACGGCCTGTTTCAATATCAATGGCGACCAGGGCCGAGTTGTACTCATCCGAATTTTTAGGGCGGTTCATGCCGTAATAGTCGGGTGTCGCGTTGCCGAGCGGCGCGTACAACAAACCCAATTTGTCATCATAGGCAGCGGTAGTCCACATATTGGGGGTGCCGCGCGTATAGGTGCTTCCGGCCGGCGGAGCCTTGGTGATGCCCGGGTTGCCTAAGTCCCACGCCCAGTCCAACTCGCCGGTTTTGGCGTCGAACGCCCTGATGACGCCGGAAGGCTCACCTTTCATCACATTATCGATGACCCAACCGCCGACGATAATTTTCCCCCGGGCGATAGTTGGCGCTGACGTTTGGAAGTAATAACCCGGTTTGACTTCCCCCATATGCTGGCCGAGATTCACCTCACCGTTTTGACCGAAGGCGGGGCATTTCTGGCCCGTTTTGGCATCCAGCGCAATGAGGCGGGCATCGATCGTGGTGTGAACGATCGTTTTCTCGCACAGAGCGCCTGGCGCAACATCCTCATTTTTGTAGTAGCCAAGCCCGCGGCAGCGTTGCCAAACAGGGGAGGTGGAATGCGAGTCAAATTTCCAGCGCGCTTTACCCGTATCGGCATCAATAGCGGTGATAAGACCGTTGGGCGTGCAGCTATACACCACATCATCAATCGCGAGCGGGGTATTTTGGTCCACGCCCGGCCGGAAATCGCCGGTGCGATAAACCCAGGCGAGTTTCAGATCTTTGACGGTTGAACGGTTCACCTGATTGAACGGCGCGTAGCGCGTTCCTTCCGTCGTGCGGCCATAGGCGCTCCAATCGGCAGGCGCATTGTCGCTTTTGCTCTCGATAAACGTCACGTCGCCAGCAGGGGTAATCTCGCCATGGGGAAAGAAGGCGCCGATAAAGAAAGCGACAAAGGCCACGGATAATGCCGAACCTGCGATGTAAGCCTGCTTTTGACTCTTGGTGCCGTGCAGGTACGAGGGAAGTAAAAACGCGGCGATAATAGAGAGGCCGGCGGGCACCAGCAGGCGAGGGAACAATGCCCAGTAGTTAAGCCCCGATTCCCAAAGCGCCCACAGCACCGTCATCAAAAACAGCAGGCCGGTTAAGTAACAAGCCGATTTGCTGCGCTTGAGGACCAGCACTGCGGCGGCGATGTAGCCTATCCCGGTAATGGCATAGTAGAACGATCCGCCGAGGGCGATCAGCCAAATTCCCCCCACGGTTAACGCGACGCCAGAAAAAATCAGCAAGCAAAAGAACGTGATTATTGCGGCTCTCTTACCAAACGATGTTCTAATCATATGTTTTCCTTTGACTTTTAAATCCACATTGGATCACCATCCCATCGCTGCCAACGCGTGAAAATGCCGGCGCGAAAGGCAAGGCATGTCCCGCCTTGAGACTTTTTATTCTTTAACGCTTTAGGGGCATTGAGTTGTCGTTTTGATATCCATTTCAACAGTGGCCATTGCGGCTTGGATCAGTCGCCAGACCAAGATAAGGGGTTTTTATTGGGCGATGACAGAACGCGCGCGATAAAAATAACCATCAACATTTTTATTTAATCCCGGGTTGTAACCGCCCCGCAGAGATACGGTTTTGGGTGCGCTGGGCAATCCGAAATTTTATTGCAGTGATAAGCGCATTGAATGAAAGAGCCTCTCTGGACTAATTATTTAGAGTGATGATGAATGCGGAATTGCTTTTAATCACGAGGTTGCGTAGAGGTTTACCCTGCGTTGAGTTCAGGGTGAAACGTCATTCTTTATCAAGCCGGTGTCGATAGAAGCGGCGAAAAAAATGATTCAATGCCATTCTTTCCCCATCGACATAGACAATATAACCTTTCCCGCGTTCGCCGACGGTGACTTTTTCAACATTCACATTGGGATAGTGTTTTTTTAGGTTTTTAGACCATACTTGAATACTCATAATTCTATTTTCCTGACGCGCTTTATTCTTGTTTAAGGCATATTGATAGCACCCGTAAAAATAAGTCTCGTGGAAATAAAATATCGTCACTACCTGGGGATGTCTACAAGCGTGCGGGCGGGATAAAGCGAAAAATGCCGGTTGCGTTCAGGCGGGGTATTTAGCGTAAATATAATAAAAACAATAAGTTATTCAATCGACCGCACAAAAAGCAAATGTGGGTAACACATTGATATTTAAGGTTTTGGTACGTAAGTCATATCGAAGAGGACGCTTAACGGATAAGCGATGATTCCTTGTGGGGGCGAGAAAATCTCATCTTGGCGCGATCTTCGGGGCAATATTGACGTGTTTTCCAATTGGATAAGTCTTAAAATTGGCGCTTTGCAGCGAGTGGGTAATGAGTGGTTTTGAGCCTAAATTCATCATAACTCTTTATTGGTAAATATAAATAATTACCCTTTTTAATAAATACCTACGCCGATAGTGACAGGGTTACCGCGCTGGCCCTGGCGCTACCTCTTTCTCTCTGTGCTTGATAGGGAAGACAATGGGGATATAGGTCTTCATCTCTATTGTATCGCCGCCTTTGGGGGTGATAATTTCAATGAGAAAGCGATCGATCATGCCAACTTTATTTATCGGGAATGATTTGGTGTAGATACTTTGCGTGAATTTTTGCGCCTCATCGCTTGCGCCGTCAAAACAGAACTCTGCATAAAGTTGCATGTCTTTTTTTTCCTGGGCGTCGGCCAGAGAGGCAAGCACGCTGCCAAGACAGTCTTCTTCAGAAATATAGAGGGTCTTCAAATAGATGCTGACGTAATTCTCTTTCTTGATGCTCGCGCCAAAATTGAAAAAGTTAATCACGCCGCTATCCGTTTTTTTCATGTTATCAATTGCCGCCAATCGCAGCGCGGAAACCGCAGGATGGAAGTGATCTATCTCTGCATCAACGCCATCCCCTGAATCGTCGAAAAATTTTGGCAGGTGCACATAGCGATGCTCGGGAATGCCGTCGAGAAACAGCAATGGGATGGCGGAGGACACGTCCCACGATTTACTTTTGCGATACTGCATCGGCGAGGTTCTGAATTGCTTGCGAAACGCCCGTTCAAAGGATTGATATGACTGAAAGTTCAGCGCTTTAACGATATCGGAAATAGAGAGGTTCGTCGCTTTCAACATAAATGCGGCGCGAATGAGTTTTCTGCCCCTCACATAGCTCCCGAAAGTCATCCCTGTTTCATCTTTAAACGCTTTTTGGATATGCCCGCGTGAATATCCGCTTTTTTCTGACAGCATCTCAACAGTGAGCTTCTCATTGAACCCACTTTCTTCCACCCAGGCGAGCAGCTCCTCAATGACTTTGGTTATAAACATGCAGGAGCTCCCTTTTAGTTATCTGCCTAATGGTTGCGTTGGGTAAAATAACGCGTTATCGGTATTCAGCGATAAGCCCCCCATTCATCCGATCTTTTAGGCAATATCCTGAGTATAGAACGCTTGCAATATTAACGCGGTAAATTAAAAAAAATGTACTTAAAAGTGTCATTTACCAAATAGCAGCGTATGGCGAAGAAGGAGAAAGTGCAGGGATACATTTTAAGTGTATTAATTTATTGATTTTTATGAGGTTGTGTGAATGAGTTAAGGTGGGGGGAGCACATTTTTTGCTCATTGATAGATAAAAACTCTATATGGCTGTCAATTTATTGACAGTAACATCTTTTCGAATCGAAATAATTAACTATTCTATGTTTAAGAGTGGGTGGTTAAACGGCAAATAGGCCAGACAGGGGATTGCGCAATTAAATAATGGTTAATCCAAGGGGGTATCAAGGATAATGACATTCAGGGAGGAGTATGAGGGGGGTATTTTCACGAAAAATAGCGTTTGCTATTTATCTTCTGGCTGTGGCCTGCGTTTTTTGAGGCAGAATAAACGCTGAGCGTTTTTCTGTCTTGGCGTCCGTGGTTTATCAGCGTTTTTCCACACGACTTCTTTGTGAATCTCATTTTGTGCGAGAGGTGAATCGGCATCTTTCGCCCTGGAAATGATTTCAGTGCAACGTGATGCGTGGATATATTTTAACGGATATGGGAATGCCATTCTTCGAAAAAAAGTAAGCCGGACAGATTTTGGTTCCGCAAGAAGAGAGATGCATTCAATAATAAAAATAGCAAGATGACAGGCTTTACTATGGATTGTTCTAACAAGTTCAGACGCAATATTTTAGATGAGATAATCGCTATCATTGAAAAAGCCATTGATACACAAAGCCATGTATCAATAAGGGCGCTATCCATTAAGTCAGGGTATTCCATCGGGCATTTACAGCGGATGTTCTATTTGTATGAAGGGATGAAGATAGGGACCTATATCAGAAGGCGCAGACTAAGCCGCGCGACGTTATTGCTGAAATGTACCGATATGAAGATCTATGAAATCGCGTTGCTCTCCGGATTTAGTTCTCAGCAATCATTTAGCCGTGCGTTTTCAAATCAATTCGGTTGCCCGCCTAGAACATTCAGAACCCTGCGCGATTGGCCTTTTCTCAATTATCAACCGATTATTGGCTTCGATAAAGAGCCTTTCCCCAGCAGCATCGTGTACTTGAATTTGCATGAGTATTACGAGAATAAAAGGATCGTACAACTGCTTTCACCGGTAATCAGCCGGGGGCAGATGAAGGTAAACGTAAAGAATCCAATAACCTGTAGCCTGTACAACGCATCGGCAAAGTACATTGCGATCAGACGCAATGAAAAAAAGATGAGCGAAAACGAGTTCATCCTATCGCTCTATGAGGGGGTGTTGGCTTCCCTGGATATCTTCATCACGCAAAGCGTAATCTTTAAAATTCACGATCACTGCCCAGGTGAAAAGGAAAACGTCAGCATGTGGTATTTCATCCCGATAAAATGAGCTTTGTTTATCGCGCGCGGCAGAAGGTTGCCTGATCACAACGGAAAGCTTGGGCTATGCCATCGATATTTTGATGGCGCCCTCCCGTCAACGCCCCATAAGCCTGTTTCCGCCAACGGAACGGTTAGTGAGGAAGAAAAAAAACCGACCGCGAGGGTCGGTAAGCATGGGGTATTCAATAGGTATGACAACACTACAATTAAATAATATCGCGCGTTGAGGTTTTGTCTTTACCGAAAAGTGTTATCTCACGGAACAATGGACTCGGCATGCGCGCATCCTCTTTGGCAATAAGACGTGGGGCCTGCGACGCGCAGGCGTCATGAAATGAAGATAAAAAAAGCCGGCGATTAACGCCGGCCAATGAAAAATCGACAATCTCTCTGAGATGCACGGCCCTACACGGGAAATAAGGCCATGCAGTTGCTATGTAACCCTACCTGGCGCGCTTTTTTTTACCAAAAAACGATATTTTTTGCTGGGGAGACGGGGACATAAAAAAGCCGGTCGTGACGACCGGCGAATGCGAAAATAACAGGGTAACGTTAATTGAAAGTGCACATAAAATGATAGCGAATTAATCCTAGCACTGACATCGGCGGTATATTTTACCTAAAAATGTCTTTGCGGCATTGGCATTACCGCCCGGCTCCGACGGCGGTATGAGTTTGCGCGCAGAGGAGAAAAGGCGGCCGATGCTGCGCCCTCCGAAACCAGGCTAAGATCCCAGCGGCCAGACCGCCTCGCGCACGGCGATCGCTCTGGGCAGCAGCCCGAGGGCGTAGAAGCGGTCGGCGATGCTTTGCTGCTGGCGGATCACCTGCACATCCATGGCGCGGATCTCGTGGCTGCGGCGCGACAGCGCGAGTTCCAGCGAGGCGCTTGCCAGCCCCAGTTCGTTGGAAAGGTGACGAGCGGCTTCTCTCGGCTGCGCAGTGATGTAGCGGCCGGTGTGCTGCAATGCTTGCATCAGCGGCTGCAACAGATCGCCCGAGCGCTCGGCGAAGTCGCGGCGCGCCAGGTAGAATTGCTGATTGAGCACCCGCTGGGTGCCGTCGGCGATCACGCGCAGTTCCCCGTTGCGTTGCGCGTCGCTGAGCAGCGGATCCCACATCATCCAGGCATCCACCGCCTGCAGATCGGTCGCCGACAGCGGATACTTCGGCGGCGCGTAGACGATACGCACGTCGTTCAACGTCAATCCCTGTTCGTCCAGCATCTGCAGCAGTAAATAGTGCACGTTGGAGCCTTTGTTGAGCGCGATGCGTTTGCCGCGCAGATCGGCGGCGCTGCGTATCGGGCTGTCTTGCGGCACCACCATCGCCACGCTCTGCGGCGCCGGCGGCTCAAAACCGACGTACACCAGCGCATTGCCCTGTGCCTGGGCGAAGATCGGCGGCACTTCGCCGGTGGTGCCGAAGTCTATCTCATCGCCGTCGAGCGCGTGCAGCAGCTGCGGCCCGGCGGGAAACTCGCTCCACAGCACGCTGATGCGCTGTGTGGCGAAGAGCTGTTCCAGGCTTTGCCGCGCCTTGAGCACCCCGAGGTTGCCGAACTTTTGATAGCCGATGCGCAGTTCGCGTTCGGGCAGCGGCGCTGCGCTGATGGCCGGTGAATGTGCGGGTGCGCCGGCGCTGCGACGGCGCGGTTTGATCAGACCAAGATGCGCCAAATGGGTGCGCAGGGTATTGCGGCTGACGCCGAGCAACGACGCCGCTTGCAGCTGGTTGCCGCCGCTGCGTTCGAAGGCGTTGCGCACCAGCGCATCCAGCACCCGTTGGTAAAGCTGCGCGCTGTCGCCTTGCAACTGCTGCTGCACAAAGCGATCGATGGCGTCATCGCCGCCGCCGTCGACGTTGCTATCCGTCAGGCGATGGGTGAGCTGCAGTTGCTGCGGGGCGATCGCCCCCTCCTGGCTCAGCAACACCGCATTATGCAGCGTGTTCTCCAGCTCGCGCACGTTGCCAGGCCAAGGGTAGTCCAGCAGCACCTGCTGCGCTTCCGCCGTCAACCGCGGCAGTGGCCGTTCCAGACGGCGGGCGTACAGCGCAAGAAAATGTCTGGCCAGCACCGGAATATCGTCCGGCCGCTGGCGCAAGGGCGGTAAAGTCACCGCCGCCACGTTCAGGCGGTAATAGAGATCTTCACGGAACCGCCGTTGGCGAATCGCGCCGGCCAGATCGACGTGGGTGGCGGCGATGACCCGCACATCGATCTTCAGCGGTTTGCGCGAACCGACGCGGGTGATCTCCCGTTCCTGCAGCACGCGCAGCAGCTTGACCTGCAGCGACAGGTTCAGCTCGCCGATCTCGTCCAGCAGCAGGGTGCCGCCTTCCGCCGCTTCGAACCAGCCCTGATGAGTGCCGACGGCGCCGGTGAAGGCGCCTTTCTCATGGCCGAACAGTTCGGCTTCCGCCAGGCTTTCCGTCAGCGCGCCGCAGTTGACCGCCAGGAAAGGTTGATGGCGGCGCGCGCTGTGGTGGTGCAGATAGCGCGCCACCACTTCTTTGCCGGTGCCGGTTTCACCGACGATCAGCACGGTGGCGTCGGTGGGAGCCAGCCGATCGAGCACGCTTTGCAGAGCGAGCGACGCCGGATCGATCAGCACCGGTTTGTCGGCGGCGAACGGTTGGGGATCGTACATGGGCGTCTCCTGTCTGACGACGATGGGGAAAAAAATCTTATCCCAGCCAATGAGCCGCCGCGAGAGGATAAAAGGCGCACGGTGCTGCATTGGCAACAGCTTTCCGCCGCCGCCTGCTGCCAATGCAGCAGCGTTTTGACGTCGATATCTCATCAATATATTGATATGCATTGGTTTTTTTAAATCTGCAATGTGGCACGCATCCTGCTTTTCTTTTTATAACCAAGCAAGGTTTTTCTATCGATAAATAATGAAAATAGTTATATAGGAAAGGCATAAATGACTGAGTCAGTGAAAGATCGCATCAACGTTTTTTGGTTTCTGCCGACCCACGGCGACGGTCGCTATCTGGGCACGGCGCAGGGCGGGCGCCCGGTGGACCTGCCTTATTTGCAGCAGGTGGCGCTGGCCGCCGACAACCTCGGCTATTACGGCGTGCTGATCCCAACCGGTAAAAGCTGCGAGGATTCCTGGCTGGTGGCGGCGGCGCTGGCACCGATCACTCGCCGGTTGCGCTACCTGGTGGCGGTGCGCCCCGGCCTGCAGCCGCCGAGCCTGGCGGCGCGCATGGCCGCGACGCTGGATCGGCTGTCGGACGGGCGCCTGCTGATCAACGTGGTGACCGGCGGCGATCCGGTGGAAAACAAAGGGGATGGCATCTTCCTCAGCCATGCCGAACGCTATGAGGTGACACAGGAATTTCTCACGGTGTATCAACGGCTGTTGCAAGGGGAGAAGGTGGATTTCAGCGGTAAGCATATTCGCGTCGAAGGCGCCGAATTGCTGTTCCCGCCGGTGCAGGAAAACGGCCCGCCGCTCTATTTCGGCGGCTCATCGTCGGAAGCGATCGACATCGCCGCCGGGCAGATCGACACCTACCTGACCTGGGGCGAGCCGCTGGCTCAGGTGGCGGAAAAGCTGGCGGTGGTGCGCCAGCGCGCCGAGCGGCAGGGGCGTAAACTCAGCTATGGCATTCGCCTGCACGTTATTGTGCGCGAAACTGAAGACGAAGCCTGGGCGGCGGCCGAGCGACTGATCGCGCATCTGGATGACGACACCATCGCGGCGGCGCAGCAGATCTTTGCGCGCATGGACTCTACCGGCCAGCGCCGCATGAGCGAACTGCACGGCGGCTCGCGCGAGAGTCTGCGCATCGGCCCCAACCTGTGGGCCGGCGTCGGCCTGGTGCGCGGCGGCGCCGGCACCGCATTGGTGGGCAATCCGCAGCAGGTGGCGGCGCGCATACGCGAGTATCAGGCGCTGGGCATCGACAATTTCATCCTTTCCGGCTATCCGCATCTGGAAGAGGCTCACCGCTTCGCCGAGCTGGTGATGCCGCTGCTGCCGCTGGCGCAGTCGACTCATCAGACGGCTCGCACGATCAATACCGGCCCGTTTGGCGAAACCATCGGCGGCGATCGTCGTCCCGGCCCGGCGCAGCGGGAGGGCTGATGGCGAAGCGTACCCATATTATCGTTATCGGCGGCGGTTTCACCGGCGCGGCGCTGGCGATCCAGCTGGCGCGCGGAGCGGTGGATGTCACGGTGATCGAACCGCGCGCCGCGCCGGGCTATGGCGTGGCGTATTCGACCACCGAGCCGACTCACCGCATCAACGTCCCGGCCGATAGGATGCAGCTGGCGGATGAACCGGCGGGGGATTTTGACCGCTGGTTCCGCGAGGGCGGCGGGCTGGCGGCCGATCCGCAGGCGTTGTGGCGCGACGGTAAAGCCTATCCGCAGCGCGGCGCCTTCGGCCGCTATGTCGAGGAACGTTTTCATCAGGCGGCGCAGTCGGGCCAGGCCCGCTTGCGGCACCTGCGCGATCGGGCGCAGCACCTGCAGCCGCAGGCGCAGGGCGCGTCCGTCATCACCGCCGGCGGCGAACGGCTGTGGGGCGATTATGTGGTGTTGGCGACCAGCCATCCGCCGCCCGCGCTGCCGCGGCAGATCGCCCCGGAACTGGCGCGCGACGCGCGTTTGATCGCCAATCCCTGGGCGGAGGGGGCGCTGGATGAGATTGAGCCCGATGAATCGTTGGCGATCGTCGGTAGCGGGCTGACGATGGCCGATGCGGTGGCGGCGTTGCACCGCCGCGGGCATCGCGGGCCGATTACCGCGTTCTCTCGTCACGGCTTGCTGCCGCGTGCCAATGCCGAAGGGGAGTACCCGACGTGGTCGTTTACCCCGCCATCCGGACTGCGTGACGGGGTGCGGCAGGTGCGCCTTGAGGTGGCGCGCGCCGCTCGGCAACGGGTGCCGTGGCAGGCGGTGTTGGACGCGGTGCGCGCCCAGGGCCAGCGCCTGTGGCAAGCATTGACGCCGACCGAACAGCAGCGCTTTCTGCGGCATCTGCGCGCCTATTGGGACGTGCACCGCTATCGCCTTGCGCCGCAGGTGAGCACGCTGCTGATGGAGCAACAGGCAGCGGGCACGCTGCAGGTATTGGCCGCTCGTCTGCGGCGGGCGGAACCCATGCCGCAGGGCGTGCGCTTGACGATTCTGCCGCGCCAGGGCGCAGAGCGGGCGCTGCAGACGCAGCGGTTGCTGATCGCTACGGGGCCGGCTCATGCCGGCCTGATCGCCGCCAGCCCGTTGCTCAGTTCGCTGGCGGAGCAGGGGGCGCTGCGCGCCGATCCGCTGGGATTGGGGCTGTGGGTCAATGCCGACAGCCAGGCGATCGGCGGCGACGGCCTTGCCAACCCGCGCCTGCTGGTGGCCGGCCCGGCGGCGCGCGGCCGCTTCGGCGAACTGATGGGGCTGCCGCAGGTGGCGGAACACGCCCAAAGCGTCGCGCAATACCTGCTGGCGCGATGTCCGGCTGCAAACTGATCGTCCATTCCCGTTTTTAACACCCTAAGACCCCCCATCCGGCCCGGCTCCGTCCGTGGCCGGCAGATAATTGTGGAGCTCGCTATGTCATCGCAACGTGAAATTCGTCTTAACGCTTTTGATATGAACTGCGTCGGCCATCAGTCGCCGGGGCTGTGGGCGCACCCGCGCGACCGTTCCTGGCAGTATAAGGATCTCGAATATTGGACCGATCTGGCGCGCCTGCTGGAACGCGGCAAGTTCGATGGATTGTTTATCGCCGACGTGCTGGGGATTTACGACGTGCTTAACGGCAGCGGCGACGCGGCGATCCGCCAGGCGACGCAGGTGCCGGTTAACGATCCGCTGGCGCTGGTGACACCGATGGCGCTGGTTACCGAACATCTCGGCTTCGGGCTGACCGCCTCGCTGTCATTCGAGCACCCTTATCCTTTCGCCCGCAGATTGTCGACGCTTGATCACCTGACCAAGGGGCGCATCGGTTGGAATATCGTCACCTCTTACCTGGAGAGCGGCGCGCGCAATATTGGCCACCGGGCGCAGACCGATCACGATGCGCGCTACGACTACGCCGATGAATACCTGCAGGTGGTTTACAAGCTGCTGGAGGGCAGTTGGGAAGACGGCGCGATTTTGCGCGATCGTCAGCGGCGCATCTTCAGCGATCCGGCGAAAATTCATCCGATCAACCACAAGGGCGAGTTCTTCCAGGTGCCGGGCATTCATCTGAGCGAGCCTTCGCCGCAGCGCACGCCGGTGCTGTATCAGGCCGGCGCTTCCAGCCGCGGCAAGCAGTTTGCTGCGGAACACGCCGAATGCGTGTTTGTCGCTTCTCCTTCGAAAACATTGCTGAAAAAAACCGTGGCCGATATCCGCCGCCGCGCCGCCGAGGCCGGGCGCGATCCGCGCAGCATCCTAATCTTCAACCTGCAGACGGTGATCGTCGGTGAAACGGACCGACAGGCGCAGGAAAAATGGCGGGAATACAAATCCTATACCAGCTACGAAGGCGCGCTGGCGCTGGTGTCCGGCTGGACCGGCATCGATTTCGGCCAGTATCAGCCGGATCAGGTGCTGAAGCATCTGCACACCAATGCCATTCAGTCGGCGGTGGAAACTTTCTCCAGCGCCGATCCCAGCCGTGAATGGACAGTACAGGGCATCGCCGAATGGGTCGGCATCGGCGGTTTCGGCCCGCTGTTGGTGGGCGGCCCGCAAACCGTGGCCGACGAACTGCAGGCGTGGGTGGAGGAAACGGATGTTGACGGTTTCAATCTGGCCTACGCCGTTACCCATGAAACCTTCACCGACGTGGTGGAACTGCTGATCCCCGAGCTGCAAAAACGCGGAGCGTACAAGCGCGACTACACGGCGGGCACTCTGCGAGAAAAATTGTTCAATCAGGGGCCGCGCCTGGCGGAGCCGCACCCGGCGGTGGGCTACCGCTGGCCGGCCGGCGCGTCCTTGGCCGATGCACTGAGCGTCAAGTGAGGATGCGATGATAGAGATTGAGGAGTTGCACAAGGCTTACCGCGCGCCGGACGGGCGCCGGATTGAGGTGCTGAAGGGCGTTTCGCTGCGGGTGCCGGCCGGATCGATTACCGCCGTGGTCGGCCCCAGCGGGGCGGGCAAATCGACGCTGGCGAAATGCATCAGCCTGCTGGAGCGGCCGAGCAGCGGCAGTATCCGGGTGAACGGCCAGGACTTGTCGCGGCTTGCGGGCGAGGCGCTGCGCAGGGAGCGGCGGGCGATAGGCACGGTGTTCCAGTCTTCCGCGCTGCTGCAGCGCAAAACCGCCTGGCAGAATGTGGCGCTGCCGTTGACCTATCTGGGCGTGGTGCCGCGCGATATCGACAAGCGGGTAAAGAGCCTGCTGGCGGCGGTGGGGTTGGCGGACAAGGCGGCGTTTTACCCGGCGCAGCTGTCCGGCGGCCAGCGCCAAAGGGTCGGCATCGCCCGCGCGCTGGCGCTGAATCCGTCGGTGCTGCTGGCGGATGAGGCCACCTCCGGGCTGGATCCGGACGCCACCGGGGCCATTCTCAGCCTGCTTAAACAGCTGCGCGATCGGTATGGCCTGTCGATCATCCTGATCACCCACGAGATGGATGCGGTGCGCGACGCCGCCGACGCGGTGGCCGAGATCCGCGACGGCGTGATTGTGCAGCAAGGGTCGGTGCGCGAGCTGTTGGCAGCGCCCGATTCCTCGCTGGGCCGCCGGCTGTTCCCGCTGAAGACGCTGGCGTCCGACGCCGCGTTGCGGCTGCAGGTAACCTACTGCGCCCGTCAGCCGGCGGCCACCGACTGGATCAGCCGCATCAGCCGCCAACTCGACCTGCAGATCGATCTGTTGGGCGGCCACGTTGAAGTGGTGGGCGGCAGCCTGGCCGGGCGGTTGGAGATTGCGGTGCGTTTTGGCGGCGGTTCGCGTTCGGTGGCTGAACTGCAGGACGAGCTGCGGCGGTTGGGCATTCTCGCCGAGGTGCTGGAACAGCCGGCGGCGTTGAAGGAGGCGGTATGAAAAATCTGTCTGACAGCGTGATGAGCCAGGACACACCCTGGCGCGAGATCCATCGGTTGATGCTGCCGGCCTACGGCGAAACCTGGCTGATGGTCGGCATCGTGATGCTGTTTGTGGTGGCGATTGGCGGCGCCGTCGGCGTGGTGCTGTTCAACACCTCATCGCGCGGCTTGTTTCCGCGCCCGGCGCTGAATCGCGCGCTGAGCTGGTTGGTGAACATGGGCCGTTCGCTGCCGTTTCTGGTGCTGATGGCGGCGATTATTCCGTTCACCTTCTGGTTGACCGGCACCACCATCGGCATTCCGGCGGCGGTGATCCCGATGATCGTCGCCGGTATTCCGTTCTTCGGCCGGCTGGTGGAGAACGCGCTGCGCGAACTGCCGCCGGAGGTGACGGCGGTGGGGCTGGTGTCCGGCGGTTCGATCTGGCAGATAGTCACCCGCGCGCAGCTCAGCGAGGCGCTGCCGGCGATCGTCGCCGCCATCACGCTGAACGTCATCTCGATGATCGAGTATTCGGCCATCGCCGGCACCATTGGCGCAGGCGGCATCGGCTATCTGGCGGTGGTGTACGGCTACCAGCGTTTCGACAATCACATCATGATCGCCACCATTGTGGTGCTGATCGCCACGATCCAACTGATTCAGTTTATTGGTGACCGCCTGGTCGCCGCGTTGCGTCATCATCAGGAAACCCTTTAATCATGCCTAATCACGATTTTGAGATAGTGAAGAAGAAACGCTGGCCGTGGCCGGTGGGTATCGCGGCGGTGGCGATTATCGCCGCCGCGGTTTGGCACTTCAGCGCCCGCCAGCAGCAGACGGTGCAGTTCGGCAGCACGCTGAAAGTGCACTTTGAGCCGGCGATGGCCGGAGAGCAGCGGGTGATCGAGTACGTCGGCGAGCATATCGCGCCGGATTACGGCCTCAGGCTGGAGGCGGTTGGCCTGCAGGACCCGGTGCAGGCCGATCGTGCGGTGGCGCAGGGGCAGTACGCCGCCACGATCTACCAGCACCAGTGGTGGCTAAAGCAGGTGGTGGAGGCCAACGGTTTTAAGCTGACCCCGACGCTGCCGGTGTTTCAGTGGGCGTTCGGCATCTATTCCGACCGCTATACGTCGATCGCCGAGTTGCCGGACGGCGCGGAGATCGTGGTGCCCAACGACGGCGCCAATCAGGGGCAGGCGTTGTGGCTGCTGCAGCGCATTGGACTGATCGGGCTGGATCCGGCGATCGAGGCGCGCACCGCCAGGCTGAAAGACATTCGCGAGAACAAACGCCATTTTAACTTCAAGGAGCTGGATTTGCTGACCATGCCGCGCGCGCTGAATTCGGTAGATGCGGCTATTGGCTATGTGTCGCAGTTCGACGCCGGCAAGGTGCCGCGTGAGAAGGGCATCTTGTTCCCACCGGCGCCGAAGACCTTCGCTTCGCAGCTGGTGATTGGCACACCCTATCTGCAGGACGAAAATATTCGCAAGCTGCAGCGGGCGTTTGCCGATCCCAGGTTGCAGGCGTGGCTGAAAAACACCGACGACCCGCTGGTGAAAGGCGTGCTGGTGCCGGTATCGGCAGAATAATCCCCGCCCGAAATGGCCGTGATAAAGACCGGATTAACGCGTGTTAATCCGGCGTTTCCGTTACGCCGTAACTGTGTTTAATTTATTGATTTTAATGATATTAATAGGAATATTTGTTGTTTGTCGGCGTAATTTTTTCACCCTATAAACGAGGTGTCACCAGCCAATTACAACGAGGAAACTATGAGTACCTTAAATATCGATACCGCGCCGCCGTTATCTGCGCCCATCGGCTCCGCCAGCGATGTGGCGCGTTTGATTAACCAACGCAGCGAGAAAAATACCCATGCGCGCATGATCGTGCTGTTGGCGCTGGGCGGTGTTTTTCTCGATGCCTATGATCTGACCACGCTGTCTTACGGCATCGATGACGTGGTGCGTGAATTCAGCCTCAGCCCGCTGCTGACCGGGGTGGTAACTTCTTCGATCATGGTCGGGACCATTCTCGGCAACCTGGTCGGCGGCTGGTTGACCGACAAGTACGGCCGCTATCAGGTGTTTATGGCCGATATGCTGTTTTTTGTGGTTTCCGCCATCGCCGCCGGGCTGGCGCCCAACGTCTGGGTGCTGATCGGCGCGCGCTTTTTGATGGGTATCGGCGTCGGCATCGATTTGCCGGTGGCGATGGCCTATCTGGCCGAATTCTCCAAATTCTCCGGCAAGGCCAACAAGGCGTCGCGCCTGGCGGCCTGGTGCCCGATGTGGTACGCCGCTTCGTCGATGTGTTTTCTGATCATCTTTGCGCTCTATTTTCTGTTGCCGGCCGAACATGCGAACTGGCTGTGGCGCGCCTCGTTGATTTTCGGCGCGGTGCCGGCGCTGCTGATCATCATGGTGCGCAGCAAGTTTATGAACGAGTCGCCGCTGTGGGCCGCTAACCAGGGCGATTTGAAAGAGGCGGCGCGCATCCTGCGCGAGTCATACGGCATCGCCGCCCATGAGGCGGAACCTGACGCCGCCCAACCGGCGGCGGCGCCGAAGGTCAGCTTCCGCGTGCTGTTCCGCAAGCCGTACCGCGAGCGCACTCTGGTCTCCTGCGTGATGAACGTTTGCATTTCCTTTGAATACACCGCCATCGCCTTCTTTCTGCCGTCGATTCTGGCGCAGTTTCTCGGCGCCGGGGTGTTTGAAACCCTCTCCGCCTCGCTCGGGCTGAACGTGCTGTTCGCCTTTACCGGTGGCCTGCTCGGCATGCGTCTGGCATGGAAGTATCCGTCGCGCCACGTGGCGATCGCCGGATTTGCGCTGCAGTTTATCGCGCTGATTGCCCTGGCGTTGATCGGGCATCCGCAGGCGGCGTTCGGCGTTGGGCTGGCGATCCTGATGTTGGGCCTATGGCTGTTCGCCGAAGGCTTCGGCCCCGGCGCGCAGATGATGATTTACCCGGCGCTCTCTTACCCGACGGCGATCCGCGCCACCGGCGTCGGTTTCGGCCGTTCGCTGTCCGGTATCGGCAGCGCGCTGGCGCTGTTTATTCTGCCGATTTTGCAGGCGCGCTTCGGCACCGACATGTTTTGGATTGTTTCACTGGCGGCGGCGATCCCCATCGTCTTCCTGCTGATCATTCGCTTCGAACCGACGGCGCGCGATATCGACGATCTGGCCGATCGCGCTTAACCACAGAGGACACTGACATGACGCAACACCTGTTATCCACCGGAGCAGACTACGCACAGCTGGCCGCGCGTTTTCGGCCGATCTTCGCCGAAATCGCCGCTGGGGCGGTGGAGCGCGAGCTGTCGCGCACGCTGCCGCATGAACCGATCCGTTGGCTGAAAGAGGCGGGCTTCGGCAGGGTGCGCATCCCGCGTGAAAAGGGCGGCGACGGCGCTTCGTTGCCGCAGCTGTTCGAACTGCTGGCCGAACTGGCGGAGGCGGACTCTAACCTGCCGCAGGCGCTGCGGGCGCATTTCGCCTTCGTGGAAGATCGGCTGAACGCGCCGGACGGCCCGGAGCGCGATCGCTGGTTCGAACGCTTTCTCGACGGCGAGCTGGTCGGCAGCGGTTGGACCGAGATCGGCGGCGTGAAGCTGGGGCAGGTCAATACCCGGGTAACGCCGCAGGCCGACGGCTGGTCGCTCAACGGCGAGAAATTTTACAGCACCGGCAGTTTGTTTGCCGATTGGATCGACGTGTATGCCGAGCGCAGCGACAGCGGCGGCCCGGTGATCGCTTTGGTGAACGTCGCCCAGCCGGGCGTAGAGCGCGACGACGACTGGGACGGATTTGGCCAGCGCACTACCGGCAGCGGCACCACGCGTTTTATTGATGCGCAGGTCGAGCAGGCGCACGTCTATGACTTTGCCGAGCGCTTCCGCTACCAAACTGCGTTCTATCAGCATGTTTTGCTGGCGACGCTGGCGGGGATCGGCCGCGCGGTGCTGCGAGACGTCGGCGAGGGCGTGAGGCAACGTAAAAGGATCTATAGCCACGGCAACGCCGGTTGGGTGAAGGACGACGTGCAGATCCAGCAGGTGGTGGGGCAAATCAGCGCCTGGGCCTATGCGGTCGAGGCGACGGTGCTAAAAGCGACTTCCTCGCTGCAGCAGGCTTACGAGGCGCATCGATCCGGCGATGAAGCGCTGCTGCAGGCGCTTAACGTGACGGCGGAGCTGGACGCGGCCAGGGCGCAGGTCATCGCCGGGGAGTGGGTGCAGCGCGCCGCCGGTGAATTGTTCAATGCGCTCGGCGCTTCAGATACCCGTACCGGCAAGGCGTTGGATCGCCACTGGCGCAATGCGCGCACGCTCTCTTCACATAATCCGGTGATCTACAAGGCGCGCAATATCGGTGACTGGGAAATTAACCGCCATACGCCGACCTTTATCTGGCAAATCGGCAGTGGCGGTTGAGGCCGTGGCTATTCCGTCCAAACCTGCGTGCTGCGCGGGCTGTCCATCTGATAATCCGAGTAGGGGCGGGTGAAGAACTCGCGCCCCAACTCGCGGGCGGCCCGCAGCGGGTTGCGCGGATCGCGGGCGATCTCGCCGCGCTGGTTGCCGGCGCCGTGCACCAGCCCGACGAAGGCGGAATGGGTGTAGCGGCTGAACTCCTGGATCTGATGCACGATGCCCAGCGCCGCGCCGGGATAAGTTTCTTCCGACGCCACCGCCAGCCCGATGCGTTTGCCGCTCATGCGTTGGTGCACCTGTTCCGCCTGAGGGTAGGCGTTGGAATAGAAGCTGAACGAGCGATCGAAAAAGGCCTTGGTTTGCGCCGACATGCCGTACCAGTAAATCGGCGTGCAAAATACCGCGCCGTCTGCCGGCAGGAAGTGCTCCAGGAACAGCTCGGCGTAGCGATCGGCCGGCGGCGGCGTATGGCGTTCATCGCTGAGAAAACCGCTCAGGTAATCGTCGAGAAAATGCAGGCTGGCGGAAGTGCCGGCTTCGGCGGCGCCCGCCATGATCGCCTGCGCCAGCGTGGCGCTGTTGCCGTCGCGGCGCGGGCTGCCGACCAGCACCACCAGGCGCTTGGATTGATGAGCTGTATTCATGTCATGCTCCTTGGTGTGAAGTGAACTCAGCCTTAATCTAGAAGCGAACGTCTGCAGGCGACAAATGACGGTTTTTCTGCCAGGATGAACTCAACTCATCCCAAGAGGCTTCGCCATGTTCGCTACGCTGCCCGTCAACGCGTTACGCACCTTTGAATCCGCCGCTCGCCTGCGCAGCTTCAAGCTGGCGGCGGCCGAGCTGGCGGTGACGCCGACGGCGATTTCGCACCAGATCAAGGCGCTGGAACAGCAGCTGGGTTTTGCGCTGTTCGAGCGGGTGCCGCGCGGCGTGCGGCTGACGGCGAAGGGCGAAACGCTGTTTGCCGGCGTGCACGGCGCGCTGCTGGACGTCGCCGCCACGCTTGAGGGCCTGCGGCCGCAGCCCAGCAGCGGCTCGCTATGCGTCTCGGTGACGCACTCGTTCGCGGCGCTGTGGCTGGTGCCGCGCCTGGGGCGTTTCTACCAGGCGCATCCGCACTATCTGGTGCGCCTGGAGGCCTGCGCCGAGGTGATCGACCTGCAGCAGGACGCCAGCGTGGATGTGGCGGTGCGCTACAGCCGCGCGCACTATCCCGCGCTGCATCAGGCGGCGCGGCTGGAGGAAAGCTTTGGCGTCTACGCCGCGCCGGGGCTGGCCGCCGCTCCGCCGGAAAATCCGGTGCTGATCACCGTCAAGTGGGGGGATTCGGCGCTGTACGACAGCGGCTGGCATGACTGGTGCCGGGCCGCCGGCGTGGACTGGTGGCAGCGCCATGCGGCGATGCGCAGCTATCACGAGGAGCATTACGCCCTGCAGGCGGCGGTGGCCGGGCAGGGATGGGTGCTCGCCAGCTCGGTGATGGTGTCCGAGATGGTGGACAACGGTCTGCTGGTGGCGTACCGGCCGGAGGTGCGCGTACCGGGCGCCGCATACAGCGTGCTGTGCGCCCCGGGGCGCGAGCGGCATCCGCCGGTCAGGGCGTTTCTGGCCTGGTTGCAGCAGGAATTGCCGCAGGACAATGGCACGAAATAAAAGTTTTACCGTCCTAAGCTGTGGGAATATCAGCGAACTTTTGTTTTTACTTCACTGCGAGAACCTATCATGAGCCAGCCAAGAATCTCCGATTACCCGATTGACGCGCAATTTATCGAGCGCTGGTCGCCGCGCGCGATGACCAACGACGCCATCGACGATCAAACGCTGCTGAGCTTCTTTGAAGCAGCGCGCTGGTCGCCTTCGGCCTACAACATTCAGCCGTGGCGCTTTGCCTACAGCAAGCACGGCTCCGACAGCTGGGAGAACTACCTGGAGTTCCTGATCGACTTCAACCGCGGCTGGGCGCAACACGCCTCGGCGCTGGTGGTGATCGTCTCCAAAACCACCAGCCTGAACGGCGAGCGCCTGGTGGACAACCCGACCCATGCGTTCGACACCGGCGCGGCCTGGGCCAACCTGGCGCATCAGGCGCATCTGAAAGGCTGGCTGACCCACTGCATGAGCGGCATTCACCACGATAAGATCAAAGCGGCGTTGCAACTGCCGGACGACTATACGGTGCACGCTATGGTGGCGATCGGCAAGCCGGGCGACAAAGCCCGCCTGCCGGATTTCCTGCAGGAGAAAGAAGCGCCGTCGGGCCGTCTGCCGCTCGGCAAGACCGTCAGCGAAGGGCTGAATTTCACGCTGTGATTGCCCGCTTTCTCGCAGGCCCGCTTGGCGGGCCTTTTTTATGCGGCGAGTAAAACTTAGGGAGTATGTTCTCGTTCGCTCATTCGCTGTATATTTTGTTATATAACGATTGTGCGGTGAGGAGGAACCCGTGGGAGATCATTTTGGCAAAGGGTTGTTGGCGGGGTTAAAGGTAGAGAACCTGAAGCCGGAGGCGGAGCTGTCGCGCTTTTGCTCCGACTACAAGCGCGGTTTCGTGCTCGGTTATGCGCACCATTTGGCGCAGCGCTGCGGCGACGAGAACCGGGCGGCGTTCGAGGCCGGGCAGCTCAGCCGCGCCTATGGCCTCGGCCGCGAGCCGATGAGCGAGTTCTTCTCCGGCGGCGACAGCCGGTTGGCGGAGAAGTTTTTCCACGCCGGCTATAACCAGCCGACGCCGGGGTAGCGCCGGTGAGCTGTCAGGCGGCGCTCAGCACCGCCACCATATACACGCATGCCTCATCGCTTTGGTTTTCAAAGCGGCAGTCCGCCGGTGGGCCGAGCTCCAGGCAGTCGCCTTCGGCCATTTCATGGCGCGCGTCGCCCTCAAGAAAGACCAGTTCGCCGGATAAAACCCAGATCAGCTGACGCTTGAAGGCATACACCGAAGCCGGCATCGGGATCGCTGCGCCGGCCGGCAGTTCGATGCGCACCAGATCGAGCGGCAGATCGGTGCGCGGCGACACGTGGCGCCGCACGTAGCCGCTCTCCGGATCGACCCAGACCGGTTGATCTTCCCGGCGCAGCAGCCGGCCTTCCTGCGTTTCCGCGCGGGCGATCAGTTTGGACATGCTGAGGCCGAACGCCCCCGCCAGTCTGCCCAACAGCATCGCCGTAGGGCTGCTCTCGCCGCGTTCGATCTTATGCACCATCGCCCGCGATACGCCCGCCCGTTCGGCCAAATCGGACAGCGACCAGTGGCGCGCCTCGCGTTCAATGCGAATGCGCGCGCCGATCAGCTGATTTAGATTGTCTAATTTAATATTCATATCGTAGTATTATAGTGGACAATTGGCCGGGGTAAACCATGATTATACGAAATGCGACGCTCAACGATAGCGCGGCGATTGCCGCTATCTATAACGACGCGGTGTTGAACAGCACCGCCATCTGGAATGAACAAACCGTGGATGCGGCCAACCGCGCGGCGTGGATCGGCGAGCGGCAGGCGGCGGGCTACCCGGTGCTGGTGGCGGTGAACGCCGCGGACGAGGCGATCGGCTACGCGTCGTTCGGCGACTGGCGCGCCTGGGACGGCTATCGCCATACCGTGGAACATTCGGTGTATGTCCATCAGGCGCATCGTGGCGCAGGGATTGGCAAGGCGTTACTGCTGGCGCTGATCGCACGGGCGCGGGAAATCGGCAAGCACGTGATGGTGGCCGGCATCGAATCCGGCAATCAGGCCTCGATTAAGCTGCATCTGGCGCTGGGGTTTCGCGACGTGGGGCGCATGGAACAAGTGGGCGCCAAATTCGGCCAATGGCTGGATCTGACGTTCCTGCTGCTGAGGCTCGACGAGCGGGCGACGCCGCCCGCGCGCTGATCCCGGGAGACAGGGCGATGAATATGCTGTTACTGCTGATCGCGGCGGGAATGGGGCTGGTGGTGCAGAATCTGCTGATGGTGCGCATTACCGAAAGCGTTTCGACCATCCTCATTACGCTGGTGATCAACTCCAGCGTCGGTTTGTTGTTGCTGGTGGGGTTGCTGCTGGCCAAAAACGGCCTCGGCGCGGTGGCGGAAGTGACCGGCGCCGCCAGGTGGTGGATGCTGTTGCCGGGGCTGTTGGGATCGCTGTTCGTGTTCGCCGGCATTCTGGGTTACCAGAAGCTGGGGGCGGCGGCCACCATTTCGATCCTGGTCGCCAGCCAGCTGTGCATGGGGCTGTTGGCGGACGTCTACCGCGCCGGCCCGGCGGCGCTGCGCGAGAATCTGCCGGCGCTGTTCGGCGCCTTATTGCTGGTAGCGGGCGCCTATCTGGTGGCGAAACGCAGCTTTTGACGGCGGCTGAAAGGCAAAAAGCCCGCTCGGGTTTCCCTGAGCGGGCTTCTCTAAATATGGCTCCTCTGACTGGACTCGAACCAGTGACATACGGATTAACAGTCCGCCGTTCTACCGACTGAACTACAGAGGAATCGTGTGAACGGGGCGAATAATAGCGGGGCGGTTGCGGCTTGTAAAGCGTGAAGACGTCCGATGCGTTCGTTTGCTGCAAGATTGCCCAACCTGCTGCTTTTTCTCGCTTTTGTCGCTTATCCCGCGCGCAGCGTCGCCGAATTGCCCGTTGATCGGCGCCGTTGCCTGCCGATGGTGCAACGGTTGCCCTGCGCGGTGGCGCGCGCCGCCCGGCGAACGGCCATTTACCGCCTTGTACCCCGCTTCCACGGCCGTTTACCGACTCTGGCCTGGATCTTGCTGTGATTGCATGACCGGATTTCGGCATTCTCAATTTAGCGGCTCGCTGGAGGCACTATGAATTTCAGACGTCTGAAGTACTTCGTGAAAATCGTCGATATCGGCAGCCTGACCCAGGCGGCGGAGGTGTTGCATATCGCCCAACCGGCGCTCAGCCAGCAGCTGGCGACGCTGGAAGGGGAGCTGAAGCAGCAGCTGCTGATCCGCACCAAGCGCGGGGTGCAGCCGACCGAGGCCGGCAACATTCTGTATGCCCACGCGCAAACCATTTTGCGCCAGTGCGAACAGGCGCAGAGCGCGGTCAACAGCGCCGGGCAGGCGATGAGCGGCCAGGTGTCTCTCGGGCTGGCGTCGGGCAGCACCGCGGCGCAGCTGGCGTTGCCGCTGCTGCAAACCCTGCGCGATCAGCAGCCGGGCATCCTGCTCAGCCTGCATGAAAACAGCGGCGCGGCGTTGGCCGGGCAGGTGGCTAACCAGACGCTGGACATGGCGATGGTCTACGGCGCCAAAATGCCCGCCGGTCTGCACGCCATCGCATTGATGCGGGAAGATCTTTATCTGGTGGCGACGCGCGCGGTGCCGCATCCCGGCAACAGCGTCGAGCTGCTGGACGTGGCGCGGCTGAACCTGTTCCTGCCGCGCGAGGGCGATGCGGTGCGCAACCAGCTGGAGGAGGCGATGGCGCTGCGCAAGCTGGCTGCCAACGTGGTGGGGGAGATCGAATCCTCGGGCGCGCTGAGCGCCGCGATCGCCAGCGGGTTGGGGGCGACCGTGCTGCCGGAATCGGTGGCGCGCGCGATGATCGGCCCGGCCAAGGCCTGGATGGCGCGCATCAATGCGCCGACGATGTCGGTGCCGCTGTCACTGTGCATGTCCAGCCAACAGGGGCTGTCCGCCCCGGCGCTGCTGGTGAAAGACCTGTTGCTGTCGATCGCCGGCGGCCGCAGCCAGGAGAAGCGCGCGCTGGCGCTGGTGCGTTGAGGAAAAAACGGCCCGCCGCAGCGGGCCTGAGCACCGTTAGCGGAACGGCGGTTCGTTGAAGGTGCGCAGCTTGCGCGAGTGCAGGCGATCGCCCTCGGCGCGCAACAAATCGATGGCGCAGATGCCGATCTGCAGGTGCTCGGAGATCGCCCCTTCGTAGAAGCGGTTGGCCTGGCCCGGCAGTTTGATCTCGCCGTGCAGCGGTTTGTCGGAGACGCACAGCAGCGTGCCGTACGGCACCCGGAAGCGATAACCCTGAGCGGCGATGGTGGCGCTCTCCATGTCGACCGCCACCGCGCGGCTGAGGTTGAAGCGGCGCGCCGAAGCGGAGTAGCGCAGCTCCCAGTTGCGATCGTCGGTGGTGACGACGGTGCCGGTGCGCAAACGCTGTTTGACCTCTTCACCGGGCATGCCGCTGACCATCTTGGTGGCGTCATACAGGGCGCGCTGCACCTCGGCGATGCTCGGGATCGGGATATCCGGCGGCAGCACCGCATCCAGTACGTGATCGTCGCGCAGATAGGCGTGGGCCAGCACATAGTCGCCGATCGCCTGGCTTTCGCGCAGGCCGCCGCAGTGGCCGATCATCAGCCAGGCGCTCGGGCGCAGCACCGCCAGGTGATCGCAGATGGTCTTGGCGTTGGATGGGCCGACGCCGATGTTGATCAGCGTGATGCCCTGGCCGGTGCGCGAGATCAGGTGATAGGCCGGCATCTGGTGGTTTTTCCACGCCAGATCGGACACCGCCTGCTCCGGGGCGCTGGTTTCCGGCGTGATGTAGGTGCCGCCGGCGCTGGAGAGTGCGATGTACGGGCTGGCCGGATCGGCGATCTGGGCGCAGGCCCAGCGCACGAACTCGTCCACATAGCGGGTGTAGTTGGTGAACAGCACAAACGGTTGAAAATGTTCCACCGGCGTGCCGGTGTAGTGCCGCAGACGCGCCAGCGAGAAATCCGCGCGCAGCGCATCGAAATGCGACAGCGGGAAATGGTTGTCGGTGGCGTGGTACAGGCCGTCGGCGGTCTCGTCACCGATCTGCGCCAGCTCGGTGGTGGGGAAATGCTGCGCGATGCCGGCGCTCATTGAGCGATCGAGCGCCAGGCTGGATCCGTCGATGACATAAGGGAACGGGATTTCCTGCTGCGACGGCGCCACTTCGATATGGGCGGCGTAATCGTGTTCCAGCATCGCCAGCTGTTCGGCCAGATAGTGGCGGAACAGCTGCGGCCGGGTCACGGTGGTGCTGTAGCTGCCGGGATGGGTAAAGCGGCCGAAGGCGCGGGTTTTGCTCGGGCCGGATTGCTGCCCGTCCCAGCTGACGCGCAGTTCGGGATACACGAACAGCCCTGCGGCGCGCGCTTGCGCATCCGGCAGCGTGCCGTGGCTGATAAAGTCACTGACCGCCTGCCGCAGCGCGTCTACCGCGGCGTCATACAGGGCTTCCAGTTGATCGAGTGCCTGATCGGCGCTGAGGCCGCTGCGAGGTGGGGCATAGCTCATACTTTCTCCTTGGATGTCCCGGCTCTGTGGCGGGGTTGCGGCGTTTTACCGTCACAGGTTAGCCGAAGAAGGGCGTAAAAGCTTGGTCGAAATGACGGGCGCGGCAAAGAAATTACCGCGCCCGTGAAGGCGGGGGGATCAGGAGGCGGGAGCGGCCGCTTCGACCTTCAGCGACACCAGGCCGATGCCCAGCTTCTTCGGCGTGAAGCCGCCGCTGGCGCTCTCTTTCGGCTCGGTCGGCGCCGGCGGAGTAATGCTGATCTTCTGCGCGCCGCGCGGGTTGTCGAAGCGCAGGGTGACGGTGCTGTCCTGTTCACCGAGCGACACGAAGCGCTCTTCGTCGCCGACGCGCACCGAAATCGGTTCGCCGACGTTGTTGCCGTAGGCGCGGGCGCGCAGCACCAGATCGAAGCGCTTCGGCAGCGGATCGACGTAATCGATGTCGACCGCCGGCGCCAGATTGGCGTCGGACCAGCGGCCCCATTCCTCGACGGCGGAGACGCCGGTGATGGCTTTCACCTGTTCCGGCATGCCGGGCAGCATGAACTCGATGGCGTCCGCCCGGTATTTCACCGCCGCGTCGTCCACCTGCAGGCGGGCGACGGCGTTTTGATAATCGGCGACGCTGTCCGCCGCCGGGCCGGAGAAGTTCACCTTGCCGTTGAAGCGTTCGCCGCTGGCCTGCGCGATCAGCGGCGGCGAGGCCAGGGTGCCCGAGGCCACGCAGATGTCGGTGCTCAGCGCCAGCTGCGGCGCCCAGACCCGGCCGATCTCGTAGCATTTATCGACCCAGACGAATTTCTCCCCCGCCCCCAGCCCGGCCAGCTGCTTGCGCAGCGGGGTGGAGAGGTAGACGTTGAACATCGGTTCGATGCGGTTGTCGCCCACCCGCAGGATGAACGGCACCTTGTAGGTGACGCCGGAGAAGCTGAAGCTGCGTTGGCGCGTATCCACGCTGTAGTCGCTGATGCGGTTCGGCAGGCCCCACTGATTGATCACCGCCGGTTTCCAGCCGTTGATCTTCTCTTCGATGTTCAGGAACACCGTGGACAGCGACGGCGCCGACAGGCTGCTGCGGCCAAGGCCGATGTAGTTGTCGCCGCCCATCACGTCCAGCACCGTGGCGCCGTTGTCCAGCGTGCTGCGCTTCTCGTTACGCTGTTCCGCCAGCGGCCGGGTGCCGTCGATGATGAAGAACAGGTTGCGGCGCTTCTGTTTGGTCAGGATGTCGTAGGCGGTGTTGTTCATCGCCAGATGATCGGAGGACACCACGATCACGGTATTGCTGAAATAGGGCGAGCGTTTGATCTTGTCGATCAGCGCGGCGATGTGTTGCTGGCTGCAGGCTACCGCGCTCAGCGAGCGGTTTTCCTTGTTCTGCCAGGCGTAGCTTTTCTTGCTGCAGCCGGCGGAGATAAAGCCGTCCGGGTGATGGGTATCGACGGTCAGGGTGAACAGCGAGAACGGCTGGCGCTGTTTGGACAGCTCGACGAACTTGCCGTACACCACGTCCAGCACGCTGTCGTCGTACCAGCCCCAGTCATTTTTGTAGCTCGGATCGGCGACCCGATCGCGCAGCTCTTTGAAGCCGTATACATGGTCGAAACCGTGGGATTTCAGGAAGGTGTCTTTACCGGCGAACGCCAGCTCGGCGCCCTGATAGAAATAGTTGCTGTAGCCGGCGGCCTTCAGCACGTCGCCCAGGCAGACGTTCTCCGGGTAGAAGATGGAGACCGCGCTGGAGGCGTTGCCGTCGAAGGGCGCGAACAGCGGAATGCCGCACTGCGAGGCGACCATGCCGGCGATGGTGTAGCCGGTGCCCGGCAATTGCTGGGTATTGCTGAAATCGATGCTGTCCGTGCGCAGGGCGTTCAGCTCGTCGGCCAGGCCGGGAAACAGCTCGGTATCGAAGTAGGTGCGCTCCAGACTCTCGGCATAGATGTACACCAGGTTCGGCCGTTTGCCCTGCACGGTCTTTTTCGGCGCCTTGTAGTAGGTGGTGAAATCGGCGGTATCGCCGACGATCTGGCTCTTGACCAGCAGCGAGATGTCCTGAAACGCCGGGGTGGTGCCGACCGAAAACAGCGCCAGCAGCACGGCGACGACGCTGTAGGCCACGCTGCTGCCTTTGGCCTTGCGGTGCAGCAGGCTGCGGGCCAGCACGGCGAAAATCACCCCCAGCGCCGCCAGCAGGCCGATAAACGGCAGCACGTATTTGCTGATGCCCGCGCCTTTGAGGCTGCTGGTGACGGTGTAGATCACCGCATCGGTGATGCCGTCGCCGGTGAAGTAGTTGCTGGCGATCAGGATGACGTTCAGCACCAGATAGCTGCCGAGCAGCGTCAGCAAAATGGCGAACCACCAGCGGTTGGCGGCGGCCCGGGTGCGGTAAATCAAAATCGACGCCAAAAAGAGAACAAACGAAACGACTGCTAAAACCATCCGCCAAACCTTGTCTGATTGAAATAAAACCGTTGCTGCCCTGGTTTGCGCCGCCGAGCGTGCCGCGGCGCGAAAAGTGAAGGGTATAGCCTATTGCCGGCGGCGGAACAACGCGCGATCTCCCGCTACGGCCGACGAGCGGCGGCTATTGTACATTTTTATGACAATAGTGTGACGTTAATCACGTCGGCAGCGGCCGCGGCGGCGAAAGCTTGCTGGTCGGAGGTTTCGCTCTACGCTTAATGAGCGCCGCGACGGTGCGCCTATCAGCCATTCAGGAGGAAGTATGCAGACAATCCCCGCAGCGGTACTCGACGATCTGGCCCCGCAAGGCGTGTTGCGCGCGGCGATCAATCTCGGCAATCCGGTGCTGGCGCAGGCCGGGCCCGGCGGTAAACCGCAAGGCGCTTCGGTGGAGCTGGCCGCCGCGCTGGCTCGCGAACTGGAGGTGGCGCTGGAGCTGGTGACCTATGACGCGGCCGGCAAGGTGTTCGCCGACCTGGACAGCGGCGCCTGGAACCTGGCGTTTATGGCTATCGAGCCGGTGCGCGCGGCGCAAATCGCCTTCAGCGAACCCTACGTGATCATTGAGGGGACTTATCTGGTGGCGAACGACGCGCCTTACTCTGAGGTGGCGCAGCTCGACCGGCCGGAGGTGCGCATCGCGGTCGGGCAGGGGGCGGCGTACGATCTGTTTTTATCGCGCACGCTGCAGCAGGCGCAATTGGTGCGGGCGGCAACCTCCGCCGAGGCGATCGCGCTGTTTTTCGAACGGGGGCTGGAGGCGGCGGCCGGCGTGCGTCAACCGCTGTTGGCCGCCGCGGCCGCCCATCCCGGCTACCGAGTGCTGGACGGACATTTTACCGCCATCCGCCAGGCGATGGCGGTGCCGCGGCAAAACACGCAGGGCGCCGCCTACGTGAACGCGTTTATCGAACGCTGCAAGGCCAATGGGCTGGTGAAGGCGGCCCTGCAGCGCAGCGGCCAGGGCGAGGTGACGGTGGCGCCGCCGGCCGCCTCGGCGTGATCAGTTCAGCTCCACCGCGTACTGGTCTACCGGGGTGATTTTCTTGATCAGCTTATTGTCGAACAGGAACTGTTCGTAAGCCTGGTAGCGGGCCCGATCCAACTTGGCCGGATCGCGGGCGAACAGCGGCAGGCTGGCTTGCCACGCCTGTTTGTTCAGCTCGGTATTTAGCTCCGGGTGCGCCTTGGCGAACGCCAACCAGGTGTCCTGCGGGTGCGCGTGCAGGTAGTCGCTGCCTTGCTTCAGCGCGGCGAGGAATTTGCGAATTTTCGGCTCGTTCACCGCATCGCGGTTGGCGACGATGATCAACTCGTCGTAGGCCGGCACGCCGTAGTCTTCGACGTTGAACACCACAGGCTTTTTGCCCTGCAGCTTCAGCTCCAGCGCTTCGATATTGCGGTAGCCGCCGATCACCGCATCGACCTGGCCCGCCAGCAGGGCGCTGGTCAGTTGGAAGTTGACGTTGATGAGCTTGATATCCTGCGGTTTGAGATGCTCGTGTTCGACCATGGTGGCCAGCGTCGCCTGTTCGATGCCGCTGACCGAGTAACCCACCGTTTTGCCTTTGAGATCCGCCGGCGAGGTGATGTTTTTATCCAGCGCGATCACCGTGTTCAGCGGCGTGTTGATCAGCGTGCCGACGCGCATCAGCGGCAGGCCCTGATCGGCGAAGAAATGCAGCTGCGGCTGATAGGTGATGGCGAGGTCGGCCTGTTTGGCGGCCACCAGCCGCGGCGGCAGCGCCGGATCGGACGGCGGCACGATCTTGACGTCCAGCCCTGCGGCCTTGAAGGCGCCGATCTGCTCGGCCACCATAATCGGCGCGTGATCGGGGTTGATGTACCAGTCGAGCACCAGCGTCAGCTTGTCGGCCGCGCCGGCCTGGCCGGTGATGGCGGCGCCGAGCAACAGCCCGCAGACGGTTTGTTTGATCATGGTCGTTCCTTTATCCCTGGTTATGGTTGCAATCATCAGTCGTTTTCCGGCGCCCAGGCGATCAGGCGCCGCAGCAGCGCATCCACCGCGGCCCACAGCAGCACGGTCATCAGCACCAAAATAAACAGTGCGGCGAAGCAGACGTCGGTCTGCATGCGCGCATTGGCGTTCAGCATCACATAGCCCAGCCCTTCGGCCGAGCCGACCCATTCGCCGATGATGGCGCCGATGGGCGCGACGGCGGCGGCCATGCGCAGGCCGGAGCCGAAGGCCGGCAGCGCGGCCATCAGCCGCACGTGCCGCAGCTGCGCCCAGCGCGAAGCGCGCATCGTTCGTGCCAGATCGAGATAGTCGTTGTTGACCCGGCGCAGCCCGTCGAAAAAGGCCGACACCACCGGGAAGAAGATCACCAGCACCGCCATCGCCACCTTGGCGCTCATGCCGAAGCCGAACCACAGCACCAGCAGCGGGGCCAGGGCGAACACCGGTATCGCCTGGCTGGTGAGCACCAGCGGCATCAGCCAGCGCTGCAGGCGCGGCGAGAAAATCATGCACAGCGCCAGCGCCGCGCCGAGCAACACGCCGAGCACCAGCCCGCTGACGATCTCCGAAGCCGTGACCAGCGTGTGCCAGGCGAGATAGCCGCGCCCGTCCCACAGCGCCTGCGCCACTGCGCCCGGCGTGGGCAGCAGAAAGGCCGGAATGCCGCTTTGCGCCGCCAGCCACCACAGCAGCAGCAGGCCGACAAACACCGTCAGCCCGCGCCGCAGGCGGGTGAGTCCACGCTCTTGGGCACTATTCATTGTGCAGCCCTCACCAGCTGCTGCAGCAGCTCGGCCTGGCTTTTCAGCAGGTCGGCGTCATCCGGCGCGCGCGGCGGTAGCCCGCTGATGCGGTGAGTATCGTCGAGGCCCAGCGGCCAGGGCGACAGCACCAGCAGCCGGTGGCTCAGGCGGCAGGCTTCCATCGGATCGTGGGTGATCAACAGCACGGTATTTTGCGCCAGCAGCTCGGCGGCCAGGCTCTGGATCTCGGCGCGGGTAATGGCGTCCAGCGCGGAAAAGGGTTCGTCCATCAGCACGATCGGCTGGCGTTCGTAGAGCGTGCGGGCGATGGCGGCGCGCTGGCGCATGCCGCCGGACAGCGAGGCGGGCAGGCTGCGGTCATGCGCGGCCAGGCCCACGCGCTCCAGCAGGTGCGCCGCCCAAGCCCGATCCGGCGTTTCGCCGCGCAGCCGCGAACCGAGGGCGACGTTCTCTTCGATGGTCAGCCACGGGTAAAGCAGATCTTTTTGCCCCATGTAGGCGATGCGCCCGGCGATCGGCAGGCCGTCGCTGCCGGTCACCGAACCAGAGCTGGCCTGCGCCAGGCCGGCGATGATCTTCAGCAGGCTGGTTTTGCCGGCACCGCTGGCGCCGAGCAGGGCGACGAAGCTGCCGCCGGCGATGTCGAAGCTCAGCCGGTCGAAGACGATGTGCTGACCGAAACGCAGGCTGAGATCCCGCACCTGGATACCGGGCGGGAGAAGCGGGGAGGTCATGAGGCGTTCAGCCCCATCTGCCAAAATGCCGATTCCAGCTGGGTGGCGGTGGTGAAAATCTGCGCCAGCTCGGTGAAGCGATCCTGTGCGCCGCGCTGCTGACCAACGGTTTCCAGCAGTTCGATGGCGGCGCGCACGCCGGCCAGATAGCCCTCGTCGCCGTAGTTGCGGATCCAGGAGGCGTAAGGATTGCCCTCCATCTGGGTGGCGGGATCGTGCAGCAGCCGCAGGCCGATTTCGGCATAGCCGGCCACGCAGGGCAGCAGACCGGCCAACAGATCGAGGGCGTCGCCGGCATGGCCGATATCCAGCACGTAGCGGGTGTAGTTCATGGTTTCCGCCGCCTCCGGCTGGGCGGCGATCTGCGCTTCGCTCAGCCCCCATTCGGCGCAGTAGGCCACGTGCAGCGGCAGCTCGGCGACGATGCCGTTGAGCGAGGCGGTGGCGGCGCGCATCTCCGGCAGGGTGCGCAGCTTGCTGACCAGCAGCGCGTAGGCGCGGGCGAAGTGCAGCAGGAACAGATAGTCCTGGGTCAGGTAACGGCGAAAAGCGCGTTCAGGCAAGGTGCCGGCGGCCAGCTGCTGCAGAAACGGGTGATCGACGTAGTCCTGCCAGTGGCTGCCGGCATGGTGGCGCAACCGGCCGTAAAGACCGCTTTCGAACAGAGTGGTGATGGACATGGGACCTCCTTGAGTCAGTGGAGATCCGGGCACGCTGAGGTATGAACAGGCAACGGGTGATTGCGTTGTTGCCTAACCGTCCCTTCGCTGGCATGACCCAGATCAGGTTCAAAGGGTTCGGCTTGCGCCATCTCAGCCCGTAACAGGACACCCCTCGGAGCTGCTTGTTATACGACATTTGTTTTTTGATTACAATCGCCGGGCGGCGCGGCGGCAATCGGTTCGTTTAGTGCGATCGGGGGCGATTTTGCTGGCGCAAGGCGCGCGGTTTTTGTCACTGTAGGCCGATGATTTTGCCTTTGAGGACGATGCCCGATGAAAAAGATTGGTTTTCTCTCGTTTGGCCACTGGACGCCTTCCGCCCAGTCCGGCACCCGTTCCGCAGCGGATGCGCTGCTGCAGTCCATCGATCTGGCGGTTGCCGCCGAAGATCTGGGGGCGGACGGCGCCTATTTTCGCGTGCACCACTTCGCGCGTCAGCTGGGATCGCCGTTCCCGCTGCTGGCCGCCATCGGCGCCAAAACCCAACGCATCGAGATCGGCACCGGCGTGATCGACATGCGCTATGAAAACCCGCTGTACATGGTGGAGGACGCCGGCGCGGCGGATCTGATTGCCGGCGGGCGGCTGCAGCTCGGCATCAGCCGCGGCTCGCCGGAGCAGGTGATCGACGGCTGGCGCTATTTCGGTTATGCCCCGTCCGAGGGCGAAACCGACGCGGATATGGCCCGCCGCCATACCGAAGTGTTCCTGGAAGCGCTGCGCGGCGAAGGGTTCGCCGAACCCAATCCGCAGCCGATGTTCCCCAATCCGCCCGGGCTGCTGCGGCCGGAGCCGTTTTCCGCCGGGCTGCGCGATCGCATCTGGTGGGGCGCCGGTTCGAACGCCACCGCCGTCTGGGCGGCGAAGCTGGGCATGAACCTGCAAAGCTCGACGCTCAAGAGTGACGAGACCGGCGAACCCTTCCATATCCAGCAGGCCAAGCAGATCCGCGCCTATCGCGCCGCCTGGCAAGAGGCCGGCCATGCGCGCGAGCCGCGGGTTTCCGTGAGCCGCAGCATCTTTGCGCTGGTGGATCAGCGGGATCGCAATTACTTCGGTGGCAGCGGCAAAGAGGGCGATCAGCTGGGATATATCGACGCGCAGACCCGGGCGATCTTCGGCCGCAGCTATGCCGCCGAGCCGGACGCGCTGATCGAGCAGCTGGCGCAGGACGAGGCCATCGCCGAAGCGGATACGCTGCTGCTGACCGTGCCTAACCAGCTGGGCGTGGATTATAACGCCCACGTTATCGAATCGATTTTAACCCATGTCGCGCCGGCGCTCGGCTGGCGCTAAACGGAGGAGTGGCATGTCACGCATTTTCATTACCGGTTCGGTCGACGGGCTGGGCCGCGCCGCCGCGCAAACGCTGTTGGAGGAAGGGCATCAGGTGATCCTGCATGCGCGCGCTCCCGGCCGTCTGGAGGCGGTGCGCGATCTGCTGGATAAAGGCGCGCAGGCGGTGATTGGCGATCTGTCCGAGGTGCAGCAGATCCGGCAGGTTGCCGAGCAGGTGAATCGCATCGGCCGCCCGAATGCGGTGATCCACAACGCCGGCATGTTCACCGGGCCGCAGGTGATGCCGGTGAACGTGATGGCGCCCTATCTGCTGACGGCCCTGATCGAACGCCCCGATCGCATCGTCTACCTGAGCAGCAGCATGCACTTTGACGGCGTAGCGGAACTGAACGGCGTGGACTGGCTTGGCGGCGCAGCCGGCTCCTATTCGGACAGCAAGCTGTTCGTCACCACGCTGGCCGCCGCCGTGGCGCGCCTGTGGCCCGGCGTCATCAGCAGCGCGGTCGATCCCGGCTGGGTGCCGACCAAAATGGGCGGCGCGGATGCGCCCGACGATCTGGCGCTGGGACACGTGACGCAGGCGTGGCTGGTGAGCAGCGATGAGCCGCAGGCACTGATTTCCGGCGGCTATTGGCACCACCAGCAGCGGTTTGAACCTCACGCGGCGGTGCACGATGAGGCGTTTCAAACGGCGCTGCTGGCGCAATTGGCGCGCGCCGGCGGGGTGAACCTGCCGCAGGCTTGATGGCCGTTCCTTCCTGGCCCGTCGGTGATTATCGGCGGGCTTTTTTTTACCCCCCGGGTGAACCGACGGGGCTTTTCTTATACAGTGGTTGCCTGGCCTGTTTTGATTGTTATTTATATTATTGCCATGCACTCATTCCTGATTATCGTCCCTGAAGGGGGCATGCTGTTCGAAGCGGCGGGCATCGCCGATATCCTGATGCAGGCCAATCGCCTGAGCCCTGCCGAGACGCCGCTGTATCAGATCGCGGTCGCCACCACGCAATCTCACCGGGTGGTGCACGGCCTGTCCGGGCTGAGCCTGTTGGCCGATCATCGCCTGGCGGATCTCGATCCGGCCCTGCCGCGCGATACCGTGATCGTCGCCGGCAAGGGGGCGACCGAAGAAGAGGGTGCTCTGGTCGCCGATTGGCTGCGCCGCGCGGCGCCGCAGGCGCGCCGTATCGCTTCCGTTTGCGGTGGCGCACTGCTGCTGGCCGAAGCCGGGTTGCTGGACGGGCGGCGGGCGACCACCCACTGGCGACTGGCGGAAACGCTGCAGGCGCGTTTCCCGCAGGTGCAGGTCGAAAACGGCCCGATCTACGTGCAGGACGGGCCGATTTGGACCTCCGGCGGCGTCAGCTCCGGCTTCGACCTGACGCTGGCGCTGGTGGAGGACGACTACGGCTTCGTGCAGGCGCGTGAAGTGGCGCAGGATCTGGTGATGTTTCTGCGCCGCCCCGGCGGGCAGGCGCAGTTCAGCCGCTACCCGCTCAACCAGGCCAAATCGCCGGGCCCGATCCGCGACCTGCAGTCCTGGATCCTGGAGAATCTCGCCGACGATCTCAGCGTTGAACGGTTGGCCGAACGCGTGGCGATGAGCCCGCGCAACTTTACCCGCGTGTTCACCCGCGAGACGGGCATTTCTCCCGCCAAATTCGTCGAAGAAGGGCGGTTGCATACCGCCAGACAGCGCCTGGAGCAGAGTGCGCAAGGCATCGAACAGATCGCTTTGGCCACCGGCTTTGGCAACGGCCTTAACCTGCGGCGGGTGTTTGAGCGAAAACTGCAGCTGACCCCGAGCGAATACCGCGAACGCTTTCATGCGCGCAATTTGGCGTAAATTGATCGGTAAACGTCATTTACGCCGCTTCTGGTCGGCGCTAGATTTTAGGCAAAGTCCACAAATGAGGAGTGCATCATGGTGAGAGTAGGCATTAACGGCTTCGGCAGGATCGGGCGCAACGTGCTGCGCGCGGCGCTGGGGCGCAGCGATTTTGAAGTGGTGGCGATCAACGATCTGACCGACAGCAAGACGCTGGCGCACCTGCTGAAATACGACACGCTTTCCGGCACGCTGGCGGCCAGGGTGGAAGCCGGCGACAACCAGCTGCTGCTGGACGGCCGGCCGATTCAGGTGTTTTCGCAGCGCGATCCCGCCGAAATCCCCTGGAGCAGCGTGGGCGTGGACGTGGTGATCGAAGCGACGGGCTTCTTTACCGATAAAGCCAAGGCGGAAGTGCACATCACGCACGGCGGCGCCAAGCGGGTGATTATCTCAGCGCCGGCCAAGAATGACGACATCACGCTGGTGATGGGGGTTAACGATCACCTCTACGATCCGGCGCTGCATAAGGTGGTCAGCAACGGCAGCTGCACCACCAACGGGCTGGCGCCCGCCGCGCAGGTATTGCATCAGGCGTTCGGCATCGAATACGGCTTGATGAATACCACGCATGCCTATACCAACAGCCAGGCGCTGCACGATCAGCCGGAAAAAGATCTGCGCGGCGCGCGGGCAGCGGCGGAATCGATCGTGCCTTATTCCAGCGGCGCGGCCAAGGCGCTCGGCAAGGTGATCCCCGAACTGGACGGCCGCCTGACCGGTTATTCGCTGCGGGTGCCGGTGCCGGTGGTTTCCATCGTCGATCTGACGGTGACGCTGAAACGCCCGGCGACGGTGGAGGAGATCAACGCCGCTTTCCGCGCGGCGGCGGCGTCCGGCCCGCTGAAAGGGATCCTGGGGTACAGCGATGAACCGCTGGTGTCGAGCGACTATCGGGGCGATGCGCGTTCGTCGATCATCGACGGCCTGTCCACGCTGGTGATCGGCGGCAACCTGGTGAAAGTGCTCGCCTGGTATGACAACGAGTGGGGCTTCTCCAACCGCTTGGTCGATCTGGCGCTGCTGATGGAACAACGCGGGCTGTAAACGCCCAACAGCAAAAAGCCCGCTTAAGTTTCCTTAAGCGGGCTTCTCTAAATATGGCTCCTCTGACTGGACTCGAACCAGTGACATACGGATTAACAGTCCGCCGTTCTACCGACTGAACTACAGAGGAATCGTGTGAACGGGGCGCATCATATCCAGCGGCTCCGGGTGTGTCAACGCTAAATTGCCCCAGGCGGTGCGACTGCTCGGTATCTGAGCAATGTGCCTGTCAATCAGCCCATTGCGCGTCGTTTTCCGCCTGGTCTCGCAGCAGGCGCGCCAGCGGATCCTGGCGGTAGAAGCGGCAAAAGTGCTGATACAGCGCCGGGAAGCGTTCGGCCAACAGTTCGGGAGCGCTGAAGAAATACTCCGACAGCACGGCGAAGCACTCGGCCGCATCGGTGGCGGCGTAGGCATCCATGCTGGCGGCCTCTTCGCCGACCATGTCGATCTCGTCCTGCAGGCTTTCCATCGCGGCGTGCAGATCATGTTCCCAGGCGGCCACCTCGCGCAGCGGGATCGGCGGCACGCCGGTGGCGACGCCGCCGTTGCGCATATCCAGTTTGTGCACTGCTTCGTGGATCACCAGATTGAAACCGGAGAGGTCAAAAGAGTCCTGCACGTCTTGCCAGTTGAGCACGATCGGCCCCTGTTCCCAGCTTTGGCCCGACTGCACCACCGGCCCCGAGTGCACCAGACCGATCTCGTCCTGCCATTCGTCTTCCACCACGAACGGGGTGGGGTAGAGCAGAATTTCGTTGAAGCCGTCGAGGCATTCCGCGCCCAGCTCCAGCACCGGCAAGGCGAACAGCAGGGCGATGCGCGCCTGCATTTGCGAGGTGAGCTGCAGCCCCTGCAGCGGCACGATGCGCTTTTGCTGCAATATTTGCCCGGCGACGGCCACCAGCCGCTGCCGCTCCTGCTCATTCAGCGGCGAGAGCAGCGGGATCGCCAGCGCGTCCTGCCACTGGGCCTCGATGTCTGCCTGGGATTGAGAGGGTTGAGTCGCTTTCCACGGCCATTTAATCATCAGGTTGCTCGTAAACTCATCACTTGAACGTTCAGCGGTATGCTAATGCTGTAAAAATGCCGCAAAAGCGGGCATGATAGCAAGCGTTGTCAGGAGAGATGCCGGAGCGGCTGAACGGACCAGTCTCGAAAACTGGAGTAGGGGCAACTCTACCGGGGGTTCAAATCCCCCTCTCTCCGCCACTATTCAATCACTTACGAATAAATCTTTCAACGATCCCCATCACAGTAAAACCACCGTTCTTATCGGTTGCCGTCCCTCATTTCCTTGTCACGATCCTTTACCGACGTTATCAACCCGTCTTTTCGTTTTACCGTTTGTCATCTTGTGAGCTGTAGGCGGGTTTGACGCCGCCCGTTGTTTATGGAATTGACTCGCTCACTAGACCCCATGTTCACTGGATATCTCTCGTGCCGGATTACTTGTCCGGTAGCGCATAGGCGATAATGTAGTCGCCGCGCATCGGTGATTGCCGTGCGCCACCCGCATTGATGACAATGTACTGTTTGCCGGTTTTCGGCGAGAGGTAAGTCATCGGGCCGGATTGGCTCCCTACCGGCAAGCGCGACTTCCAAATCTCTTTACCGTTGGCGGTATCAATGGCGCGTAAATAGAAATCCTGCGTGCCGGCGAAAAACAGGAGACCTGATTGTGTCGACAGTGGCGCGCCCAGCGTTGGCATGCCGATAGGGATAGGCATCCGCATGCTGATGCCAAGCGGCCCAGTATCTTCGACTGTCCCCACAGGGACCTGCCACACCAATTTGCCGGTAGTCAGGTCCACGGCGGACATCGTGCCGAACGGCGGTTTCTGGCAGGGGATCCCCAACGGGGAGAGGAACCGTTCTCGCATGGCCCCGAACGGGGTACCCTCCATCGGGACTATCCCCATTTCGATACCGCTGGCGTTGGTCGGAACCTTATCCCTCGGCACCAGATAATGCGCCAAGCCCAGACGCATATCGTTGACGAACATCAGGTTATTGTGTGGATCCGCGGAGACGCTGCCCCAGTTCATTCCCCCCAGAGATCCTGGGTATTGAAGGGCGCGGTCCTCACCCGGTGGAGTGAAAATGCCTTGATAGCGCATTTCTTTAAACTGAATGCGGCATAACAGCAGATCAATCGGCGTTGCGCCCCACATATCCGACTCTTTCAGCTGTTCATTGCCCATCATCGGCATTCCCACCGAGTACGGCTGGGTGGGGGAATAGCGTTCACCCTTGATGATTCCCGCCGGTACAGGGCGTTCCTCAACTTGCGCGACGGGCTCGCCGTTTACACGGTTGAGCATGAAAATCATGCCCTGCTTGCTGGTTTGCACCAGAACCGGCGTAATGCCACCTTTGCCGTTGGGCAAATCGAACAAGAGTGGCTGTGAGGGCAGATCGAAGTCCCACAAATCGTGGTGGGTCGTCTGGTAGTGCCAGCGTACTTTGCCGGTAGCCGCGTCTACGGCGACAATGGCGGAGCTGTATTTATCGTCCAGCGCGCTGCGAGTGCCGCCGAAAAAGTCTGGCGTCGCGTTGCCTGTGGGTAAATAGATTAAGTTCAACTGTTTGTCATAGGACATGGCTGACCAGACATTCGGCGTGCCGCGAGTATAGGTTTGCCCCTCCGGCGGCAGGCCGCTCAGTTCAGGATTGCCCGGATCCCAGGCCCACACGAGGTTGCCGGAGTGGACATCATAAGCTCGAACAACGCCGGGAGGTTCGTCAGTGGAAAAATTATCCGCTACGCGTCCCCCCACAACGACGACTTCTCCGGCTACCAGCGGCGTGGAGGTTTGTTGATAATAGCCCGGTTTGATTTCGCCCATGCCGCTGCCGAGATCGACGGTTCCGCGATCGCCAAAGGCGTTGCACAATTTTCCCGTATCGGCATCAAGGGCGATGAGTCGAGCGTCAATCGTGGGCAGGAACAAACGGCGCGAACAGAGTGCGGGTGGGCGACTCGGGTTTGCTACCGCGGGTGTGGCGTGATTCTCGTAGTAGCCCAGGCCCCGGCAGCGCTGCCAGTTCGGCGAGGCGGCTTGCGGATCGAAACGCCATTTTTCTTTTCCGCTATCCACATCCAAAGCCAGTACTTTACTGTATGGGGTGCAGACATAAAGCGTGTCACCGACCTGCAGAGGCGTATTTTGATCTTCCGCACCAGAACCTTTACTCACGGGAATATCGCCGGTATGGGCAGTCCAGGCCACCTGCAATCGGGCTACGTTCTGCTTGTTTATTTGGTCAAGTGCGGCGAAGCGATCGCCGTAAGGGGTATTTCCCCAGTGCTCCCAATTCTTTTGCTGCTCGCCGGCGGCTACCGGAAACACGGGGATGGCTTTCGTCGCACTGACCAGCGGTTGGGATCTGAACATCCATCCGAAGCTGGCTCCCAGCCCGATGGCCAGGATCGCCGCTAGACCGAAAGCCGGGCCTTTTTGGGCTGAATGACCGGGCATCCATGGCCAGGCGATAGCGCAAAGAAACGCTAAAACGCCGAGGGTGAAAAGGCGCGAGAACAGCGGCCAGTAATGCCAGCCGGCATCGGCGACCGCCCAAAACAGGGAGGCGACGAAGGCGATCGCGTACAGGATGATGCCGCTACGGCGGCGGCGGCGGGCAATCAGTATGGCGGCGATAATCATCGCCAGACCCATCGCCATGAAATAAAACGTTCCGCCGACGAAGGCCAATCTGGCGCCGAGAAGGCAGATTGCCAGGCCGATAATGAACATCAATCCGGCAAGAAACCACAGGGGGTACTTTTTCCCGTCCCGCGTCCTATGCGCTTTTTGCATATGAGCTCCTTAGTGACTGTTCTCTGAGGGGGTTAAATAAGGGGAATGAGGTGGCGTTTTTAGTCGGCGGATAGTGCGCTTTCCGGTTCAGGCATCGCGCGCTTGAAACTGGAATGCGTCTTTTCCGGAGAAAGGAAGGCAGGGAATGTCACCCCTGCTATCCTGTCGTCGCTTTTCAAACGGGGCGTGACTCCGTGCGTTCAGCGAATGTCATTTGAACGTGCGTCAAAGCAGGCTGCATACTCATGCCCTGCCGCCTGGCGAACTTGATGGCACCCTTTGGCGACGATCATCGCCACCGTCAGCAGAGCGGGAAGCGCCAGGACGGCGAAAATGGTGCTGAAGCTCCAACCGAGCGCCAACATTTCAGCGCCGGCTAGCGCGCTTAAGATAGCACCCAAACGGCCGATGCCGTGCATCCAGCTGGATCCGGTGGCTCGCGCTTCGGTGGGGTAAAAGCCGGCCGACAACGCGTTCATGCCGGTGTTGGCGCCTCCGATGCAAAACCCGATGGCCATCGCGCAGCCGCCCATCAGGATGGGGTAACCCATTGCTATCCCCATCAGCAGAGTGAACAGCGCCCCCAATCCATAAATCGACGCCAACGCGCGATGTGGTTCGGATCTGTCCATCAACCACCCGGAAAATAGCGACCCTAATGTCCCGCCCGCCTGAAACAGCGCGGTGATGACCGCCGCTTGCGCGATGTTGAAACCGCTGTCTTTAATCAGCAGCGGCAGCCAACTGCCTAAGGTGTAATATAGAAACAGCGCGCTAAAATACGCGCCCCACAGCATTAAACTGCCGAAGCGGTACCGGGCGCTCACCACCAGTTTAACCGGATGAGTGCAGACCTGGCCCGGCGGGGGCAGAACGACGGTACAATGTCGAAAATCGCGATCGGGCGCCAGTTTCGCCAGAATGCGCTGAATGCCGCCCTGATCTGCCCGTTTCGCTACCAGGAAACACACCGATTCGGGTAACGCCGCCATCAGCACGGGCGCGAACAGCAGGGGCAAGATCCCGCCGAGCAGCAGCACGGCATGCCAGCCGAAGCGCGGCATCAGCCAGGACGCGGCGAATCCACCCAAGGCGGCGCCAAAGGTGAAGCCGCAGAAAACCACGGTAATCAAGAAAGCGCGGCGTCGGGCGGGCGCGAATTCCGCCACCAGGGTGCCGACATTCGGCATAGCCGCGCCCAGCCCCAATCCGGTGAGCAGGCGAAATAACATCATCTGCTCCATATTTTGAGAAAACGCCGTCACCAGCGTCCAAACGCCAAAAAAGAACACGCTGTTGATGATGACGACTTTGCGGCCGAATCTGTCTGACAATGGCCCGGAAAGCATCGCGCCCAGCGACAGGCCAATCAGCGCCGCGCTGATCACCAGCCCCAGTTCGCGGTTAGTGATTTGCCAATCCGCCTTAAGCTCTGGCGCAATAAATCCCATGATAACGATATCGAATCCATCCAGAGCAATGATGCAAAAGCCGAGCAGCACGATCATCTTTTGCCATTTGCCTAACGGGCGGTCGTCGATCAGCGCCCGAACATTGATTGCGTTGTTTCCCGACATGGGTTGCTCCCGGTGCAGTAGTTGAGTGTCATCACTATAAGCAGCCCCTGGGTGGACGTTAAACGGCGATAATCGAAAAAATGTGCGTTTATCGGACAATTGAGCCAGCGGTGAGTGACGAGGCAGTGTTAACTTTATGTTATGAAAAGGGATTGCCGTGAGAATGGCGGCGCCGGAGGCGACTGAGAGTGTGAGCGCGATCATTAACCTTTTCAGTAAGATGGAAGAACAGGCGGGCCTTGATGGCCCGCGCGATTAACGCATGGCGGTGAGCCGAACCGGGGCGTTGGCGGCCCCAAAGCCGCGGTAGCCACCTCGGCGCTCCAGAAGTTCGAAGAAGAAGCGGCCTTTTTCATAGGGCACGGTGTAGACATGCAGCAATTCACCGCCCTGATCGTCTCGATCGTAGAGCACATTGCCCGCTTGCAGCTGTGAGAGAAAAGCGGGGTCCAGATCGAAGCGCGCTCTGAGATCGTGATAGTAGTTATCGGGAATACGCAGCGTTTTTAATCCGCGCGCCTGCGCCGCTTTCACCATGCTGAACAGATCCTCGCAGCCAAAGGCGACGTGCTGCAAGCCTGCGCCCTGATAGGCGGTTAGCGCCTGGGCGATTTGCGTTTCCCGGCTCACCGACATATTCAGCGGCAGCCGGATGGCGTCGTTGGGGCTGCGCAGGACGCGGCTGCGAACCAAACCCAGCGGATCGGGCAATTCCCACTCGTTGTCCTGCACAAAACCCGGCACGCTGCGCAGGAACATGATCCAGTTGCCGCTCGATTCATCCGTCAGCGCAATCGCCAGGTGATCGATGCTCTGCAGCGCGGGCGGCGGCGCGCTGCGATGCGTCAGATGAAAATCGGCGTGATAAATATCGTTCTTGGGATCTTCGTCCGCTTCCACCAGATAAATCAGGCTGCCGTCCGGTGCGCACAGCGCGGGGATTTGCCGCTCGTTGGGGCCGGTTTCGCCTTGCCAGATGGCGTACCCGTAGTCTTGCGCCCGTTGCAGTAAACGCGCTACGCCGCGCACCCGCCACGCCACGGCGCACAGGGAAATGCCGTGCAGGTGATAATAGCCGCTGGCTTGGCTTTCCGGCTGGGCATTCAGAATGACATTCACTTTGCCGTTGCGATAGAGGGCGACGCTTTTGGAGCGGTGCTCGCCGGCGTGAACCAATCCCAGCTGCGTCAGCCATTGGCCCATCGCCAGCCCGTCGTTGTGCGAGACGGCAAATTCGATAAACTCCAGCGCCAGCAAGGGTGGATGCGGCTGCGAATGGAATAAGGAACGTTCCATGAGCGAGGCCATGGCGTTGGGCAGCAGAGGCTGTTTGGCCAACCAGTCATAGGTTTGCTCCTCCAGCCACAACAACGATCGGAAACCGTCCTGGGCTGTGGGGAGTACCGGCGAGGCGCGGAAACCATCGTTAAATATCTCCAGCGACCAGGCGCCGCGATAGCCATGCGCGGAAAGTTGGGTCATGAACTGGGTCAGATTCAGCTCCCCTTGGCCGGGGAAGCAGCGGAAATGGCGACTCCAGGCGAGCACATCCATCTTCAACAGCGGGGCGTCCGCCAGTTGGACAAACACGATTTTTTCGGGCGGCACGTCCTCGAGGCCATCGAGGTTATCGCCGCGCGACAGGATATGAAAACTATCGAGTATGATCCCCAACGCCGGATGATCTACGGCCTTCACGCGCGCCCAGGCGTCGCGCCACATATTCACGTGACGTCCCCAGGCCAGTGCTTCATAACCGACAGTAATATCATACTCGGCGGCCAACTCCGCCAACGCGCGCAAATCGCTCACTTGCGTGGCCATGTCTTCGCTGCTGTCGGGCGAGACATTGCTGCAGAGCAGCATGCGAGAACAGCCCAGTTGCTGCATGACTTCGAACTTGCGCGCCGCGCGGGAAAGGTTCTGCGCCAGCGTTTCGCGCGAGCCTCCTTCGAAGTCCCGAAACGGTTGGAACAGTAAAATTTCCAGGCCCAGTTCGGCGCACAACTCACGGATCTCCGCCGGTGAGCCGGGGTAGTAGACCAGATCGTTATCGAAAATTTCGACGCCATCAAAGCCTGCGGCGGCGATAGCCCGCAGTTTTTCCGGCAGCGAACCCGATACCGAGACCGTCGCGATAGAACGTTTCATCATTGCCTCCAGTTAAGCGGTCATGGATGACCTGAAAGCGACCATTCAGCAGCGAGGCGGACCACCGACAGGAATTGAATCATGTTATGGACCAAATGAAATGTTTCGTCAATTCAGAACATTCCATTACCTTTGGTTATATAAAGCGATCGGTTTTCTCACTTTACTTTTACATATTGCGCTTCCTACACTCTGTCGACATGTACCCTCAAATAATAAGGATACCGGGATGAAAAGTGATTGGATGGCGCGAGAACTGGTGCATCGCGATTACAGTCATCACCCGCCGGCGCTGGCGCCGCTGTATAAAACCAGCGTGCTGCGGTCGCCGCGCAATGCATTAATTTCATTGCAAAACTCGCTGTCTGAACTGACCGCCCCCGTCTTCACGCCAACGGATATCGGCCCGCTGGATCACGATCTGATTCTGAATTACGCCAAAGACGGCTTACCGATCGGCGAGCGGATCATCGTGCATGGATTTGTGCGGGATGCCTTCGGGGCGCCGGTGCGCAACGCCCTGGTCGAGGTATGGCAGGCCAATGCGGGAGGGCGCTATCGTCACAAGAAAGATCAGTATCTGGCGCCTATCGATCCCAACTTTGGCGGCTGCGGCAGGATGCTGACCGACGACAACGGGTATTACTGTTTTCGTACGATCAAGCCGGGCCCGTATCCCTGGCGCAATCAGGTCAGCGACTGGCGTCCGGCGCATATTCACTTCTCGCTCTCCGGCGAGGCGTTCGCGCAGCGCTTGATCACGCAGATGTATTTCGAAGGCGATCCGTTGCTCGTTCGCTGCCCCATCTTGCAGTCGGTAGGCAGTGACGATGCGATGCGCACGCTGATTGCCGAGCTGGATATGCACGCCGCCGTGCCGCTGGACAGTCTGGCTTACCGCTTCGATCTGGTGCTGCGGGGCCATCGAGCCACGTGGTTTGAGAACCGTACACAGGGAGCCGCCTGATGAAAAAGTATTTGTCTGAAACGGCCTCGCAAACCGCCGGGCCTTATGTGCACATCGGTTTGGCGCCGCATGCCGCCGGCTTTGATATTTTCGAGCGTAATTTCACCCATGTGTTGACGCAACCGGAGACGCGCGGAGAGCGCATCGTGGTGGAAGGGCATGTCTATGACGGCTCCGGCACGCCGGTGCGAGACGCGCTGGTCGAAGTCTGGCAGGCCAACGCCGCCGGGCGATATCAGCACCCCGCCGACGGTCAGTTGGATAAAACCGACGATCCGGCGTTTCGCGGCTGGGGGCGAACCTGTTCGGATTTCACCAGCGGCCTGTGGCAATTCGAGACGATTAAACCGGGGCGCGTGACGGGGCGCGACGGCCGGTTGATGGCGCCCCATCTCAATCTGTGGATAGTGGCCCGCGGCATCAACATCGGGTTGAACACGCGTCTCTACTTTGCCGACGAACAGGCGGCCAATGCCGAAGATCCGGTGTTGAATCTCATCGAGTGGGAAAAACGGCGCAGCACGTTATTGGCGCAAAGGCGGCAGCGCGGGGATCAGACGGTGTACCATTTCGACATCTGGTTACAGGGCGAGAACGAAACCGTTTTTTTTGATATTTGATCCTCCGTTCGCCCTGACAATGAGCTTGCCGCGTCGGCGGCAAGTTAATACTATAAATCATGAACATGACTTCTCGCTTCAGCCAACGCATCCGCCTTCGTCATCTGCACGCCTTTGTCGCTACCGCGCAACAGGGGACGTTGGTGCGCGCCGCACAGCAATTGGGCATCACGCAGCCCGCGCTCTCTAAAACGCTCAACGAACTGGAAAGCCTGGCCGGCGAGCGCCTTTTTTCGCGCAATCGGCAGGGGGCGGAACTGACCGCCGCCGGGGCGCGTTTCCTGCAGGATGCCAGCCGCGTTTTGGATGCGCTGAATGTGTTGGGGCGCACGCTTGCCTCGGACAGCGAGGCGCTGCCGGCGCCGCTGCATATCGGCGCGCTGCCCACCACGCTGGTGAGCCTGGTCGCGCCGGTCGTGGTGGGGTTGCAGCAGCAATCCCCCGGCTGGCGCATGCAGGTTACGACGCTGGCCAACGATGCGCTGATGATGGCGGTGAGATCGGGGCAATTAACGTTAGGCATCGGGCGCATGTCAGACCCCTCCCGCATGGAGGGGCTCAACTTCGAGCTGCTGTACCATGAAACGCTGCGGCTGGTGGTTGCTCCTCATCATCCGCTGTTGCATTCGGATGTCTCGCTGGCGGAGGCGTTGAGCTGGCCACTGGTGCTCTCGCCGCGGGGTACGGTGCCGCGTCAGAATGCGGAGGCGCTCATTGTCAGCCAAGGGCTGGCGGTGCCGGAAGGGTGCGTCGAGACGTTGTCGGTCACGCTGGCGCGCTGCCTGACGCTGCAGTATGGCTATGTGTGGCTGGTGCCTTACGGCGCGGTGCGTGACGATTTGTTCAGCAATCACCTGCGTGCGCTGCCATTGCCTACCCAGGGCATGGCCGAGCCGCTGGGCATCATTACCCGGCAAGAGGCGCTCTCGTCCCCTGAGCAGCAGCGCCTGGTTGCTGCGCTGCGCCAAAGGGTGCTGGATGTGCCGGTATAACTGCGTCTTCTAGTCGTCCGATTGCCGCCCGGCCTCGTATTCGGCAAAGACGGACTGCGCCAGATGAAAAGCGGCGTTCGAGGCGGGTAAGCCGCAGTAAAGCGCCGCATGCATCAGCACTTCTTTGATCTCTTCACGCGTGACGCCGTTATTGAAGGCGGCCCGGATATGCATTTTCAGCTCAGCTTCGCGATTCAAGGCGATCAGCATCGCGATGGTGATCAGGCTGCGGGTATGGCGCGACAAGCCCGGACGCGTCCATATTTCCCCCCAGGCGTAGCGGGTGATGAAATGCTGAAACTCCTCGTTGAGCGGCGACAGCGCCGCGAGGGTATTATCGACATGCTCATCGCCCAACACGGCTCTGCGCACCGTCAGGCCTTGCTGATAGCGCTGTCTCTGCGTGAGCTGCTCATCCAAAAAGGCCCGGAACGCGCGGTTAAATGCCCGCCAGGCTTCGATGCTGGACAGGTGGGCGGCGGGCAGGATGACGCATTGCGCGTCGGGAATGCCTGCCGCCAGGGCTTTTGCATCGTCGACGGTCGTTACCGCATCCTCATGTCCGGCGATAACCAGCGTCGGCACGCGGATGCCTGCCAGTTCGGCGCGTAAATCGGCGGTCGCCAGCGCGTCGCAGCAAGCGGCATAGCCCTCGGGATCGCAGGCGGTGAGCTGTTGCAAGACGGTTTGCACCCTGACGGGGGCGGATTGGCAAAATGCCGGGGTGAACCAGCGCGCTGCCGCACCATCGCTGACGGCGGACATGCCGCACTGGCGTACCCGCGCGGCGCGTTCTCGCCAATGCTCCGTCACCCCGATTTTCGCGGCGCTATTGGCGATCGTCAGCGTCAGCAAGCGCTCGGCATGAAAGCGCGCCAGCCATAACCCCGTCAGCCCCCCCATGGAGATGCCGCAGAAATGCACCCGATCAATCGCCAGAGTGTCCAGCAGGGACAGCACCTGTTCACCCAGTCGCGCCAGCGAGCCGGGCCGTTCATCGGGCGCAGATTCGCCGTGGCCGGCAACGTCGTAGCGCAGAATGCGATAGTGGGCGATGAACGCGTCGCGCTGCGGCTGCCACATGGCCAATGAGGTGCCCAACGAGTTGCCAAACAGAATAACCGGGGCGTTTTCAGGCCCCTCAAGGACATAATTCAACATGATTGCTCCCTCTCGGCCATCGCCAGGACTTGTTGAATGAAACGCTGCGTGCTGCCGGTGGCATTGGCCGGATCGAGCAAGGTTTCCAGGGTTTCCCGGCTGAGTCGGGAAGAGACTTCCGCATCGGCGCACAGAAGGGTTAACAGGGGTTGCTGGGTGGCCAGGGCTTGCCGGCAGCACTGCTCTATATGATGGTGCGCCTGTTGACGTCCGAGGGTGGGGGCTAAGGCCAGGGTAACCGATTCAGCCATGATCAGCCCTTGCGTCAGCGCCAGATTGCGCCGCATCGCCGCTTCATGCACCTCCAGACCGTTAATGAGATCCAGGCTTTGCGCCAATGCCGCCCCGCTCAGCACCAAGAGCTGCGGCAGGCTTTGCCACTCGGCCTGCCAGCCGCCCAGCGCGCGTTCGTGCTCCTGCACCAGGCCGGCATACAATCCCGACATCAACGCAGGCAGACGGTTGGCCGCGCTGAGGATGGCTGCGCAGAGCACCGGATTGCGCTTATGCGGCATCGTGGAAGAGCCGCCGCGTCCGGGGGCCGACGGTTCGCTGATTTCAGCGACTTCGGTCTGCATCAACAAAGACATGTCGCGCGCCAGCTTGCCGAGCGAGCCTGTCAGGCCGGCATACCAACTCGCCAGCTCCAACAACCGATCGCGTTGGGTATGCCACGGCGTGGCGCTGCGCGGCAGGGCCAGCGCTTGCGCCAGCGCCCGCTCAACGCGCTCGCCCTGTTCGCCGAGCGAGGCGAGCGTGCCGGCCGCGCCGCCGAATTGCAACGCGAGCACGCGTGGCCGCATTTCAGCCAGACGAGCCCGATAGCGCAGCAAGGCGTCCAGCGTGCCGGCCAGCTTCAGCCCCAGCGTCGTTGGCAAAGCGTGTTGCAGCCAGGTGCGGCCCACCATTAACGTTGCGCTATGGCGCCGGCATTGCGCCGTCAGCGCCGCAATCAGCTGATTGAGCAGCGCGTCGGTTTTATCGAGCGCGCTGCGCAGTTGCAGCACCAGCCCGCTGTCAATCGCATCCTGACTGGTCGCCCCCCAGTGAACGAAACGCGCCGCTTCCGGTGAGGTTTGCGCCACCAACGCCGTCAATTGTTTGACGAGGGGAATGGCTAAATTACCCGCCAATCCGGCGGACTGCGTCAGCGCGGCGGCGTCGAGCTTTTCCGCCTGGCAGTGGCTGCGTATGATCCGCGCGGACGCGTCATCGATAATCCCTGCAGACGCCAGGGCCTGCGCCAGGCCGGCTTCGAAATCAAGCATGCCCTGCAGCAGCGCCGCGTCGCTGAAGCAGGGCGTTAATGGCGAAGCCATAAACATTGCGCTATAGAGAGACATTCGTTATATCCGTTCCAGAATCAAGGCGACGCCTTGCCCGACACCGACGCACATGGTGCACAGGGCAAAGCGCCCGCCGGTGCGCCGCAGTTGATAAGCGGCGGTCATGGCCAACCTGCCGCCGGATGCCCCCAGGGGATGCCCCAGCGCGATAGCGCCGCCGTTAGGGTTGACCTGTTCCGCGTCATCCGGCAGTCCCAGGGCGCGCGTCACGGCCAGCGCCTGGGCGGCAAAGGCTTCATTCAACTCGATGACGTCCATTTGCGCCAGGCTCAAACCGGTTTGCGCCAGCACTTTGCGGACCGCGGGAACCGGCCCGTAACCCATGATGCGCGGCTCTACGCCGCAGGCGGACATGCCGACCACACGCGCCAGCGGGGCGAGTCCATACTGCACCGCCGCGCGTTCGCTGGCAATGAGCAGGGCGCTGGCCCCGTCGTTGATGCCCGAGGCGTTGCCGGCGGTGACGCTCCCCTCGGGGCGCACGACGCCTTTCAGGGCGGACAGCGCGGCCAACGAGGTGCTGCGGGGATGTTCGTCGCGAACCAGGCTGAGCGGCTCGCCTTTGCGTTGCGGAATGCTGACGGCGATCAGTTCCTCATCAAACATGCCCTGCTCCTGAGCGCGGGCGGTGCGCTGTTGGCTGCGCAAGGCAAAGGCGTCTTGATCGGCGCGGCTGACGGCGAAATCGCGAGCCACATTTTCGGCGGTTTCAGGCATGGTTTCGACACCGAACCGCGCGCGCATTTGCGGGTTGATAAAGCGCCATCCCATCGTCGTATCTTCCATTTTCAGCGATCGGCTGAAGGCGCTGTCCGCTTTGCCGGTGACAAAGGGTGCGCGCGACATGCTTTCCACGCCGCCCGCGATGATGACCTCCGCTTCGCCGCATTTAATGGCGCGCGCCGCCATGCCTACCGCGTCCAATCCCGAACCGCACAGGCGATTGAGGGTGGTGCCCGGCACGGTGTGGGGCAACCCGGCCAACAGCAGCGCCATTCGCGCCACGTTGCGGTTGTCTTCACCGGCCTGGTTGGCGCACCCCAGAATAACGTCATCAATGGTGTGGGGATCCAACTGCGGCAGTCGGGCAAGCAGCGCCTTCAGGGGCAGAGCGGCCAAATCGTCGGCGCGCAGCGCGGATAATGCGCCGCCGTAACGGCCGAATGGCGTACGAACGGCATCGCAGATAAAAGCCTGTTGCATGGCGATTTCCTCAAGCGGGGATCAAGTCAGATTGCAGTAAACGTATCGGGGTTAACGCTTGCAGCGCGTCAAAGGTCAGCCCCGGACACAGCTCCCGCACCTGCGGGCCGTCCGGGGTGATATCAATGATTGCCATATCCGAATAAATGCGGCTGACGCAGGCCAATCCGGTCAGCGGGTAGCTGCACTGTTCCACCAGCTTGCATTCGCCGGTCTTAGTCAGATAGTCCATCATCACATAGACTTTGCGCGCGCCGATGGCCAGATCCATGGCGCCGCCCACCGCCGGGATCGCGTCTTCGGCGCCGGTGCTCCAGTTGGCCAGATCGCCGGCAGCCGAGACCTGATACGCCCCCATCACGCAGATATCGAGGTGGCCGCCGCGCATCATGGTAAAAGAGTCGGCGTGATGGAAATAACTGCCGCCGGGCAGCAAGGTCACCCGTTCTTTACCGGCGTTGATGAGTTCCGGATCTTCTTCGCCCGGCGCGGGTGACGGCCCCATGCCGAGCAGGCCGTTTTCGCTGTGCAGAATCACCTCTTTGTCGGCGGGCAGGTAGTTAGCGATGCGGGTCGGCAGCCCAATCCCGAGGTTGACGTAGGCGCCTTCCGGAATATCGCGCGCTACCCGTTGGGCTAATTGGTCGCGGGTTAATTTTTGCATGTTATGACTCCTCAGGCAGAGAGGGAAAAGGTCGCGGGGTGCGCCACCGCTACCAGGCGCTGGACGAAGATGCCCGGCGTTATCACGTTTTCCGGATCCAGTGCGCCAAGCGGCACCAATTCAGCGACCTGCGCTATCGTCGTGGCGGCGGCCATCGCCATCACCGGGCCAAAATTACGCGCCGCTTTGCGGTAAACCAGATTGCCCCAGCGGTCACCCCGATGGGCCTTTATCAAGGCGAAATCCGCCTTTAAGGGCGTTTCAAATACGTAATGCCGTCCGTCGATTTCACGCGTTTCTTTGCCTTGCGCCAGCGGCGTGCCAAAGGCGGTTGGGGTGAAAATGCCGCCCAACCCGCTGCCGGCGGCCTGCATGCGGGCGGCAAGGTTGCCCTGAGGCACCAGTTCCAGTTCGATCGCGCCGCGGCGATAAAGGTCGTCAAAGACCCACGAATCGGCCTGGCGCGGGAAGGAACAAATCATCTTTCGCACACAGCCGGTCTTGAGCAGCGCCGCAAGGCCGCTGTCGCCGTTGCCGGCGTTATTGCTGATTACCGTCAGCTCGCGGGCACCGTGTTCAATCAGCGCATCGATCAGTTCCAGCGGCTGCCCCGCGGGGCCAAAGCCGCCAATCATGATGCTCGCGCCGTCCGGAATGATGGACACGGCGTCTTCCAGGGTGGCCACACTTTTATCGATCATCTGTTGTTCCTTTCATTCGGCGCCCGCCGGGGGAGTGTTTATCGTCAATAGGAAAAGTAGATCGTCCCTTTCAGGCAAACAATACCGATTATCGAAAAAGTGTGCGATTATCGGCTATTCTTTGAGAGGCATTCGCAGGTTGTGATCGTCAGCACACCGATATTTCAGGCAGACAGCGGGGTAACGAGAATGGAAAAAGAACAGGAAATTACGCGCAGCAGCACCGATCCCTGGAAGGGGGATCCCGACTTTATGGCCTCTTTGGCGCGAGGATTGGAGGTCCTGCAGGCTTTTACGCCGCAGCGGCGGCTGATGTCGGTGTCGCAGATTAGCCAGCGTACCGGCATTCCGCGCGCGGCGGTGCGCCGCTGCCTTTACACCCTGAGTAAGCTGGGCTTTGTGTACGCGGAAGACGGTAAGAATTATGAGCTGCGCCCGCGCGTCTTGTCGCTGGGTCACAACTGGCTGGGGGCTTCGCCGTTGGCCAACGCTGCGCAGCCGGTGTTGAGGCAACTCAGCCAGACGCTCAATGAGTCCTGTTCCATGGCCATATTGGACGGCGATGACATTCTTTATATCGCCCGCGCATCGACTTCGCGGATCATGACCATCGATTTGCACGTCGGCAGTCGCTTACCCGCCAGCACGACGTCGATGGGGCGGGTGCTGCTCAGCGGGCTCGCCAGTGAGACGTTGAATGACTATTTGGCGCGATTGACTCAACTGCGTTACACCAGCCATACCCTGGTGAGCGTCAGCGCATTGCGGGAAGAGCTGGCGCGCGTGCGTCAGCAGGGATATGCCATCAACGATCAGGAACTGGAGATTGGCCTGCGTTCACTGGCGGTGCCGCTCACCACGCCGGACGGCCGCATCGCCGCGGCGTTGAACGTCGGCGTGCATGCCGGCCAGGTTTCCGCAGAGCGTTTGCATCAGCACCACTTGCCTTTGTTGCGCTCGGCCGCCGAAGAGATATCGCTGCTGTTGCACGACTCACCTTGAGCGAGCGCGCAGGGGGCGTCTGCGGTGTTGTACTGTTGCCCGCAGGTAAGGTAATTTGCTGAGGGCATGATGACTGAGGCAGGGGCCAACGGACATGAATGAAAGGATCGACTACCACATCGAGAAATACCACTTCGCGCCGCTGGATGAAGCCCCGCGGCTCGCGCGCCAGTGGAGCGAGGTGTTGAACGAGTGTCGCCAGACGCAGGCCGGGGCGGAACAGCGTCTGCGCATTGCGCTGCTCAACGTGGACTATGTGACCAGTTTCGAATTGCCGTTTCGCTTATTGCTGGTGCGGGCGCCGCAGCTGATTGCCGGCCTGCGCGATGAGCTGTCGATCAGTCAAAAAAATGTGGTGTTCAACGGCAAGCGCTTTGGCTGCGTTTACAGCCTGAAGAGCGATTTAAGCGACGTGCCCGAGGCCTTCCAATACGGTCTGTCGACCCGTATTCACCGAGCATCGGCGTCGGGCGTGGATGCGCAGCCTTACCGGGAAATCGCCAAGGCGCTCAAGGCGCCGCGTGAGCGGCTTAAGCTGGCGCTGGAGCAGGGGCTGCGCGTCACGGCGCTGGACGGACTGTTCTGGTTCGGCATACAGCGCATCGCCGCCGAAGTGCGCAGGCTAAGAAAAACCGGCATGACGATCGTGACGGCGGAAACGGAGATTTTCGACACCCTGACCGGCACGACGCGCAAGGTTCCGGTATACCGGTTGGCCGATCGTTAAACGCCGCTTCCGCACAGCGGAGGTTCAAACCAAGAACCTCCTTATTAATGCTACCGCTTACCGATAGGCTTCATTCCGCGCGATCGCGTATTTGCCGCTGCCCAGCAGCAGGATGGCGAGTCCGCCCATAAAGAACACCAGCTCGTTTTCAATGCCCCAGGCACCGACGTCGGTGACGGTGAAGACCTTGCCGGTGCCCACCATCAAAAACGCCACCACCAGCGTAAAGGCGTAAACCAGCGCGGCGGGGCGGGTGAACAGCCCCAAAACGATCAGTATCGGCGCCAGGATCTCCCCCACATACACGCCGTAGGCGATGAAGGCGGGTAGCCCCTGTTCCTGCAACGCCCCGGCGATCCAGCCGACGCCGTGCTGAATCTTCGCCACGCCGTGAAACAGCATCAGCCCGCCGAAGGTTAGCCTGAGCGCCAATTTGCCGGCGTCCGGGTGGTCAAAAAAGCGAGTGAATGCCGCATTGAGTGACTTAACCATGGCTTTTTCTCCTGAATAGGAATGATTTTCAATCAATATATCAGTCGGATGAATGCGAAAGCTGTTCTGGATCAGGAAAACGGCGGGCTTGGCGTTAAATCGCCGGGCGAGGCCGGCGGTGCGGCCTGATTTTTAGGTGGAATGACCTGTGCGCACGGGCCGAACCGGGGATGAGAAAAGTCATCGGCAGAGGTGGCTCGCCGCGTAGCCCATCTCTTTTCTGTATGTGTTGGCTACCCGATTTGCGTTTTCATCAAGGATTGTCAAAGGACAGGCAACGTAAAGATTCATAAGGTTTTTTTGCAGCAATGAAAAGGTGCGCGTTTTCGCCTTAATAACCCAATAGAGTTACCTTTATTTTTATTTTGAACCGCTAAATCATTAACGCTTTTTTTCGGCCTTTTTATTGGGAATTATCTTGCTTATTTTGCCTTGCGAAAGTTGATCCTGTGGGGCGTACGGCCTGTGGCGGGTTTTATTTTTATAGATTTTCTTATTTTTTGATGACAATTCAATGCCGAAGAGAATGAGGGAGATTGACTGAGGGGGTTATGAAGGGAGTGTAAATTCCCATGAACTATTTTTCCTGGCGTAAAAGTAATCGATTCAGCGCTGTTTTAAGTTATTGAATTGTTTGTTTTATGTATATTGATTTGTTATTTTTTTATTAAAAAAATAATATTTTTTCTTGATATTGGGTTTGCCTTTGCTAGTATCAAATTAGTGGTCTTATCAGTTAGGGAAACATTTCTTGTATATGGAACAGATCGCTGGTCTTAACACGGTTCCTGTCGTTGCAGCGCTTACGTGGTTATTTTGCCGTTATAGTAAATGATATCTCTAATGCCACTTTAGTCTGCGAGACTCTTTACCGCAGTGATGCTTTTGCCGCGGTAAGCCGTATGAGAACACACACGAAGGGGAATTGAATCTTAAATGATTCTGATCATTACCCTGAGTTAACTATAAAAGAATGATGCTTTATCCACCAGGCTGTTTGTGTACCAATAGGTATTCGGTGCACCACGGCGGAATGTTAATCTGTGCTTTAGCTTTAAAATTAATAATCAAAACTCTCGCCAAATTGTTTATTTTCACACCAGGTTTCGCATGTGTAAGTACTGAGTGCTGGAAATGAAAGTCACACTGCCATCGTCTTCTATTGATCATTGCGTGCTACCCGCTTGCAAGAAACGACTGGCTGTCATGGTTTTATGAAAAAATTTCACTATTTACTGTGGTTATCATTTGACAATTAAATTATTTGTATCCAGTGGTATTACTGGAATTATCCTACCAAGGATGAAACGTTGTTTTTAGGGCAGTTTTTGATTTTTTTCCTATTCTTAGCTTGCATAATTATCGCTTGCAATTTATTGATTTAAAAAAAGAAAAATAAATATGTAAATGTAAAATAGTTTAAACCGATCACTGTTATTCTATTGATAGGTTCAATCTATTGTTGTTGTTAATATTAATACATCTAAACAATTTGCGAGCTTGGTGACGACTAACTTACGCTAAAAGGACTCTGGGAAAGACTGGCGAACGTAAAAGCCCGCTTTATTAGGCTTTATGTTTCTAGTGCTGATTGAAAAGGATATCAGGCCATGAATGAAGTCATCTCAACGGAAGTGAATGGCGTCGAATTTGATCCACGATACAGTGAAATTGAATTCACGCTTTCGGAATATGACAGCCAAACCGATCCGCTTAATGCCGTAGACAATGCGCGTGATATCAATTGGCACGCCATTCGCGAGCAGTCTGCCGCGTTGCTGGAACAGTGCTTCGATTTACATGTCGTGCTGTGGTTTATGCGCGCTAATCTTCATATCGACGGTTTTTCGGCCTTCTACCAGGGCATTAAGGATATTGACGCCAAATATGCCGAGGAGGGCGCCACCATTTTCCCTCAGGCGGATATGGAACCCTCATCGGACAGCTTTCATGCGGCCGCATTAGGGTGGCTCGCCACATCGTCCTGCCTGCACGAAATCAAGAACAGCAAGATTTTTCCCGACACGCCGTTAACCACCGACGAGCTGCTGAATATGCGGCTTGACGAGCAGGAAGGCAAAAGCCTGCATTTTTCGGAGGTGGTAAAGGTGCTGGGGCAAGCCGACAGTTATTTTGCCGGCAGAAATCTGCCTTCGCTGAAAGAGCAATTGGCGCTGGAAATCGATGCGCTGGAGCGCGTCGAGAATTACGCCAATCTGCAGGCTGAAGATTATCGTTTGGACTGCCGGCAGGTACGCGACTATTTGAAACAGTTCAGCCGCCAGCTGGCTTCACTGGAACAGCAGGAATTGCCGGCTGAACGGGATGACGTGGAGATTGACTCGCCGGATGCTGACGCGCCTGTCGCCATGCCCGGCAAATATATCCGTTCCCGGCAGGATGTCATCTTGCTGTTGGATCAGGTTTTGGACTATTTCCAAAACTATGAGCCCAGCCATCCGGCCCCCATTCTTATTCGACGTTCACAAAAAATGATCGGTATGGACTTCGCGACGATTGTTGAGGAGCTTTTGCCGGAATCTCTGGCCTCGTTAAATCAATTGTCCGGGAAGTAATTTTTATCACAAAGGAGTTTTCCAATGGCTAAGGACTCAAGCTCTCAGAAATTTATCGGTAAAAATAACGCGCCGCGCGTGCAAATTGAATATGACGTAGAGCTTTACGGTTCACAAAAGAAAGTGGAGTTGCCCTTTGTTACGGGGGTCATGTCCGATCTCTCTGGGCATCGGAAAAAGCCTTTGCTGCCGATCGAAGAGCGGAAATTCCTGACCTTTGATCAGGACAACTTCAACGATCGCATGCGCGCCATCAAGCCTCGTCTGCAATTTTACGTAGAGAACACCCTGAGCGAAGACGATGCGTTGCTGGACGTGGAATTGGAGTTTGAATCGATGGATGATTTCACGCCTGGCGCCATCGCCAAACGGGTTCCGCAGATGCAACGCCTGCTTGAAGCCCGGGAGCATCTCACGGAGCTGATCACCTATATGGATGGTAAATCCAGCGCGGAAGAAGTGGTGAAGAATCTGCTGGAGAAACCCGATTTTCTGCATCGTTTGGTGACGGATGCGCGTAAAACGGTCGCGGATGCGGAACAGGATGTGCAGGATCCCGGCAATAAAGGAGATGAGGAATGAGAGCGAGGCAACGACGCTATTCGGCTAAGCAGCAGGCTACGGCAGTCGCTGAAGTTGAAACGCAGGAAACGGAAAATGAGCTTGACGGTTTGCTCAAGCGTTCATTCCGGCCCAGAACGAACGAGGCTTCGGAAGCGGTTCGTCGGGCTATCGGCACGCTGTCCGAATATGCCAACAAAGGCAAGGTCAAGGTCAGCCAGGATGTCGTATTGACCATTGAATCGTTGATTGCCCAGATCGACGAACAGCTTTCGCAACAGATGAACAATATCTTGCACCACAAGGAGTTCCAGAAGCTGGAGTCCGCCTGGCAAGGTCTAAGTTATCTGGTCGATAACACCAACGTCAGCGAAACGCTCAAGATCCGGGTGTTGAACATCAGTCAGGATGAGCTGACGCGCAATTTGCGCCGCTATCGGGGCTCAGCCTGGGATCAAAGCCCGGTGTTCAAACAGATTTACGAACAGGAATATGGTCAGTTCGGCGGCGAGCCGTTCGGTTGCATCATCGGCGATTTTGAATTCGATCACAGCCCGATGAGCGTCACGCTGCTGACCGAGTTGGCGAAAATTTCCGCGGCGTCGCACTGTCCGTTCATTTCCGCCGCGTCGCCGTCGCTGCTGCAGATGAGCAAGTGGAACGAACTGGGCAACCCGCGGGATATCGGCAAGATTTTCACCACGCCGGAATATGCGTCCTGGCGCCGCCTGCGCGAAAGCAACGACTCGCGTTACCTGGTGTTGACGATGCCGCGTTTCCTGTCGCGTTTGCCTTACGGGGCGAAAACCAACCCGATCGAAGAGTTCGCTTTCGAGGAGTCCGTCAGGCCGGATGTGGATGATGATTTTTCCTGGGCCAACTCGGCGTATGCGATGGGCGTCAACATCAACCGCGCGTTCCATGAGTACGGCTGGTGTTCGAAGATTCGCGGCATCGAATCCGGCGGCTCGGTGGAAGAACTGCCCGCCTACGCGTTTCCTTCCGATGAGGGCGGATATGAACTGACGTGCCCGACGGAAGTGGCCATTTCCGATCGGCGCGAGCAAGAGCTTTCCGACGCCGGGTTCTTGCCCCTGGTCTATCGCAAGCATTCCGATTTCGCCGCTTTTATCGGTTCTTGCACCATGCACGCGCCGGCGAAATACGAGGATCCCGACGCGACGGCCAACGCCAAGCTGTCTTCGCGCTTGCCTTATATTTTCGCCACGTGCCGATTCGCGCACTATTTGAAATGCATCGTGCGCGACAAAATCGGTTCTTTTCGGTCCAGGGACGATATGCAGCTGTGGCTGAATGACTGGCTGATGAACTACGTCGATGGCGATCCTTCCGTATCGACCGAGGCGACCAAGGCGCGTCGTCCATTAGCCGCCGCCGAGGTGCGCGTTGAGGATGTGGAAGACGATCCGGGTTATTACCGCGCGCATTTCTATTTGCGCCCGCATTACCAGTTGGAAGGCATGACCGTGTCCTTGCGACTTGTATCAAAACTTCCGTCAGCCAAAAAAGATGGGAGCAGATAAGTTACGGCTGGTCATTGGTTTGGATATTGCCGACGTTAATTATTAAATGGCGTTGGTGGGAATTGATATTTCATTGAAATTTAGTGGCGCTGTTTTTTACGCTATTGCTATTTATTAATGGCTAATGGGTTCTCATTGTCGCTATTTCAATGATCGCGTAGGCAATATAACGACTTATCTGAATAGACTTTTCAATTAACGAAGTAGACCTATCAGTCAAGGAGACAAAAAATGAGCACGAAAGCTTTAGTAGACTATTTTTTGAAAATTGAGGGTGTTGATGGTGAATCACCCGACCAAACCTACCCTGGCTGGATTCAGCTGCAAGCCTGGCAATGGGCGGAAGAAAACGCCGGCCGTTGGGGGTTCGGGAGCGGCGGCGGTTCAGGCAAAGTCGAGATGAAAGACTTTGAGTTTCGCATGGTGAGCAACAAAGCTTCGCCGAAACTGTTCCTGATGTGCGCCACCGGCGAGCATATTCCTCAGGCAAAACTTGTTTGCCGTAAATCAGGCCAGGGTCAGCAAGACTTCATTGCCGTGACCTTCAGCAACTGCCTGGTTTCTTCATTCAAGACCGTGGGTAATATGCCGCTGAATTCCACCATCGGTACTGAAATCGATACCGTGCTGCCAACCGACGTTATCAAGCTGAATTTCGCACGTATCGAAGTTGAGTACAAAGAGCAAAACAATGATGGCTCCATGGGTGCGGTAATTAAGACGGGGTATGACCTCAAGCTTAATGCCCGTATCTGATCATTGATGTCACAACACTAATTGCAGGCTGTCTGCCCGCAGCGATTGCGGGCAGACATAAGCCTTATCGCGAGGTGTTAAATGAAAGCGTCATTGCCCATGCTATTCGATAAGCTCAGCGTGAGACATCAAAGCGCCAGCGCCGATAATTGGCGGCGTGTTTTGGTGCGTGATATCGAATTTTTACTGAATGACGCATCGCGCAGCGCTGATTTGAAACTTCATGATTATGCGCACAGCGAAAGTTCGGTATTGAATTATGGCCTGCCGTCGCTGAGCCAACGCATACCGATTAATACCGATCCGTTAACGCTGGCGAGACATATACAAAGAATTATTACTTCGTTTGAGCCGCGTCTGGATCCGAAAACGATTCGTGTGGTGCCTGTAGTCAATGAACGCCAATCGTATGTGCTGGCGATTCTATTCGATATTTATGGCACCTGCTCATTACCGGGTGACGAAATGCTGGTTAATTTGCGCATCGCTCTTGATTATTCCTGTGGCGCCGTACACGTATTTGATTAATAGGGGTGACTATGTTCAGTGAGCGCTTTCTCCAATTATATAATGATGAGCTGCGTTATTTTCGCGAGGCCGGTCGTCAGTTCGCCTCTTCTCATCCCCAGGTCGCCCAGCATTTAGGCATGCATATCGACGGCGTGCTGGATCCTTTCGTTGAGCGTCTGTTGGAGGGCTCCGCGTTCCTTTGCACCCGCATCCAGGAAAAGCTGAACAATGAGCAGCCGGAATTTGCCCTGCAAATGCTCTCACGCCTGGCGCCGCTGTGGTATACGCCGGTTCCCGCGATCGCCACCGTCGCGATTAAGCCCGATCTCTCTTTTCCCCAGTGGCACAGCCAGGTTGACCTGCCGCGCGGGAGCCGCATGACCCTCAACGATATCTCGCTGAACAACAAACCCGCCACGTTTACCACGGCGCGGCATATTAAAGTGCAGCCCGTTGAGATTTCACTGGCGGAATGCGAGATTTTGCCGCCGCACCATTTGCCTGACGGCGCCGCCAGACACATGCAGGATTGTTCGGCCTACGTCAGGATATGCCTGACGACGCACGGCGTGCTGCCCGTCTCGGAGCTGGATCTCGAGCCGTTGCACTTGACGCTGGCGGAAGATACGGTGCGGGCCAATCAGCTGCTGGCCGCGTTGCTTAATCGCACCTTGCGCATCGTGCTATGGGCGAAAAGCGACGACCGGCCAATCGTCAAAGTCTTGCAGCCGGACAGCTTGCGCCTGGGCGGCGTCAGCGATGAAGAAGCCTTGTTGCCCACCGTGGTGGGGGAATTGCCCGGCAACCGGCTGATGCGCGAATACTTCGCCGCGCCAAGCCGCTTCTTCAGCCTGGAGCTGCATGGCGTGCAGGATTTTCTGCGCCAATGTGAACGCGTTCACGAGTTCGAGATCTTGTTCGCGCTGGAGCAACGCCCACTCACTCTGATCGGTCGCGTCAACGCCAGGGATTTTCATCTTTTCGCGACCCCGGTCATCAACCTGTATCGCCGCCATTGCTCGCCGGTGCTGCTGACGGATGAGCGCACGGAGCACCAGCTGGTGGTCGATCGTTTGAACACCTCGCTGTATGAGATACACAGCGTAAAACAAGTGAAAGGCATGCTGCCCGACGGCAACCCGGTGATTTTCTCTTCGCTGCAGGCCGACGTGCAGTACGACTGCGAGCGGGAGCCGGCCGGTTATACGCTGCACCGTCGCCGGGAGCCGTCGCCCTCCAAGTACAACAATCCGCACCTGCCCAACGAAGATACCTTCATCGCCATCTCGCCGGGCAAAAGCGGCATCGACATCGACGACATCACGTCGCTCAGCGTCGAGGCGCTGGTCTGCGAACGGCATCTGGTGCCGGCGCACCTTCAGCAGCCGCATTTCCAGCTGGAAACGGCGATGCCGATCCACCAGGTGGAGATCGTCCGCTACCCGAGCAACCCGGTCGCGGTGCCAAACATCAGCCAGGCGTGGCAGGCGATCCAGATGCTGGCCTCCAATCCTTTGCGCCATGCGCGCCCCGACGTTCAGGATTGTTCGGCGCTGTTGCGCGACTGGCTGTCATTGTTCTGCCATCAGGATGACTCCAGCCAGCGCAAGCGCATCGCCAGCATCAAAAACGCCTGGGTGGAGCACCACTTCGAACGCAATCAGGGGCCGGGGCCACTGGCCTGGATCCGCGGGGCCGAGATCGCCGTCAACTTAAGCGCCAACCATCATGCCGACCACGGCGCCTATCTGTTCGGCAAAATATTGCACCACGCGTTGAGCCAATACGGCGACCTGAACCAAACGTTAAGCATGAAGCTGTTGCTGGATGGGGAAATCCACGCCGACTGGGGGGCGCTCTACTATGGCTGATATGTCGTTGATGCGTGAAACGGCGCTCTCGTTGGAACAGGCGCCGACGCCGGGGGCGCAAAGCGAAAGCGCGGGCCAGGCCGAAATCCGCGGGCTGTCCAATCGACAGGATTTTTTCGAGCTGCTGCGGCGTATCGAACGCGCGCAGCCGGATGCGCCGCGGCTCGGCGTCTCCAACGATCGCAGCCGCGAAAGGCTCTGCATTACCCAGCCGGCGGATATGGCGTTCGCTTCGCGTGAAATCGCCTCTATCGTGCAGCGCCCTAAGCAAGTGCTGATTCAGGCGCGGCATTTTGGCATGTTCGCCCCCTACGGCCCGCTGCCGATCCATGTGACCGAGCACGCGCGCACCGAAGTCATCGCCAGACGCAACCAGGCATTCCAGCAGTTCGTCGGCATCGTCAGCCAGCGCTTCGCCGTATTGCATTACCGGGCCTGGGCGCAGCTGAAGGCGATGATCGGCCATGAGCATGACGATGACAAAAACCCGTTCTTGCGCCATTTGCGCCAGACGGTGGGCGTCGATACGGCGCTGACGGTGAACCCGCATATCCAGCGCCTGCGCGAGGCGTACCCCGGCACTTATCTGCCCGGTCGCCGCTCGCTGCGGCAGCTCAACAAGATGTTGGCGGCCTATTTTGCCGTTCCTATCAAGATTACGCCGCGCTACGCCAAGTGGATCGACGACGGCAAGCAAAGCGGCAGCCAAAAGCTGGGCAAGTTGGGCAGCACGCGCATCGGCAGCCGCTTTTTCGATGCCCAGTACGGCGCGCATATTCAGATCGGCCCGCTGGGGGCCCCGCAGTATCAGCAGTATCAGCGCGGCAGCCGGCGGCTGCAGGCGCTGGTGAGCATCTGTCATGACTTTACGAGCCATCAGCTGATGCTGGATGTCAGCCTGCTGATTGCCACGGAGCCGGGCATGGCGGCGCAGCTGGGCGGCAAGTCGCTGAGTAAAGACAGCTGGCTGAAACCTAAGACAGGGACGTTTAGGCAGCTGGTTTATCAATCAACAACTTAATATAAGGAAATTTAAGGTGTATCAACGAGAACGTCTTTTTTCGCGATTGGGCCACTTTGCCTATCAGTCGTTCGTCGAAGCGACCAAGCTGTGCCGAACCTTCAGGCACGAATACGTGGAGCTGGAACACTGGCTGAAAGTCCTGGTGGACAAGGAACGCGGCGACTTGCCGCTGATCCTGGCGCACTACGCCATCAACAGTCAGCGCATCAGCGATGCGTTGGATCGCATTCTTCATACCTTGCCTAACCGGACGAATGCGGTGGTGGATCTGTCGACGCAACTGGAAACGGTGGTGGAAAGAGGGCTGCTGATGAGCCAGCTCGCCGAAACGCCGTCCGGCGGGGTGCGCACCATTCATATCCTGGTCGGCATTCTGCAGGATCCCACGTTGCAGCGCAGCCTGTACCGGCTGAGCGACGAGTTCAAAAAACTGCCGATCCCGCAGCTATTCGACGATTATCCGGCGATTCTGGCGGAGTCCGTCGAGCATGAGGAAGAGGAAGAAGAGGTCTACAGCGCCCACGGCGATGCGCCGGAGGCGTCCGAGACGGTCGATATCCTCGATAAATGGTGCGCCGATCTGACCCGCCAGGCGCGCGACGGTGAAATCGACCCGGTGATTGGGCGCGAAGCGGAGCTGCGCCAGGTGATCGACATCTTGCTGCGTCGCCGGCAGAACAACCCGATTTTGGTGGGTGAAGCCGGGGTCGGCAAAACGGCGGTGGCGGAAGCGCTGGCCTGCAAGATAGCCCAGGGACAGGTGCCGCCGCTGCTGCAGGGTGCTCGGCTGCTGTCTTTGGATCTGGGGCGCATGCAGGCCGGGGCGAGCATGAGGGGCGAATTCGAATCGCGCCTGAAAGCGCTGATCGACGCCATCGCGCATTCAGCGGTGCCGGTGATCCTGTTTTGCGACGAGGCACATACGCTGGTGGGCGCCGGCGGGCAGGCCGGCACCGGTGACGCCGTCAACCTGTTGAAACCGATGTTGGCCAGGGGGGCGCTGCGCATGGTGGCGGCGACGACCTGGTCGGAATACAAACAGTTCATCGAGCCGGATGCCGCGCTGACGCGCCGTTTCCAGTACGTGTTGGTTTCTGAACCCGACGAAGAGAATGCGGTGAACATGATGCGCGCCATCGCCCCGCATTTTGCGCAGCACCACAGCGTCAAGATCCGCGAGTCGGCGCTGCAGGCGGCGGTGCATTTGTCGCTGCGCCATCTGCCGTCGCGGCAACTGCCGGACAAAGCCATCAGCTTGCTGGACACCGCCTGCGCGCGGGTGGCGCTGAGCCAGCATGCGCTGCCTGAAAAAATCGAGTCGCTCGAGGCCGGGTTGGCGGTGAAGCGCACCGAAATGAACGGCCTGCAGGAGGAAAGCAAATTCGACGATTTGGCGCTTACCCGCATCACTGAATTGCAGCAGATCCTCAGCGACATGGAAGGTGAACTGGATGCGCTGCGTCAGCGGCAGGCGCAGGAGCAACAGGCGGTCACCACTTTGCTCGACGCGGAGCGGCAGTCGCCGGAGTGTTTGCCGCAGTTGGCCAGCGAGCTGGGAGCGCTGCAAGACGGCGGCCTGCCGTTGGTGTATCCGTGGGTGGACGACCGCGTCGTGGCGGAGGTGTTGTCGGATTGGACCGGCATCCCCACCGGCCGCATGCTGCAAAGCGATCTGGACAATGCGCTCAATCTCAACCAACTGCTGAGCCGCCAGATATTCGGCCAGCAGACGGCGATCGATGAAATCGCGCAGGCGGTGCGCATCTCCCGCGCCGGCATTCAGGCGCACGATCGACCATTGGGCGTTTTCATGCTGTCCGGCCCGAGCGGCGTCGGCAAAACGGAGACCGCGTTTGCGCTGGCGGAGGCGATGTACGGCGGCGCGCATAACCTGATCGTCTTCAATATGAGCGAGTTTCAGGAATCGCATACCGTTTCCACCCTGAAGGGGGCACCGCCGGGCTATGTCGGCTACGGCAAGGGCGGCAAGTTGACGGAGGCGGTGCGCCGCAAACCTTATTCCATCGTCTTGCTCGACGAATTCGACAAGGCGCATCCCGATATCCACGAGGCGTTTTATCAAGTCTTCGACAAGGGCGTGATGGAAGACGGTGAGGGCCGCATGATCAGCTTCCGCCAGTGTTTCATTTTAATGACGAGCAATATCGGCGCCGGCGAAATAGAAGCGACGCTGGCGGAAACGCCGGATCTGAAAACCGAAGCGCTGCGGCCGATGCTGCACGATGTGCTGGCGCGCTTCTTCCCGGCGGCGCTGTTGGCGCGCATGAACGTCATTCCCTACGTGCCGCTTTCTACCGAAGCGATAACCCATATCGCCACCAAACAGATTTCGCGTTTACAACAGCGTTTGCACAAAGAAGTGGGCGTGTCGCTGGTGCTGGAAGGCGACATTCCAGGCTGGATAGCCAAACGCATCAGCGCCCATCCTTCGCGCGGCAGAGCGGTCGAGTCGCTGCTGCAGCAGGCGATTTTGCCGCCCATCAGCAATGAAGTGCTGCAGCGCAAACGGACGGGACAGGAACTGCAGAATATCCAACTCATGGTCGAGAACGATAGTTTAAGTGTTTATTTCGACTGATTTTTAATTTGCCGCCGGCCCGCAAGCGCGGGGCGGGGTTCGATATCGGATCAGAGAGGTTGTTATGCCTTTAATCGAAATTGATAACCCGGTGTTAGCCGAATTAAATGCGTTTCCACTCAGCTTCACCACCAAAGAAGGGTTGTCGAGCAACTCGCAATATACGCTCGAATTCGAATGTGAACAGGCGGACGTTGATTATGAATCTCTGCTGGGTCAAGGGATCAGCATTCAAATAGAAAGGCCGGATTTCGGTGCGCGGCCGTTTTACGCTTACGTGATCGGCGCCTCCGATTCGGGGCAGCATCAGGATAAGTTCGTCTATAAGCTGGAGCTGAGCACCTGGCTGTGGTTTTTGATGCAGAACCGCAACAGCCGCATTTTCCAGGATTTGAACGTGCTCGACATCATCGAGCAAATCTTCTCGCGCTACGGTTTTGCCGACTACCGTCTGGATATTCAAGGCACTTATCCGACGCGTGAATATTGCGTGCAGTTTTCCGAAACGGATTTCGCGTTTATCAGCCGCCTGCTTGAAGACGAAGGCATCTGGTATTACTTCGATCACGCCGAGGATAAACACACGCTGGTGATCACCGACCGGCAGAATTTCGACGATCTGGATTTCGGTTACGCCGTGTTGCCGTTCATGCCGGACAGCGAAGAAAACCGCGCCATCCGCGAAGGGATCCAGCGCATCCAGCGTTCACGCAAAGTGCGCCCGAATGAAATCGTGCTGCGCGACTTCGACTTCCAGAACCCGCGCAAGAACCTGCAAACCAAGGTGGAAGAGAGCCGCCTTGGCCTGCAGAACACCCCGTTGGAGTGGTATGACTACGCGGCGGGTTATGTGGATACCGAACGCGGTGAAAACCTGGCGCGGCTGCGCCTTGAAGAAATGCAAAGCGACGGCCATCTGCTGTTTGGCGAGAGCAACGCCGTCGGGTTGATGGCCGGCAAGGATTTCTCCTTGATTTTGCACCCGGACGCCAACCGCAACCGCCGCTTCAAGCTGACTCGCTGCGACTATGTGTTCGTGCAAGACGGCCCGGACAGCAGCAGCGACGGCCGCAACGTCACCTGCCGTTTCAATGCGTTGAACGACGACGTGCCGTTCCGCCCGCTGCGCGAAACGCCAAAGCCGCAGATGCCGGGCATCCAGAGCGCCACCGTGGTCGGCGCGCCCAACTCCGAAGTGCATACCGACAAATTTGCGCGCATCCGCGTGCATTTCCACTGGGATCGCTACAAAACCACCGAGGAGGACAGCTCTTGCTGGATCCGCGTGGTGCAGGCCTGGGCCGGGAAAGGCTGGGGCGTGATCGCCATGCCGCGCGTCGGCCAGGAAGTGTTGGTGACCTATGTCGACGGCGATCTCGATCGCCCGATGGTGACGGGTATCGTTTATAACGGCGATAACCCGCCGCCTTATCAGTTGCCTGAATACATCAACTACTCGGGGATGGTGTCGCGTTCGCTGCGCTTCGGCAAGCCGCAGCATGCCAGCCAGCTGACCTTCGATGACAACCGCAACAACGAACGCGTCATGCTGCATGCCGAACGCGATCTGCAAACCACGGTGGAGCGCAACCAGGCCACCGAGGTGGGAATGGACAAGTTTGACATCATCCGCCGCACCTTTACCGACTGGTTCACCAACCACGTCTCTTACAAGGATTACGTCTTCAGCATTACCGGGTTTGACGCCTCGATTAAAGGCGTCAGCGCGTCGATGACCGGCGTCAGCCTCACCGCCACCGGCGTGAGCACCTCGTTTACCGGCGTCAGCACCTCGTTCACCGGCGTGAGCACGTCATTTACCGGCGTCAGCACTTCGTTCACCGGGCTGAGCACCTCGTTCACCGGGCAGAGCACCAGCTGCACCGGCGTATCAAACTCGATGACCGGCGAAAGCAACTCCTTCACCAGCATCAGCAACAGCATGACCGGCGAAAGCAACAGCTACACCACGGTCAGCACCAGCCAGACCGGCAGCAGCACCAGCTTTACCGGCGTCAGCGTCAGCACCACCGGATCGTCGACCAGCACCACCGGCTGCAGCATCAGCACCACCGGCAGCAGCGTGAGCACCACCGGCAGCAGCGTCGGCACCACCGGCAGCAGCGTCAGCACCACCGGCAGCAGCGTCAGCAATACCGGCAGCAGCGTCAGCAATACCGGCAGCAGCACCAGCACGACAGGGGTGTCGATCAGCTATACCGGCGCGTCACTGTCCGAGACCGGCGTCGATTTGAAAAAAGTCGGGATGCAAAGCAAAAACTAACGAGGCGCGGCAATGAGAATCATACGGCCACAGCAATTGGTGGCGATTAAAGGAAGTTACCAGATCGGGACAGACAGCCGGCTCGGCATCAGCGTCGTGGCCGGATGCTACCTGTCCCGGCCTGAACACTTCGTGAACGAAGCCGAAATCTGGGAGGCGTGGAAGCGCGTGCCGCTCAGCCTGCCGATATTGGATGTTGCCGAGCCGAAGCCGTTCGCCGAATACCTGATCGCCGGCCATGCCGGTATCGGTCAGCCGGTGAAAACGCTGAATGTCAGCGCCGACATCGGCGGGCTGAAGCGCCGTTGGCGGGTCGAGGGCGAGGGACGGCGCGGCGCGATGGAGGTGGAACCCTTCCTCAGCGTGCCGCTGGATCACACCTCCGCCTGGGGCGGCAAAGACAACAAGGAGAACCCGTTTGGCCGCGGCTGCAATGACGGGCTGCGGCCGCTGCTGATGACGCTGTCTCCCGAGGGGACCGCGCAGGAGCGCTCTCCGCTGGCGGCGCCGGCGCCGGTGCCGCACGAGTTTGCGCTGCGCAAGGCGCACATCGATAAGGTGGCGGGCCAGATCGCCGGCAAAGCCTATCTCGAGACGGTATTCCCTGGGCTGCCGGCCAATATCGATCGGCGTTATTTCCAGATGGCGCCGCCGGCGCAGTGGTTGCCGGAAGCGGCGTGGCCGGATCGGGTGCCCTTCGAGCTGCAGGGCGTCGGCGCGCAAAGCGAGGCGATTCGCGGCGAGCTGCCGGCGGTGCGCGGACGGGCGTTCATCCGCCGTCACGATAGCGGCAGCCTCGAGGAAATCGAGCTGCAGCGCAAAACGCTGTGGTTCCTGCCCGACAGCGACATCGCTTTGCTTATCTTCACCGGCAATGCGCCGTTGACGCATCTGCTGGACGAGTCCATCGAGTCCGTCATGCTGGCGTTGGATCGCTGCGATGCGCCGCGCTCGTTCGACTATTTCCAACAGGTATTCCGCAAGCGCAGCGACGATGACGCCTCGCCCTTTGAGTTTCTGTTCGATCCGGATCTGATGCCGGCGGAGATGGGGTTGAACGTCATCCAGGCGGTGTCGGATCACCCCAGCGATTTGCGTTACGATCCGTCGCCCACCTCTCTGGGCGATTCCGCCGTGTTCTATCGACGCATCCGCGAGGCGATCGCCTTGCACCAGCAACAAACGTCGGCGGAGCCGGCTTCCGTGACGCTGCCCGATTTGCCGGATCTTCCCGCCGAAGACGGCAATGACGCGTTTTTCCCCGATAGCGCGACCGTGGAAGGAAAGACCTTCAGCGGTTTGCGCTGCGAGGCGCTGTCGGGCCGGCATTTTCTGCAGTGCCGCTTTGAGCGCTGCGATTTCTCGCAGGCTTCTTTTGAGAACTGCACCTTCGAAAACTGCGTTTTTGATGGGGTCAACCTGACGCAGGCGGCGCTGCGCCAGATCCGCATGATCTCGTGCACGCTGCAAAAGCCGTTGCTGGCGGAAAGCGTGTGGCAAGAGGCGGTCTTCGAACGGGTGACGCTGGCGGAGCCTCAGGGGCAAGGCCTGCGCGCCGACCACGTGAAGCTGGATAACTGCGTTTTCGAGCGGGGCGATTTCACCGCGAGCCGCTTTGAACACGCGGCGATCGGTAACGGCATGTTTAATGGCGCGACGTTGATCCGCGCGCAGTTTCTGCAAGGCGAGCTGGACGCGTGCGTGTTTAACCGCTGCCTCGCCGAAGAGGCGGTTGCGCTGGAGATGACGCTCACCAAAAACTCGTTCCTTGGCGGCAACTGGCGCAGCGTGCGCTTCGAACGCTGCCGCGTCGAGAGCCTGACGGCGGGCATGCAGGCGAACTTTTCCCACGCCGTGTTCAGCGATAGCTGTTTCACCAAAGTGGGGTTGAAAGCGGCGCGTATGGATCGGTGCCAACTGCTGTACAGCGTTTTCACTGAATGCAACTTTGACGAGGCCGATCTGACGGCCTGCGCGATCGCCGGCTGCGACCTGGCCGGCGCGCGGTTTAAAGACAGCCTGTTGACGCACTCACGTTGGCAAAACAGCAGCGCTCAGCAAGGTCTGTTTTATAACGCCGATCTGCGCGATGCGGAATTTGACCAGTGCAACCTGGCGGCGGCAAATCTGGCGATGACCTGGCAGGACGCCGGCACGCGATACAGCGGTTGCCTGCTGGAGCGCGCGTGTTGGGTGCCGCGCAGAATTATTCAGGGGGACTATGCGCATGAAAACTGAACGCCGCGTGATTCAACAGGCGCTGCCTGATCGAGAGGCGATCGAACTGGAAGTCGCCCAGGCGGTGGCGCAGACGCCGCCCATGCCGAGGCTCTTCAAGAAACGCCGGTTCCACGATCGCGAGCTGAAAGGGTTAACGCTGAGCGACTGCTTTTTCATCGACTGTCATTTCGAACGCGTCACGTTTGAAGGTTGTGATTTGCGGGCGGTGCGCTTTGAGGGCTGCACCCTGCAGCAGGTCAACGTGGTCGGAGGCAACTTGACAAGCCTGTCGTTCAACGAATGCCGGTTTGAGAACCTGACGCTGCAACAGGGGCTGCTGTGCAATTTGGCCTGCAACGACACCGCGCTGCAGGGGTGTTACGTCGGCGATTGTCTGCTGGATGACTGCGGTTTGATCCGGTGCGAGGTCAACGGCGCGGAAATTGAACGCAGCAGCCTGGGGCATCTGGCCGTGCAGTCCAGCACCCTGACCAACCTGATGTTTCATCAGGACGTGATACAGGATGCCAATTGGTACGCCTGCCAACTCATGCAGTGCCTGTGGCAGGCGTCGACACTCGAGCGCCACATTATGGGGAGCTGCCGGCTGGAGACATGCAGCTGGCAGACGATCGCGGGGCAGGCGCGCATCTGGTTCACCTGCCGCCTGTCGGGCTGCACCTTGGCTCAGTTACAGCTGCAGGGCGCCAGTTTTCACCGCAGCGAGCTGGAGGGGTGTTCGTTCGCCGACAGCGATCTGACCTCGGCGATCTTCGCCGAAGCGCAGGCGCTGCGCTGCGATTTCGAACGCGCGACGCTGACCCTGGCGCAGGGGCAGAAGGCCCGGTTCAGCGAATGCGCGATGGGCGGCGCCAACTGGGGGCGCGCCATGCTGATGCAAGCGGAATTCAGGGCGTGCGATCTGGCGTTAGCCAATCTTGAGCAGGCCGAGCTGCGGGAAGCGAACCTGATCGAACAGCCGTTGACCGCCGCTCAGCAACAGAGCGCTCGCCTGCATGGCGCGCAGCGTCATCGCGCCGAAAACGTGCCGCTTACCGCCGATCCGTTCTTGAGTGCGATCGACGCCTGGTATGCGCATCAACAACCGGGGCCGCGGCAACCGTCGTATCAACGGCCAACAGGAGTAAGCAGATATGTATAAATCCAGAAGAGAGCATCAGAAGGTCTATGCCAACGCCAGGGTGACGCCTTTGCAGTTGGTGCGCAGCGCTCCGCTTCCCGAACAAGGGGGGCGCAAGGTGGTGACGTTGGCGGCCGACGCCAACGGCGGTCTGTATGTCGACGGCATGCGCGCCCATTGTCTGGCGGTCGCCACCAGCTGCCTGGTTCAGCCGCTGGCGGGCGATCGCGTTTGCGTCATCGCCGACGGCGATAAGTTGGTCATCACCGAGATCTTGTCGCGGCAACAGGCGAACGCCGTTATGACGCTGGACAGCCGCTGCGCCAACTTGCGCATCGTGGCGCCGGAGATCGAACTGCAGGGCGGCAAGCGGCTGACGTTGCGCAGCCCGCACTTCACACTGCTGACGCGCAGCAGCCGTTGGGTCGCCGAAACGCTGCACCAAATCTCTCAACGCCTGTTTGTGCGCAGCAAGCACGCGAGCCGGCGGGTGGAGGAAACCGACGAGGTGCTGGCGAAGCACATCATTCAGGATGCGCGGCAATCCCTCGTCATCAACAGTGAAATTGGTTCCCTGAAGTCTTCGGCGGTGCTGAAGATCGATGGCGGCCAGATACATATGGGGTAAGTCATCATGACCGCAGCCAACAACAACACGGCCGGGATCAGCTTTGCCGGCTGTGACCCGATGATCCCGGCGCCGGGCCCGAATACCGCGCCCAACAATACCGGCATACCGAATGTGCCTAACTATTTCCTTTGCGGCGGCAATGAACAGAACCTCGGTAGCATTCGCGCGGCCACCGTCGATTCGGGCGGGGTGATCGGCGCCGCCTCGGGGACGCATTCGGCGCAGATGCAGCCGGTGCAGGGATCGGGCAAGTATTTCACCGGCGGCATGCCGGTCACGCGGTTAGGTGATTCCAGCACGACGAACAACAACAACATGGTCTGTACTCAGGTCGCGCCGAGCCAGACCAAATGTTTCGTTAATGCATAGGAGTTCAGCATGGTGAAAACGCTCCGGGGGATGGCGACAGGGGGACTGTTGGCGGTGGGGATGCTCGGCGGATGCAGCTGGTTTTCTCACGATGAGGCTGCGGATGCGGGGCGTCGATTGCGGTTTATCGACGTCGAGGTGACCGCCAACGACAACGTGAACCCGAATGCCGCCGGGGAGGCGCAGCCGGTCAAGGTGTGCGTGATAGAAACCAATCGCTCGGGGTGGATGCCCGAGGGGATTGGCGACGGCGCCCCTTGCCGCGAGACGGCGCCGTCGGAAGGGGCGCTGAGCCGGCACCAGAGCATTTTGCAACCGAGGGAGACGTTACGTTATCGCTTCGAGGTGCCGGCGGGGCAAGAGCGATGGGTCGTCGTCGGGGCGGAGTTTCAGCAAATCAGCGGCGTGTTGCCGCTCGCCGAGCAAAAGTCCCCTGCGCAGGCTGATTCGCAAATGAAGGTGATGGTGGGGATGACGTCACTCAGCATAGTGACTAACGACAAAATGGATGAATGACATGTTACCTAAACAACGCGTCGCCTGGGTAGAAGGCATGTTGATGGAACCGCAGCATTTCCAGCAGCAGGAACGTTTTTTCGAGCACTTGATTGAAGCGCGCTTGCGCAGCGTCGAAACCTTCACCTGGGGGTTCCTGACGCTGGAGATCGACAACGGGCTATTGGAACAGGGCAAGTTTGCGCTGAAGAAAGCCAAGGGCGTTTTCCCCGACGGCACGGCGTTCAGCATGCCTGAGGATATTCCGCTGCCGCCGCCGCTGGTGCTGGGAGAGGGCTGCCAGGGGAAAGTGGTGTGCCTGTCCGTGCTGATGGACATCGCCGGCAATGCCCAGATCGATCTTATCCAGGATGCGCGAAAAAGCAGCCGTTTTCGCACCATGGACGCCGAGGTGCCGGATCGCAACCACGGCGTCAGCCTGGAAGGGACCCCACGCGTGTGCACGATGCAGCTGGGCAGCCTGGTGACGCGGCTAAGCCTGGAGGACGCGGTCAGCAGCGCGGAAAGCGTGCTGCCGGTCGGTTTCGTGCGCGAGCTGACCAGCGATCGTCGGGTGCTGCTGGATGAGCGCGCCTTGCCGCCGATGCTGGATTTCCGCGCCATCGGCTGGCTGCCCGCCTTCACCACCGAATTGCTTGGGCTGATCAGCCAGCGTCTGGAGTCGGTGTTCCGCCCGGACGTGCATATGACGATCGGCGGGCTTTCCGAGCTGCTGGAACTGCTGTTGCTGCAAACCTTGAGCGAGTTCAATTTGCGCATCAGCCAACTGCTGGCCAGCCCGCAGGTGCATCCTGAAACCCTGTTCGACACGTTGCTGAGCCTGTTGGGGCGGCTCAGCATCATTCCCGGCGGCGAACGCCTCTGGGATCGGGCCGATTTGGTGTATCTGCACGATGAACCGCACAACTGCTACTTCCAACTGTTCGCCTCGATTCGCCGCGCGCTGTCGCTGGTGATCGAAGCGCCGGCGGTGGCGTTGCCGTTTATCGATCGCGGCGACAGCATTTATCTGTGCCCGAACGACTCGCAGCTGCGGCTGGAAAAACTGGTGTTTGCCGTCAGCTGCGGTTTGTCCATCGAGCATCTGCGCTCGTATTTCCCCGCGCAGGTCAAACTGGGGCCGGTCGAGAAAATCATTCAGCTGATCGATCTGCAATTACCGGGCGCTCGCTTGCTGCCGATGGCTTCGCCGCCGCGGCACATACCGTATTACCCGAACAGCATCTATTTCGAGGTTGATCATGCCGACCCGATTTATAAGGAAATGATGGCCGGCTCGGCGATGGCGCTCAGCATCGTGGGTGATTTCCCCGACCTGCGTTTTGACGTCTGGGGATTAAGGCAAGGGAGGGTGGGATGAACGAATTCGAGAGAAAAATACGCGAGGCGATGGCGGTAACGCGCAACAACGCGACGCCGCGCCTTCCCGCGTCCGGCTCGGTGGGCAAAACGACGGCGGAGATCGCCGCGCTGTCCTTCGGCGCGCGGGCGCTGGCCGCCAAGCTGCGGCCGGGAAGCGCCGGGGTGGCGACGCCCCCCGAACCCAAGCCTTATGAAGCGGAAAGCGTTGCGCCGGAAAGCAGCGAGCCCGCGCCGGGCGAGCGCCCGGCCGAGGCGGCGCCGACCTCGAGCGGGCTGTTCGGCCGCGCCGCGCTGAGCAAGCCCGGCGTGATGATGGGCCATTGGGACAACCCGCTGATCGCCGCCGCTATCCCGGTCCTGCTGCAGGTGGAGCGGGTGCGCGATCAGAAACAGCTGAATCCGGGCGCGGTGCGCGCGCAGATCGTGCGCGAGATCCAACAATTTCAGCAGACGCTGCTGGCGGATCACATCGCGCCGAGCGATGTGGACAAGCTGGCCTATCTGCTGTGCTCCTACGTGGATGAGTGCTGCATGAGCACGCTCGAATCCGGCGAACTGAATCTCAGCCTGCTGGTGGAGTTTTATCGCGACGCCTGGGGCGGGGAAAAGTGCTTCGAGCACCTGCAGGCCTATCTGGCCGCCTCGCCGCGCAACAAGGAGATCCTGGCGTTTTACGATCTGATCCTGTCGCTGGGCTTCGAAGGGCAATACCACGTAATGGAACGCGGCGCGGTGCTGTTGGCCGACGTGCGCAACCGTCTTGACGGCTATCTGTACAGCCAGAACCCGACGCAGACGCTGGCCGATGCCGAGCCGAGCAACGTGGTGCGCAAGGCGACCCGCATCACGCCGCTGAAGCTGCTGTGCTACGGCCTGGCCATCGCGCTGCTGGCGTATGCCTCGGCCGCCTGGTATCTGCACGATCAGTCCCGCGCGCTGCGCAACGCCATTTTGGCCTGGACGCCGCCGCAGCCGCGCAAAATCAACATCATGGAGACGCTGCCGCAGCCGCTGCCGCAAATCCTCAGCGAAGGGTGGCTGGAGGTGCGCGCCGATCCGCGCGGCTGGCTGTTGATCTTCACCTCCGACGGCGCGTTCGCCACCGGGCAGTCGAAGCTGTCGGAAGAGTTTAAAAAGAAACGCAACATCGAGCGTTTGGGGGAAGCGCTGGCGCCGTGGCCGGGCGATCTGGAGGTCATCGGGCATACCGACAACAAACCGTATCGCAACACCTCCAACAACTCCAACCTGAAACTGTCCGAGGCTCGCGCGCAGACGGTCGCCGACAAGCTGCGCGAATCCTTGGCCAACAGTAAATACAACCGCACCGTGACATCGGTCGGCAAGGGCGATCAGGAGCCGCTGGACGACAACGCGACGGAAGAAGGGCGCCGCCGCAACCGCCGCGTGGACATCCTTTGGAAAATCGGCGAGAGGGAGATGGCTTCACCGTCTGCAACGTTAAATCAGGCAGGGGTAGCCGCCGAGGTCCCCGAGGATAACTAAGACATCCGCCGGCGTAGAGATAATAAGGAAATTATATGATACGTAGATCATTCATATTGGTGATTGCCTTGCTGCTGTGTGCGGTGGTGTGGTGGATTGGGCCGTTGATCGCCATCGGCACCTATCGGCCGCTGCTGTCGGTCTGGGTCAGGGGCATCATCATCACGCTGATCCTGTGCTGGGCGCTGTGGCCGTTCGTGGCGACGTTCTTATCCTGGGTGTTCCGCCACGCGCGAGCGCCGGCCCCGGCCAAACGCAAGACCGCCCAGCGAGACCGCGTGACCTCGCGCTTTTACGACGCTTTGCGCACCTTGCAGTACGTCGGCACGGCGAAGCAGCGCACCCCTTGGCAGCGCTTCAAATACCGCCTGACGCGCCGTTACGTCAGCGAAAAGCCGTGGTTTCTGGTCATCGGGCCGCCGGGCAGCGGCAAAACCTCGCTGATCGGCGAAAGCGGCGAACGCTTCTTGCTGGCCGAGCACTATGGCCTGCAGCAGACGGTGGACGTCGGGCCGACTCAGGATTGCAACTGGTGGCTGGCGGAGAATTCGGTGTATGTCGACACCTCCGGCGAATGGCTGCAGTTGAACGGCCTGGGGGAAGAGGGCGCCAGGGCGCGCGACACCCTGTTCAAACTGATCCGCCGCCATCGCCGCCATCCGGGCATCGACGGCATCATGCTGTGTCTGGATGCGCGTTGGTTGCTGCACGCCTCGCTGACGGAGAGAAAGTCGGTCGCCGACGCACTGCGCGTGCGCCTGCTGGAGATGGCCTCGTGGTTCCGCAGCGAGCTGCCGGTCTATCTCACCATCAGCCACCTCGATCAACTGGTCGGCGGCGAGACCTTCCTGTCCATGCTGGGTGACGATCTGTTGCAAAAAGGCATGGGCTTCAGCCTGAACCGCGCCGAACAGGGAGAAACCCCCTTCGAGCAGTATGAAACCCTCTACCGGGAGATGGTGGCGCGCGTCAGCCATCACGTGCTCGAACTGTTGCACGATGCGCCGGACGGCCAAAACCGCCAACAGCTGCTGTTTTTCACCGAATCGCTGGGGTCGCTGGGCAACCCGCTGTATTCCCTGTTAGAGCAAATCTTCCCGCAAACGCCGGTGGGTTACGCCTGCCATCTGCAGCAGGTGTGGCTGGGCAGCACCATCGCCTTGCCGCCGCAGGGGGCGATCTACAACGCGGAAGCGGCGGATATCTATGAAGCTCGCCCGACCGGGCGCATTTATCACCCGGAGCTGGATTACGCCCGGCAAGAACGCGGGGTGATGCAGCAGTCTTCGCACGCCAGGCCGCTCGGCAGTCGCATGAACTCCCTGGGCCGCTATGTGCTGGTGCTCATTCTGTTGGCGGTCTCGTTTAACCTGCTGGCGATGCGTTACCTGTGGGAGAGCGATTACATCTCCTACATTGCGGCGCGCTTCGATGAGACAAAGCGCATCGTGCGCGAAATTCCGGTGACTAACCGCGTCAGCGACGATGTCATTTCCGCCTATGAGCAGCTGGGGTACATGAACGCGCAATTGGGCGGCGAAGTGTCGCCGGTGCCGAATCCCTATTTCGAGCACAAGCTGATCAACAGCGCGGCGCAAAAAACCTACCAACGCCATTTGCTGCAGATCTTCTGGCCGGCGGTGGAAAACTATATCGCGGACGAACTCAAGAATGACGTCTCGGCGTCCAACAAGGACGTCTACGGCACCCTGAAAGTGTACCTGATGATGGGCGAACCCTCGCATCGCTCCGCCGAAGCCTTGGTCGACTGGTTCATGGCGCGCTGGGAAACCTTTATGCCGCAGGGTTACACCGACATGAACAAAGGCATCTTTGCTTACCATCTGCGGGAGATGTTCTCTTTGCCGGACGCGCCGGTCATGAAGATGAACGGCGATCTGCTGCGCCTGGCGCGGGTGAAAGCGATGAACATTCCGATGCAGGTGCGGGTGGTGCGCCGCATCGAAGAGAAACCGTTGCCGGCGGCGATCAACGATATTTCGTTGGCCGACGCCGCCGGGCCGAACGTCTCCTTGATGCTGCGCCGCAAGAGCCAGGCGACGGTCACCGATACCGCCGTGCCGGGGTTCTATACCCGCGCCAGCTATCGCGACGTTTTCCTGGCGCAGCTCGATGACGCCGCCAAGGACATGATCGAAGAAGAGTCCTGGGTACTGCGCGACAGCGCGGAAGGGAAAAACGCGGTGAACTCGCTGGCTTCGGCGCAGAAGCTGGCCGACGAGGCGAGGAAGCTTTACCTCATCGAGTATGCCGACAAATGGGATGCTTTCATGCGCGACGTGCGCGCCCGGCCGGTCAACGGACTTGAGGATGCGGCGATCCTGGCGCGTCAACTGTCCGACCCTTCTTCCCCGCTGGCCAATCTGGTGCGCTTCGCCGCGCGCGAAACCAGCATGACCGGTACCAACCAGGGCGATGCGGCAAGCTGGTTCGATCGCCAGCGCAACCGCATCGAGCAGCAGCGGCGCGACATCCTGGGCGAGATTTCCGGCGAGCGCGCGCGTTTTCGTCTCACGCCGGAACGCGCGGTGGAAGATCGCTTCGAGCTGCTGCGGCGTCTGGGCTATCAGCTGTTGCAGACCACCAACGCCAGCAACGATCCGCTGAGCCGCAGTTTCGAAGCGCTGTACAGCCAGTTGACCACCTTGTCCACCTCGCTGCGCGGCGGCCAGGTGGTGCCCGCCGGAGGCACGCTGAAGCGTCTGCAGTTGGATGCGGCGCGCCAGCCGGAACCGGTGCGCAGCGTGATGATGGACTTGTTGCAGGTCGGGGACAGCCAGACTATTCAGCAGAGCCAAAAGAACCTGAGCAAAGGCGCTTCGTCGCTGGCCTCCGGCTTGTGCAAGAGCAGCATCAGCGGGCGTTATCCGTTCTCGCGCAACGCCAGAGCGGAGGTCGGCATCGAGGACTTCTCGCGCATGTTTGGCCAAAGCGGCGCGATGCAGCAGTTCTTCGATGAGAACCTGGCCCCTTATGTGGACGTCAACGCGCAGAAATGGAATGCCAAACCGGGTTCAGAGGGGATCGTCAATGCCAGCACGCTGGGCGCGTTTGAAAATGCCCGCCTGATCCGCGATACCTTCTTCACCGCCGGCGACAAGCTGTCCTTCTCCATGTTCATCAGGCCGTTGTCCCTGACGCCGACCATTACGGAAGCGACCCTGGATATCGATGGGCAGGTGATTAACTACAGCCATGGCTTCAGCCAGCCTACCCGTATCGATTGGCCGGGCCCGAAAGGCGGCAGCTATGTTCGACTCACCTTCCGCACCGGCACCGGCCAGATCCAGGTCGCCAGTTTCGACGGGCCCTGGGCCTTGTTCCGAATGTTCGACGCCAGCAATCCCGTGCCGCTCGCCAGCGACAGGCGAGAGCTGACGATGTCGATGTCGTCGGTGGTGGGCGTGCTCAAACTGGAATTGCGCTCGACGATGAAAGATTTCCCACTTTGGTCACGGGCGTTGCGAGGATTCTCGTGCCCGAAAGCGATGTAAACACAACCGTAAAGAGGTGATAAACATGTTAGATCCAGCCAAAATTTTAGAAACCATGAAGGCCGGCGGCAATTTGGGCACCAATTCCCAATCGTCGCTGAGTCAACCGTTTATGCAAGGCGTCAGCAATATTCAAATGTCTGGGCCGGATGCGGCCAAGTCGGTCATGAGTAATGTGACAAAATCTTGCGATGATATGTTCGGCAATATGAAGGGCATTTTTAATGGTCTGCAATCGAATGTGAACGCACACCAAAAAATGCAAACGAGCGAGCAGCCGAAAGATTTTAATGTTTCCATGGACGATCTTCGTCCGGCGATTGCGAAAGGGTTCCCGCACGAAATGGCGGACTTCTTTTCCAAAGTGCCGAAACTGTAATCAAAAACTCGATGGATAAAATACCGGGAGGCGGAAATGCCTCCTGGTATTCACAAGGAGTGTTGCGATGATCTATGACTGGATGCTCAAAAACGCCAATAAACGCATGGGTTTTTTTATCATGGTGATACCCAGCTTGTTTTTTTGGATATTGGTTTTTCTGACCTTATCTATTTTTTGATTCTTTGATGTAAAAAAAAGCACCCGCGAAGGTGCTTAAAATGAAGCGAATTAAAAAATAGGAAGGGATGATTATGAGTTGTTATTACAGTTTAGAGATGATCTGCAATCCGCTGGAAATCAGCGCATCGACGGCCAGACCAATACCTTTACCGATGGTGCCGACAACGGTTTTGGCATCCGGGTTAACACCGGCAATCGCGGAAATGGTATCAATACCTGTACCTACCGCACTGCCAATCAGTGTGCCTACGTCACCAAAAAAACCAGCACCGTTAACTTGTTCAATTTCTACTGCGGATAGTTCTTTCATGATTGAAACTCCTTTTTCAGTTAGCCCTTTACTTCAGGCAATTTCATTATTGCAAATCAGGTCATTTTTTCAATAAAACTCGCGCTGTTTTTTTATACTATTGTGTTTTTTGTTAGATTGATTTTTCATCGTTAGATTATATATTGCCGAAGCCTGGGTTTTTATATCTCACTCGCCTTGAACGGTGGCGGTTTTATGAGGTTATTATTTTAAATCGGAATGATATATACCAGAAGGGAGACCTTATGAAGGTATTGACGACGCCGGAAAGACCTTTCCGGTATGATGAGCTTGCGGATAAAATCATCCGGGAGGCCAGGAGCCGCTTGGGCTGCGCCGTTCTGCGGTTTTTAGACTGCATGATCCTGGGTTATGGCCCGCCGGTGATAGTCTTTGATATTTATAATAATCACGGTAAGTTGCAAACGTTCAAAGTCATTCTTCCTCTTGGGAGCGACAAGCAGCTAAAAAAAGATCACCTCGGGTTGGTTTCCTGCCTGGAGGCTAAAAAATTGATGAGGATCAAAAAAATATAATTCATCCCGCTCGTCAACGATGCCGCGTTATCTTTCTACGCTGCGCATCACTCCAGAAAAATCTTTACTCCTACCAGGCATTTCTTGCGCGGGCGGCCGATGGGTTCGCCTTCTTCTTTTTTGTTGCCGTCTACATGAAAGGGCGGGAATCACTTACTGCCATAAAGTGTAGCTTTTTTTTATGCAATTTTTTTACAATAAAATGAATATGGTTATACTCTGTTTAATAGGGTCTGCGATGACCCCGCCGCCTCGTGCGAAAAAAGCATTATCCTGCCTTTATCATAAGTAAATTCCTAATGCATAAACGGATTCTCTTAACAATCAATGTCGCGCAATGTTATGTTCTATATTATGTGTTTTTTCGATATTTATCTGGATATATTGCGCTCTTGGAGTAAAATTAACGTATCAGAGAAAAATCTTAGCACCGTGATGCTGATGGCAATGATGCCTTATAAATATATCTTACGATAACAATTTCCCTTGCGAAGCGCGGCAGCTTACCGCGTCTTGCTTTTGTATGCTCTCCAGGGCAGATGATTTATATAACCCTATATAAAATGCACTTTTGCGAGGCAAGGTCTTTTTTGCTTCGCCTATAACGCTTTTTTATTAAAAAGCACGTTAAAACAAAAAATAATCACAGCAATGATATTGCAGTAAGGAGAGTGAGCAAGCGTAGTCAAAAGGGAGGTTTGTTAATGGAGCGCGTCAATATCGCTATTGTGGATAAAAATCAATTCTTCAAGCTGGGGTTGAGTCTTGCCTTGCAAGAAGGTTTTCTAACGAATGGCATTAAGGCCAAGATCACGGGAGAAGAACGTGCCAACATCATATTCAGGGCGCCGGACAAGCGGGTGTCCATAAATTTTTGCCATACCCAGCTTTTGCAGGGCAACTTTTCTTCTATTCCGCTCTATTTTTCAATATTGGAGCATAAAAAGACATTCCCTAAAATTCATTGCAATTTGGAGGCCGGAAGTATTACGCGCAAAGACAGCGTGGCGGCGATCGTGGACAAGGTCATGTTCTGCTATCGCAAGAAAAATAGTTTGGTTTCAAGCTATTGCCCGCGTTGTCGTACCCAGTTGACCTTTAGCGAGGGGAAAGTGTGCCGTTTGATCCATTTGGGCTATTCACAAAACCAAACGGCGATGTTGCTCGGCATCAGCCCGAAAACGGTGAGTATTCATAAACGTTCGGCCATGAGAAAACTGAACATCGATAATAATATTGAATTCTTGCGCTGGTTAAAAATGCACAGCGACTCTTGTTAATCAGGGAAAGGAAGCGAACGGTCCGGCGCCGTATTATCAGCGGCGCTGAGCGGTTATCTTTTATTGATTTCCGCCTAGCATGGAATCGGTTTTATAGGGAGATAAAACATGGCTGTCTTTGTGAGGGAAGCGGTTTCTCATAATCATTTCAAATTATTGCAGGAGCTTTATGGCAGAGATTTGGGCGGGGAGCGTTTCCTGCACTGGAAGCATTTGCTCGATCCGCATTGTGGGGCGCCGATGGAAAAAACGGGCATATTTTACAAGGATCAAGAACGTTATCTCGGGATGTTTGTATCCAGTTTTTATCCTTTTAAAATCAATGAATTGTCTTTTAATGTCAATATGCTTGGCGATCTTGGGATCCACCGCCAGGTCAAATCTTCCACCGTCTTGAAAGACTTTTTCCTGCAGGCTAAGCGTTCGGATGTGGCGGCGGATATCTGCTTTTCCGATGACAGGAAGATCAGGGTTTATGAAAAGATTTTCAGAAAGTATTTAACCACCAATACGCAAATCTATCCCTTCGTCGAATTAACCTTAAAGCCTGATAAATTTATGGCCTTTCGTTTTACCGAGGGCGGCCAAGCGCGGCAGGCCAGTTTTATCAATAATCTGGGGCGAGAAAAAGATCATCGCGCATTTGAATATATTGAAAAACATCCTCTGTATCATAAAATTCATTATATCAATAAAGGCAATCTCTACGCTGTGATTGGCTGTTCCAGTGAGTGTGCCGAACTTTTGGATATTTCCAATCCTTCCAGGGAGTGTTTTTCCTGGGCCATCGGCGTTTGTCGGCACCTGCATAGCCGTTGCAAAGTGATGATCCCTATTGGTTTTTACAAGTCGATTTGCGCTCAGGCGGCGGAGGTCATTGCAGAAAAGCGCATCAACATGCTGATCGGTTATTACTCAGAAAAGATAAGCGAGCTGATGCCGAAAGAGGTTTGGGTATGCCGCATGGATCGCCGTTAAGCAGGGCACGTGTATTCTAAATGGAGTGTTTGTCATGGAAGAGATTCCTGTATCACCCTATTCAAAAGTCTTTATCGATGAATATGACCGCCATCCAGAGGGCTGTAATTACAACGTATTGGTGCTGCAGCGTATTGAGGGCGCGCTGGATCCCATCAGATTACAAGCTGCGCTGAATGCGCTGGTGCAAGATCATGTCCTGCTGAACAGCCATATTCATGAACAGAATGGCGAGCTGTATTGGCGTCGCAATGACGCAATCCATCCTTTGCAGCATTACACGGACCGCACGCTGCTGACCCAAGTGATTCGCCAGCCCTTCGACATTTACCGCGGGCCGCTTTATCGTTGGGCGCTTTTCGCCGAGGGGGCGGGGCGCTATACCCTGGCGCTGGTGGGCCATCATCTGGTGATCGACGGCGCGTCTTCCGACGAGTTTTTCTCATTGGTGAGCCAGTACTATGGTCAACAGCGGTTATCGACACGCCTCGAGGCGGCCGAGATTGCCGCCATCAACCGGCAGCTGCAGCGCGAGGTGGAACAACTGGCCGCCGACGGAGCGCTGGCGCACTGGCGGGCCGAAGCGGCAAATTTGGGCGCGATAGACGTGCCCTTTGAGAAAAGCGGCGCCGTGCGAAGCGATGAGGCGGCCGAGCTGCGTTTCCAGGTGCCCAAAGCGCAATGGAAAGCGCTGAAGCAGGGCGCGGGAATACGGCGAATGAATGACTTTCTGGCGTTGCTGGTGCTGTGGGGCATCTTGATGGCGCGCAGCGGCAATCAGGAAACGGTCTATATCAGCTATCCGGTGTCGATAAAAAAGGGGCAAAGATTTGCGCTTGGCGGGCATGTAAACACCAGCGTGATGCCCCTCTCGCTGCGTGACGGCGAAGGCTTCGCCGCCGTTTATCAACGCGCGCTGGCGTTTATTACCGCCGCGGCGCCGCACTCGCGCCAACGGTTTAACCAACTGCCTACGCAACAGGTGGTGCAGGCGCTGGGGATCCGCGCGCTGCCGATTTCCTTTGCCCAGACCAACCTGCGCGATGCGGCCTTGGCGCTGGCCGATTGCGCCACTTCGCCGCTGTTTGAAGCCAACCACGATATGGCCAGCGCGTCGCTTTCCCTGGAATATGAAGATCGGGCCGACAGCGATGCCTTGCAGTTCCGGCTGCGTTTTCGTCAGGACATGTTTGACGAAGAAGATATGCGCAACTGCGCGGAACATTTCATGCGCTTGATGCAAGCGGCGATGCGCGCGCCTGACGCGCCTTTACGCCACCTCGCCTTTTATCCCGCCGCCGACATGCCGCCAGATGACGACGCGGCCCCCGCGTTGCCGAGAGAAACCCTCAGCGCCCGGTTTGAGGCGATCGCCCTGCGTTATCCGGATAAGATTGCGCTGGAGTTTGAGGGGCTGTATGTCAGCTACCGTGAGCTGAACGGCATGGCGAATAGCCTGGCGCGCGAAATTACGCTCCGCTACCAAGCGCTGACCGGGGGCGCCCCCCAGGCGGATACGCTGATTGCGCTGTACAGCGAGAAAAGCCTGGAAATGGTGGTGGCGCTGCTGGCGGTGCTGAAAACCGGTGCGGCCTATGTGCCGCTCTCCTGCAATTATCCTCAGGCGCGCATTCGGCATATTCTCGAAGAAACGCGCGCGCCGGTGCTCATCGCCGGGGAAAGCCTGCAGTCGGTCGCCGAGGCGCTGGCGGCGATGATGCCGCACGCCGTGTCCGTCCTCACGCTGGGCGATCTGAACCGCCTGCCGCACGAGCGGCAGAATCTGCCGGCCGTCACCGGCGCCGACCGGCTCGGCGCGGTGATCTATACCTCGGGATCGACGGGGACCCCGAAAGGCGTGATGCTCGAGCAACACGCGATGTGCGGGTTGGCGACCGCGTCCGGCATCGCTGTCACGCCCGATGACGCGTTGCTCTTCCTCTCGAGCCCGGCGTTCGATGCGGCGACGTTCGAGGTGTGGAGCGCATTGCTCAACGGCGCCAAATTGGTCGTCGTGCGCGACACGGAGGATATCGCCGGCGATGTGCCGCAGCTGGAAGCCTTGCTGCGTCGACAGCAGGTATCGATTCTGTGGGCGACGCGCAGCCTGTTCGATCATCTTTACCTCAGTCACCCCGACCTGTTCGCCGGGCTACGCTGTCTGCTGGTGGGCGGGGAGGCGCTGACCGCCACGCTGATGCAGCGCCTGGTGCGGCAAGCCAACCGCCCGCAGCAGGTCATCAATGGCTATGGCCCGACGGAATGCACCACGTTCACCACGATGTACGCCATCGCGGCGGACGAAACCCGCAGCAGCATCCCGATTGGGCGAGCCATACCGGGGCGCGAACTTCATGTGCTGGATCGCTGGCTGCAGCCGTTGCCGCCAGGGCTGGCCGGCGAGCTGTATATCGGCGGAGACGCGCTGGCGCGCGGCTATCTCAACCAGCCGCAGCAGACGCAAGAGCGTTTCATTACGCTGAACGGGCGACGCTTGTATAAAAGCGGCGATCGGGTGCGAGAGTTGCGCGACGGCAATCTGGAGTATCTCGGCAGAAACGATTGCCAGGTAAAAATCCGCGGTTTCAGAATTGAACTCAGCGAAATAGAAAATACGATCAATGCGCTGGAGGGCGTCGAGAAATGCGTCGTGGTGGATGTCGTCCATCGCGATAGCAAGCGCCTTGCCGCTTATGTGCTGATGGCGCGGGGCGAGCCGCTGGATCCTGCCGATTTGCGCGCCCGGCTGGAGCGGATCCTGCCGGATTACATGGTGCCGTCCAGCTATGTCGCGCTCGACGAGATACCGCTGACGGTGAACGGCAAGCTGGATCGCACGGCGCTGCCCGCGCCGCAATTCGCGCAAGGCGAGCGATATGCCGCGCCGCAGAACGCGCTGGAGGCGTTGATTTGCGCCCTGTGGGCGGAGATCCTCGGCGTTGAACGGGTGGGGGTGGATGACGACTTCTTTCGTCTGGGCGGCGATTCGATCCAAAGCATCGTGTTCACCAGCGAATTGAGCAAGTCGGGCTATCACAGCAACTCGCGTGCGGTGTTCGAAACCCGGAATGCGCGGGCGCTGGCCAAGCGCATTTTGCAGCAACGGGAGGCGATTGCGCCGCTCAATGAACAGGGCGAGCTGCAGGGCGAATTCGAATTGCTGCCGATTCAGCGCTGGTACAACGAGCAGCCGCCGCAACATCGCGCCTTCTTCAACCAGACTTTTTTGGTGCGGGTGCCACCGATGTCCGCCGAGCGCGTGGCCGATCTGGTGAACGGGCTGGCGTCGCGCCATGACATGCTGCGCGCGCGGTTTAGCGCCGACGACGCCGGCGCGCTGGTCGCGCAGCGCTATCTGTCGGTGGCCGACGGCGGCCCTTCATGGGGATACTATGACCTGGCGCTTTGTCGCCAAAGCCGCGCCGAACTTCTGCATCAATGGCAATCGGGGTTTGATCCGGTAGAAGGGCCGCTGTGCCGCTTCGTCTACATTTTCGACAGCAGCGCGCCCGGCTACGCGCTGATGTTCTGCGCATTCCATCATCTGATCATCGACGTGGTGTCCTGGCGCATCATCGTCAGAGACATGCGACGGTTGCATCAGGGGGAATCGCTGTCGGCGAAAGGCACCAGCTACCGGCAGTGGGGCGAGACGTTAAGGCACTACGCGGCGAGCCGGCATGACCAATGCGCTTACTGGTTGGCGATGATCGCCGGGCAACCCGATTACGCCACGCTCAGCGAGGGGGCGCAGAGTCCGGCGTTTTGCCGCTTCGAGTGCGACGCGGCGTTGACGACGCTGTTGATGGACAGCTGTCATCAGGCCTACCGCACCTCGATCCGCGATGTGTTGCTGGCGGCGCTGGCGCCGGTGTTGCAGGCCTGGCATGGCCGTGCGGACAGTTACCTGACGCTCGAACACCATGGCCGCGATATCAATGACGATAAGATCCAGCTCGACGACACCGTCGGCTGGTTCACCGCCTTACTGCCTTTGCGCATCACCGCCCATCAGAGCCCAAAACACACGCTGCGCGCCATCAAGGACGCATTAAGAAAGATGCCGGATCACGGCATCGGCTATTCGGCGCTGAAATACGGTTCAGCGTCGGACGACGAAGCGATAGCCTGCCTGCGGCGCCACCGCTTGCCGGCCATTTCATTCAACTATCTCGGGGTCTTTAACGAACAGACTGACGACGCCTTGTGGGCCTTGATCGACCAAACGGCGGATCTGGAAAACGGCTCGCTGCCGGCGAGCGACAATGTGCTGGATCTGGTGCTCTACGTGCACGGCGACCGGCTGAGCATCGTGATGTCGGGCTTATTGCCGCAGGCGACGCTGGCCCGGATCGGTTCGCACTATCGGGAGAGCCTGTCGGCGCTGGTCGAACACTGTTGCCACGAGGCGAGCCAGGGCGTTCGCCTCGCCAGCCCGGGGGACTTCCCCCATGCCAACGTCAGCCTCGCCGAGTTGGACCGCTGGCAGCAACGTCATCGCATCGCCGCCGTTTTCGAGGCTACGGTCACGCAGCGGGAATTGATGTATTTCAACCGGCTTAACCGCGAGTATCAGATCGATCAGGCCGTTTATGAGGTGGCCGGCCCGCTGCAGCCGGAGGTGTTGAACCAGGCCTGGTCGCTGGCGCTGCAGCGATTTGAAATGCTGCGCGCCGGGTTTGGCGATCAAACCCGCCGTGGGCGGCCCAACGTCTTCATCTGCGAGACGCTGCAGGCGCCGATTGCGATCGAGGATTGGACCGACGCGCCGCCGTCCTTGCTGGAAGAAAGGATGGAAGCGCTGTTGGCTCGGGAACGAGAAACCTCGTTTGAGCTGGATGCGCCGCCGTTGATCCGCTGGCGCCTGATCAAGTTGAACGCCGATGAGCACTATCTGGTGCAGACCTTTAACCATATCTTGTTCGACGGTTGGTCCCTCGGCGTTCTGTTCGAACACTGGTTCAACGACTACCTCACCTTGCTGGAAGAGGGCGCGCCGGCGCTGGAAATTAACCGATTTGAGCCGTTCGCCGCTTATGTGCGCGCGCACGGCGACGATCCCGAAGCGCAGGCGTTCTGGGCGGACTATTTGCGCGGAGCGCCGGTCAACCAACGTTTGCCGTTGAGCGCTTCGCCGGATGCCGCGCCGCAGGGGCGACGCATGCGGCAATATGGCGCGGAATTCAGCGCGGAACAGGTGGCAAGCCTCACCGCGTTTTGCCGGCGCCAGGGGATCACGGTCAATCAACTGACGCAGCTGGCCTGGATGCTGGCGCTGGCCGAAGCGCTGGCCTGTGACGATATCGCGATCGGCACGACCATGAGCGAGCGCCCGGCGGACATTGAGCAGGTGCAGACGCTGTTTGGCCTGTGTGTCGCCAGCCCGGTGCTGCGCCTGCAGGCGATTCGCCGCCGGCCCATTTATGCGTTGCTGGCCGATATCGCGGATTCCCAGACGCTGAGGCAGAAGTACGCCTTTTCCGAACTGAACCGCTACGACGAACAATGGGTGCCCACTTCGCCGTTCGGCAGCCTGTTTGTGTTTGAAAACATGCCGCAACCGCAGAAGGATCCGCGCTTGCCGTTTACGTTCCAGGTGACGGATATCGTCAGCGGCAGCAACCACCAGACGGTGCTGTGCTTGTTCCCCGAAGCGGAACGGCTCGCCATTTCACTGTTTTATGATTCTCACGAGATAGCTCAGGAGACCATCGTTGCGGTAGGACGCCGTTTTCAGGCCATTGCGCTCGCGATCGCCCACCTTCCGCCCGACAGCGAAATCCGCGCCGAAGACGGGATTATCCAGGCGGAGGAGGCGTGATATGTGGCTTGCTATCGACGGCAAAATAAAATACCGGGCGATCGTGAGCGATCTTGACGGAACCTTGCTGGATCCTGCCGGAAATCTGTCTGATCTGACGGTGGAAACGCTCAATATCTTGCATGCCCGCGGGCTGGAAATCGTCATCGCGACAGGCCGTTGCGATGCGGATGCGCGCGGGATTGTGGATGGCTTGGGGTTCTCGCCGGCGATCGTCTCCTGCAATGGCGCGATGGTCAATATCGAGGGGCGGCCGGTGGCGGATAAAAGCTATTTCCTGCCTCGCGACAGCCAAATGATGTTGATGGATTACCTCTTCGCCTGTCCGCTCCACGTGACGTTGTTCACCCAGGAAGGATGGATGATGGCCGAAGAGAATCCGCATTTTGCCGACTATATCAAAACCTCGGGCGTCGCTTGCCGCTATGTCGAGCCGGAGGCGATGAAACGGCAACCGATCCTGAAAGTGCTGCTGCAGGGGGAAGCGGCGCTGATCGAGCGGTTTTACGACGAGGTCAGTCAGGCTTTCGGAAAAACGCTGTCCATCTGTAAGTCCTCTGCGGAAACGATAGACATCATGGATAAGCATATTTCCAAGGCCAGAAGCGTGGCCGACTATCTGAGCGCCAAACAGATAGCGATGCGCGATTGCCTCTCTTTCGGCGATGCGATGAACGATTTGGACATGCTGCGCTGGGCCGGAACGGGGGTGGTGATGGGCAATGCGATGGGCGAATTGAAGCGCGCGCTGCCGTTTAACCCGATTGCGTTGCCCAACAGCCGCAATGGCGTTGCCGATTATCTCTGCCGTGAGTTCGGCCTGTTCTGACATTGTCACCGCCGCGCGGGTGAACGCATTGGCAACAGGGTCTTTCGTGGGCAGATAACAAGGAGGTGAACAAACAGTGAGGGTTTCATTTTTTCATTACTAAACATGTCGATAAATACAAAGGAGACAGTATGAAAGAACTGACTGAAGCAGAAGTCATGGCGGTTTCCGGCGCAGGCATCGCTTCCGATGCCGGCAAAATCCTGGGCAATGGCATTGGCGCCATCGTAGATGCCGGTACCGGTCTATTCGGGATCCACGCGGATGCGGCGGGCGCCGGCGCCAAACTCGGTGAGGGCATTGGCGCCGTCATCGATGCCGGTATTAGCGCCTTCTCGCAGCTGTTTGGCCGTAAATCGTCATAAGCCCGGCCCTTAATGAAAAGTGCCCGCAAGGGCACTTTTACCTCGCACATGTCGGGAGCCGGAAGAACGGCAAAGGGAGAGTTCATGGCGAATAAAATCATCTTGATCATGGCCATCAATCTGTTCGTGGCGGTGGCGTTGGCGGTGTTTAACTTTATCTATATCCAAAAGAAGGTGGATATACGCGCCCCCAATGACGCCACGCCCTTTCAGGTGACCGAGAAAGCGCAGGGCAGGATCGTCTCCATGCAGCAGACCTCGGTATTTCTGAACAACAATCCTGTGGTGGCGTTTACGTTGGAAATCAACGCCAGGCGCAAACAGTTTACGATCGCTGACCATCGGGAGGTCGTGCTGTATATCGCCATGAGCCGTTATGAGGAAAACGGCGTTTACAGCCTATTGCTGGGCGAGAACGACAGGGACGTGGCGTTCGAAAAGGACAGCTTTGGCTATCCGATACGCTTTCATCAGGTGCTCTAGGCGCGCGGAAGGTTTCCTGCCGCCAGGCGGCGTAAAAGGGATTTGCCACGGACAAAGGGGGGAGGAAAAATGCTAAAACGCATCGGATACATCGCGCTGATTTGCCTGGCCTTAATCGGCGGCCGGCAGGCCATGGCGGCAGAGGAAGATCGCTGCTTTGCGGACGAACATTCCGCCTTGCACACCGTTATTCCTTGTTATAACAATCAGTTGGCGATGTTGCCTCTGTCATATTCGTTAAAGGGCGTGGATAACGGCCATGACGTGTCGATACGTCATTATCGGTTGATGTCGCAATCCTGGTCGCCGCAAGACGCCATCCGGCCGACGCAATGGTGGCACGATGTGGATATTTATATCCCCAACGGGGCGCTTGCCCGTAAAGCGTTGGTGCTGATGAGCGATGACTGCGCTTGCGCCGCCGCAGGGGCGAGCGGGGCAGGCAAGCAAAATGCGGCGTTTTCCGTCACTACGCCGGCGGCCTTGGCGGCGGAAAGTCACACCATCGTGATTGTCGTCAACCGGTTACCTTATCCGTACCTGGAATATCAAAATGAGGGGCGGCATCGTGCGGGGGAGGACAGCCAGGCCAGAGGCTGGCGATTGTTCCTGGACGATGCGGATGAATACTTGATGATGCCGCTGGCGATCCCCATGACGGCGGCCTTGTCGCAAACCATGACGCTGGCGCAGCGCGAATTGAGCCGGTGGGGGATAGATAAATTCATCGTGGCGGGCGCGGCGAGCGGCGCAACCGCGGCGTGGCTGGCGTCATTGTCGGATGAGCGCATCGATGCCGTCGTCGCCATGTTCCCGGATGGGGTCGCGGCGCGGCAGGTCTTGAAGCATACCTATCGTACGTATGGCGGCCGTTGGCCGTTGGCGTTTCATCCTTATTACCAACTCGGCATCGATCGGCGCATAGAGACGCCGGCGTTCGACAAACTGATGCAAATAGCGGATCCCGCCGCTTATCCGCCGCCGACGGCGGGAGCGCGGCCAGCTGTACCGAAATATGTCATCATCGCCAGCGGCGACGAACGTTATCCGCCGGACAGCACGCGATTCTATTTCAGCGCCTCAGCAGGAGAGGCTTCGCTGCGCGCGATTGCCGACGGGGATCGCGCGGCAAGTCGGCCGGCCGCCGAACGCGCCATACTGTCGATGCTCAAGCGCCGCCAGCGCGATATCGCGTTGCCGACGATCGAGGTGCAAGGCAGCGCCGCGGATGCTGCGGTGCGCACGCTGCGTTTTTCCGAACCGCCGGCCACCGTGCGGCGCTGGAGTGCGCACAACCGCACGGCGCGAGATTTTCGTTATTCGTGCGGCGTACGCTTTACCCCGGAGCCGTTGGCCGCAGCGGAGGCCGATCGCGGCGAGTTTCGTCTGGCCGTCCCGGCGCAAGGCTGGGAGGCCACCTTTATCGAGGCGGTGTTCAACGATGGGTTTATCGCGACCACGCCGGTCTTTATCACGCCGGACGATAACTATCCGTCCGCCGTTCCCGCGGGCGATGGCCTGGCGTGTGAAACCCTACCCGGCAGAGGGCTGGGTGAAGATTATCGCCATGACGATTAATTAGCGGCGCCGAAAAACAATAAGGCGGCAATGCGTTATTATGCGCGACAGAGCGCATTGCCGCCTTATTTTCGAAATAGTGAACGGCGCCAGACAGAATATTTCTGCGTAACGCCATTTTCTCGTTGTCATATGATCGCGCCGGTTTCACGAACGGCGAATGCCTTATTCTCCCTCCTTTATCGCCATGCTTTTGCTATTCTGCTGCCCCTCTCGCTGCCGCCGCGTTGTGATGTCTTTCGTAATATAAATGTCATTTATTTCAGTGCGAGTTTTTTCGCCCGGTTTTCATTTTACGGCGATGCCACCTGATTTTTAGCCTGAGGGGGAAATGAGGAGGATCTGGCGAAAGCGCCTTCGAATAGCGCGAGAATAAATTCTCTTGCTGCCAGATGAATGAATCAAGAAACGCCGATTTGGCGGTTTTTTCAAAATAAAATTAAGAATGATGCTAATTCTATTTGGGGTAATTATCTTTTCTCATCTTTACATTGATTTTATGTATTGCTAAAGGGGGAAAGCTAAGCATAATTAACTGTGAAAGGAGCGGGGCTCCTATTCTCCCTGTCCGGGATCTCCGTGGCGGGGATATTTTGAAGTCTGTCTAATCAAAAGGAGAAGTACCCATGATGGAAAAAAAAGTGATTATGTTGGCATTTGTCGCGGCAGCCTGTTCAAGCGCTTTACCTGCTCTGGCAGCAGATGGTCAGGTTAATTTTACCGGGAATATTGTCGATGCTGCGTGCAAGGTCACGAATGACTTGAGTAATCCATTAAATGTTGTTTTGGGTGATGTGGCCCGAACGGCATTTGCGGGTGGCAAGGGATCAACGTCCAGCGCGACAAAATTCACGCTGGAAGTCACCGATTGTCCGGATACGGTAAAAAGCGCCACCGTTAAGTTTGACGGCGCGGCCGATAACGGCGACAGCAACGTATTGCAGCTGACCCAGGAAACGGATGTCGCTACCGGTGTCGGTATCCAACTGTCTGATATTTCTAACAGTGTTCTGCCGCTTTACACGGCGTCGACGGCTTATCCGTTGGCTTCCGGCAGCGGCGTGAAAAATAACCTCGATTTTACCGCCCGCTATATTTCCACGCAGGCAGATGTGACCGCCGGTAAAGCCAATAGCGTCGCCACCTTTACGCTGAATTATAACTGATAATATTTTCTTGCCCGCTGGTTCACAGCGGGCTGTATTGCCTCGGAGATAATATTATGCGTTTTAATCGCTACGGCGCCTTAGCGGCTCTCATTATTTTATTGTTTGCGTCTACGGTTCACGCCGGCGTGGTGATTGGCGGGACGCGGGTGATATTCAACGGCGAAAAAAAAGAAGCGTCAATCAGCGTGGAGAATCCGGATAAAGAACCGTATTTGATTCAGTCCTGGCTGGAGAATCAACAAAGCGGGGTGGATAAAATCGCGTTTATCGTTACGCCACCTTTATTTCGGTTGGACGGCAACCAGGAAAATATGTTGCGCATCGTGAAAGTGGGCGATGACTTACCGAAAGATAAAGAAAGCTTGTATTGGATGAATATTAAATCCATTCCTTCAACAACACAGACGGGTAAATCGAATACGCTGCAAATAGCGGTCAAGACCCGCATTAAATTGATTTATCGGCCGGCGCCGCTGCTCCGCCAGGTACCCGAAGAAGTGACGCAGCAGCTGAAATGGCAGCGTGTCGGTTCAGAATTAAAACTCACCAACCCAACGCCTTATTATATGAACTTCCATTATGTCCGTATCGGGGGGCGGGAAATGAAAGAGGTGGCATATATCGCGCCGATGAGCAGCGAAATGTTTGCATTGCCCGTGGCGGGCGCAACGTCGGTAAGCTGGAAATTAATTAATGATTATGGCGGCACAGGTAAAGAACATCAGTCAGGTATTTAATCTGTAAGGGAAGGCAGAAAAAGGGATAAAACATTTCAATAATGGAGCTAATGAATGATAACTCAAAAGCGTATATTAGCGAAGCGGGATGCTTGGCTGAAACGCATAGCCTTATTCACGGTAACAACGGCGGTATGCGGCAATATGGCTAAACCCGCCTTCTCTCGTGACTATTTTAATCCGGCGTTGCTGGAAACCGGGCGCTCAGGCCAGCAGCACGTCGATCTGTCGATTTTTGAAAATGGCCAGCAGGTTCCCGGCACGTATCGGGTCGATATTTGGGTGAACGACATGCTGCTGGAAACGCGCGAGGTGTCGTTCGTTCTGCGGGCCGGCAGCGACGAGAAGGCCGATCTGCAGCCTTGTCTGACGCGGGAAGATCTGAAACGGCTTGGGGTGAAAGTTGAGCTGTTTCCCGGTTTGGCCGGCGCCGATCGCTGCGCGAATTTGGCCGCGATCCCACAGGCCTCGGCGCAATTTCAATTTAACCGCCAACGCCTGATGCTGAGTATCCCCCAGGCGGCGTTGGAAAATAAGGTGCGCGGATACGTTCCGCCGGAACAATGGGATGAAGGCCTGCCGGCGATGCTGCTGAACTACGGCTTCACCGGCAGCAACAGCAAGGGGCGCGATCGATTCACCCAGAGCGCAAGCAGTTATTACCTCAACCTGCGGCCGGGCTTCAACCTGGGCGCCTGGCGAGTGCGGAACTACACCACCTGGAGCTACAACAGCGCCGGCGGCGGGCGAGCGTCGGAGGATCGTTGGGACTCCGTCTATACCTACGCCCAGCGCAATATCATCCGCCTGAAAAGCTTGCTGACGCTTGGCGAAAGCAGCAGCCCGTCCGATGTGTTTGACAGCGTGTCGTTTCGCGGCGCGCAGCTGGCTTCCGATGACGACATGTTGCCGGAAAGCCTGCGTGGTTATGCGCCGGTGGTGCGCGGCATCGCGCGCAGCAATGCGCAAGTGGTCATTCGCCAAAACGGCTATGTCATCTACCAGAGTTACGTTGCGCCGGGCGCGTTTGAAATTTCGGACATGTACCCGACCGGCGGCAGCGGCGATTTGGAGGTGACTATCAAGGAGGCGGACGGCAGCGAACAGCACCTGACCGTTCCCTTCGCCAGCCTGCCGGTGCTGCAACGCGAGGGGCGGCTGAAATATGCGCTGACCTCGGGGCAATACCGCACTTACGATCACAGCGTGGATAAAAAGATCTTCTCGCAGGCCAGCCTGATTTATGGCTTGCCCGCCGGTTTCACCCTGTATGGCGGCGGCCAATTCGCCGGGCCGTATCAATCGCTGGCATTGGGTCTGGGCAAGAACCTGGGCGAGTTCGGCGCCCTGTCGGCCGACGTCACCCAGGCGTGGGCAAAGCAGGAGCATCAGCCGAAAAGCGATGGTCAGTCGTGGCGCGTGCGCTACAGCAAAAATATCGTCGAGACGGGGACGAACTTCGCCATCGCCGGCTACCGCTATTCGACCAGCGGCTACTATGGGCTGCAGGAAGTGCTGGACACCTATCGCAGCGGCAACCGTTACGCCCCGATAGACCGCCGCAAAAATCGCGGCGAAATCACGCTGAACCAGAATTTATGGGAAGGGGCGGGGTCGCTTTCACTCAGCGCGGTCTCCGAAGACTATTGGGGCTCCGAGCGCAATATGCAGTCGCTGAGCGCGGGTTACAACAATAGCTGGAATGGCATCAGCTACGGTTTTAACTACAGCTACAGCCGCAATTCACAGGCTATTTACGGCGATTCGAACCGCGGGCGCATTTACGATCGCGATCAGATCTTCGCTTTCAACATCAGCGTGCCATTAGAGAAATGGCTGAGCAACACCTACGCCACCTACAACCTCAACACCAGCAAAAAAGGCAATACCAGCCATACGGCGGGCCTCAACGGCACGGCGCTGGCCGGCGGCAACCTCAGTTGGAGCGTACAGGAAGGGTATGGCAGCCAGGGCCAGGGCAACAGCGGCAACGCCAACGCCGACTGGCGCGCGACGTACGGCGAACTCACGGCGGGCTACGCCTACGATCGCAGTCAACAGCGCGTCAACTACGGGGTGAAGGGCGGGGTGATCGCCCATGAAGACGGCGTGACCTTCGGTCAACCGTTCGGCGAAACCGTCGCCCTGGTGCAGGCAGCCGGCGCGAGCGATGTGGCGGTCGGCAATCAGGTCGGGGTGAAAACCGACTGGCGCGGCTACGCGATCGTTCCTTACGCCACACCTTATCGCAACAATTCGATTCGTCTCGATGTCGACAGCTTGCCGGATGATGTCGATCTCGAGTTGACGAACCAGTCGGTCACGCCGACTCGCGGCGCGGTGAGCCGGGCGAATTTCAAAGCCAACGTCGGCAGACGGATTTTGATGAAGGTGACGGACTCGCAGGGTGCCCCCCTGCCGCTGGGCGCCAGCCTGCGTCTTGCCGAGGGGGCGACTCAGCCGTTCCTGGTCGGCGGCGACGGCGTGGTCTATCTGACCGGCATGGCGGAAAAGGGTCTGCTCATCGCGCAGTGGGGCAGAAATGGCGAGAACCAATGCCGCATCCGTTATCAGTTGCCGGCGGAGCCGCCGTCAGCGGGTCTCCAAACCCTAAACGGCGTTTGCCAATAGATCTCGCTCTATTTCCATCATGACTTTTAAGTGAGAGTGAAAATGAACGTTTTTCTCAGGATATTCGGTTACGGCGCCCTGGTGTGGCTGGCGACGCTCACGACGGCGGTTTATGCCGGCACCTGTACCACCAACGCGAAAACCGCCCGCATGGGGCTGCTGACGCTGGCCGTGGATCCGCGCATCGAAGTCGGCGAGCAGCTGGCTGTTCGAACCGAGAACAGTATGAACGGCACGACGTTTTCTTTTCTTTGTTCCGGTTCGGTCGCCTATCGCTCCATGTCGCCGCTGACGCCGAGCGCGCTGCCCGGCGTATTTGAAACGGGCATCGAGGGCGTGGGGGTGACGATTTCAGACTTATGGCAGAGCAATAAGAACGTGCCCGTCAACACGGCGATTTCGCCCAACTTGCTGACGCCGTGGATCAATCGAAACGATGTTCGGCTGACGTTTATTAAAACCGGCCCGATCAAAACCGGCGGCGATATGGGCGGGAAAATTATCGCCAGATATTATCTGGATTCGACCTCAATTTTGGATCTCAGTATTTCCGGCATGAAGGTCATTCAGAAAAGTTGCCTGGTTGATTTGAACTATAAAAATCAAACGGTGAATCTGGGCAGCCCTAAACGCAGCGAGTTTAATGGCGTCGGCAGCACGGCGGCGTCTTCCGAACGCAATTTTTCCGTGGTTCTGCAATGTCAGGAGGACAATATTCCGGTTCAGGTCACGTTCGAGGCGGCCGGAAATTCGCCAGGCGTGGGAATGATTGATATCGCCGACGGCGCTGATGCGGCGAAGGGCGTCGCCGTGGAAGTGTTGGATGAGAACCGTAATCCATTAACGTTTTCCAGACCGATCAATTACCACACCGCGGCTGAAAAAGAGATCAGGATCCCCTTGATGGCGCGCTATAAGCAAACGGGAGCCATTAGCCCCGGACAGGCTGACGCGGTGATGACATTCACCATTACGCAGAATTAAAGAGACCCCCATTAAAAATATAATGTCGTCTGTTCGCGCGACATTATTGGTGGCATCAGGCGCTGCAGGCCGATGCCAATGCAATGACAACACGCATGTATGGCCGTGTTTGTCCGTTTAAATATGGAGATTAACCAATGAAAGAACTGTCTGTTATCGAAATGAACGAAGTGTCAGGCGCTTATTCCTGGGATATGAGCAATGGACTGTCGGGGCTGATTGGCAGCGCCGTTTCCAATGCCGCGGAAGCCGTTTCATCCATCGCTCTGGGCGCCTCCGTGGGCAGCATGGCGGGCGCCGTCATCGGCGGTAAGCACGGCGGCGACGGCGGCGGCCTGCTGGGCGTCGGCTCGATTGGCCAGGGCGTCGGCATGGTCGCCGGCGGCATCCTGGGCGGCGTAGCCAGCGGCGTGGCCGCAGCCGTTATTGGCTGGGACACCACGCTGGAATACTCCAAAAAAGGCCTCGATGGGCTGATTAACGGCACCATCAGCTAAATCCATACGCGGTCCAAAGCCGCAGCGTTCTCGCTGCGGCTGTCTTCCGGTCAGGCAAGCGCAGGTTCTTCCTATGAGTGATAATCAGAGCAGGAATATTTTCCGCCAGGAGGCGGTCAATTATCAACGTCAAAGATGGACCGGCAGGGCGCTGTTAATTTCCGGCGCGTCGAGCCATGTGATTGCCGCCACCTGTTTCACTTTTATTCTGATCCTGGCGGGCGCACTCTATTTTTGCGAGTACACGCGCCGGGTCGATGTTGAAGGCGAGGTGATCAGCATCCCGCATTCCACCAATGTGTTTTCCTCCCAATACGGCTACGTGAGCCAGGCATTTCATAAAGCCGGTGACGTCGTGGAAAAGGACGAGCCGCTGTATGTGATTGATGTCTCGAGAAGCACCACGTCCGGCAATGTCAGCCATATCGCGGCCAGCGAAATAAGCAAACAGATTAGCAATCTGGATTCGATAATCAGCAAGCTGAATAAAAATAAAACCGCCATGCTGGATAATTTGCGCAAACAGATCAATAGCTATGAAAACGCCTATAAAGAAACCGAGAAACTGAACCTCAGCGCCAAAGAGGGGATGGATAAAATGCGGGATAGCCTGAAAAATTACGAGCACTATTTGACGAAAGGCCTGATCACCAAAGATCAGTTAAATTATCAGCGTTCGCTCTTTCAACAACAGCAAAGCTCGTATCAGGCGCTCTACAGCCAAAAGATCCAGCAAAATATTCAGCTGTCGCAGTTGCGCAGCGATTTGCTGATTCGCGCCGCCGATTACGACAATCAGATATCGCAAAGCGAATCGCAACGCAGTGATTTACAACGCCAGCTGGCGGAGTCCAATGCCGGCGGCCAGGTCATTATCAAAGCGCCGCTCAAGGGGAAAATCGAGTCGTTGAGCGTGACCGCCGGGCAGGTGGTCGAGAGCGGCAGCAGTCTGGCGCAAATCAAACCGATTGATAACATCAAATATTATCTGGTTTTATGGCTGCCGAATAACAGTTTGCCCTACGTGAAAATCGGCGATGGCATCAACATTCGCTATGAAGCCTTCCCGTCGGATAAATTCGGTCAGTTTCCGGGAAAAATAGAATCCATCTCGTCGGTCCCCGCCTCCCCGCAGGAAATGTCGGAATACAGCAGCGGAAATAAAAGGGAAAGGAACGCCTACTACAAAGTGCTGGCGTCCATCAGCGACACGCAATTCAGCGATAAAGGCAAATATCTCGAAATCAGCAGCGGGCTGCAGGCCAGGGTCATCGTCTTCCTGGATAAGAAACCGCTTTATCAGTGGGCGATCGCGCCTTTGTATGACATAAAAAACAGCGTCGTGGGGCGAGTCGATGAAGGACAATAATCTCTTTGAACGGATCAACGAGAAGTTAACCTTCTCACTGCGCAAGCGGGTGCCGAGCATCTTGCAGTCGGAGTCATCGGAATGCGGCCTGGCGTGCCTCGCTATGATCGCCTCCTATTACGGGTTTAATGTGGATATGCTGAGCCTGAGGCAGCGATTCGGCATTTCCACCCAGGGCGCGACCCTGGGGACGATCTCTCAAATCGCGTCGCAAATCCAGCTGAAGACGCGCGCCTTGTCCCTGGACATCGACGAAATCAATCAGCTGAAAACGCCCTGCATACTGCACTGGAATATGAATCACTTCGTGGTGTTGGTTAAGGTGCAGCGCGCCGGTTTTGTCATTCACGATCCGGCCTTCGGGCGCCGAGTGATCGGGCTGCAGGAGATGTCGAATCATTTTACCGGCATCGCGTTGGAGCTGTGGCCCGACAGGGCCTTTCAAAAAGAGACCCTCAAGACCCGTTTGCGCCTGCTGGATTTGATGAAAAACATCGAGGGCCTGCCGGGGACGCTGCTCAAGATCTTTGCGTTATCGATAGTCATCGAGTCGGTCAACCTGCTGCTGCCGGTGGGAACCCAACTGGTGACCGACCATGTCATTCAGGCGCATGACTACAGCCTGCTGACGGTCATCTGTTTGGGGCTGATCTTCTTCACCTTGTTCCGCGCGGTGGTCAGCATCGCCAGGGCCTGGATCTCCATCGTGCTCGGGACGCTGACCGATATTCAGTGGAAGACGACGCTGTTTGAACACCTGATGAAGCTGCCGCTGGATTTTTTCGAAAAACGGCACCTGGGGGACATTCAATCGCGCTTTTCCTCGCTGGATGCGATCAGAACCACCTTTACCAATAATATCGTCAGCGGGATCATCGACGGCATCATGACGGTCGGGCTGTTCGCGATGATGATGGTCTACGGCGGCTGGCTGGTCTGGGTCGTGTCGGGCTTCACTCTGATCTACATCCTCATCAGGATGATGACTTACAGAACCTACCGTCAATTCTCGGAGGAGCAGATCGTCAAGGCGGCCAAGGCCAACTCGCATTTCATGGAGACGCTGTACGGCATCTCGACCGTCAAGGCGCTGGGCATCAAGGAAACGCGCTCCAGCTATTGGCTCAATCTGAACGTCGACGCCGCCAATACCAATATCAAAATCACCCGATTCAATATGATGTTCGGCGGGATCAATACCTTTATCACGACGCTCGATCAGGTGGCGATCCTGTGGCTTGGCGCCATGATGGTCATCGACAATTCCATGACGCTCGGCATGTTCATGGCGTTCAATGCCTATCGCGGCCAATTCTCTCAGCGGGCCTCGAGCCTGATCGACCTGGCGATCGGCTTGCGCATGTTGTCGCTGCACAATGAGAGGATATCCGACATCGTCTTTACCGATGCGGAGACGGAGTCCGCGCCGCGACAGGTTTTCCCCTCGGGCACGGGGATTGCCATTGAGGTAAAAAATCTTACGTATCAATATGACGCGCTGTCGCGGCCGATCTTCAAAGACCTGAACATGCGCATTGCGGCCGGTGAAAGCGTGGCCGTCGTGGGCGCCTCCGGCGCGGGCAAGACCACCTTGCTGAAGGTGATGTGCGGTTTGCTCAGCCCCACTTCCGGCCAGGTTTTGGCCGACGCGATGGATATCCACAAAGTCGGGGTGAATAACTACCGTAACGCGATCGCCTGCGTGCTGCAGGACGACCGGCTGTTCTCCGGGTCCATTGCGGAAAACATCAGCGGGTTTGAGGTCAATGCCAATAAAGAGCTGATCATGGCCTGCGCGATACACAGCAATATCCACGATGAAATCATGCAGATGCCGATGGGCTACGAAACCCTGATCGGCGAGTTGGGCAACGGCATCTCCGGCGGGCAAAAGCAACGTCTGTTTATCGCGCGCGCCCTCTATCGCCGCCCGAGCGTGCTGTTTATGGATGAAGCGACCAGCCATCTGGACGTTGAGAATGAGTCGGCGATCAACCGGGCGATATCTTCGCTGAATATTACGCGCGTGATCGTCGCCCACAGAAAGTCGACCATCGACTCGGCCGACAGGGTGGTGGTGCTGGGGGCCGAGAGCGGCGCGCCGGCAGGCGGCGGTGAATAAAGGGCGCTTGCCGGCGCCGGGGCGAAGCCGGCAATGCAGGCTGTCCCCACGGCGAAAATCGCGGTAAAATGCAGCAGTTGACCCTATCGCATTCCATCAGGCCGTCGAACCCGCTATGAAAACGCGCAAACCGCGCCGCCCGCCCGGGCGGTGGATCTATTACATCCTGCATGAAGACATGCTGTGGCCTTGCCCGGTCAAATGGGAGTGGGAGAGCGGCTATAACGCCTGGTTGCCGTTTTACTATTCCCCCACGCTGGAATTCGTCGCCGGCAACCCCGCCCGCGCCACCAAGGTCAGCAGCGGCCGGCGCTAAGCGTGCTGCCCGCCTTGCCGCCCGGCATCCGCTCACCTAAGATCATTGCATCACCCACAGGTTTCCGGGAGCGTCCATGTCTACTCTGTTTCGCGCGTCTCTTTGCGGCGTAGCGGCGTTGTTGCTGCTTGCGGGTTGTCAGCAGACGGCGCATCAACCGGCGCCGCCGCTGCAGGCGCAATTGGATCACATCGCTTTGATGTTGGCCGGCGGGCATTTCCTGCGCGTGGACTGCGGGCGCAGCGAGATACCGGACGACGTGAAGCTGCAGCGCACCGCAATGCGTGCGGCGCAGCACCGCGGCTGGGACACGCAGGCGGCAGGGTATCGGCAGTTGCCGGCGCTCACCCAGGCGCGTTACCTGACTCTGCAACAGGATAGTCAACTGCTGACGGACAAATGCGCCACGCTCAGCCGCAGCACCGCGCGCTTTATCGCGGCGGCGCAGGCCGATCAGGAAGACTACATGGAGTAGCGCTGCGGTGTGCCTGTCGGGCGTTCGCCACGGGCGCCCAAAAATTCTTTGCAGGATAACGATTTATCGCTCATCATTTGAAATGATGTTTCACTTTTATCCATCGAGCCCACCTTGATCCTGTATGCCGCACTGCGTCAGCGCGTGGAAAATACGCCCTGGTACGCCAAACGGAAAAGCTACCGCGTGCTGTTCTGGCGCGAAATCACGCCGCTGGCGGTGCCGATTTTTCTGGAGAACGCCTGCGTTCTGTTGATGGGGGTGCTGAGCACCTTTCTGGTGAGTTGGCTCGGCAAAGAGGCGATGGCCGGGGTGGGGCTGGCGGACAGTTTCAACATGGTGATCATCGCCTTTTTTGCCGCGGTGGATCTCGGCACCACCGTGGTGGTGGCCTTCAGCCTCGGCAAGCGCGATCGCCGGCGGGCGCGGGCGGCGGCGCGTCAGTCGCTGGTGCTGATGACCGGCGTGGCGCTGCTGTTGGCGGCGGGCATTCACCTGGCGGGCGAACCGATCATTGATGTGATCGCCGGCGCGGCCTCGTCTGAGGTGAAAGCGCTGGCGCTCTCTTACCTGCAAACCACGGTGTGGAGCTACCCGGCGGCGGCGATTGCGCTGATCGGCAGCGGCGCCCTGCGCGGCGCAGGCAACACCAAGATCCCGCTGCTTATCAATGGCGGCATGAATATCCTCAATATCATCATCAGCAGCATCCTGATTTACGGCATGCTGGGCTGGCACGGGCTGGGGTTCGTCGGCGCCGGGCTGGGGCTGACGATTTCCCGCTATATCGGCGCCATCGCCATCCTCTATGTGCTGGCGATCGGCTTTAATCCGGCGCTGCACATCACGCTGAAAAGCTATTTCACGCCGCTGAAGGTGAGCATCCTGTGGGAAGTGCTGGGGATCGGCATTCCCGCCAGCGTCGAGTCGGTGCTGTTCAACGGCGGCAAACTGTTGACGCAGATGTTCGTCGCCGGCATGGGCACCAACGTGATCGCCGGTAACTTCATCGCCTTCTCCATCGCTTCGTTGATCAACTTGCCGGGCAACGCGCTGGGCTCGGCTTCGACCATCATCGTCGGCCGGCGGCTCGGCAAAGGCGAGATCGGTCAGGCGGAACGGCAGCTGCGCCATATTTTCTGGCTGTCTACCCTCGGGTTGACCGCTATCGCCTGGGGTACGGCGCCGTTGGCCGGGGTGTTCGCCGCGTTTTATACCTCGCAGGATGACGTGAAAACGGTGGTGAAAACCCTGATTTGGCTCAACGCCGCCTTTATGCCGATCTGGGCCGCTTCCTGGGTGTTGCCCGCCGGGCTGAAAGGCGCGCGCGACGCCCGCTTCGCCATGTGGGTGACGATGCTTGGCATGTGGGGCTGCCGCGTGGTGGCGGGCTACGCGCTGGGTATCGAACTGGGCATGGGCGTGGTGGGTGTCTGGTTGGGGATGTTCCTTGATTGGGCGGTGCGCGGCGCCTTGTTCTACTGGCGCATGGTCAGCGGGCGCTGGCTGTGGAAATATCCGCGGGCCAAACGCCGGGAGGCCGGGTAACGTCGGCCGCGGGGCACCGGCGAGATGGCCTCAGTATAAAAGCGTCATCGCGCTGAAGAACAGCAGCGTCAACGCGATGATGATGACGTTTTGCGTGGCTTTGCGCACCAGCTTGCTGGCGCTCAGGCGGCTGTCGATGACGTAGAGCAGCGGCACCATCAGCAGCACATAGGCGAACATCAACATGGCGGTAAAGGGCTGCAGATTCATTCATGTTCCTCCTGTGCGCTATCATGGCCGACCAGATGCACCAGCACCGCCTTCGGCTGATGCGGTAAACCAATAAAGGGCGGGGTGGCTGGGGAGTCCGCCGTGAACGGCAGACCGGCGCGTCGCGTTTTCACCGCCGCTTGCAGGATCTTCTTTCGATGCTTCCGAGTATGGTCGACCATGCGCCTCCGAATAGAGCCGCCCGAAGGCGGCCGATCGTTGTATTGCCCATTAAGCTGGAGAGGATCGCAGCCGCTGCCGGGGCCGCAGAGGTATAATATTGCGAATGATAACCATTATCAATGATGCGAGTGAAAAAATTAAGGGTATTGCGAGGGGACAGCCGGCGGGGCGGGAAAAGAAAAAGCACGCCTTGCGGCGTGCTTTGCGGGGTACTAACGGCGGTGGTTACTTCTGATCGGGCAGAGCGTAAGCGACCACGTAGTCGCCCAGCTTGGTGCCGAAGGAACCGTGGCCGCCGGCGTAGATCAGCACGTACTGCTTGCCGTTGACCTCATAGGTCATCGGCGTCGCCTGGCCGCCGGCCGGCAAGCGCGCTTCCCACAGTTTTTCACCGTTGGTCACGCTGAAGGCGCGCAGGTAGTTGTCTGCGGTGGCGCCGATGAAGAACACGTTACCGGCGGTGGTCACCGGGCCGCCCAGCATTGGCATGCCCATTTTGAACGGCAGCGGCAGCGGTGAGCTGTCGCGCACGGTGCCGATGCGTTTTTTCCACACGATGTCGTTGGTTTTCAGATCCACGGCGGAAATGTAACCCCAGGCCGGCTGTTTGCACGGCAGACCGAACGGCGACAGGAACGGATTCAGGGTGACGCCGAACGGCACGCCATACTGCGGCTGTACGCCGGACTCGGTGCCGCTGCCGCCTTTGTCGCCTTCCGGCGGCTCAATCGGGTTGCCTGGGCCGCGCGGGATCAGTTTGGAGACGAACGGTAGCGCGATCGGGTTGGCGATGGCGATTTCGCGATCGGTATCGACGGCCAGGCCGCCCCATTCGAACATGCCCAGGTTACCCGGGAACACCAGCGTGCCCTGCTCGGAAGGCGGAGTGAAGGTGCCTTCATAACGCAGGCTGTGGAACATCACGCGGCAGACCAGCTGATCATAGATGGTCGCGCCCCACATGTCGGCGCCGGTCAGTTTCTTCTCAGGACGGAAGGTCAACTCGGAGAACGGCTGGGTCGGCGACAGGCGATCGCCTTTGGCCGGGCCCTGCGGTACCGGTTTCTCCGGCGCCGGCACCACCAGTTCGCCGTTGGTGCGGTTCAGCACGAAGATGTTGCCGGTTTTGGTCGGCACATAGATAACCGGCACTTTTTTACCGCTCTTGTCGGTAATGTCCGCCAGGGTCGGCTGCGCCGGCACGTCCATATCCCACAGGTCATGGTGGACCGTCTGATAGAACCAGGCCAGTTTGCCGGTGGAGGCGTTCAGCGCCAACAGGCCGCTGGCGTAGCGTTCCATTTCCGGGGTGCGATCGCCGCCCCAGATGTCCGGAGTGGAAACGCCCATCGGCAGGTAAACGATATCCAGCTTGGCGTCATAGGCGGCAGGCGCCCAGGAGTTCGGCGAGTTCGGCACGAAGTGGTGCTCGTCCGCCGGGATGGCGTTCGGATCTTTCGCGCCCGGATCGAAGGCCCACAGCAGCTTGCCGCTGTTGATGTCGAAGCCGCGGATCACGCCGGAAGGCTCGCGGTTGGAGTAGTTGTCGGTCACGGCGCCGGCGATGACGATCACTTTATCGGTGATCACCGGCGGCGAGGTCGGCTCGTAGTGGCCCGGCGTCGCATACGGCATGTTGCTCTGCAGGTTCAGCTCACCGTTGTTGGCGAAATCCGGGCAGGGTTTGCCGGTTTCGGCGTCCAGCGCAAACAGGCGGCCGTCGTTGACCGGCAGAATGATGCGGCGTGAACACATCGCCGGTGCGGCATCGCCGGCGGCGCCTGCGGCTGCGGCGGTTTCGTGGTAAGACACGCCGCGGCAGGTGATGTGCTGGAAGGTTGGGTTGTATTTCAGCTGCGGATCAAACTTCCATTTTTCTTTACCGGTGGCGGCATCCAGCGCGAACAGCTTCTGGTGCGGCGTACACATGTAAAGGGTATCGCGGATCTTGATCGGCGTGACTTCGTTGGTGATCTCACCCGGATCGTTGGCGGTCTTCAGATCGCCGGTCTGGAAACGCCAAACCTCTTGCAGCTGGCCAACGTTTTTGTCGTTGATCTGGCTCAGCGGCGAGTAACGGGTGCCTTCCTGGGTGCGGCCATAGGCCGGCCAGTCGGCGCCGGTGGCGTCTTTCGGTTGTACCTGGGCGGCGTCGAGGGTGCCGTTAATCTCTTGCGGATCGTTGAACACGGCATAGGCCAGCGCGATGACGGTGATCGCCAGCGCCGCGCTCAGCGCGCCGTAGGCGAATTTGCCGTTGGCCACCAGCTTGCGATAGATAAACGGCAACACCAGCCACAGGCCGAAGAAGAAGGTGACGTCCAGGCGCGGCGTCAGCGCCCAGAAGTCCGGCCCCACTTCCCACAGGGCCCAAATCGTGGTGCCCAGCAGGAATACCGCGTACAGCAGCAGCGCGGTGGCGCGGCGGCGGAACAGCAGCCAGGAGGTCGCCAGCAGCACCAGCCCGGCGATGATGTAATACAGCGAACCGCCCAACTTGGCCAGCCAGATGCCGCCGCCGAGCAGATAAAGCCCGCTCAGCGCGGCAAACAGCGCCGTTATGACGATAAGCGGCGATAGTGACGCTTTATTTTGCATAGCAATACCCTTACCAAAAATGAAAGTCCCCGATTTAGAGATTAAGCCAAATCGGAAAAAACACGCGGTTTCTCCCTATTATTTCAGCGAGAAGCCGCTAGGGTGACGTAAAACCCATCCCGTTTTTTAACCTTAAGGTGCTTTGCCTTATTCAAAGCGATAAGACAAGGTGGCGCCGCCACCCCAGTTGCGCCCCGGCGCCGGCTCGAAGTAGCGGCCGTTGCCTTCGTTGACGATCACCGAACCGACGTATCGGCGATCGAAAACATTGTCCACCCGGCTGAACACGTCCAGCGCCCAGCGGTTCCAGGTAAAGCGATAACCGGCGTTTACGCCGGCCACGGTGTAAGAGGGAGCCTGCGCGCTGTTGGCGTCATTGGCCTGAATGTCGCTCATGTAGCGTAGCTCCGCGCCGGCGTGCCAGCCTTCCGGCGGGGCATAGGCCAGCGAGGCGTAGCCCATGTTGCGGGCGATGCCCGGCAGGCGATTGCCGGCGGGGGTACAAACGGCTTTGCCGCACATATCGCTGCGGTAGGTGGCGTCCAGCAGCGTCCAGGCCATATGCAGACGCCAGTCCAGCGCAAACTCCTGATCCAGCGCCAGCTCCAGGCCGCGCCGCCGGGTTTTGCCGGCGTTGGCGTAGCTGGTGCGCCCACCGCTGCTTTCCGCCACCACCAGCTCGTTGTCGGTATCGGTCTGGAACAGGGCGGCGCTCACCAGGCCGTTGCCGAGGCGCAGTTTGCTGCCCAGTTCGACGGTGTCGCTGGTGGACGGCTGCAGGCCGATGTTCAGGCCGGCCTGGCCGTCGGGGCGGTAGGAGAGTTCGTTGATGGTCGGGGTTTCAAAGCCGCGGCCGGCGGAGAGATAAACGTTCCACGCCGGATTGATTTTATAGTTGAGCGAACCCATCGGCAGCCACTGGTGGTAGCGTTTGCTGCCGCTGTCGTCGCCGTTGCGCGGCGTGATGTAGTAGTCGGTCGAGTCGAAGCTGACCGTGCTGTAGCGCAGGCCGGCGTCCAGCGTCCAGTGCGGCGTCAGTTGCCAGGAGGTTTGCAGGTAAGGATCCAGGTTCCAGATGCGGTTTTTCTCGTTGCGCCGCTGGTCGCCTTTCTCGCCGTAGTCCACTGTGCCGTCTCGCAGAATAAAGTTTTCAAACCCCTGCCGGCGTTCGGTCATGGTTTCATAATCCAGACCGCCGATCAGTGTTACCGGTAACGATGCGAGAGTATCCTCATGCTTCCAGCGAGTGTCAATGCCCTGATATTTTCTTTCCAGCACGATCACCCCGCCGGCGTGGGTAGGGTTGAGCTGCGGCCCGCGTGGAATGGATTGGTACTGCGTGGTGTGGCGCTCGCCGTGGTAGGCGGTCAGCGTCAGTTCGTCGCGCTCGCTCATCTGGCGCTGATAGCGCAGGCCAGCCTGGGTCTGATCGAGCGATTTGCGGGTGTTGTATTGATCCGCGCGCGGCGCCTGGCGCGGGTTTTCCTTCCATTCCGCTTCGGTCAGGCCGCCCGGATCGCCGGCGTCAATGGAGACGCTGTTGAACATCAGTGTCAGGGTACTGACGTCGTCCAACCGCACGCCGAGCTTGCCGTTGCCGAGGTTTTTCCGCGCGGCGCTGTGATCGCGATAGCCCTGAGTGGTGAAGCGGGTGCCCGAGATGGCGTAGTTGACGTCGCCGGCCTGGGTGCCGTCGCCGGTGGCGCCGGTCGCTTTCACCCCGTAGCGCCAGGTGTTGTCGCTGCCGAAATAGCTGCCGGCCTCCAGCGTTGGCGGCTGGGCGCCGGTCTGGGTGTCAACGTTGATCACCCCGCCCGAAGCGTTGCCGTACAGCGCGGAATAGGGGCCGCGCAGCACCTCGATGCGCTCGACGGAGTTGATGTCGATGTTGGAGGTTTGTCCCTGGCCGTCGGGCATGGTGGCGGGGATGCCGTCGACGTACATGCGCACCCCGCGCACGCCGAACATCGATCGGCTGCCGAACCCGCGTATCGACAGCTGCAGATCCTGCGCATAGTTTTGCCGGTTTTGAAGCTGCAGACCCGGCACGCTGCCAAGGTTTTCCGACAGGTTAATCTGCGGTGCGGCGTTGCGCAGGTCTTGCCCGTCGATCACGCTGACGGACACTGGCGATCCCAGCTCGGTCAATCCGATGGGTTGCGCCATTACCACCAGCGTATCGCTGTCTTTCTGATCCGCTGCCAGGGCCGAACCGATGCAGACCGGCTGCAGCAATAACAGGGTTGCCGAGGTCAAGACGGGACGTTTTTTATTCATCAGATAATTCTGCCAATAATGCTGAAAGAGTTGCCCGCAAGTGGGCGAAAATAGCCATTTGTGACTCCCTGTACTGGCATTCAATGGGAGGGAAACTGCATCCTGCAACGAGTATAGGATATTCCGACACCGTACGCTTTGGAATAGCGCAACTGAAAGATGCGTGTTTTCATTTAAGAAGATTCTCTTTTTTATCGCTTTTCCTGCGATGCCTTTAAATTAAATTTATTTATATTAAATATATTCCTATCTTTGTTTTTAATTTATTTGCAATAGTTATTTTATTTGTGAATGAAAAATCAATAATCATTTTTAAATGATAGGTAATTCACCATGTTTTTGTTTTTATTGATTTTAGTTTATTTATTTTTTTTGTGCCTTTATTTTTTGCAAAAATAAAATAATATTCGCTCTAACGTTTTTTAAGTTTTCACCTAACAGCTCAGTCGCATAACCGTCACGGTATTTATGCCATGCATAAATATCTATTCATATATTGTTGGAATATATTAAAAGGGAATTGATTCATGGGCGCGATCATCGCTTCACCCTATACCCACACGTTTTGGAATGAATACGTCCTCAATCCACGCTCCTGCGAGTACAACCTGGTGCTGGATCAGACCATTGAGGGGGCGCTGGACGTCGATCGACTACGCGCGGCGGTTGACGGAGTGTGCCGGGACTATATTCTGTTTCACCATGTCCTCGATGACAGCTCGCCGCAATTACGCTGGGTAAAGACGGAGAAGAAAATTGCGTTGGAAACGTTCAATGCCGATTGCGATGTCGGTCAGCTCATCAACATGCCGTTCGATCTCCGGGAGGGGCCGTTGTGCCGCTTTTACCTTATTGAACTGGCTCCCCAGCGTTATAACTTGATCATTGTCGTTCATCACATCTTGATCGACGGTCTCTCCGGACAGGAGTTCTACAGCGCTATTTCCGCTTATTACCATCGCGGCGCGGCAGTGACGCCGCCGCAGGAGAATAAAGCGGACCTTTGCGCATTATACCGGCGCTATGAGGCGGATATCGCGGCGTTGAAGCAAGACTTCGGTTCCGCGTCATTCTGGGGCGACACGCTGGCCGAGTGCGCGCCGCGCGTGGCGTTGCCTTATCTCCCCGGCGCACACTCTGAAGCGTACGGCGCCGGCGAAGTGCGCTTTTCGTTACCGTTTGCCGAGTGGCAGGCGCTGAAGGCCGGCGTCAGGTATGCCAATCCCTTCCTGATATTCAAAACGCTGTGGGCGTTGCTGATCGCCCGGCAATCCGCGCAGGACACGGTGCATATCGGTTATCCCGTCGCGCCCGACGGCGGCGAGCCGCTGTTCTTCGGCGCCCAGGTCAACACCGCGGTGTTTCCCTTAACGCTCGCTCCGGGGGTGACGTTCAACCAGCTGTACCGCGCGACGCTGGCCTACAGCAAAGCGCTCAAGGCGACGGGCAAGCTGCGGCACAGCCAATTGCCGGTTTATGACATGCTGAGCCTTAGTCCGGTGCGCGAGCTGAACGTCAATTTCACTCAGGCTTACCTGAAAGATGCGCCGCTGGCGTTCGATGGTTGCCGCATCGACGTCAATCATCGGTTCAATGTCGATCTGGCCGGTTCGGAACTGCTGCTGGAGTATCAGCCGACCGAGCTGGCCTTTGAGTTTCGCCTGCGTTACCGCACCGATCTGTTCGACGCCACGCAAATGGCGGAGATGGCGGAGCAGTATCTCGGGTTATTGCAGCGTGCGTTAACCGAACCGGATGCGCCGATAGCCGCCTGGCCGCAGCTCACGGCACAACAGGCAGTGCGCTGCCGCGACGCCTGGGAGAGCAGGCCTGAAACGGCCGCCCCAGGGGCGACACTGCTCGACGGCGTGGCTCGCCAGACGCGCCGTCATCCTGAACGCATCGCCGTAACCGATGCCAACGGCTCGCTCAGCTACCGCCAACTGGCACAGCGCAGCGATCGCCTGGCGTTACGGCTGCGGGAAGAATATCGCCGGTTGCGCGGCGCAGCCATGCCGCCAGAGACGCTGATCCCGCTGTATCTGCAGCGCAACGCGGAAGCGGTGGTGGCGATGCTGGCCATCATGAAGGCGGGCGGCGCCTATGTGCCGCTGGATCCCGCGGCGCCGGCGCAGCGCCTGGAATATATTCTGCAAGAGGTGAACAGCCCCATCGTCCTGACGGAAAGCGCATTGCAAGGGGAGGCGCGGCGTCTGGCGCCGGACGGCGTTTGCCTGGCGGCAGATGAACCGCTTGCCGATGCGGATGCCGCGAGCCTGCCGAATGTCGAAGCCCGGCAATTGGCCTACGTGATTTACACCTCCGGCACCAGCGGGCGGCCGAAGGGCACGCTATGTGAACACCGGGGCGCGGCCAACATGGTGCGGGGTCATACGCAGCGTTTGCTGCGCAATGAATCGGGCGCGCTCAACTGCCTGCAGTTCGCGTCGCTGGCCTTTGACGCGCACGTGTTTGAAGTGTTCATGGCCCTGAGCAACGGCCACCGGCTGTTCATCGCGGGCGAGGCGCAGCGATGCGATCCGGCGCTGTTGTGCGGCCAAATGGCGGCCTGGGGCATCGAAGCCTGTTTCCTGCCGCCGGCGCTGCTGGGCACTTTGCCTGAACTTCCGCCTTCGGTGCGCTATCTTGCGACCGGCGGGGAGGCGACCGCGCAGGAGGCGCTCGACCATTACCTGGCCGGCGGCATGCAGGTCGCCAACATGTACGGGCCGACCGAAGCCTCGGTCAGCGCCAGTCTGAATATCTATCGCCGCAACGGCGCGCGCAATATCGGCCACGCCATCGCCAATATGCGTTGTTATGTGGTTGACGAGCATGACAATCTAATGCCGCTGGGGGCGGAGGGCGAGCTGTGTCTGGCCGGCATCGGCCTGGCGCGCGGATACCTGAACTTGCCGGGGCTGACGGCGTCGGCGTTCGCTGTCAATCCTTTTGAACTTCGTGAGCCTTACCGGCGCCAGTATCGCACCGGCGACCGGGTACGGCGCTTGGCCGACGGCAGCCTGGAGTACCTTGGGCGGCACGATCAGCAAATCAAGATCAATGGTTATCGCATCGAGTTGGGCGAGATCGAAATGCAGCTGCGCGCACTGCCCGAGGTGGCCGAGGCGGTGGTGACCCTGCGCCCCGGCACGACGGACCAACTGGCGGCCTGGTATGTGCCGAAGCCCGGCGCGACGCCGCAGGCCGGCGACCTCTTGCAACGCCTGGCGGCGCAGCTGCCGCATTATATGTTGCCGTCGGCGCTGTCGGCGCTGTCGGCGCTGCCGCTGACGGTGAGCCGCAAGGTCGATCACCGGGCATTGCCGGAACCGCTGCCGGTCGAGCGGCAAACGGCGTTTCGCCAACCGGGCACGCCGCTGGAGACTCAGCTTTCTACACTGTTCAATCGGCTGCTGGGCGGCCATGTCGGCATGGACGACAACTTCTTCCGCCTCGGCGGCAACTCCATTATGGCCATCAGGCTGTGTCACGAAGTGAATAAATTGCCGGGGGCGAAGATCTCGGTGCTGACGTTGAATCAGCATCCGACGGTGGCCGCGCTGAGCGAGCATATCGCCGCTCAACGGCAGGCGCCGTCGGATGAGCCGCCCATCCTCCCCGGCGAGCTGCGGGAGGGGCCGTTGTCGCTTCAGCAGTCGCGATTGTGGTTTGTTCAGCAACTGTCGGCGGACGCCACGCACTATCTGTCGCCGGTGCTGCTGCGGCTGGCGCCGGACATCGATGACCAACGTTTTGCGGACTGTCTGCAGGCGATCGTCGAGCGCCACCAGATCCTGCGTAGCCTGATTCGCCAGAATGAGCGGGGCGAAGCCAGCCAGTGGGTCAGCGACGCCGTGCTGCCGGTGCCTTTGCTGACGGTGAGCGGCGCTGAGTTTGACATGGCGCTGGCGCAGGCCTGCAGCCGGCCGATGGATTTGACGCGCGAGCTGCCGCTGCGCGCCACGCGCTACCGTTACCGCGATGCGGCGGGCGGGGAAACGGCCGTATGCCTGTTGGTGTTCCATCACATCGTCTTTGACGGCTGGTCGCTTGAGGTGCTGCTGCAGGAACTGGACGCGCGCTATCGGGGCGTGCCGCCTGCGCTGCCGGAGCCCGCGCTGCAATACCTCGACTATGCCTGCTGGCAACAAGCGCCGGAAAATGTGCAGCGCCGGGCCGACGAATTGGCCTTTTGGCGGCGAGAGCTGGCGGGCTGGCAGCCGCTCTCGCTGCCGGTGGATTTTTTGCGGCCGGCGGTCTTCGACGTGCGCGGCGACAACAGCGAAGTGGCTCTGCCGGCGGCGCTGGTGAAGGCGCTGGAGGCGTTGGCGCGCCGAGAGGGCGTGACGCTGCATGCGGTAATGTTGGCGGGGTTCATGCTGTTGCTTTCCCGCTACAGCGGTCAGAACGATGTGATGGTGGGCACGCCGCTGGCGAACCGCAATCGCCCTGAGCTGGAGAATCTGATCGGATTCTTTGTCAATACGCTGCCTCTGCGCCGGCAGATTGACCCCGGCTATCGTGTCGCTGAGTTTGTGCGGCAGGTCGCGGCTACGACGCTGCGGGCGCAGCAGCATCAGACGCTGTCGCTGGAGGCGCTGGTGGACGATCTGGCGCTGCCGCGCGACTTTTCGCGTCATCCGCTGTTCCAGGTCATGTTCGCGCTGGAGGGCGAGAGCGGCGCACCGGCGCGTCCGGAGTGGCTGTCGGTGGTCGATCTGAGCGCTTATGAGCGCACCGCCAAGTTCGATCTGACGCTCACGCTGACGCCGCAGGAGGGACAGATGCGCGCGCGCTTCAACTTCGCGTCGGCGCTGTTCAGCAAAGCGTCGATGGATCGGTTGGCCGGCTACTACCTCGCCCTATTGCAACAGATGGCGCGCCACGATGACTGGCCGCTGGAAAATATTCGTCTGCAGCCGCAGAGCCCGGCGCTGCCTGCGGCGCCGGCCTTTAGCTATGCGTTTGAGCGCAGCCTGCAACAGGATTTCGTGCGGCATGCGCAGCGCAATCCGCAGGCCGTCGCGGTGATCGACGCGCAGGGGGAAATGACGTACGGCGAACTGCACGAGGCGGCGTTAACGCTGGCCACTCAGCTGCGTGTGCAGGGCAAGATGACCGGCGACGCCATCGCCGTCGTCGCCGACAAGGGGCGCCGGCAGCCGATCGCCCTGTTGGCGGCGCTGATGTGCGGCAAGGCGTTTTTGCCGATGGAGGCGACATGGCCGCCGCAGCGGCGGCTGAAGGTGATGGCGCAGGCCGGCATCAATACGTTGCTCAGCGATGCGCCCTGGGCCTGCGACGAGATCAACCTGGTCGAACTGAATGCCGGCGGGCTGGCGGCGCAGTTGCCGCTGCCGGAGAGGCGTCTGCCGGCGGTGGAGGCCGGTCCTGACAGCCTGGCCTATATCATTTTCACTTCGGGCTCGACCGGCACGCCCAAGGGCGTGGCGATCCAACATCGCAGCGCGGTGAACATGCTGGAAGGCGTTCGGCGGTATTTTGGGTTCAACGAGCGGGATCGCAGCCTGGCGCTCAGCGCGTTGAGCTTCGATCTGGCGATCTTCGATATTTTCAGCCCGTTGAGCGCGGGCGGCGCGGTTGTGATGCCGGCCGAGCGAGATCGGGTCAATCCGCAAGCCTGGTATCAGCTGATGATGACACATCGAGTGACGCAATGGTTGAGCGCACCGGCGCTGATGGAGCTGTTGCTGGACTATGTAAACGGCGCGGGGCTGGCGGCTGGGCCTGCGCCGGCGCTGCGGGCGGTGATGGTGGGGGGCGACTGGATCGCCACCTCGCTGCCGGAACGCTGCCTGGCCTGGGCGCCGCACGTCCGCTTCTGCAGCGCCGGCGGCGCGACGGAGGCGGCGATCTTCACCATGCTTTATGAGGTGCCGCGAGGCGAGAAAATTCGCTCGGTCAGCATCCCTTACGGTAAACCGTTGCCGCACCAGCGTTGCTACATTCTGGATGCGGAGCGGCGGCCCGCGGCGCCGGGCGTGCGCGGGGAGATCTATCTGGCCGGTGAAGGGTTGGCGCGCGGGTATTACGGCGATCCGCAACGCACCGCCGAGAGTTTCTTCTGGCATGAGGAGCTGCAGGTGCGGGTGTATCGCACCGGCGACGCGGGCCGGTGGCTCGAGGACGGCAATGTGGAGTTCCTGGGGCGTCTCGATCAGCAGGTCAAGCTGAACGGCTACCGCATCGAGCTGGGTGAAATAGAGCATGCCGCGCTTGCCTATCCGGGGGTGACCGCCTGTTGTTGCGTGCTCGTCACCGACCCTCAGCCCTGTCTGGCCGCTTACTTCGTTGCCGATGAGGCGATCGCCCCGCAGGATTTGGCGCAGCATTTGAGCAGCCAACTGCCTCCTTACATGGTACCGCAGGCGCTGATGCAGCTGGCGCAGCTGCCGCTGACCGAAAACGGCAAGATAGCCCGACAGGCGTTGCCGCCGCCGAAAAGAGCAGCGCGCGAGTTCGTCGCGGCGCAGAACGAGCGGGAGAACGCTTGCCTGGCAGTGTGGCGCGATCTGTTGCAGCGGCAGGATATCGGCGTGGAGGACAATTTCTTCTCGCTGGGCGGCAATTCCCTTCTGGCGATCCAGGCCTGTTACCAGATCGGTCAGCGGTTGGGGGGCGAGGTGACGTTGAGCGAGCTGGGCCGGTTCCCGACGATCCGTTCATTGTGCCGTGCGTTGCTGCGGCAGGGGCAGGGCGCCGCGCCGATGTCGATCCCGCCGCTGCGGCAACGCGAGTATCCGCTCTCCGCTTCACAGCTGCAGCTGTGGTTTATCGAGAACCTGAACGGCGGCGGCAATCTTTATCATGTGCCGATGCTGTTCCGTCTCGGCGAGGAGGTCTGTCTGACGGCTTACGAGCGCAGTCTGCAGGCGATCGTCGCCCGGCATCAGGTGTTGCACAGCCTGATTGCCCAGAAGCCGTCCCAACTCGCCGTCGCCCGTGCCTGTGAACAAACGCTTTCGCTGGAGCGCGTGGCGCTGGAGGCGGTGAGCTGGCCGGACAGACTGCGGCAGGATATCGATCGGCCGTTTGCCCTGGAGGCGGAGTTGCCGATCAGGGCGAGCGTTTACCAGGTGGCGCAGCCTGATGGCGGGCGGGTGACTTACAGCCTGATCCTGGTGCACCACCTGGCGTTTGACGGCTGGTCGCAGCCGGTGCTGCTGCAGGAGTTGGATACGCTGTATCAGGCGCAGCGGCAAGGGCGGGAGGCTGAGCTGGCGGCGTTGCCGCTGCAGTATGGCGACTATGCCGTCTGGCAGCAGCGCTGGTTGGACTCCGCGCTGGCGGATGAGGCGAAAGCGTATTGGCGACAAGCGCTGGATGGGTGGCAGGCACTGGAGATGCCGCTCGATTTCGTGCGGCCGGCGCGCTTCGATCATCGCGGCGCCAATCACGTCATCGCGCTGCCGGAGGTCCTGACGATGCAGGCGACGCAGTTCGCCCGGCGGCAAGGCGTCACGCCGTTTGCGCTGTATCTTGCGGCCTTTAAGCTGCTGCTCGGTTACTTCAGCGGCCAGCAAGACATTCTGGTCGGCACGCCGGTCGCTAACCGGCCGGTGGCGGAGACCCGCTCGGCGATCGGATTCTTCGTCAATACGCTGCCGTTGCGCTCGCAAATAGACGATGCGGCGTCGCTGAACGATTATGTGCATCGGGTCTTTGACGGCGTGCTGCAGGCGCAGCGGCATCAGAATTTACCGTTGGATCAGTTGATTGAACTGCTGCAGGTGCCGCGCGATCTGTCGCGCCATCCGCTGTTTCAGACGCTGTTTGCGCTGGAAGAGGCGGGTGAAGCGCCGGCCTGGCTGGCGCCGCAGGATCTGTTGACCCACTATCAGGCGGCCAAATTCGATTTGACGCTGAGCATCCAGTCGGCGCCGCAAGGCGGCAGGGCGATCTTCAACTATGCCACCGCCCTGTTTGCACCGGCCACGCTGGCGCTGTTGGGTGAGTATTATCTGACGATCCTCACGCAGATCGTCAATCACGGCGAGCAGCGCGTCAGTCAGTTGGCGCTGGTATCGGCGAGTGAAACGGCGCGGCAGCGCGCCTTCCGTCAATCCTGTCCGCCGGCCTACGATTTCGAACGCGCCATCCATCATGATTTTATCCGTCAGGCCGAGCGCCATCCGCAGCGGGTAGCGATCGTCGATGAATGGGGTGAGCTGAACTACGGCGAGTTGTATCGGCGTGCGTTGGCGCTGTCGTTGCAGCTGCGTGAGCACACGGATATGCGCGGCGGCACCATCGCAGTGATGGTGGACAAAGGGCGGGCGCAAATCATTGCGGTGCTGGCGATCCTGATGGCCGGCAAGGCCTATTTGCCGCTGGACGGCGCCTGGCCGGAACGCCGCCGTCTGGATATCGTCGCGCAGTCGCAGACCCGGATTATCCTCAGTAGCCGGGCGTGGGCGGCCCACGGTGACGCCAGACTGTTGACGATCGATCCGCAAGGTGCGGTCAACGCGTTACCGCCGGCGGCGCCGGGTGAGCCGGTCTTGCCGGCGCCTTCCGCGCTGGCCTATGTGATCTTCACTTCCGGTTCTACCGGCACGCCGAAAGGGGTGGCGATAGAACATCGCGGCGCGGTGAACAGCATCATCGATACCTTGCACCAGCTGGAACTCGGCGCGGACGATCGCGGGTTGGCGCTCAGCGCGCTGAGCTTCGACATTTCAGTGTTCGATATTTTCGGCCTGCTGTCGGTGGGCGGCGCCATCGTGATGCCGTCCGAAACCGAACGCTATCAGCCGGAGGCGTGGCATCGGTTGTTGATGACTCAGGGGGTGACCTTCTGGAATTCCGCGCCTTCGGTGATGACGCTGCTGGTGGAGCAGCTGGAGTCCGCCGCGTCGCAGGCGCAGTGGCCGCATCTGCGCAACGTGGTGCTGGTGGGCGAGGTGATCTCGCGTTCACTGCCGGCGCGCATTCGCCAATGGCGGCCAGGGTGCCGGGTAGTCAGCGCCGGGGGCGCGACCGAAAGCTCCATTTGGTCGATTTTGTACGATATTCCGCAAACGCCGATCCTGGCGCCCAGCGTGCCTTATGGCCGGGCGATGGCTCATCAGCGTTTCTATGTGCTGGATCGCCATCTGCGCGTGTTGCCGCCCTGCTTACCGGGGGAGCAGTACATCGGTGGGGCCGGCGTGGCGCGCGGCTATTACCGCAATCCGTCGCTGACCGAGGAAAAATTCATCTACCATCCGGAATTGGGGGAGCGGCTTTATCGCACCGGCGATGCCGGGCGCTATTTGCCGGACGGCAATCTGGAGTTCCTCGGCCGTATGGATTTTCAGGTGAAAATCAATGGCTACCGCGTCGAGCTGGGGGAGGTCGAGCAATGTGCGCTGGCGTTCGGCGCGATCAAATCCTGTTGCGCCGTGGTGCTGTCAGAGGCGCATCGGCAGCGTCTGGCGCTGTATTACGTCAGTGAGGCGCCGCTGGAGGAGTCGGCGCTGCTGGCCTTTATGAGCGGGCAATTGCCGCTATACATGCTGCCTGCGGCGCTGGTGCGGCTGGAAGCGTTGCCGTACAACTCCAGCGGCAAGCTGGATCGCAAGGCGTTGCCGGCGCCGACGGCGAATGCGCCGCAGGCCTATGTCGCTCCTGCGAACGCGCTGGAGCAGCAGTTGTGCGGATTGTGGCAGGAGGCGCTGCAGTGCGAGCAGGTCGGCATGACGGACGATTTCTTCCTGCTGGGCGGCACCTCGATCAAGGCGATCTCCCTGTGCGTCGGCATGGGGGCGCTGATGGCCGCGCCGGTGCCGGTGGTGCAGCTGTTGCAAAGCCGCACCCTGAAAAATCTGCTGGCTGCCAACGAGCGCCGCTTGGTCTTGCCGCTTAATCGTTGGACAGAAGGGGCGCCGGTCGTATGGATGATCCACCCGGCGCTGGTGGGCGCGGAGGCGTTTCATGCTTTCGCTCAGCCGTTGCAAGGGAGACTCAATTGCTATGGCGTCGATAACCACAATCTTTACCATCAACCGACCATCGACTCGCTCGGCGAGCTGGCCGAACGGTATCTGAGCGACATGATTGCCGCCGGCCTGTTGCAAGGCGCCGGGCCGTTGCGCATTCTCGGTTGGTCGCTTGGGGGGATTATCGCGCTGGAGATCGCCGCGCGCCTCGAGGCGCGCGGCTGCCGTAACGTGCAGCTGTATCTGCTGGACAGCTTCTATCAGCAGGCTACGGCGGAGTGGCCGCTGGAGCAACTGCTGCCGGCGCTGGGCATCGAGGGAGAGGCGGCTGCCCGCGCCATCGCCGCCGGGCAGGCGGAGCGGCGGCTGTCTGAGGGAAGGCTGAGCCGCAGATTGCAGACCACGAAAGTGACGTTGTTTAAGGCGACGGAGGGTAACCCGCAGCTGCCGGAGGCGATCACGGCGCCGCTGCTGGCGCTGGAGGATAACGGGCTGGGCGACGTTTGCGAACGGCTAAAGGTCATCCCGCTGGCTTGCCATCACCATAATATCTTGCTGTGTGAGGAGACGATCGGCAACGTACTCAATCAGGACGCCTGATTGACTCACCGGCTCCGTACAGGCAGGCGGAGCCGGCAAGCCAGGCAGGGGCCGAGGAAGACGAGGACTAACGCGGTCGCTTTCCTGTGCGCGCGTCAGCGGCAGCCGATATGGATAGCGACCGCATCAGGCATCCACGCCGCCAAGGCACAGGTATTTGATTTCGAGATAGTCCTCGATGCCGTACTTCGATCCTTCGCGGCCCAAACCGGAGTGTTTCATGCCGCCGAACGGCGCCACCTCGGTGGAGATCAGCCCTTCGTTGATGCCGACAATGCCGTACTCCAGCGCTTCGGCCACGCGCATCACTCGGCCGATATCGCGGCTGTAGAAGTAAGCGGCCAGGCCGAACGGCGTGTCGTTGGCCAGTTCGACGGCGTCGGCTTCCTGGCTGAAGCGGATCAGGGGCGCCACCGGGCCGAACGTCTCCTCGCGGAAGATTTTCGCCGCGCGCGGCACGTCGGTCAGGATGGTCGGGCTGAAGAAATTGCCGCCCAGCGCGTCAGGCTTGCCGCCCAGCAGCACCGAGGCGCCGTGCTCGACGGCGTCGGCGATATGCTCGCGCACTTTCTCCACCGCGTCCGGGTTAATCAACGGGCCGATGGTGACGCCGTCATCCAGGCCGTTGCCGACTTTCAGCTTGGCGACGGCGGCTTTCAGTTTGGCGGCGAAGGCATCGTATACGCCGTCCTGCACCAGAAAACGGTTGGTGCAGACGCAGGTCTGGCCGGCGTTGCGGTATTTCGAGGCGACCGCGCCGGCCACGGCGGCATCCAGATCGGCGTCGTCAAACACGATAAACGGCGCGTTGCCGCCCAGCTCCATGCTGGTTTTCTTGATGGTGGGCGCACACTGGGCCAGCAGCTGCGCACCGACTTCGGTGCTGCCGGTGAAGGAGAGTTTGCGCACGTCCGGGTTGGCGGTGAGTTCGCCGCCGATGCCTTTACTGGGGCCTGTTATCACGTTGCATACCCCGGCGGGCAGCCCGGCGCGCTCCGCCAGCACGGCGATCGCCAGCGCCGAGAACGGGGTCTGGCTGGCGGGGCGGATCACCCCGGTGCAGCCTGCGGCCCAGCCGGGGCCGGCTTTGCGGGTGATCATCGCCGCCGGGAAGTTCCACGGGGTGATGGCGGCGAACACGCCGATCGGCTCTTTTTGCACGATGATGCGGCGACCGGCCTGGGGCTGTGGAATGGTGTCGCCATACACCCGCTTGCCTTCCTCGGCGAACCATTCGATAAAGGAGGCGGCATAGGCGATTTCACCGCGGCTTTCGGCCAGCGGTTTGCCCTGTTCCGCCGTCATGATGCGCGCCAGATCTTCCTGATTTTCCATCATCAATTCAAACAGCCGGCGCAGCTTGCCGGCGCGCTCTTTGGCGGTTAACGCGCGCCAGGCGGGCAGCGCTTTTTTGGCGGCGGCGATGGCGCGTGCGGTTTCTTCGGCGCCGAAGGCCGGCACGTGGCCGATCCGTTCGCCGTTGGCGGGATTATGAATGGCGATCGAACGGCCTTCCTGGGCCGGCAACCATTGCCCGTCGATGTAGTTGGCCTCGCGGAACAGCGTGGGATCCTTGAGGGTAGCGCAGATACTGGTGCTCATGAGTCTCTTCCTTTGCTGAGTTCAACAGAGTGGTCTATCCCATACGGCTACCCTTTACCCTAGCAAATTTTGCCGCCGCCGTTTGCCCACGCGGCAACAAGATGGTGGTTTTCTTTATGCGCACCTTCTGTACAAAAAATATCCTTCGCCGGGCCGATACTGAAAGAGCAGGCATATGACCCTTTTCGATGTAATTAAAAGGAGTGTGCGAATGATGAAATCAGTGGACAGACATCTCGCGGCCTACGGCAGCGAAATGGATTTTTTGGCGTCGAGCATCGCCCTGATGGAATGGCAAGGGCGGCAGATTGACGCCGGGCAGGTGGCCGGCAATATGTCGGAGCAGCAAAGCCGCCTGTTCTTTGCGCGGTTGAATTATTTTCGTCAGCTTTATCAGGCCGCATCGGCGGCCGAACACAGCCTGTAATTTCCGAACCAGCCCCGCCGCAGCGGGGCTTTTCATTTCAGCGCTGCCACACCCCGGTCGCCAGCGTCGCCGGCGAATACTCCAGATTACGCCCCCGCCACGACAACGCCGCCGTAAAACGCCAGGCGCGGCGAACGTCAAACCGCCAATAGCGTTCCGCCCCTTCAACGCCGGGATGCCCCTCCGCTTGCCAGAGGATCTGCGTTTCCCCCTGCAGATGCAGCACGTCACCGCGTTCAAAATCGATGAACAGCAGCGCCGCCCGCGGTTCGGCCAGCAGATTGCCCAGCGTGTTCATATAGCGGTTACCGCGAAAGTCCGGCATCCACAACGTGTCACCTTCCAGGTGGATAAAGCCGGGGCGGCCGCCGCGATGGGAAATATCGACGCCGCCCTGCGCCAGTGCCAGGTGCGCGCAGCTGGCAACGAAGCTGGTATCCGCGGTGCGGATCAGCGCCTGCGCCGCCGCATCCAGCGAGACTAAATGCTCAACCGGCTGTGGCCGGCTGTCCACCGGGTAGAGTTCGCGGCGCTGAATGTACTGCGGGCAGTTACCGAAGCTTTGCTGAACGACGATCTCCACCCGGTTTTTGTCGGTGCGGCCGACGGTGCCGTTGGCGCGGTTGCGCCGCCGGTTGCTGAAATCCAGCCCGAGCGCGCCGACCGGTTTGCCGGGCAGCAACAGCGCCTGGGCGGGATCGTCGCTGCGACGCGGTGCGCTGATACGCAGGTGCGTGTCGTCCGGCGTGCGTAAAAATCCGGGCGGGCCGGTGAACAGGGTGGCGATGGGCCAGCCTTGTTCATCCAGCGTGGCGACGAACAGGTAGGGCAGCGTGGCGAAAAACGCGCGGTGCTGATCCGGCATCGCAGGGTAGATGCCACCGCCTACGCCGCCAAACCCGGCCAGCGTCTGTGCGCGCAGCTCATCGGGATGGAACAGTTGCGGGATCATGGCGTCAGCTCCCCGCCGGTTCCGGCAGGGCCGGCATGGCAAAGAAGCCGGGCAGTGCAGCGATGCGCGCCGCCCAGCGCCGTATCGCAGGGTAAGGCGACAGTGAAATGCCGCCTTCGGCCGCGACCGCCACGTAGCTGTGGCAAGCCAGATCGGCGATGGTCGGGTGTTCGCTGGCCAGGTAGTCGCGCTCGCTCAGGTGCTGTTCCATCTGCGGCAGAAAACGATCGCTGATTGCTCGCGCCGCCTGATAGTCCTCCGGCACGGCGAATTGGGCGATCAGTCGGCAAGAGGCCGGGCCGTAGCGGACTTCACCGGCGGCTTTGGAAAGCCAGGCCTGCACTCGCGCCGCCGCCGCCGGCTGTTCCGGCAGCCAGTGGCTGTCCGGCGCATAGCGCTTCACCAGATAGACCAGAATGGCGTTGCTATCGGCCAGCGTCAGATCGCCATCCTGCAAGACCGGGATCTGGCCGAACGGGTTGAGCTGGCGGAAGGCTGCGCTCTGCCGCACCTCCGCCGAGGCTTCGACCCATGCATAGGGCAGCGCCAGCATGCGCAGCAGCAACGCCACGCGATGAACGTGGCCGGAAAGCGGGGTGCCGTAGAGTGTGATGGTGGACATGGCGTTTCTCCTCAGTGCTTTTTGTCAGCATACTCTTGCGTTGAACGAGCGAAATCCGGCAATGTGGAAATTGATAATTTCACTTTTCGGAAGAATCTATGGATCGGCTAGACGAGTTGGCCATCTTCGTGGCGGTGGTGCAGCAGGGCAGCCTGGCGGCGGCCGGGCGCAAGCTGCGGCGTTCGGCGCCGGCGGTCACCCGGGCGATCGCCGCATTGGAACAGCGTTTCGGCACCCGATTGGTGGAGCGCACGACCCGGCGGCTGGCGCCTACCGAAGCGGGCGCGCGGCTGTTGGAGCGCGCGCAACAGCTGCTGCAGGATTATCAGGCGGTGGTGCAGGATACCGCCGAAGCACAGCTGAGCGGCTTGCTGCGCGTTACTTCGCCGGTGCAGTTCGGCCGCCGCTACGTGGCGCCGGTGGTGATGGCGTTTCTCGATGACTACCCGCAGATGCAGATCGAAATGGTATTGAACGATCGCAATCTCGATCTGATTGACGAAGGGTTGGATATCGCGGTGCGCATCGGTCATCTGCAGGACTCTTCCCGCGTGGCGCGGCGGCTGGGGCAGGTCAGCCGGGTGACGGTCGCCAGCCCGGATTACCTGGCGCGCTGCGGTGAACCGCGATCGCCGGCGCAGCTGGCGGAGCACGCCACCATCGTCGGCACCCAGCGGCCGTCGCTGCGCGAATGGCGCTTCGGCCCGCAGGAAAACGGCGAGCGCGTGCGATTGACTCCCCGGCTGTTGCTCAACGACGTGGAAGCGCAACTGCTGGCGGTGCGCGCCGGCAAGGGCGTCGCCCGGTTGCTCTCGTATCAGGTGGCGGACGATTTGGCCGCCGGTACGCTGGTGCGGCTGTTGACGGATCATGAGCCGTTGCCGATGCCGGTACAGCTGGTGGCGCAGCAGGCGCAGCACATGCCGCTGAAGGTGCGCGCCTTTTGGGATTATGCATTTGAACGGCTCAGCGCCTTGCCGCAAATTCAGCCGGACGGGCGGGGGAAATAAGCGCAAAAAGTTTCATGGGTTAAACTTTTTCATTATTCATCAGGTTTTATTTTACCGGGCGCGCATTGCTGATGCGCCCGTCTTGACAATAATGTTGCCGGTGCTAATAGTTAATTTACATTTTAAATAATAAACGAAGTTTAATATATGAAACCACTTGCGGGGAGTTATGATAACGGCGCCACGGTGGATAATGAAGCGGCTATTTTGACTTCATTTCAAACTCGCAGCGCGGCTGTTTATAAACAGACGCGCCATGAAAATAATATTGCTTATGGCAACGGCGAACGCGAAACATTTGATTGGCTCTATTCTGCCAAGCAGCATCAGGGGACGTTAATTTTTATTCACGGCGGTTATTGGCAATTCTGCGATAAGGCGGATTTCGCCTTTATCGCCGCCGAGCCGCTGGCGTTGGGTTTTGACGTGGTGTTGGTGGAATATGCGCTGGCGCCGGCGGTGGATCTCGACGAAATATGCCGACAGATCGGAATGGCGCTGGATGCCATTCAGCGCCGCCTGCCGCCGCACTACGCCCATCCGGTTTATCTGTGCGGCCATTCCGCCGGCGGGCAGCTGGCGGCGCTCTGGCAGCAGCATGCGTTGGTGGATGCCGTCTTTCCCATCAGCGGCCTGTTCGAGCTGGCGCCGCTGCAACAAAGCTATGTCAATCGGGCGCTGCAGTTGACTACGCGGCAAATTGAAACGCTCAGCCCGGCGCGCCGCCTGCCGACGCGCGGCAAGCCGCTTACGCTGTATTACGGCGCATTGGAGCTGCCGGAACTGAGAGGTCAGTCGCAACACTATCATGCAGCGCTGCGCCAACGCGGGCTGCCGGCTGAACTGGTCGCGGTGCCAGGCGCCAATCATTTTACCATTCTGGATGCGTTGTTCGCCGCCGACGGCGCGCTGCTTCGCCAACTTGACCACCACGGGAACCACTGACATGCGCGAGATTGTAGAGACCGGGTTGCCGGAGATCGGCCAGCCTTTTTCCTGGGCCACCCGGGGCGGCGGCATGCTGTTTACCGCTCACGGCCCGGTGCGGGCGGACGGCAGCATCGACACCGGCGCGGCGGAGCGACAGATTACGCTGACCTTCGATAATCTGGCGCAGACGCTGAAGGCGGCGGGCAGCCACAGCGATAAGGTGCTGCAGGTGATCGTGTATCTCACCGACGTCAACGACGTTAAATGTCTCGATGATATTTACCGGAAATACTTTAATTATCCTTATCCCAATCGCTCCACGGTCATCGTCGAAAAATTGGTGGTGCCGGGAATGAAAATAGAAATTACCGTCAGCGCCATCGCCTGATTTAATTTCTTCTTAAGTCAACCTTCATATTAATTCAATAACGAGTTAAGGATGCGTCATGTTTAAACAGATTGCACCTTCCGCCGCCGATCCTATTATGTCGCTGATGGAAGCCTATTTGCAGGATCCCAATCCGCAAAAAGTGAATTTAGGCATTGGGCTGTATTACGACCGACAGGGGAATATTCCGCTGATGCAGGCGGTTGAGGCCGCCGAGCAGCGGCTGCTGGCGCTGCGTCGCCCGCACGGTTATCCGCCGATCGAAGGTTCGCCGCAGTTCGCTCGCCAGGTGCAGTCGCTGCTGTTCGGTGAGCAACAGGCGGCCGAGATCGCCACGGTACAGACCGTCGGCGGCTCCGGCGCGTTGAAGCTGGCGGCGGATTTTTTGCGCCACTTTCTGGCGCGCGGTGAAATTTGGGTGTCCGATCCCACCTGGGCCAATCACTGGGCGATTTTCGAAGGCGCCGGGCTGCGGGTGAATACCTATCCCTACTTTGATGAAGCGGCGGGCGGCCTGCGTTTCGCCGCCATGCTCGACGCGTTGGACAGCCTGCCGCCCGGCAGCGTAGTCCTGCTGCATCCTTGCTGCCATAACCCGACCGGCACCGATCTGACGGCGGAGCAGTGGCGCGCCACGCTCGCCGTGCTGCAGCGGCGTAACCTGCTGCCGCTGTTCGACATCGCCTATCAGGGCTTCGGCGACGGGCTGGAGGAGGACTGCTTTGCATTGCGCCAAGCGCTGAAAACCGATCTGCCGTTTTTGGTCTGCAATTCGTTTTCCAAAAACGTCGCGCTGTACGGCCAGCGTCTGGGCGCGCTGTCGGTGCGCTGCGCCGACGCGGAAAATGCCGCCAACGTCAAAGGGGCGTTAAAAACGCTGATCCGCCGCAGCTACTCCTGCCCGCCGACGCACGGCAGCCAGATCGTGGAAACCCTGCTCGGCGACGCCGAACTCGGCGAGCTTTGGCGCAATGAGCTGGCGGAAATGCGCTCGCGCATCAAGCAAATGCGTGAACAGCTGGCCGCCGGGCTGGCGCAGGGCGGCTCTTCGCTGGATCACCGGCGCATTCTCGAGCAGCGCGGCATGTTCAGCTATACCGGCCTGAACGAAGCGCAGCTGCAGACCCTGCGGCAGCGCTACGCCATCTATCTGGTCTCGCCCGGCCGCATGTGTCTGCCGGGGCTTAACCCCGGCAACATTGACTACGTGACCGCCGCCATTCTCGACGTCACCCGTACCGCCTAACTCCGCCCGGGAGCACAGCCATGCCACAGATGAATGATTTTGAGCATATCGCCCGCCGTCAGGGCGGGTTGAACAAGCATCTTACCGCCGGACAGATGTCGATGCTGGCGATCGGCGGCGCCATCGGCACCGGGCTGTTTCTCGGCAGCGCCTACGCCATTCAGATGGCGGGGCCGTCGGTATTGCTGAGCTACCTGATCGGCGGCGTCATTGCGCTGCTGCTGATGGGCAGCCTGGCGGAAATGACCTCCGAACACCCGACGCCCGGCTCGTTCGGCGACTACGCCGAATTCTATCTCGGCCCGCTGTTCGGTTTTCTGGTGCGTTATTCTTACTGGTCCTGCGTGGTGCTGGCGGTGGGCACCGAAGTCACCGCCATCGGCATGTACATGCAGTTCTGGTTCCCGGCGACGCCGACCTGGCCGTGGGTGCTGCTGTTCTCGGCGGCGGTGATCGTCGTTAACGTGATCGGCGTGAAATCGTTCGGCCAGGTGGAATACGCGCTGTCCACCGTCAAAGTAACGGCTATCGTGGCGTTTATTCTGATCGGCATCGGCATTCTGGCGTTCTCGGGCAACCCGGCCTATGGCCTGCGCAACCTGACCGCCGGCGGCTTCATGCCGTTTGGCGTCAAGGGCATGTGGTTCGCGGTGATCGTGTCCATCTTCAGCTACCTGAGCATTGAAATGATCGCGGTGGCCGCCGGCGAGGCGAAAAATCCGGTGATTGCGGTGAAGGCGGCGTTCAAGGGCACCATCGTGCGGCTGTTCATCTTCTACATGCTGTCGATCGCCCTGATGCTGGCCATCGTGCCCTGGCGCCAGTCCGGCACCGGCGAAAGCCCGTTCCTGATGGCGATGAACGTGATCCATCTGCCCGCCGCCGCCGGTATTTTCAACTTTATCGTGCTGGTGGCGGCGCTGTCGGCGATGAACAGCCAGCTGTACATCACCACCCGCATGATGTTCTCGCTGTCGCGCGCCGGGCAAGCGCCGGCGGCGCTGGGGCGCGTCAGCCGGCGCGGCATTCCGGTCAATGCGCTGGCGATGTCGTGCATCGGTATCGTGGTGTCCATCGTCCTGAGCCTGGTGGCGCCGGAAACGTCGTTCGCCGCCATGATGTCCATTTCGGTGTATGGCGCCTGTTTTACCTGGCTGATGATCTTCGTCACCCATCTGTTCTTCCGCCGCCGGCACCGGCAGACCCATCTGAAGTTCCGCATGTGGGGATTCCCCTATACCACCTTACTGGGTGGCGGGCTGATGGCGGCGCTGATGATCTCGACCGCGTTTACCGAATTTTTCCGCATGACGCTGTGGTTCGGTATTCCGTTCACCCTGCTGCTGGTGGTGGCTTATCACTTCCAGAGCCGCCGCGCGGCTGCGCCGTCGCCGCTCAAGGCGCCGGAAGTGGAGTAATGCGGGGGAGGGGCTGAGGCGCACCTCAGCCCTGGGGATTAAAGCTGGCTTTTCGGGATCAGGTGATCGCCGAAGCTCAGGCGCTGGCGGCCCGGTTCGATTTCGGTCAGCGGCGCCACTTCGTGCAGCGAGGATTTGCAGCGCTGCACCAGATCCTGATACTCGCGGGTGCCGGCAATCTTCCAGGCCAGCTCCTGTTCGGTCAGATCGCGCAGCACGCGCGCCGGGCTGCCTACCACCAGCTTGTTGGCTTCGATCGTCGCCGCGGCTTTGACGAACGCCATCGCGCCGACGATGGTGTTCTCGCCGATCTCCGCGCCGTCCATCACCACCGCGTTCATGCCCACCATCGCGTTGCGGCGAATGCGGCAGCCGTGCAGGATGGCGCCGTGGCCGATATGGCCATCTTCTTCCACCACCGTGTCCTGCTGCGGGAAGCCGTGCATTACGCAGTTGTCCTGAATGTTGGCGCCGTCGCAGATCACCAGGCGGCCAAAATCGCCGCGCAGGCTGGCGTTCGGGCCGATATACACGTGTTTGCCGACGATCACGTCACCGATCAGCACCGCCGTCGGGTGCACGTAACTGCTGGGGTCAACGACCGGTGTCAGGCCGTCAATCTGATACACAGGCATAGCGTGAGTTCCTTAATATGTAGGGTCGCGCGGCAGGCCGCCGAAGCGCCGATAGTAACCGGCGGCCGGCGCGGGCAGGGCGCCGATGGTGGTCTCCGCCAGCGAGCTGACGTACTCCGTCGCGGTGCGATCGACCTGCTGGTAGAGATTGATGCACAGATTGCGGGCGATTTGGCCCTCCCACTGCGCGGGCAGCAGCGCGTCCGGCAGCAGCGGATCTTTCAACACCACGCGACGGAAGAAGTGAATCAATAATAGCTTAATCTGGAAACAGCGCAGCGGCGTCAGCGCCGCCGGGTCGACTTCGCGCAGCAGCGCCATCAGCGGCCGGAAAGAGACGATAAACTCATGATAACCGGCCGCCACCTCGCTCAATGACCAGCAGTCGGCCACCAGTTTCTGCAGCGTTTGCTCGGAGCGGTTGTAGGGGTAATCGGCGCGGAAGTAGATCACCTGCTCGCTGGCGTTCAATTCGCCGAGCAGCGCCGTCACGTCGGTTTGCGCATGGGTGGGGGCGGCCATCAGGTTGTTGGCGATCTGCCCGAACCCGAGCCAGCCCAGCTCTTTTTTCAGCCGCGCGCGCGCGTTTTTTTCGGCGCATTCCAGCAGCAACAGCTCCCATTTGCCGTCCCAGGCGGGCTGCTCGCGCAGATAAATTTTCGATTCGGCGTGGCGGAACTGGCGCATTCCCTGCTCGGTCACGCGGTAGAAGCTGCGGCGGCCGATTTTCTCCACCGCCAGCCACCCCTCTTTCTGCAGGCGGAACACCGAGGTGCGCACGAAACGATCGCCGAAGCCGAAGGCCTCCAGCAGCGCGCTCAGGCTGCCGAGCCACACTTCGCCGCCGCGGTGGCTGAGCGCGTCGCCGTACAGCGAAATGATCAGCGACGTGCCGCTGATCGGCTGCGCGTCGACGGCGTGGCGAATGAACTCATCCAGTTTATGTTCCATATTTTTCCATGGGTTAGCCTTCGATGAGCAACAACATTAACATAATTTGGGGCGGCGTCATCCGTGACGCCGTGCGCCTCAGCGCGGCCGCAGATCGACCACGCGCTGCGCCTTGCCTTCCGAGCGAGGAATATCGCCGCAGTTGGCGATGCTGACGTCGGTGCTGACGCCCACGATCGATTTGATGTGGTGGCGCAGCTGGTGGCAGATGTCGCAACGCTGCTGGTGGCTGAGGCTGAGCGCCGATTCTTTCAGCTCGACGCGCACCGCCAGCGTGTCCAGGTGCCCGCTGCGGCTGACCTGCAGCTGATAGTGCGGCGACAGCTGCTCGAACTGCATGATCTGCTCTTCCACCTGCGACGGGAAGACGTTGACGCCGCGGATGATCAGCATGTCGTCGGAGCGGCCGGTGATCTTGCCCATGCGGCGCATCTGGCGCGCGTCGCCCGGCAGCAGCCGGGTGAGATCGCGCGTGCGGTAGCGGATCACCGGCAGCGCCTCTTTGGTCAGGGTGGTAAACACCAGTTCGCCGTGCTCGCCGTCCGGCAGGGCGACGCCGGTCTCCGGGCAGATGATCTCCGGCAGGAAGTGGTCTTCCCAGATGGTGGGGCCGCCGCCGCTTTCCAGACACTCCATCGCCACGCCCGGCCCCATCACCTCCGACAAGCCGTAAATATCCAGCGCCTTGATGCCCATGCGGGTTTCGATTTCGTGGCGCAGGGCTTCGGTCCAGGGTTCGGCGCCGAACACGCCGAGCCGCAGCGAGCAGCCGCGCGCGTCGCCGCCCATCTTGCGCTCCAGCTCGTCGATCAGCGTCAGGCAATAGGACGGCGTCACCATGATGATGTCGGGTTTGAAATCGAGGATCAGCTGCGCCTGGCGTTCCGTCTGCCCGCCGGACATCGGGATCACCGTCGCGCCGAGCCGCTCCGCGCCGTAGTGCGTCCCCAGGCCGCCGGTGAACAGGCCGTAGCCGTAGGCGACGTGCACCTTGTCTTTGGCGGTGGCGCCGCCGGCGCGCAGGCAGCGGGCGACGATATCGGCCCAGTTATCGATGTCGCGCTGGGTGTAGCCCACCACCGTCGGGCGGCCGGTGGTGCCCGAGGAGGCGTGGATGCGCACCACCTGCTCCATCGGCACCGCGAAGGTGTCGAACGGGTAGTTGTCGCGCAGATCCTGCTTGGTGGTGTAGGGGAAGCGCGCCAGATCGCTCAGCTGCTTAAGATCGTCGGGGTGTACGCCCGCCTGATCGAACTTGCGCTTGTACATCGGCACATTGTCATAGGCGTGGTGCAGCGTCCACTTCAAACGCGCCAACTGCAACGCTTCAATCTCATCGCGCGAGGCGAATTCGATCGTTTCGAGGGGCTGTGGATTTATTGTCATGGTTAGCCTCAGGGGTCAGACACGCTCAATGATCATGGCGATGCCTTGGCCGACGCCGATGCACATGGTGCACAGAGCGTAGCGGCCGGCTCGCCGTTCCAGTTCAAACAGGGCGGCCAGCGCCAGGCGCGCGCCGCTCATGCCCAGCGGATGCCCCAGAGCGATCGCGCCGCCGTTGGGGTTAACCTGCGGGGCATCGTCCGCCAGGCCAAGCTGGCGCATCACCGCCAACGCCTGGGCGGCGAACGCTTCGTTCAGTTCGATGACGTCCATCTGCGCCAGGCTCAGCCCGGCGATCTCCAGCACCTTGCGGGTGGCCGGCAGCGGGCCGATGCCCATCAGCCGCGGCTCCACGCCGCAGGTGGCGGTGGCAACGATGCGCGCGCGCGGCGTCAGCCCCTGGCGCACCGCCATTGCTTCGGAGGCGACGATCAGCGCCGCCGCGCCGTCGTTCAGGCCCGAGGCGTTGCCGGCGGTGACGCTGCCGGGCTGACGGAATGGGGTTTTCAGCGCCTGCAGCTGCTCGAAGGTGGTGTCGGCGCGCGGGTGTTCATCCTGGCTGAACAGGGTGACCACGCCTTTTTTACCGGTGAGGCTGACCGGGGCTATCTCCTGCGCCAGATGGCCCAGCGCCTGCGCCCGGGCGGCGCGCTGCTGGCTGCGCAGCGCAAAGGCGTCCTGATCGGCGCGGCTGATGTTGAACTGCGCCGCGACGTTTTCGGCGGTCTCCGGCATCGAATCGGTGCCGAACTCGGCCTGCATGCGCGGGTTGACGAAGCGCCAGCCGAGGGTGGTGTCGTACAGCTGCGCCTGGCGGCTGAAGGCGCTATCGGCCTTGCCCATCACCAGCGGCGCGCGGGTCATCGACTCCGCGCCGCCGGCCAGCAGCAGCCCGGCGTCGCCGGCTTTGATGCTGCGCGCCGCCATTGCCAACGCATCCAGGCCCGAACCGCACAGGCGGTTCACCGTGGTGCCGGAAACGCCGACCGGCAATCCGGCCAGCAGCAGCGCCATGCGCGCCAGATTGCGGTTGTCTTCCCCGGCCTGGTTGGCGCAGCCGAGGATCACGTCGTCCAGCTGTGCCCAATCCACCTGCGGATGGCGCTCCAGCAGCACGCGCAGCGGCAGGGCGGCGAGGTCGTCAGCGCGCACCTGCGCCAGCGCGCCGCCGTAGCGGCCGATCGGGGTGCGCACGCCGTCGCAGATAAATGCCTGATTCATGCCTGATCTCCTAAAATGCTGTGGCCAAGGCGGTGCGCGCGGCCGCGAAACCAGGCGACGGTTTTGCCCTGTTGATTGACGATTTCGACGTCATACAGCCCGGTGGCTTTGCCCTGATGGCGCATCTGCGCGCTGGCGGTGAGGCGATCGCCGGCCAGCGCCGGGCGGACGAAGTCGATGCTGCAGCCGGAGGCTACCGCCGCCAACCCCTGGCTGTTGCAGGCGTAGGCGAAGGCGGTGTCCGCCAGGCTGAACAGTTGGCCGCCGTGGCAGGTTTGGTGGCCGTTGAGCATCTGCGGGCCGACGGTCATGCTGACCTGCGCGTACCCGGCGTCGACGGCGTCGATGTGCATCCCCATCGCCTGAGCGCAGGTATCTTGCTGGAACATCTGTTCGGCGCAGCGCTGAGCCAGCGCGCGCGGCGTATTGGCGTTCATTGTTCGGCTCCTGGGAAAGAGGCGGGGGAAGCGTAGCGGCGCAGCAGCGGCATCGGGCGATAGCGCGCTTCGCCGTAATAGCGTTGCAGGTTTTCCAGCGTCGTCAGAATGTGACGCCAGCCGAGTGCAGCGCCCCAGGCCAGCGGGCCGCGCGGATAGTTGACGCCGCGCAGCATCGCCAGATCGGTATCTTCGGCGCCGGCGACGCCTTTGTTCACCACGTCGAGCGCTTCGTTGACCAGCATGGCCAGGGTGCGCATCGTCAGCAGGCCGGGATAATCCGGCAGTTGAATGACCTGCTTGCCGAGGGACTGCAGCAGGCGAATCGCGTTGGCATTGTGTTGCGCGCCGTTTTGCGCCGCGCAGCTGATGGCGATGGCGGAGGCATGCGCATAGTCGGCACAGAGATCGAACAGCACCACAGGCGTTCCACGTTCGTCGGCCAGTTGGCCGGCGGTTTTACCATTGGTTAACATCAGTGTAACGTCGTCGATCGTGAGGTACGGGCTGGTCTGGCCAGGTTGTTTGATCGCCCCCGCATTTTCGATCAACAGTTCCGCTAAATCGGCCAGAGAAGACCAGTCGCCGTGCAGCGTGACGCGTTGCGGCGGCGCGGCCTGCGCCGGCGGCGCAAAGGCGATCATCTCTGCGGCGGGGCGTTGCGCGTCGTAGCGGTAGAAGCCGCGGCCGGATTTGCGGCCGAGGCGCCCGGCGGCCACCAGCTCCTGCTGCACCAGTGAGGGGGTGAAGCGCGGATCCTGGTAGAAGGCCTGATACACCGAGTCGGTCACGGCGTAATTGACGTCCTGGCCGATCAGATCGGTCAACTGCAGCGGGCCCATGGCGAAGCCGCCGGCGTCGCGCATGACTGCATCCAGGGTGGCGGCGTCGGCCACCCGTTCCTCCAGCGCGCGCAGGGTTTCGGCGTAGAATGGCCGCGCCACGCGGTTGACGATGAATCCCGGCGTCGAGCGGCACACGACGCTCTGCTTACCCCAGCGCTGCGCCAGGGCCTGCAGCGCGGCGAGGGTCTCGGCCCCGGTTTCCAGACCGCTGACGATCTCCACCAGCTTCATCAGCGGCGCCGGGTTGAAGAAGTGCAGCCCGGCCATGCGCGCCGGGTGTTGCAAGGCGCCGGCGATGGCGGTGATTGACAGCGAGGAGGTATTGCTGGCGAACAGCGCCGTGGGCGAGCAGACCGCTTCCAGATCGCGGAACAGGCTCTGCTTGATCGCCAGATTTTCCGCCACCGCTTCAATCACCAGCGCGCAGTCGGCCAGTTGCTCGAGCGAGTCGGCGCGTTCGAGGCGCGCCAGCAGCGCCTCGGTGGCGTTGGCGTCGGCCTTGCCGCCGTCGACCCGCTGCCGCAGGCGGCGAGCGAGTTCGTCGATCGCGCGCTGGGCGGCGGCGGGCGCGATATCGAACAGCCGTACCGGGTGGCCGGCGGCGGCGGCCACCTGGGCGATGCCGATGCCCATGGTGCCGGCGCCGATCACCGCCACCTGGCCATTAAGAAGGGGCGCGTTCATGGCTATTTCCCGCTGAAATTTGGCGTGCGTTTGGCGAAGAATGCGCTGACGCCTTCGCGATAGTCGTCGCTGCGGCCCCCCAATCGCTGCAGATCGCGCTCCAGATCGAGCTGTTGATCGAGGCTGTTGGTGGCCGAGCTGTAGAGGGCTTTCTTGATTAGCCCCAAACCGTAGGTCGGCTGGGTGGCCAGATGGCGCGCCAGCGTTTGCGTGCGGTCGGCCAATTCATCCGCCGGCACCACCTGCCAGATCATGCCCCACTCCAGCGCCTGTTGAGCGCTGATTTTGTCACCCAGCAAGGCCATGCCCATCGCGCGGGCGTGGCCGGCCAGCCGCGGCAGGAACCAACTGCCGCCGGAATCAGGCACCAACCCCAGACGGCAGAACGACTGAATAAAGCCGGCGTTGTCGGCGGCGATGACGATATCGCACGCCAGGGCCAGCGCGGCGCCGGCGCCGGCCGCCACGCCGTTGACCGCGCACACCACCGGTTTGGGCAGGGCGGTCAGGCGGCGGATCAGGGGGTTGTAGAAGCGTTCGACCGACAGGCCGAGATCCGGCGCCTGTTGATCGGCGCTGACGTTGCGATCGTTGAGATCCTGCCCGGCGCAGAAACCGCGCCCGGCGCCGGCGATCAGCAGGCAGCGCACGTTGTCGTCGCGTTCGGCTTGCGTCAGCGCCTCGCTCAGCTGGCGATGCATCTCGTCGTTAAAGCTGTTGAGCCGATCCGGACGGTTGAGGGTCAGCGTCAACACGCCGGCGTCGAGATGGCTGAGAATCAATGCGTTATCCATAAATCAGCGCCCCTGATAGTTTGGCGTACGTTTTTCGAAAAAGGCGGCGATGCCTTCGCGGCGATCGTCGGTGGCGGCCAGGGTGACAAATTGCTGACGCTCCATCGCCAGCCCCTGGCTAAGGCCGATTTCCTCGGCCTGTTTCAGCGCCTGTTTGGCGGCGCGCAGCGCCAGCGGCGCCTGGCGGCTGATGCGATCGGCAATCTGCTGCGTGCGCTCCAGCGTCAGGGCATCGACGCATACTTCGCTGATAAGGCCGGCCTGCAGCGCGGTGCGGGCGTCGATGGCTTCGCCGGTCAGCACCATCTGGCTGGCGCGCGCCTTGCCGACGCAGCGGATCAGGCGCTGGGTGCCGCCGGCGCCCGGCATCAGGCCGAGGGTGATCTCCGGCAGGCCGAAGCGGGCGCTTTCGCCGCCGATAACGATGTCGCAGGCCAGCGCCAGCTCGCAGCCGGCGCCCAGGGCATAACCGTTCACCGCCGCCAGCAGCGGCTTGCTGAACTGCGCCAGACGTTGCCACAGCTGCGGACGGCTGTCCGCCAGCGCGGCCGGCAGATCCTGTTGTTGCAGTTCGCGCAGATCGGCGCCGGCGGCGAAGAAGCGCGCCGCGCCGGCGATCACCACGGCGCCCACGCCGCTGTCGGCGTCAGCCTGCTCCAGCCGGGTAACCAGCTGTTCCAGGCACGGCGTGCTCAGGGCGTTGCGCGCCTCCGGGCGATGCAGCGTCAGCGTGACCACGCGGTGTTGCTGCTGATGCAAAATAAAGGGGGTATCCATCGCGGCTCCTAGACGTCGAAGTCCAACACCACGCCGTCGCCTTTCGGCCACGACTGGCAGCTCAATACGTAGCCCGCCGCCAGCTGATCCGGCTCCAGGCTGTAGTTGACGCCCATCTCCACCTGGCCGGCCTTCAGCCGGCATTTGCAGGTGGCGCACACGCCGCCTTTGCAGGCGTAAGGCAGATCGGCGCCCTGGCGCAGCGCGGCATCGAGAATGCTGTCGTCCTGTTCGCCGACCTCGATATCCAATCGGCGGCCGTCGAGCAGGATCGCCACCCGGGTGGCATTGCGATCGCCGCTGTGGCGCGGGCGGGCGACCAGGCCGCTGGTGTTGAAACGTTCGCTGTGGATGTGGTTGGCCGGTACGCCGGCCTGTTCCAGCACGGTCTGCGCGTCGTCCATCATCGATTCCGGCCCGCAGATGAAGGCGTGGTCATAGTCGCGGAAATCCAGCAGCGCGCCGCCGATCGCCGCCAGGCGTTCACGGTCGATGCGGCCGCTGAGCAGCGGGCTGTCGAGGCTCTCCTGGCTGAATAGGTACAGCGGCTGAAAACGCTGCGGATAGCGGTTTTTCAGATCCGACAGCGCCTCTTTGAACATCATTGAACGGCTGTTGCGGTTGCCGTAGATCAGGGTGAAGCTGCTGCCCGGTTCGAGCTGCAGCGTCGCCTTGATGATCGACAGCATCGGCGTGATGCCGGAGCCGGCGGCGATCGCCAGATAGTTGCCGCGGCGCTCCGCCTGCGGCTGATAGCCGAAGCGCCCCTGCGGCACCATCACTTCCAGCGCATCGCCGACTTTCAGCATGCGGTTGACGAAGCCGGAGAAACGGCCCTGATCAATCGCTTTTACGCCGATCTGCAGCAGGCCTTCCTGCGGCGAACTGCAGATGGAATAGCAACGCCGCAGCTCTTCGCCGTTGACTAGCGCCTTGAGCGTCAGGTGCTGGCCAGGGGTGTAGCGGTATTGGTTTTGCAGCTCTTCGGGTACCCGCAGGGTGATGGCTACGGCGTCCGGCGTTTCGCGCTCGATGGCGGCGACGTTCAGGCGATGAAAGACCGTCATGGTGTCAGCGCTCCTATATGCATTTGAAGTAGTCGAACGGTTCCCGGCAGTCGCAGCAGCGGTACAGCGCTTTACAGGCGGTAGAGCCGAACTCGCTGATCTTCTCGCTGTGGGTGCTGCCGCAGCGTGGGCAGGCGACCGGGCCGTGGGCATGCGGCCGATCGCAGGTGTGGCCCTGCGGGGGCGCTACGCCGTATTGCCGCAGTCGTTCGCGGGCGTCGGCGTTCATCCAGTCGGTGGTCCAGGCCGGGCTGAGGCGAATGTCCACCCGCACCGGGCTGAAGCCGGCGGCCGTCAGCCGCTGTTCAATGGCGTTGAGCAAAAATTCGGTGGCCGGGCAGCCGGAGTAGGTGGGGGTGAAGGTCACGCGCCAGCCGTTGCCGTCGCGCGCCACGTCGCGCACCATGCCCAAATCGGTGATCGACAGCACCGGCAGTTCGGGATCGCTGATCTGCTGCAGGCAGTGCCAAATCTGCGGGATTTCAGCGGGTTGCAAACGAGTGACGTTCATCGCGGCCTCCTACCATTGGCCGTTTGGATAGGCGCGTTGCAGGAACTGCATCTCCGCCAGCAGCGGGCCGAGGTGTTCACTGTGTCGGCCTTGTTTGCCGCCGTGCCGGAACGCCTGCTCGGCGGGCAGCGTCAATGTCGCCTGGCGCAGCGTCTCTTCCACCTGCGCTTGCCAGGGAGCCTGCAGCTCGCGCGGATCGACGGCGATGCCCTGTTCCGCCAGCTCAAGCTCCAGCGCGTCGGCGTGGAACAGCTCGGCGGTGAAGCGCCACAGGTTATCCAGCGACTGCTGGATCTTGCGGTGGCTGACGTCGTTGCCGTCGCCGAGGCGGATCATCCAGCCGCGGCTGAAGCGCAGGTGGTAATCGGCCTCCTTCAACGACTTGGCAGCGATGGCGGCGATCTGCGCATCGCCGCTGCGGCTCAACGCCTGGTGCAGCTGCACGTGGTAGACGTCGAGCAGGAACTGGCGCACCAACGTGTCGTTGAAACCGCCGTTCGGCTGTTCCGCCAGCAGCAGGTTATGAAACTGGCGTTCGTCGCGCCCGAAGGCCAGGCTGTCTTCGCTGCAGGGCGGCTCGGCCAGTTCGGCGGCGTAGCCCAGGAAGTTGCGCGCCTGGCCGAGCAGATCGAGCCCGATGTTGGCCAACGCCAGATCGATCTCCAGCTCGGGCGCGTGGCCGCACCAGGCGCACAGGCGCTGGGCGAGGATCAGAGGCGTGTCGCCCTGGCGAAGCAAATAGCTGATGCGCGGATCGTTAACCGTCATGGTCGCCTCTACATGTTCTTGATGCCGTCGGGAATGGTGTAAAACGTCGGATGACGGTAGATCTTGTCTTCGGAAGGATCGAAGAAGGCGCCGCGATCTTCCGGCTGCGAGGCGATCAGATGGCGCGATTGCACCACCCAAATCGAGCAGCCTTCATTACGGCGCGTGTAGGCGTCGCGGGCGTTTTCCAGCGCCATTTGGTCGTCGGCGGCGTGCAGGCTGCCAACGTGGCGATGCGCCAGCCCTTGTTTGCTGCGGATAAACACTTCATACAGCGGCCATTCAACGTGGCTCATGATCTCGATTCCTTATGGTGGCTATGCGGCGGAAGCGGCGTTTTTCGCGGCGTGGGCCATGGCGCCGTCACGCACCCAGGCGCCGTCTTCCCAGGCGCGGCGTTTGGCCTGCAGGCGTTCGTGGTTGCATTGGCCACGCCCTTTGATCACCTCATGCAGCTCGCTCCAGTCGATCTCGCCGAAGCGATAGTGGCCGGCAGCGGCATCCCAGTGCAGATCCGGATCCGGCGCCGTCATGCCCAGCGCTTCCAGCTGCGGTACGGTGTTGTCGACGAACTTCTGCCGCAGCTCATCGTTGCTGTGGCGTTTGATTTTCCACGCCATGCTCTGGGCGCTGTGGGGGGAGTCGGCGTCGCTCGGGCCGAACATCATCAGCACCGGCCACCAGAAGCGATCGATGGCGTCCTGCAGCATGGCGCGCTGCGTGTTGCTGCCGTTGGCCATCGCCATTACCGCCTCGTAGCCCTGGCGCTGGTGGAAGCTCTCCTCTTTGCAGATCTTCACCATCGCCCGCGCATAGGGGCCGTAGGACGCGCGGCACAGCGCCACCTGGTTGACGATGGCGGCGCCGTCGACCAGCCAGCCGATCACGCCGATATCCGCCCAGTTGAGCGTGGGGTAATTGAAGATAGAGGAGTATTTCATCTTGCCGTCGAGCATCTTTTGGTAGATGTCCTGGCGTGAACAACCGAGGGTCTCGGCGGCGCTGTAGAGGTACAGACCGTGGCCGGCCTCATCCTGCACTTTGGCCAGCAGCACCGCCTTGCGGCGCAGCGTGGGGGCACGCGTCAGCCAGTTGGCTTCCGGCAGCATGCCGATGACTTCCGAGTGGGCGTGTTGGCCGATCTGCCGAATCAGGTTCTGACGATAGGCGTCCGGCATCCAGTCTTTAGCCTCAATGGCGATATCCGCCGCGATCTTGTCGTCGAAATGCTGCTGATACTGTGCGTCAGTTGTCATGCTTGCCTCTTGGTGATTCGTATTTTTCACATTAAATATAAAAATGTGAATCACTTTAAATAACCATAAGGCTACAAACTGATAACAAAAAGATCAAACGAGATTTATGTGGTTTTGCGAGCGCACTCACAAGTGTTTTTGTTAATCATTTGATTTTATTTTATAAATATAAAAAGTGACTCCGTATTAATGCCAGGGTAAACGGCTTGAAAGCGCTTCTTGTTCTGTTTTTGTTAAAATTCAGTTTGGCGTCGACTGGCATTTATGTGATACGTAATTAAGCTGTATGGTGAAAATTTATGAATTCCGGAGGGCACATGCAGCAGTTACACAGTTATCTTTCTGGCGCCTGGGTGTACGGGCAGGGAGAGGCGCGCGAGATCCGTCACGCCGTAACCGGCGAAGCGCTGTACCAGGTTTGCTCCGACGGCCTGCCGTTAGCGGCGAGCCTGAGCTATGCCCGCAGCCACGGCGGCCCGGCGCTGGCGCACATGACGTTCCAGCAGCGCGCCCAGATGCTGAAAGCGGTGGCGAAACACCTGCTGGCGCATAAAGAGGCGCTGTATCAGATTTCCTATCAAACCGGGGCGACGCGCAGCGACGGCTGGGTCGATATCGAAGGCGGCATCGCCACGCTGTTCGCCTATGCCGGCATGGCCGGCCGCGATCTGCCGGACGATACGCTGTGGCCGGAAGATGAGCTGATCCCGCTGTCGAAGCAGGCGCAGTTCGCCGCCCGCCACGTATTGACCTCGCGCCCCGGCGTGGCGCTGCATATCAACGCCTTCAACTTCCCTTGCTGGGGCATGCTGGAAAAACTGGCGCCGACCTGGCTGGCGGGCATGCCGGCTATCATCAAGCCGGCCACCGCCACCGCGCAGCTGACGCAGGCGATGGTCAGGCTGATCGTCGACAGCGGGCTGGTGCCGGAAGGCGCGCTGCAGTTGGTATGCGGCGGCGTCGGCGACATGTTTGCGCACCTGGATTATCAGGATGCGGTAACGTTCACCGGTTCGGCGCAGACCGGCCAGCGGCTGCGGGCGCATCCGCGCCTGTTGGAAAAATCGATCGCGTTCACCATGGAGGCGGATTCGCTCAACTGCTGCGTGCTGGCGGAAGACGTGACGCCGGAGATGCCGGAATTTGCGCTGTTTATCAAAGAGGTGTGCCGTGAAATGACCGCCAAGGCGGGGCAGAAGTGCACCGCGATCCGCCGCATCATCGTGCCGGCGGCGCAGGTGGCGGCGGTGCGTCAGGCCTTGTTGCAGCGTCTGGCGGGGGTGACGGTGGGCGACCCGCAGCTGGAGCAGGTGCGCATGGGGGCGCTGGTCAGCCACGAGCAGCGTGATGATGTGCAAAGCAAGGTGGAGTTCCTGCTGCGCAACGGCTGCGAACCGCTGTGCGGCGCGTCGTTGGATAAGCTGGAAGTGATGGGCGACGGCGCGCGCGGTGGGGCGTTTTATCCGCCGACCCTGCTGTATTGCGCCGATCCGTTCACCCATCAGGCGGTGCACGGCACTGAGGCCTTCGGCCCGGTGGCGACGCTGATGCCGTATGCGGATACCGAGCAGGCGATCGCGTTGGCGTTGCTGGGGCAGGGCAGCCTGGCGGGATCGCTGGTGACCGCCGATCCGGCAGTGGCCAAGCGCTTTATCCGCGCGGCGGCGTGCGCCCATGGCCGCATGTTGATTTTGGATGAGCAGGCGGCGGCGGAATCCACCGGCCACGGCTCGCCGTTGCCGATGCTGGTGCACGGCGACCCGGGGCGCGCCGGCGGCGGTGAAGAGCTGGGTGGACTGCGCGCGGTGAAGCACTATATGCAGCGCACGGCGATCCAGGGCAGCCCGGCGATGCTGGCGGCCATCGGCGGCGAATGGGTGCGCGGCGCGCCGGTCGCCGAACATCCGGTGCACCCGTTCCGGAAATACTTCGAGCAGCTGCAGCTGGGCGACAGCCTGTTGACCGCGCGCCGCACCGTGACCGAAGCGGATATCGTCAACTTCGCCTGCCTGAGCGGCGACCATTTTTACGCGCACATGGACAAGATCGGCGCCGCCGATTCGCTCTTCGGCGAGCGGGTGGCGCACGGTTACTTTGTGGTGTCCGCTGCGGCCGGGCTGTTTGTCGACGCCGCCGTCGGGCCGGTGATCGCCAACTATGGCATGGAGAATCTGCGCTTTATCGAACCAGTGAAGATCGGCGACACCATTCAGGTGCGGCTGACCTGCAAAAAGAAAATCCGCAAGCCGCAAAAAACCGCCGAAGATCGGCCGCACGGCGTGGTGGTGTGGGATGTTCAGGTGTTGAATCAGGAACAGCAACCGGTGGCGCTCTACAGCATTCTGACGCTGGTGGCGCGCCAGCAAGGGGACTTCGAGGCATAATGCGCGTTTCGCCGCCGCCGGCATCCCGGCGGCGGCGAGCCATTCAGATCAGCGGCTGCCCGCGCAGCTGTTCCAGCACTTTCAGCGGCGAACGCTGCGGATCCTGCATCTTGTTCACCGGCAACAGGAAGGTCTGTTCCAGCATAAACTGGCCGCCCATTGCGGCGTGCGGCGTTTGATCCGAGAAGCAAATCCAGCTGCTGCCCGGTGGGAATTCCAGCGCCAGCTGCGGACCCCGTTGCTGATAATCGCCGTCGGCCTTCATGGCGTCATGCAACTGCAGCATCAGGTGGTCATAATGGCTGCGGCGGGTCTTGGTGATGCGCACCTGATGCTGCAGCCAGCTGCTGAGGGCGGAGTAGCGTGCGAGGCGCGACATAAAGCGTGCCGCCAGCTCAGGGAACGGCTCGCCGACGCGCCATTGGCGATGCTCGCCGTGCGGGTTGATGTTGGTGAAAATGCGCAGAATGCGTTCGCCGTAGTTCGGGCGCGACGGGAAAGCGTCAACGTGCAGGCGGCTGTCGTCTTTGCGCCAGGAACTGGTCGCCCGCCAGGCGGAAACCGGGTGCAAACGCAGGCTGCCGGTCGGGTGGCGCAGCGCCTCCTGATACTCGGGCAACAGCCCGGCGATCAGCTGGCGGCAAGATTGATAATAGCGCTCCAGCAGTTGCTGAACCTGTTGCCGACGTTCCGCGACGGCGACGCCGGTCAGCTTGCCGGACAGCGATTGATAGCTGATGTTTTTGCGCTTCGGATCGACCAGCGTCGGATCCAGCAGCGGCATTTCCTGTTCAGACAGGGGGAAGGCCAGTTCGGGCAGAAACAGTACCTTGCCCTGTTCCAGTTCGCTGACCGCGCTGGATGCTTCCGCTGCCGCCCATTGTCGCAACGGCAGCGTCAGGACGGCCTGTTCACGCATAATATCGCCAGTAGGCATGAGATCTCCTCGCAAATCTATATCGCTTTATTCCCGTCTTTCAGGTTGCCGCGTGATTGGCTGCACTGGCTTGCGCAGTGGCTGGCTGGAGCGGCGTCAACAGGCCGCTCAATTGCAACGTGAAATTTGTGGGTTCTATTATGGATGTATCAGCAGGGCGCAGTGCGCCGAAGCGTGCGATGGCTTCCTGATATAGAGAATAGTCCTGATAAGGATATCACCGGCAATACCAATGAAAAGTAAACGAGGGCTAAACGGGGCTGCGCGTAGGCACGAATAATCAAAAATGGCACGAATTTTCTGTGGAAGGGCGATTTTTTATCTTGTTGAATTTTAATGGAAATAAATATTATGCTTATTATTGGCGTTATTTTATTCAGAGCGCAGGGTAACCCGGAAAAATAATGTTGCGGAGAGGAATTATTTCATTTTGGCTGGTAATAAATCGGGCCGCCAAAATTTGGTGGCCCGATTAATGATTAAGCGCCGTAAATGCAGTTTTTGCCTTTTTTCTTGGCCTGATACAACGCACTGTCCGCCTCATTGATAAAGCTGATCGGCGTATCGTTATACATATGCGGTACTTTGGCGCAGATACCGATGCTGATGGTGACGATGCCGTGCGGATTACCCTGATGCGGAATTTTCAGATCGCGCACCGCGTTGATGACGCGTTCGGCGAAAATCAGTGCGCCCTGGACGTCGGTATCCGGCAGGATAATTCCCATCTCTTCGCCGCCGTAACGCGCCAGAACGTCGTTGCTGCGGCACGCCAACCCTTTGAGCGTTTGGCCGATCTGCTGCAGGCATTGGTCACCGGCGACGTGGCCATAGCTGTCGTTGTACTGTTTGAAATAGTCGATATCCAGCATCAGCAGCGCCACGCTGCGGTAGTTGCGCGAAGCCCGTGCCAGCTCGTTCTTCAGCGCGATATCAAACTGGCGGCGGTTGGCCAGCCCGGTCAGGCCGTCCAGCAGCGCCAACTCTTCGAGCATCTGGTTGATGCTGGTCAGCTGATCGCGGGTGCGCATCAGCTCGGCTTCGGTTTGCATGCTGTGCTTGATTTGCCGCAGCAGCACCATGCCCATCGCCAACAGGATCATCAGCAGCGAGAGGCCGCCGACGGCGAACAGGCCGGCGTCGGTGCGCCAGTCCGCCAACGCGTCGCGTTTCGACAGCCCGGCGGCGATCACCAGCGGAAAGCGGTTGACCCGCGAATAGCCGTAGATGCGCTCCACTTTGTCGTACAGCGAGGTGATGGTGGCGTTACCGAATTCCGAATGCGGCAAAATTTCGCTGAACAGCACACCCTTGGCGATGTTTTTACCGATCGACGCCGCCGAGTAAGGGCGGCGGTAAAGGATGGTGCCGTCCGCCAGCAGCAGGTTCAGTGAGGCGTCGGTGTTGAGGGCGAAGCTATCGTAAAACTGGCGGAAATAATCGATGTACAGCGTCGCCAGCACCACGCCGCCAAAGCTGCCGTCCGGGTTGTTGAAACGCCGCGAAACGGGAATGATCAGATCGCCGGTGGTGCGGCTGCGGATCACCTTGCCGATGTACAGGCCGCCGTCGTCGCGGTTTTGATGGTATATGAAGTACTCGCGATCGGCGTTGTTGGCGTTCTTGATGAACTTGCCCGAGGAGGTCGCCAGCCAGCGGCCGCGCGCATCGTAGAGAAATAGCCCATGCAGCTGCGGCAGGTTGCCGACCTGGGTTTGCATCACCCGCTGCAGCCGGGTCAATTGCGATGGCCCCAGTCCGTCGTTCTGGAGACGTTCGGTCAGATCGAGCAGATTGCCGTCCACCTGCATGAAAGTATCGTCGGCATGCTGCGCCAGCGAGCGGGCGAGGTTGGCGGATTCATGCTCGGCGCTGCGCAGATCGCGCTGGTGTGCGTTCCAGATTTGCCAGCTGTTAAAGAGGATCAGCGTGGCGGCAACGATGATGACAAACACGCCGGCCTGAAATAATAATGGGGAGCTTTTAACGCTGCGCGCCGGCACGGCATCCTGTATGGGTTGCTGCTGAGTCATGTCACCCTTGTTGTTTGATTACTATTCAGTTTGAGTTAAGAGCAATCTTATATTTTATGCATAAATGCGCCAGACCTCTAGCCTTTAACGAGGCGATAAGGCGAAAGGTCGATCGCCGCCCGCATCAGCGGCGGTGTGAACACCTCGGAGTGAAAGAGCCATGTCTGATTACATCATTATCGCTTTACTGACGCTGGCGGTGTATTACCCCCTTACGCTGGGAACGCTGGCGGTGATGATGTACTTCGCCTGGCGCCGCCGTCGGTCGCCCTATTGGCGGTTGGGATTGGCGCTGTTGGCGCTGCTGTTCGTGCTGTTCGCCAAGGCGGCGTATGACTGGCACCGCTATGGCTAGCGGCGCCATGCGGGGTTATTCGACGTTGATCATCCAGTTGACGCCGAATTTGTCGGTCAGCATGCCAAAACCTTTGGCCCAGAAGGTGGCTTGGTAAGGCATCGTCACCTGGCCGCCCTGCGCCAGATTGTCGAACAGTTTGCGTCCTTGTTCCGCATCGCTGGGGTTCAGCGACAGCGAGAAACCTTTGTGAGAAGCACCGCCGCTGTCATCCTGCGGACAGCCGTCGGAGGCCATCAGCACGCCTTCGCCGATCAGCAGGCGCGCATGCATGATCGCTTCCGGATTGACGTCCTGCGGTCCGCCTTGCCGGGCTTCTTCGGGCATGTCTTTAAAGCGCATGACCATTTCAACTTTGGCATTCAACTGCTGTACGTAGAAGTTAATCGCTTGCTCACAGTTACCGCTGAAAAACAGATAGGGTTGTACCAGCATGACATTGACCTCGATTATGGCCCGACAGGCAACGACCGGCTCTCGGGCGGACGAAATGATTGCTGGCGGCAATAATTGCCGTCGGTGACTTACTAGTGTAGTTCCCCTGGCGCAGAATGCTTGTGCGAGGTGAGCGCGCCTTCGCCGGCTGTGTGACGGGCAAAGGCGCGAAGGGGTCAATACAGCGACGGTTCGCCGGGTGGGCGGGTTTTAAAGCGGCGGTGCAGCCACATGTATTGGTCGGGGGCCAGCAGCACTTGTTCTTCCACCACGCGGTTCATCTTGGCCGCCGCGCGCGTTTCATCATCCAGCGGGAAGTCCGTCAACGGCGGCTGCACGATCAGCTCATAGCCCTGAGCATTTGGCAGGCGGCGCGGCACGAAAGGCACGATCGACGGCCGCCCCATGCGCGCCAGGATAAAGGTGCCGGTGGTCGTGGCGGCATTTTCCACGGCGAAGAACGGTGTGAATACGCTACTTTGCGGCCCATAATCGTGATCTGGCGCGTACCACAGGATTTCGCCCTGTTTCAGGTTGCGGATCATACCTTTGATATCTTTACGATCGATCATGAATTTATTCGAGCGCAGCCGGCCGCGGGTCTGTACCCATTCCATCAGCTTGTTGTTGTGCGGGCGATGCACACCGATGCCGGGGTTTTGCATGCCGAAAATGCGTGCGCCCAGTTCCAGCGTCAGGAAATGCAGACCGATCAGCAGAACGCCTTTGCCGTCCTGACGCGCCAGCCGCATGTTTTCCATGCCGCTCACCTTGAACCAGCGGGCGATGCGCCAGTCGGGCCAGAACCAGGCCATGCCGACTTCGAACAGGCCCATGCCGACGGACTCAAAATTTTTGACGATCAGCGCCTCGCGCTCGGCGGCGGGCATTGCGGGGAAGCAGAGTTCTAAATTGCGGCGCGCTATTTTTACCCGGCGTTTCATTAGGCGCATGGCTATTCTGCCAAGGCCGTGTCCGAGCCGATAAATGAGCGGGTAGGGCAGTAATACCAAGAGATAGAGTATTCCCAGTCCTATCCACAACAACCAATAACGAGGGCGCAAGAATTCGCGCTCAAAGCGTTGGTTAGAAAGCATTTTTCCTGTTATTCCTTTTCTTTGCCAATGGGACCTTAACCCAAATTGTCATGAGGAAGATGATAGAATATTTTGTGCTAAACAGGATTTTCCATTAATGCTTTTTTTACGCTTTATTTAAACGCAGGCGAAAAACGAAGCGAAATAGGATTTTTACCGAGGGAGGAGGGGATGTTTTCCGCTATTTCAATCGGCTGGCGAAATTGAAAAATAAAGACACAATTAAGCGCATCGCAAAAGTGACAACGGCTATGTAACCTTAATGAAACAGTAACGCTGCGGAACCGTCCCAAGCGGCGGCCAGTGCGTACAGTAGCGCGAGGATCAGGACAAAAGGTGCATTGAACATCGGCGTTTCCTCCCGGAGGATATGTTTAAAGTTTAGCCTTGCAAGATGACAGCGGGATGAAATCAGATCGTTTTTTGTATGGTGAAATTCAGACGGACGGAAATAGGTAAACCGCTGATTTTTTACTATAGTCATAGTGTGAAGTTGTGCGTTTGCCGCCGGAAGCCTCCGCATTGAGCGGCAGCGGGCAGATTGCCCAGAGCAAGATCGCGGAGCGGATGGCGCCTGGCGCGAAACATGTGACGAAATTCTCAGAGGGTTGGTCTGTAAGGATTTGACATGTCATATGAAAATGACGATCTAAACGGTGTTGAGCAACCGAGCGACTACGTGAAAACCACCGCCTGCGAAGTGAGCAGCGGTGTAAAAGCAGCGCTCGAGCAATCATGTGCCTGCCTCAAGGATAACCCTTGGGCGGGGATAGGCGCCGGCGCCGTCGTGGGCTTGGTAATAGGATTTCTGTTAGGCAAAAGGTAATAGGGAGAGTAAAGATGGGCATCATTTCCTGGATCATTTTTGGTTTAATCGCCGGTATCCTGGCCAAGTGGATTATGCCGGGCAAAGACGGCGGCGGCTTTATTGTGACCGTTATATTGGGGATCGTGGGCGCCGTCGTCGGCGGCTATATCAGCACCTTCTTCGGTATGGGCCGCGTTGACGGTTTTAACCTGGGCAGCTTTGTGGTGGCGGTCATCGGTGCCCTGGTGGTGCTTTTTGTCTACAGGAAGATCAAAGGCTAAGCAGCCGTTGCTCAACAGGGTCGCCGCGGCGGCCCTTTTTCGTGAAATCAATCCTGCGGTGCGGCGCGGGCCGTACCCGCTGAAAGGGGAATATCATGGGTCTGTTCGATAGCGTATTGGGTAACATTCTGGGCGGCGGCGCCAACGGTGGTAAAGGCATCGACTACATCGCCATTATGCAGTGGGTCGAGCAACAAGGCGGCCTGCAGGCCATTTTGGACAAGTTCCGTCAGGGGCAGTTCGGCGATATCGTCGGTTCCTGGCTCGGCAATGGCGAAAATCAGCCGATTACCGGCGACCATGTGCAGCAGGCGTTGGGTAGCGACGCCATCAACCAACTGGCTGAAAAGCTGGGCATCGATCCTGCACTGGCGTCCAGCACCATTGCACAGTTCTTGCCAACGGTCGCGGATGCCGCCTCACCAAACGGTGAAGTGCAGCAAGACAGCAACGAGCTGGGCGATATGGTCGGTAAACTGTTCAAATAATGATTAGGCTCCCGGCGTCTGGCCGGGAGCATTCACTCCGCTAATTCCCTCGATCGCCGTCAACGCCTGCTGCAGATGCGCCACCCAGGCGCGCACTTTCTCCGGAATAAAACGTAAAGCGGGATAGACCGCGTGCAGCGCCATGGGCGGGTAGCGGTATTCCGGCAAAACGGGCACCAGCGCCCCCGTCGCCAGCTGCTGGGCGATTAAAGGCCGTTGGGCGCCGCCGATACCGGCTCCAGCCTCAATGGCGGCCAGCAGCGATAGCGTATTGTTGGCGCGGAACGTGGGCCGCAGAGCGACCATCTCGGGGCCGTGCGGCCCGAACAGAGTGAGCGTATCGCCGTCGTTCAAACCGCTGTAACGAATGTGCGCATGTTTAGCCAGCTCCGCCGGCGAACGTGGAGCGCCATACTTGGCCAGGTAGGCCGGTGACGCCACCAGCAGGCGTTGCAGCTCGCCCAAACGTTTAGCCACCATGCCGGGCGCATGCAGTTCACCGAAACGCAGCGCCATGTCGATGCCTTCGCCGATCACGTCGGCGCGACGATCGTCCAGCAGCAGCTCGATGGCGAGGTTCGGATGACGCTGCTGGAAAACGATGGCCAGCGGCGTGACGTGCAACTGCCCGAACCCGGTCGGGGCATGAATGCGCAGATTGCCCTGTAACTGGTGGTGCTGGCCGTGCAGCGCTTCTTCCGCTTCATCGACCGCCGCCAGAATCGGTTTGAGGCGCTGATAATAACTGCTGCCGGCATCGGTCAGGGTGACCGCCCGGGTGCTGCGAAACAGCAGTTGTGCCCCCAGTTGCTGCTCCAGACCGGCGATTTGCTGACTGACCGCCGGCTGCGTCAAACGCAGATCGCGAGCGGCGGCCGAGAGGCTGCCCAGCTCCGCCACCCGCATAAAGGTTTTCATTGCGTTCAGCTTATCCATGTCGATCTTGCCTATAGATTTTTCTTATAAGTGTTAGTGGAAGGTCTCTTCTACCGCAAGTATTACTAATCAATGACACTCAGGGTATCGACAACCTGAGGAGTGGCAAGATGGATACAAAGCGACAGGCATTGGTGATCGGCGCCAATGGCGTGATTGGGCGCCGATTGATTGAGGAGCTGACCGGTCAGGGCTGGCAAGTGGTGGGCGTCTCGCGCCGGGGGGGACAATCGGCGCCGGGGGTGCGCCACCTTCAGGTTGATCTGCTGGATGCGGTGGCGACGCGCGACGCGCTGCGGCCGCTGAGCGCGATTAGTCACGTTTTCTATGCCGCCTATCAGGATGCGCCGGACTGGGCGGGGCTGGTGGCGCCGAACCTGCAGATGTTGCAACACGTTGTCGAAGGGCTGGAGCCGATCGCGCCGGCGTTGGAGCACATCAGTTTGATGCAGGGTTATAAGGTGTATGGCGCGCATTTGGGGCCGTTTAAAACGCCGGCGCGCGAAAGCGATGCCGGGCATATGCCGCCGGAGTTTAACGTGGCGCAGCAGCAGTATCTGGCGCAGCGGCAGGCCGGCAAACGCTGGCGTTGGAGCGCCATCCGTCCAAGCGTGGTGGGGGGCTTCTCCCTCGGCAACCCGATGAATCTGGCGTTAAGCATCGCGGTTTACGCGTCGATCAGCAAAGCGCTCGGGCTGCCGTTGCGCTTCCCGGGTAAACCGGGCGCTTACCACAGCCTGCTGGAAATGACCGACGCCGGGCTGTTGGCGCGCGCCACGCTGTGGGCGGCGACCGAACCTGCGGCGGCCAATCAGGCGTTTAATATCAACAACGGCGATCTGTTTCGCTGGAGCGAGATGTGGCCGAAAATCGCCGCTTACTTTGGGCTGGAATGCGCGCCGCCGCTGCCGATGTCGCTGGAGATCATGATGACGGACAAAGCGTCGCTGTGGCGGGAGCTGGCGCAGCGGCACCAATTGGCCGAACCGGACTATCGCGCGGTGGCCGGCTGGCGTTTCGCCGATTTCGTCTTTTCCTGGGACTATGACATGTTCGCGGATGGCAGCAAGGCGCGGCGCTTCGGTTTCCACCAGTTTGTCGAAACCGAAGCCATGTTTTTCTCACTGTTCGATGAGTTCCGCCGCCGCGGCATCATTCCCTGAACGTGGCATTGGTTTCCCCGCAGCACCGGCCGCGGGGAATGGGCTCAGAACGTCAGCATGATCTTGCCGATGTGCTCGCTGGACTCCATCAGCGTATGCGCGGCGGCGGCTTGCTCAAGCGGGAAGGTTTTAAAAATTTGCGGTTTCAGCACGCCACGCTCCAGCAGTGGCCAAACCTTTTCGCGCAGATCGGCGGCAATCTGCGCTTTGTCCGCCACGCTGCGCGAGCGTAGCGTCGACCCGGTATGGGTCAGACGTTTCAACAGCAGCGGCATCAGATTGAGCTCTTTCACCACGCCATTTTGCGTGCCGATTTGCACGATGCGGCCTTCCATCGCTGCGGCCTGATAGTTTTTGGCGACATAATCGCCGGCGATCAGGTCGACGATGACGTCGGCGCCTTTACCGTTGGTGGCGTCTTTGGTGCGTGCGACAAAGTCTTCGCTGCGGTAATTAATCGCCACGTCGGCGCCCAGCGCCAGGCTGGCCTGACGTTTCTCTTCGGAGCCGACGGTGGTGATCACCTGGGCGCAGAAGGCCTTCGCCAGCATGGTGGCGACCGTGCCGATACCGGAGGTGCCGCCATGGATCAACACGGTTTCGCCGGCTTTGAGATGACCGCGCTGGAACACGTTGACCCAGACGGTAAAGAAGGTTTCCGGCAGCGCGGCGGCCTCGGTCAGGCTCAGCCCCGCCGGCACCGGCAACGCATTGCTTTCATGCACGGTGCAGTATTCCGCATAGCCACCGCCGGCGATAAGGGCGCAAACCCGATCGCCGAGCGCGAAGTGGGTCACGCCTTCACCGATGGCCACCACTTCGCCGGCAATTTCCAGGCCGGGAATATCCGAGGCGCCTGGCGGCGGCGCATAGTTCCCCTGGCGCTGCAGCACGTCGGGGCGGTTAACGCCGGCGGCGGCGATTTTCACCAGCAGTTCGCCCGCTTGCGGAGCGGGCACCGGGCGTTCGGTAACGACCAGAACGTCGGGAGCGCCCGGTTGGCTGATTTCAATCGCTTTCATCGTGCCGGGCAGCGCTGCATTTGTTGACATGGTTACTCTCCTCATCGTGGCGGACGTGGTTATCAGGCGAAACGTCCGCAATAAAGTCTGCTGTTAGCTTAGCGAAATCGAATGAGGCGCGCGTGGTTGAATAGAGCGGTTTTGCGAGGAAGAGGCGAAGCCGCCGCGATGGGCGGCAGGGCATTAATCGTTAGGCGGGATGCGGAACCCTTTTAACGAGACGATGAAGTGTTCTTTTCCTTTGGAGATTTTGGCGCCTTTATCGCACCACAGGCTGGCAAGCTGGAAGAAGTCGTCGCTGCCGATATCGTAAGCCAGTTCGATTTTCTTGGCGGTGCCGGCGCGGATGAGTTTTTCTGCTTCCTGATGGTTTGCAGCTTTAATTATGGTCATGGGCGAAATCCTTGGTGTTAAGCCAGAGCGGATAAACGTGAATCATCATATGGCCATAATGTGACAATTTTGTGATGAAAGCATGACAGCCCGCGAAGGCGCGGCGCGCGATGTGCCGGGCCTTCGCGGTGAAAGCGCGTTGTCGGTTACCGATCGTGCGGGCGGACGAGTGTGCTTTTTTTCTGAGATTTTAAATGCTTGTAGAGGGCGAAGCCCGCAATGCCGGCCAAGACGGCCAGGAGGGCAAGGGATCCTGTGGCCATGAACGTTACCTCCGAATAAGAATGGCAAGGAGGCGTATTTGTGACATTCATCACTTTGTGGGGCAATGAGAGCAATCTGTAATCGGAAGACGCTTTGAGGGATAGGCAAAAAAAAGCGCCTATAGGGAGGCGCATAAAGATTTGCAACACAGCTTGTTGTGTTCAACACCAGGAGGAGTGGTGAACTGAGGCATATTCTATGCAGCGGCAAAGGAGGCTGATATAGGCATTACTCCGAAAGCGCCACTACCACTCATACCCCAACTGAATGTTGTAATCGGGATCCTTATTGGTGGAATAGGGATCAGACTGGCGGCGGCGATCGGTTTTCTTCACCGGGCCTTCATACGCGGGATAAGGTTTGGCGCGCGGTTTGCTGCAGCCAGGATGATCGCACTCAATATCGACGCGAAAACCGCTTTTATCTCTCGCCTCTGTCCAGGCAATCGGCGGTTTTCCCGTTTTGGGGGTCGGCCCTGAGGGGGCAGGCGGCTTGGGCGCGGGAACCATGCTGGGGTCGGGGGCTTGATAATTGAGCTCCAGTGCACTCTGCGGAGCGCTGTAAGCGGCAAAGGCCAGCAGGGCGGCGGCACTGACAGCCGGTAATGTAAGCCATCTCGGCATGGTGAATCTCCCTGAATGATTTCGTCAGGCAACTATAAAACAGCAGAACGAGAATTACTATCATTTGCCTTGGGCGTTACGGGCGAGCCAGGCGGCGGCCCTATCGGCAGACAGGGTCAAATCCTGTGCGTTTAGCCGAGATTAGCGTCCCATCGCGGCGAAAAAGGTTGCTATTGCCGCTCGCTCATGAGTTAATGATGTCGGCCTGTGGTACAGACCTATTTATGCACGACATTTTGAGTAAAGTAGTTCAAATTTAAAGCGTTATCCCGGATAGCCCTTCTCTGACGAATTTCCTTTCCAGTGCCTCCATAAGTAACTGATGACCGGCTACCTCGCCCATGGCGGCTTACATTTATTATTGAAGGAAATTAGACATGTCTAACATGATCAAAGGTCAAGTGAAGTGGTTCAACGAAGCTAAAGGTTTTGGTTTCATCACCCCAGCAGACGGCAGCAAAGACGTATTCGTACACTTCTCTGCTATCCAGGATCAAGGCTTCAAGACCCTGGCTGAAGGCCAGAACGTACAGTTCTCTATCGAGAACGGTGCGAAAGGTCCATCTGCGGCTAACGTTACCGCTATCTAATTGGCGTTTCCCGCTGATTGAAAAGAACCCGCTGCGGCGGGTTTTTTTATGCCTGCAATTTGGCAGTGCGCAAAAAAAAGCCCGCAAGTCTGCGGGCAAAAGTTCCTTGTTACTTCTTCATTTGCGAGCGCTTCTCTGGGGGGGAAACGCCTGAAGACAGGCTACGCGAGACCGGCTTAAGATTCTGCGGCCAAACCGTTAAGAAAGTGAAAATCCAGACGGCTGCTACGCTGATAGCAGAGGCCGGCAGGGCTGGAGCGGTGTCCATCGCCTCCGGTTTTGTAATACACTGACGGCAATCGTAAATAAGGGAGAAGGGTATGCAAGTTAACGATCGAGTGACGGTAAAAACAGACGGCGGCCCGCGGCGTGAAGGCGTCATTCTGGCCGTAGAAGTGTTCAACGAAGGCACCATGTACCTGGTTTCTCTTGACGACTACCCGGCGGGCGTATGGTTTTTTAATGAGATCGACAGCCGTGACGGCACGTTTGTGGAGCCCTGTCGCGAGCACGGGCAGTAACTTGGGCTAATCTCATTAATTTGCTAATGAAATTGTCCATTTTGAGATTATTTCATTGCGGTAAGATTTTTTTTATCGACGGCAAAAAAATACCCGTTGCGCTAGCGGGGGATAACGCAACAGGTATTTTTTTGTGGTTCCAGCGGCTGCTATCCAGATGACATTATCATCGGGTATTTAACGGCTGGTAAAACAGAGCGGGGGCGTTCTCTGTGGTTCAGCGGCTATTGACGAATATTCCACTGGTCAATGTATCGGTCAAACGAACAACGTGATAAATGATCTGCTTGTTGTGCGTTTTTATTTTCCGCTTGATGTTTCCCTTGTGGGAAGAGACCGTTTTGGCCTTTATTTGCATCTGGTCTGATATCTGGATGGTGCCTTGACCGGACATCCACATGCGTAACATGTTTGATTCAGTCTGGCTCAGCGTTACCGGCGTTTGATCCAGAGAGGATTTCTCCGTACGGAGGGACGTTCTCTCGAGATAGTGGCTAAGTAGCTGATTCATAGTCTCTGGTTTGATGGATTTTGACGATATGATGACGTTCTTGCGAACATATAAATAATCGTCGAAATGTACGTTGGTAATGGCCATGAAGATGAAGAATAACGTATCCGGGTGCAGTGAAATCACCCGTTTTATTCGCTCGGTGGCGTTTGCTTCGTGGATGAAGCAGTCCTCGTTAATAAACACCAGGCTCGGATTCAACTTGCTGCATTTTTCATGCAGGCTGTCAATGTCCTCGATGGCATTAATATGGCGCTTCTTCACGCCATGCGAAGTCAGATAGTCGGTTAACCCCAATCTGGTATAGCTGCATGAATCCATGATAATCGTTGGCATATCGCACCCCCACTTAAATCCGTTTTACTGCGGTAATATGAAAAAAAGCCTAAAAAGCCGAAAGGCAAAATGGAGCAATAATTCAGTGTAGCGAGTGTTCTATCAATAAACACGGCGTCACTCAATGATATTTTCATACTAAACTTATTAATTGCATGAATCTATAAGTTTGGCTTAAGTCAGAGCGATCTGCTGCTCGTCCAGCTTCGGCATGTTGAGCCTGATCTGCGCTTGGCGCCCGCGCCTGCCGGCATTGCTTGCCGCGAATCTGTTCATCATGTCACGAAAAAAAATTTTAGTTTGCTAGGAAAAGTCTTAAAAAAAATTCATGTGTCGTTTTTTTGAAGTCTTTCAGCGCATTTTTTGAGTGATTAAAAAATACCCTCCCTGAGGTTATTTTATTTTTTTGTTTAAAAATCATTAAGTTGTGTTGATTTCCTGCTTTCCATGCTAATGATTAGCACTTCTTTTTTTATCATAACGGCAAACGAAAGTTAACATTATGGCCGGAATGTGTAGCTTATTTGTTGCTATAAATCACCGTTTTACAATGAGTTATATGGATATTTATTTTAAATGAAATAATTTTCGTGAATGTTTAACGGTGATTGAGTGATTTCTCTAAACTATCATCCTGCTGCCCGATCCGCAGGGGAGGAATGGCAGGTCGGAGTTGTCTCTGGCCCGCGTTGGTTTTAACTTGCCTCTCCACCTTTCAAAAACAGGATGTCGCGGTGAGACGGAATCAGTATGGGCAGCCGATAGGCGAAGCCCTCCCTCATTGGCAGCCGGCAGGCATGCCCGGGCACTCGCCACTGCAAGGGCGGTTTTGCCGCCTCGAACCGCTTAACCTCGAGCGCTGGGGGGAGGCGCTTTATCAGGCTTATCAATCCGCCGAGGACGATCGCGACTGGACTTATCTGTTTTGGGAACGGCCGCAGTCGCGCGCAGATTTCCAGCGTTATCTTCAGGCTCAGGCGTCCAGCGCTGACAGAAACACGATGGTAGTGATCGATCAGTCAAACGGGCGTGCGGTGGGAAGCTGCGCTTTTTTGCGCATCGATCCTGCCAACGGCGTGGCCGAACTGGGCACCATCAACTGGTCGCCGCTGATGAAGCGCAGCGCGCTGGGCAGCGAGGCGATTTTCCTGATGCTGCGGCATCTGTTCGACGATCTTGGCTACCGGCGCTGCGAATGGAAATGCGATAGCCTCAATCTTCCTTCACGCCAGGCCGCCGAGCGCTTGGGTTTCCGCTATGAAGGCACCTTCCGCCAGGCCGTCGTCGTCAAAGGACGCACGCGCGACACCGACTGGCTGTCGATCGTCGACGGGGAATGGCCGGCGCGGCGCACGGCGTTTGCCGCCTGGCTGTCGCCGGATAATATCGGCGATGACGGGCGGCAAGAACGGCGTTTGCAGGCCTTCCAACTCGGGTAATACGCCGCGCGCGTTAGGCCGTTTCCGCCAGGCAATGGCGCAACGAGTCCAACGCCAGCCGGATGTCCTGTTCCTCCGTCATCCAGTTGACCAGTGCGGCGCGGATCCCCGGCTGACCGTTATAACGCGTAGGGGTGCAGCACACCACGCCGTGCCGGCTCAGGCGCTCGAGAAAACGATCGCGCGCCGCCTCGCTGTCGCCCTGTGGATGGCTGAGTGCGAAGCAGACCACGTTCAAATTCACCGGCGCCAGCAGCTGGAAACCGTCATCGGCTGCCAGCGCCGCCCCCAGCGTCTGCGCCAATCGGACGTTGCGCTCGACGATATCCCGTATGCCGCTGCGGCCATAGGCTTTCAGCGTCAGCCAGAGCGGCAGGGCGCGGAAGCGGCGCGAATTCTCCGGCGTCAGATGCAGATAGTTGTCTGGCCGCAATGTCGGTGCTTCCAGATAGGCCGAATGGTTCTGAAATACCTGCATTTGCAGATCCAAATGGCGGGTAAATTGGATCGCGCTGTCATAAGGCACGTTCAGCCACTTGTGTGCGTCGACAGTGATGGAATCGGCATGTTGCCAACCCTCAAGCCTTGGAGCGTAGAGCGGTGAGCAGGCCGCCACGCCGCCAAATGCCGCATCGACATGCAGCCAAAACGGATAACGCTCCCGCAACGTCAGCAGACGCGGCAGGTCGTCGAACGCGACGGTGTTGACCGTACCGGCGCTGGCCAGCACCAACGTTGGCTGGCCGGCGCCGGCGGCGAGCTGCCGTTCCAGTGCTTCCATATCCATGGCTTCCGAGTCCGGCAGGCTGGCGACGGTCGTCAGCGCCTCGCGGCCGATACCGAGCATGCTGAGCGCCTTCACGCTGCTGGAATGTGGATTGGCCGACAATACCCGGATGGAACCCAGCGCCGCCAGGCCCTGTTGGGCGATATCCACGCCGTGCTGTTGTCCCAGCCACTGCCGGCCAATGGCCAGCCCGGTGAAATTGGCCATGGTCGCGCCGCTGACCAGGCTGCCGCTGAACGTTTCCGGCAGGCCCAGCAGGGATTTCAACTGCGTCACGGCCGCCAGCTCGATCGTGGCTGCGATGGTATCATGGCTGAGCAGGCTATTTTGGTCTGTCACGCTAACCAGCCAGTCCGCCGCTACCGCCGCCGGGGTGCCGCCGCCGGTGACGAAGCCGAAATAACGCGGGCCGGCGCTGGCGGAAATGCCGGCCTGATAGCGTTGCCAAAAGTTATCCAGCGCCGCCAGGGCGCCTTCGCCGTTTTCCGCCAGCCGATCGTCTCCCGGATGCAGCTGCTGTTGATCGCGCGGTGGGCAGACCGAGCGTTGCTGCAGCCCGGTCAGAAAATCTTCCGCCAACTGGCGAGTGTGGTCGAGGATCTGCGGAAACTGTGCGAGGTCTTGTTGTAAACGTGGGTGCATGGCGGCTCCGAAAGCGTCAGGGATGATGGGGTAAACATAGAACATTTGCCTGCCGGTCAAAATCGATGAAAAATAACCTTTTTGGATAGCCTGGTTAACCAATGATGAATGAACGCATTCCCCTGCATGTCTTGCCGACCTTTGCGATCGCCGCCAGGTTGGAAAATTTGCGCGCCACGGCGCAGCAGGTGCATTTGACGCACGGTGCGGTCAGCCAGCAAATTCAGTTGCTGGAGCAGGCGGTCGGCTATCCGCTGTTTGAACGGTGCGGGCGCGGTGTGCGCCTGAATGCGGCCGGGAAAGAGATGCTGGTGGCGGTAGAGCCGGCGCTGCAGGCGCTGCAGCAGGGCGTCGCCCGCGCCCGGCGTGCGGCGACAAGCCAGACGCTGCGCATCAGCGTGTTGCCGTCTTTTGCCCACTATTGGCTGTTGCCGCGTCTGTCGGCATTCCATGAAGCCTGCGCCGATATTGCGCTGGATATCGATGCGTCGCTGACGCTGCAGGATCTGTCGCAGCGTGGGTTTGATGCGGCGATCCGCATCGGCAGCGGCCAGTGGGCGGGGCTGCAGGCGCAGCGCATCGCGTCGGGTGACGTGCTGCCGGTCGCTTCGCCGGATATGGCGCGAGAATGGGGGGCTGCGTTCGAGAACGGTGGCGATATTCCGTTGCTCGAGCACGACGTCAGTCCCTGGCGCGACTGGTTCAACGCGCAGGGGCGGCCGTTATGCGGGCGGCAACAGGCGTTGTTCAACGATGCCGGATTGTTGATTCGCGCGGCGGAGCAAGGGTTTGGCATCGCGTTGGCGAAAAAGCTGCTGGTGCAGGATGCCCTCGACGCCGGGAGACTGGTGGCGTTGGCCGCGCCCCGTCGCCTGAGCGATGACGACGTTTATCTGGTGTGGCCGCAGACCGCCGGGTTGACGCCGGCGGTCACCCGCTTGCTGCAGTGGCTGCAGCAACAGTTGGCGGCGATTTAGCGGCGTAGCCATTCCGGTTGCGAGGTGCCGAGCGTAGTCGCCGGCAGCGCCCATTGCAGCGCCGTGCCCTGCAGGCTTAACGGGGCGCGCAGGCGTTGCGCGGCCCCCCAGTAAGTCAATTCCGTTTCCGGGTTCTCGTCGGCGGGGCCGGCCGGCGCCAGCGGTTCCGGCCGATAATCTGCCGAACAGGGATGCGCCAGCAGCAGCTGCGCCGTGCGCGCCAGCGACAGCCGCGCGTGGTAGCCGGTGCCGCGGCTCAGGCGCTGCGCCATACCGGTCAGCACCGCCGCCGCCATCAAATAGCCGGTGGCGTGATCCAGAGCCTGTACCGGCAACGGCACCGGCAAACTGGCGCTACGCCAAACCATGCCCGCCTCCGCCAACCCGCAGCTCATCTGTACCAGGCTGTCGAAACCGCGCCGGGTGCGCCACGGCCCGCTCCAACCATAGGCATTCAGGCAGACGTCTATCAGGCCTGGCGCCAGCGCGCGCCTTTCCTCCGCGCCATAACCCAACTTCTCCAGCGCACCGGCACGGTAGCCGTGCACGATCACGTCGGTGTTTCTCAGCAGATGTTCAAACGTATGGCGATCGTGCGCATTGGTCAGGTTGAGGCGCGCGCTGCGCTTGCCCAGTATGACTTCGTGTTCAACGCCGGGCTCATCCCAACCGTAGGGATCGATGCGCAGCACGTCGGCACCCAAACCGGCAAGAAAACGCGTGGCGATCGGCCCGGCGAGAATGCGCGTCAGATCCAGCACCCGTACGCCGTGCAGCGGCCGGGCGATGGGTAGCGCCCAGCCCGGCGGTGGCGCTTCCGGCTGCAGCGAGGCGTGGATCAGCGGTTCGAGCGCTACGCTTTTGCCCTGAATATGTTGTCGCCACGCGGCCGCCGAGCGCATTTGGGCCGCGCAGCCGCCGGCTTCGATCACCGCTTCCTCCAGCTCGCTTTTTTTCCAGCCCAGCACGCGTTCCGCCAGCGTGCCTTTATCCGATGCCGAACCCAGCACCTGCTCCACCGCTCGCCGATGGTGCGGCGCATTGGTATGCAGGCGTATCCAGCCATCCGTTGTCGCATAGTCGCCGGCCAGCGCGTCCCAGGCCGCAGGCAGCGTCCACCCCAGCGGACGCAGCGTCCAGCCGAACCAGAGCGAGGCCAGGCGTTGATCGACCCAGACCTGCGGCGCGTCGGCTGCCTCGCGGCGAAGCAACTCGGCGCAGGCCAAACCGGCGGCGCTCCAGGCGGCGGTAGCCAATTCGGTTACGGGAAAAGCCGAAGGCAATGCGCCGGTGCCGTTTACGGTTAGCCGGTCGGCGGGGGCGGGGCGCTGCCCCAGGCTTTGCCAAATTTCGTCGAGCAGAGTGTGGATCAGAGGCGTCATCGGCCACTCCTTGCGGGTCGTCGGAAATATAGCCTAGCGTAGCCCACCGCCGGCGACCTTGCTAAGGTGCGATATCGAGAGTGCGACCGTCGGCCAGTTTGGCGCGCACGCTGTGGGGCGCCACGCCGCCGAAAGGCTGCGCGCTGAAATTGGCGGTCAGGGTCGATCCGTCGCTGAACGTCGTCTGTTGCACCCAGCCGTCCCGATCGAGCCAGCGGAAGTCGGTTAACGCTTTGTCCCACAAGGCCTGATGCAGCGGCCGGAAGGCGGCGTCGGCGCGTTTTATCGCCGGTAAGCGCGCCGCCAGAGTGGCGCGGCTCAGGTGGAACATCGGCGCGGTGTTGTACAGCTGGCTGAGCAGGCTGCGGGTGGTCTGAACGTCGCTGAACTTCAGATTGTCGTAATTCCAGTGGTGGCTGCTGACGATAGCATCGTGGAAAACGGCCTGGTACAGCGGCAGGCGGTAACGCGGATCGAATTCGACGGTACGGTAGGGTTGTTTCACTTTGGCGGGGCGGAAGAAAAACGCCGGTTGGGCGTTGGGCCACCAAGCGCCGAGATAATAGGGCGAGGATTTATCCTGATTCATCTGTTTATCTCCCCAGCCGAATCCCCAGGTTTCCATGCCGTGGGCGAACATCAGGCTGCGCGCGGTCACTGCGTTGCCATCCTCTGAGCCCAGCGGCAACTTAAGGGTGGCGCTGAACCAGGCGAGCCGGGCGTTGCGGGCTTCGGCCATCTGCGCCGCGCCGGTTGGGTGATCGGGCTGATAGTCGTCGGACACCATGCCGGTGCCGTCCACATCGAGAAACAGGCTATTCAACCCGGCCAATTGCACCAGTTCGCGCATGCGCTGTTGATAATAGGGCAGGACACAGCCTGGATTGAGGTAATAACCCTGTTTACCGAAGCCGGGTTTCCTGCTGCCGTCTGCGCGCACGATGGCGCAGGATTCCCGCAGCGTCGTCGGTAACTGCGCGGTGAGCCAGCTGTCGTTGACGCCGCGCGCGATGGCGGTATCGTAGGAGTCGTAGCTGGCGATCAGATAACCGGCCGCTTTGGCGGCGGCTACCGCTTGCGGGTGCAGGAAGGCGGCGGTCCAGTTATCGGTGCCCAACCACAGGCGCGGCAAACCGGCCTGGCGCAGCGCGTCGATCACCGGTTTGGCCAACCCTTGCCCCCAACCGTCCGCTGGGGTTAACCAGCGTCCCAGCTCCCGTTGCGCCAGCGCCCGCACTGCGGCGGCCTGGCGCTGCTGCGCCTGCAGAAAGTCGGCGTCATCCGGCGTTGCGCCTAGCGCGAACTGCGCCGCCAACGCCCGGTTGATGCCGTCGATCAGGGGTTGTTGTTGCCAGCCCTCCGGCGTTTTTCCCGCCAGCCGCAGCAGCAAGCTTCTGCTCTCGGCGTCCATCTTCTGCCGCAGCGCTTCGGCGGCGGGAGAGGCGAGGTAGTGCAGTAATCCCGGCCAATCCTTGACATCTTCCGCCGCCAGCAATTGGTCGCCCCACAGATAGATATGGGTAGCGCCGATCAGTTTTTCGCCTTCGGGCGCCTGCTTGATCTTCTCGCGCAGGCTGCTGAACCGGCCGTTTTGTTGCAGATAGTCGCGGTAACGGCGGGCGCCGGACAGCGGGGCATCGCCGACGTGCAGCAGCACCTCGAATGCCTGTTGTTGATTGAAGCGATTGAATTGGTGGCTGGCGCGCATCGCCAGCTTTTCCTGCGCGGCGGCGAAGGCTATCTGGTTACTGAACGGCGTCAACATCAGCCAGCTGTAGACCTTACCCTGGTGTTGCAGGCTCCACAGCGGCAGTTTCAGATCCCAGTTGGTATCCAGCGGCGTCATTTCCGTCGTCAGGTAATGACGCCAGACCGCGTTGTCCAGCGGGATGCGGCTGCCTTCGCCGATCGGCAACAGCAACGTTTCCCCCTGTGGCATACGATACCAGTTCAGGGTTTGCGGCCGATCGCTGCTGAAGCTCAGGCGCAGATCGCCGCCTTCCAGACGGGCGCTGACGTTGATTGCGCGTTGCGGCCATCGCCAGCTGGCGCGTCGTGGCGTTGCGGTAAGATCCGTTACCTGCTGCGCAGGCTGCGCCAGATTGATCGGCACCGGGCCTGCGGCGATATGCAGCGTGGCAGGGTCGAGTTCAAATTGCACGTCGCCTTGCTGCAGCAGTAAGGCATCGGCGGGAAAACTGATGAGCAGCGCCAGCGCGAGCGCGGAAAGCCGTTGTTTCATCGGGGCGTCCTTGGAAGATGAAAGAGGGCAGTTTACCGATAAGCGCACTGTCGCCCAATGTCGCCATCTTCTATTTGTGACATTGGAATATCATTGCGGGTATTCCAGTTTATTTTTCGTTTAATAAATTAGCCTTTACTTCATTACCCGACGTCACTATACTCAGCCAAAATTTCGGTGGAGAAACCCAATTGGACAGTTGTAGTTGTAATAAATAAATAAGGCAAGCTGACCAATTTTCTTCTGATTTGTTGCTTGCCGTTATCGGCGGGCAGCACCCCTCTCCAGTTATTTCTGAGCTGTGCATACCCGAATAAGAAAACGTATCCTGATGCCAGGTGGCTTCAGGCGAATTGAGTTGGACGTTATTATGGTATTCTGCAGCCACAGCCTTTTCCCTCCAGGCATGACACGCTGATTCGCTGATTTATTTTCAGCGCGTTTTCGCGTGTGCTAAACAGCACATGATTTTATCTCCTGTGATTAATTAAGGGGAAAGTCATGGCTATGACTCCTTTCGTTTTAAATTTATTGCTGGCGATGTGCCTGGGCGCGGTGATTGGCGCCGAGCGCCAGTGGCGCCAACGCATGGCCGGCCTGCGCACCAATGCGCTGGTGGCGACCGGTGCGGCGGTCTTTATTCTCAGCTCCATGTCCACCGATCCGGCCAGCGCCGGCCGGGTGGCCGCGCAGATCGTCTCGGGTATCGGCTTCCTCGGCGCCGGCGTAATCATGCGTGAAGGGCTGAACATTCGCGGCCTCAACACCGCCGCCACGCTGTGGTGTTCGGCGGGGATCGGCGTCCTGTGCGGCCTGGGCCAGCATTGGGATGCGGTGGTCGCCACGCTGGTGATCCTGTGCGCCAATATCCTGCTGCGCGAGGCCGCGCAGCGCATCAACCTGCAGCCGCACCAGCAGGCGACCGATCTGGAACTGTGCTATCGCATTCAGGTGACCTGCGGCGAGCAGGATGAAATTCTGGTGCGCACCCTGATTCTGCAGGCGCTGAACGGCGTCGCCTTGCGGCTGCAATCCTTGCGCAGCGCCGATATTGCCAGCCCTGGGCAATTGGAAGTGTGCGCGGAAATTACCGCTACGCCGGCCGCGCAAAAAGAAATTGAGGGCATTGTTTGCCGCGTCAGTCTGGAAAAAAGCGTGAGTGCCGTGCGTTGGCGCGTCGCGTCCGAATTACCGGTCTGAGTAATAATATAAATATTGATTAACTTGATTATATGTTCGGTTTTATTCATGAGTGCCTTGAATAACGCGGAGCATTAAGGAGGCGTTATGGACGATGACCCCGGAAGGGAAATGATTCTTGCGTGGCTGACAGGGTAATCACGCTATTCAGTCACGCTAATTAAAAAATTCCACTCTGCGCAGAGTCACCTGTTTATCGGGCGGGATCTCCCTGTGCGCAGAACGAAAATAAGAGAATAGCGTTATGACTCAGATTAATGAAAGAATGCGTCGCCGTGATAAAGACGCGGTGACCTACGCCATTGCGCAAGAGGCGACCAACAGCATCGCCCAAACGCTGGCGAACCTGAAGTGCAACCGCAACGGCTTGACCCAGGACGACGCCGATGAGCGGCTGGAGCAGTTCGGCGCCAACCAGGTCGCCCATGACAAGGCGCCGCATGCCCTGATCCAGCTGATCAAGGCCTTCAACAACCCGTTTATCTTCGTGCTGATGGTGCTGGCTGCGATCAGTTTCTTTACCGATTATTGGCTGCCGCTCCAGAGCGGTGAAGAAACTGAACTCACCGGCGTCATTATCATCCTGACCATGGTCACGCTGAGCGGGCTGCTGCGTTTCTGGCAGGAATACCGCACCAACAAAGCGGCGGAAGCGCTGAAATCGATGGTGCGCACTACCGCCACGGTGCTGCGCCGCAGCAGCTACAGCGCGCATCCGCTGACGCTGGAAGTGCCGATCCGCGAACTGGTGCCGGGGGATATCATTCAGCTCTCCGCCGGTGACATGGTGCCGGCCGACGTGCGTCTTATCGCCTCGCGCGATCTGTTCATCAGCCAGGCGATTTTGACCGGCGAGGCGATCCCTATCGAGAAATACGATGCGATGGGCAACGTGGCGCAGAAGTCGAGTGAAGGGGAAGTGTCCAGCGAGAACGCGCTGCTTGAGCTGTCCAATATCTGCCTGATGGGCACCAACGTCGCCAGCGGCACCGCCACGGCGGTGGTGGTGGCAACCGGCGGGCGCACCTACTTCGGCTCGCTGGCCAAGTCGATCGTCGGTTCGCGGGCGCAAACCGCGTTCGATCGCGGGGTGAACAGCGTCAGCTGGCTGCTGATTCGCTTCATGCTGGTGATGGTGCCGGTGGTGTTGCTGATCAACGGCTTCACCAAGGGCGACTGGAGCGAGGCGGCGCTGTTCGCACTGGCGGTGGCGGTCGGCCTGACGCCGGAAATGCTGCCGATGATCGTCAGCTCCAACCTGGCGAAAGGGGCGATCGCCATGTCGCGCCGCAAGGTGGTGGTGAAGCGCCTGAACGCCATTCAGAACTTCGGCGCCATGGACGTGCTCTGCACCGACAAGACCGGCACCCTGACCCAGGATCGCATCATTCTCGAGCACCACATCGACGTCACTGGCGCCAGGGATAACGAGGTGTTGCACCTGGCCTGGCTGAACAGCTTCCATCAGAGCGGCATGAAGAACCTGATGGACCAGGCGGTGATCCGTTTCGGGCGCGGCAAACCGGGGATCGAAGCCCTGGGCCGTTTCAGCAAGGTGGATGAGCTGCCGTTCGATTTCGTGCGCCGCCGTTTGTCGATCGTGGTGGCGGACGAAAATGGCAAGCAGCAGCTGATCTGTAAGGGCGCGGTAGAGGAGATGCTCGAGATCGCCACCCACGTGCGCGAAGGCGACAAAACGCTGGAACTGGACGACGCGCGCCGTGCGGCGCTGCAGGCGCTGGCCCGCGAGTATAACGAAGACGGTTTCCGCGTGCTGGTGCTGGCGACGCGCGAGCTGGATGCGCAGCGCCCAGCCGAACCGCTGAGCGTGGCCGACGAGCGCGACATGGTGGTGCAAGGGCTGCTGACTTTCCTCGATCCGCCGAAGGAGAGCGCGCAGCAGGCGATCGCCGCACTGCAGGAAAACGGCGTGACGGTGAAGGTGCTGACCGGCGACAACCCGGTGATCACCTGCAAGATTTGCCGCGATGTCGGGCTGGAGCCGGGCGAGCCGCTCTCCGGGCTGCAGATTGAACAGATGGATGACGAAGAGTTGGCGCGCGAAGTGGAACAACGCACGGTCTTCACCAAGCTGACGCCGCTGCAAAAATCGCGGGTGCTGAAAATGCTGCAGGCCAACGGTCATACCGTCGGCTTCCTCGGCGACGGCATCAACGATGCGCCGGCGCTGCGCGATGCCGACGTCGGCATTTCGGTCGACACCGGCACCGACATCGCCAAGGAGTCGGCGGACATCATCCTGTTGGAAAAGAATCTGATGGTGCTGGAAGAGGGGGTGATCAAAGGGCGCGAGACCTTCGGCAATATCATCAAGTACCTGAACATGACCGCCAGCTCCAACTTCGGCAACGTGTTTTCGGTGCTGGTGGCCAGCGCCTTCATCCCGTTCCTGCCGATGCTGGCGATCCACCTGTTGATTCAAAATCTGATGTACGATATTTCCCAGCTGTCGCTGCCGTGGGACAAGATGGACAAAGAGTTCCTGCGCAAGCCGCGCAAGTGGGATTCCAAAAACATCGGGCGCTTTATGCTGTGGATTGGGCCGACCTCGTCGATCTTCGATATTACGACCTATGCGCTGATGTGGTACGTGTTCGCCGCCAACAGCGTAGAACACCAGGCGCTGTTCCAGTCCGGTTGGTTCATTGAGGGGTTGCTGTCGCAAACGCTGGTGGTGCATATGCTGCGCACCCAGAAGATCCCGTTCATTCAGAGCACCGCGGCGCTGCCGGTGTTGCTGACCACCGGGTTGGTGATGGCGCTCGGCATCTACATTCCGTTCTCGCCGCTCGGCGCCCTGGTTGGCCTGCAGCCGCTGCCGTGGGAATACTTCCCGTGGTTGGCCGCAACGCTGGTCAGCTACTGCGTGGTCGCGCAGTTGATGAAGCGTTTCTATATCCGCCGCTTCGGCGAGTGGCTGTAAGCCGCCTCGGCGTTCACTTCGGGGGCGAAATTTTTCGCCCCCGCACCGCTACAGCAGTTTGTTGACCAGCAGGCCGAGCATGATGGTCAGCGTGAAGGAAAACAGCGTGCCGAGCAGCACATACTCGGTACGCATCTTATCGTCACTTTGGCGCAGATCGCCGAAACGGAAGATAGATTTGGCCGCCAGTAAAAAACCGATCGCCGGAATTTGCCCCAGCAGCACGAAGGTCAGGATCAGCGTTCTTTCCAGGTAGCCAATCTGTTTGCCCGCGCGCAGCAGCGAGTCGTTGTCGGCCTTGGCCGAAGGCGGCATTTGCGGCGTCCAGCGCGCCAGCAGTTGCCCAATCAGCAGGCTCATCGGCAGATAAATCAGGCTGTAGGCCACCAGCACCAGGCCGGTTTGCCAACGCCCCAGCTGCCGCCCCAGCGCGGCGAGCAGTTCACCGGCATTCGGCGTCAGCCCCAGCCACAGTAAGGCGATCACCGCCAGATGCAATCCCTGATCGAGCAGAAAGCTGCGGGCCGGGCTCAGGCGGTTCATCGCGGTGACTTTCAGCAAATCGATCAGGTAGTGGCTGACGGCGATGGCCAGCAGGCTGGCCAGCACCTGCAGTGAAGACAGTCCGCCGTGCAGCAGGCCGAAACCGGCCACTACCCAGGCGGCCAGCACCCCGTGCAGCAACGCGTGCAACAGCAGAAAACGCGAACGCGCGCGATGTTGGATTTTATCTTCCACCCAACTCAGCGGCTGCAGCGGAAAATCCGCCAGCAGATGGACGAGCAACAGCCAGGCCAGCAAAGGCGCATAGGTCAGATCCATGGTCAGACGATCCTGTTAATGGCGTGAATAAACCGCATGATTTCCTCATAGGCCGCGCGTTTCAGCGCGGCGGAGACCGTGGAGGCGGCTTTTTGCAGCTGGTCCGCCACGGCGGCGCCACTGTCGGCGAACATTCTCGCCTGAACGATGCGCGCTTCGGCCTGTGACAGGCGGCCAATTACATGATCTAACATCGGCAGCAGATCGCTGACAATGGCGTTTGTCCGATCGTTGTCGGTTTTCAGAGCCAGCCGGCAATTTTTTGCCATGGCGTCCAGCGCGCTGCCGGAGTTGATAAAGGCGCTGCCGTAACCGGCGGCGTCGGGCCGTTGGCTACCCAGCCCGACGGCGATGCGCGCATCCCAGTGCGCGGCGCCCATCGCCCGCAGCGCGAGGCGTATGTACACCGCCAGCAACAGCCCGTCCTCCGGCGCGGCCTGCGCCTGGAAGGCATCGCCGCGAAAGATTTCCACCTGATGCAGCCGCCCGTCACGCCGCAGCCGATCGAGCAGGTTATGCAGCCCATTGAGGTAGTTGGCGGTGTCTGATCGGCGGGAATCGACCAGATCGCCGCTGATTACGCTGATTGGCGTCGGCATGGCGTGTTCCATTATTTGCGGAGGGATGACTATAAATTCGCACCTGGATACGAATATGTCAAGAATTCGCCTCCAGGTGCGAATTTATGGGGTTTTCGCCTGTGAAGGCGAAACGAGGCAGGATGAGGAACGTGGGATGAACGGCCGGGAATGCGCGGGCCTGCCAGGCTCGCCACCGGCGGCGTAGAGGGAAAATGGCCGGCAACCGGCTGTTCAGAAGCTTTTAACCAGCACGTCACGCGGCATTTCGCTGCCGTGTTTCAGCAGATGCTCAAACGATCGCTCGCTGCTTTTCAGCTGCTGCAAAAATTCCTGCGGCGACAGATCGTGTTTTTTGCCGCTCATGTAAGCCAGCGCCAGTTCTTTTGCCTGATAGCGGGAGAAGTTGTACATGGTGTCCTCGATACGGTGAATGTCAGTGCTCACGATTGTAGCGAAAGAGCACATAATGAACAGCGGCTTTGGCGTATGGAATCGATAGCCGAAACTTAACTTGCAGGCTGCAACAGCTCATCGCACAGGCGCTTGATCACCTGAGCTTGCGGCAGGCCGTTGTGCAACATCTGGCGGATATGCTCCGAATCGCTGATGCCCTGGCGGACATGGCGCTCGACGGCCTGCAGCAGGGCACGATCCTCCCGTCGCTCGGCAAAACCGCTCAGCGCTTCGAGAGTGTGCAGAATGTGGGCGGTCAGGCTGCTGCGGCGCAGAGTCGCGGGATCGACGTATTCGGCGGCAAAGCCGCTGCGATAGGCGTTGATCTTGTTGTAATTGGTGAAGGCATCGTATTCCGGCGCGATCGGTGAGCGGTGTTGCAACAGAAAATCGGCCAGCAGGCGGCAGTAACCGACCAGCAGCACGGCGTGGGTGAGGCGCAGCGGCGTATCGCAGATGCGGATCTCTACCGTGCCCAGCTCCGGTTTTGGCCGCGCATCCCAGTAAATATCCTTGACGCTTTCAATCACGCCTGCGGCATTCAACCGTTCGTAGTAGGCGTTGAATTCATGCCAGCTGTAGATGTGTTCCAGGCATCCGTAGTTGGGGAAGGAGTTCTGGGCGCTGAAGCGGGAACTGGCAAAGCACGTGTCGACCCCCTGATACAGCGGCGACGAGGCGCTGAGCGCGATCAATTGCGGAAAGTAGGGCGTCAGCGCATGGCACAGGTACATCGCTTCGTCCCCGTCGTTGACGCCGAGGTGAATGTGTTGGCCGAACACGCAGGCCAGCTTGGAGAGATAGCCAAAACGGCTGGCCAGCTGCCTGTAGCGCGCGTTGTCGCTGATGACCTGCTTGCGCCAGTCGTTGCTCAGGTGGCGGCCACCGCCGCAGACGTCACAGCCCAGGCGCTGCGCGCTGCGCCGGACGGTATGGGTCAGGGCGCGCAGCTCGGTGTGCAGCTCATCGAGATCGCGGTGCACCGAGCTGTTCAGCTCCACCATCGATTTGGTGAGCTCATGCTTGACGCGCCGGCGGTCGCCGACCGCGCTGACCACCCGATCGGCTCGATCCGTAAGATCGTAGTGCTCGGCATCGACCAGCTGTAACTCTATTTCGGTGCCGATGGAGAGCCTTTCCGAACGTTTGAATGTGAGCGGCATGGTACCTCCTTCCTGCAAGAACGGCATAAAGATAAGTATATGTCTCGGTGAGGGGGGCAACGTTTTGCATTTTATATTTGTTTTTTCGCATGTGAAGCTGGTATCTTCACGAGCGAGTTGTGGTGAAGAGAAAGGTTAACGGGAGTGTGACATGCCGTCATTGACGCCGCTGAAGCTGTTTAAAAACCTGTCTGACGAGACGCGTCTGACCTTGGTGCTGCTGTTGCGCCACGCCGGTGAACTGTGCGTGTGCGAGCTGTCGGGCGCACTGGCGCTGCCGCAACCCAAGATTTCAAGGCATCTGGCGATGCTGCGTGAAAGCGGGCTGCTGCTCGATCGGCGCGAGGGTAAATGGATACATTATCGCCTGTCGCCGCATATGCCGGCCTGGGCGGCGGCGATTATTGAGCAGGCTTATCAGTGCCGGCCAGAACAGATGACGGAGTTAGCGCAACGCGTGGCGAAAGGTTGCCCGTAACGGTAAAAAATTTACGCAAACACATATGAAAAATCGAATATGTAAACTTAAAGGGGCGGAAGGACAGCGATGATAGTGGCAGGGGCGATCTTTATTCTGACGTTGATCTTGGTCATCTGGCAACCGAAGGGGCTGGGTATTGGCTGGAGTGCGTCGATCGGGGCGGGATTGGCATTATTGAGCGGCGTGGTGCACGTCGGCGACATCCCCGTGGTATGGCAGATAGTCTGGAATGCGACTGCGACCTTTACCGCCGTCATCATCATCAGCCTGTTGCTGGATGAAAGCGGCTTTTTTGCCTGGGCCGCCTTGCACGTCGCGCGCTGGGGCAACGGCAAGGGCCGCTGGCTGTTTACCTATATGCTCCTGTTGGGCGCGGCGGTGGCGGCGCTGTTCGCCAATGACGGCGCCGCGTTAATCCTCACGCCGATCGTGATCGCCATGCTGTCGGCGCTCGGTTTTCGTCCTGCGGCGGTGCTGGCTTTCGTCATGGCGGCGGGCTTTATCGCCGATACCGCCAGCCTGCCGCTGGTGGTGTCCAACCTGGTGAATATCGTTTCGGCGGATTTCTTCCACTTGGGCTTTACGGAGTATGCGGCGGTGATGGTGCCGGTCAACCTCGTCGCCGTGGCGGCGACGCTGGTGATGTTGCATTTATTCTTCCGCAAGGATATTCCGCCGGGCTACGCGTTGACGCGTTTACCGGTACCGCGGGAAGCGATCCGCGATCGCGCGACGTTTCGAGCCGGTTGGGCGGTATTGGCGCTGTTGCTGATCGGCTTTTTCGCCCTGGAACCACTCGGCGTGCCGGTGAGTTTGGTCGCCGCCTGCGGCGCGCTGGTGCTGCTGGCGGTAGCGAAACGCGGGCGGGCGATCGATACCGGCAAAGTGCTGCGCGGGGCGCCCTGGCATATCGTGATTTTCTCGCTGGGTATGTATCTGGTGGTCTATGGGCTGCGCAATGCCGGCTTGACCGATCTGCTGTCCGGCGTGCTGGATGCGCTGGCGCGGCAGGGGCTGTGGGCGGCGACGCTCGGCACCGGCTTCCTGAGCGCGTTTCTCTCTTCCGTCATGAATAACATGCCGACGGTGCTGGTAGGGGCGCTGTCGATCGACGGCAGCAGCGCGGAAGGCGTCATCAGGCAGGCGATGATTTACGCTAACGTCATCGGCAGCGATCTCGGCCCCAAAATCACCCCGATCGGCAGCCTGGCCACGTTGCTGTGGCTGCATGTGTTGGCAAGGAAAAACATCGTCATTACCTGGGGCTATTATTTCCGCGTGGGACTGGTGATGACGCTGCCAATTCTGTTCGTCACCTTGGCCGCGCTGGTGCTGCGGCTGTCCGTTTTGCCATAACCGGAGCAACTGACATGAGCGACATCAAAATTTATCACAACCCCGCCTGCGGCACGTCGCGCAATACGTTGGCGCTGATCCGCAACAGCGGCGCTGAGCCGGAGGTGATTCTGTATCTGGAAACGCCCCCCAGCCGCGAACGGTTGATTGCGTTGCTGGCTGACATGAACATGACGCCGCGCGCGTTGTTGCGTAAAAACGTCGAGCCTTACGCCGAGCTGCGGCTGGACGAAGCCGGCTGGAGCGACGATCAACTGATCGACTTCATGCTGCAACAGCCGATCCTGATCAACCGCCCCATTGTGGTGACCCCGCTCGGCACGCGTTTGTGCCGTCCGTCGGAGGCGGTGTTGGAGATTCTGCCGGATCCGCAGCGCGGCGCCTTCAGCAAAGAGGACGGGGAGCCGGTGATTGATGCGCAGGGCCGCAGGATAACCAAAGGCTGATCGCTGCGGCCCTGCATTTCGGCCAATCAGTGCAGTTCGGCGCCGCTGCGATCGGCCAGCGCTTCCAGCAGCGGGGCGGAAGGCACGAAGAACAGGGTGCCGGTCACCGCGTGGCTAAAATCGAGCAGCCGATCGTAGTTGCCGGCCGGGCGGCCGATAAACATGTTTTCCAGCATCTGCTCGATCGGCTGCGGGGAGCGCGCATAGCCGATAAAGTAGGTGCCGAACTCGCGCAGGCCGGGGCGGCCGAACGGCATGTTATCGCGCAGAATTTTCACCTCGTTGCCTTGCTCGTCGGTGATGGTGGTCAGCGAACTGTGCGACGACGACGGTTTGACCGCTTCATCCAGCTCGATGTTGGACTGCTTATGGCGGCCGATGATCTTCTCCTGCGTTTCCACGCTGAGCGAATTCCAGCCCTGCATGTCGTGCAGGTATTTCTGCACCAGCACATAGCTGCCGCCGCTGAACGCCGCGTCTTCGTCGCCGATCACCGTGTAATCGAAAGCTTCATGCCCTTCCGGGTTCTCCGTACCGTCGACGAAGCCGATCATGGCGCGCTGATCGAAGTAACGGAAGCCGTGCACCTCCTCGATCACCGTCACGGCGTCGCCGAGCTTGCCGATCAGCTGAGAGGCCAGTTCAAAACACAGATCCATTTCATCGGCGCGGATATGCAGCAGGATATCGCCGGGCGTGGCAACGGCGACGCGTTCCCCGCTGCCGATCGGGCTGAACGGATGCAGCTGGCGAGGGCGCGGCGCGCCGAACAGCGTATCCCAGGCCTCGGAGCCGAAGCCGCAGACGCAGGTGAGGTTGCCCGCCGGCGCGCGTTTGCCGACCGAACGCACCACGGCGGCGATGTCGCCGCACCAGGCTCGCACCGCCGCCAGATGGGCGGGAACGGGCGACAGGGTGGCGACGATAAAGATGGCATGGCGCGTCACCGGCGTGAATACGGCTTGCGGCAGGGGGGTATTTGCATTCATTGCATTCGGCTCCAGTGTGTTCGGGTGAAATAGTTCAGATCAAATTAAAGTGCTCGTCGGGTTTCATCGGCGGTGGCAGCGGGCTTTGGTCATTCATTTCCAGCAGGTTGCGCTCAATGGTGTTGCAAATGGCGTTTAACGGCAGATGGTTGGCCGACACGCCGAATGGATCCTCCAGCTCTTCGGCCAGTGAGTCCCAGGATAAGAAGGTATAGGAAATGAACACCGAAACAAACGGTGTCATGTAATGCAGATCGGTCACCAGGGCAAAAGGCAACAGGCTGCAGAACAGGTAAACGGTGCGCTGCAGGATCAGGGTATAGGCGAACGGCACCGGCGTGCTGGCGAGCCGTTCGCAGCCGCCGAGGGCGTGGGACAGCTCGCTCAGCTTGTTGTCGAGCAGCTCGAAAGTGATGTCGCTCAATAGCCCCCGTCGGCGCAGCTTGCCGATCTCCTGGCCCAGCATCAGCAGGATGCGGTTGGTCGGCATCGGGCTGGCGATCACTTCGGCCAGCTCTTTGCTGCTGAGATTGTGGTACAGATCGGCGGTGGGATCGGTGGCGCGCAGCTGATGCTTCAGGCTCCAGCTGAAGGCGATCAGCAGCTTGGCGACCTTTTGCTGCACCGCCGGTTCGTCCGGCAGCAGGCTTTTGATCTGGCGCAGCAGGGATCGCTCGGTAATCAGCAGCGAGCCCCACAGGTTGCGCGCCTCGACAAAGCGGCTGTAGCCGGCATTATTGCGAAAGCCGAGAAAAATCGCGATGGCGATGCCCAGCAGGCTGAACGGCGCGATGGTCAAATGCACGCCGAGCTGTTCGTACCATTGGTAGCTGATCACCGCCACTATCGACATCAGCACGTTCAGCGACAGGCGAAAGGTAATTTTTGACAGCACGGATCCGTGCCAGGCGAACAGGCGAAAAAACCAGTTCTGGTGCGGGCGGATTATCATAACGTGGGCGCTTCCTGGTGTCCTGCTATTGAGAATAGTCGATTCTTATCCGGCGGCGTTAGGCCGCCGTTGTCGATTGCCAGAGCCGCTGCGGGTGCGTATAGACGGTGGCGCGCCCCGGCTTGCTGAAGCCCACCAGCGTAAGGTTGCTGCGCTCGGCCACCTCCACCGCCAGGCGGGTGGCGGCGGAAACGGCGAACAGGATCTCGACGCCGCACATGGCGGATTTTTGCACCATTTCATAGCTGGCGCGGCTCGACACCAGTGCCGCCCCTTGCAACCACGCCTGTTGGCTGCGATAACCGAGCAGTTTGTCGAGCGCCACATGGCGGCCGACGTCTTCACATCCGCCGCTGAGCGCGCCGTCAGGCTGGATCCAGGCCGCCGCGTGGGTGCAGCCGGTCAGTTTCCCCACCGTTTGCACTTCCTGCAGCTGCGCCAACGCCCGGTCGAGCTGGGCCAAATCGAAACGCTGCGTGAAAGGCAGCGGCGCGATGGGCTGAGCGACCTCCTGCAGTTGCTCGACCCCGCAGACGCCGCAGCCGGTGCGGCCGGCCAGGCTGCGGCGCTTCTCTTTCAGCTGCATAAAGCGGCGGCTCGAGAGTTCCACATGCACTTCAATGCCATTGCAGGCCGGTTGCTGGCGGATGTCGTAGATATCGTCGGGGGAGGCGATGATGCCTTCGGACAGCGAAAAACCGATGGCGAAGGCCGCCAGGTCTTTCGGCGTCGCCATCATCACCACGTGGGAAATGCCGTTGTACACCAGGGCAACCGGCACTTCTTCCGCCAGCCAATCCTGCTGCGCCTGAGCCAGATCGTTGCGCTGCCAGACCGCATGGCGAGACAGGCAGGCCTGTTCGATGTCGTCGGTTTCTGCGAGGAGTAGGTGCTTGTTCATAACGTTCTCGTGACCGTCGGTGACGAGGCGCCGACGGGGATGAATGCTTATTGAGCAGGTGTGGGGATTATACAGGATTCTGATCCCGCTCGCGTAGGGAATCACGCCCTGCAGGTTATCCACAGTTTTAGTGGATAACGTGTGCGCAAGGCAGAGTGAAACCGTTAGCAGGCGTAAAAAAAAATCGCTCAGAAAATTATTATATTACGCGGCAAAGCGCGATCCGCAGGGGGATTTGGGGTTGCGCGCGTTCGCGTTTTGTTTATGCCTTACTGTGTAAATATACAGTTTGGTTGTGATTATGCTGAGCAATTCAAAGTTGTATGCTTTTTCACCAGGTGAGTCTCTGGCGTTACCGCTGTTTGCCGATCGCGTGGCCTGCGGTTTTCCTTCTCCCGCACAGCACTATGTCGAGAGCCGGCTGGACATTGGCAAGTTGTTGGTGCGGCATCCTAATGCCACTTATTTCGTGCGTGGCGCGTGGACGGAACGATCATAAAGCTGGAAGGTGACGCGCTGCAGGTCGCCGACGGGTATCAGGCCGCGTATGATGCCGGGCTGCCGGTGCAGATCCTGGTGAATGACGGCCGTATCCGGGCAAAGGAATAGACGCTGGGGTTGGAGCCTGTCCTCATCGGCGCTTTGCTGGAGACTGATGCGGAAGTATGCCGCCCCCAAACGGTAACTGATATTTTGCTGGTTGAGCAAATAGATCGCCTGACCCGTCTCAGCAACAGTGACTGGGTGACGTTGAAAAAGCAGATTGAGCAGCATGAGTTACGGATTGTCAGCCTGGATGTCCCTACCTCATGGCAGGCGCTGTCAGAGAAAGATCCTTCACAGGCGGACCCGATCACCCGTGCAGTAATAACCGCCATCAATAACATGCTAATCGACCTGATGGCCGCGATGTCACATAAGGACTGGTTGAGTCGCCGCCAATGGCAAAAGCAGGGAATTGAACGGGCGCATACGTTGGGTAGATACCGGGGAAAGCAGGCAGATCAGAAACGACATCAGAAAGTCCTGTACTACCGACAGATTAAGAAACTGAGCATCCGAGAAACAGCAGACGCGACAGGCTACAGTACTTCCCAAGTTTGCCGCATTCAGGCCTTCTATAAAGAAGTTGAGACTGATTAAAAAGCAGCCTTAATGTACAATAATTTTCGATATCCAAGCTGACCCCATGAACAATCAATGAGTGAGAGGTGAAAGATGATTTCATACAAAAAAACCATACCTGCTCTTGTCATATTCGCTTTATCTAATGCTGTGGCATATGCGAATGATTTCGACAAATCAAATGAAGCGATGGCAATTTCAGCAATAGGTTTTTCTGGCTCAAATGCTCGTGTTGCACATGATGTTTGTGGGGCAACCAATGAGAAGATTGATAAATATAAAAAACAAATAAAAGACTCATTAACTAGAAAATTAAAGTATGAACAGTCAGGATTCGATACGCATTGGGATAATGGTTGGAAAAATGCTGATTTTTTGGTTAAGTCATTAAGTAATGATGAAGCCTATAAAAAAGAATATTGCCGAGAGGTTTTAGATGGAATTAATAATCCTGAAATGAATTAAGGACTATTCCTTATTCGGGGTTCTACGCCGGAACCCCAGATTTTTCCGTCCGCTAAAATTATCCCCGGTTGAGCAGCTTTATACCGTCAGCTCGCAGTGGACCATCAGGGGAAATGTGGCGGTACAGCGTTTGTCGGGTGATCCCAAGCTCCTGGCATAACGTACTGACTTTCGTCTCTGGCCGTCCCATCGATGCCATTGCCAGTCGCAATTTTATTGGCGTCATTTTGTAAGGCCGTCCGCCGTTCCTCCCGTGGGATCTTGCTGAGGCAAGGCCTGCTGCTGTTCTTTGCGGCGCTGTACGCAGCAGAGACCGACGGCCGCGCGCGACTGGCTCAGAACGCCAAAATCTGCAGGAAAAATCGCTCAGAAAATTATTATATTACGCGGGAAAGCGCGATCCGCAGGGGGATTGGGGGTTGCACGCGTTCGCGTTTTGTTTATGCTTAACTGTATAAATATACAGTTTGGTTATGATTATGCTGAGCAATTCAAGGTTGTATGCTTTTTCACCAGGTGAACCCCTAACGTTACCGCTGTTTGCCGATCGCGTGGCCTGCGGCTTTCCTTCCCCGGCGCAGGACTATGTCGAAGGCCGGCTGGACATCGGCAAGCTGTTGGTGCGGCACCCCAACGCCACCTATTTCGTGCGCGCCAGCGGCGAGTCGATGATCGACGGCAATATTCAGGATGGCGATCTGCTGATTGTCGACAGCGCCCTGACGCCGGAGCACGGCAATATCGTGATCGCCGCGGTGGACGGCGAATTCACCGTCAAAAAACTGCAGCGCCACCCCGATGTGCGGCTGTTGCCGATGAACCCCGCCTACGCGCCGATCGTGTTCGACGACGAAGCGCAGCTGGAGATCTTCGGCGTGGTGACCTTTATCGTCTACGCGGCGCGGTAGCCATGTTCGCCCTGGTAGACGTCAACAGCTTCTACGCTTCCTGCGAGACCATTTTCCGGCCCGACCTGCGGGGGCGGCCGGTGATTGTGTTGTCCAACAACGACGGCTGCGTGATCGCACGCAGCGCCGAGGCGAAGGCGCTGGGCGTGCCGATGGGCGCGCCTTATTTCAAGATCAAAGAGGAGATGCGCCGCCGCAACGTTGCGGTGTTCTCCTCCAACTACGCGCTGTACGCCGACATGTCCCGCCGGGTGATGGACACGCTGGAGGAGATGGCGCCGGCGGTGGAGATCTACTCGCTGGACGAAGCCTTTCTGCGGCTGGACGGCGTGGCGCGCTGCGAGGCGCTGGAACCGTTCGGCCGGCGGGTGCGCGATCGCATCCGGCGCGAGCTGCATTTGACGGTCGGGGTCGGCATTGCGCCGAGCAAAACGCTGGCCAAGCTGGCCAACTTCGCGGCCAAGAAATGGCGCGGCACCGGCGGCGTGGTGGATTTATCCGATCCGGCGCGCCAGCGCAAACTGCTGGCGTTGCTCCCGGTGGAAGAGGTGTGGGGCGTGGGGCGCCGCCTGACTCGCCAGCTGCAGGCGATGGGCATTCACACCGCGCTACAGCTGGCGGACTGCGATACCCGGCTGGCGCGTAAAACCTTCAGCGTAGTGCTGGAGCGCACGATACGCGAGCTGCGCGGCGAATCGTGCCTGCAGTGGGAAGATGAGGCGGCGGCGAAAGAGCAGATCATCTGTTCCCGTTCGTTCGGCCAGCGGTTGACGCATTATCCGCACATGCGCGAGGCGATCTGCAGCTACGCCGAACGCGCCGCCGAAAAGCTGCGGCAGGAAAAGCGCTACTGCCGCAACGTCTCGGTGTTTATCAAAACCAGCCCGCATTCGGCGGGCGAAGGGTATTACAGCAATATGGGCACCGCCCGGCTGCAAACGCCGAGCAACGACAGCCGTGACATCATCGCCATGGCGGTGCGCGCGCTGGAGAGCATCTGGCAGGAAGGGCGGCGTTACCTGAAGGGCGGCGTGGTGCTGGGGGATTTCAGCGCCGCCGCCATGGCGCAGATCGACCTGTTCGACGACTGCCCGCCGCGCCGCAACAGCGAACGGCTGATGGCGACTCTCGATCGCCTGAATCAGGAAGGGCGCGGGCGCGTATGGTTCGCCGGGCAGGGGATCGTCAAGCCGTGGCAAATGAAGCGCGAAATGCTGTCGCCGGCCTACACCACCCGGCTGGCGGATATTCCGGTGGCGCGGCTGGGGGAGCGGGCGCCGCGCACCGCTGAATCGAAGGAAGAAAAACGCCGCGGGTGACAACCGGCGGCGTGGGTAGGCCGAGTGTTACTTCACCGCCGCCGGGTCCGGCTTATCGGGGGTGATGCCATACAGCACCATGGCGCGGTTGACCTCGCTGCGGGCGATACGGCCTTCGTCAGCCAGCAGTTTCAACGCGGCGATCGCGATGAAATGGCGGTTGACCTCGAAGAACTCACGTAGCGCCTCGCGGGTGTCCGAGCGGCCAAAGCCATCGGTGCCCAAGGTGATAAAGGCGCGGTCCGGCAAGAACGGTTTGATCTGATCGCCGACGATCTTCATATAGTCCGTCGCCACCACCACCGGGCCAGGATGCGCCGCCAGCAGACTCTGTATATAAGGGACTTTCGGCGGGTCTTCCGGGTGCAGCAGGTTCCAGCGTTCGGCCGCCATGCCGTTACGGCGCAGTTCGCTCAGGCTGGTGGCACTCCAGATATCGCTGGCGACGCCAAAGTCCTCGGCCAACAGCGCCGCCGCCGCCAGCGCCTCGCGCATGATGGCGCCGCTGGCGATCAGCTGAGCGCGCGGGCTCTCTTGGTTTGCCGTTTCGTTCTGTTTGAGCAAATAGGCGCCCTGGATAATCCCGTCCTCCACGCCCGCCGGCATCGGCGGCTGCGGGTATCCTTCGTTGAGCAAGGTGATGTAGTAGTAAATATCCTCTTGTTCAACGAACATCCTGCGCATGCCGCTCTGAACGATCACTGCGAGTTCATAGGCATAGGTCGGATCGTAGGAGACGCAGCTGGGAATGACGGAAGACAGCACGTGGCTGTGGCCGTCGTCATGCTGCAAGCCTTCGCCCATCAGAGTGGTTCTGCCGGAGGTGGCGCCGAGCAGGAAGCCCTTGGTGCGCGCGTCTGCCGCTGCCCAGGCGAGATCGCCCACCCGCTGCAGCCCGAACATGGAGTAGAAGATATAGAACGGGATTGTCGCGACATCGTGGTTGCTGTAGGCGGTGCCGGCGGCGATCCAGGTCGATATCGCGCCGGATTCGTTGATGCCTTCCTGCAAAATCTGGCCGTCTTTGGCCTCTTTGTAGTAGCTGAGCTGCCCGGCGTCTTGCGGGGTATACAGCTGGCCGAGCCAGGAATGGATGCCAATCTGGCGGAACAGGCCTTCCATGCCGAACGTGCGCGATTCGTCCGGCACGATGGGCACAATCAGTTTGCCGATGTTGGCGTCTTTGAGCAGCGTGCCGAGGATATTGACGAAAGCCATGGTGGTCGACATGTTGCGTTCGCCGCTGCCCTTCAGCAGGCCGTCGAAGCGCGATAGTTCCGGTATCGCCAGCGGAGCGGATTGGCCGAAGCGGGCAGGGATGTAGCCGCCCAGCGCAGTGCGCGTCGCGATGATGTACTTCGCCGCCGCGCTGTCGGGTTCAGGCTTCAGGTAAGGGATCTCTGCCAGTTGGGCGTCGGAGATTGTCAGCCCTAAACGGTCGCGGAAGGCTTTCACCGCATCCTGGCTCATTTTTTTCAGCTGGTGGTTGATGTTCTGCCCTTCACCGGCTTCCCCCATGCCAAACCCTTTGACGGTTTTGGCCAGCACCACCGTCGGTCTGCCCGTGGTATGCACCGCCTGATGGTAGGCGGCGTACACCTTTTGCGGATCGTGGCCGCCGCGGTGCAGCGCCCAGATCTCATCGTCGCTCAGGTCGGCGACCAGCTCGAGCAATTCCGGGTACTTGCCGAAGAAATGCTCCCGCACATAGGCGCCGCTTTGCGATTTGAAGGTCTGGTAATCGCCGTCGACGCACTCCATCATCCGCTGCATCAGCAGTCCGGAGCGGTCTTTTTGCAGCAGTTTGTCCCAGCCGCTGCCCCAGATCACCTTGATCACCTGCCAGCCGGCGGCTTTGAAGGTGCCCTCCAGTTCCTGAATGATCTTGCCGTTGCCGCGCACGGGGCCATCCAGCCGCTGCAGGTTACAGTTCACGACGAAGATCAGGTTATCGAGTTTTTCTCGCCCGCCCAGCGCAATCGCCGCCAGCGATTCCGGTTGATCCATCTCGCCGTCGCCGAGGAATGCCCACACCTTTCTTCCCTGGTGAGGTTTCAGCTCGCGGTATTCCAGATAACGCATGTAGCGCGCCTGGTAGGCGGCGGTCAGCGGCCCCAGCCCCATCGAAACGGTGGGATATTGCCAGAAATCCGGCATCAGCCGCGGGTGCGGGTAGGAGGAGAGGCCACGGCGCGCGGATTCGCGACGAAAGTTGTCGAGCAGCTCCTCGTCGATGCGGCCTTCGAGATAGGCACGGCCATAAATACCGGGGGCGGAGTGGCCCTGGATATACACCATGTCGCCGGCGAAATCATCGGTGCGCCCACGGAAGAAGTGCGTGAATCCCACATCGTAAAGCACTGCGGCCGATTGGTAGGTGGCGATATGCCCGCCAACGTTGGAATGTTTGCCGGCGCGCAGCACCATCGCCATGGCGTTCCAGCGAATAAACGCATTGATGCGCGCTTCAGCGGCCAGATCGCCGGGATACGTCGGCTGCTTATAAGCCGGAATGGTGTTCACGTAGGGCGTGGTGACCAGGCTGAAGAAATCGCCGTGTTTTCGCTGATCGGCTTCGGCCATTTTCTCCAGTAAAAAATGCGCGCGCTCACGGCCGTCGATATCGGTGACGCCTTCAAATGCCTCAAGCCATTCAGCCGTCTCTTGCGGGTCAAGATCTGCTTTAACCACAGGTTGGTTCATAAAAGCTCCAAATGTACTTACCTGATAAGGCGCTGAGCGATACAGGGATTTATTGAATTGCAAGTGCAAGAGTTGCAAATGCAATAATGGCGAAAGCCACTCTATCCCTTTACAATTGCAATTGCAACTCACCGCTTTTGACGAGAAAAATGACATGACAGATAAACAACCCGACCTGTGGTTCTCCTTTGTGCGCGCGCATCGGGCGATGATCAGAAAGATAGAGGCGAAGTTGTCGGAGGCGGGGCTGCCGGTTTACGCCTGGTATGACGTGTTATGGGGATTGGAAAGCGGGGAAAACGGCACACGCCGCATGCATGAGCTGGCGGACGTGTTGGTGATTGAGCGTTACAACCTGACCCGCCTGATGGATCGCCTGGAAAAAGAGCGGCTGGTCACGCGTTTTCGATCGGATGACGATCGCCGGGCCTCCTTCGCGACTATCACCGAGGAAGGCAAGGCCCTGCGGAAAAAGATGTGGGAGATCTACCGCACGGTGGTCAACACCCATTTTCTCAACCAGTTCAGCGAAGAAGAGATCGCACGCTTCTCCGACGCGTTGGACAACGCGATGCAGCTGGCCAGAGAGTGATCAGGCATCGGGTGTGATGTGCAGAACGCGCAGCGCATCGGCGATCAGCGCCGAAGGGATTTTCTGCTCGTCGGCCAGCAGTTTGAGGGCGCAGAGCGCAATCCATTCCGCCTGCGGGTAGTGGATTTCGCCGCGCACCCGTGAATCTGAGCCCACCGCGGCAAAGCGTGCGGGAATGAATCGCTTGAGCTGATTGGCAATCAGGTGCGAGTAGTCGGTGACGGCGACGACGGGGGCATTCCCGGCACCCAGGCACGTTTTCAGATGGCATTTGCCGCCGCTGTCCTGGCGCTGCATGTCGGCGAGTTCGGCGTCCTGCGCCAACCGCGTGTAGCTGGGGCAGCTCCAGATTTCAGACGCAATCCCCCAGTTTTTCAATACCTCGGCCGCCTGCTGAACGCGGGCGAGCGCACGGCCGGCGCCACACAGACGAACCTGCAACGGTGAGTCTGCCGCGGTGGCGACGCGATACATTCCCCTGAACGCCTGTTCTGCGACAAACGGCTCCCCTGAAGAGAGGGGGCCATTGTCTGCGTTGGTCGCGAGATACACCATCTTTCTCGTTCCCTCCAGATAGAGCGCGCGCAGGGCGTGATGGAGTATCGCGCCGGTTTCTCTGGCATTGGCCGGATCGAAAGGCAACCAGCCCGGCATGGCCGTGAGCTGAAGCGGGAACCAGGCCTGAACGCCTTTCGGCAAATCGGCACTGCCGGTATCTGCATCGCTGATGAAAATCCCCTTGCGATTGGTTTCCGGCTCAAGCCCGCGGAGCATGTCCACCGAGGGCGTGTTGACGAAGTAAAACAGCGGCTTCTCATAACGCTCTGATTGATGGCCAAACCAGAGCGGCCAGGCGGTGGCGTAGCGGGAAATCGGCGGCTCGGCGCGCCTTCTGCCGTCGATAAGCCAGATGTCGCCGCTGGCGTTGAGTTCGCCCAGAGTTTGCGCCGTCCAGGCGCTGGCAGAAGGGCGCGAAGCGCCGGCTTTTTGGCTGGCGGAGGTCATCTTGCGGATACAGGCTTCGGCCAGGGTTTGGGTTCTGGCCGAGGCGGCGGGCAGTGTTATACGTTGAGGCGACATGCGGAGCATTCTCTTTAAGTTGCAAGTGCGATGATTGTAATTGCAATTCATGGCGTGTGCCAATGACTTCTGAACAGGTCGCAGCCATCCAGGTGTGTCCCGCGGCGATATATTCAGGTTCTGCAGACGCGATCCTATTTGTTTCACCGACCAGACAGCCGCCATCCGTTGTCCTTATTTCTGCAGTTTTTTATAAATGACGGGCAGCTAAAAACGGTTTGCCGATAGGGATAATGCGCGTGTCAATCCGCGTTAAACGAGAATATCGGCATCTTAAAAATAAAACGAAATAAGGATGAAAGCATATGCCTGGATTTAATTATGGTGGTAAAGGAGATGGGACTAACTGGAGTTCTGAACGTGGTACGGGCCCTGAGCCGGGGGGCGGCGATAAAGGCCATTCCGGCGATCGCGATCGCGGCGGCGCCGGCGTTGGCAACAGCCCGGAACAGCAACAGATAGCGGCGATCCAAAACGATCCGGCGCTGCGCATGAAGCTGGAGGCGGTGATTAAGGCGGCGCGCAGAATTAACCCGGATGCGAAATTGCATATTGAAAGCGTCAGCCCATCCGGCACGCTGAGCCTTTCCGCCACCGGTTTGACGGCCGATCAGGCGAAGCACATTGGCCTGGGGGGGCTGGTGATGGGGGTCAATGCCAAGGGGGGGACAGTGGCGCTCGGGGATATCGAAAGCGGCCATGCGCGCAAGCCCTCAACCCCTGGCAAAGGCGGCAACAATGGCCTGAATGCCGGGCAGATCGGCGCCTCTTCGTTAGGCAGTTTCGTGACAGACTCGCATCGCGATCGGCCCGTCAGCGGCTGGCATGGCAACGGCAAAACCGGCGAATTCTCGACGACCCGCACGACCGGGAGTTACTACGGTTTTCATCATTTGAAGGTGGAAAAGCAAGACGGAGTGGCGACCTACAACCTCTACTATAAGGCCAATAAGAACCGGCCCGCGTTTATCGCCGTGGTGAGAGGGGATAACTTGAATGCCATGGAGGTGAAATATGCCAACGGCAAACCGGTAAAATCGCCCGGCTCGGTAAAAACGATCGTTAAGGAATTCGTCGAATATCAAAATGCGGAATTAAAAGCCATCAAGGATGGCGTCAGCCTGGCCGCAGGTATCAATAAAGATATCGCGGAAAAGATCGGCGCGAAATACGCCAAACTCGCCAAGGATTTGGAGGCGGGAATTCAAGGAAAATATATTCGCAACGTGCAAGATGCGGAGAAAACCTACGAGCAATTGACGAAGGGCCTGAACAAAAAGCTTAAGGCGCAGGACAAAGCGGCGATTGTCACCTGGCTGAAAATGATCGATGCGGAACAGTATGCCCGCAATGCGCGGGTATTGGGCAAGGTCTTCACCGGGGTGGATTGGGCGATCAAAGGCGCGGATCTGGTAAACGCCGCGATTGAAGGTTTCTCAACCGGCAACTGGAAAGCGTTCCGCAACCAGCTCGAAGCGCTCGGGTTGTCGATCGGCGCAGGGTATACGCTCTCCGCTATCGCCGCGTTTTTCGCGCCGACGCTGGTGTCGTCGACGGTGGGCATTTTCGCCTTCGCTTACCTGTTTGGCTGGGCCACCAGCTATATCGATGCGGAACGTGCGGGGGAGCTGGAGAAGTGGGTCGCTGACCTGTAACGGCATGAGGGGGCTGGCCCCCTCATTTTATCCCTCACACCCTCTACCTCTTTCACACCACCGGCGCCACCGTCAGCAGCAGATTGGCGAAACGGCGCTGTTCGCCGGAGGCGATCACCAGCAGCGTTTGATCCGATTTGACCGCGGCGTAAAACGCCTCGCGCGGCAGGTGCTCGATCGGGCAATGTTCTGGCAGCAACTGCCGGTATTCGGCTTCGATAGTGTTGGTGAAGTCCGGCGGGCAGGCCATCAGCGCCGCGCTTTCCACGTTGATGCAGGCCAGCAGTTTTTCCAGGATTGGCGGGGCGGCGAGCGTGCCGGGCGCCAGGTTCAGATAGACCACGGTGGCGTCTTTCGGCGCATGCGTCATGCAGGCGTAGTTGCCGTCGGCGATCAACACCTGGGTTTTATGCCCGCATTGCGCCAGTGCGGCGAGCAGCGGCGGGTGAGTGATGGCGGATTTGATCATAAAGCGATTCCTGAATGGGCGGGCGGCATGCGCGCCGCCCGCAGCTGAATTACATGCGGTAGATGCCGCCGTTGATGTCGAGAGTGGCGCCGGAGATGAAGCCGTCGTATTCCGCCGCCAGGAAGGCGATGGCGCGCGCCACGTCGTCCGGTGTGCCTGCGCGGCCCAGCGGGATGGCGCGAACGGTTTCCTCCGCCGATGCCTGGGTGGTGTGGCGATTGTGGAAACGGGTGCCGAGGATCAGGCCGGGCGCCACCGCATTCACCCGGATGCCGTGCTCGCCGAGCTCCGCCGCCAGCGAGCGCGTCCAGGTGAGTACCGCGCCCTTGGTGGCGGAATAGACCAGCGAGCCGGCGTGCCCGCCGGCGCGGCCCGCCTGTGAGGCCAGGTTAACGATGCTGGCGCCGTCCGGCGCCGCTTTCAGGTGCGGCAGCGCGCTCTGGGTGACGTTCAGCATGGTGGTCATGTTCACGTCGATCACGGTTTGCCAGAAGGCGCGATCGATCTCGCCCAGCCATTTGCGCCCGACGATACCGCCGACGTTATTGATCAGGATATCGATGCCGCCGAGCAACTCGGCGCCGGCCGAGACGCAGCGCAGCGTTTCGTCGGTATCGATGAGATCGGCGTAGCCGTAGGCGGCCTTTTGCCCCAATGAATGGGCCAGCGCCACCAGCGCTTTGGGGCCGCTTTCGTCGCTGTGATAGTGAAAATAGATGTCGCAACCGGCCTTGATCAGCCGCTCCGCGGTGGCGCGGCCGATGCCCTGTTCCGCCCCGGTGATAAAGACCTTTTTGCCCGCAAGATCGCCCATGATTGACTCCTTATTGGTTCGTTAAGAATTGATGACGCCTTCACGCTGTTTGGCGCAGTAGAAAATGCAGATCAAGCCGGTGGCCAGCAGGCACGAAGCCAGGAAAAACAGCCCCGGCGCGCTGCTGCCGGTCAGATCGTTCAGCACGCCCACCGCATAGGGGGCGACGAAACCGCCGATATTGCCGATGCAGCTCACCACCGCCAGCCCGGCTGCTGCGGCCGCGCCGGTGGAAATGTTGGCGGGCATGGACAAAAACGGCGGCACGGCGGTGTAGATGCCGATGGCGGCGATGCACAGGAATGACAGCGCGACGAACGGGTCGTATTTAAAAAATGTCACCGCGCCCATCAGGCCGATGGCGGCGATCACCATGCTGAGGCCGGCGAACACGCCGAGTTTTTTGGTTTTGCTGGCCCACAGACTCCACGGATAGACCAGCAGCGCGGCCAGGCCGTAGGGAATGAGCGCCAGCAGGCTGACGCGGAAGATATCGCCGCCGGAAATGGCGCTGATGATCGACGGCAGCCAGGTGCCGAAGCCGTAAATGCCGCACACCATGCCGAAGTTGAGCAGCGCGTAGAGCAGGTATTTCTTGTTTTTAATCCCTTTCAGGAAGTCGCCCAGCGTGATTTTAGAGCCGGATTTGGAGCGGCCGGCGTTGCTCATCAGCCAGGCTTTTTCCTCCACGTTCAGATAGCCGACATCCTTGGGCGAGTTCTTGATCAGGAACGGGATCAGCAGGCCGATGACGATCGGCGGCAGCCCTTCGAGGATGAACAGCAGCTGCCAGGGGGCGAACCCGAACCAGTCATGCTGAATATTGAGAATAAAGCCGGAAATCGGCGAGCCGACCGCGTTGGACAGCGGCTGGACGATGATGAACATGCCGAGAATTTTAGTGCGGTACTTTTCCGGGAAGAACACCGTGAAGTAATACACCACCGAGGGAAAGAAACCGGCTTCGCACACGCCCAGCATAAAACGGCAAATATACAGCTCCATCGGCGTGCGCACAAAACCGAGCAGGGTCGCGAAGATGCCCCAGGAAATTAATATTCTGGCGAACCAGATGCGCGGGCCGAATTTAATGGTGCCGGCGTTGCTGGGTATTTCAAACAGGAAATAGCCGATAAAGAAAATCCCGGAGGCGAAGCCGAAGGCCGAGGCGGTGAGGCCCAGGTTATCTTCCAGCGCTTTGGCGGCGTAGGCCATATTGTTGCGGTCGAGAAAGGCCAGGAAATACAACAATATCATGAGGGGCACAATATGCAGCGTCAATTTCCTGATGGCGCTGCGTTCAATATCCTTTGGCATTATTTTTTTCATCATGGTTTTTCCCATGTGGTTAATCGGAATAATAGCGGCCCGGCCCAAAGCAATGAGCGGAGAGCTGAATAACGACGTTGCGTGCATAAAAGCGTCGCGCCGTTTATTTATTGCGACGATTCTATTTCTCTGATTTTGGCTGCGCCGAGCCGAACGATGCCCGGCTGCACATCGTTTGGTAAAGCCGTTTTTACTCTATTAACCGGCAGTTTTGACCGAGCGCCGGCTGATGACCGTCGGCGGGAAGAGAAACTCGCCGGGCGGTTGTGCATCATCGTTGATGCGGCCGATCAGGCGCTCGACCATCAGCTGCGCCATCTCCGCCAGCGGCGGCCGCACGGACGTCAGCCCCGGTTCGGCCAGGCCGGCCAGCGCGATATTGTCGATGCCGATCACCGAGATGTCTGCGGGCACCTGGACGCCGGCGGCGCGCAGCCCCACCATCAGCCCGATGCCCAGCGCATCGTTAATCGCCACGATGCCGTCCGGGCGCGGCGTCAGCGCGAGAACGCGCGGCGCCAGCGTCAGCCCCAATTCGAACATTTCCGTGTCGCCGTAGGCGCTGGTGGCCTTGCCTTCGATCACCCGTTGGCGTTCACTCAGGCTGTGCCCCAGGGCGCTCAGAAAACCGTCGATCTTGTGGCTGCGCCCCACGGTCAGCGTCGCTTCGGTGGCGAACACGATGTGTCGGCAGCCGCGTTCGAGCAGGTGCTGTGCGGCCAGGCGCCCGGCGGCGATATTGTCCATCGACACGCTGTCGAACAGCCGGCTATCGGTGGCCATCTGCTCGGCAAACGGGCTGTCGTAGCTGACAATCTTCATGCCTCGCTCGGCGGCCCGAACAAAATGGGTCTGGCGAATGTCGCTCGCCGCCACGATGATGCCGCGCACGCCATGCAGGAACATATCGTCGATAAACGCGGCCTCCTCCTGCTCCTGGCGGTAGGCGTTGCCGAGCAAGACCCGGTAACGGTGAGCCCGCGCCGCGCCGTCGACCGCATGCGCCAGCGCCGAAAAGCTCGGGTTAACGATCGACGGCAGCAGCAGGCCGATGATTTTCGCCTGCGGCGCGGGCACCGCCGCTCGGGCCGGTGGGTAGCCCAGGGTCGCCATCGCTCGTTCGATGCGCTCACGGGTCTGCGCGCTCATCTGGTGACTGCGATTATTCAGCAGGTTCGACACGCTGCTGATGGACACGCCGGCCAACCGCGCCACATCACGAATATTTGCCATTTGCCGATACCTTGCTGCCTGCCGTTAGCCTGCAATCTATAAGGGAAGCCGGCCGCAGGCAAGCTGCAACCGGGGCGCCGCGTGCATGGGATCGCGCATTTGTGAGAGTCGTCAGGCGGCAGCCGTGTTGTTTACTAAACAACAGCGGGGGTGGGGGCACTGTGTTAACGCAGATGAGTGAGATCTGCGAAGCATCTCTCGTTTATCGCCCTTCGGGGCGGCGGGTTCTGTACTATTGTTTTCTCTTTGCGGCACGTTCCAGGCCGATGGGGCGCTGGGCGCAACGGAGATCACAGATGAACAAACGGGAATTAGAAAGCGCGATTGTCACCGATTTTTCCAAACGCATGAGCTACGGCGACTACCTGTGCCTGGACCAACTGCTGGACTGCCAGCACCCGCTCTCCAACCCGCCGCATCATGATGAAATGCTGTTCGTGATACAGCACCAAACCTCCGAGCTGTGGATGAAGTTGATGCTGCACGAGCTGCAGGCGGCGCTGCGGCTGGTGCAGCAGGACAAACTCAGCCACTGCTTCAAAATCCTCGCGCGCGTCAAACAGATCCAGCGGCTGCTGTTCGAACAGTGGGCGGTGCTGGAAACGCTGACGCCGTCGGAGTACGTCGAGTTTCGCGACGTGCTGGGCAGCTCGTCGGGCTTCCAGTCGCACCAATATCGCTCGATCGAGTTCCTGCTCGGCAACAAGAATGCGGCGATGCTGGCGGTGTTCAGCAGCGACGCGGAAAAACACGCCGCGTTGAAGGCGATCCTCGAAGCACCGAGCCTGTACGACGAATACTTGCTGTACCTGGCACGCCACGGCCTGCCGATCCCGCAGGAGTGTCTCGAGCGCGACTGGACGCAGCCCTACCAGCGCAACCCGGATCTGCTGCCGGCGTTCAAAGTGATCTACGACAACCCGCAAACCTACTGGGAAGCCTATGAAATGGCGGAGAAGCTGGTGGATATCGAAGAGAGCTTCCACCTGTGGCGCTTCCGCCATATGAAAACGGTGGAGCGGATTATCGGCTTTAAGTCGGGCACCGGCGGTTCCAGCGGCGTCAGCTTCCTGAAAAAGGCGTTGGATCTGACCTTTTTCCCCGAGCTGCTGGACGTGCGCACCGAAATCGGCGCCTGAGACAATGTGAGGGGGAAGGGCGATGAGCGTGAGGATTATCGATAAGGCGGCGGAGAAGGTGGTGGGGGTGAGAGTCGTGGGGCCGTATCCGCAGACTATCCCACAGGGTTCGCAGCAACTGCTGGCATGGCGGCAGCGCCACGGCGTGCCGTTCGGCAAATGGCTGGTGCTGTATTGGGACGATCCGGCGGAAGTGGCGCCGGAAAAGCTGCGCGCCGACGTGGTGATGAGCGTGGCGGACGATTTCGCGCTGCCGGCGGAGAGTGAGGGCGTTACCGTGCAGACGCTGCCCGCCGGGCAGTACGCGGTTTATCGCGTGCGCATCAGCGATGGCGACTTCGAGCGGGTGTGGGGCGAGTTCTACCAGAAGCTGTTGCCGGCCAGCGGCTATCAGCCGGTTGAGGGGGTAAGCTATGAGCACTATCTCAACGACTGCGAAGCCGACGGCTATTTCGACCTCGATATTTACCAGACGGTGAAGAAGTGGTGAGGGGGAAATGATAAAGAAGGCTGAATCGACAGGGGCTCTCGATTCAGCCTGTGATTGTCACTTCGGTTCGGGGACGCTGGAAATAGGGGGAAAATGTAAGTTGCCCTGTGTTATAGGGGGAACCCCTGTAACGGGATGGGGGTATAGGTCAACTCCAATCTTATCGTGTGGTTATTTCACCCACTTTCCTTTTTGATTCATTAATATCTTACCGTCCTTTATGACTGTCAGAGTGTTATCAATTTTACTGAGCATGTAAATTGTCGATGCGTTTTTAAATTCATAACTAAGTATTGGGCATGGGGTTGTATTGCAATCAGCTCGTGTCACTTTTCCTTGTAAGGTTAAAGCAGCGCCATCTTTTTTACGCTTTCCATCATAAGTTGCATCATTACAGTCGTCTTTACTGGAACAAATAGTCGTGAGTTTGATAGAGAATGACTGCGTATCAAAATATTCTTTTTCCGCCCTCGCTTTTTTAGTTTTGTTGACTGTGACAAATTGCATGTTTTTGAAGCGTTCAGCCCAATGCTGGATGTCATTATTAATGGGAGCATCTTTATCAGATGATTTGTAATTTATGATATCAGAATCAGGTACAACCCAGGCGGCATAAATTTTCCCATCGGGATTGATGACCAAAGCAGAGGCATTTTCCAGGTAAAGATCCTTTAGCCAGCCCTCAACAAATAACCCACCGCCTGGAGTTGCGTGGGGCTCACCGAATACATCAAAATTATTGATGTACTTTTCATAGTCTTGACCCAGTATGCTTTTAAGATTGTCAGTGACCGCTTTATCGTTGACCAGCCCGCTTACTGTGTTGATTTTGTTATATTGTAACAAATCTATCGCTAATGTGGATTCAATGGAGCAAAGCAAAGAAGCAGCAAACAATGTAGGTAATAAGATTTTTTTGAACATAAATCACTCGTTTGATAATTTTAAAAATTCTTCTGCTTCCCGGGCATACCGCTTTTGAAGACCATTACCATAACGTGCCCACCAGTTGTACTGTTTACCACCCTGCGTCGTGATGGTATCTCCATATATTGCTCTATCGTATTCTACCCGAGCTTTAAGTAAATTATCCTGAAAGCTTTCCGCCGACATACTTTCAATTTTGGCTATTGCCTCTGGCGTTAAGGTATCAGCCTTAACTATTCGTCCGGACTCCATGGAGTTCAGGATCGCTTGTGCGCCAGATGAGCCACGCATATGTGCCAATGAAGTTATTGCCCCTTGTTTTCCTGGATCAGAAAAGTTCAGTGCACCTGCAGACTTCGCTGATGCGCTCATTGCTTTGGATACTTCCTCAAACTCTTCAGCGCTGCCTTGGCCGTATTGGTTACGAGCAGCAAGGATTTTGTCATAGGCATTGCCATTTCCTTTTCTGAATCCGTATAACTCACGGCGCCCACCTTGTTCTCCAGCACTCCCTTCAGAGGCCATGACCGATTCAACAACCCGATTATCAATTCTGCCGGGTTTTGTTGTCGATTGAGCATTTTGCGTGATAGATGCCGGCGCCGCTGCCGCCGCCCGAGGGGCGCCGTTAACCGGCTTTCCCGGCGTACCAATTACCTACTCTTTAGGGAACAACTGATCGACGGCGCTCTGGATTGCCGCCTGATGGCCGCCACCCGGTGCGGCGGTGCGTGCGGCGCCGCCAGGCTGGTTGAGATCCAGCTGGCCGCCGGTGTTGATCGCGCCATCCTCTTTCACCGTGATATTGAAACTGGTGCCGGTGATGTTGATTTGGCCGTCCGCCAGCAGTTCGATCACGCTTTCGCCGCACTCGAGCCGCAGCGATTCGCCGGAGCCGAGGGTAAAGGCATTGACCACGGCGTCGCTGCGCGTTTTGCCGGTCAGCGCGGAGGATTCGCCTTTGACGCCGGTCGCCTGATTGAGCACCACTCGTTTGATCTGGTTACCGCCCACCAGATGCGTGTGGTCGTTAGCGATGGTGTGGCTTTCATCGTTTTTCACCTGGGTGTCCATGTTGCGCTCCGCCTGGATCCACACCTGTTCGGCGCCGGCCTTGTCTTCGAAACGCAGGGCGTTGGCGTTGTCGGCGGTGCCGTCCTTGGTGCGGCTCATAAAGCCCATCTGGGTAGCGGCGGCCGGCAGCGCCCACGGCGGCATGCTGGCTTCGTTATAGACGCGCCCGGTGACGATCGGCCGATCCGGATCGCCGTTGATAAAGTCCACCACCACTTCGTCGTTGACGCGCGGGATCTGCACGCCGCCGTAGCCCTGGCCGGCCCAGGCGCTGGAGACGCGCACCCAGCAGGAGCTGCCGTCGTCTTTCGGCCCGAAGCGATCCCAGTGGAACTTCACCTTGATGCGGCCGTATTTGTCGGTCCAGATCGATTCGCCGGCCGGGCCGACCACCCGGGCGGTCTGCGGCCCGTGGGTTTTCGGCCAGCTGGCCTGCTGCGGCGGGTGCCAGGGCACGTCCGCCGGCAGCACGATGAAGTCGATGCGGTGTTCGCTGCTCTGATCGTCGCCGCTGGCGTAGCGATTCTCTTTCAGATGGTAGCTGGCCTGTAGCGTCAGATATTCGCGATTGTCGTCGGCATGTGGGGCGTTATACAGCGTGAAAGTACTGCCGGGGGCGATGCCCATGGCGGTGGCGGTGCCTCGGATCTGCTGATGCTCGGCCTGCCAGGCTTCCTGGCGCACGCGGGCGTAGAACTCCCCTTGCTGATGCTCGGTATAGCGGCCTGGCCAGTCGTAAACGTCGATCTGCCCCGGCGTGGGGGAGACCGGGTTTTGCCGCGCCTGGAACAGCCAGGCGTTCGGTTTGCGAAAATCGTAGTCGTCCAGGCTGTAGATGCCCGGCGTGACGCGATCGGACAATGTCCACTGGCTGATGCCTTCCTCGCTGGTGCTGCCGCCGGATGGCGTCAGATGGTAGGGGATCATCTCGTAGCCGGGATAAGGCTGGTGGTGGTGGGGCGCATCCCCGAGCACCAGCGTGTGCTTGCCCATCTCGTGTTTGAAATAGTAATAGATGCCCTCCAGCTCCATCAGGCGGCTGATGAAGTTGAAGCTGCTTTCGTTGTACTGCACGCAGTAGCCCCACAGGCGATAGTCGCCGGTCAGCTGATCTTCCAGCTGCACGTTGTGCTCCGCCAGCAGGGTCTTGACGATCTGCGGCACCGTCTGTTCCTGGAAGATGCGGAAGTTGCGGTCTTTGGTCATCGGCCACAGATCCGGCTGCACGTGCAGGTTATACACCGCGTAGCGCGTGCCGCCGATCTCTTCGCTGCTGACGGCGATGGCGGTGATCTTGCCGTTCAGGTAGCGCGGGGCGCTGAGAAAGCCCTGGGTAGGGATCTCCAGCGTCAGCGGTTGGCCGAGCAGCGCTTTGCGATCGAGCCGCGCGTCGGTGCTCAGCAATTCAATAGAGAAGTCGAAAGGAGTGGAAAGCGCTTCGATGCCGTCCAGCGAGCGGAACAGCAGTTGCTCCTGGCCCAGCGGCGTGTGCGCAATAATGCGATCCAACATGAGAACGTCCTCTGTGATTGACGTCATGCCCTGCATACTCCGGCGTTGCAGCGGCCTTGCCGCGCGGCCAATGAGGGGGCAGTTGCTCGTCAGTCTCATGAAATAGGGAAAACCCCGCCGCGGCGGAGTTTCAGAACGGGATTAACCGGCGGTGGCCGGGTTGACCAGCCAGGTGCCGGCGGTGTCGATGCTGAGCTGTTGGCGGCGCAGCCGATCGTTGTGGCGGATCTCCAACTGATAACGGCCTGGCGCCAGGTTCAGGCTGGCAAAGCCGTTTTCGCCCGGCGTCACCTGCTGCGGCTTGCCGTCGAGGCTGACCTGCTCACCCGGTTGCAGTTTGAAGTACACCAACGCCACCGGCTGCGGTGGCGGCGCCGCTTTTTCAGGTTCCGCCGCCGCAGGCTGCGCGGTTTGCGGCGCGCTCGCCTGCTCCGTCAGGGTTTTCTGCGCCGGTGACGCTACGGTGTTTTGGGCGACGGCCTGGGCGTCGTCCTTGCCGCCGCTCAGCCAGGCTATCGCGCCGATCACCAGCAGCGCGGCGACCCCGGCGCCGGCCATCATCGGGCGCGAGAATTGGGTGCCGCGCGCGGTAACGGCGCCGGCGGCGGCCGCAGCGGCGGCCGGGTTGGCGGCGACCAGCAAGTTCTCCGGCGCGGCGGCTGGGGTGCTGATGATTTCGTTTTCATCGGCGATTGGCAGGTGCAACAGCTCGGCCATTTCGTCGATGGTCTGCGGGCGGTCTTCCGGCTTCAGCGCCAGCGCGCGATCGACGGTGCGCAGCAGCTCCGGCGAGTAGCCGGCGGGGCGGCGCTCGGCCAGCGGCTGGTAGCTGTCTTCGATGCTGCGCACCACACTGACCGGCGGCGGCGAACCGACGATCAGCGTGTGCAGCACGGCGCCCAGCGCGTAGATATCGGTCCACGGCCCCTGTTCGCCGTCGCTGTTCTCGGTGTACTGCTCGATCGGCGCGAAGCCCGGTTTGAGCATGATCTCCGTTTCGTCCGACAGGTTGCCGATCTCTTTGCGCGCTGACCCGAAGTCCAGCAGCACCGGCAGCTGGCTCTCCTGGATCTGGATGTTATCCAGCGAAATGTCGCGATGCAGATAGCCTTCCTGATGGATGGTGTTGATGGCGCTGAACAGCGGCGGCAGCAGCCGACGGATCCACGCCTCGTCGATTTTCTCCGGCTGCTGCGCCTGCAGGTTTTTCAGCGTGGTGCCGCTGTAAAACTGGGTGCCCATATAGGCGGTGCCGTTCTCTTCCCAGAAGCGCAACACGTGCAGCAGGCCGGGATGCGAGAAGCGCGCCAGCAGACGCGCCTCCTGAATAAAGCTGTTCAGCCCGGCCTGGAAAGTTTTGCCGAAGCGCTCGCCGCGCAGCCCGATGCTGAGATCGTCGTTGCGTTTCGCCAGCGAGGTCGGCATGTACTCCTTGATGGCGATGGTGCGTTCCAGTTGGTGATCGTAGGCGCGGTAGACGATGCCGAAGCCGCCTTCGCCGATCGCTTCCTGGATCTCGAATTCGTTGAATCGATAGCCGCTCGGCAGGCTGTTCGAATTCGGTTTGGTTATCCCGGTTCCCGACATAGTGATGACTCTCTGTGTTCAAAGGGCCGCCGTTTCGGCGGCCGCGGCGTTATGCCTGAAATTGACAAATGAATTCGTGGTTCTGCAGCGCGATATGCAGCTGGCGATAGCGCTGGTCGTTGGCGCTGCCGGTCAGCAGGGTGTGGCTGATCTGCGGCAGCAGGGTGTTGGTCAGGATGGCGTCGACCATGCGGCCGCCGGACTCCACCTCGGTGCAGCGGCTGACGATCTGCTCGATGACCGCGTCGTCGAAGGTGCAGACGATGTCGTGATTCTCCGCCAGGCGGCGCTGAATGCGGCCCAACTGCAGGCGCACGATGTTGCCCAGCGTGGCGTCGGTCAGCGGGTAATACGGCACCACCAGCAGACGGCCAAGCAAGGCGGCCGGGAACACCGACAGCAGCGGCTGGCGCAGCGCGCCGCTCAGCGCCTCCGGCTCCGGCAGCAGCTCCGGATCGCTGCACAGTCCGGCGATCAGATCGGTGCCGACGTTGGAGGTCAGAATGATGATGGTGTTGCGGAAATCGATATGGCGGCCTTCGCCGTCCTCCATCCAGCCCTTGTCGAACACCTGGAAGAAGATCTCATGTACGTCCGGGTGCGCCTTTTCGATCTCGTCCAACAGCACCACGCTGTATGGGCGGCGGCGCACCGCCTCGGTCAGCACGCCGCCTTCGCCGTAGCCGACATAGCCCGGGGGCGCGCCTTTCAGCGTCGAAACGGTGTGCGACTCCTGGAATTCGCTCATGTTGATGGTGATGACGTTCTGCTCGCCGCCGTACAGGGTTTCCGCCAGCGCCAGCGCGGTTTCGGTTTTGCCGACGCCGGAAGGCCCGGCCAGCAGGAACACCCCGACCGGCTTGTTCGGATCGTCCAGCCGCGCCCGTGAGGTGCGCACCCGGCGGGCGATCAGATCCAGCGCATGGCGTTGGCCGATCACGCGCTGGTTCAGGGTATCGGAGAGTTGCAGCACCGCTTCAATCTCGTTTTTCACCATGCGGCCCAGCGGGATGCCGGTCCAGTCGGCCACCACCGCCGCCACGATGTTGGCGTCGACGGCGGCGAAGATCAGCGGCGCTTCGCCCTGCAGCGCGCTCAGCTGCTGCTGCAGCTCGCCCAGTTGGGCGCGCAGCGCGTCGGCGTCAGGGCCAGCCTCCGTTTCTTCGCCGGCAGGCTCCTCCGCTTCCTGCCGGTGCAGCTGGGCGCGCAGCGTGATGATCTCTTGGATCAGCGCCAGCTCTTGCTGCCAGCGATCGGTCAGCTGTTCGAGCTCCTGGCGCAGCGCGGTCAGCTGAGCTTCAATCTCCTGCGGGCGCAGGGGATCGCCGATGCCGACCTTGGCCTCGCGGCGGGCGATATCCAACTCTATCTGCAGCGCATCGATGCGATGGCGGCAGTCTTCAACCTGGGCGGGCTCGGCGTGTTGGCTGACCGCCACGCGCGCACAGGCGGTATCCAGCAGCGCCACCGCCTTGTCCGGCAACTGGCGGGCCGGAATATAGCGATGGGACAGCCGCACCGCGGCGTCCACCGCTTCATCCAGCAGCAGCACGCGGTGGTGTTGCTCCAGCGGGCTGACGGTGCTGCGCAGCATCAGCAGCGCTTTGTCTTCGCTCGGCTCGTGCACCTGCACCACCTGGAAACGGCGGGTGAGCGCCGGATCCTTCTCGATGTATTTCTTGTATTCCGACCAGGTGGTGGCGCCAATAGTGCGCAGTTGGCCGCGCGCCAGCGCCGGCTTCAGCAGGTTGGCGGCGTCGCCGGTGCCCTGGGCGCCGCCGGCGCCGATCAGGGTGTGAATTTCGTCGATAAACAGGATGATTGGCGTCGGGCTGGACTGCACTTCGTCGATTACCGCCTGCAGCCGTTTTTCAAACTCGCCCTTAACGCCGGCGCCGGCCTGCAGCATGCCGATGTCCAGCAGGCACAGTTTCACGTCGCGCAGCTGCGGCGGCACGTCGCCGGCCACGATGCGCAGCGCCAGGCCCTCCACCACCGCGGTTTTGCCGACGCCGGCCTCGCCGGTCAGCAGCGGGTTGTTCTGGCGGCGGCGCATCAGGATATCGATGATTTGCCGGATCTCTTCATCGCGGCCGGCCACCGGGTCGATCTCGCCGTCGCGCGCTCTGGCGGTCAGATCCTGGGCATACTGCGCCAGCACGCTTTCACCGCTGCGCGCCGCGCCGGATGCGTTCTCGGCGCGGCTTTCCGCCGGCGCATCCTGGGCGTTTTCCGCCGAGTGAGCGGTAATGGCGGCGAACTGCTCCATCAACAGATCGGCGTTGATGCGCTCGAACTGCGGGGAAATGGCCTTCAGCAGATGGCGCAGGCTGTAGGTTTTCAGAATGCCGAGCAGCAGGTGGGCGCCGCGGATGCGCGATGCGCCGAACTTCAATGAGCCATAGACCCAGGCGCGTTCTACCGCGCTGTCGATGTGCTCGGACAGATCGGAGATGGCGCTGGCGCCGCGCGGCAGGCGATCGAGCGCCTCGACGATGTCGCGCGCCAGCTGCGCCTCGTCCAGCGCGAAGTGGCGAACGATCTGCTGCAGATCGCCGTCCGGCGATTGCATCAGCTGATGCAGCCAGTGCGCCAATTCGACGTAGGGGTTACCGCGCAGCTTGCAAAACGCCGTCGCACTTTCCAGAGAGGTGAATAACAGGCTATCCAGTTTGCCGAATAATACCGAGCGGCTGATTTCAGACATGGTTTTCCTCAGGTCTCAGAGTGGCCTGGCGCCGCGGGGCGTCGGCCGAAATAGGGTCAGAACGGGTTTTCCAGCGGTTCAGGGCTGAAGATCAGATCGTCGAGATCGCGCTGGCGCCGATGGTCGGCCAGCCAACTGCTCAGGCCCAATCGCTGCGCGCCGCCGAGCTGGATGCCGTGCGCCTGTTCCTTCGCCAGGATCAGGCGGACTTCCCAGACGAACTCGATGCCCAGGTATTGGCGCACCCAGTCGCGCAGTTGCCGGCACAGCTCGGCGCCGGGCAGGAAGCGGTCATAGTCCTGCTGCGGCATCGGCCCCAGCTCGATGCGGAATTTATGCTGGACATCGCGCACCGCGATGCCGAGAAAGGCCGACTCGCCGAGCCGCGGCGCACCGCGCCCGGCCTTGAGCCGCGCCTGTTCGCGCGGTTCCACCCGCAGCCAGTGCGGCACGTTTTCGACGATGCGCACCGGCACCTTGAAATACTGCTGCAAAATCTTGCTCAGGCCTTCCGGATCGCGGCTGTGGCGAATCAGATGACCGGCCATAAAATGCTTGGCGTGGGCGTTGATGCTGTCGCGTTCCTGCTGCGCCGGCTGGCCGATGCCGATCAGGCTCGACAGGTACTCGTCGAAGCGCCGGTTGTCCTGGCGATCCAGCGATACCGTCGGCTGCGCGTCGGCCCAGGCGCGGTAAAACAGCAGCGTCAACCGGTGATGGAACAGATTGGTGAACGCCAGCAGGGTGGTGTCCTGATGGTGATACACCCGTTCGCGCACGTATTCGGTCAGGTGCAGCGGCAGCGGCCCGTTGGGGCCGAACAGGCCGAAACTGAAGATCGAAACGTCGTGCAGCGTGCTGTTGGCGCGCGGCGTCACCTGCGCCAGGGTGGACGGCGCGAACGACAGCGAAGGTTCCTGGCCCAGGCGCAGCATCTCGTGGCGCGGCAGCGGCGCGCGCCCCAACAGGTAGGGTTGGCCGCCCTGGGCGTCGATGCGCCGCAGCAGTTGAAACAGATCGTGCTTGTAAGGCGCGCTGCGCAGCCGCGGCCAGAAGTCGTCCGGCAGGCGATACAGCGCGTTGATCTGCGGCGGCGCCAGTTCGGTGGCGATCATTTCCGCACTCATATCAGCGTCCTTTTGCCCATGCGCGCCTGCCAGTGGGCGATCTCGCCGCGCTGCTGGCTGGAGAGCGTCATCTCGGTGAAGGTGTTCATCGCCACCAGGCGCGAGAACAGGCGCTCCAGCACGCTGCCGAGCAGGTAAGGGCTGTTGCCGGAGAACGCCTGCTCATCGACCGTCAGATCGATGGCGATGCCACGCGCGAACACGATGGGGCCGGGTTCAGGCACTCGCCGATAGACCGGCCGCAGGTTGCAGTGGCGCACGCCCTGGATCTGTTTGGCGATCGCCGGCTCGCTCAGGTTGCCGTACAGCCCCAGCAGCTGGCGCAGGCTGGCGGCGCCCTGTTCCGGATCGCCGTCCATCATGCTGAGGTAATTCAGCTGCAGCTGGCTGATCAGCCGCCAGGTGATCATCCCTTCGGCCAGCGCCGGACGCGGCGGCGTAGGGCCTTTGCGCAGCGAGACCTGCTTGATCGGGATCGAATCGGGCATCACGAAGTTGCCCTGATCCTGTTGCAACAGCATCAACGGCAGATCGCGGCTGGTGCACAGCACGTCGGCGGTGAGGTATTTCAGATCGCTGTGCCACGGCGATTGCCGTTCGTCCACCAGCGACACGAACACTTCCGAACCGGCGTAGCCGGTGCGGGTGCCGTAGCGGCGGGCGTGCTCCGACAGCGTGCGCTGTTCGCGCCGCAGCGAAAAGTAGGCGCCATAGTTGCCGTCGTCCGCGCTCAGGGTGCTGTAAAACGGCCGAAACTCTTGCTCGTAGCGTTTTTCGCTGGCGCTGCCGCCGAGCCGCTGCACCGAAAACACTTCGTAATCCAGCGGCCGGATATTGTCGACCACCAGATGGTATTCGTGGTTCTTTTCGTTGATCGCGATGCGTTCGGCCACTTTCGGAAACAGGTTGATCACCGGCGTGCAGTGCAGCGCCAGGTGAGCAACGTCAACCACCCGTTCCAGCGCGGCGTCGTGCCGATCCAGCAGCACCACGATTTCGAACTGGCGCAGCGCCTTTTTCCCTTCGCGCACGCTTTGCAGCAGCGGGCGCAGGCCGTTGACGCTGAAGAACTGGAAGCGCGCCGGGAAGGCGAAATACTCCTGCAGCAGCCGGTAGCCTTCGAAGTTGCGCAGATCGTTGGGCAGCAGCGCCTGTTCGGCGGCGAAGCCCTCCTGCCGCAGCCCGTCCAGCGCCAGCGCCCGCCGCTGCGGCTGCGGCTCCACCGTTTGGCAGACAAGCCCGACGCTGTGCTGCATCAGCAGTTCCAGCAGCTGCTGCGCCTGCATGTCCGGCCCGGCCAGGTAAAACATCAGCTGATCCAGCTGCAGGTTGTTGAGCGTCACGCTTTCGTAGCACTCGAGACGAATGCGCAGCGCGCTGACGCAGCCGCTGTGCTGCAGCCCCAGCGAGGCCAGCGGAATATCGGCCGGAATGCCGCCCAGCTCGACGGCGGCGATGCGCACCGGCTGCAGCGTGACGTCATGGGCGGTGGCGTAGCTGCAGGTGATGCCGCTTTTCTTCAGCGTCTGGCTGTCCATCATGGTGCCGCGCGGCACCACGAAGCCGTTGCTGATGTCACCTTTGCTGCTGTCCGGCTGCAGCTCGGCGATCGCCATCGACGGCGTCGGCGACAGGTAGTTGGGGTAGATGATCTCCAGCAAGCGCTGAGAAAAGCGCGGAAACTCGGCGTCCATTTTCAGCTGCACGCGCGAGGTGAGGAAGGCGAAGCCCTCCATCAGGCGCTCGATATAAGGATCCGCCACGTCGATGCCGCGCATGCCGAGACGGCCCGCGACCTTCGGGTACTGTTCGGCGAACTCGGCGCCCATCTCGCGCAGATAGGCCAGCTCGCGGTTGTAATAGTCTAAAAGTTTACTGTCCATCGCCTTACCCTATGTCTTTCAGATCGAAGTGGCCGTTTTCCAGATCCACGTCGGTACGGAACAGAAACTCCAGCGGATAGGGCACGCACCACAGGCGGCCCTTGATTTCGATCGACAGCACGTTGTGCAGCTCCAGCGAGCCGGTATCCGAGATGCAGCGCACCTGCAGCCCCTCGGGCAAAATGCGCGGCTCGAAATGGAGAATGGATTCGGTCAGCGCGCGCTGAATGTCGAGCCATTCGATGTCCGACATGCGCTTGCCCGCCAGCGAGGCGATGCCGTAATTCAGGGTGGAGCGCCGCACCTGCGGAAAATCGCCGAGATCCAGATTGGATTCGCTGTTGACGCAGTTGAACAGCCACTGCAGATCGCGCAATACCCGGCGGCGCAGCTCGCTGTGCGACACCAGGTTGCGCACCTGCGCCTCCTGCTTTTTCTGCGGTTCGTCGTCGGTCAGCATATCGAGCAGCACCGGCTGCATTTTGTCGCGCGAGGTCAGGCGTTCGCTGTCCTGACGATAGCGATAGCCCTGGTGGCGCAGATCGCCGCCGTCGTAGTGGGGTGGGCGCTTATCGTTCATGGTCAGGCGCTCGCGTCGAAGCTCAGCTGCCGCAGGCTGTGCAGTGGGAATTCATCGCTTTCGCTGAGCCAGGTTTTCAGGCCCAGCCCCGCATAGTGGGTGCCGTCGCCCAGCGGTTGCCATTCGGTGCGTTTGCCGAGCAGCAGCGCGTCGTCGCTGCCTTCGGCCAGCGGGTAACGGGCGGGCAGTTGGCATACCTGTTCGCGGCCGTCGGTCAGGCGCACCAGCGCATGGCTCCACACCAGATCGATGGCGCTCTGTGGCGCCTGGAACTGGATCGCGGCGATGTCGGCAAACGGCAGCCAGTAGTAAACGCCGTTCAGCGCCAGTTCGCATACCGGCCCGAGGCGGCCGTCACCGTCGGTCAGCCAGTCGAAACGCAGCTGCCGTTCTTGTTCGCCTTCGGCCAGCGTTAACCGCCCGGCGCCGGCCGGAGCGGCCTCCAGCGCTTCATCACGCAGCGCCTGGGCCTGTTCGGCCACCCCTTGCGCATCCTGATGCAGCGCCTGCACCATCAGTTTCAGCCAAGGCTGATCCTGCCGCAGCAGCGCCGGCGCGGCCGTGCCGGCAAACACCGCCTGGCGTTGCAGCTCGGCGTTGACTGACTGCATCAGCAGCAGCGTGGTCGGTTGGGCGATCGGTTTCAGCGCCTGCCAGGATTTCAGCTGCGCGTTGGCGCGCGTCCAGTTGCCGCTCAGACACAGCAGTTGCACCAGCGCGGCGCGCAGGTCGGCATCCGCCGGTTTCGCCTTGATATCGTTTTCGACGGCGGTGATGGCCGCGCCGATCGACTGGCCTTGCAGCATGCTTGCTAATGATTTCACAGGCTTTCCTTATAATCAGTGAGTGGCGCCGTTGACCGACAGGTAGCTGCCGCTGGCGGGATCGACCCGGTCTGCGGCCAGCTTTTCCACCAGCTTGAAGGTCAGCGGGGCGGGGGCGCTCAGCAGCGGCTGCCAGGCGGTTTGCGCCTGCTGCACGCGCTGTTTGATCTTGGTCTCGTCGGCGGCGTCGACACGCGGCATTTCAACGATCGCTTCACCGTTGAACGCCCAGGCGTGCAACTGCGGTTCGAAGGTCAGCAGCAGGAAGCTGCCCGGCGCCTGCGGGTTGCCGCCCAAAATGAGCCGTTGGGCGTTGGCGCTGACGACGGTCAGCGCGCGATCGCCGCCGTTAACCTGCGCCAGCGGGTAACCTTGCAGGAACCATAGCGTCGGCGAGAGGGTTTGGCCGCCCTGTTGCAGCGTGACCGCGCCGCTGCCCTGCAGCCACCCGTCCTCGCCGCAGCGCAGCGCGGCGCCGGCGGGAATGAACAGCGAGCCGCCGTTGGCCTCGTCACGCCAGAAGGTGCGGAAGTGGCAGCCCTGCGGCAGGCTGAAACGCTGAGCCGGCGCGCTGTCCGCCTGCGGAGAAGTCACGGCCACCGCCGCAGGGATCGCCGGTTGCGGCGGGGTTTCCGGCGGCTCGGCGGCCTCTTGTTTGACCACCGGTTTCCAGCCACGCGCTTTGGCGGCTTCACCGCTGGCCAGTTTCTCTCCGCGCTTGTCGGTCAGCGTCCAGGGCAGCTGGCCGGCTTTCGGGCACTGCTTTTCCAACAGATTGCCGACGCGCGGCAGAAAGTCGTTCAGCACCGCCGGATCTTTGCCTTGCGCCGAGACGATACGCAGCGGGATGCTTTTGCCGCACCAGCTTGCCGGATTGCTGTTTTTGACGTCATCGATAAACACTTCCAGCTTCTGGCTGGGGGAGTAAACCAGGCGATAGTTCATCGCCTGCGCGGTCGGCACCGCCATCAGGGCGACGAGCCCCGGCATCCAATATTTCATAGTGAACCTTGCTGTGAATGTGCGCTGCTCAGTCGCGGCTCAGAAACCGCTCCGCATCCGCCAGCGAATGCAGCAGGGTGGTTTCCTGCGGTGAGCCAATCCAGACGGCGATAGCGCTGTAGTTATCGCTGTTATTGTTTTTCTTCCATGCCTGCTGCATCAGGGCGATCCACTCGCTGGGGGAGTTGACCATGTGCAGCGACTGTTCCAGTTCGGCCTGGCTGAAGCTGTGCCAGAAGCCGTCGGTGCACAGCAGGAAAACGTCGCCGTCTTCCAGCTGCAGCACGTCACTGTAGGTGGCATCGCGCTCTTCGTTGAGCCCCAGCGCGAAATACAGCAGGTTGCTGTTGATGCCGTTGGTCTGGTAGCCGGCGTCCTGCATCTGTTGGATCAGGCTGTGGTCGGTGGTGACGGCATGCAGGTAGCCGCGGCGGAACAGGTACAGGCGGCTGTCGCCGGCGTGCGCCCAGTAGGCCAGCTGGTAATCGCGATCGATAAACAGACTGACCAGCGTGGTGCCCATCTTGCTGTATTCGTCCGACTGCCGCTGCTGCTGGTGGATGGCGGCGTTGGCGCTGGTGATGTGCTGACGAATGCTCTGGGCGTTCAGGTGCTTTTCGCCGTCGAAGTTTTGCAAAATGGTGTCGCGTGCCAGTTTGGCGGCGATATCGCCGCCCGGAAAACCGGCGATGCCGTCGCACACCACGAAGCAGGCGGCGCGGTTGCCGAGCACCTCGCCGGTCTGATCCTGGTTGGAGGCGCGGCCGCCCTGGTTGGAGGTAGAGGCTATGGTGATATTCATTACGCGTCCGGTTTGGTCTGTGAGTCTTTGTATTGATTCACTTCAACGTCATAGGCGTGCAGGAAGGCTTCGCCGAACAGGGTGTGGAAATCGTCCTCGATTTCGCCGGAGGTTTGCTGATAGTTCTTCACAAAGTAGTCCCACAGCGCGGCCTTGCGGTTGGCGGGCAGCGACAGACGCGGCGCCACGCCTTCCTTGCGCGCTTCCTCTTCGAGGCGCTCCGGGTTGAAGGACTGCAGCATGGCGGCGATGATGGCGCGAATGCCGGCGATCATCCCCAGCTGGTGCGCCTGCAGGTCGATCAGCGCATCGCGCACCGCCTGTTCCGGCGGCATAAAGCCCGGCATCTGGCTGCCGAACATCTGCATCAGCACCGTTTTCCCCGAAGGCAGCAGTTTGAACGGGTTGTTGGCCTCGTCGAGGATCATGGTCATCTCGGCCTTCACGCCGCGCTTGAGGATCGAGCGGGATGAGAGCAGGGCGACGGTGCCTTGCGAGAACAGGCTCAGCAGGCGGCCGGCCTGGCGGATCTGTTGTTCGTCGAAATGCGGCTGCGGCTGCAGATCGTCGAGACCGAGGCCTTGCAACAGCGCCGTCAGCAGCGGCCCCTCCAAGGTGTCACCATTCGGCGCGGCGGCGTGCTGCCGCTGGGCGGACTGGTAGGCGACCGGATCGATGCCCAGGCGGTTGCCCTGGCGCGGGCGCGGAGGTTGCGCAGGCGGTTCCTGCTGGCTGAACTGCGGCGCGGGTTGGGGTCTCTGCACCGGCGGCGGCGTCGGCTGTGGGCGCGGCGCTTGCGGTTGTGCGGCGATCGGCGCCGGTGGTGGGGACGGCGGTTGTGCCGGTTCCTCCGGCTGAGCCAGCGGCACGGCGCCGCCCATCAGCAGCCCCAGCGGATCGTTGCTGTTTAACGTCTCTGGCGAAGCGGGCGCGGATGAACCGCCGAACAGCGCCAGCGGATCCAGCTCTTGTTCCGGTTGCTGCGCATTCTGGACGGGGGGAGCCGGGCGCGGTGGCGCAGCCTGCTCCGCCAGCAGCGCGCTGGGGGTGGTGTCGGCCAGGATATGCTCACGCTCAAAAGTGGAGTCGGTGTTGAATAGGGCGGCCGGATCGGTTTGCTGTTGCTGCAATTGGCGCAGATCGACATCGCCCGCCAGCTGCGCCAGCGGATCGGCCGGGTTCAGCTCGCGAGCGGGGGTATCCAGCAGCGGATGGCTGTCTGGATTGGCTACCGGCGGCGGGGTGACGGCGGCCGGCGCATTCGGCGTAAATTCTTCCACCAGGCTGTCCCAGATTTCGTTGGGGATAGGCGCGGCGGATTTTTCTTTGGCGGCCGCAGCAGCGGCCTTGGCCACCGGTTGAGCCTGCGGCGCGGCGTGCTGTTGCAGCGCGCTGACTTCAATCTGGTAATCGTCGATGCCGAGCACGTCGCCATCCTGCAGTTCAACCTGGCGGCCTCGTTCCAGCGGAATATCGTTCAGCAGCACGCGGGTGACGTTGCCGCGATTGGTGATGCGGCATTCGCCGTCAGAGGAAATGTGCACGATCGCCTGCAGACGGGAAATGGCGCGCTCTTCGTCCGGCAGCACCAGGTTGTTGTCCACGCTGCGGCCGATGGTGCCGCCCGGCGGCAGAAAATCGCAACTGCTCTGCGGCGGAACCTGGCCGCTTTTATTTTTTACAATGGAAAATCGCATAAGGCATTCCTGCTGATTAGATCTTATGGCCAGACAGTGAAACTCGATAACTGGATGAGTTTGACTTGATTTCTTTCCTAAGAGAGAGCTTTGAATGTGAGTGACTAAATTCTTTGGCTAACGCATTATATGGTCGAAAACTTCAATGTAATAACGTGAGGCTGTATATGTCAGGTGATGTCTTTGCTATTATTCGCATTATTCTTAGTCTTTCTTTTGTAATAGAGGTTAGTTGGTAATTGAGACAGGTAAGTAAGGGCGAATATAATACTGGCGTACCACACCTCATCATAGTCTTGAAATTTTATATTGAGAATTGGATCCAGTATCTCAGAATCATAGTTAAATACTAAACCTTGGATGATGCTTGCAAATAAATTTACTGTGGTAGCTATCACAAAAAGGGAATAGGATTTTCTATTGTTGGTTTTTTGTTTTAGGTGATAAAGCCCGACAAATACTAAGACTGACAGGAAAAAGTATAAAAACACAAATGAGTAAGAGTAGGTGGAAAGCGTGACGTCATCGATCACTGTTTTGTTTCCTCATCGATTAATTTGTAAATTCTATAGCCAGTTATGGCATTGGAAAAAACCTCTGCGCCTAATGGAACCGTGCCAAGTTTTTTCCATCCAATAATATAATCGCTGTTTATGTGTTTAAACAACCGCCAAGAGTCAGGTCTTAATGACTTGCTAAATATACCGTACCCGGATAGTGATATGTCAACGGAACTATAAACGATGTCAGCTTCATTTTTATTATAACCTAGATAGTTAGCCGCGTAGTGGTATGCCTCTCTTATCTTTTTTTTTCGTCTTTGCAATAGGTGTTTTTTGGTAGTTGAGTTAAGTAGATAAAGGTGAATATCAAACTGCCGTAGTGTATAGCGTCATAGTTATCGTTGCCTAGTGGGTAGAAGAGATTAAGAAAGTCATTCCCGTATGCAAAGATTGAGAGCTGTATAACGCCCATGGCAACCACAATGAGACAGTTGAAAACAAAAAATAGATAATTGTGTTTGCGAGCCGATAATTTTTTTAAGTAATATAATGCCACTAAAGTGATGAGTGATAATGAAAAATAGGAAAGTAAGAATCCATATGAGTAAGTTGATAGCGTGACGTCTGGAGTCATTTTCTTTGGTTGTCCTTTATGAGTTCGTACATCCCGCTTCCGGTTGTTAAATCTGATATAACCTCAATCGTCAAACCTGTTCGGCCCATCTCTTGCCAACCACGAATAAAGTCGCTATTGATATGCCTATATAATCTCCAGGCATCTGGTTTTAATGTTTTCCTGATCATTCCATATCCAGATAGGCTAAGGTCTACAGTGCCATAAATTGTATCCGCAACATCCTGACTATATCCTAGTGCTTTTGCAGTATATCGATAGGCATTTCTTACACTGCCTGATTTATCTTTTCGGAAAAGTAAATAGTAACCGTTCTCATAAATATTGTTCGTGCCTTGAGCAATCAGCGGTAAGCCAAAACCGCCACACGCTATACCTAGGGTCGCTGCACAAGTACCGACTCCGGCGAATATTTGTGTTCCGCCACCGACAAAACCTATCTGCTTCAAAATAAGGTTGGTGGTGTTGTTACTCTTCTTTTTTTCTATTGATATATAGAGCGAGTTTTTTCCTGCGTCGATAGCAAAAGCTTGGCGTTTAAGATAATTAGTCTCGTCTTCAATGTCTCTGATTGCCCCAGCGTAGGATGTGCAGTGTATACTGATATCCCTTTTTGCAAACTGAATAAGTTGGTCTATTTCCAGTGAGAAATTAGCTCTTGATTCGTTGGTGTATAGATACTGTCGTGAAAACGTTCTTGATAGTTTTTTTAGTTCATCGACAGATCTATCCAGATCTGCTTTTGTTTTGTATTGCATCAGGATTCCTTTCCTATTTTTCTAAACTAACATTTATTATATGTAAGGATGCGTATTTATTATCAGTTGTCGTCTTTCCCTTGGTACTTCTTGATGATGGCTTGCAACGCTTGGCTATGTACAAGATCGATGCACTTGGCCATCGTCATCGGCTCCCCAGACATGCTGTCATAGGGCTTTGCCAGAAATTCTTTTGCCAGCGCCCTGACGGCGGTATGCGCCTCCAGAGAATAATCGCCGAACTCCATGTAACCCCGAGCAGCGGCTGCGGCATCGTTTTTGACTTCTTTTGCTGAGTACCCCTCGGCGATACAGACGCTAAGCGCGTAGTTTTTGAGGTACTCGGCAGGGGAATAGTCAATTTCTGTCGCTGCATTGACGTTCAACGTTGCGGCGATGGCCACAGTCAGTGAGATTTTTTTCACTGATTATTTCCGAGGAGGATTTTCATTTACTCTGTCCGGATTATCTTTCACCCAATTATCATTAGGGCGCTGTACATAATCTTTCGCAAGTTTATCAAGCTCTTCACTATGGTACATATCCATGCACTTCATTAAGTCTAAGCGGCTTTTCCCATCCTTAGCATTGTAATTCTTTTGCAAGTACTGCTTTGTCAGCTTGATGATAGGGGATTCTTCATCACGAATTGCATAGTATGACCAAGCATCGATACCATTCGATGAGGCAATTGCATCTTTGCTAGCCTCTGGTGATGTCTTATAAGCGACGGAAATGCAGTAGGTCAGAGCAATATCCTTGTAGTTTTGCAAATAGTTTCGGTACGCCGCTTGCGGTGGCCACTTTTCAATGGGTTCTTCTTGGTTTTTCTGTGCTATAGCACAAGTAGCATATATACAAAGAAAAGAGATAAGGATTTTTTTCATCTCAATACCCAAAAGTTAGCGTAATTTGTTGTATAGCGAGCTTCTGGTTCATTGAAATAACAATGATCATAACAATCGCCGTTCCCATTCCAAAGCGTAGCATGTCCTCCAGCATCGCTCCAACCTGCAATTTCAAACAGTATGATCCCTTTCTTTCCGGCTAATTCACCACCACCTGGAGGAGGGAATTTGACTCGAAGGTCGGGTTTGCCCCAGATCTTTGTCAGATAAGCGATAAGATCTTTAACTCTAAAAAAATACCATTGACGATCGGCGCCTGATACGGTCTGATCTTTTACATAAGGAATGGGGAAGCCAGATTTATTCAAGATGTAGCTCATACGCACAGCGCAGGTGTTTTCCCATTTTCCATTGGGCGCAATATTCATGGCGACACGCCCGCCGATAATCTTGGCAACATTTTGAGCTGAATATTGCGCGTTATATATTTTAGTGCTTGCAGCCCATGCTGCTGAAAAAATGGGGCGATTATTATTCATTGTTATTTCCCTATATTAATCCCCCCGGCCGTAACCGGGGGGGCATGCAGATTAAGCTTCGCGGTTTTCCTTGATGTTCCAACCTGCGCTGCTTTCGGCGCCTTTGCCGCCTTTGTCGCTCTGCTCCCAGTACTGCTGTTTCACTTTCGCCGCCTGGAAGGAGTAGGTGACGCCCACGGTGTCTTCGCCGCCTGCACCGGTGTACTGCACGGCGGTGACCAGCACGTCTTCCAGGGTGATTTTTGCGTATTCAACCTGGGTGCCGCCCGCCTTGCAAACCGACAGCTCAATCTTGGTCAGGTGTTTGCCGCTTGAGCAGTGTTTCAGCAAGGCCGGGGTTGACTTGTCGATCAGCGCGTTGACGTGCAGATCGTTGAAGCACACTTTACCGGCGCCACCGCCGCCGCCAACGCCCATATTGCCCGGTTGAGAAGCGCCCCAGGAGAAAGAAGTAATGTCGGTCCAGCCTTTGTGATTCGAATCTTTGGATTCGCCGCTGGCACCTTCAACTTTCAGGAACATATCAATAGCCATAGTTTCTTCACTCTTTATTAAGGGTTAACAGTAGTATTAACGTTACGTTGAAAAACTCAGGTAATAGCAGCAGGAATTGCAAGTGTGGTAATGCATTACCAATTTATATCCTTGTGCCATGCACCTTCTTAAATACCGAAAACTATCGGTACGGGTTACCGAGCCACTATTAAGTGCTAATGGCTCAATGCTTAATTATTTCGCGTTGTCTTGATTCCACGTGCGATCTGGATTGCCTGCAATGAGCTGCCGGGAAAGCTTGTCCAATTCCGGACTATGGTACAACCGCAGGCAGTTTAAGGTGACACCTTGACTCTTGCCTTTGGTTTCACTGTGAAACTCATTGATTCTGGATTTATATTTGTCGATGAGAACATTGATTTTCTCATCACCTGATTCGATATCGAATGGCATCCATTCTCTCATCGCATTCGCCGTTCTGGCTGCATCAAGAGAGAATGCCTTATCCGAATCGGAGACCTGTGCCAGGCAGCGTGACAATGTTAGTTCTTTTACGACCTGGTGATAAGGCATCTGTTTGATAAATGCCACCGGATCTTGAATCGGCGCTGCTTGCAACCTTAATGAGGCGATAAGCAAGCATGCAGTTAAACCAAACCTCATGCTTTTACTGGTCAGCCGATGGAACACTAGCTTAATTCCCAAAACCAGACTTCTTTGCAGTTAAAATAGCAATGGGAATGGCAGGTCAATAGCGAGTTTTCTGGTTCGATAAGATCAATGTGTCCGCCATCATAGTTGGTTATTTTATTGAAGAACACGACGCCTTTTTTATTGCCGATACCCTTCTCTGCATCTGGAGCATTAAAGAAAATGTTGGCTTTGCCAAAACTACTGGAGCGATGCAACTGATCGGCCAGCAGTTTGGCTCCAGGTTCAATCGTTTTACCCTTATAGGCGCCTTTTTTGATTGGCAGGCGGCCTTTGAAGCTGATGCCGGCTTTCAACAGCGCCAGGCTCATGCGGACGGCACAGGTATTGGCATAACCAGGGTTTTGCTTTAGAAGCGTATCAAGCTCATAACCAATCTCGGCGTAAACGGCTTCTGCTGCCAAATATCCCGGGCTAGAGTAATCAGAGGAGTAATGGCTGCTTTTTAGCTGACGATATAAAGGTTTCATGCTTTGCCTCCTTTGCAGGGGAAGCGAGTCGCCAGAGCCTCTTCAATCAGGGGGGCAGCCCTTTCGTGCAGGCGCGCAGCGGGAAGTTTATTAAAGAATTCGAACACAAACTCCTGCAGAGTGACGGTTTGTAGCTGGCTGTATTGGCACCAGCTTTTTCCTTCCGTCGCGTCCAGCACGCCCAGCAAATAAATCCGCGCTTTCTCTTTTTCCTGTTTATCTGCACTGCGATAGAAACGGAAAAAGTCGCTGCCTGGCAGATTGACATCATCGGACGTCAAATGCGCTATCGATGTCTGCTCTGCGAAAGCTGGCGGCGCGGTGGAGAGCGAGCAGACGATAGCCAACAGCGATGCCAGATAAAACCGTTTTGTCTTCATCTTTCTTTCCCTGTGATGAGGTTGATGTATCAGCCAGGCCGCGCGATCGCGGCCTGGCTTCAGTCCATCAGGACGCGTCGTTTTGCTTCAGCGAAGGCAGCTTCGACACCAGGCGCAGGGAGACGGTCAGGCCTTCCAGCTGGTAGTGCGGGCGCAGGAAGAACTTGGCGCTGTAGTAGCCCGGGTTGTCTTCGATCTCTTCCACCTGCACTTCCGCCGCGGCCAGCGGTTTGCGCGACTTGGTTTCCTGCGATGAGTTGGCCGGATCGCCGTCCACGTAGTTCATGATCCAGTCATTCAGCCAGCGCTCCATGTCGTCGCGCTCGCGGAAGGAGCCAATTTTGTCGCGCACGATGCACTTCAGGTAATGCGCAAAGCGGCAGCAGGCGAACAGGTACGGCAGGCGCGCAGAAAGCTGGGCGTTGGCGGAGGCGTCGGCGTCGTAGTATTCCGCCGGCTTCTGCAGCGACTGCGCGCCGATAAAGGCGGCGAAGTCGGAGTTTTTGCGGTGCACCAGCGGCATAAAGCCGTTTTTGGCCAGCTCGGCTTCGCGACGATCGCTGATGGCGATCTCGGTCGGGCACTTCATGTCCACGCCGCCGTCGTCGCTCGGGAAGGTGTGGCACGGCAGGTTCTCCACCGCGCCGCCGGATTCCACCCCGCGAATGGCGGTGCACCAGCCGAACTCTTTGAACGAACGGTTGATGTTGGCGGCCATGGCGTAGGCGGCGTTGGTCCAGGTGTAGTTGCCGTGGGTCGCGCCGTCGGTATCTTCTTCGAAGTCAAACTCGTCCACCGGATTGGTGCGGATGCCATACGGCAGGCGCGCCAGGAAGCGCGGCATCACCAGGCCCAGGTAGCGCGCGTCTTCCGATTCGCGCAGGCTGCGCCAGGCGGCGTATTCGGTGTTCTGGAAAATCTTGGTCAGATCGCGCGGGTTGGAGAGCTCCTGCCAGGACTCCATCTGCATCACGCTTGGCGCGGTGCCGGCGATGAACGGGCAGTGCGAGGCGGCGCCGATCTTGGCCATTTCGCCCAGCAGCTCCACGTCCTGCGGGCTGTGATCGAAGTAGTAGTCGCCCACCAGGCAGCCGAACGGCTCGCCGCCGAACTGGCCATACTCTTCTTCGTAGATTTTCTTGAAGATCGGGCTCTGATCCCAGCCCACGCCTTTATAACGCTTCAGCGTGCGGCCCAGCTCCTGCTTGGAAATGCTCATGAAACGGATCTTCAGCATCTCGTCGGTTTCAGAGTTGTTGACCAGGTAGTGCAGGCCGTGCCACGCGCCTTCCAGCTTCTGGAAATCGTCGTGGTGAATGATCTGGTTGATCTGCTGCGACAGCTTTTCGTCGATTTCCGCGATCAGCGCCTGGATGGTGCGGTAGGCGTCGGAAGAAACGGTGACGGTATTTTCCAGCGCCTGCTGCGCCAGCGTTTTCACCGCGTTCTCGACCGCTTCTTTGGCCTGATCGGTCTTCGGCCGGAACTCTTTGTTCAACAGCGCGCTGAACTCATCGCTGGAAAAAGTCTCGGTGGTTTGCAACGCATTCTGTTGCTGAGGCGAGTTGCTCATCGATTAATCCTCACGCTCGTTGTTGTCATCGTTAACCGCCGGCTTCGGCGCGTCGGTCAGGGATTTCAGCAGCGCCGGGTTTTGCAGGATCTTGGAGATCAGCTCCTCGGCGCCGTTTTTACCGTCCATGTAGGACAGCAGGTTGGAAAGCTGGGTGCGGGCGTCCAGCAGATTGTCCAGCGCGTCGACCTTGCGGGCGATAGCGGCGGGGGAGAAGTCTTCCATGCTTTCGAAGGTCAGATCGATGTTCAGCTTGCCTTCGCCGGTCAGGGTATTGTCAACCTGATAAGCGACGCGCGGCTTCAGCGATTTCATGCGCTCGTCGAAGTTGTCGACGTCGATTTCCATGAACTTGCGCTCCTCCACGCTGGCTTGCGGATCGACCGCTTTCCCCACCAGATCCGCCATCACGCCCATCACGAACGGCAGCTGGATTTTGCGCTCTGCGCCATAAATTTCGACATCGTATTCAATCTGTACGCGCGGCGCGCGGTTGCGGGCGATGAATTTCTGCCCGCTGCGGGATTTCGAGTTTGACATGATTTACTCCATCTAATGGCGATTGGGAACGCGCCTCGTCCGGCTGGGAGAGTCAGGTTCTGATTCGGGTCTGCGCAGGGGCAGACGGTATCGGGTGTCGTCAAGAGAACAAAAGTCGGCGGCTAGCTGTTCTCCTCGTTGTCGGGGCGACCGAGAATGGTCTCCAGTTGGTTAAGCCCATCGGGCGCCAAATCGCGGACGATTTGCATAAAGTCCAGCGCAATCAGCCGCTGGACCCGATCGATCATCAGCGGCGCCGGGTGGCTTGGCTCATGAAGACGAAAATAGTTTTTCACCTTGTCCAGCATCAGCTGGGCGTCGTCGCGCGACTGGATCTGCGCGCTGCGCCAGTTGAGTGGGGCAGAGGCGCTCTGCACGGCGGCCGGTGGCTGCTCAGCGGCGGTTTCCTGTGTGGCGTCCGCTTCGGTGGCGGCCGGGGCCTCACTCTGGCCGGCAAGCGCCACCAGCGAAAAGACCTTGGTCAGCGCGCTCATTTCCGGCAGTGCGCTTTCACCCAGATGGCGGGTGACTTCGCTGCGAATGGCGGCCAGGGTGTTGGCGATGTGCATCACCAGCGCGCCTTCGGGGCGATCCTGTTGCGCCAGTTCATCCTGCAGCCGTGCGCGGCCGCCGGGAAAGTTGGGGCACTCTTGCTTGCTGCCGTCGAGCAGGGCGCCGGCATCGCGCAGCGAGATTTCACCGGCGGCGCTTTTCAGCAGCGGCGCGGCGCGCACGCTGGCGGCCAGCGCGGCCTTGTCGCCAAGGTCGGCCAGCGCGTTGATGCGAAACAGCGGGTCGGCCTCGCCGTCGAACTCCAGCGGCGGCTGCAGGGCATCCCAGTAGCGGAGTATCGCCTGGTGGATCAGCGTCAGCCCGTCGGCATAGCCCGGCAATCCGCGCAGCTGGGTCCAGGCGCGGGTGAGATACAGCATGACGCGCAGGTCTTTGGTGCGCGCCAGCAGCGAGCTTGCGAGACGCTCGACCTGCACCCAATCCGGCGCTTCTTCCGGAATGATGGTGCTGCCGAATTGCTGTTCGGCTTTGCCGGTGGCGGCGCGCGCCATGGCCAGAAAGTCGGCGTCGTATTCCAGGTTGTCGCCGCAGGGCGTGTCCGCGTCAACCGGGGCCAGCAGGGTATCGGTGTCGATAGCCATAAAATTTCCTTCAACGAGCGATGTTAATCAAACATTTGCGGGTACTGGCCGCCGCGGCCGGGGCGCGCCCAGCCGTTGGGCTCGAACAGCAGTGAAAACAGCTGCACGGTGAGGTTGCCGCTGTGCACGTGGGTGTAGAGCGGGTGCCCATCGGCCTGATTGGTCCACCAGAAGCTGGTGTACTGCGCCGGATCGAAACAGTCGGCGGCCTGTTGCCAGCCGAGGCCCGGTACGTCCGGATGCTGGAACCCGATAATCGACAATATCTCGGAGTCCGCTTCCGCCGGCGGGCTGGGCAGCGCCGGGATCGCCTGCAGCGTGCGGTCGATCTGTTCGGCGGAGAAGCCGTTGCGCACACCGTTCAGCAGGGTATGGCCGAGCTGTTGGTACCAGCTCGCCGCCATGTTCAGCTGTTGCGGGCGCCAATCCTGTTGGCTGAACAGGCGCAGCGCGCAGATGGGGTAACGCCGCCCGACGCGGTCGCGCGCCGGCAACAGGCAGCCCATCTGCACGTACTGGCTGCCGAGCGTGGCGGGGATCACGAAGTTCCACACCGGCGCGTTGCTGAACGGGTGATCGTTTGGCCCCTGCGCATCGCGCTGCAAATTCACCAGCCCGTTATGGAACCAGTGGGCCCAGTTGTTGATCACCGGGTCAGGCAAACGGCGTTGCAGGAAGTCACCGGCGGAAGGAAGTTTGCCGTACCAGCCGATGCTCGTCGGGGCGCTTGAATCAGTGCTCATGGTCATGTCCTTTCGGGGCTACGGGCACGAGAAGGCCGGCAGTTGGAACGGATTGCGAATGCTGTTGGGCGTGAACTCCAGCGTGACGCGGTGGCCGTCGAGATTGAACGTCGCCTGACGGCCGAGGCCGCCGGTGCCCGAAGACTGCGCCATATCCACCAGGCGGTTCAGCGCCCACGGCCCGCTGGTCACCAGGCTGGCGGTGGTGCCGTTGGCCAGCGCCAGCTGCAGATGCACCTGGTTGGTATTGCGGGTGCCCGGCCAGCTGACCACCAGCGGCACCTGCGGACCGTGGCTGTATTTGAACAGCTGCCCGTCGATATCCAGCGTCAGGTTGAGGATGTCGTTATCCATCCGCACCGGCCGCACGGTCACGCGGTACGAGGGCGTCGCGGTACCGTTGGCGAAGAAGGCGTCGCGGATGCGCTGCGCCTGCTGGAACGAACGCAGGATTCCTTCGCCGCCGGGCAGCGTCTTGCCGTCCACGCCGGGGGTAAAGCGCCAGTTGGCGCGAGTAGTGTCGACCTTGCCCTGCAGGTTGTCGCGGAAGAAGCTGTCCATCAGCCCGCTGTTCGGCGCGAACATGCGCGCCAAATCGTCCGGCGTCACTTCCTGGCGCGCCCGGGCCACCAGCGGATAACGCCCGGCAATCGCCTGGCGACAGAAGCTGCCGACCTCGAAGCTGATGCGTTTTTTCACGTTCTCCATCTCTTTGCGCTGGGTGTCGCTGCTGGCGCCGATCGCCAGCGACAGCAGCATCTGTTTGAACGGCACCGGCAAGCGGCCGGACTCGGCCTGCAGGCGCGGGATGATGTCGCTCGGCGGCGCCGACATGCCGCTGTTGGCCGCGCCTTGCACCGCCGTCAGGTAGCTGTACAGCTCATCGACCTGTTTCAGCACGCTGTCGAAAGGGATCGCCTTATTGCCTTCGCCCTGGCTTTGCGCCAGCTCCAGCAGCGGCGCGAAGTGCGCCATCACCAGCTGTTCCGGCTGGGCCGACACGTCGCCGTCGGCGTTGGCCGGCCGGTTGGTGAACAGCGCCTCCAGCGTGCGGTTGGCGTTTTGATTCAGCCTGTCTTCGGTTTTGGCCAGCAGCGAGCGGGAATCGGCGTCGCTTTTCTCGTCGCGCAGGGTGACGTTTTTGCTGACGTTGACCAGCAGGTTGCGCATCGGCGACGGGTTGCCTGACAGCAGGCGCGCGCTGCTGATGCGTTGGGTCAGGTTGCCGATGTTGGCCAGTTGGATATCCCCCAGCAGCTCATCCCAGGCGCTGATGAAATCCTGCATGTACAGCTGGCGGATGGTCTTGGTCAAATCGGCGCTCTTCTGCTCCGGCGTCTGGCTGTTCAACACCCAGACGTCTTCCTTGCGCAGGGTATCGGTCACCGGATCGATGTTGTCGTTGAACGCTTTCCAGTACCCTTGCGAGGTGAACAGGCCCGGCACGCCGTCGGTGACCGGTTTGCCGCTTTTGCGGCTGAACGCCAGCTCGGTCTGCGGGCCGGCCAAATCGACCAGGCTGACCGGCTTGATGTCGGTCTGTTTCAGCAGCAAGCGCTTGAGGCGGCCATAGACGCGCTGCGACAGCGGCGCCCGATTGATGGCGGCCTGCGCCTGCGCCACCAGCTGTTCATCTTTGGCGTAGGGCGAGGCCTGGATCTGCGCATCCAGCAGTTGGCTCAGGTGCCATTCGATCTGCTGCAGCTGTTTTTGGGTGCTGCCCTGCGGCAGGTTGCGCTGCAGGTTGAGCATCACCCAGGCGCGCAGGAATTTGCCGTCGTACTGCTTCGGCAGATACAGCATCTGGTAGGCCTTCAAAGCTTCATAGCTGAAGTCCGCGTCGCCGTGGTTATCGTTGCGCAGCGTGGTGGCGATCTGTTGCGCCACCTGCGGCAGCAGCAGCTCTTTCAGCGCTTTTTGATACAGGGCATTGCCGGCGTCACCGACCTGATCGCCGCGGAACAGCCCCATGCGGTAAGTGAACGGCGGATCGTCCAGCGAAAAGTTCTGGCTGTCCGGCAGGTGCAGCAGGCTGTTGAGGAACGGCAGCAGCGAGAACATGTCGCCGTTGCCCACCTGCGTCAGGTTTTGCCCCTGGCGCTCGACGCCGGGCACCTTGGCGGCCACTTCCGCCAGGTAGGCCTTGTTGTTGCCGTAGCTGGTGAACCAGAGCATCGCCAGCACCGCCAGGACCACCGCCAGCGCGATGTAACCCGCCCAGTGCAGGGCGCGGTTGCGGTACTCCCACCAGCGGTTGCTGCCCGCCAGTCCGGACTCCTGGAAGATCACCGATTCCAGCGTTTCTTTCAGGAAGAAGCTCTGGCCCTTGGCCGCCGGGATCGGCGTTTCCTGGCCCACGCTGTCCCAGGCCGCGTTGGCCTGCGCCCCTGAGTTGGCCGTCGGCAGCTGCAGGTAGCGGTTCAGTTCGCCCATCACCCGGTCGAACGGCAGACCTTCCTGAGTGCCGCTGGTGAAATAGATGCCGCGCGGGGTAAAGCGGGTTTCAAAACTGGAGGTGGCGAACACCTGTTCCAGATAGTGGCCGAGCAGCGGGCGCAGCGCGGCGAATTCCTGCGGGAACAGATAGCTTTCGGCGCGTTGGCGCGCGTCGTGCTCCATCAGCAGCGTATCCGGCAGCGCCGCATCCAGCCGTTGTTGCAGCAGGGCGTATTGTTGTTCGAAGGCGGCGTTCAGGTTGAAGTCCGGCTGCCGCGAGCGTTCGTAAGGGAAGGTGAATCCCCAGATCTGGTCGCGCTGCGCTTTGTCGAAGCTGCCGAAATAGGCCATAAAGCCATTGAGCAGGTCGGTTTTGGTCACCAGCACATAGACCGGGAAGTGAATGCCCAGCTGTTCGTGCAGTTCGATCAGGCGTTTGCGCAGCGCGCTGGCCTGGGCGGCGCGCGCTTCGGCGCTGTCGCTCAGCAGATCGGCGACGCTGATGGTGACCATCACGCCGTTGATTGGCTGGCGGGTGCGATATTTTTTCAGCAGCGCGACGAAGCTTTGCCATTCGCCGGCGTCTTCTTCGCGCTGGCTTTCCTGGGTGGTGTAGCGGCCGGCGGTGTCGAGCAACACGGCGTCGTTGGTAAACCACCAGTCGCAGTTGCGGGTGCCGCCCACGCCGCGCAGCGCGGATTTGCCGAAGCGATCCGCGAGCGGGAAGTGCAGGCCGGAATTGACCAGCGCGGTGGTCTTGCCGGCGCCGGGCGCGCCGATGATCACATACCACGGCAGTTGGTACAGGTATTGGCGGCTAAAGCGGGTCATCCAGCGGTGTTTGCCGTCGCCCTGGCCCGGGGCGAAGCGCGCCTTTTTCAGCAGCTGCGCCGCTTCGTCGAAGCGCTGCGCCAGCTGATCGTCTTGTTTAACCTCGGGCTTGCCGTCTTCCGCCGGCACCGTTTCGGCGGCGCGCAGGTTGCTCAGCAGGCGGCTGTTGAACCAGGCGCTGTAGAGGCGCGGGATCAGACGGCACAGGAACCAGATCAGGTAGATGACGCCAATGGCGATCTGGCGGTTGAGTTCCGGCTCCAGCGGGCGATAGTCGCCGATGGCCACCAGCGGGCCGATCATCCAGATGATGAACGCCAGCGCGGTAATGCCGACAAAGCCCCACAGCAGGCGGCTGGTGATGATGGAGAATAACGTACTGAGCATTACTTTCCGGTTCCTTGCGGCAAGCCGTTGATTTCCGCCTGGGTGTTTTCCGGGGCGACCAACAGCGTAATTTCTACCCGGCGGTTCAACGCGCGGTTCACTTTGTTATCGTTCGGCGCGACGGGGTTGCTCTCGCCGCGGCCCTCGGCCTTGACCCGCTGCGGGTTGGCGAGGTGTTTTTGCAAGCGGGCGCTGACCGCTTCGGCGCGCGCCAGCGACAGCTCCCAGTTGGAGGCGAAACGGGCGCTGCGGATCGGCAGGTTGTCGCTGTAGCCGGTGACCAGGATCTTGCCGCTGACGCCGTTCATGGCGGCGGCGATGCGGTCGATGACCGGGATATAGTTGGCGCGCACCGTGGTGGCGGCGGAGTCGAACAGCCCGTCGCCTTTTAGGATCACCACGCTTTGCTGCGCTTCGTCGCGCACCACCACCAGCCCTTCGGCGATCTCTTTGCGCAGGAAGCTTTTCAGGCTCAGCGTCGGCGGCGCGGCCGGCGCCGGGTTACCGATCGCCACCTGCGGCAGGTTGGTTTGGTAAATCGCCGCCAGCACCGGGCTGGTGTTGTCGCCCAGCCGCCAGTTGAGGGCGATGAACAGCAGCGAAGCCAGGAAGCCGGTCAGCGCCACGCAGGCCCACAGCGGCACCAGCGGGCGCCACAGTTTTTGCTGTACCGGCAGATCCAACGCATGAGGCGACAGGGGAGGGGCGTAGCCGCCGCGCACCGTCCGGATCAGCTGCAGCAGGCGCTGTTTCATGGTTTCCAGCTGAGAACGGCCGTTTTCCATCACCCGATAGCGGCCTTCAAAGCCCAGCAGCAGGCAATAATTGATCAGTTCCAGCAGGTTGATGTGCTCACGCGGACTCTGCGACAGCTTGGCCAGCAGCTGGAAAAACTTTTCGCCGCCCCAGGTTTCGTTATGGAAGGTCACCAGCAGCCCGCTGCCGGACCACACGCTGTTGCTGCCCCACGGGGTCAGCGCCGCCGCTTCATCCAGCGCGGTGCACAGGCAATAACGCGCGCCGATGATCACTTCGTACGGCAGATTGGCGCGTTGGCCGCGGATCTCGAAGCAGCGCATTTCGTCGATCAGCTGTTGGCGCAGCTGCGCCGGGTTGGCGTGCGTGGCCGATTGGCGGATCTGCGAAATGGCGTTCAGCAGCGGGTTGGCGGCGTCCACCAGCGGGTTGGCCGCCGGCGCCATGCTATTTTCCTGAGTCATAGGTTACCGGTCCGTATGGCTGCGAATCGCCCAAAATTCCATGTCCAGCCCCGGGAATTCGCCGGCCAGGTGCAGGGCGAAGGCGCTGGATTTTTCCATCTGTTTCCACAGGTCGCCGCCTTTTTCCAGCTCGAAATAGGTATAGCCGGCGTGATAAGGGATCTGGCGCGGCGCGACGGGCATGGTGCGCAGACCGATGCCCGGCAGCTGCAGCTGCACCAGATCGCGGATGCGCGTGACCGGGGCGATCTTCATTTGCGCCGGGAAGTGGGTCAGCAACACCTCGGCGGCCACGTCGGCGCGCACTGCCAAGACGAAACCGAAGTCGCGCATCATTTTGGTGTCCTGCACGGTGGCGACGTTCAACCCGTGGGATCGTTCGACCAGCGTCAGCTGAATGGCGTTGTCTTCCAGCACCACTGACAATCCTTGACGCAGCAACAGCATCAGCTTACCGAAGCACAGCGCCAGGTTGTCGTGGTCGTACACCGGCAGGCGGCCTTCCGGGGTGCGCTGCGCCGAGAAGCTGGCGAGTTCGGTGGCGAACTGCAGCCAATCGGCGAACAGGCGCTCCGGGTGCAGATGGTCGAGGTGGTAGGCATGGCTCACCTGACCGAGATGGCGGTTGATCAGCTGCAGCAGCATGAAATCGACCATTTCGGAACTGCCGCCGCGGCCCGGCTGCAGCAGGCGTTGACTCATCTGCTGGCTGCGCTGTTGCAGCAGGCCCTGCAGATCGTTGATGAAGGTCTTCAGTACCGGGTTGCCCTGGCAGTTCAGCATCGGCGGGATTTGCGCCGTATCAAGACGCAGGCTGTTGTCGCCGCGCTTTTCCAGCACGCGGGTAACGCCGAGCGCCGTCCATTCGGCGTTCAGCTCGCTCTCCAGCATCAGCCGCAGGCGCAGGCGGCCGAACTGCAGCGCCGCGCTGCCCACCGAGACGGCGTTGAGATCGTCGACTTCGTTCTCGTAGGCCAGATAGCGCGCCAGCGCTTCCGGCCTTTCCTGAAAGATCACGTCTTCACGCCCCGCGCGATAGGTCGGCAGGGCCAGCACCACGTTTTCACCGGTCTTGTTGTCGGCGATGCTCAGCGGCGCGGGCGCCTGCTGGGCACCGGCAAAGCGAAACGGCGTGCCGTCCGGCATGATGCCGCTGGCGGCGTTGAGCGCAATCTTGCCCTGGCGCAGCAGCGTTTGGTCCAGATCCAGGGTCAGGAACCCCCAGAAACAGCCGCTGTGGGCCTGGCCCCAGTTGCGCATATAGCCTTCGAGATAGTTTTCCGCCTGCTGGAAATGGTGAGGGCGTAAAAACATCCCCTCAGTCCAGACAACCTTATGAGCATCTTTCATCATCACACCTATAGTTACTTCGCTTCAGCGCAGCGGTAGATCAGTCGACCTTTTTTACGGGGCGCAGGCCATTCACGCCCGCGACGATATGCGCTTCCAGCTCATCCGGCGAGAATTGCCATACCTTGTAGAAATTGGTTTCGGTGGGCTCCGGCAGCGGCAGCGAAATGCGCCAGGCCTTGCCGTCCAGGTTTTGATACTCGGCGATCACGCCGATGTAACGTGCGTCCAATGCGCTTTGCCCGCCGAGCGTCTTGCCGGTCTGGCCCGGCGTCAGGAAGAACTGATCGCTGTCCAGCAGGCTATTGCCGAGCACGCTTTTGGCGTCGTTTTGCAGACTGAAGAAGTCGGCATCCATGAATTCCGCATCCGAACGCAGTAGCAGCACGCGAATTTTTATCGGCGCCGGTTGCGCGCCAGCGGCGGCGTTGACCTGGCGATCGGCATCGAACACCAGGCTGTAGCGCGACGGCACGCTTTTGGCGGAAGGCATGCAACCGCCGAGCGCCAACGCGCCCAGCAGCAGAAACAGCATCCCGCACCAGCGGGAAGCGATAGGGGTCGTCATCATGGGAATCTCGTCGCCCGCAGGCGTACTGACTACTGGAGGATCCAGGTGGCTGAGCCGGCGTTTTTACACGCCTTGCTGTCGCCGCCGACTTTGACGCAGTCCTGTTTGGCGGCGCGCGCGCGGCGCGGCAGATCTTTGCGCAGCGTTGATTTGTAGCGCGCTTCCGGCACGCCGGCGTTGGCCTGGATATAACCCACCAGGTCGCCGCCGCGAATGGCGGAGATCGCCAGCCAGTTGTTTTCCACTTCGCCCAGCGCGTAGAACGCGGCGGCGTTGTCCAGGCTGCCGACGGCGGTGCCGGTATAATCGGGGCTGCTCATGATGCTGGCGGCGTACAGGCTGCGGTATTCCTCACCGATCGGCTTGAACTGTTTCGGCGCGCTCACCGCGGCGCGGTGCTTTAGCGTGACGCCATTGACTTCACTGCTGACGATGGCGTCGTTATTGAGCGCCGGCGGCGGTGGCGGCGGGGTGGAGCAACCGGCAAGCGTCAGGGCGGTCAGCAGCGTCAGGGTAATCCGTGTTTTCACAATGTCCTCTTTTTCTTGATTGAATGGCTGTGTAATAAGGCGCCGTCATCAGGGCGCAAGCAGCAACACTTTTAATTGGCTCGGCACGATGCGCATGCCGAGCGCGTTGGTGGAATTCTGCAGGCTGAGGCTGGTCAACCGGGTGGCCGGGGTGCCTTTGAGCAGCACGGTAAAGGCGCCGGTCAGGTGGCGGGACGGCCCCATCACCGTGCCGGAAGCGACGCCGGTGGCCACGCCGGGGTTGTCGCCGTTGGTCAGGGGCGTCACTGTCGCCATGTTGTGCGCCGGGGTGCCGACGAACAGAATGTTGAACGCATTCGGGATGGCGGTCGGCGCCAGGGCGATATCCGGGTAAGGCACGGGCACCGGCGCCGGGCTTGGCGTCAGACAGACGTCAGGAAACGCCAGGTCCACGCCGATCATTTGGCTGTTGGCAAACATAAAGGCCTCCGCAGGTTATCCGACGTGGATTTGTTCCGAATCCAGCTTGGTGATGTCTTTCGAGGTAATCAGCGTGTTGCGCGCATGAATGCGGGCGTAATCTTCCGCCTGGTAATCCAGCTGCCCGGCGCGCACGTGCTCGGTCTGGCGCACTTTGCGGAACAGCGAATGGCTGATCTGGCTGACCGAATGCCACAGCGACTCGCAGCGTTTGCCGACCAGGCGGCTGAGGCTGACGAAGGCCGACAGCTCTTCGCCGCTGTATTTCATCTTGTCGACGTGGCAGTCGCCGCTGTTCGCCTGCAGCGTCATGGCGTCGCCGCTCAGGTTCAGCGCCTGCGCGCCGTGCAGCGACAGCGAGCCGTTCGGCGTTTCAATGTGCAGATCGCCTGCGACGCAGAGCCGCGCCGCGCTTTGCGGCTCTGCGCGCTCAAGGACTGCGATCGCCCACAGCTGATGGCCGCAGCCGGCGACCAGCACGTTATCGCCGAGGGCCGGCGTCAGCAGGCAGCTCGCCGCCCGGCGGCAATGCCAGCCGCGGCCTTCGCACTCCACCACCAAGCTGCCGTCCGGCAACAGGTTGACGACCTGGCCGGCGGCCTGCTGGGGCGGCGCGATGTTGACGGCGCGAGTAGTGTTGACAACGCTCATGGTGATCCCCTCGTGAAGTGGTCAATACGTTCAAATACGGCTCTGGCGCTGTGCGCTCCAGATTTCGGCGGCGTACAGCTCTTCGTCGCGCTCGAGAATGCCGCTGCGGTCGCCCCAGCGCGTTTGCTGCTGGTGGGCGCGGTGCATGCGGGTGCGCATGAAGCGCGCACGCCGGAAATCGGCGGCGCCGATGTCGGCATAACAGAAGTCGGCGTAGGTCAGGTCGCTGTCGCTGAAATCACAGCGCGCCGCGCGGCTGCGCTGGAACACGCATTGATACAGGCGCGCCTGGCTAAAGTTGGCGGCGTCCAGCGTCGCTTCGCTGAAGATCGCCTGATCGAACTGCCCGTTGCGGCACTGCGCGTGGGTCAGATTGGCCTCCAGCCACAGTGACTGCTGCGCCTGTATGCCCGTCAGGTTGGCGCGCAGCAGCGAAGCGCCCTTGAAGTTGCTTTGACGCAATGTCGCCTGGCTGAAATCGACGTCGTCCAGTTGGTTATCGGTAAACTGGCAGGCGATGAGGCGCTGCCCGGCGTAACTTTTGCCGCGGTGATCACATTCGAAAAACGTGACGCGGTCGAAATCAACCCCTTCAAACCTTGTTTCACAGAGATTTAATCGAAAGAACGTGACAAGTGACAGCCTCGTATGGCTTAAATCTGCGCCGTCGAGCGGGCTTTCGTAAAAGGTGGTGCGATCGTGCTGAGTGGCGGAAAAATTCGCGCCGGCCAATTGGCATGACATCCAGTGGCTTTGGTTGAGCGACAGCCGGCTAAAGTCGCTCTGTTCAAGCCGGCAACCGTTGAACATCGTCAGTTCGATATGGCTCTCGCTGAAGCGGCCGCCCGCCATGGCGCACTGATTGAAGGCCGTTTGCTTCAGGTTCGCCCGCGCAAATTGAGCGTGTTCGAGCCGGCAATCGCTGAAGACGCTGTCGCGCAGATCGCAATCGGAGAAGTTCACGCCGTTCAGGTTCAGTTCGTTGAACATGCCGCCGGCCAAATCCATACCGGCGAATGACAGGCCGTGCAAATCCTCACCGGCAATCAGCTCGCCGCGTTTCACGCGCTGGCGTATCTGCTCAGGTTTTGACGTCATACTTCCTTCCCGTTGTGGCGAGGCAAGGTTTTCACCCTGGCGGTATAGGCACCGTCGAGCCGGGTCGCCTGATCCACTTGCGACTGCGACAAATCGGCCCGGAACAGATTGGTGCCCTGCAGGTCGGCGCCTGACAGCACGCATTTTTGCAGGATCGCCGCGATGAAATTGGCGTCGCGCAGGTTGGCCTGGGACAGATCGCAGCGAATGAACAGGCTGCCGCTGCCGTTGGCCTGACGGAAATCGGCCTCGTTCAGCCGGGCTTCCGACAGGTCGCAGTTGTCGAGGCGCGCACGGCTGAAATTAGCCCGCTGCAACGGCATCTGGCGCAAATTGCACTGGTTCAGCGTCGCGTCGCCGAAATCCGCCTGCGGCAACAGCGTCTTTGCCGCGAAGGCGCAGGCGGTGAGGCGTGCGGCGCGGAAGCTGAGGCTTTGCGTCTCGGTATCAACCCAGGCGCAGCTCTCTAGCCGCGCCCGATCGAAGTTCACCGCCAGCAGCCGGCATTTGACGAAGCTGACTTTGTCGAGCCGGGCGTGGCTGAATGTCAGCTGCTCCAGTTGCAGCTCCATCAGCGTAATGTTGGCCAGCGTGGCGCGGTTGAAGTCACACTGCCCGAGCAGGGTTTCGTACCCCAGCAAGTCGCGTAACGACGCCATAGTGAAATCGCAGCGTTGAAACAACGTTTGCTGGATGTTGGTTTCGTGCAACTGCGCGCCGCCGAAATCCGTCGCTTCACATTTCGCCAGGGCTAAGGAGGCGTGGCTCAAATCGGCCTGCTGTAAGACGGCGCCGCTGAGATCGGCGCGCGCCAACATCGCCTCGCGAAGATCGCAACCCACCAATTGGGTTTGGCGCAGATTGGCGTTTTCCAGCAAAGCGCCGCGCAAGTTAGCCTGGCAGAGATCCATGCCGGACAGATCGGCGCCGGTGAGATCCAGGCCGCTGAGATCCTTATCGCGCAGCATGGCGGCGGCGACGCGTTGGCGAATGATTTGCGCCAGATCGCCACGCAGGCGCAGTGCAGGGCTTTGCGCCTGTGCCGACATTAAATACATTTGGTGCAGCGCGCGTTCGCTTTCCCCACGCTGTTTATCGCTAAATGCATCAGGATGCCGGCGTGCCTCCTGGAACAGCAGATCGCGTTGCTGCTGGTAGCTTTCCACACCGGATGGCGGCACATGGTCCCCACCGGGATTGAGCGGATCGATACCCTCGGCTTGCGTCAGCTTGAGCATGTCCTGATACTGCGCCTCGGCCTGGCTTTCCAGACGCTCGACGAATTCGGCGAGCTGGTCCAGCTTCGGCGGCGCCTCTTGCGACGGGCGCGGGAAAAGTTCATCAATGTCTTGTCCCTCGCGCAGCAGACGCTGGCGATGCTCTTCGCGTTGCTGGTGCTCGTAGGCGGCGATATTTTCCGCCATCGGGCTTTGCTGCGTCGGCGTTTCCGTATCCAGCCAGGCGCCGATGCACGCCTCCGGCAACAACTCTTGCTCACGAAAAGCGTGCAGAGCACCCCGTTCTTTATCCAGCCGCTGGACCAATACCTGCCGATAATGCGCGGTGGTGCGGGGCTCGCCTTCGGTTTCCAGGGCCGGCATCAGCTGCATCACGTCGGCGGCATCGTCTTCATTGATGCGTGCGCTGCCCTGATAAATCAGCAGCATCTGTTCCCGATGGGGGAAGAACCAGACGGTGGTGTGGCGCATCGCGATCTCTTCGAAATGCGTTTCGCCGCCGCGCAGCCGGTTGATGAAGCAGCGCGCGCGCCACGGCGGCAAATGCCCTTGCTGCACCGGTTCTGAAGGGTGCATGTTCCAAATCCGATAGGCGGCCCGGGGCGGCAAGCTGTCGCGTTGAGGAAACTGCTGATCGCTTTCCGCCATGTTGAACAGGCGCCAGTCGATATCGTTGGCGAAGCTGGGAAAGCCGTTTTTCAACCAGTCGGCGTCGTAGTTTTTGCCGATGCGGGAGAAGCGGCGCGGCCAGGTGATATCCAACGCGTCAAAGCTTGCCGGTTGCGCGCTTTGCCGAGAAGACGCAAGGCGCCCCTGCATGGGTTCAACATTGGGTAGACGATGGATGCGGCCTTGCGGAAATGTTTCTGGGGTGGCGCCGATGCCGTGCGGATTATCGGCGAACTGTGCGCCGCCGTAAGCCCGGCGCCAGTCCAGACGCATTTCTGCAAAAGGGAGGGGAGTAGAGGGACGATCGTTGATCCAATGGCGATCGCCGAAAACCACCAGCGTTTTTTCCAGCGAATCAAGCTGGATCTTCACGGCGCAAGCGGTTTTGTCTTGTTGATGATGGGTGTAGGCATTGCCGGTGGCGAGAAACTCCGCGCAGGCTTTTGGGATAGCCAAATCGAGCACGCCGCCGCTCAACGTGAGTTCGTCGGCGGCCAACTGCCACAACTCCGGTTCGGGACGCAGGCGCGGGGCGGCCCCCATGTCGGCCAAGGCCAAAACGGAAACGCCCAGATGGTTTTGCCCTTGCCAAGAGAAGGGACGATGAAGCGCGCTGAGGCGCAGAGGTTTTACGACTTTCATTGTGTGTGTAAAGCTTCCTGTGGATATCAGCCGGCAGCCAGGCTGCTTGCTCAAAAACAATCCGTTTTTCGGTTTAATAGATATCAGGCTATGTCACAACAGATGAAGAAAACGATGCGGCGTTCAGAGCCGATCGCCAATGCGGGGAGCGCCCCGCTTCGAAATGGATGATCAAGAGGACAGTGCGTTGTCCTTTCCGCTTATTCCACGAGCCAGCAGCACGGCGGCCACGGACAACGCCGCGGCGATCGCCTTGGCGATCAATTGGCCGGCGCTCTCCAGGTGATAGGGCGCAAAGAAGCCGATGTCATTGGTGCCCAGGATCAGCAGCGCGGCGAGCGCCGCAAAACAGGGCAGCTCTATCGCCAGCGCCAGTCTGCCGGTGGGCGCCGCACCCAGGTAACTCATCAAAAAGCCGGGAAAAATCAGCAATCCGATCAGTTCTGCGGGGGCATTTACCGCAGACATCACCTGCTGGTTGTATTTCAGGAGCGCCAGCATCAGCGCGACAAAGATCAGCAGCCGCACAGGCAACGTGGCCGCTCGGTTGGCCGACAAAAAGGTTTTGCCGATCGCAGCGAGCAATACGCAGCCAACCAGGATGCCAAAGAAGGTAAACAGGACTTGTCCCCAGAGGCTGTCCTGCGTCGAAAAGGCAATGAACGTGCCCATCGTGACACTTCCTTATGCAAGGTGATTTCGCGAACTGATGAACGGTAAGCCGTTTACGGAACGTTGAAATCGGATCGCGTGATTGAAGGGATGCTTTTCGCTCAAAGCCGGGAAAGCTCTTCGATCACCGCTTTTTTGGGATTCTTCGGATCGTACTTTATCGCGATGAAATGACCCGGCTGATAACGCGGCAGATCCACGACGCTGATCGGGCCTTTCGCCACGGCCGTATGGTTTTTCCCGTCTTGGGCGATGTACTTGACTTCGACTTCGCAGACCGGCCGATTCCCGTCCCACAGGTTGGTCTGGCGAATGCTGACGATTTGCCCTGAGGCGGAAATACCGTTCTCCATCACGCTGAGGGAAGAACCGATATGTTTGAAATAACCCCAGATATCGACCGTGATGAATTTGAAAAAGCCCACCAGGCTGAGAATGGGAGCCAATAAAATCAAACCGATAACGGTGAAAACATTTTTGGCCTTCGACATGGGAGTCCCTTTACAAGAAAATCGCCAGCGCCTTGGTGCTCAATCGTAAGGCACCGTTGGTCACCAGCGCGCCAAGCTGCGTGAACGTCATGGGATCATTACTGAGCTTGAAATTGGTTTTGCTGATCGACAGCGGGTTGTGCGAGATATCCAGCATCGTGTGTTTCAGGCTGGCTCCTGTTAACGCAAGATTTGAACCGTAAAAGGCGAAGTTGGCCCCGGTCGCCACCCATTTCAAACCGTGGCAGTTATCTTTCCAGCTCGGTGTCTGCACCGATACGCCGTCCGCGCTGGTGATATTGATCGTTTTCGCCTTGATGGTCAGCGTGCCGGTGATCGTGGTGCTCTGATCGTTTTTGTAGGTCTCGGTGACATCCCCGGTGACGGTGGCGGTTTGGCCGCCGCCTTCAATCGTCAATTCCTGCCCGCCGGCGGTGATGGTGGTGTGCTGCCCGCCGGAGGTGATGTTGACCGTCTGCCCTTGCTTGATGGTGCTGGTCTGTTGCCCCTCGGTAATGTCGAGGGTCTGGTTGCCTTTCACCGTGACATGCTGGGTTTGTGTAATGTTTTGCGTCTGCGCGCCGTCGAGCTTGAAGGACTGATTGCCGGTGATGTCGATTTTATCGCCGCCGTCGATAATCGTCAGGTCGCGGCCGCCTTTGATGTTCACCGTCTGGTGAGCGTTCAGGTTGGCGGTTTCCAGCCCATTGACCGTTGTGGTGCGTTTCGCTTTGTACAGGAACGTGGCGTCGCCGGTGACGGTGTCGTCCTGCTGGCGACCGATGGTGGTGGTGCGACTGCCGTCAATATTGACGTTCTTGTCGTTCTCCACCGTCATGTTCATGTTGCGTTCGGCGTGCATGTCGAAAGATTCATTGCCGGGCGAGTCTTCCAGGAACAGGAAGCTGGCGTTGTCGACGCCGCCGCCTTTGCTGCGGCTCATAAAGCCCATTTTGGTGGCGTCGCCGGGCAGATCCCACGGTGGCATGCTGTCTTCGTTGTAAACGCGGCCGGTGATGATGGGGCGATCCGGATCGCCGTTGATAAAGTCGACCACCACTTCCTCACCGACGCGCGGGATCTGGATCCCGCCGTATTTCCAGCCGGCCCAGGCGCTGGAGACGCGCACCCAGCAGGAGCTGGTTTCGTTGCCGCTGCCGTGGCGATCCCAACGGAATTTGAGTTTCACCCGGCCATATTTATCGGTCCAGATACTTTCGCCTTCCGGGCCCACCACTTCGGCAGTTTGCGGGCCATGGGTTTTCGGCCAGGGCGAGGTGCGCGCCGGGCGCCAATTGATATCCGCCGGAACGACCTGAAATTCGGTTCGCTGTTCGCCGACATCGTTATCGTTGCTGGCGTAGCTGTTCTCCTGCATGAAGTAATGTGCGCTGACCACCAGGTAGGTGCGGTTGTCTTCCATACGCGGCGCCTGGGTCAGTTGAAAACGATAGCCGGGCGCAATGCCCTGCGAATTGCCTTCGCCGCTCATCTGCTCATGCTGCGCTTCGAACTCCTGTTGGCGCACCTTGACGTAAAACTGGCCGTGGGCGTGATCGGTATAACGCCCGGGCCAGTCGAACACCTCGGCTTTGTCCTGTGCGAAGGAGGCTGGATTCTGCCGCGCCTCCAGCAACCGTGCGCGCGGTTTGCGAAAATCGTAGTCATCCAGGCTATACAGGCTGGGCGTGATGGCGTCAGAAACGCTCCAGCTGTTGATGCTGTCTTTGTTTTCCACCAGGCCGCCTTCCGCGAGCTGATAGGGAATGCTGGCGTAGCCGGCGAGTTCCTGATGCGCCGCCGGCGCGTCAGCCAGCACCAGCGTATGGCCGTCTTGCTGGTGCGTGAAATAGTAATAGATGCCTTCGTGTTCCATCAGGCGGCTGATGAAATCGAAATCGCTCTCCTGGTACTGCACGCAGTACCCCCAGATGCGGTAGTCGTAACTCAGGCGGTTATCGATTTTCACCTGATACTGCCCCAGCACCTGAGTCAGGATGTCGGGAACGGTCTGTTCCTGGTAGATGCGAAAATCGCGGTTTTGCGTCAGATACCACAGCGTGGGGCGCAGCACGGCGCGGTAGATATAGTAACGGTTGCCGCCGGCTTCTCGTCCGGAGAGGGTCATGCGCGTGATATTGCCGTTGAGATAACGCGGCGCCAACGGATTGCCCCGCAGTTCCAGCGTGATTTTTTGTCCCAGCAGCGATTTCAGATCGAGCCGATTGTCGGGGCTGAGCAGCTCGACGTCGAATTCGAACAGGCCGGCCAGTCTTTCCTCACCGGAAAGGCTTCTGAACAACAGCTGATTGGCGGGCAAAGGCGTGTGCGCAATGATAAGGCGATCCATACTATATCCCCGGTTTAGGCATAGCTACCGCACGAGATTTGACGCGCGATCCCGATGGCGTATCTGTCACGAATTGAGACAGGGGCTGACGAAAGATTTAACAAAGTTTACACAAAGGCACGATTTGTGCAGTCTACAATAGAGCTCTGCATTTGCAAAATAGCCTTGTGGATCAATGCTAAATTCGTTAACTCGCTCACGATCTGTTTTTTTATTATCTAAAACATATAGATACGACCAGATCTTTTTTTATCCAAAATTATTGGGAAAATGGTAATACCAAATAATAAATCTGTAACACTTAAGTCAACGTGTTTATAAAACAACTCTTTTTTTCCGTGAAAAAAGTCACTGAGTATTTTTTATCCTTACCATTCGTTAGTTAAAGATGATCAAATATATAAATTTACCGAATGTTAATTCGGATGATTCCTATTTGGCCAGCGTGAAAAGCCCGCGGTGCGGGCCTCCGACGGTGAGTCTGAATGGTTGATAAAGCAGCAATTGATGCGGTTAGCGCGGAAGGGGATCGAGGGAAAGTCGGCTTATCAGGTCACAGAGCCAGATTAAGGCCGGGTCGCGTTGCGCCTGTCGGCCGGCGATCAGCTCAATGGGGAAAGGCGCGATGGCCAACTCCTTAGGCAGCGGGAGAATGCGTACGCGTTGCGGATCGGAAAAACGCCGGGCCACGCTGGCGGCCAGGGTGGCGATCAGATCGCTGTCGGCGACCACCGCCGGCAGGGCGACGATGTGCGAAAAGGTCACGGCAACGCGCCGTTGACCGCCAATTTCCGCCAGACGCCGGTCGACCAACCCTCTGGCAGAGCCGTCGTCTGCCGGTGCGTACAGCCCATGCGGCAGGCTGAGGTAGCGCGCCAGATCCCAGCGGCCATCCGCCAGCTGTGGGTGTGAACGGCTGGCGATACACACCAGATGTTCTTCAAACAACGTGCGCACATAGTGGCTTTCCGCACCGGAAAGGTGCCCTCCCAGCGCGATATCCACCTCGCCGCGATCCAGTTGCCGGTAAATATTGTGGCGATCCAGGCGCGAAACGCGAATATCGATGCCGGGTGCGGCCTGACGCAATCGACTGATGATGGCGGGCAGCAGCAAGATATCGGCATAGTCGCCGGCCGCCAGCGTAAAACGCCGCTGCCCGGCGGTGGCCGGGTCGAAACGGGCAGGGGGCGCCAACGCCAGATGGATCTGTTCAAGCACCCGCTGTATTTGCGGCATCAACTGGTGGGCGCGCGGCGTGGGGGCCATGCCGCCGCCGCTGCGAACAAACAGCGGATCGTTCAGAAGAATGCGCAGCCGCGCCAATGCATTGCTGACGGAAGGTTGCGCGCGGTTAAGACGCCGGCCTGCGGCGGTGACGTTGCGCGTCTGATACAACGCCTCAAACACCACCAGCAAGTTGAGATCGACGCTGGATAAATTCATTTTATGAATACTCTATATACAGATAATCCATTTCCAGAATCATACTGCGTTCTTTAGGCTGGAAGTACACGAATTTAGCCTTCAATCAGGGGAAATGATGAACAAAGTTTTGATCACCGGCATTGAGCCATTCGAGGGTGATGCGGTGAATCCTTCCTGGCAGATTGCGCAGGCGTTGGCCGGTGAGCATATTGCCGGCGCGGAGATTGTGGTGCTCGAGCTACCTTGCGTATTGGGCGTAGCCAACCAGCAGCTGATCGCGGCGATTGAGGCATTGCAGCCGCTGGCGGTGATTTGTCTGGGGCTGGCCGGCGGCCGGGCCGAGATATCCCTGGAACGGGTAGCCATCAATCTGATCGATGCCCGCATTCCCGACAATGCCGGTAAACAGCCGATTGACGTGCCGGTGGTTGCCGGCGGGCCGGTGGGCTATTTCAGTACGCTGCCCGTCAAGGCCGCGGTGCAGCAACTGCGCCGGCAGGGGATCCCCGCGGCGGTCTCTTATACGGCGGGCACCTACAACTGCAACCACATTTTTTATGGTCTGCGTCACTATCTGGAGACGCAGCATTCGCGGGCCAGGGGCGGATTCGTGCATATTCCGTACAGCCATGAACTGGCGGCAGCGCACCCAGGCAAGCCGAGCATGGCACTGGCGACGATGGTGGAAGCGGTGCGCACTGTCGTTCAGGTGACGCTGACGGTAGAGGAAGATGTGCGATTCGGCGACGGCGCCGTACATTAAAAGCAGAGCGCGGCGTACCACGCCCTGCTACGGGTTATTCGTCGGCGACGCGGATCACCAGTTTGCCGAAGTTTTTGCCTTGCAGCAGGCCGATAAACGCCTGCGGCGCCTGCTCCAGCCCGTCGACGATGTCTTCGCGGAACTTGATTTTCCCCTGTTCGACCCAACTGCTCATTTGTTGCAAGAACTCGTCAAAGCGTGAGCCGTAGTCGTCGAAGATGATAAAGCCCTGCATACGGATGCGTTTGCGCAGGATCAGCCCCTCCAGCAGCGGCAAGCGGTCCGGCCCCGCAGGTAACCCGGTGGCATTGTAATGGGCAATGATGCCGCAGACCGGAATACGCGCTTTGGTGTTCAACAGCGGCAGTACGGCGTCGAACACCGCCCCGCCGACATTCTCGTAATAGATGTCGATACCTTGTGGGCAGGCGGCGGCCAACCGTTCGGCAAAGTCTGGGGCGCGGTGATCGATACAGGCGTCGAAACCCAACTCTTCCACCACATAGCGGCATTTTTCCGCACCGCCGGCGACGCCGACGACGCGGCAGCCTTTCAGTTTGCCGATTTGGCCGACCACCGAACCAACCGCACCGCTGGCGGCGGCCACCACCAGCGTTTCACCTGCCTGCGGTTGGCCGATATCGAGCAGCCCCATGTATGCGGTAAATCCCGGCATGCCGAGCACGCCCAGCAGGCGGGAAGGGTGCGGCAAATGCGGGCCGAGGTTGCGCAGGCCGCTGCCGTCGGACAGCGCATATTCCTGCCAGCCGTCATAGCCCAATACCCAATCGCCGACGTTGAAATCGGGATGCTGTGAGGCCGCCACGCGCGATACCGTACCGCCCACCATCACCTGACCGATCTCCACCGGCGGCGCATAGGAGGGGGCATCGCTCATGCGTCCGCGCATATAAGGATCCAACGACAGATATACGGTGCGCAGCAGCAGTTGGCCGGCGCCGGGTTGCGGTGCGGGGACGGTATCGAGACGGAAGTTCGCCGCTGTCGGTTCGCCGTTCGGACGCGAGGCCAGCAGGAAGCGGCGGTTCTGTTGAGAAGGGGACATCGAAAGCTCCTTTGTGGTGCGGCAAACAAGGTCCGTTAAGCCTAGTGCAGGAGCGCTGAGGCGACGTGACCGAATGTGCTTAGCTCAGAGCGGAACAATCAACACGTCGATATGACTGATATTGATAAAGCGGGCGGCGGAACAGGAGACTTTGTTCATCATGCTGTCTCGGTGATTGCCGCAGAGCAGCAGGTCAAACGGCTGACGGCGGCTGGCGAATGCCAGGCTGTCACCCAGCTCGCCATGCACGATCAGCGTATCGGCGATAGGGTAGCCGGCGCGTTGGCGCAGTTCCTCCATAAACAGCCGGGTTTCCTCTTCCATCAGCGAGCGCAAATCGCCCAGCATCGGCCCGGCGAAATTATTGTACATTTCCGGATTGGCGAGGGTGCTTAACAGGGTGATGCTGCCGCCGTAGGGGCGAACGATGGAGACGGCCTTTTCCACCAGGCGGTGGCTGTCAGGGGCAACGGCGACGGTGACCAGAACGTTTTGATACCCCATATCCGACTCCTTGTTGTATCCATCGTGTTTCAGGCTGCTGCAGCGGCGGCCTTGGTGGAAGTACTGCGTCGGATAAAGGGTAGAACCTGGCGGGGGGAATAAATGTGTTTCATATCACGCGCGGCAATAAAAGCTGAATGTGCCCCGGTTATATAGCAATAAAAGATAAAACCGTTGCCGCACGTAATTTCACTGAATTAAAGCACCTGTGCCCACAGCGTTTTCGGCACCTTGCCCAGATCGAACAATTTACCGGCAACCAGCTCGGCGCGACGGTGGTCGGCGGCACGGTACATATTGCTCATTTCCGTATCGTTTTCAATGGAGTAGTTCAGTTTGTCGTACACCTTCTCCAGGCTGTCCAAAGAGGAGCATTTACGAAATGTCAGCAGATATTCGAGCGTATCGGTCATGATTAAAATATAGCCTGTTAATAGTTAAAGCCGGGTGAATAACACATAGCGACTCACGGCGACGCCGTCGAGGCAGCGATGTACGACCTGACAAAAATCATTTCAATTAGATAAATTGCACTGGGTAATGATGTCGCGCCGCCCGTAGCGGCGCTTTGGTAAATCATAATATGCCAGTGCGCCGTCAGCAATCTCAGCCTGCTGATTAATGGAGAAATAGGGAAAGTCTCAGGGCGGTTGACGGTCGACGCGTCGTCGTTCGTGCTGTGGGCAAGCACAAGGTGCCGTGCCGGGCCTCTTTTGGGTGATTTTTTCACCCGGCCGTGGCGCCGCCGCGGCATTGGGCGATGTTTGTCGCCGCTGCTTGCGTTGAAAAGCCGTTTTGTTCGATGAAGAAATATGAACAGTAAAACAAAACTGCGTTTTATTTTATGACAATGAAGCAATGAAAGCCAAAGCCATGTAAATAATCTCTGGAGGGAGGGGGAATTATCTCGGCGTCAGAAAAAGAAATAAAAAGCATTAAAGTTTTATGAATTGCTGCCGATATAACGTTTTGGGGGAATTTAACTCAAAAAAAGCACTCTTGCATCGTGCTAATACGGAAACATATCGTTACGTCTGTTGGCTTGTTCACTACGCCTGCGAATCATTGATAAGCCATAATCACCTGATGTTGAAAATTAGAACAGCCTCAGGCTGAAGGCTTAAGTCAAATCCGATAGCTAATAACCTCATAGTTTACATTGGTTATTTTTCAGCTTGGATATTTTTTAGTAACTCAAATGGTTATTTATACTGAGTTTGTTGCCTATATGCAGATTTTTGTTCTGTTATTTTGGTTTGGTGATGCTTTTGTTCGAATTGATCTAAAAAAGATAATTTTTTGGCGGATAAACATTGTTTTTAAGACGTTTTTTTACCTGTGGCTGTTTTGTGAACAAAATGACGGTCAATAAGTGAGCGTATTTGGGGGTATTTGGCTTAATTATTTTTTATTTTTGTGATCTATGTCACATTGTATTTAAAATTGCCTCTCACTTACATTGTGTGTGCTAATGGTTCGGGGGTAGAGTTGCGCTGCTTTAGGAATAATCTTATTAAATTTGTAAAAATAGTTTCATGGTGACTAAACACTATCGAAGCAGAATGCTGTACATCCATACACGTTGGTTTACGCTCGTAGCAAATACTGAACAGTGGTCGAATTTAGCGATTGTCGAAAATTATAGCAGTCGTTTTTGAGAGATTAATTTGCCAACTTTGGGAAACAACCCAGGTCACGGGCGATAAAATTTATCACCCAGCGTATGTTTTTAAACATAGTCTGTCGGGATGGGGAATATGGGTACGTCTGAATTACTTAAGCATATTTATGACATCAATCTGTCATATTTACTTTTAGCACAGCGTTTGATCAACGATGAAAAAGCGTCCGCAATGTTTCGCCTGGGTATTGATGAAACCATGGCCGATGCGCTGGCGCAGCTGACTTTGCCGCAAATGGTTAAACTGGCCGAGACCAACCAGCTGGTTTGCCACTTCCGCTTTAACGAAAGCCAGACCATCGAACGCCTGACCAAAGAGTCGCGCGTCGACGATCTGCAACAAATCCATACCGGCATTTTGCTATCAAGCCATTTACTGCAAGAGCTATCGAGTAAAGACGCTAGCCCGACGAAGAAAAGAGCCTGATGATGGTTGAGAAAAGTATCGTTCAAGAAGCCAAGGACATTCAGCTCGCCATGGAGCTGATTTCGCTGGGAGCCCGATTGCAGATGCTGGAGAGTGAAACCCAGCTTAGCCGCGGGCGCTTGATTAAACTTTACAAGGAGTTACGCGGCAGCCCGCCGCCAAAAGGAATGTTACCGTTCTCAACCGACTGGTTTATGACCTGGGAACAAAATATTCACTCGTCGATGTTTTACAACGCTTACCTGTTTTTGATGAAAAGCGGGCAGTGCAGCGGCGTGGAGGCGGTGATCAAAGCCTATCGCCTCTATCTCGAGCAGTGTCCGCAGCAGGCCGGCGAGGCGCCGTTGCTGGCGCTGACCCGTGCCTGGACGCTGGTGCGCTTCGTCGATAGCGGCATGTTGCAGCTTTCCGCCTGCAGCTGCTGCGGCGGCGCATTTATCACCCACGCGCACCAGCCGCTGAATGGTTTCATCTGCAGTTTATGCCAACCCCCATCCCGCGCCGTAAAAAGACGTAAACTTTCGCCGCAACTGGCCGATATTATTCCTCAACTGCTGGACGAGCAGGTCAAACGCGCCATTTGAGCCGCCACGTTGCCGGCTCTCGGCAATGAATACCGACGTGTGATACGCAGGGGCGGCATGCCGCCCCCAGACATGCAGCCTGGTCTGTCGCGCCAGGGCGCGTTTGCCCCACCTTCCATCCACATTGTTAATTTAAGGAATGCGTGTGCTAGTTATTTTGGGTTATCTCGTGGTATTGGGTGCGGTGTTTGGCGGCTACCTGATCGTGGGCGGTCATCTCGGGGCGTTGTATCAGCCGGCGGAATTTCTGATTATCGGCGGGGCGGGCGTCGGCGCCTTTATCGTCGGCAACAACGGCAAAGCGATCAAAGCCACGCTGCGCGCGCTGCCGCGGCTGATGCGCCGTTCCAAATACAACAAAGATCTGTATATGGATTTGATGGCGTTGCTGTTCCGTCTGCTGGCCAAATCGCGCCAGCAGGGCATGCTGTCGCTCGAGTTCGATATCGATAATCCGCAAGAAAGTGAAATTTTCTCTAATTATCCGCGCATCCTTGCCGATAACACTCTGGTGGAGTTCATTACCGACTATTTACGGCTGATGGTGAGCGGCAATATGAATGCGTTCGAGATCGAAGCGCTGATGGACGAAGAGATCGAAACCTACGAGCAGGAAAGCGAAGTGCCCGCCGGCAGTCTGGCGATGGTGGGCGACTCCTTGCCGGCGTTCGGCATCGTCGCGGCGGTGATGGGGGTGGTGCACGCCCTGGCTTCGGCTGACCGTCCGGCCGCTGAGCTGGGCGCGCTGATCGCTAACGCCATGGTCGGTACTTTCCTCGGCATTTTGTTGGCCTACGGCTTCATCTCGCCGCTGGCGACGTTGCTGCGCCAGAAGAGCGCCGAAAACGTCAAGATGATGCAGTGCATCAAGGTCACGCTGTTGTCGAGTCTGAACGGTTACGCGCCGCAGATCGCAGTCGAGTTTGGCCGCAAAACGCTGTATACCACCGAACGTCCTTCTTTCGTTGAGCTGGAAGAACACGTGCGCCGCGTGAAAGCGCCGGCGCAGCAGGCGACGGAAGAAGAAGAAGCATGAAACAGAATCATCCGGTCGTTCTGGTCAGAAAGCGCAAGTCGCATCATGCCGCCCATCACGGCGGCTCCTGGAAGATCGCTTATGCCGACTTTATGACGGCGATGATGGCGTTCTTCCTGGTGATGTGGCTGCTGGCGATCGCCAGCCCGCAGGAGCTGACGCAAATCGCCGAATATTTCCGTACGCCGCTCAAGGTTGCCCTGACCAGCGGCGACAAGAGCAGTTCCGAGAGCAGCCCCATTCCTGGCGGCGGCGACGATCCCACGCAGCAGCATGGCCTGGTGAAAAAACAGGTCGATTCGCCGGACTCGCGCGCCGAAGAGCTGCGCCTGAACAAGCTGCGCGAAAAGCTGGATGAGTTGATTGAGTCCGATCCGCGCCTGAAGGCGCTGCGTCCGCATCTGCTGATCAACATGATGGACGAAGGGCTGCGCATCCAGATTATCGATAGCCAAAACCGGCCGATGTTCAAAACCGGCAGCGCGCAGGTCGAGAGCTACATGCGCGATATTCTGCGGGCGATAGCGCCGATCCTTAACGACCTGCCGAACAAAATCAGCCTGTCCGGCCACACCGATGACATCCCTTACGCCACCGGCGAGCGCGGCTACAGCAACTGGGAACTGTCGGCCGATCGCGCCAACGCCTCCCGGCGCGAGCTGATCGCCGGCGGCCTGGCGGAAGGCAAGGTGCTGCGGGTGGTGGGCATGGCGGCCACCATGAGCCTGAAACAGCATGGCGCCGATGACGCGATTAACCGTCGCATCACCGTGTTGGTGCTGAACAAGCAAACGCAAGAGGGCATCGAGCACGAAAATGCCGAAAGCAACGCGATGGATATCGCCCAGCCGGACAGCCTGAAGCAGCTGGCGCCGTCGGCGACCGCACCGGCCAGCCAAACGCCGGAACCCTCGGCGACGGCCCCGGAACCGGTGGCGACAACGCCAGGCGCTCCACCGCAGGCATCCCCGGCGATAGCACCGGCCGATCAGGCGCCGGAACCACCGGCGTCCGCACCCGCACCGACTAACCGCGACTCACAGCCAGAGGTGACCCCGTGAGCATGGACATTAGCGATTTTTATCAGACCTTCTTTGATGAGGCAGACGAGTTGCTGGCCGACATGGAGCAACACCTGCTGGAGCTGGATCCGCTGGCCCCCGATATCGAGCCGTTGAACGCCATCTTCCGCGCGGCGCACTCGATCAAGGGCGGTGCGGCGACCTTTGGCTTTTCGGTGCTGCAGGAAACCACCCACCTGCTGGAGAACCTGCTGGACGGTGCAAGACGCCAGGAAATGAGCCTGAGCACCGAGATTATCAACCTGTTTCTGGAAACCAAAGACATTATGCAGGAGCAACTGGACGCCTATAAAACCTCGCAACAGCCTGATGCCGAAAGCTTTGAATACATTTGCCAGGCGCTGCGCCAGCTGGCGTTGGAGGCGCAACAGCAGCAGGAGGCGCCTGCGGCTCAACCGGCCGTTCAGCAGCCTGTCGTGAAGCCATCGGCTGCGCCGGCGGCGATCGAAGGCGGCATGCGCATCAGCCTGAACGGGCTGAAAGCCAGTGAAATCCCCTTGATGTTGGAAGAGCTGGGCAACCTCGGCGAGGTTAAAGACCCTCATCAGACGGAACACAGTCTGGACGTGACGTTGCTCACCTCCGCCAGCGAAGACGACATCAGCGCCGTGCTGTGCTTCGTGCTGGAGCCGGAACAAATCAGCTTCTCGACGCCGACGCAGAGCGAACCGGCCGTTGCAGAAGCGAGCTTACCGGCAGCGGTCGCCGCGCCGGAACCTGCACCTGCGCCGGTCGCGAACGCCGCGCCGCCTGCCGCCAAACCGGCCGCCGCTCCGGCGGAAGCGCCGAAAGCGCGCGCCAAGGCGAGCGAGTCTACCAGCATTCGCGTGGCGGTGGAAAAGGTGGATCAGCTGATCAACCTGGTGGGCGAGCTGGTGATCACCCAGTCGATGCTGGCGCAGCGCTCCGGCACGCTCGATCCGGTGAACCACGGCGATTTGCTGAACAGCATGAGCCAGCTGGAGCGTAACGCGCGCGACCTGCAGGAATCGGTGATGTCGATCCGCATGATGCCGATGGAATACGTCTTCAGCCGCTATCCGCGCCTGGTGCGCGATCTGGCCGGCAAGCTGAACAAGCAGGTAGAGCTGACGCTGCAGGGCAGTTCCACCGAACTGGACAAGAGCCTGATCGAACGCATTATCGATCCGTTGACGCACCTGGTGCGCAACAGCCTCGATCACGGTATCGAAGAGCCGGCCACCCGCATCGCCGCCGGCAAGTCGGCGGTGGGCAATCTGGTGCTGTCGGCCGAACACCAGGGCGGCAACATCTGCATTGAGGTTATCGATGACGGCGCGGGCCTGAACCGCGAAAAAATTCTCGCCAAGGCCGCGTCGCAAGGGCTGGCGGTGAGCGACAGCATGAGCGATGAAGAGGTCGGCATGCTGATCTTCGCACCGGGCTTCTCCACCGCCGAGCAGGTGACCGACGTTTCCGGCCGCGGCGTCGGCATGGACGTGGTGAAACGGAATATTCAGGAGATGGGCGGCCACGTCGAGATCCGTTCGCAGGCCGGTAAAGGCACCACCATCCGCATCCTGCTGCCGCTGACGCTGGCGATCCTCGACGGCATGTCGGTCAAGGTGAACGACGAAGTCTTTATCCTGCCGCTGAACGCGGTAATGGAATCGCTGCAGCCGCAGGCGGAAGATCTGCATCCGCTGGCCGGGGGCGAACGCGTGCTGCAGGTGCGCGGCGAATATCTGCCGCTGGTGGAGCTGTATCGGGTATTTGAAGTGGAAGGCGCCAAAACCGACGCCACGCAGGGCATCGTCGTTATCCTGCAAAGCGCCGGCCGCCGCTATGCGCTGCTGGTGGATCAGCTGATTGGCCAACATCAGGTGGTGGTGAAGAATCTGGAAAGCAACTACCGCAAAGTGCCGGGCATCTCCGCCGCGACCATTTTGGGCGACGGCAGCGTGGCCTTGATCGTCGATGTCTCGGCGTTGCAAACCTTGAACCGTGAAAAGCGTCTGACGGACGCCGCCGCATAATAATGAGTTTATTGATTTAAAAGGTGAATGATATGGCAGGATTGGCAGCCGTCAGCAAATTGGCTGGCGAAACGGTAGGGCAAGAGTTTCTGATTTTTACCCTGGGCAACGAGGAGTACGGCATCGATATCCTCAAGGTGCAGGAAATTCGCGGCTACGATCAGGTGACCCGTATCGCCAACACGCCGGCGTTCATCAAGGGCGTCACTAACCTGCGCGGCGTGATCGTCCCGATCATCGATCTGCGGGTGAAATTCTCGCAGCAAAGCGTGTCTTACGATGAAAACACCGTGGTGATCGTGCTGAACTTTGGCCAGCGCGTGGTGGGCATCGTGGTCGACGGCGTTTCCGACGTGCTGTCGCTGACCGCCGAGCAGATCCGTCCGGCGCCGGAGTTCGCGGTGACGCTGGCGACCGAATACCTCACCGGTCTCGGTTCGCTGGGCGAGCGCATGCTGATCCTGGTGGATATCGAAAAGCTGCTGAGCAGCGAAGAGATGTCGCTGGTCGACAGCGTGGCGAAAAGCGTCTGATTTCAGACTCAAGGGGCGGGGCGCCGCCCCCTTTAATCTTCACTTTCCCTGATCTGTCGCGATGGCCTCAGCCGCGCTCGGAACCCCCACTAAAAATAGTTACTTTCCCGCATAAAGTTTTGCTGCACGGCGCCGATAACTCTCACATTCAACGTCATCAGAGCCTGTCTGCGCGGGCTTCAACAAGGGAAATCATGTTAAATCGTATGAAGGTGGTCACCAGCCTGTTGCTGGTGTTGGTGCTGTTTGGCGCCTTGCAGTTGATTTCGGGCGGACTCTTTTTCTCCTCGCTGAAAAGCGATAAGGAAAACTTTACCGTCCTGCAAACGATCCGCCAGCAGCAGCTGCAGCTGAGTGAAAGCCGCGTTGACCTGCTGCAGGCACGCAACTCCCTGAACCGCGCCGGTATTCGCTACATGATGGATACCAACAAGATCGGCAGCGGCGCCACCATTGATGAACTGCTGGCCAAGGCGAAGGAAGAGCTGGGTGAAGCGGAAAGACACTACGCCGCGTACGAGAAAATTCCTCAGGACCCGCGCCAGGATCCTCAGTCGGCGGAACGCCTCAAGCAGCAGTACGATGTGCTGTACGGCGCGCTCTCCGAGCTGATCCAACTGCTGGGCGAAGGCAAAATCAACGCCTTCTTCGATCAGCCTACGCAGAGTTACCAGGACAACTTTGAGCAGAGCTACAACGTTTATCTGGAGCAAAACGGCAAGCTGTACCAAATCGCGGTTGACGGCAGCAACAGCTCCTACAACTCGGCTATTTGGACGCTGATCGTGGTGCTGGTGGTGGTGCTGGCGGTGATCGTACTGGTCTGGACCGGTATCCATCACATCCTGGTGCGCCCGCTGAACCGCATGATCGACCACATCAAACAGATCGCCGCCGGCGACCTGACTCAGCAGATCGTCGTCAACAGCCGCAACGAAATGGGCGTGCTGGCGGCCAGCCTGAAACACATGCAAAGCGAACTGATCGAGACCGTCAGCGGCGTGCGCCAGGGTGCGGACGCCATCTACAGCGGCGCGTCTGAAATCGCCGCGGGCAACAATGATCTCTCCTCCCGCACCGAGCAGCAGGCCGCTTCGCTGGAAGAGACCGCCGCCAGCATGGAGCAATTGACCGCGACGGTGAAACAGAACGCCGAAAACGCCCGTCAGGCTTCACAGCTGGCGCTGAGCGCCTCCGAAACCGCGCAGAAAGGCGGCAAGGTGGTGGCCAACGTGGTGCAGACCATGCACGACATCGCCGGCAGCTCGCAGAAGATCGCCGATATTACCGGCGTGATCGACGGTATCGCCTTCCAGACCAACATCCTGGCGTTGAACGCCGCAGTGGAAGCGGCGCGCGCCGGCGAACAGGGTCGCGGCTTCGCGGTGGTGGCCGGTGAAGTGCGCAACCTGGCGCAGCGCAGCGCGCAGGCGGCGAAAGAGATCAAAGGCCTGATCGAAGACTCGGTCAGCCGCGTCGATATGGGCTCCGTGCTGGTGGAAAGCGCCGGGGAAACCATGGGCGACATCGTCAACGCCGTCACCCGCGTGACCGACATCATGGGCGAAATCGCCTCGGCTTCCGACGAGCAGAGCCGCGGTATCGATCAGGTTGGCCAGGCGGTGGCGGAAATGGACCGCGTGACCCAGCAGAACGCCTCGTTGGTGGAAGAATCCGCCTCGGCGGCGGCGGCGCTGGAAGAACAGGCCAGCATGCTGACCCAGTCGGTAGCGGTATTCCGCCTGAGGTCGGAAGGCCAGGAAGAGTTTAAGGCGCCTGTCACCAGCAAGGCGCCGGTAACACCGGTAATCAATCATAAGAAAATGAACGCCAGCGATCTGCAGGATAACTGGGAAACGTTCTGACCGGTATCGGGCCTCTCTCGCAGAGGCCCTTTTCCCTACGTAGGCCGGTCGCCGGCCGGCTGCAAGGAGGTTCACAGTGTTTAACCGAATCCGTATCTCTACCAGCTTGTTCCTGTTGTTGATGACCTTCTGCGTTCTGCAGTTGGCCAGCAGCGGCCTGTCGTATTCCGCGTTTCGTTCCGATAACCACAACCTCGACATCATCACCCTCGGCAGCCAGCAGCGCGATTCGCTCAGCCTGAGCTGGGTGTCGCTGTTGCAGGCGCGCAATACGCTGAACCGCGCCGGCACCCGCGCGGCGCTGAAACTGCCGCAGGAGCAGGTGAACGAATTGATGAGCAGCGCCCGCAGTTCGCTGCAGAAGGCCGATCTCTATTTCAATCAGTTTATGGCGGTTGAACGCAGCAGTGAACAGCAGAACCAGCAGACGGCCACCACCAAGGCCAGCTACGAGCGGCTGCGCGGCGCACTGCGTGAACTGATCGGTTTCCTGGAAAAGGGCGAGCTGCAGGCGTTTATGGATCAGCCGACGCAGAAAACCCAGAACCTGTTTGAGGCTGACTTTGTGCAGTACCTGCAGTTGGTCAACGGTGACATCAGCGAGGCTCGAGACGCCAACCAATTCTCCTTCACGCTGGCGGGCCTGATGCTGGCGGGGGCGGTCTTGATGCTGATCGTGGTGACTGGCAGCGCCATGTGGTGGTTGCGCACCATGTTGGTACAGCCGCTGAACCAAATCCGCAGCCACTTTGAGCGCATCGCCGCCGGCGATTTGGCGACGCCGATTCAGGTGTATGGCCGCAATGAAATCAGCATGTTGTTCGCCAGCCTGCAACGCACGCAGCAGTCATTGATCGGTACCGTCGGCGCGGTGCGCGACGGTGCGGAGTCGATTCTGATCGGCCTGCAGGAGATCGCCGAAGGCAATAACGATCTCTCTTCCCGTACCGAGCAGCAGGCCGCTTCGCTGGAAGAAACCGCCGCCAGCATGGAACAGCTGACCGCGACGGTGAAACAGAACGCCGACAATGCGCGGCAGGCCTCTCAGCTGGCGCGCGACGCTTCGGCCACCGCGGCCAAGGGCGGCGAACTGGCCGGGGACGTGGTCACCACCATGCACGATATCGCCAACAGCTCGCAGAAAATCGGCGCCATCACCAGCGTAATCGACGGCATCGCCTTCCAGACCAACATTCTGGCGCTCAATGCGGCGGTGGAAGCGGCGCGCGCCGGTGAACAGGGGCGCGGTTTCGCCGTGGTCGCCGGCGAAGTGCGCAACCTGGCGAGCCGCAGCGCGCAGGCGGCGAAAGAGATCAAGGTGCTGATCGACGAATCGGTCAGCCGCGTCAAACACGGCTCGGTGCTGGTGGAAAATTCCGGCGCCACCATGCAGGACATCGTGCGTTCGGTAACGCGCGTCACCGACATCATGGGCGAGATCGCGTCGGCTTCGGATGAACAGAGCCGCGGCATCGAGCAGGTGACGCAGGCGGTGACCCAGATGGATCAGGTTACCCAGCAGAACGCCGCGCTGGTGGAAGAATCCGCTTCTGCCGCCACCGCGCTGGAAGAGCAGGCTATTACCCTGGCCGACGCGGTCGCGGTATTCCGTCTGGCGGACGATAACTTCGTCGCGCCAGGTAACAGCAACAACGCAGTTTCACCCGTGGTAAAGGAAGCCCAAGATTGTCAAACCGCATAAGCAGCACGTTTTACTCCGGTGAGGCGGCATGAAACAGGCGCCGTCAACTTCTAACCGGGATACTGCGTCGATGTTGACGCAAATGGTGCAGCGCCTGCCGCTGTCGGACGTGCATTTTCGCCGTATCAGCCAGTTGATTTATCAACGCGCCGGCATCGTGCTGGCGGAGCATAAGCGCGAGATGGTTTACAACCGCCTGGTGCGCCGGTTGCGGCTGCTGGGATTGCACGATTTCGGCGATTATCTGGCGCTGCTGGAAAGCGATCCGAACAGCGCGGAGTGGCAGGCGTTCATCAACGCGCTGACCACCAACCTGACGGCATTTTTCCGCGAGGCGCATCACTTCCCGATCCTGGCGGAGCATGCGCGCTCGCGGCCGAACGGCTACAGCGTCTGGAGCACCGCGGCCTCGACCGGCGAAGAGCCGTATTCGATCGCCATCACGCTGAGCGATGCCCTGGGGCAGCGTGCCGGCAGTTGCCAGGTCTGGGCCAGCGACATCGATACGCAGGTGCTGGAAAAAGCGGAGGCGGGCGTTTACCGCCAGGAAGATCTGCGCACCCTGACGCCGACCCAAATGCAGCGCTATTTTCTGCGCGGCACCGGTCCGCATCAGGGGCTGGTGCGCGTGCGGCCGGAGTTGGCGGCGCGAGTGAACTTTCAGCCGCTGAATCTGCTGGCGCCGGAGTGGGCGCTGCCGGGGCAATTCGACGCCATTTTTTGCCGCAACGTCATGATCTATTTCGATAAGGCGACGCAGGAGCGCATCCTGCGCCGCTTCGTTCCCTTGCTTAAGCCGGGGGGGCTGATGTTCGCCGGCCACTCCGAGAATTTCAGCCAGATCAGCCGGGATTTCTACTTGCGTGGGCAGACCGTGTATGGGCTGACCAAGGAGAGGTAATGAGTAAAATCAGAGTGTTATGCGTAGACGATTCGGCACTGATGCGCCAGCTGATGACGGAAATCGTGAACGGCCATCCCGACATGGAAATGGTGGCGACCGCGCCAGATCCGCTGGTGGCGCGCGATCTGATCAAAAAATTTAATCCTCAGGTGCTGACGCTGGACGTCGAGATGCCGCGCATGGACGGGCTGGATTTCCTCGAGAAGCTGATGCGCCTGCGGCCGATGCCGGTGGTGATGGTCTCTTCGCTGACCGGCAAAGGCTCGGAAATCACGCTGCGCGCGCTGGAGCTGGGCGCGGTGGATTTCGTCACCAAACCGCAACTCGGCATTCGCGAGGGCATGTTGGCCTACAGCGAGCTGATTGCCGAGAAGATCCGCACCGCGGCCAGAGCGCGCCTGCCTCAGCGCTCCAGCAGCCCGGCGCCGGCGATCCTCAGCCATGCGCCGCTGCTGAGCAGTGAAAAACTGATCGCCATCGGCGCCTCCACCGGCGGCACCGAAGCGATCCGCCAGGTGCTGCAGCCGCTGCCGGCCACCAGTCCGGCGCTGCTGATCACCCAGCACATGCCGCCGGGTTTCACCCGTTCGTTCGCCGAGCGGCTGAACAAGCTGTGCCAGATCACGGTGAAAGAAGCGGAGGACGGCGAGCGCGTGCTGCCGGGCCACGCCTATATCGCGCCGGGGGACCGCCATCTGGAGCTGACGCGCAGCGGCGCCAACTATCAGGTGAAGCTGCATGACGGCCCGGCGGTCAACCGCCATCGCCCCTCGGTCGACGTGCTGTTCCGCTCGGTGGCGCAATACGCCGGCCGCAATGCGGTGGGGGTGATCCTCACCGGCATGGGCAACGACGGTGCGGCGGGGATGCTGGAGATGCACCGCGCCGGGGCCTATACCCTGGCGCAGAACGAGGCGAGCTGCGTGGTGTTCGGCATGCCGCGCGAGGCGATCGCCAGCGGCGGCGTCAGCGAAGTGGTCGAGCTGGACAGAATGAGCCAGCGAATGCTGGCGCAGATCGCCGGCGGCCAGGCATTGCGCATTTGATTTCAGTCCGCAGGGTCTTCCCGGCGGCGATATGACCCAGGTTCGCCGTGCGGCGGCCTGCGGTGTTGCATCATTAAACGGTTAACTATTTCAGGAGTAACAATGGCAGACAAGAACCTCAGATTTCTGGTTGTGGACGATTTTTCCACCATGCGCCGCATCGTCAGAAATTTGCTCAAAGAGCTGGGCTTCAACAACGTCGAAGAAGCTGAAGACGGCGCGGATGCGCTGAACAAGCTGCGCGCCGGCGGTTTCGACTTCGTGGTGTCCGACTGGAACATGCCGAACATGGACGGGCTTGAGCTGTTGCAAACCATCCGTGCCGACAGCGCGCTGGCCGCGATGCCGGTACTGATGGTGACCGCGGAAGCCAAGAAAGAAAATATCATCGCGGCGGCGCAGGCCGGCGCCAGCGGTTATGTAGTAAAACCATTTACGGCGGCGACGCTGGAAGAAAAGCTCAACAAGATTTTTGAAAAATTGGGCATGTAAGGAGAGGGCGATGAGAGACATTCCAATGCCTGCCAGCGATGCAGCGACCGCGGGAGAGATCATCTCCCGCATCGGCCAACTGACCCGAATGCTGCGCGACAGCATGCGCGAACTGGGGCTCGATCAGGCGATCGCCCAGGCGGCAGAGGCGATCCCGGATGCGCGCGACCGTCTTGACTATGTCGTAACCATGACGGCGCAGGCGGCGGAACGGGCGTTGAACTGCGTGGAGGCGGCGCAACCGCGCCAGGCGGAGCTGGAATCCGGCGCCAACGCGTTGAAAGGGCGCTGGGACGAGTGGTTCGCCAATCCCATCGAACTGGACGACGCGCGTTCTCTGGTCAACGACACGCGCCAGTATCTGGATCAGGTGCCGGGCCATACGGCTTTCACCAACGCCCAGCTGCTGGAGATCATGATGGCGCAGGACTTCCAGGATCTGACCGGTCAGGTGATCAAGCGCATGATGGACGTGGTGCAGGAGATCGAAAAGCAGCTGCTGATGGTGCTGATGGAAAACATGCCGGAGCAGCCGGTGAAGGAAAAACGGCCGAACGACAGCCTGCTGAACGGCCCGCAGCTCGACCAGAACGGCGTCGGCGTGATCGCCAATCAGGCGCAGGTCGACGATCTGCTCGACAGCCTCGGTTTCTGAGGCCTTTCGGGGCGCGCGACGGCGCGCCCCGACAACAAGCCACGTCGTTTTGGTCTCATCCCCTAAATAACCCGCCTTTTTCCCCGTTGTTCCCCCAATGACATCGCCATTTTTTTGGCATGCTGACCGCCATTCTTTACCCTCCCGACACAGGAACGGCGTTTCGTGGCTGAAGACAGCGATCTGGAAAAAAGCGAGGCCCCCACGCCCCACAGGCTGGAGAAGGCGCGTGAAGACGGCCAGATCCCGCGCTCGCGCGAGCTGACCTCGGTACTGATGCTGCTCTCGGGCCTGGCGATTATCCTGATGTCCGGCAGCAACATGGCGCAACAGCTGGCGGCGATGCTCACGCAAGGTCTGAACTTCGATCACGGCATGGTCAGCAACGATAAACAGATGCTGCGCCAATTGGGCATGCTGCTGCGCCAGGCGGTGCTGGCGCTGCTGCCGATCATGGCGGGGCTGGTGCTGGTGGCGCTCGCCGCGCCGATGTTGCTGGGGGGCATTTTGTTCAGCGGCAAGTCGATCAAGTTCGATTTGAAGCGGCTGAACCCGCTATCCGGGTTGAAGCGCATCTTTTCTACCCAAGTGCTGGCCGAGCTGCTGAAAGGGATCCTGAAAGCGACGCTGGTCGGTTGGGTGACCGGCCTCTATCTGTGGCACAACTGGGCGGCGATGCTGCATCTGATGACTCAGCAGCCGCTCGATGCGCTGGGCAATGCGCTGCAGATGATCCTGTTCTGCGGTTTTCTGGTGGTGCTGGGGCTGACGCCGATGGTGGCGTTCGACGTGTTCTATCAGCTGTGGAGCCACTTCAAAAAGCTGAAGATGACCAAGCAGGATATTCGCGACGAGTTCAAAGACCAGGAAGGGGACCCGCACGTCAAGGGACGCATTCGTCAGCAGCAGCGGGCGATCGCCCGGCGCCGCATGATGGCCGACGTGCCCAAGGCGGACGTGATCGTCACCAACCCGACGCACTACGCCGTCGCGTTGCAGTACAACGACAAAAAAATGAGTGCGCCGAAAGTGCTGGCCAAAGGGGCCGGCGAAATCGCCTTGCGCATTCGCGAACTCGGCGCGGAACACCGCATCCCGATGCTGGAGGCGCCGCCGCTGGCGCGCGCGCTGTATCGGCACAGCGAGATCGGCCAGCATATTCCGGCCACCCTGTATGCCGCGGTCGCCGAGGTGCTGGCCTGGGTGTACCAGCTGCGCCGCTGGCGGCGCGAGGGCGGCCTGATCCCGAAAAAACCTGAACGTTTACCGGTGCCGGAAGCACTGGATTTTGCAAGAGAGAGTGACTCTGATGGCTAATTTGGCCTCCCTGCTTCGTTTGCCGGGCAATTTTAAAGATACGCAGTGGCAGGTGCTGGCCGGCCCGGTGCTGATCCTGCTGATCCTGTCGATGATGGTGTTGCCGTTGCCGGCGTTTATCCTCGACCTGCTGTTTACCTTCAACATCGCGCTGTCGATCATGGTGCTGCTGGTGGCGATGTTCACCCAGCGCACGCTCGAATTCGCCGCCTTCCCGACCATCCTGCTGTTCTCCACGCTGCTGCGTTTGTCGCTCAACGTCGCGTCGACGCGCATCATCTTGCTGGAGGGGCACACCGGTTCCGCCGCCGCCGGCCGCGTGGTGGAAGCCTTCGGCCACTTCCTGGTGGGGGGCAACTTCGCCATCGGCATCGTGGTGTTCATCATCCTGGTGCTGATTAACTTTATGGTCATCACCAAAGGTGCGGGGCGTATCGCCGAAGTGGGCGCGCGCTTCGTGCTGGACGGCATGCCGGGCAAACAGATGGCGATCGACGCCGATCTGAACGCCGGCCTGATCGGTGAAGACGAAGCGAAGAAACGCCGCGCCGAAGTGACCCAGGAGGCCGACTTTTACGGCTCGATGGACGGCGCCAGTAAATTCGTGCGCGGCGACGCCATCGCCGGCCTGATGATCATGGTGCTGAACGTAGTCGGCGGCCTGTTGGTCGGCGTGGTGCAACACGGCATGGAGCTGGGGGCGGCGGCGGAAAGCTATACGCTGTTGACCATCGGTGACGGCCTGGTGGCGCAGATCCCGGCATTGGTGATCTCCACTGCCGCCGGCGTCATCGTCACCCGCGTCGCGACCGATCAGGACGTCGGCGAGCAGATGGTGGGCCAGCTGTTCAACAATCCGCGCGTGATGCTGCTGAGCGCCGGGGTGCTGGGCCTGCTGGGCCTGGTGCCGGGCATGCCGAACCTGGTGTTCCTGCTGTTTACCGCGGCTCTGTTGGGCCTCGCCTGGTGGCTGCGCGGCCGTGAACAACAGGCGCCGAAAACGGTGGAAGATCCGGTGATGCCGGAGAATCCGCAGGCCGCCGAGGCCAGCTGGGCCGACGTGCAGTTGGAAGATCCGCTGGGGATGGAAGTGGGTTACCGGTTGATTCCGATGGTTGACTTTCAACAGAACGGCGAGCTGCTTGGGCGTATCCGCGGGATCCGCAAGAAATTCGCCCAGGACATGGGCTATCTGCCGCCGGTGGTGCACATTCGCGACAACCTGGAACTGCCGCCTGCCAGCTACCGTATCCTGATGAAAGGCGTCGAGATCGGCAGCGGTGAAGCGCAGCCGGGCCGCTGGCTGGCGATCAACCCCGGCAATGCCGTAGGCGAGCTGGCGGGAGACAAAACCGTCGATCCGGCCTTTGGGCTCGAGGCGGTATGGATCGACAGCGCCTTGCGCGAGCAGGCGCAGATCCAGGGCTTTACCGTGGTGGAGGCCAGCACCGTGGTGGCGACACACCTCAATCACCTGATCGGCCAGTTCGCCAGCGAGCTGTTTGGCCGTCAGGAAACTCAGCAGCTGCTGGATCGCGTGTCGCAGGAGATGCCGAAGCTGACCGAAGACTTCGTGCCGGGCGTGGTGTCGCTGACGACGCTGCACAAAGTGCTGCAAAATCTGCTCGCCGAGCGCGTTTCCATTCGCGATATGCGCACCATCGTCGAAACGCTGGCGGAACACGCCCCGGCGCAGAGCGATCCTTATGAATTGACCACCGTGGTGCGAGTGGCGCTGGGCAGGGCGATCACGCAGCAGTGGTTCCCGGGCAACGGCGAGATTCAGGTTATCGGCCTGGATACCCAGTTAGAGCGTCTGTTGCTGCAGGCGTTGCAGGGCGGTGGCGGCCTGGAGCCGGGGCTGGCCGATCGTCTGTTGGATCAGGCACGCCAGGCGTTGCAGCGGCAAGAAATGCTCAGCGCGCCGCCGGTGCTGCTGGTCAACCATGCGCTGCGGGCCTTGCTGGCGCGCTTCCTGCGTCGCAGCCTGCCGCAGATCGTGGTGCTGTCCAATCTGGAGATCAACGACGATCGCCAGATTCGCATGACCTCGACCATCGGAGCGGCCTGATGAAACGCTGTCTGTTCGTATTTTGTTTGCTGGCTCCGCTCGCCGCCGGCGCGGTGTCCGGCTCCTGGGTGGCTGAAGGGGCGGGGGTCACGCTGGAACAGGGCGGGATGCGCGATGAATCCGCTGCTTTGCGGCCGCCGAACGCGCTGCCGGATGCCCATGCGCGCATCACCAGCGTCAGCTGGCGCTATCGTTTGCTGGGGCCGGAACCGGTGGGCCTGCAGGTGCAGCTCTGCACGGTAAACCGCTGCATTCCGCTGGGCGGCGGCAGCGGCAGCAGCAATGGTCTGCAGGGCGAACCGGCCAATGCGGAATTGCGCTTTGTCTATTACGTGCAGTCGCAAGGCGGGCTGAATCCGCCGCTGCGGGTGATTGGCAATCAGGTGATCGTCAATTATCAGTAACATCAGGCCAGAATTTGCAGGCCGTTGCGTTCCACCAGCGTCAGCAGTTTCATCGCGGCGGAGTTCGGTTGCGCTTCGCCGCGCTCCCATTTCTGCACCGCTTTTTTGCTGACGTTGAGATACAGCGCAAACACCGGCTGACTGACGTTTTCCCGTTCGCGCAGCGCGCGGATCTCGGCCGGCCCGAACTGTTTCACCGGCCGCAGGCACAGCATGTCGAAGGTGCGCATGGTCACGTCATCGACGAAACCGGCGTGATGCAGGCCCTGAACTTCCTGGTGGATCTCGGCAAGAATTTTACTCATCGCTCAGCCTCCGTAATTCCTTGTTGTTGACCAGCTGGTAGAGTCTGAATGGCGAATAATCCAGATACAGCGCAGCCAGATGTTTCAATCCTTGTAACTCATCCGCACTGATGTTTTCTCTCTCACTTTTGGCAAAGCCGCGCATAAAAAACAGGCGGTCTTCATCGCGAAAAACGATCAGTACCCGATAGCCGCCACGTTTGCCCGCACCAGCCCGAGCGATGCGCTTTTTGTATACGCAACCGCCAAGATTGGCATCGTACAGCTGATGTTGCATCTCTCGCGCCGCTTTCACTATCGTGGCGTCGCTAATGCGCTCGCGTGCGGCAAAACCCTGAAAGGTTTTGGTGAGATAAATGTCGGCCATTCGCTCTCCCTGCGAATCTATACCCTCTAAGGGTATATTTCAAGTGGTTTAAAAATAACCACAGGGTGACAAGAGGCCAAAGAGAAAGAAACAGCCAAATTCACGCCATGCGCAGCCTGACGCAAAGCCTTAAGTGAATTCAAAGAGTGATAGGGAGAAAATGCGACGGGATGCGCAGAAGCCGGTGAACGGACGCCCGGTGATAGGCTCACCGGGCAAATGAGTCAGGTCAAACGCCGATTTTTCTGCCGAGCAGGCTGCCGGCGTGCGACTGGCCGTCCGGGCCATACAGCGATTTGTTGTTTTTGCTGAGGATGGCCAGCGCCTGAGCGTTATGGTCGATCTGCTGATTGAGCAGCAGACCGTTGTGCTGGTTCTTTTCGCGCAGCGTTTGGCTCAGCAATTGAACGCGCTGCCAACGATCGGCCAGGGGCGCTTGGCTGGCATAGGGGGCGCGTTGCCCGCAGGTTTTTTCCTGCCCCAGGCGCTGTTGCTCAAGATAAGCGACCGTCGCCAGCAGTTGGCTTTTGGCATCGGTGACGCGCTGCAAGGCCACGCCCGGCAACTGGCCGGAGCACAGCAAGTCGTGCTCTTCCTCCAGTACGCCATTGAGCGCCTGCAACGTTTCCAACAGTTTATCCAGCAGTTGTGCCAGCTTTTCCATAGTAATGACTTATCCTTTACCGCTATTCGCCGCGCGCTGTCAGTCGCGTCCGGCGATCCATTGAACATCGCTCTGCGCGTCTTGCAGCAGCGCATCGGCGATTTTGCCGGCGTCCATCTTCAGTTCACCGTTGCGGATCGCCTGTTTGATGGCCTCGACCCGACCCATATCGATATCCTGGGTGCCCGGCTGCATCAGGCGCGCCTGCGCCTCGCTCAGTTTGACCTGCGTGCCGCTGACGGCGGTTTCGGCCACGGCGGCCTTGCGCGGCTGGAGCGGGTTGTCGGCCGGGGTTTCACGCGGTTGCACAGTGGAAACCGGCTGTAACCGCTGGGTGCGATCGATACTCATGGTCCATCTCCGTTTACGCCGTCGCCGCTCGCGGGCGACGACGCTGCAATGAAAGTGTTGCGGCCCTGGTGGCCAATAAAATGCTGCTTGATTTGTCTTATCGGCAAGGCTGGCGGAACCTTTACTTTTTTATAACGTAATGCGGATCGCGCCGTCGTCCCCGACCACGCCGCTGACGATCTGCCCGGAGGCCATGCGTACCCGCACGCTGTCTTCGGCGGCGGCGTTGTTCATCGCCTTACCCGCACCGCTGATGCTGAATCCTTCGCCCTGTGCGTTGACCTGCACCGGTTGCCCAGCCTTGATAATCCAGGCGCGGCGCAGCATGGCGAGGGTCAGCGGCTGACCGGGGCTGATGTTGCGCAGGCTGACGGCGCCTAACGCTTTGCCCGCTTCGGTCAGCGCGCGCGGCGGCAGGGTATCGAGCCGGCCCTGTTTCAACGCCAGATCCGCCGCCGTCAACCGGCTGCCGGCGCTGATGCCGCGCGCCGACACGAGATAGCGACCGAACACCTGCACCTGCGTCTGGATAAAACGCCGCTCCTGGCCACAGCGCGCCGAAATGCTGACGTTGCCGCCGATCCGCGCGTTGGGCGACAGCGACAGCTGCGGCAGTTCGCAAGCGGGCCATTGGTTCGGCGGCGTGCGCACCCGCACTTTTACCTGTACCGGTTCGCCGCTGAACTTGCCTTGGATGAAGCTTTCGATTTGCGTCGCCAGATCGTCGGCGCGCGCGTTCAGACTGCACAGCAGGCCGATAAGCAGCAGCATTTTACCTTTCATCGTCATCTTCTCAAGCTTCATCGGGATACGCGTAAGTGTACCCGCAGCGCGCGCAGGCTAAGCAGATAAATAGCGCCCCATTTTGCGTTTATTCCCGCGATAGGGTGGCGCAGGGGGCGTTTATGCTGTCGACTCCAAATTCTAACCTCGCGGAGGGAGCATGCTCGACAAACTGGACGCGGCTCTGCGCTTTGGCCAAGAGGCGCTGAACTTGCGCGCCCAGCGGCAGGAAATTCTGGCCGCCAACATCGCCAACGCAGACACACCGGGTTATCAGGCGCGAGATATCGATTTCGCCAGCCAATTGAACAAAGTACTGGAGCAGGGGCGCGTCAGCGGCAACGGCATGGCGCTGAACCTGACGGCGGCGCGCCACATCCCGGCGCAGACCCTGCAGCCGCCACAGCTTGATCTGCTGTTCCGAGTGCCGGACCAGCCGTCGATGGACGGCAATACGGTGGACATGGATCGCGAACGCACCAACTTTGCCGATAACAGCCTGAAATATCAGACCGACCTGACGCTGCTCAACGGGCAGATCAAAGGGATGATGTCCGTGCTGCAACAAGGATAAGGCGCATGTCTTTACTGAATATTTTTGATATCTCCGGCTCGGCGTTATCGGCGCAATCCCAGCGCATGAACGTCAGCGCCAGCAACATGGCCAACGCCGACAGCGTGACCGGCCCGGACGGTGAACCTTACCGCGCCAAGCAGGTGGTGTTCCAGGTCGCGGCGGCGCCAGGGCAGCCGACCGGCGGCGTGCGCGTCGCCCAGGTGGTGGACGATCCGGCGCCCGAGCGCCTGGTGTATCAGCCGGGCAACCCGCTGGCGGACGCCAAGGGGTATGTGCGCATGCCGAACGTCGACGTGGTGGGGGAAATGGTCAACACCATCTCCGCTTCCCGCAGCTACCAGGCCAACGTCGAGGTGCTCAACACCACCAAGTCGATGATGATGAAAACCCTGACGCTGGGTCAGTAACCGGAGATTTCCATGGCTATCGCCGCAACCACCAACGAGTCGTTGGACAACACCGTCATCGGTAACAACAGCAAGACCACCAACAGCCAGGATCTGCACAACAGCTTCCTGACGCTGCTGGTCGCGCAGTTGAAAAACCAGGATCCGACCAATCCGATGCAGAACAACGAACTGACTTCGCAGCTGGCGCAGATCAACACCGTTCAGGGCATCGAAAAGCTCAACACCACGCTGGGGTCGATCTCCGGCCAGATCAACAGCAATCAGTCGCTGCAGGCGACTGCGCTGATCGGTCACGGCGTAATGGTGCCGGGCAACAACATTCTGGTCGGCAGCAAGGACGGCAAGGTCAGCACCACGCCGTTCGGCGTGGAACTGGAGCGCGCCGCCGATCAGGTGACCGCCACCATCACCAACGCCAGCGGGCAGGTGGTGCGCACCATCGAAATCGGCGGCCTGACCGCCGGCGTACACGCCTTCACCTGGGACGGTTCGCTGGATGACGGCACTACCGCGCCTGACGGCGCCTACAAAGTGGCGGTTAACGCCAAAGGCAACGGCGAGCAGCTGGTGGCGCGCAGCCTGCACTTCGGGCTGGTCAACGGCGTGATCCGCGACGGCAACGGCGCCAAATTGGATCTCGGCCTGGCGGGCAACGCCACCCTGGAAGACGTGCGACAGATCTTATAACCCTAAGCATCAGGCTCAATCGGACGATAGCCTGACCACTATTCGGAGAATAACATGGCCTTTTCTCAGGCAGTCAGCGGCTTGAACGCGGCAGCAACCAACCTGGACGTGATCGGTAACAACATCGCCAACTCCGCAACCGCGGGCTTCAAATCCGGCAGCGTCTCCTTTGCCGACATGTTCGCCGGTTCGCAGGTCGGGCTGGGCGTCAAAGTGTCCGGCATCACCCAGAACTTCAAGGGCGGCACCACCACCGGCACCAGCCGCGCGCTGGATGTGGCCATCAACGGCAACGGTTTTTTCCGCATGCAGGATAAAGACGGCGGCATCTTCTATACCCGCAACGGCCAGTTCAAACTGGACGAGAACCGCAACCTGACCAACATGCAGGGCCTGCAGCTGACCGGTTACCCGGCGGCCGGTTCCCCGCCGACCATCCAGCAGGGCGCCAACCCGGTGCCGCTGAGCATTCCTGAAGGCATGATGAACGCCAAGGCGTCCACCTCCGGCGAGATGGTGACTAACCTGAAGTCCACCCATAAAGTGCCGGAAAACAAGACCTTCGATCCGACCAAACAGGACAGCTACAACTACGTCAACACCATCACCGCTTACGACTCGCTGGGTAATGCGCACAACATCAACGCTTACTTTGTGAAGACCGAAGACAACAAGTGGCAGGTTTACACCCAGGACGGCAGCGCGGCGCCAGTGAACGCCGGCACCATGGAGTTCAGCACCAGCGGTAATCTGGTGAAAACCACCAGCACCAACGGCGCGCCGGGCGAGTTCAGCATGGTGATCCCGATGACCGCCAAAGACGGCGCGCCGGCGCAAAACTTCACCCTGAGCTTCGCCGGCAGCATGCAGCAGAACGTAGGCAGCGACTCGGTGAGCAAGGTGGCGCAGGACGGCTATGCCGCCGGTGAATACACCAACTTCCAAATTAACAACGACGGCACCGTCGTTGGGATCTACTCCAACCAGCAGACCCAGGTGCTGGGCCAGATCGTCATGGCCAACTTCTCCAACCCGGAGGGGCTGGCGTCGCAGGGCGATAACGTTTGGCAGGAAACCGGCGCGTCCGGTCAGCCGCGCGTCGGTCTGTCGGGCGGCGGCGGCTTCGGCAAGCTGACCAGCGGTGCGCTGGAATCTTCCAACGTCGATCTGAGCCAGGAGCTGGTGAACATGATCGTCGCACAGCGTAACTACCAGTCCAACGCCCAGACCATCAAGACGCAGGACTCCATCCTGCAGACGTTGGTTAGCCTGCGCTAATAGGGCCGAGTTATGGATCACGCGATTTATACCGCGATGGGCGCGGCGCGCCAAACGCTGGAACAGCAGTCCATTACCGCCAACAACCTGGCCAACGCGTCGACGCCGGGCTTTCGTGCCCAGCTTGCCGCGTTGCGCGCGGTGCCGGTCGACGGTCCGAGCGTGGCGACACGTACCTTGGTGACTGCCTCGACGCCGGGCGCCGACATGAGCCAGGGCGCGCTGAACTACACGGCGCGCCCGCTGGACGTGGCGCTGCAGCAGGATGGTTTTTTGGCGGTGAGCCTGCCGGGCGGCGGTGAAGCTTACACCCGCAACGGCAACATTCAGATTTCCTCCACCGGGCAGTTGACGGTGCAGGGGATGCCGCTGATGGGCGACGGCGGGCCGATCGAGGTGCCGCCGTCGGCGGAGATCACCATCGCGGCCGACGGCACCATTTCGGCGCTTAACGCCGGCGATCCGCCGAACACCATCGCGCAGATTGGCCGCCTGAAGCTGGTGAAGGCCGATGCGCGCGAAGTGATGCGCGGTGACGACGGGCTGTTCCGCCTGACGCCGGAAACCCAACAGCAGCGCGGCAATCAGTTGCAAAACGATCCGCAGGTGCGAGTGATGCCGGGCGTGCTGGAGGGCAGCAACGTCAAACCGATGGAGACCATGGTCGACATGATCGCCAACGCCCGCCGTTTTGAAATGCAAATGAAGGTCATCCACAGCGTGGATGAAAACGAACAGCGTGCCAACTCACTGCTCTCAGTGAGCTAAGCAGCAAGGAAATAACCGATGATTCCATCCTTATGGATTGCCAAAACCGGTCTGGACGCGCAGCAGACCAACATGGACGTGATCGCCAACAACCTGGCGAACGTCAGCACCAACGGCTTCAAGCGCCAGCGTGCGGTATTTGAAGATCTGCTGTACCAGACCATGCGTCAGCCGGGTGCGCAGTCCTCCGAGCAGACTACGCTGCCTTCCGGTCTGCAGATCGGCACCGGCGTGCGTCCGGTAGCGACCGAACGCCTGCACAGCCAGGGCAACCTGTCGCAGACCAACAACAGCAAAGACGTCGCCATCAAGGGGCAGGGTTTCTTCCAGGTGATGCTACCGGACGGCACCCAGGCCTACACCCGCGACGGGTCGTTCCAGATCGATCAGAACGGCCAGCTGGTCACCTCCAGCGGTTTCCAGGTGCAGCCGGCGATCACCATTCCGGCGAACGCGCTGTCCATCACCGTCGGCCGCGACGGCATCGTTAGCGTCACCCAGCAGGGGCAAACCGCCGCCCAGCAGGTGGGCCAACTGACGCTGACGACCTTTGTCAACGACAGCGGTCTGGAGAGCGTGGGCGAGAACCTGTATCAGGAAACCGAAAGCTCGGGCGCGCCGAACGAGAGCACGCCGGGGCTGAACGGCGCCGGTCTGCTGTATCAGGGCTACGTGGAAACCTCCAACGTTAACGTGGCGGAAGAGCTGGTCAACATGATCCAGACTCAGCGCGCTTACGAGATCAACAGCAAAGCGGTATCGACCTCCGATCAGATGCTGCAAAAGCTGACGCAACTGTAATCTGTCCTTGACGGGCCCGGCATGCCGCGCCCGTCATTCTCTTTCGTGAAACAAAGGCGATACCCGTGGTAACCACATATTCGATGGCAATCCTGCCGCGGCAGGGACAACGCTGGCTGGCGGGAATGGTGATGCTGACGCTGAGCGGCTGCGCTTATATCCCGCACAAACCGCTGGTGGACGGCGCGACCACGGCGCAGCCCGCGCCGGCCAGCGCGCCGATGCCGAACGGCTCAATCTTCCAGACGGTGCAGCCGATGAACTACGGCTATCAGCCGCTGTTCGAAGACCGCCGGCCGCGCAACGTCGGCGACACCCTGACCATCGTGCTGCAGGAAAACGTCAGCGCCAGCAAAAGCTCCTCCGCCAACGCCAGCCGCAACGGCGCCAGCAAGTTCGGCGTCGCCACCTCGCCGCGTTACCTCGACGGCCTGTTGGGCAATGCGCGCGCCGATATGGACATTTCCGGCGACAGCACCTTCGGCGGCAAGGGCGGCGCCAACGCCAACAACACCTTCAACGGCACCATTACGGTGACGGTCAACCAGGTACTGGCCAACGGCAACCTGCACGTGGTGGGGGAAAAGCAGATCGCCATCAACCAGGGCACCGAATTCATCCGCTTCTCCGGCGTCGTCAACCCGCGCACCATCAGCGGCAACAACTCGGTGACCTCGACGCAGGTGGCGGACGCGCGGATCGAATACGTCGGCAATGGCTATATCAACGAAGCGCAGACCATGGGCTGGCTGCAGCGCTTCTTCTTAAATGTTTCACCGTTCTAAGGATTGACTGATGCTGAAAAAATGGTTTATCGCGCTGTGCGTCGGGCTGGTGTGCTTGCCGGCGGCGGCGGAGCGCATCCGCGATCTGGTGACGGTGCAGGGCGTGCGAGACAACGCCCTGATCGGCTACGGCCTGGTGGTGGGGTTGGACGGCTCCGGTGACCAGACCATGCAGACGCCGTTCACCACCCAAAGCCTGAGCAACATGCTGTCGCAGCTGGGCATCACCGTGCCGCCGGGCACCAACATGCAGCTGAAAAACGTGGCGGCGGTGATGGTGACCGCCAAACTGCCGCCGTTCTCGCGCGCCGGGCAGAATATCGACGTGGTGGTTTCTTCGATGGGCAACGCCAAGAGCCTGCGCGGCGGCACCCTGCTGATGACGCCGCTGAAAGGCGTGGATAACCAGGTCTATGCGCTGGCGCAGGGCAACGTGCTGGTCGGCGGTGCGGGCGCGGCGGCCGGCGGCAGCAGCGTGCAGGTCAACCAGTTGGCGGGTGGGCGCATCAGCAACGGCGCCACCATCGAACGCGAGCTGCCGACCACCTTCGGCAGCGGCGGGGTGCTCAACCTGCAGCTGAACGACGAAGATTTCACGCTGGCGCAGCAGATCAGCGACGCCATCAACCGCCAACGCGGCGGCGGCACCGCGACGCCGCTCGACGCCCGCACCATTCAGGTGCTGGTGCCGCAGGGCAACAGCTCTCAGGTGCGCTTCCTGGCGGAGATTCAGAACATCACCGTCAACGTCGGCGCGATGGACGCCAAGGTGATCATCAACTCGCGCACCGGGTCGGTGGTGATGAACCGCGATGTGATCCTCGATTCTTGCGCCGTGGCCCAGGGCAACCTGTCGGTGGTGGTCGATCGGCAGAACACCGTCAGCCAGCCAACGACCCCGTTCGGCGGCGGCCAGACGGTGGTGACGCCAAACACCCAGATCTCGGTGCAACAGCAGGGTGGGTCGCTGCAGAAGGTGAATGCCAGCGCCAACCTGAACAATGTGATCCGCGCGCTGAATGCGCTGGGCGCCACGCCGATCGATCTGATGTCGATCCTGCAGGCGATGCAGAGCGCCGGCTGCCTGCGCGCCAAGTTGGAAATCATCTGATGGCCGGCGATCTGATGGCGATGTCGGGCGCGGCCTATGACGCCCAGGCGCTGAACGGCCTGAAGCGCGACGCGGCGGCCGACCCGCAGGGCAACCTCAAGCAGGTGGCGCAGCAGGTAGAAGGCATGTTCGTGCAGATGATGCTGAAAAGCATGCGTTCCGCCTTGCCGCAGGACGGGGTATTGAGCAGCGATCAAACGCGGCTGTATACCTCGATGTACGACCAGCAAATCGCCCAGCAGATGTCGCAAAAAGGGCTGGGGCTGGCCGACATGATGGTCAAGCAGATGAGCAACGCCAACGCGGTGCCGAGCGAAACGGCGGGCCTGTCGCCGATGGCGCTGGACAACGAGGTGCTGCAAACGCTGCCGAACCAGGCGCTGGAGCAGATGGTGCGCCGGGCGATGCCGAAAGCGCCGCCGACCGCAGCGCCGCTGTCGCTCAACAACGGCAACTTCGTCGCCCGCCTGTCGATACCGGCGAAGGTCGCCAGCCAGCAGAGCGGCATTCCGCATCAGCTGATCGTCGCGCAGGCGGCGCTGGAGTCCGGCTGGGGGCAGCGCGAGATCCCGACCTCAGACGGCACGCCGAGCTACAACCTGTTCGGCATCAAGGCCGGCGGCAGCTGGAACGGGCCGGTAACGGAGATCACCACCACCGAGTTCGAACAGGGCGCGGCGAAGAAGGTGAAGGCGAAGTTCCGCGTCTACGGCTCGTACGTCGAGGCGATCGCCGATTACGTCAAACTGCTGACCAACAACCCGCGCTACGCCGACGTGGCCGCCGCGCGCAGCCCGGAACAGGCGGCGCATGCGCTGCAGCGCGCCGGCTATGCCACCGACCCGCAGTACGCCAGCAAGTTGGTCAGCGTGATTCAGCAGATGAAGAACGCCGGGGAACAGGCGGTGAAAGCTTACACCCACGATCTGAAAGATTTGTTCTAAATCCCCGTCATTCTTGACGCCGCAGCGGCGCCAATTATTTAGGGGGTAGGCGGCAATGAAGGCTCGCTGGATGCTGACCGCATTGCCGCTTTTTTTCCTCAAGTTCTTCTCATTTTTGCCGATAACCGAAACAGGCTGAGCGAACAGGCTCAGCAGCTCAATTAAGAACCCTGTGGGCCGCCGGCGCCGCAGCATAAGGAATTCCGATGTCCAATAGCTTAATCAATACCGCGATGAGCGGGCTGAATGCGGCTCAGGTGGCGCTCAGTACCGTCAGCAACAACATCTCCAACTACAACGTGGCGGGCTACAACCGTCAGACCGCGATCCTGGCGCAGAACGGCGGCATGGCCACCATGAGCGGCTTTATCGGCAACGGCGTGACCGTCACCAGCGTTAATCGCGAGTACAACCAGTTCATCACCAACCAGCTGCGCGGCGCGCAAAGCGCGTTCGGGGCGCAAAACGCCTATTACGAGAAGATTTCGCAGATCGACAACCTGTTGGCGAGCAAGACCAACCCGCTGTCGACCAACATGCAGGATTTCTTTACCAACCTGCAGAACCTGGTGAGCAACGCCGGTGACGACGCCGCGCGCCAGACGGTGCTGGGCAAGGCCAACGGCCTGGTGAACCAGTTCAACAACACCGACAAATTCCTGCGCGACATGGATAACGGCGTTAATCAACAGATCAGCGATACGGCGCAGCAGATCAACAGCTACGGCCAACAGATCGCCAAACTGAACGACGAGATCACCCGTTTGCGCGGCAGCGCCGCCGGCGAGCCGAATGCGTTGCTGGATCAGCGCGATCAGCTGGTCACCGAATTGAACCAGCTGGTGGGCGTACAGGTCACGCAACAGGACGGCGACGCCTATACCGTTTCCTTCGCCAACGGTTTGACCCTGGTGCAGGGCAGCAATACGTATCAAGTGGAAGCCGTGCCTTCCAGCAGCGATCCTTCCCGTCTGACCATCGGCTATAACCGCGGCAACGGCGCCAGCGAAGTGCCGGAAGGCCAGATCACCAGCGGCACGCTGAGCGGCGTGCTGAAATTCCGCAGCGAAACGCTGGACGGCGTGCGCAATCAGCTGGGCCAGTTGGCGCTGGCGATGGCGGACAGCTTTAACCAACAGCATCGCGCCGGCTTCGATCTGAACGGTGACGCGGGCGGCGACTTCTTCAGCTTCAGCGGCGGCCGGGTGGTGGATAACACCCGCAACACCGGCGACGCGTCGCTGTCGGTCTCTTACACCGATACCGGCAAGGTGAAGGCCAACGATTATCGCGTCGAGTTCGACGGCAGCAACTGGCAGGTCAGCCGCCTGCCGGACAACGTGAAAGTCAACGCGACGCCGGGCACCAGCGCCGACGGTAAACCGACGCTGAACTTCGACGGGTTGGAAGTGAGCATCGACGGCAATGCGCAGGCCAAAGACAGCTTCACCGTGAAACCGGTCAGCGACGTGGCGGGCAACCTGAAAGTGGCCATCACCGATTCGTCCAAGATTGCCGCCGCCGGTAAAGACGACAGCGGCCGCGGCGATAACGAGAACGCCAAGAAACTGCTGGATCTGCAAACCAAAAACCTGGTGGACGGCAAAGCGACCCTGAGCGGCGCTTACGCCGGCATCGTCAGCGGCGTCGGCAATCAGACCGCCGCCGCCAAGGCCATCGCCACGTCGCAGGCCAAAATCGTCACCCAGCTGGGCGCGCAACAGCAGTCGATGTCCGGCGTCAACCTTGACGAAGAGTACGGTGAACTGCTGCGTTTCCAGCAGTACTACATGGCCAACGCGCAGGTGATTCAGACCGCCAGCTCGCTGTTCGACGCGCTGCTGAACATTCGTTGATTTCATTGTTAATCGGCGCCGATAACGGCGCCGGTCGCTCAGAGTAAGGAACCCACAGCATGCGCATGAGTACCGGCATGATGTACCAACAAAACATGAACGGCATCACGGGCAACCAGTCGCTGTTCATGAAGGCCGCCGAGCAGCTTTCCTCCGGCAAGCGAGTGATCAACCCGTCCGACGATCCGTTGGCGGCGTCGCGCGCGGTGATGCTGTCGCAGTCGCAGGCGGAAAACAGTCAATACACGCTGGCGCGCACCTTCGCCCGTCAGAACGTGTCGATGGAAGAAACGGTATTGGCCGGCGCGACCTCCACCATCGCGGACATGAAGGCGTTGATCGTCAACGCCGGCGGCACCGAAAGCGATAACGATCGCCAGTCGCTCGCCACCCAGCTGCAGGGGTTGAAAGATCAGCTGCTGAACCAGGCCAACAGCACCGACGGCAACGGCCGCTATATGTTCGGCGGGTATGTGAACGACAAGGCGCCGTTCGTCGACAACGGCGGCACCGTCAGTTACCAGGGCGGCGACAAGACGGTTGAGCAGAAAGTGGACGCCAACCGCACCATGACCATCGGCCATACCGGCAACGCGGTGTTCATGTCGTTGACCAGCAACCCGAAGCCCGAGCCGGACGGCAGCGCACCGGTCAGCAACGTATTCGAGAGCATCGATATCGCGCTGAACGCGCTGAAAATCCCGCTGCAGGGCGCCGACGAGGCCACCAAGCAGCAGGTGAACGATGCGCTGGCGAAAGCCAACCGCGGCCTGGACAACTCCTACAACAATGTGCTGAGCGTGCGCGCCGAGCTGGGCAGCCAGCTACAGGAGATGGATCAACTGGACAGCATCGGCAAAGAGCGCGATATGACCAACCAGATCCAGATGAGCGCGCTGACGGATGCCGACCTGGCCGAGTCTATCTCGTCTTATTTCATGCAGCAGGCGGCGCTGCAGGCGTCGTATAAAACCTTCAGCGATATGCAGGGCATGTCGTTGTTCCAGATGAATCGTTAAGAGCAATATCCCGTTGCCTGACCGCGACGGGTTTCCCTTTAGTGCGCTTAGAAAACGCCTTCTCCGCCCCGCGGGGAGGGAGGCTTCTTGAAACCGGGCGCACTCGTTTGGCGCGTCGCTCGTTCTCCCACTACTGACTGAGTGACGCGCCTTTTTTTGTCTGCATGTTCCCCATTCACCTTAAGCCTTAGCGGAAAGGCACGCCGCGATCGTTGCCGGACCCCTTAGTGCATTGACTGCCTATGTTGACGAAGGCTGAGGCCGCCGCAGTGCCAATTGCACTGCCGTTACGGCTGGCCAGGGCGCCGGCCATGGCAATGGCGCCGGTCACCACTGCGCCGGTACAAGGATCCTGAAATAGCCCATAGCCTTTCGCCGCCCAATTAGGCTGGAAGCCGTTCGCCTGCGCGCCGTAGGAGCTTGGGCCATAGTCGCGATCCCGGTCGCCGCCGTTATTGCCGTCACCGGCGCCGCCAATCCGTTGCATTTCTTCTCTGGTCAGTTCTCTCAGCATAGGTCGATCTCCTGTTAACGCGACTTAGCGTTATTTTTAGGGTTGTTATTTTCGATTTGAGATTTGCGGCTCTCATTTAGCAGCCAGCGTATTGGCTTATAGAGGCACTCGGCCAACTTCAATGAGCCAAATAAGGTAAACGGGATGATGACAAAACTATCGACGCCAGGCGGCAGAGCAAATAAACCCCAGGAAAAACCCAGTGTGTTTAAAATAGTGCTCATGATCAAAAGGGCGATGCCGCTGATGAATAAATCACTCAGCTGAAACTTTATCTTCATATTTACACCGTTTATATTTTAGTGAGGCTTGCCGCGTACTGGTAGCAAGGTTGTTTTCAATATAACGCTGGGGAAATAAGGTGGGAAATCGATTTTTCTTGTCAGTGAATAAATAAGGGGTGTGAGTAAATTAAATCATTAATACATTATTTTTAAATTTAACGCAGCAGCCAGGGTGATGTGGCGCGTTATTCCCTTCCTAAGAATGAAGTACACCGGCACGGTTTGCCGGCGAGTGATGAGTGTGGGTCCCGGGCTGCCGATGCGGCGCCGCGTCGAATGACGTTGCAGAAGCCGGATAGGGGCGCAACCCGGAATTTTGCTACAGGTCTTGCGTGATTATTTCTTTTTCTTCACCACTTTCCATTTTCCGCCATCGCTGGTCTCGGTGAAGGAAACTCTAAACTTGTTGCTTTTCCAGTGGGTCAAACCGAATAACCGGCGTGCTTTGCGGTTGCTTTTCGCTTTAATCATGATGTCGCTCCTATGGTTAGCAAAGATCGATGCTGCTCCCTGCAGCCGGCGGGCGCCGGACGCATTTATTTAAGATGCAAGGAATCTGCCGCGCATTTAACTCTGCGTGGCTGCGTTATTTTATTTTTCTCTAATCAATGGTTGTATATTATCGCTGCGGAGACTCACGCGCCGTGGCGATATTTTTGTTACCGGGTCTATTCTAGGTCGGGGTTTTATTTATTCAAGCCGCCGGAGACATTTGAACCTTAATCCGGATAAAAGCCGTTTCTCAGGCTTTTGTCCCAAGAAAACGTTTTTATTGCCATTTTGTCTCAGGCGGAAGAGGGGGGAAGGAAGGGGCCGCACAGGGGATCAGAAGGTCATGCCGCCGATCACCGCCGCCAATCGATCGAACACTTCGCCGAACAGGTGTTCGCAGAACGGCGCCAGCATCGGCATCATCATGCCCAGCGTCATGATGCCGAAGGTCATGGTGACCGGGAAGCCGATCACGAACACCGACAGCTGCGGCGTCATGCGGTTGAGCAGGCCGAGCGCCATGTTGAGCGTCAACAGCAGGCAGATCAGCGGCAGCGCCAGCATCATGCCGTTGATGAAGATCAGCGAGCCGACCTGAGTCAGCACCAGGAAACCGTTGCCGTTCAGCGGCTGCGTTTGGACAGGCAGAGTGTGGAAGCTGTCCGCCAGCAGCGAAATCAGCCACAGATGGCCGTCGAAGCTGAGGAACAGCAACATCGCCAGCAGGTTGAGCAGGCGCGCCAGCACCGGCATGTTCGGGCCGCCGCTGGGATCGAAGAAGGTGGCGAACGACAGGCCCATCTGCATGCCGATCACTTCGCCCGCCAGGCGCACCGCCGCGAAGGCGAACTGCATGGTCAACCCCAGCGCCACGCCGATCAGTATTTGCTGAATCGCCAGCCACAGGCCGGCGGCGGAGAAGATGGGAATATTGCTGGCGGGCAGCGTCGGCGCGATCAGGATGACGATCAGCCCGCCAAGGCCGATTTTGACCTTTTTGCTGATTTGCTTTTCGCTGAATATCGGCGCGGTGCTGATCAGCGCCAGAATGCGCAGCAGCGGCCAAAAATAGTGGCTGAGCCAGACGGTGAGCTGGGCGCTGTCGAAAGTGAGCACGGTCAGCCGATCAGGGTAGGCAGGTTGCTGAACAGGGTGCGCATGTAGTCCAGCAACAGGTTCAGCATCCAGGGGCCGGCGATGATGATGGTGGCCACTACCGCCAGAATTTTGGGGATGAACGACAGCGTCATTTCGTTGATCTGGGTGGCGGCCTGCAGCAGGCTGACCACCAGGCCGCTGATGAGCGCCGCCAGCAGCAGCGGGGCGGCCAGCGCCAGCGCCACTTTCATCGCCTCGGTGCCGAGCGCCATAACCGATTCAGGTGTCATCTCGCTTTCTCCGGTCAGGGGTTACGAATAGAAGCTCTGCGCCAGCGAGCCGAGCAGCAGCTGCCAGCCATCGACCAGCACGAACAGCATTAGCTTGAACGGCAGCGAGATGGTGGCCGGCGGCACCATCATCATCCCCAGCGCCATCAATACGCTGGCAACCACCAGGTCGATAATCAGGAACGGAATGAACACCGTAAAGCCGATCTGGAAGGCGGTTTTCAGTTCGCTGGTGACGTAGGCGGGCAGCAGGATGCGCATCGGCACCGCTTCCGGGCCGGCCAGCGGCGGCTGATTGGCCAGTCTGGCGTACAGCGCGAGATCGGTTTCGCGCGTTTGGCGCAGCATGAACTCGCGCAGCGGCTGCGCGCCTTTATCCAGCGCGACTTCCAGCCCGATTTTGTCCTGGCTGAATGGCAGATAGGCGTCCTGATAGACCTTGTCGAACACCGGCGACATGATGAAGAAGGTCAGGAACAGCGCCAGCCCCAGCATCACCTGGTTCGGCGGCGCCGACGGCGTGCCCAGCGCGTTGCGCAGCAGGCCGAGCACGATGATGATGCGGGTGAAGCTGGTCATCATCAGCAGCATGGCCGGCAGGAAGGTCAGCGAGGTCAATAGCACCAGCGTCTGTACCGGCAGCGACCAGCTCTGGCCGCCGTTGGCCAGCGGCTGGCTGATCAGCCCTGGCAGTTGTGCAAAAGCCGCCGGGCTGATCAGCAGCAGGGCGGCAGGGAGCCAAACCGCCGGACGGCGGACGAGGGTATGAAGAGTCGAGGTCATGCCGATTTTTCCGGGCGTTTCAGAACTTTTTGCATCAGTTGGCGGAAGTCCGCCGGTGTCGCCGCGTTGGTCTCGCCTTCGTCTTTCGGCGGGGCGGGCAGGGTGTGCAGCGGGGTGATCTGCTGGGCGGTGACGCCCAAGACCAGCAGGGTGTCGTCGACTTCCACCACCACCACGCGCTCGCGCTGCCCGACCTGGCAACTGGCGCGCAGGTTGAGCAGTTTGTTGTTGCGCGCCTGCGGGGCGAACCCCAGCCGACGGAACAGCCAACCGGCCAGCAGGATCAGCAGCAGAATGCCGCCGAGCGCGCTGCTGACCTGCATCAACACCGAACCGGCCGGCAGGGCCGGCGCGGCGGGTTGTTGGGTGCTTTGCACGGTAACGGGCGCGGCGGCGGTCATCAGCGGCTCAGTCGACGCATGCGTTCGGACGGGGTGATGATGTCGGTGATGCGCACGCCGAACTTGTCGGCCACCACCACCACTTCACCTTGTGCGATCAGGTAACCGTTGATCAGGATATCCAGCGGTTCGCCGGCCAGGCCGTCCAGCGCCACCACCGAGCCCTGCGACAGGCGCAGCAACTCTTTGATGGTCATCTTGGTGCGCCCCAGTTCCACGGTCAGCTTGACCGGAATATCCAGGATCAGGTCGATATCCTGCAGGCTGCCGAGCGCATCCTGAGCTTCCAGCGACTTGAACACCCCTTCGGTGCTCGCGCCGGATTTCTCTGAAGACTGCTGCTCGTTAAACGCATCAGCCCACAGATCGTCTACGGATTCCTTTCCTTCGCCAGACGGTTGCTTAGGATCACTCATTGGGCTGTTCCTCACTCAGAGCATTCAAAATAGGGTTAATCAAATGTTCAACACGCAGGGCGTATTGCCCGTTCAACGTGCCGTATTGGCTGGTCAGAACCGGTACGCCGTCCACATGGGCGATCAGGCGTTCCGGCTTGTCTATCGGTAATACATCGCCCGGTTGCAGCTTCAGGACTTTCGACAGCCGCATCGGGATATCGACGAAGTTGGCGATCAGCTCCAGTTCGGAGTGCTGCACCTGCTTCACCAGCGTTTCGCGCCAGTGGCTGTCTTCCTGCCGCGAATTTTCCAGCGGCGGGTTGGTCAACAGCTCGCGCAGCGGCTCAATCATCGCGAAGGGAATGCAGATGTTGAACTCGCCGGTCAGCGCGCCGATCTCCACCTGGAACGGCGTGGTGACCACGATGTCGTTCGGCGAGGTGGTGATGTTGGTGAACTTCACCTGCATTTCGGCGCGCACGTACTCTACGTCGATCTTGTAGATGGCGCTCCAGGCGTCGCCGTAGGCGTCCAGCGCCAGGCGCAGCATGCGCTTGATCACCCGTTGTTCGGTCGGGGTGAATTCGCGGCCTTCGACCTTGGTCGGGAAGCGGCCGTCGCCGCCGAACAGGTTATCGACGGCGATGAACACCAGGCTCGGCGCGAACACGAACAGGGCGGTGCCGCGCAGCGGATTCAGATGCACCAGGTTCAGGTTGGTCGGCACCGGCAGGTTGCGGGCGAACTCGTGATACGGCTGGATTTTGATCGGGCCGACGGTAATGTCCGGGCTGCGGCGCAGCAGGTTGAACAATCCCATGCGGAACTGCCGGGCAAAACGTTCGTTGATGATTTCCAGCGCGTGCAGGCGCTCGCGCACCACGCGGCGCTGGGTGTTCGGATCGTAAGGCTTGACCTCGCTCTCTTTGCCGACCACCGCCTCGGGTTCATCACCCGCGCTGTCGCCGTTGAGCAAGGCGTCGATCTCTGCCTGTGAAAGAATGCTATCGCCCATAGTGATTACCGCAGTATGAAGGCGGTGAACAGCACGTCGCTGACCACCTGCTTCGGTTGTCCCTTAACCAGCGGCGGGCTGAGCACGTCCTTAATCTGCGCCACCAACTGTTGCTTCCCTTGTTCATTGGCCAGCTGGCTCGCTTCCTGACGGGAGAGCAGCATCAGCAGACGGCTGCGCACTTCCGGCAGAAAATCGTTCAGCTGGCGGCGGGTACTTTCGTCCGGCAGACGCAGCGTGAGGCCGATGTACAGCACGCGATCCGGGTTGTTGTCCGGCGTCACCAGGTTGACGGTAAAGGTGTCGAGCGGCATGAACACCGGCGCGGCCGGCGGTTGTTCTTTGACGGCGGCCGGTTCGGCGCCGTTTTTATGCTGTTGCAGCAGCCACCAGCTGTAGCCCGCGGCGCCACAGGCGACGACGCTGATCAACACCAGCAGGATGACCAGAAGGGGGCGTTTCGGTGCTGCCGGAAGGGAGTTCTGAGACATAGCGAAATCTAATTCCTGTTGTTCCACCCGCGGCCGGCGAGGCGGCGGGCATAGCGCGCGGCAAAGCCGCACGCATGACATGTAAAGGTATTATCGCGTCTATTGTGGCGTGCAATAGCCTGAATAGACGCGCAAATGGGTGCCAGCTTGGGCGTTTGCGGCGACTTAGGCGAAAATATCGACGCCGTTGACCGCGCTGGCCATACGCTGCAGCGCCGCCGGTGCGCTGACGCCCTCGGCGGCTGCGCCGTCAACGCCATGATGTTCAGCATAGCTGGAACGGCCCTGGCCGTTGGAAGCCTGCTGTTGCGCCTGCTGCTGCCATTGCGGCGTGGATTCGCCGCCCACGCTGCTCTGCCCCAGGTTGATACCGCTCTCCGCCAGCGCGTGCCGCAGCTGCGGCATCGCCGCTTCCACCGCCGCACGAACCTGGCCGTGCGCGGAGGCGATGTGCAGCTGCGCCTGCTGGTCGTCCAGTTTCAGCGTGATCTGCAAGGCGCCCAGTTCCTGCGGGTGCAGGCGCAGCTCGGCGCTCTGCTGGCCGTTGCGGTGGAACATCAGCACCTGTTGGTTCAACGCCTGCTGCCACTCCGGGCTGCCCAGCTGCGCGTTGAGCTGCGGTGTAGGCGGCGCCGTCATCAGCGCGCTGGCCGGGGCGACCGTTTGCGTCGGGCTGGCGGCGGCCAGGGCGACAGCGTGATTGAGCGTCGTCGGCTGCTGTGCATCGCTCGCCGGCAGCGGCTGTGCGGCGTTTGCGCGTTCGCCGCTGGTCGGCTGCGGGAGCGCTGCGGCAGCGTTGTCGCCATCGGTAGCCGGCGTTTTCGCGCCCGTCACCGCCGGGGCGGGGGCCGCCGACGAGCGCGCGGCGGTGTTATCACCGGCCGCCGCGATGTTCAGCAGGCCGTTGCCGGGCTGCAGCGCAGTCGCCTCGTCAGCGTTTTCCATCGGCAGCGACCGTTGGCCTTCGGCCGGTTGCGCCTGAGCGACGATCGCGGCCGGCAGCATGGCGTACAGCGCCTGCAGCGTCGCGGCATCCAGCTCTTTGGCGGCGACGATCGGCGGCTGCGCCGGTTTATCGCCGGCGGCGGGCGCATCGCCTTCAACGGCTTCAGAAGAAGGCGCGTCGGCTGAGGCTGACAGGTTCGGCAACAGGCCGCCGCGCTCGCCGAAGGTGGCCAGCAGCTGATTGAGCTGGTTGCGGCTCAGGGCCGGGGCGCGTTCATCGTCCGCGCTCAGCGCGACCGGCGGCTGTTTGCCATCGGCGGCGGGCGCGAAACGCGCGCCGAGCAGCTGGGCAAAAGCGGACGACAGCTGGCTTTCGTCCAGCGCCGAGGTCAGTTCGGTCAGACCGCCGGCGTCGCCGGGTAAGGCCAGGCCGGGCAGGGCGTTCAGATTCATGGGTTGATATTCCTTTGTGCGCTGCGTTGAGCGAATTCATCCATCAATTTTTGATCCCGTTTGTTCTCCTGCTGCTGCTCCGCGTTCATTGCGCGGGTATGCAGGGTTTCGAAAGCGTTCAGCCGCTGTTGTTTGTCTTGCCATTGCTTCACCGCGTGATCCACTTTCTGCCCCCACTGCAGCAGCTGCTGGCGGTGCTGGTCGATGGCCTGCTCCAGCGTGCCGATAAACTGCTGGTAGTTTTGCCAGCGTGAGCTGTCCATGCCGTCGCAGAGCGTATGATTCAGCTTCTGGCGGTATTCATCCTGATAGTTGAGCAGCATCGACAGCTGCTGCTCCGCCGCCTGCTGCGCCTGCCGCACCTGGCCAAGCTGTTGCGCGGCTTGCTCCACCGCATCCTGCGCCAGATCGCGCAGGGTAATCAGGGGGGATTGTGATTTCATCGCTGTGCGCCTCTGTGACGTTAAACAATCAACTGCTGCAGCTGTTGACAGGCTTCATCATAGCCGCTGCGTTCGAAGATACCCTGCTGCAGGTAGGCTTCCATCTGCGGATACAGCGTCATCGCTTTGTCCAGCAATGGATCGCTGCCCGCCGCGTAGGCGCCGACGCTGATCAGATCGCGGTTGCGTTGATAGCTGGCCAGCATCTGTTTGAAGGTGCGAACCCGGCGATAATGCTCTTCGTCGATCAGCGACGTCATGGCGCGGCTGATTGACGCTTCGATGTCGATAGCCGGGTAGTGGCCGGCCTCCGCCAGCCGCCGCGACAGCACCACGTGGCCATCGAGGATGGCGCGCGCCGAGTCGGCGATCGGGTCTTGCTGATCGTCCCCTTCGGTCAACACGGTGTAGAAGGCTGTGATGGAGCCGCCGCCGCTGATGCCGTTGCCTGCGCGCTCCACCAGGGCGGGCAGCTTGGCGAAGACCGAAGGCGGATAGCCTTTGGTCGCCGGCGGCTCGCCGATGGCCAGGGCGATCTCACGCTGCGCCATGGCGTAGCGGGTAAGGGAGTCCATGATCAGCAGCACGTGCTGCCCGCGATCGCGGAAATCTTCGGCGATGCGGGTGGCGTAGGCCGCTCCCTGCATGCGCAGCAGCGGCGACACGTCCGCCGGCGCGGCGATCACTACCGAGCGCGCGCGGCCTTCGGCACCGAGAATGTTCTCGATAAAGTCTTTGACCTCGCGGCCGCGCTCGCCGATCAGGCCAACGACGATTACATCCGCCTGGGTATAACGGGCCATCATGCCGAGCAGCACGCTCTTACCAACGCCGGAGCCGGCGAACAGGCCCATGCGCTGGCCGCGCCCGACGGTCAGCAGGCCGTTGATGGTGCGCACCCCCACGTCCAGCACCTGCTCAATTGGCGTGCGCTGCAAGGGATTGAACGGTGCGGTGATCAGCGGCGCGCGGTAACCGGTTTCCGGGGAGGGCAGGCCGTCGAGCGGTTTGGCGCTGCCGTCGAGCACGCGCCCCAGCAGGGCCGGGCCGAGCGGCAGTTGTTTGCCGGCGCTTTGGCCTTCCGGCGCGATGCGGGCGTAAACCCGCGCGCCCGGCACGATGCCTTCCACTTCTTCCAGCGGCATCAGGAACAGCCGCTGGCCGTTGAAGCCGACCACTTCGCTTTCCACTTCCTGCACCTCACCGGCGTCGTGCCGTTCGATGAGACAGGTCGCGCCAAGCGGCAGCTGCAGGCCGGTGGCCTCCAGCACCAGCCCGGTAGCGCGGGTCAGGCGACCGTAGCGGCGCACCGTCGGCGCGCGGGCGATGCGTTTTTCCAGCGTATCCAGAGAGCTCAGCCAGCGGCCGAGACGCGCGGTCATCAGACTTCTCCCGGTGCCGCCAGGCGGCACAGTTCATGCCAGCGCGTCGCCAGGCTGGCGTCGAGATCGCCTTCCTCGGCGCTGACCTTGCAGCCGCCCGGATGCAGTTCACCGTCCGCCAGCAGGCGCCAGCCGTGCAGGCTGAGGGTAACCCCCAACTGCTGCTCGACGCGCGGGTAGTCGTCCGGGTGGACCCGCAGCTGCGGCTTGCCGTTGAACATCGGCTCCTGTTGAATCAGCTGTTGGATCTGCGCGAGCAGGGCGGTGCCGTCGCACACCGGCGGCTGGCCCAGCACCTGTTTGGCGGCGGTCAGCGCCAGCTGCATCAACCGTGACGCGATCACGCTGTCGAGCGCGTCCAGCGTGTGCTGGAATTCGGTGACCAGCTGCTGCCAGTGGGCGGTCAGCGGCTGTTGCTGCTGCTGCGCTTCCAGCAGCCCTTGCTGACGGCCTTCCTCCAGTCCGGACTGAAAACCGGCCTCGTACCCTTTTTGCTGGCCGTCGGCATAGCCCAGTTGCTGGCCCTGTTGCTCCGCCTGCAGGCGCAGCGTCGCCAGCTGCTGCTGCAATTCGGCCTGCGCGTCCGGCGACGGATCGTCAAGTTCGAGATCCGGCAATGGCGGCAGCTCGAGAGCCGGTTTCTGTTCGCCCAAATCGTTGAGCGACCAGGGCTGCCAGGGCAGGGTGTTAATGCGATCAGACATAGGTGTCCTCGCCGCCGCCGATGATCATTTCGCCGGTTTCCGCCAGGCGTCTTACCACCAGCAGGATGGCTTTCTGCTCGTTCTCCACCTGCGACATGCGCACCGGTCCACGGTTGGCCAGGTCGTCGCGCAGGATGTCGGCGGCGCGTTGCGACATGTTCTTGAGGAACTTCTCGCGCAGCGGCTGTTCGGCGCCTTTCAACGCGATCAGCAGCGACTCGCCTTCCACTTCCTGCAGCAGGCGTTGGATGCTGCGATCGTCGACTTCCACCAGGTTTTCGAACAGGAACATCTCGTCGATGATCTTCTGCGCCAGCTCACCGTCGTATTCGCGCATCGCGTCGATGACCGCTTCTTCCTGCTGGGTTTTCATCAGGTTGATGATTTCGGCGGCGGTGCGCACCCCGCCCATTTTGCTGCGCTTGAGGTTCTGGCCGTCGAGCAGGTTGTTCAACACTTCGGTCAGCTCCGCCAACGCCGCCGGCTGCACGCCGCCGAAGGTGGCGATACGCAGCATCACGTCGTTGCGCAGGCGTTCGTCGAACAGGGCCAGGATGTCCGCCGCCTGGCCGCGTTTGAGGTGCACCAAAATAGTGGCGATGATCTGCGGGTGTTCGTCGCGGATCAGATCGGCGGCGCTCTGCGGCTCCATAAAGTTGAGCGTTTCCATGCCGGTGGTGGTCTCGCGCGATTCGAGAATGTCTTCCAGCAGGCTGGCGGCGCGCTCTTCGCCCAGCGCCTTGACCAGCACCGAGCGCAGGTAGTCGCTGGCGTTGACGCTCAGCGCCGCGTATTGCTCGGCGTCGTCTTCAAACTCGGTCAGTATTTCGCCGAGCTGTTTGTGTGAAACCTGGCTCATGCCGGCCATGGTGCCGCTCAGCAGCTGTACTTCGCGCGAGGAGAGGTGTTTGAACACCTCCGCCGCGCGATCTTCACCCAGCGTCATCAGCAAGATGGCGCTTTTGTCGGTTCCGGTCAGGCTCATATCTCGTTACTCATCCATTGGCGGATTACCAGAGCGACCACGCGCGGGTCTTTGTCAGCCAGATCGCGGATCCGCTGGCTCTGGACTTCTGCGCTGACGCGCTGCTGCGATTTGCGACGCTGCGCCAGCTCCTCGTTGCTCGGTTTGTTGCTGTCGGCCGCTTTGGCGGCAGGGGCGTTGGCGGCGGCGAGGGCGGCCTGTTGCGCGGCCTGGCGCTGTTGCAGCTGCGGCCGCACCAGTTTGCGCCACAGCAGCCAGGCCACCAGCAGCACCAGCAGATAGCGACCCGCGTCGATCAGGCGATCGATAAACGACTGGCTTTGCCAGAACGGCAGTTCACCGCCGGTCACCTGGCTGTCGGTAAACGGTGTGTTGACCACGTTCAGGGTATCGCCGCGGCTGCTGGAGTAGCCCATCGCTTCACGCACCAGCGCTTCGATCTGCGCCAGCTGTTCTTTGCTCATCGGCTGCGGTTTGCCGTCTTTATCCGCGCCGAGGTAGTTGACCACCACGGCGACCGACAGACGCTGCACGGTGCCGGCTTTTTGCTGGGTATGACGGATGGTGCGATCGAGCTCGTAGTTGGTGGTCGCGTCGCGACGGGTATTTTGTGGCACGCCGCTGGCCGCCGCGCTGCGGGTGGTCGCGGCGTTTTGCGTGGTGGCGTTGGCGTTATTGCCCGCCGCCGGCTTGGCGGTTTCAATCGGCGCCGTAGGCGGAGCGCTCGGTTGGTTGGACAGCGCGCCCGGCACGCCGCCGACCTGCGGCCCGCCGATCTGCTCGCTCAGGCTGGTTTGCTGGGAGCGGATGGCGGCTTTATCCGGCTGCTGGTTAGGTTGGTACTGTTCATCGGTTTGTTCGCGCGTGGCGAAATCGATCTGCGCCGTGACCTGCGCACGCACGTTGGCGCTGCCGACCACCGGGGCGAGGATCGCTTCGATGCGGCGCTGGAAGCCGTTTTCCACTTCGTTGGCGTATTTCAGCTGCGAGGCGTTGAGATCGCGCCCGGTGCCGTCGGACTGAGTCAGCAGGCGGCCGGCCTGATCGACCACGGTCACGTTGCCCGGCGGCAGGCCGGCGACGCTGCTCGATACCATATAAACGATGGCGTTGATCTGGCCGTCGTCCAGCGCACGGCCGGGTTGCAGGGTGAGCGTTACCGAGGCGGAAGGGGATTTCTGTTCGCGCACGAACAGCGAAGGTTTAGGCAGCGCCAGGTGAACGCGGGCGTTTTGCACCGGCCCCAGCGATTCGATGGTGCGCGACAGCTCGCCCTCGAGGGCGCGCTGATAGTTAATCTGCTCGCTGAACTGGCTGATGCCGAATTTTTCCTGATCCAGCAGTTCGAAGCCGACGGCGCCGCCTTTCGGCAGCCCTTGCTGCGCCAGGCGCAGACGGGTTTCATGCACCTTTTCCGCCGGGATCAGCAGCGCCGCGCCATTCTCGGCAAAGCGGTAAGGGATATTCATCTGCGTCAACTGGGTGACGATGGCGCCGCCGTCGCGGTCGTTCAGATTACTGTACAGCACGCGGTAGTCGGGGCTTTTCACCCACAACAGCAGCGCGACGACGATCGCGATCGCGGCGGAAGTGGCGACCAGCAACGGAATTTTCGGGTTGGCGCGCAGACGGTTCCAGATGGCCTGCAGGCCGTTGTCGCGGCTTTCGCCGGCGGTTATCGAAGCACTCATTTTAGGTCTCGTCCTTCAATGGCGCTCACGATCCCGTACGGGCCGCTGAGCAGCTCCCTGCCAGGCTGATGAACGGTATGGTTAGCGTTGTGTGACAAAACAGACTCCCTGATACACATATCTTCTAAATAGCGGCGCTCCCATTTCTGGGCAGGCCATTATTCGCCTTATCAGACAATTCCGATTGCCCGATAAGCCGGGTTTTTTGCAGTTAATTAACCGCTTTAGGTCCGAAAACGCTGTGCTAGGGTGTGCATCATTGGAGAAGTGCAGGGTGAAAACGTCACCCGGCGAGACGAGATGATTGAGGACCAGATGGCGATTCAGGGCATTGAAGGGGTACTGCAGCAGATGCAGACCATGGCGGTTCAGGCCGGCAAGATGGGGCAGAATGCGGCGCCGCAGGGCGTCAGCTTCGCCAGCGAACTGACCGCGGCGCTCGGCAAGATCAGCGAGACCCAGCAAACGGCGCGCAAACAGGCGCAGGACTTCGAGCTGGGCGCGCCAGGCATCAGCCTGAACGATGTGATGGTCGATCTGCAGAAATCGTCGGTCTCTTTGCAACTGGGCGTGCAGGTGCGCAACAAGCTGGTGGCGGCCTACCAGGACATCATGAATATGCCGGTGTGATGAACGTGCCGACTATTTTTCGGTGAAATTTGGCTCGGCGCTGTTACCTTAGAGTGACGGCCAGTCCGACAATGCTGAAGCCGCAGCGCCAACCGAGGAAAAAAAACCAGCTATCGAAATAGCTGGCTGAAGGTGCGATAAAACATTTATGTCATGTAGGAGCGTCGACAGCCGCTCGAGGTGGCGTCAACGCGATTATCATATTTGTTATATTATAACAAATCAATGCTGTCGTGCATTTGCTTCAGCCCGCCAATTCCGCGATCCGCTGGTGGGCGTTCGCCAGCCCCTGATCGCGGCCGTGCGGTTTCATGTCCAGCCCTTCGGCATAGATGAATTGCACGTCGCCGATCCCCATCAGCCCCAGCACCGAACGCAGGTAGGGCGTTACGGCATCCGTCGGATGCCCGGCGTGCATGCCGCCGCGTGAACTGAATACCAGCGCATTGACGCCTTCCACCAACCCCACCGGGTAGGTGGCGGTATAGTTGAAGGTCATCCGGGCGCGAGCCACCAGATCGAACCAGTTTTTCAACTGGGTCGGGACGTTGAGGTTGTACATCGGCGCGCCGAGCAGCAGCAGATCGCTCTCTTTCAGTTCGGCAATCAGCTGGTTGGAGAGCGCCACCGCCGCTTTGGCGCGTGGGCTGATGTTTTCCGCGCCGCGCAACGCACCGAACAGCTCGCCGTCCAATACCGGCAGATCCAACGCCGTCAGATCGTGTTCGACGATCCGATCTTCGTGTCCTTTCGCCTTACGTGCCGCCAGATAGCGGTCAATCAGGTTATTGGTCTGCGAGTCATTTCCCATAATGCTGGATTTGAGTACCAGTATTTTTTTCATGCTGTTGTCCTCTGACGGTCATCTGTGGTTTTCACCGGGGATTCGGAATGACTGCAGGTTATCATTGCTTGAGGCTCACCAGTGGTGATAGGTTTTCACTAAATTGATTCCAATTTGGAAACGTTAAGGTGAAAAGCGATCTGAGTGCGCTGCCGGCCTTTGTTGCCGTAGCGGAAGGCGGCAGTTTCGCCGCCGCCGCAGAGAAACTGCATCTGACGCGCTCTGCGGTCAGCAAAATCGTGTCGCGTCTCGAGGCTCGGCTTGGCGTGATGTTGTTTATGCGCACCACGCGCAGCCTGAGCCTGACGGATGAAGGGGCGCTGTACTATGAGCACTGCCGGCAGGCGTTGGCAAACATTCAGGCGGCGGAAAACCAGCTCGACAGCGGCAAGATGCAGGTCAGCGGCCGGCTCAGAGTCTCGGTGCCGGTGCTGTTCGGCCATTTGTGCATTGCGCCCGTGTTGACGGCGCTGGCGAATGAGCATCCCTTACTGACGCTGGAGATTTCATTCAGCGACCGCAGGATCGATCTCGTCGACGAGGGGTTCGATCTGGCGGTGCGCATTGGCGAGCTGGCGGACAGCGGCAGCCTGGTTGCCCGGCGCTTGGGCGAACACGGCATGCTGCTGTGCGCCTCGCCCGATTATCTGCAGCGCTGCGGTGAACCGAGAACGGTAGAGGCGTTAAGCCGACATCAGGCGGTGGGGTATCTGCACGCCGGCGCCGTGTTGCCCTGGCAGCTTCGCGGTGAAAACGGCGAGCTGCGGCCGTTCAGGCCACCGGCCAAGATGATGATGGATGACATGCAGGGGATCGTCGATGCGGTGTCCGCCGGCGCCGGCATTGCCTGGCTGCCGGAGTGGCTGGTGCGCGAGCGGCTGATGGCGGGGACGTTGGTGGAGATCATGCGCGGTGAGTCCAGCCTCAGTTTCCCGGTGAACGTCGTGTGGCCCTATATGCCTTACCAGCCGCTCAAGGTGCGGCTGGCGGTAGACAAGCTGGTGGCGGAGCTGCCGGGAAAATTGGCGCTTGCGGCACCGTGGGTATCGCATCGCTAATGGCCGGTGCCACAACCGACTAATGTACCGAATAGAGGGCAGAAAATGGTGCTGTCAGGTTTATTGAATGCGCAGGTGACCGTTTATTATGACGTGATTAGTAGGGTTATTATTCGAGGCCGGTCAATGAGCACGAAAAGCGAATCCAGATGGCGTCTGATCAGTATTTTAATGTTGGCGCTGCTGGCGGTATTAATTGGCGTTCTGGTTAAACTGGACTGAAGTCTGACCAGACGATAAAAAGCCTGGCCGTTTTATTGTGCGGCCAGTAAACGCATCATCTCTTCTTCATTCAGTAAGGCTAACAGCCACAGCCCCAACAAAATTATTGCCAGAGAAAATAATCGCTTTTCATTACGCATCATTTAATTCGCTGTTCGGCGGATGGGCGTTGCTTAGCGTATCTCAGTGGTGTTACAACCGTTAGGGACTTGTGTTAAATAAAGCCATTTTGTTGCGCGTCTATTTATGTTTCTCCGGCGACCATCGCCTCAACGCCCTGAGAACCGGGTTCCATAATCCTTTGATGGCCGCGAATGGCGGTAGGCGCGAAACCGAAGCGTTTGCGAAAACGTTCGGCGAAACGCGATGCGCTTTCATAACCCACATGTTGCGCGATGGCGGAGATCGGCCAGTCGGTCGACTGCAGCAGGGCCAGCGCGCTACTCATGCGCACGTCGATCATCAGATTGCGCAATGCGGTATTTTCCATCGACAGTTTGCGGCGCAACATCACTTCACTCATCGACAGGCTTTCCGCGACTTTGGCCGCCGTCCAAATGCTGTGCGGGTCGGTCGCCAGGCAGCGGCGCACGCGTTGCGTCAGATCCTTGGCTTCGTTGTGAATAAAGCGAATGCCGAATTGGGCCAGCCACAGCAGAATTTCCAGCATTTTGTGCCGCACGATGATGGTGGGAAAGCGTTGCCGCAGCGTCAGCGCCAGACCGGTGGTTTCAAAACTGTGCTTGAGGGCGCAGGGCAGGTTGCGCAGCGCCAGGACGGCCTCGAACGGCATCGGCGCCGGCGTTTCCTCCGCCGGAGGTTGGACGGTGAGCAACAGGGGATCGCAGGTCAGCAATTGACAGCTGAATACGCCGTCTTCGGACGGGCCGTTAATAATGTCCACCGTTTGCCCGCCGTCGATAATCAACAGCTCGCCGGGATGAGCGACCACTTCGTGTTGTTGCCAGCGTACGCGCTTATGGCCTTGTTGTATCAGATACAGATGTGGTTGCTCAAAATAGACTGAAGGGAATAATAATTCAGTATGCTGAATGATGTGCGCTGAGGCGCCAATTCCAGGACAGAGATTAATTGTACGTTCCATCGATATTCATTTCGCAGCCATTATCTGAGAATATCTTTACGCTTTGATCAGCGTTGGAGCAACATTTTTCCATGGGCCGTGAAACACAGCGGCGTGTTTTATCTATCAAAAATCAATTTCCTGCTGAACAGAAAACGTCCGTGTCGGGATGATGTTTATCCATTAAAGTGAGAGCCAGGCTCGAAGCGCGCATTTTACCAATTACCCATAAACTGAATAATTCAAATGCCATAGATTAATATCCTAACGTAACCCGAGGGTAATAGCGCATAGTGCTATTTAATCCATTTTCGTCAGTATTGTCGATCTTATCGGACCTGTGGTTCCCCCAGCAACAGCGCACGATCATGAAACTGGCCGTAGGTATTGTTGACCACGTTCTGGCGCGTGGACTGTTCGATCAGCATCTTCAGCTCATCCATTCGCTGCTGTAACAGACGCTTGAGCTCGGTTTCGTTGTCGAGGATCTGTTGCAACTTATTGCGCAACATCTCCTGCAGCGCCATGGACGGGCCGGCTTGCCCGGTAAAGGCGGCGGTTTTCTCCACCGCCGTCACGTAAGCGAATTCGAGCTCGACGAGCTCCTCCCAGCGCCCGGTTTGCGCCAGCGCGATCATCTGGCTGCTCAGGCTATAAATTTGTTGATAAGCGGCTAACAGCTGCTGTTGACGTTCCATTACACGGCGTCCTGCGAAGGTTGGTAGTTAGGGCCGATCTGGCGCCAGGCGTCGGCGATGTTTTCCAGCAGTTTAACCACTTCGGCGATCGCCGCTTCGTCGTTGTGCAGGTTGGCTTGCATCAGTCGACGCTTCATGTAGTCGTACAATGCTGCCAGATTTTCGGCGATCTCGCCGCCCTGCTGAGGATCGAGGCCACTTTTCAGGCCGTTGTCGATGATGTTGATGGCTTTGGAGAGCGCCATGCCTTTGCCGGCGATATCGCCCTGGTTCATCAGGATGCGTGCGCGAAGCAGGGCGCTGAGCGCCCCGTCGAACAACATCACGATTAACTGGTGCGGGCTGGCGCTCATGGCGCCGCTTTCCAGACTGACCTGTGCATAGGCCTGAGTGCCGCTACGGTTATACATGCTGTTTTCTTTGCCTTGTTAAAGGGTTACTTGAACTGTTGAGCCAAATAGTTACTGGTGCCGTTCATTTTCGACATCATGGTATCCAGCTGAACGAACTGTTGTTTATAACGATCGATGGTGTTTTGAATGCTGGCCGTGACCGTGGTGATCTGGCTGTTCAGGCGATCGAGGTTAGTGTTGATGCTTTTGGTCGAGTTCTCGATGATGCCGCCGGATTTGATGTAGCTCTGGATCTCGTTGTGGATCTCGGTGGCCATGCCGGTGTCTTTGCCGTTACCGACGAAGAAGTTGCTGACCTGATCCGGCTTCTCATCCATCGCTTTCTTCAGCTTGGCGCTGTCGATTTCCAACTTGCCGGTTTTGGTGTTGGTGGAAATGCCGAGGTTGCCCAGGCCTTTCAACTCCGGGTTGTCCTGGGCGGCGCTCAGCGCGCTTTTGATCGACGACTGAATGCCGCGCAGGGTATTGTCGCCCAGCAGCGGGCCGTTGGTTGGGTTTGGCGCTTCGCCGGTTTTCACCGGGGTGAACTTGGACAGCGAGTTGAAGGTGTCCAGCAGCGAGTTATAGCTGTCGACCCACTCTTTGATCTTGTCGGTGGTGCCGGCGGTGTTGGTGCTGATCACCAGGTGTTGCGGTTCATCGGTTTTGGTTTTGGTTTTCAGATCGATGGTGACGCCCTGCAGGGCATCGCTGATCGAGTTGGTGCTGCGTTTGATGGCCGTGCCGTTCACCATCAGCTCCGCGTCCTGCGGCGCGACCGTCTGCTTCATGGCGGTGGTGGTGCCGCGGGTGGCGTTGTAGTTCAGGATATCGCCCAGTTTGTCGTCATTATCGACCTGAAGGGAGATCTTGTTGTTTTCGCCGGTGGTGGAAGAGCTGATCGCCAGCTGATAGTCGTTGTCGCCGACGCGCATGATGCTGGCGGTGACGCCGGCCTTGGCGCCGTTGATGGCGTCGCGCATCTCAACCAGCGAGGTTTGATCGTCGCTGAGGGGGATTTTAGTGGCTTTCGGCGGGTTGCCGGCGGTGATGGTCAGGGAGCGGTCGGTGGCGCCTTCGGTGCCTAACTTGGCGCCCTGGTCGCTGACTTTCGCCTGAGTGGTCAGGGTTTGCGCCTGCGCCAGGTTCTTCACTTCCACCACATAGTTGCCCGGCACCGCCTTGGCGTTGGTGGTGATCTTGAAGGCGTCGTGTTCGGTGGCGGTGGTGGCCTTGAAGAAGTCCTCTTTCGCCATCTCTTTGCTGAGGTTGTCGAACTTTTCCAACGCGCCCTTCAGCGTGCCGTAACCGGTCAACTGGGCTTTATAGCTGGATTGCTTGGTGGTGTAAGGGGTCAGGCGCTGTTGTTCCGCTTTGGTCAGCTTGTCCAGCAGGCCATTGAGGTCGAGTCCTGAGCCGAGACCTAATGAACTGATCGTTGCCATGAGTAATTCTCCTTGATTATGACTTTATTCGCTTTACGCGTTATCGGCCCAGTGATGAAAAAGTTTACCGAAAAAAATAAAAAACCGATGGCGCAATAGAAGAGGGAAAAACCGCGTTATTTCCGCCATTGCGGCGGACGCAAAAAAAATTAAAAAAATTCTAAAGGTTGTTAGGGGAGGGCCGATACCTGAGGGGACGGTGGTTGACGCCGTGGGCAAACAAGCCCGAACCTTTTAACCGTGTTGCGAAGAACGCAACTGACTCGTAAGGAAAGCAAACAATGGCACAAGTAATCAACACTAACAGCCTGTCTCTGATGGCGCAGAACAACCTGAACAAATCTCAGTCTTCTCTGGGCACTGCGATTGAGCGTCTGTCTTCCGGTCTGCGTATCAACAGCGCGAAAGACGATGCTGCGGGTCAGGCTATCTCCAACCGTTTCACCGCGAACATCAAAGGCCTGACTCAGGCTTCCCGTAACGCCAACGACGGTATCTCTCTGGCGCAGACCACTGAAGGCGCACTGAACGAAGTTAACGACAACCTGCAGAACATCCGTCGTCTGACCGTACAGGCGCAGAACGGTTCTAACTCCACCAGCGACCTGAAATCCATCCAGGACGAAATCACTCAGCGCATGTCGGAAATCAACCGTATCTCCGAGCAGACTGACTTCAACGGCGTGAAAGTGCTGAGCAGCGATCAGAAACTGACCATCCAGGTTGGCGCTAACGACGGTGAAACCATCGATATCGACCTGCAGAAGATCGATTCTGGCAAACTGGGTCTGACTGGTTTCGATGTAACTGAAAAAGGCACCAAAATTGGCTCTGCAGTTGCCGATAAAGCCATGGTTAAAGATGACACCGGTAAAGATGTTGCTTTCGACCTGGCTGAATCTTCCAAAGCTGGTGGCGCTTTAGAGAAAGCGACTCTGGTTTCCGGTAAAGACAAAGACGGTAAAGAAGGTTACTACATTCAGACTACTGATGCAGCGACTGGCGCAAAAACCTACACCACTGCGAAAATCGACGACAAAGGCGTTGTAACCAAGGGTACTGACGTTACTGACGTTAAAGATCCACTGGCAACCCTGGACAAAGCGCTGGCACAGGTTGACGGCCTGCGTTCTTCTTTGGGTGCGGTACAGAACCGTTTCGATTCTGTTATCAACAACCTGAACAGCACCGTGAACAACCTGTCCGCTTCTCAGTCCCGTATTCAGGATGCTGACTACGCGACCGAAGTGTCCAACATGAGCCGTGCCAACATCCTGCAACAGGCTGGCACCTCTGTTCTGGCACAGGCTAACCAGTCTACTCAGAACGTTCTGTCCCTGCTGCGTTAATCGTCTCTCCCGATTAACTGTCGCAAAGAAACCCCGCTTCGGCGGGGTTTTTTTATGCTCGCGCACCGCGCGGTTATTACATGGCGCAAATAAAGCCCGTTTTGTGCGACTGTTCAGCCGATTGCCATTTCGCCCCCTACGCATAATAGCGCTGACTCTCTTATCCGCAGGTTTAAGACATAGTGAGCGATCTGTATACCGCCGAAGGCGTGATGGACAAAAATTCTCTCTGGCTGCGCTACGTCCCGTTAGTGCGCCACGAGGCGCTGCGCCTGCAGGTCAGGTTGCCCGCCAGCGTGGAGCTTGACGACTTGCTGCAGGCCGGGGGAATCGGGCTATTGAACGCCGTTGAGCGTTATGACGCCCTACAGGGAACCGCCTTTACCACCTATGCGGTGCAGCGCATTCGCGGCGCGATGCTCGACGAGCTACGCAGCCGCGACTGGGTGCCGCGCAGCGTGCGGCGCCACGCGCGCGAGGTCGCGCAGGTGATGCGGCAACTGGAACAGCGTTACGGCCGTCCGGCGAGCGAGACGGAAGTGGCGCAGACGCTGAACATCTCGCTGGATGAGTACCGTCAAATTCTGTTGGACACCAATAACAGCCAGCTTTTCTCCTACGACGAATGGCGCGAGGAGCATGGCGAGAACGCGGAACCGATGCTGGAAGGGCATGAAGAGGCCAACCCGCTGCATCACCTGTTGGAAGGCAGCCTGCGCCAGCGGGTGATCGACGCCATCGAGGCGTTGCCGGAGCGCGAAAAAATGGTGCTGACGCTGTATTACCAGGAAGAGTTGAATCTCAAAGAGATCGGCGCCGTGCTGGACGTGGGGGAATCCCGCGTCAGCCAACTGCACAGTCAGGCGATCAAACGGCTGCGCGCGCGGCTGGCGAACGATACCTGACGGCGGAGCGCCGCCTCCAACTCGATGACTCATGCGACAATCGGACTGCCCCTTATGCCAGGAATACTGTTGAAGAAACGGCCGCTTAGCCGTTACCTGAAAGACTACAAGCACAGCCAGACCCATTGCTCCCAGTGCGGCAAACTGTTGGACCGCATGGCGCTGGTGTTTCGCGGCAAGATAATCAATAAAGAAGCCATCGCGCGCATGGATCAGCCGATCGACGATGCGGTCTGGCAAAACGTGCAGCACGAGTTGACCGCGCTGTGCCGCTTTTGCAGCGAGATTTCCTGCAACAGCCACCCGAGTTATTTCGACATTATGGCGTTCAAGCAGTATCTGTTCGAACAGACCGAGATGAGCCACAGCACCATTCGCGAGTACGTGGTGCGGCTGCGCCGGCTGGATGAAATGCTGGTGGCGCGGAATTACCCGGCGGACAAATTCGCCAACAGCGCCAGTCATCAGCGCATCATCGACGATCTGCCTACAGCGGCGCACAACAACTACCGCATTGCGCTACGCAAGTACGATCAGTATCTCGCCTGGCAGCGCAGCTACTGAGACTTTCCCCGGCCGCTGGGCCGGGGTCTGCTGTTTCCCCCGTGATAAAGGATGATTATTCAGTTCACATCTGCTAAATCTATCGGTTATCAGATGTTGATATTCGATTCCCTGGGGGGAAGTAGTGAACCTGCAACAACAACTGGCGCAATTTCCGCGTCTGGATCTGGTTGGCGTCGCCACACCGCTGGAAAAACTGTCCCGTCTCTCCGATTACCTCGGCCGTGAAATTTACCTTAAACGTGACGATGTCACACCTATGGCGATGGGCGGCAACAAGCTGAGAAAGCTTGAGTTTTTGGCCGCCGATGCGTTGCGGCAAGGCGCCGATACGCTGGTCACCGCCGGCGCCATTCAATCCAACCACGTGCGCCAGACGGCGGCGGTGGCGGCGAAACTGGGTCTGCACTGCGTCGCGTTGCTGGAAAACCCGATCGATACCCGCGCGGAAAACTACCTGACCAACGGCAACCGTCTGTTGCTCGGCCTGTTCAACGCCGAAGTGGTAATGTGCGAAGCGCTGCACGATCCGCAGCAGCAACTGGCGGAACTGGCGACGCGCCTCGAGGCGCAGGGCTTCCGGCCTTACGTGGTGCCGGTGGGTGGCTCCAATGCGCTGGGCGCGCTGGGATACGTGCAGTGCGCATTGGAAATCGCCGAACAGAGCCAACGCAGCAACGTGGCGTTCAGTTCGGTGGTGGTGGCGTCCGGCAGCGCCGGCACCCACGCCGGGCTGGCGGTGGGGCTGCAGCAGCTGCTGCCCGAAACCGAGTTGATCGGCGTGACCGTCTCGCGCACCGTGATCGATCAGTTGCCGAAGGTGGAACAAATCCAGAAAGCCCTGGCCTGTTCGCTGAATATCGACAAACTGGCGCCGATCGCGCTGTGGGATGATTACTTCGCGCCGCAGTACGGCATGCCGAACGAAGAGGGCATGGCGGCGGTGCAGTTGCTGGCGCAGCAAGAGGGGGTATTGCTGGATCCGGTGTACACCGGCAAAGCGATGGCTGGTTTGATCGACGGCATCGCCCAGCGGCGCTTCCGCGACGAAGGTCCCATCCTGTTTGTTCACACCGGCGGTGCGCCGGCGCTGTTCGCCTACCATCCGCAGGTGTAAACACCGCGTGTTATTCCATTTTGAACTATATTTATAAGGTTATATTCCTTTATGCGGGCGGTTGCACTGTTAAAGTGCTGATATCAAAAAAGATAAACAACATACAGGGGTGTTTATGATGTTTGCGAAAGTTCGTCGTCAATGGTTGTTGGGCGTGGTGGGTATTGCGTTGGCCGCCGGTGTGACGACGCAAACCTACGCCGCCGATAACCTGCTGCAGCAGGTGAAACAGCGCGGCACGCTGATCGTCGGGCTGGAAGGTACTTATCCGCCGTTCAGTTTCCAGGGGGAAGACGGCAAATTGACCGGTTTCGAAGTGGATTTCGCCAACGCGCTGGCGCAACATCTGGGCGTGAAAGCCAAGCTGAACCCGACCAAATGGGACGGTATGCTGGCTTCGCTGGATTCGAAGCGCATCGACGTGGTCATCAACCAGGTGACGCTCTCCGATGAGCGCAAGAAGAAATATGACTTCTCCACCCCTTACACCGTTTCCGGCATTCAGGCGCTGGTGAAAAAGGGCAACGAAGGCACCATTACCAAGCCGGATGACCTGAAGGGCAAAAAGGTCGGCGTTGGCCTGGGCACCAACTATGAGCAATGGCTGCGCGAGAATGTGCAGGGCGTGGACGTGCGCACTTACGACGATGATCCGACCAAGTATCAGGATCTGCGCGTCGGCCGCATCAACGCCATTCTGGTGGACCGCCTGGCGGCGCTGGATCTGGTGAAGAAAACCGGCGATACGCTGGCGGTGGCCGGCCCGGCATTCTCCCGCCAGGAGTCCGGCGTGGCGCTGCGCAAGAATAACCCAGAGCTGCTGGCCGCGATTGACCAGGCGATCGCCGAGATGCAAAAAGACGGCACGCTGGCGAAGATCTCCGAGAAATGGTTTGGCGCGGATGTAACTAAATAATGCACGAAAGTATTCAACTGGCGCTGGATTCAGCGCCATTTTTATTGAAGGGCGCCATACTGACGCTGCAGCTTAGCCTGGGCGGTATGGCGTTCGGCCTGTTGCTGGGTTTTCTGCTGGCGCTGATGCGCCTTTCGCCGCTTTGGCCGCTGTCATGGCTGTCGCGCATTTACGTATCGCTGTTCCGCGGCACGCCGCTGATCGCCCAGCTGTTTATGATCTATTACGGTCTGCCGCAGTTCGGCATCGAATTCGATCCTTTCCCGGCGGCGCTGATTGGCCTGTCGCTCAATACCGCCGCCTACACCTCAGAAACGCTGCGCGCGGCGATTTCGTCGATCGACAAAGGGCAGTGGGAAGCCGCCGCCAGTATCGGCATGACCCGTTGGCAAACCCTGCGCCGGGTGATCCTGCCGCAGGCGGCGCGTACCGCCTTGCCGCCGCTGGGCAACAGTTTTATCGGCCTGGTGAAGGACACCTCGCTGGCCGCTACCATTCAGGTGCCGGAACTGTTCCGCCAGGCGCAGCTCATCACCTCGCGCACGCTGGAAGTGTTCACCATGTACCTGGCGGCATCGCTGATTTACTGGGTGATGGCGACCCTGCTTTCCGCACTGCAAAACCGTCTGGAAGCCCACGTTAATCGCCAGGATCAGGAGTAACGCATGAGTGCCATTGAAGTTAAGCAATTGACCAAGCAGTTCAAAGGTCAGACGGTGCTGCATGGGATCGATCTGGCGGTGGATGCCGGTGAAGTGGTGGCGATCATCGGCCCGAGCGGCTCAGGGAAAACCACCTTGTTGCGCTGCATCAACCTACTGGAGGAGCCGGATTCCGGCACCATTCGCGTCGGCGATATCCTGATCGATGGCAGCAAGCCGTTGAGCAAACAGAAAAATCAGGTGCGCGCGCTGCGCCAGCAGGTCGGTTTTGTGTTCCAGAACTTCAACCTGTTTCCGCACCGTTCGGTGCTCGAAAACATCATTGAAGGGCCGGTTATCGTTAAAGGTGAGGCGAAAGCCAGCGCCGAACAGCGCGCTCGCGCGTTGCTGGCCAAGGTGGGGCTGAGCGGCAAAGAGGCGGCTTATCCGCGTCGGCTGTCCGGCGGGCAGCAGCAGCGGGTGGCGATCGCGCGCGCGCTGGCGATGCAGCCGGAGGTGATTTTGTTCGATGAGCCGACGTCGGCGCTCGATCCCGAGCTGGTGGGAGAAGTGCTCAATACCATGCGTTCACTGGCGGAAGAGAAACGCACCATGGTGATCGTCACCCATGAAATGAGCTTCGCCCGCGACGTGGCCGATCGGGTTATCTTTATGGATCACGGCCGCATCGTCGAACAGGGCCCGGCCAAAGCGCTGTTCGCCAATCCGCAGCATCAGCGCACCCAGCAATTCCTCGACAAGTTCCGGAATCAATAAGGCGTCGGGGGCGTTTCCCCCGACTGCATTCACTCCGCTTTCAACCATTCGTTTCGCGCGGCGGCGGCGAGAAATCCGCTGCGGCTGCCGTATTCCGGATATTACCGAACCCGATAGTCAATGCGTCTCGTAGCGCTTTGATGCGGCCTTCAAGCAGAGTAATCCGTCTATGTTGTTATCGTCCATGAGCAACGCCCCACCCTGTAAGGATAACAAGGCGCTAACGGCCGATCGGCCTGCGGACAATAAAAAACCCTGCACTCGTGCAGGGTTTGCGTAGCGGTAAGCCCATCAGGCTGCAACGCGTGCAGCCTTGAGGATGCATTAACCGATGGTCATCAGGCTGGCGTTACCGCCGGCGGCGGCGGTGTTGACGCTCAGGGAACGTTCGATCAGCAGGCGTTCCAACAGGATGTTGGTTTCACCGTGGGCGAAGCCCTGCACCGAGACGATGGCGCCGCCGCGCTGGGCGATCTGCTCGCACAGGGTGCGCAGCTGGTCTGCATCGCCGTGGTAGATGGCGGCATCGAACTCGACCTTGTCCTGCTGCCAGTCTTTGCTGAAGGCGATGCGCGCCTGCACATCGTTCGGCAAGCGGCGGAACAGATTGCGCTGCAGTTCCGCTTCCGGCCACAGCGCACAGCTGCCAACCGCCAGCACGGCGGCCAGCTGGATCAGCGCGTCGGCTTCGTTATCCGCCAGGCACAGCACGCGTTCACGCGGCAGCAGGGCATAGGTATTGCGCTCGCCGGTCGGGCCCGGCAGCGGACGTACGGTGCCGCCCTGGCCCAGTTCCGCATAGCGCTGCGCCAATGCCGCCAGTTCGCCGTGCTGGCTGGTGACCGCCCATTTCTCCAGCGATTGCAGCGCACCCAACAGCTGCGGCCGCGCGGTGGCTTCCATTGGGCGTTCTTCGTCCTGGCGGTGCAGCGTACGTTGCAGCGCGTCGTCCGGACGGTTGGCCAGCAGACGGTACAGGTACAGCGGGCCGCCGGCTTTCGGGCCGGTGCCCGACAGGCCTTCGCCGCCGAACGGCTGCACGCCAACCACTGCGCCGACCATGTTGCGGTTGACGTACAGGTTGCCGACCTTGGCGCGTTCGGTCACCCGAGCGATGGTTTCATCAATGCGGGTGTGGATGCCCAGCGTCAGGCCATAACCGGCGGCGTTGATCTGATCGACCAGCGCGTCCAGATTGTTGCGCTGGAAGCGAACCACATGCAGCACCGGGCCGAAGATCTCTTTTTGCAGCTCGTCAAAGCTGTCGAGTTCGATCAACGTCGGCTTGATGAAGGTGCCGCGCGCCCACTCTTTCTCATCCTGCGCGCTGCCTTTGGCGGCCTGGTACACCTTGCGGCCTTTGGCGCGCATCGCCTGGATGTGGCGCTCGATGCCGGTTTTGGCTTCGGCGTCGATCACCGGGCCCACGTCGGTAGACAGGCGCTCCGGGTTGCCCATGCGGCATTCGGCCATCGCGCCGCGCAGCATTTGCAGCGTGTGCTCGGCCACGTCTTCCTGAATGCACAGGATACGCAGCGCGGAGCAACGCTGCCCGGCGCTGTCGAAGGCGGAGGCCACCACGTCGGTCACCACCTGTTCGGTCAGGGCGGAGGAGTCGACGATCATGGCGTTCAGGCCGCCGGTTTCGGCGATCAGCGGCGTCGGGCGGCCTTGCGGATCCAGACGACCGGCGATGCTGCGCTGCAGAATGCCGGCGACGTCGGTGGAGCCGGTGAACATCACGCCGCGGACGCGGGCGTCGTTGACCAGCGTCGAACCGACGGTTTCACCCTGGCCCGGCAGCAGCTGCAGCACGCCTTGCGGAATGCCGGCTTCCAGCAGGATACGCACCGCCTGCGCGGCCACCAGCGGCGTTTGCTCGGCCGGTTTGGCCAGCACGCTGTTGCCCGCCGCCAGCGCGGCGGCGATTTGGCCGGTGAAGATCGCCAGCGGGAAGTTCCACGGGCTGATGCAAACCACCGGGCCCAGCGGGCGGTGGCTGTCGTTGGCGAAGTCGTCGCGCACCTGGCCGGCGTAGTAGTGCAGGAAGTCGACCGCTTCACGCACTTCGGCGATGGCGTTGTTGAAGGTTTTACCCGCTTCGCGCACCAGAATGCCCAACAGGCTTTGCAGCTGGCTTTCCATCAGTTCGGCGGCGCGTTCGAGGATCGCGGCGCGTTCCGTCGGCGGCGTAGCGAACCAGATTGGGCCGGCGGCCGCGGCGGCGTCGAGCGCGCGGCTGACTTCGCCTTCGGTGGCTTCACGCACATAGCCGACCACATCGCCCGGCTCGGCCGGGTTGATCACCGGCTGCTCCACGCCCTGATCCAATTCGGCATCGATGATAGGTTCCGCGCGCCACGGATGGCTGGCGCTGGTGAGCAGGGCGCTGGAGAGCGAGGCCAGACGCTGTTCGTTGGACAGATCCAGACCGCTGGAGTTAACGCGTTTCTCGCCGTACAGCTCGCGCGGCAGCGGGATGCGCGGATGCGGCAGGCCAATTTGACCTTCGCTGGCCGCCAGCGCTTCCACGGCGCTGACCGGATCGGCCACCAGCTCGTCGAGCGGCAGGGTGGCGTCGGCGATGCGGTTGACGAACGAGGTGTTGGCGCCGTTTTCCAGCAGGCGACGCACCAGGTAAGCCAGCAGCGTTTCATGGGTGCCGACCGGCGCGTAGATGCGGCAAGGGCGGTTCAGTTTGCCGTCGGCCACTTTACCCACCACCTGCTCGTACAGCGGCTCACCCATGCCGTGCAGGCACTGGAATTCATACTGGCCAGGGTAGTAGTTGTTGCCGGCCAGGTGATAGATGGCGCTCAGCGTATGGGCGTTGTGGGTCGCGAACTGCGGATAGATCAGGTTCGGCACCGACAGCAGCTTGCGGGCGCAGGCAAGGTAGGAAACGTCGGTGTACACCTTGCGGGTGTAGACTGGGTAGCCTTCCAGGCCGTCCATCTGGGCGCGTTTGATTTCGCTGTCCCAGTAGGCGCCTTTCACCAGACGGATCATCAGGCGGCGGCGGCTGCGTTGCGCCATGTCGATCACCGCGTCGATGGCGAACGGACAGCGTTTCTGATAGGCCTGGATCACGAAGCCGATGCCGTTCCAGCCGGCCAACTGCGGCTCGAAGCACAGTTTCTCCAGCAGATCGAGCGAGATCTCCAGGCGATCGGCCTCTTCGGCGTCGATATTGATGCCGATATCGTACTGACGTGCCTGCAGGGTCAGCGACAGCAGGCGCGGGTAAAGCTCTTCCATGACGCGTTCGTACTGCGCGCGGCTGTAGCGCGGGTGCAGGGCGGACAGCTTGATGGAGATGCCGGGGCCTTCATAGATGCCGCGGCCGTTGGAGGCTTTGCCGATGGCGTGGATCGCCTGCTGATAGGAAACCAGGTAGGCCTGGGCGTCGGCTTCGGTCAGGGCGGCTTCGCCCAGCATGTCGTAGGAGTAGCGGAAGCCTTTTTCTTCCAGCTTGCGCGCGTTGGCCAGCGCTTCGGCGATGGTTTCGCCGGTCACGAACTGTTCGCCCATCAGGCGCATCGCCATGTCCACGCCTTTGCGGATCAGCGGTTCGCCGCTCTTGCTGATAATGCGGTTCAGCGATCGGGACAGATTTGCTTCGTTATGCGTGGACACCAGCTTGCCGGTAAACAGCAGGCCCCAGGTCGCGGCGTTGACGAACAGCGACGGGCTGCGCCCCAGGTGCGAATGCCAGTTGCCGTTGCTGATCTTGTCGCGGATCAGGGCGTCGCGGGTCGGTTTGTCCGGAATGCGCAGCAGCGCTTCCGCCAGGCACATCAGCGCCACACCTTCCTGCGAGGAGAGGGAGAACTCTTGCAGCAGGCCTTGCACCATGCCGGCGCGGCCGTTTGCACTTTTTTGGTTACGTAATTTCTCGGCGATGCCATAGGCCATTTTATGAGTAGCCTGTGCAAGATCGGCGGGTAATCGCGCCTGTTCGAGCAACATCGGCACCGCTTCGGTCTCCGGGCGGCGATAGGCGGCGGTGATGGCGGCGCGGGTGACTGACTGCGGCAGAATTTGTTCGGCGAAATCGAGGAATGGCTGGTGTGACTCTTCCTGCGCTTGCGGCATAATGTCGTCCGCTTCAGGCTGGCCCGCTGCGGCCAGCGCTGGAATTTCAGGGATATCGGTACCGCTCTCGAGACGCTCGAGGTAATTAAAGATGGCCTGCTTGATGAGCCAGTGCGGCGTGCGATCGATGCGCTGCGCGGCGCTCTTGATCCGGTCGCGTGTTGCCTCGTCGAGTTTCACGCCCATTGTGGTAGTGCCCATGCCTGTCCAACTCCTGTGTTTAGAACCTATCCCATCAGGCTAGACAAACAGCAGGCCGGAAAGCCTGTTGGGATAGGTTCGTGAGATGTGTGGGTTAAGAATGCAGACAATATCCTGCATGTTGCAACTTTGTGCAACCTTGTTAAATCAGGCTGATGAGCGAAGTGTGAGTTTCATCGATTTTTTAACACGGGCAGTTGGCATGAATGTTGCGTTATTGAGCGAATGCGGCGGGGTTTATTACGTCGCAGGCGCTTTACCCTGCGCTATATAAGGGTAATCGCAAGGTGCAACTCATTTTACTTGTCGTGAGTGCAACCTTTGAGCCCGGTAAATGTGACGTAGGGTAAACTTTGTGTAACTTTGTTGTTAAATATCTTGTTGGTTGATGAAAGGCTCATCTAGGATAACCGACGGTCAACAATTACGGGCAGAAACTATTTTACCTGCACTCGCTCGCAGGCTGCGCCACGTTCCGGCGCGGCGGCCAGTGAAATGCATTGCGCGTGGGTTTACCGGCGCCGGCTTGGCCGGAGCGAAACGCGAATAATAATGAAAGTGGAGAATTAAATGACAATGAGCACACCTATGCTGGTGACCTTCCTGGTGTACATTTTCGGGATGGTGCTGATCGGCCTGCTTGCCTACCGGGCAACCAATAACTTTGATGACTATATTCTCGGCGGCCGCAGTCTGGGCAGCGTGGTGACCGCGCTGTCCGCCGGCGCTTCCGACATGAGCGGCTGGTTGCTGATGGGCCTGCCGGGCGCCATCTTCCTCTCCGGCATCTCTGAAAGCTGGATCGCCATCGGCCTGACCATCGGCGCTTACCTGAACTGGAAGCTGGTGGCAGGAAGGCTGCGCGTGCATACCGAAGCCAACAATAACGCCCTGACGCTGCCGGACTATTTCACCAGCCGTTTTGAAGACAACAGCAAGCTGCTGCGGGTGATCTCGGCCATCGTCATTCTGGTGTTCTTCACCATTTACTGCGCCTCCGGCATCGTGGCCGGCGCGCGCTTGTTCGAAAGCACCTTCGGCATGAGCTACGAAACCGCCCTGTGGGCCGGCGCCGCGGCGACCATCCTGTATACCTTTATCGGCGGTTTCCTGGCGGTGAGCTGGACCGACACCGTACAGGCCAGCCTGATGATTTTCGCGCTGATCCTGACGCCGGTGATCGTGATCTTCGCCGTCGGCGGCATCGATACCTCGATGCTGGTGATCCAGGCGAAGAACCCGGCCAACCTCGACATGCTGAAGGGACTGAACTTCGTCGCCATCCTGTCGCTGCTGGGTTGGGGCCTGGGCTACTTCGGCCAGCCGCACATCCTGGCGCGTTTCATGGCAGCGGATTCTCACCGCACCATCCGCAGCGCGCGCCGCATCAGCATGACCTGGATGATCCTGTGCCTGGCCGGGACCATCGCCGTCGGTTTCTTCGGTATCGCTTACTTCGCCAATAACCCGGATCAGGCCGGTAACGTGTCGCAGAACGGCGAACGCGTGTTCATCGAACTGGCGATGTTGCTGTTCAACCCATGGGTGGCGGGCGTGCTGCTGTCGGCGATTCTGGCGGCGGTCATGAGCACCCTGAGCTGCCAGCTGCTGGTATGCTCCAGCGCGATCACCGAAGACCTGTACAAGGCGTTCCTGCGCAAGGGCGCCAGCCAGCGTGAGCTGGTGTGGGTCGGCCGCGTCATGGTGCTGGTAGTGGCGTTGATCGCCATCGCCTTGGCGGCCAACCCGGAGAACCGCGTGCTGGGCCTGGTGAGTTATGCCTGGGCCGGTTTCGGTGCCGCCTTCGGCCCGGTTGTGCTGATCTCGGTAATGTGGTCGCGCATGACCCGCAACGGCGCGCTGGCCGGCATGCTGGTCGGTGCGGTGACGGTGATCGTCTGGAAACAGTACGAATGGCTGGGCCTGTACGAAATCATCCCTGGCTTCATCCTGGGCTGTCTGGCCATCGTGGTGGTGAGCCTGATGGGCCGCCAGCCATCCTCAACCATGACCGAACGTTTCGATCAGGCGGAAGCCGAATACAAAACGGTATAACGCCGTTTGATGTCAGTCGGCAAGGGGCGCGCAGAGCGCCCCTTCTTTTTGCCTGTTTGCCCGTCATTCGGCTGTAACACCTGGCGACATTTGATTAGAAAAAATCACGCTTGTGCCTCTTGTATTTCTTTTTGCCAGAATGATAATCACTCTCGTTGTATTTTACGTTTCTTTACATACTCGCCGCGGCTCATTTCGAGCCGGTTTTCTCTGCCGCCGCGGTCTTTTCAGGGGTGATTAGTTATGTTCGTTCCCTTTCTTATCATGTTCCGTGAGGGGCTGGAGGCCGCGCTGATCGTCAGCCTGATCGCCAGCTACCTGAAGCGCACGCAGCGCAGCCAATGGCTGGGCGCGGTGTGGATCGGCGTGATTGTCGCCGCGGCGCTGTGTCTGGCGCTCGGCATCTTCATCAATGAGACCACCGGCGAGTTCCCGCAGAAACAGCAAGAGCTGTTCGAAGGCATCGTGGCGGCGGTGGCGGTGCTGATCCTCACCTATATGGTGTTCTGGATGCGTAAGGTATCCAAATCGGTCAAGGTGCATCTGGAAGGGGCTATCGATCAGGCGCTCAGCGCCGGTAAAGGGCAGGGGTGGGCGCTGGTGGCGATGGTGTTCTTCGCCGTGGCGCGCGAAGGGCTGGAGTCGGTGTTCTTCCTGCTGGCGGCGTTCCAGCAAGACGTGGGCGCCGCGGCGCCGATCGGCGCGGTGCTCGGCCTGGTGGCCGCCATCGTGCTGGGCATGATGATTTACTGGGGCGGGGTGAAGCTGCACCTGGCCAAATTCTTCAAATGGACCAGCCTGTTCATTCTGTTCGTCGCCGCCGGCCTGGCCGCCGGGGCGATCCGCGCCTTCCACGAAGCCGGTCTGTGGAACCACTTCCAGGACATCGCCTTCGATTTCAGCAACACCCTGTCGACCCATTCGCTGTTCGGCACCCTGCTGGAAGGCATTCTCGGTTACCAGGAAGCGCCGACGGTCAGCGAGGTGGCGGTCTACTTCCTGTATCTGATCCCAGCGCTGATTTTCTTTTTCCTGCCGCAGCGCGCGGAGCCGGCAGCGGCCCCGGCGCAACGTAAAACCCATCATTAATGTTTAATAGGGAATCTCGTATGTCTACTCCGTTATTTCGCCGCAAGGCGTTGCACGCAGCATTACTGGCTATCCCGGCGTTTGCGCTGAGCATCGACGCCTTGGCGGCGGACGTGCCGCAGGTCAAGGTTACGGTTAACGACAAGCAGTGCGAACCGATGCAACTGACGGTCCCGGCCGGCAAGACACAGTTTGTGGTGCACAACACCAGCCAGAAAAACGTCGAATGGGAAATCCTGAAAGGGGTGATGGTGGTGGAAGAGCGCGAGAACATCGCGCCGGGCTTTACCCAGAAAATGACCGCCACGCTGGAAGCGGGCGAATATGACATGACCTGCGGGCTGCTGAGCAATCCGAAAGGCAAACTGACTGTCACCGCAGCGGCCAACGACGCCACCGACGGCAAGCCGAACGCGCTGGACCTGGTCGGCCCGATCGCCGAATACAAGGTTTACGTCACCAAAGAAGTCGATGGGTTGGTGAAACAGACAAAGCTGTTTACCGACGCGGTGAAGGCCGGCAACGTGGAGCAGGCGCGCAGGCTGTATGCGCCGACCCGCCAGCACTATGAGCGCATTGAGCCGATCGCCGAGCTGTTCTCCGATCTGGACGGCAGCATCGACGCCCGTGAAGACGACTACGAGAAGAAAGCGGCGGACCCGAACTTCACCGGCTTCCACCGTCTGGAGAAGGCGCTGTTTGCTGACAACTCCACCAAAGACATGGGCCAATATGCCGATCGTCTGTATCACGACACCGTTGAGCTGCAAAAACGCGTGAGTGAACTGACCTTCCCGCCGAGCAAGGTGGTGGGCGGCGCAGCCGGGCTGATCGAAGAGGTGGCGGCCAGCAAGATCAGCGGTGAAGAAGACCGTTACAGCCGCACCGATTTGTGGGACTTCCAGGCCAACGTCGACGGCGCGCAAAAGATAGTCAATCTGCTGCGCCCGCTGCTGGTTAAGGCCAATAAGCCGCTGTTGGACAAAATCGACGCCAACTTCAAAACCGTGGACACCATTTTGGCGAAGTACCAAACCAAAGAGGGTTATGAGTCCTATGAGAAGCTGACCGATGCCGATCGCAATGCGTTGAAAGGGCCGATCACCACGCTGGCGGAGGATCTTTCCCAGCTGCGCGGCGTATTGGGTCTGGACTGAGGCATAGGGTTATGAGCAACAAGGCAGGCCCGAATAACGGGCCGCATCCGCAATCGCAGGGGGCGGCATCGCCTTCGCGCCGCCGTTTGCTGCAAGGGCTGGGGCTGGGCGCGCTGGCGCTGGGCGGCAGCCGCCTGGCGCAGGCGGCGGGTAACGCGGCGGAGCCGTTGGCGACGCCGCAGGATGAGCGCTGGCAGAAACAGCCGTTTTATGGCCGCCATCAGGCCGGCGTGCTGACGCCGCAACAGGCGGCGATGATGCTGGTGGCGTTCGATGTGTTGGCGACCGACAAAGCGGGGCTGGAGCGCCTGTTCCGGCTGCTGACCGATCGCATCGCCTTCCTGACCCACGGCGGCAAGGCGCCGGAGGTGGACGCCAAGCTGCCGCCGCTAGATTCCGGCATCATGGGGCCGGAGATTTACCCGGACAACCTGACCATCACCGTCTCGGTCGGCGCATCGCTGTTTGATGAACGCTTTGGTCTGCAGGCGCAAAAGCCGCTGCGGTTGCAGAAAATGACCCGCTTCCCCAACGATGCGTTGGACGCCGCGCTTTGTCACGGCGACCTGCTGTTGCAGATCTGCGCCAACACCAACGAAACGGTGATTCACGCGCTGCGCGACATCATTAAGCATTCGCCGGATCTGCTCAGCGTGCGCTGGAAGCGGGAGGGGTTCATCTCCGCGCACGCGGCGCGCAGCAAAGGCAAAGAGACGCCGATCAACCTGTTGGGTTTCAAAGACGGCACTGCGAACCCGAAAACCGACGACAAACCGCTGATGGATAAGGTGGTGTGGGTCGGCGACAACGTCGGTGAGCCGGCGTGGACGGCGGGCGGCAGCTATCAGGCGGCGCGCATTATTCGTTTTCGCGTCGAGTTTTGGGATCGCACGCCGCTGCAGGAGCAGGAAACCATCTTCGGCCGCGAGAAGCACAGCGGGGCGCCGCTGGGCATGAAGCGTGAACATGACGAGCCGGACTACGCGAACGATCCCGACGGCAAGGTGATCCCGATGGATGCGCACATCCGGCTGGCTAATCCTCGCACGCCGGAAAGCCAAAGCAACCTGATGCTGCGGCGCGGCTACAGCTATTCCCTTGGCGTCTCCAATGCCGGCCAGCTGGAAATGGGGCTGCTGTTCGTCTGCTATCAGGCCGATCTGGAGAAAGGCTTCCTGACGGTGCAAAAAAGGCTGAACGGCGAAGCGCTGGAGGAATACATCAAGCCGATTGGCGGCGGGTATTTCTTCGTATTGCCGGGCGTGAAAGAGGGCGGCGATTATCTGGCCAGCGGCCTGCTCAAGGCCTGAAGCCGGAATAACGAGGCGGGATCTTCCGCCTCGTTTTACGTTTGTCTTACCCGCTGCAGGGGGGGCAGTTAACGATGAAACGCAATTCAATGCTTTGCCAGCAGATAAAAAACACCCATCTCCGCTGCTTTTGGTTGCGCAAAATTTAATCTGGAAACCAAAGTGTCATTCGCGGATTTTAATTGTAACTAGTTGAATTTTATATGTTAAAAATTTTTATGGAATGACGTGTTGCGCGTGATATAGTGTTTTAGCGATAACTAAAAACAAAACATATAAAATTTTTTTACATTTTAGTAACGCGGCAGGATTGAATGTCATTATACTGTAATCATCTGGCGGTAGTTTTCACACGGTGCACAGCTTGAAGCTGTAAATATCACTGCGGGGATCGCTAATGGTAAAGTCCTTGGTTGGGCTGGAAAGAAAAAATAACACATCTCCCCTGATTTCTCGTTGTAACGAGGGTTCTCTCTCCGACTCTCTTTTACCGGCAACTCCGCACCCTTATCGCTACCGAATCTCATCACTTTTTACTCCACGTTTATTGATGCAGTCCGCGTTGTCCCGTGAAGACACGGCGCTTAAGCGTTGCCGTCGATTCACTTTGTCCCTTGGCTCTTATTGGCTCGGAGGAGGCCAAAACCTAATACGTGTGTGAAACATAATCGCGCGGCCTGGCCGTTGCGGTAGGTGAAACAAACTGTAAGGTGCCACTATGGGTAGACAGAAAGCAGTGATCAAAGCACGTCGTGAAGCGAAACGCGTTATTCGTCGTGACGCTCGTAGTCATCGCCAGCTGGAAGAAGAGTCTGTGACCTCGCTGGTGCAAATGGGGGGAGTCGAGTCTATCGGCATGGCGCGAGACAAGCGCGATAGCTCACCCATCGAGGCTAGAACCGAAGCTCAGGGTCATTACTTATCAGCCATAGATAATAAGCAGCTGATCTTCGCCACCGGCGAAGCCGGCTGTGGCAAAACATTTATCAGCGCCGCCAAGGCGGCGGAGGCGCTGATCCATAAAGAGGTGGATCGGATTATCGTTACCCGTCCTGTTTTGCAGGCGGATGAGGACCTCGGTTTCTTACCGGGGGATATCGCCGAGAAATTCGCGCCTTATTTCCGCCCGGTGTATGACATTCTGGTGCGCCGTTTAGGATCTTCCTTTATGCAGTACTGCCTGCGCCCGGAAATCGGCAAGGTAGAGATTGCGCCGTTCGCTTATATGCGCGGGCGCACCTTCGAAAATGCGGTCGTTATCCTGGATGAAGCCCAGAACGTGACCGCGAGCCAGATGAAAATGTTCCTGACCCGCCTGGGGGAAAACGTGACGGTTATCGTTAACGGCGACGTGACCCAGTGCGACTTGCCGCGCGGCGTGAAATCCGGCCTCAGCGATGCCCTGGAGCGCTTCGAAGAGGACGAGATGATCGGCGTTATCCGCTTTGAAAAACAGGACTGCGTACGCTCCGCTTTGTGCCAGCGCACGCTCAACGCTTACAGTTAACCTACCCGCTACTGAAAAGGCCGCTTCGGCGGCCTTTTTTATCTCCGCAATTTCCCCTCTCGTTTAACCTTTGTGTAAATTATTGTGGTTATTTGTATAGATTTTCGTTGAGTTAGCGTTAATGATTAATGGGTTCCAGATTGGCGCGCAGTTTGCGTGCGCCGCCAAAAGGATATTTTCTGGGGTGTGCGCCGCGCGGCGCATAACGTGTGGGTTCCTTGCTGCGATTCAAACATGAAATACATCATTCTGCTTTTGCTTATTTTATGCGTCGTCTATGTGCATTACCGCGGGCGGGTGCGCTACAACGTGTGGCGGCAGCTGTCTGACCATTCCACCTTTACCGCACCGTTGAACGTCTTCATGTATCTGTTTTCCCGTGTGCCGACCACGCCGTACCTGAAGCCGGAGCAATTTCCTGAGCTGACGGTACTGCGGGAGAACTGGGAATCCATCCGCGACGAAGGACAGAAGCTGATGGAGATCCAGCAGATCAAAGCGTCCGATCAATTCAACGACGCCGGTTTCAACTCGTTCTTCAAGACCGGTTGGAAACGCTTTTATCTGAAATGGTATGAGGACAGCCATCCCTCCGCCATGACCCTGTGCCCGCAGACCACGGAACTGCTGCGCAGTCTGCCTTCGGTCAAGGCGGCGATGTTCGCCGAACTGCCGGACGGCAGCCGGTTGCCGCGCCACCGCGATCCTTACGCCGGTTCGCTGCGTTATCACCTGGGGCTGATTACCCCCAATGATGACCGCTGCTTCATTGAGGTGGACGGTGAGCGCTACAGCTGGCGTGACGGTGAAGGGGTGATGTTCGATGAAACCTATCTGCACTATGCGGAAAACCAGAGCGGGCAGAATCGCCTGATCCTGTTCTGCGATATCGAACGGCCGATGCGCTACCGCTGGGCGCAGGCGGTTAACCACTGGTTGGGGCGCAATCTGATGAGCGCCGCCACCGCGCCGAATGAAGAGGGCGATCGCACCGGCGGCGTCAACAAGATGTTCAAATACATCTATGCAATTCGCCGGGTGGGGAAACGGCTGAAGGCCTGGAACCGCACCGGTTATTACATCATCAAGTGGATTTTGTTCGGGGGGATCGCCGCGGCGATATTCTTCTCGGTATAACGCAGGCAGGGGCGCACAGAGTGCGCCCCTTTTTGATCAGGCGAAGATAGTCATCATGTAGGCGGCGAACAGCGCCAGGTGGGCGGTGCCGTTCAGCACGTTGGTGCGGCCGGTCGAGAACGACAGCTGGCACAGCAACAACACCGTCAACATCACCACGATATGCGGCGTTTGCAGGCCGAAGATCAGCGTCTGCCCGGTCAGGGTAGCGATGATGGTCACCGCCGGCACCGTCAGGGAGATGGTCGCCAGCACCGAACCGAAGAACAGGTTCATGGCGCGTTGCACCTGATTGTTCAACACGGCGCGCAGCGCGCCCAGGCCTTCAGGCGACAGGATAAGCAGCGCCACCAGGAAACCGGTGAACTGCGCCGGTGCATTCATCTTGGTCAGCAGGCCTTCGAGCGGATTGGCGTTGAACTTGGTGACGGCGATAACCGCGATCAGGTGCACGATGAGCCAGGCGGCGTGCCAGGCGCTGCTGTGCGAAGAGGGCTTGCCGTGGTGCGGATCGCCATCGTCGTCTTCATGCTCGTACACGAACAGGCTCTGGTGGGTTTTGGTCTGGATCACCAGGAATACGCCATACATGGCGGCGGAAATCAGCGCCACCAACAGCGCTTGCCCGGTGCTGAAGTTGCCGCCCGGCAGCGCGCTCGGGAACACCAGCACGATCACCGCCAGCGGGAAAATCGCCATCAGGTACTGTTTGATGCCGCCGAGGTTGACGTACTGGGTGGCGAACTTGCGCCCGCCGAGCAGCAGCGCGAAGCCGACCAGGCCGGCGGAAACGATCATGATGATGGAGTACAGCGTGTCGCGCATCAGCGCCGGCGCGGCGTCGCCGGTGGCCATCAACGCCGAGATCAGGCTGACTTCGAGGATCACCACCGACAGGCTGAGGATCAGCGAGCCGTAGGGTTCGCCCAGTCGGTGGGCGAGCACGTCGGCGTGGCGCACCACGCTGAAGGCGCTGCTGAGGATCCCCACCAGCGCGAGAATATTGATGCCGACGATCAGCGGAAAGTTAGCGGTGCTGCCCCATAAATTCAACACCACCAGCGCGGCGATGGGGAAGATCAGCGAGTATTCGGTGTGGCGAGATTTGGTGGATCGGCCAGGATCGTGTTGCGACTTCATGAGGGTGGCACTCCTTCTCAAACAGCGTAGCCCGTCAGCGCCGGTCGCCGTGATGCGGCAACTCTGCGTTTCCAGTAGGTATTTTATATTAGGATACACCCGCGGCGCCGGTGTGATGTTGTTTTTATCTGAGAAAGCAATTGCTTGCTTTATGTGATCAGAGTAACAAAAAAACCGCACGGAGTGCGGTTTTATTTACTTACTTTTACGCAATAACGTCAATTTACAACGTTAGATTTGAGAAAAGTCGTGTTTACTTATTTAGTGCGTGGTTAATCAAGGAAAATACGACCGTTAGTCGTCAATATTATCCATGATTTCATGCCGTTTATTGTGGTATCCCTCTTCATTTAGCCCTTCACGCCAGTAAGGCACGGCATAAAGACGATTACGACCGCATTGACGTTCGCGGCGCAGGTAACGGCGCAGCTCCACCACCAGGCGATCTTCACCGGCGAGCCAGAAGTGCGCTTCCCCCTGCGGCAGGGACTGCGCGCGGAACCGAGCGATCAATTCGTCGGTTTTCTCCGTGCCGCCGACGATCCAATTCACCTCAACGCCGGCAGGTTTTTCCAGGTCAATCACGTCGGCAGTGCTGTCGACGCGGATGAAAGCGCGCCCGGCGCCGTGCGGCGGCAGGTTTTCCAGCAGCGCGGCCAACGCAGGCAGCGAGGAAGGATCGCCCGCCAGGCAGTAGAAGTCGGCGGCCGGCAGCATCGGTTTGGGGCCGCCTGGATTGCTGATGCCGATTTTATCGCCGGCTTTCGCCTGACGCGCAAAGTCGACCGCCGGTCCCTGGTGGTCATGGATGGCGAACTCGATGTCCACTTCCGCCTGTTCCGGGCGCACGGCGCGAATGGAATAGGTGCGCACGATCGGGCGCACGGCATCCGCAGCCCAGCGCGGGCCGTTTTCAGTCAGCGTCGGCAGATCCGGCTGCGTTTGGCCGGCGAGCGGCAAAAAGACCTTGATGTGCGCGGCGGCGGCGTTGGCCGGGTAGTAGCGCAGATCGGGCGCGGTAAAGGTGATGCGGCGCAGGTGCGGCGTAATGTCCTGTACGGCGCTGACGGCGATCAGGTAGGGGGCGCGTGAGCGAGGGGCTTCGGTAGTCACGAGGATCTCCTTATAGTTCGTTTGGCGGTGAGTATACCATGCCGTTTGATAATGAGAATTGTTTGCTCATTGAGGCGCAACCGCGTGTGAGCTAGGCTTAAGGTTCACGCAATACGCACGGGAGGACGTGATGCCATACCAAGACACGAGCGACTTGCCGGACAATGTAAAGCATGTGCTACCGGAACATGCGCAGGCGATCTATAAAGAAGCGTTCAACAGCGCCTGGCAACAATACCGGGATCCCGACGATCGGCGCGGTGACGACAGCCGGGAGGAGACGGCGCATAAGGTGGCCTGGGCGGCGGTCAAGCAAAGCTATCGCAAGGGCGACGACGAACGCTGGCATAAAAAGTAACGCTTTTATGCCCCGGTAAAAAACGCGCAGACGTTATGCTGACCTCGGCAATTAATATTATTGCTGCTCAGTACAAATACTTTTCCACGTTAACGCCGCTTTGCAACTTGATTGCGCGGCGGGAAAAGAATATGGTCATTATTAATCGGCGCGGTTATTGAATTAATAAAATTCCGCACCAAAAAATAAAATTGTAAAGGTTCAGTAGTGGCGAGGGAGGACGAGAAATCGTATTCCCGGGAGGTTGTAACAGTGTTAACGCGAGATTTTCTGCAAAAAGCGGATTGCAAAACCGCCTTTGGCGCTATTGAGGAGTCGCTGCTGCTGACGCCTGAACAGCGCGCAGCCTCGTTGGAATGCACGTTATCGCGCCGGCCGGATCACAGCCCGGTATGGGTATTCGGTTACGGTTCGCTGATGTGGAATCCGGTTTTCGAATCTGAAGAAGTGCGGCCCGCCATGCTGCAGGGCTGGCATCGGGCGTTCTGCATGCGTTTGACCGCCGGGCGCGGCACGCTGCATCAGCCGGGGCGCATGCTGGCGCTGAAAGAGGGCGGTCAGACCACCGGATTGGCGTTTCGTCTGCCGGAAGGTAAGCTGCGTGAAGAGCTGGAGCTGCTTTGGAAGCGCGAAATGGTGACCGACTGCTACGTGCCGACCTGGTGTGAACTGCAGTTGGATGGCGGAGAGACCGTCACGGCGCTGGTGTTCGTGATGAACGCGCAGCACCCGTTGTTTGAAGCAGACACCAGCCACCAGGTGATCGCGCCATTGATCGCCAGCGCCAGCGGCCCGCTGGGTACCAACGCGCAATACCTGTTTGCGCTGGATAACGAGCTGAAACACCACGGCATGCAGGATGATTGCATCGGCGATCTGGTGCGCTATGTACAGCAGTGGTTGCAACAGAACCGCCCTGGCGCTTTCGGGGCTGAGGCTACCGCCTGAGGCGTTAGCAGGGCAGCAGACACTGAAGGGCTCAGCATGCTGAGCCCTTTTTCATATATCTAATACCTCTATTTAATAACTTTATTCTGCATGATGACTTAAGGCTCTTTATTTGTATGGTTATTTATCTCATTATTTTTAAAGCCATTCATCATTTTCCCCCGTCCTCACCCCCCGAGAGCCACGATAAATAATTCACTTAGTATTAAATTGCATAAGTAAAGGTTATTTCTTATTTGTTCAGCCCCGCCGGACTCCGTATCAATATGGCAGACGCTACTGCAAGTAACAGGGAGACGGGAATGAACTTTCAACAATTAAAAATTATTCGAGAATCGGCGCGCTGCAACTACAACCTGACCGAGGTCGCCAATACCTTATTTACTTCGCAGTCCGGCGTTAGCCGGCATATTCGCGAGCTGGAAGAAGAGCTGGGCATCGAAATATTCATTCGCCGCGGCAAACGGCTGTTGGGCATGACCGAACCCGGCAAAGAGCTGCTGGTGGTAGCGGAACGGATTCTCAACGACGCGAACAACATCCGTCGCCTGGCGGATGTCTTCAGCAGCAACGATTCGGGGCAGCTGCATATCGCGACGACGCACACCCAGGCGCGCTATAGCCTGCCGGGGGTGATCAAAGAGTTTCGCGCGCTTTATCCACGGGTGCGGGTGGTGCTCAATCAGGGCAGCCCGGAGGAGATCGTTTCGATGTTGGCCGCCGGTGAAGCCGATATCGGCATTGCCAGCGAACGGCTGATGAGCGACGAGTCGCTGGCGGCGTTCCCCTACTACCGGTGGCATCACACCATTCTGGTGCCGGAAGGGCACGAGTTGACGCGGCAGCCGCAGGTGACGCTGGAGATGCTCAGCACCTTGCCGCTGATCACTTACCGCCAGGGCATTACCGGCCGCGCGAAGCTGGATGCAGCGTTCAAATCAGCGGGCCTGACGCCGGACATCGCGCTTAGCGCGCAAGATTCCGACGTGATTAAAACCTATGTCGAGCTGGGGTTGGGCGTGGGCGTGCTGGCGGACATGTCGTATGAAAAAGAGCGCGATCGCGGGTTGGTCAGCCTCAACGCCGAGCATTTGTTTGAACCCAATACGGTCTGGCTGGGCCTGAAACGCAGCCAGCTGCAGCGCAACTATGCCTGGCGCTTTATTCAGCTGTGCAACCCGACGTTGTCGCTGACCGAAATCAAAGACAAGGTCTTCTCGTCGCAGCTGGATGCGGTGATTGACTACCAGATTTAACAACACGGGATTGCCCTGCAGGATCGCTCGCGGGCTAATGCATGGTCAGTCATCGGTACGTTCGATAAGGTGACGCTTGCTTTTTCTGAACGGGCCGATGGCTTCCCATTCCGGGAGTTCTTCGGCTGGACGTGGGTTAGCCATCTCCCAGCGATGGTATTGACGTAAAATCTCGATGGCGATGCGTTTTTGCTCTTGAATGGAGAGCGTGGGGTCGGTCAGATCCTTATTTTCCATTTTGGCTTCCTTGCTGCTCGTTATTTATACGCACCTTATCACATCTGGCACCGTATTTTTCCAGCGATTGTATGTACTTTTTCAGTGCGTTGAAGCTGGTTTTACATGTCATGGTGCCGGGTATTACTTCAAAGGCGGCCTGACGTGTATACAGTGCTAACACGCGATGATTAATGGCGTGGCTGATAAGTATGTCCGGCGGATACGCCGGCGTCAGCCCCTGCTCTTGCAGGTTCAGCCCATACAGATATAGCGCCTGCAAGCAGTTGCGCAGCATATTGTCTTTCAGGGGATGTTGCGTTTCGCGCAGGGAGAAATTCTCCAGCGCGACAAGTTCGATAACGTTCTCCGCCTGGAGATAACGGCACAGGCAAAAGCCGGCGCGGCTCAGCGGGCTGGCTATTTGCCGGTAGACAAAAGCGAAACTCATCGGCATTTGGACATGATATTTAAACAGAGAGCGCCAATTTAACGTATGGCCGTTTTTTCTGCCTTTTTGCCAGCGCCGGTCTTGTACCGTCAGACGAGTCATAAACAGATTCGACTCAAGCAGCACGCTGTTCATGTCTGCCAGCGTTTGCTCTATCGCTCTCTCATGCAGGAGTGAGCAGCCATTTTCTGATGGATGGTTTGCCATTTGCCCGTCCTTTGGGTGACTGAGCTCACGTTAGTCACCCGATGAAACAGACTCAAACCCCTACTTTCATCGCTGCGAATCGTGCTGCAAAGACAGTAGGCAATTGCCGCGACGTGTCGCGAGAGTGCGACCTGCCGCGCAATCCTTGCCCTAATAATCAAAATCCCATCTATATACATAAAAAGAATATCTATAGTGATTTAAGTACCTTCAGCTGCCGATCGTGCTCGCATACACTCGCAAAATTATTATAAATTCCATCCGCTTGGAGAGTTTCAGATGAAAGCGCTCGTTCCTTCTTTGCTGTTTTTGGCCGTGGCGGCCAGCGTTAACGTACAGGCGGCGACGCCGGCCAACACGCTGGTGATCGCGCAATCTATCGATGACGTGGTCAGCTTTGACCCGGCCCAGGGATTTGAGTTAACCACGGTGCAGTCGTTCAACAGCCTGTATCAACGTCTGATCCAGTCAGATCCGCACAATCCCATCGATCTTAAACCAACCCTGGCCAGCAGCTGGCAGGCCGGCGCCGACGACCGCAGCCTGACTTTCAGCCTGCGCCCGGACGCCAGGTTCGCCAGCGGCAATCCGCTGCGGCCGGAAGACGTGATCTTCTCGCTTTCACGGGTGGTTAAACTCAATCTCGAACCGTCGTTTATCCTGACGCAGCTGGGCTGGAACGCGAAGAACGTGGAGCAACACCTGAGCAAGGTGGACGAGCACACGGTAAAAATCAGCTGGAGTGAGAACGTCAGCCCGGCCTTCGTGCTCAGCCTGCTGTCGGCGCCGGTATCCTCGATCGTCGACGCCAAAGAGGCGCTGGCGCACCAGCAGGGCGACGATCTGGGGCATCAATGGTTGAACAGCCACTCCGCCGGCAGCGGCCCTTACAAAATCCGCACCTATGTGCCGCACGAAGTGGTGGTGCTGGACGCCAACCCGGGCTCGCCGGAAGGGGCGCCGACGCTGAAAACCATCCTGATCAAAAACGTGCCCGATCCGGCGGCGCGCCGTTTGCTGATCGAGCAGGGCGATGCCGATATCGCCCGCAACCTGGGGGCAGACCAGATGGCGGCTCTGAAGGGCAAGCCGGGCGTCAAACCGCTGGCTATTCCTTATGCTTCGCTTTATTTCCTGCAGTTCAATGCCAAGGCGTCGCCGGCGCTCGGCAATCCGGCGTTCTGGGAGGCGGCACGCTGGCTGTTCGATTATCAAGGCATCGCCGACGATCTGCTGAAAGGGCAGTTCCAGAGCCATCAGGCATTCCTGCCGGACGGTTATCTGGGCGCGCTCAAAGATAGGCCGTACAGCTTCAATCCGCAGAAAGCCAAAGAAATACTGGCCAAAGCGGGGCTGAGCAACGTCAGTTTCCGTCTGGACGTCAACAATCAGCCGCCGTATCTGGATATTGCCCAGGCGCTGCAGGCCAGTTTTGCCCAGGGCGGCGTGAAGGTCGAACTGGTGCCGGGCATCAGTTCGCAGGTCTCCACCAAGGTGAAAGCGCTTAACTACGATGCGACGCTGACCTCCTGGGGGCCGGATTACTTCGACCCTAACACCAACGCCGCCGCCTTCGCCTACAACCCGGAAGACGGCAGCAAGACGCTGGCCTGGCGCGCCAACTGGCAGATCCCGGCGCTGAGCAAGCTGACGCTGGCCGCCACTGCGGAAAACGACACCGCCAAACGGGTGGCAGACTACCAGCAACTGCAAAAACAGGTGCAGCAAAGCTCGCCGTTTGTCATCGGCCTGCAGGCGCGCAGCCTGATTGCGGTGCGTGATAACCTCAAGGGCTATGTGCAGGGCATCAACCCTGACATGGTGTTCTACAGCAAGGTCAGCAAGTAATGGCCGCTGACCTGTCCGCCGGCGCCGGGGCGGCCCGGCGGTATTGGCGCTGGGGCGGGCGGCTGCTCGGCGGCGCGCTGTCTCTGGCGTTAACGCTGCTCGGCCTGCTGCTGTTCACCTTCATGCTGTCGCACCTGGCGCCGATCGATCCGGCGCTGCAGGTGGCGGGCGATCACGCCAGCGAAGCCACTTATGCGCAGGTGCGGCACGAGCTGGGGTTGGATCAGCCGCTGCCGGTGCAATTTTGGCGTTACCTGGTGCACCTGGCGCACGGCGATTTGGGCATTTCGCGTATTACCGCGCAGCCGGTGTTGAGCGATCTGTTGCGTACCTTCCCGGCGACGGTGGAGCTGGCCACCTGCGCCATTATCCTCGGCGCCCTCGGCGGCATTACGCTGGCGTTTCTGGCGGTGCTCAAACCGGGCAGCTGGCTGGATAACGCGGCGCGTCTGCTGTCGCTGATCGGTTATTCGGTGCCGATTTTCTGGCTGAGCCTGCTCGGGCTGTTGCTGTTCTACGCCACGCTGCATTGGTCGGCGGGGCCGGGGCGGCTGGACGACATTTACTTGTACAGCATGGAGCCGCGCAGCGGTTTCGTGTTGATCGACAGCTGGCTGTCCGGCGATCGTGAAATGTTCTACAACGCCATCGGCCACCTGTGGCTGCCGGTGGTGGCGTTGGCGCTGCTGTCGATGGCGGGCATTACCCGGCTGCTGCGGGCGGCGATGCTGGAAGAGTGCAACAAGGAATACGTGACGCTGGCGCGTTCCAAGGGCGCCGGCCGCCTGCGCATTCTGCTGCGCCATGTGTTTCCCAATGTGCTTGGCACGCTGATCACCGTACTGTCTCTCTCCTACGCCAGCCTGCTGGAGGGCGCGGTATTGACCGAAACGGTGTTCGCCTGGCCCGGCGTCGGGCGTTACCTGACCTCGGCGCTGTTTGCTGCCGACACGCCGGCGATCCTCGGCGCCACGCTGCTGATCGGCACCTGTTTCGTGCTGTTGAATGCGCTGGCCGACGCCTTGACCTATTTAGTGGATCCGCGAACTCGATGAGCCAATATCTCTCTGAACACGAACCGCAAAGCGAGCCAGCCGTCGGTGACCGCCGCGGTCGGCGTCTGACCACGCTGACGCTGGGCGCGGCGCTGGTGGCGATCCTGCTTGTCACCGCGCTGCTGGCTCCGTGGCTGGCGCCTTTCGACCCCAATCTGCAGCATATCGAACTGCGGTTACTGCCGCCTTCGGCTGCACATTGGCTGGGCACCGACGGCTTTGGCCGCGATTTGCTCTCCCGCGTGATTTACGGCGCGCGGCCGACGCTGATCCTGGTGTCGCTGATTCTGGTGTTGACCATTCCCATCGGCCTGCTGGTCGGCATTTGCGCCGGTTACCTCGGTGGCTGGGTCGAGCGCATTTTGATGCGTCTGACCGACATTTTCCTGTCGCTGCCGAGTCTGGTGATCGCGCTGGCGTTCGTGGCGGTGATGGGGCCGGGGCTGATGAACGGCGCGCTGGCGCTGGCATTGACCAGCTGGCCGGCCTTTGCCCGCCAGGCGCGGGCCGAAACCCTGGCGCTGCGCCGCAGTGACTACCTGGCGGCGGCGCGCATGCAGGGTATCAACGGGTTGCGGCTGATGGTCGGCCACATTTTGCCTTTATGCCTGCCGAGCGCGGTGGTGCGTGCGGCGCTGAGCCTGGGCGGCATCATCCTGTCCGCCGCCGGTCTGGGGTTCCTCGGCATGGGCGTCGCGCCGCCGACCGCCGAATGGGGTTCGATGGTGGCCGAAGGCAGTAAAGTGATTTTCGACCAATGGTGGGTCGCCGCCGCACCAGGCGGGGCGATCCTGTTCGCCAGCCTGGCGTTTAACCTGCTGGGCGATGGCCTGCGCGACAAAATGGATCCTCGTCATGGGCACTGATAACACTGTATTGACCGTCGAACGGCTGGCGATCGGCGTGCCGGGGCCGCAGCCGGCGGCGCTGGTGAAGAATATCTCGTTCAGCATGGGGCGGGAGCGGCTGGCGCTGGTCGGCGAGTCCGGTTCCGGCAAGTCGTTGACCGCGCGTGCGCTGATGGGGCTATTGCCGCCGCCGTTGCAGCTGCAGGCGCAGCGCCTGACGCTGGGCGATGAAGACTTGACGCGCCTGAGCGAACGCCAGTGGAGCCGCCTGCGCGGCGACCGGGTGGCGATGGTGATGCAAGATCCCAAACATGCGCTGAATCCCAATCAGCCGATCGGCCGTCAGGTGGAGGAGCCGCTGGTGCTGCATGCCAAGCTGAGCCGCGCCGAGCGGCGTGAAAAGGTATTGGAGATGCTGGCGGCGGTGGGGTTGCCCGATCCGGCGGCGCTGTGGGGCCGTTATCCGCATCAGCTCTCCGGCGGCATGGGGCAGCGGGTGATGCTGGCCATTGCGTTGATCAACGATCCGCAGCTGTTGATTGCCGATGAACCGACTTCGGCGCTGGATCACCAGATGCGCGATCAGGTGCTGCAACTGATAGACAATCTGGTGGCGCAACGCAACATGGGGCTGATCCTGATCAGCCACGATTTGCAGCAGGTGGCGCACCACTGCGAGCGGGTGCTGGTGATGTACAAAGGCGAGCTGTTGGATCAACTGCCGGCAGCAGAGCTGGCGCAGGCCACGCATCCTTACACTCGCACGCTGTGGGCGTGCCGGCCGAGCCGCGAGACGCGCGGCAAACCGCTGCCGGTGCTGGACCGCGCGCTGTTGGAGACGTTGAAATGAGCGTAATCGCACTGGAGAACCTGAGCGTCAGTCACCGCCAGGGCTACGAGCTGCGCACCGTGGTGCATGAGGTTAACCTGCACATCGAACCGGGTGAGTGTTTCGGGCTGGTGGGGCCTTCCGGCTGCGGCAAGTCCTCGTTGCTGTGGGTGCTGGCCGGGCTGAATGGCAGCTGGCAGGGCGGTTTTGAGCTGCTGGGGCGGCGGCTGCAACCGGGGCAGGCATTTACCGGCGAGCTGCGGCGCGAGGTACAGATGGTGTTTCAGGATCCCTATGCTTCGCTACACCCCAAGCACCGGCTGTTGCGTACGCTGTCGGAGCCGCTCAAACTGCTGCAGGAAAGCGATATCGAACGCAAGATCAGCGCGGGCTTTCGCCAGGTGGGGTTGGATCCGCGCCTGCTGGATCGCTACCCGCATCAGCTGTCGGGCGGCCAGCGGCAGCGCGTGGCGATCGTGCGCGCATTGTTGCTGCGGCCGAAGTTGCTGCTGCTGGATGAACCGACTTCGGCGTTGGACATGTCGGTGCAGGCGGAGATCCTCAATCTGCTCAACGAGCTGAAGCAGGCGGGCGAGCTGACCATGGTGCTGGTCAGCCACGATGCGGACGTGATTGACCACATGTGCGATCGTTCGGTGGCAATGGCGCACGGCCGCATCATCATTTAAACCTGTGCCCGCCAACGCGGCGGGCATATCCATCTTGGTAATAAATAAAGCAATTTATCGTCGTTCTTCTGTTAATTCTTACCCCCTACACTCGAAAAACAGCGCAACCGCGTGATTGTGGAGAGTGTATCGATGAAACGGTTAATTCCAACCTTATTGTATGGCGCGCTGGCGGCCGCTTTCGGTGCGCAGGCTGCCACCCCGCAGGATACCTTGGTGGTGGTCAGTTCGTTGGAGGGCATTATCAGCCTCGATCCGGCGGAGAGCTTTGAAACCGTCAGTTCTGCCAATCTGGTCAACCTCTATCAGCGCCTGGTGGCGCCGGATCGCGCCGCGCCGCAAAAGCTGGCGCCGGACGCCGCAGGCAGTTGGCAAGCGGGCGCCGATGGCCGCAGCCTGACCTTTACCCTGAAACCGCAGCAGCGTTTCGCTTCCGGCAACCCGCTGCGGCCAGAAGATGTGATTTTTTCGCTGGTTCGCGCGGTGAAGCTGAACAAGGCGCCGTCGTTTATTCTCGGCGAGTTTGGCTGGACGCCGGATAACGTTGAGCAACAGCTGAAGAAGGTGGGAGATAACCAGGTGCAACTCAGTTGGCCCGCCAACATCGGCAGCGAGTTGGCGCTGCGGCTGCTGACGGCGAATGTGGCTTCGATCGTGGATGAAAAGCTGTTGAACGAGCACGCGCGGCAGGGGGACTACGGTAACGGCTGGCTGCGCAGCCATTCCGCCGGCGGCGGCCCGTATCGGGTGAACAACTATGTGCCGCATGAAGCGCTGCTGTTTGGCCGTAATGACTACGCTCCGTCGCCGGCAAGGTTGAAAACGGTGTTGTTCAAGAACGTCAGCGACGCCGGTACCCGCCGTTTGCTGTTGCTGAAAGGGGATGCCGACGTGGCCTACGATCTGGGGGCCGACCAGTTCGACTCACTGCGTAACGCGTCTGGCGTGCGCATCGAGCAGGCCGATGCGCCCCGGATCTATTACCTCGGTTTCAACACCGGCAGCAAAGACAATCCGGCGCTGGGCAATCCGGCGTTATGGCAGGCGGCGCGCTGGCTGGTCGATTATCAGAGCATCGCCGAGCAACTGCTGAAAGGGCAATATCGCGTGCATCAGGCCTTCTTGCCGCAGGGATTGGACGGGGCACTCGACGATCGGCCGTTTAAGCTCGACGTGGACAAAGCCAAACAGATCCTGCGCGATGCCGGCATCGCTGAAGGTACGCGCATCGATCTTATCGTCATCAACCAACCGCCGTATACCGATATCGCGCAGGCGCTGCAGGCCAGTTTTGCACAGGCCGGGCTGCGGTTGGATATCCATCCGGTGGTAGAAAGCGATCTGTGGGGCAAGATGCGCGGCCGCGATTTTCAGGCGATCTTCACTTACTGGGGCGCCGACTACCTGGATCCGAACACCAACGCCAGCGCCTTTGCCTATAACGTGCCCGGTGGGCCGAAAACGCTGGCCTGGCGCACCCAGTGGGACATTCCCGCCATCAGCGCGGAAACGCGCGCCGCGGCTGCGGAAGGGAACAGCGCCGCGCGCAGCGCACGTTACGTCACGTTGCAACGGGAACTGCAGGCCAGTTCGCCCTATGTGGTGGCGCTGCAGGGGCAAACGCTGGTGGCATTGCGGGACAACGTCGAAGGTGCCCGGCTGGATATCGCCAACAGCATGCTGTATCTGGATCGGGTCAGCAAGTAGCGGCAATGCCGCGTGCCTGTCCGAGCTTTCTGTCGCACCAAAGGCCAACAGCGAGTGAAATCGCTGGCTGTTGCCACCTCGGATCGCGAGATGTTGTGTCAGGGTGAAATAAAATGAAATTTCATAACTCGCTCATATGACGGTGATAGATTGGCACTGAAAGGCGGCGTTGTTGACGCCTTTCACCGCGGCCGTCCGCAATGATGCGGACACATCACGTCAGGAGATATTATGGACAATAACGAAAACGCTTCAGGAGCGCGCGCAGCAACCTTGCTCGCCACCGGTGAGGTTGTTACGCCGGAACAGTTTTATCAGGACAGCGACGGAAGCAACTGGGGGCCGGCGATCAACAAAGCGGCGGCAGCGGCGCTGCAAGCCGGCGGTACGCTGTCCCTTGGGAAGCGGGTGTATACGGTCGCCGGACACGTACTCATTCAGACGACAACGGACATCTACGGCGGCATCGGGTTGCGGGTGGTCGGATTGGGACGGGCGACCAAAATTGTCAAGACGGCGGACAGCAGTTACACCAACGAACAGGGCGAAACGAAGAAAGCGGTGATCGTGGTGAAAGGCTTCGCCAATCTGACGCTGCACGGCTTGACGTTGCGGGATGATACCGGCGTAGACGACACTCACGGCGTGTGGTTCAGCGATCGCAATATGACGAAGTTTGATATTCGCGACATCTACACCAAGGTCGGCGGTTATTCGCTGTTTGTCTCGGGCGACATGTTCATTAACTGGCTGGTGAACGTGCAGATGGAGGCAAACGCCAATCGGCCGGGCGATGGGGTGCTGTGGATGGACAAGTCCGGCACCACCAATTTTATAGACGGCCTCTACGCCGCTCGCGCCAAGGGGACTGCGTTCAGAATTTCAGGGTTTTACTCTACTATCGGCTCGTTGGCTGCGGATGACTGTATCGGCGATATCTACTCGTTCAAAGATTTTAACGGCACGATAAATTCGTTGGGCTGCGAGAACCGCAACACGCAGCGCGCCGCCAATGTCAGCGTGTTGTCCACCAACTTTGCCCAGGGCACGATAGGCAATATCAATATCCAGGATGCGCAGAATGTGGAGAGCGGGAGCGTGTTGTGCCGATTCATCAACGAATCTCGTTGGGACATCGGTCAGTTGACTCTTTACAGCGGTTCGAAGACGCCGTTCCCGGCGGCGATCGCCGCCTGCAGCAATAATACCGAGGTAACCTTCAGTAACGTATACAACGGCGGCGTCCCGGTGGCCGGCAAAAGCACCGTCGACGTTACGTCGTTTTTAAGCGGGGTCGAAGCGATGTACAGTCTGGGCGAGCGGGGAATTGCCCCTTCCGCCACCAGCAACCATTTGCCGCGCAATATCTCGAAACAGCAATCGTGGACTTTTTTAGGCACCCTGACCGCGCCGGATCGGCAACCTACAACGCGCATTACTCTTCAACAGGGCGTAAGCACCAAGGTGCTGGCGTGCGATTTATATATCACGTTCGATCTGTCTTCGCAGGCGACCGCCTTTGTCGTCAATAAAGGCAGCTATAGCGCGAAAGGCGCCTTTATGTTGCGGCGCACCGGGCCGTTAAGCTGCGAAATATATTACCGCGTCGAGAAAGATTTCGGCTTTGGCAGTTATCAGGTGCAGACTACGCGCGGCAGCTACTGGCGGCCGGACGGCGTTTCATTGAGCTCGCCACCCTCCGATGCGTTGGAAATCCGCAGCGATGAGGTGTTATCCACCACCAGGCTCGCAGTGATCCAGCCACTGGCCAATCCGACAACGGCCAGCACTGCGGAAGTGGCCGGATTGCTCAATCGGCTGATCGAGACACTGAAGAACTAACCGAATAACGCCGGCGCGTTCTGGCCGGCGTCCATCAAGAGCAACAGCCAGCCGGCAGCCGCCAAGGCGATGCCGAAAGGTTGCCGCGTTCGCCAGGCGCGGCGGTTGCGGCGGCTGCGCGTCAATGCCATGCCTAATCCGAACATGGCCGCCAGACAGACCAGCAGCGGCAGCATCGTCCAACCGAGCCAGGCGCCCAGCGCCGCCAGCAGTTTGAAATCACCCTGGCCGATGCCGTTACGCCGCCGCACCTGCCGATAAAGCGCGTTGAGCAGCCACAACCCCCCGTAGCCGGCGGCGGCGCCGATAACCGCGTCGCCCAGCGTCGCCCAGCGAGCGTCAAGATTGCACAGCATCCCGCCCCACAGCAGCGGCTGGGTTAACCGGTCCGGCAACCACCGGTGGCGCCAGTCTAGCCAGGCCAGGGCGATCAGCAGCGCCGCGGCCGGCGGCAACCACAGCCGGTGTGCTGCCGGCAGGTCGAAGGGCAGCGCCGTCAACGCCAAACCGAAGGCCGTCAGCAGCAGGCTACGGCGGCGCAATTTCGGTGGGCTGGCGCGCCCGGCCGCCGTTCGCTCCAACCGGGTGATGAGCGCGAAGGCGACCACACCTGCCGACAGCAGCGCGGTGAAAAACAGCGCGGGCCACAGTAAGGAAAGAAACATCGGGGCTCCATAAGTCGTGAAATAGATGTTTAAAATAACGGCAAAATGCGTATTTCATCGGGGTGAAATGCGGTGGGCTGTGAGGAATGCGCAGTTGTACGCATCGCCACTTCACGTATTGCAGAGTGAGGCAATGTCATGCGCGGAGGCGCGCAACAGCGGGTTGTTGCGCTTTTTATCGGCAAAATCGGTGCTGAAATGGTGTGAATTCACCTGGCGGCCGGAATGGATCGGTAAAGGGCGTAAGTGACGGCGTCACTGGAGAGTGATTGGGGTTTATCCTATTGTTTCTGTTCGTCAAGCCGTTAGGCTTTAAGGGAGAGGCGCTCCGGCCTGGACGGGGCGTAGGGTTTCCAGATCTGCCGCGGGAAAGGCGACAGCAAAGCAGTGGGTTGGCCTGCTCCAGGAGGGAGGGTGGCCAACGGTGCCATGAAAGACGAAATTCAGGCGGGACTCATCAAAACCAAAAAACGACGCTGGCACAGCTGCCGGACGATGTGGCTGGCCGGGGCGCTGGTGTGGCTGGCCGGCGCGGCGCCCGCCTGCGCCGAATCCCCGCCGGCGCCGGAGAGCGTTGTCTCTTCCGCACAGGCCGCCGCAGATCCGGCCGCGAATTTGCCCGAACTGGGCGGCGCGCCCGATGACGCCGCGCGCGAGAAGCAGTGGGCCGAGATGGCCAAGCAGTTCGGCGAAAAAGACCTGAATAACGTTTCCCGTCAGCAGATGCGCAGCCGCGCCGAGGATTATCTGCTGGGCCAGGCGACCGGCGCGCTGCAACAGCAGGCGCAGGAACTGTTGTCGCCGCTGGGCACCGCCCGATTATCGCTGAAGATGACCGGTGAGGGGGACTTTACCGGCAGCAACGGGCAGTTATTCAGCCCGCTGTACGACGTCGACGGATTGCTGACCTACAGCCAGATCGGCTGGCTGCAGCAAAGCGCCGGGGCGCTCGGTAATTTCGCGCTGGGGCAGCGCTGGATCGCCGGTGACTGGCTGCTGGGGTACAACACGGCGCTCGACAGCGATTTCGCCCGGCAGCGCAATCGCGGCAGCGTCGGCGCGGAGGCCTGGGGAGACTACCTGCGTTTCTCCACCAACTATTACTACCCGCTGTCGGCGCTGGCGCAACAGCCTGGCGATGGCGTGTTTTTCAGCCGCCCGGCGCGCGGTTACGACATTACGACGCAAGGTTATCTGCCGTTTTATCGCCAGATCGGCGGTTCGCTCAGCTATGAGCAGTATCTCGGCGATAATGTCGATCTGTTCGGCAGCGGCAAAAAACAAAACGATCCGCGCGCGATGCAGCTGGGGCTCAATTACACCCCGGTGCCGCTGGTGACGATGAAGGCGCTGCATAAGATTGGCGCGGGCGGGCAGAGCCAGGATCAGATCGAGCTGGCGCTGAGCTATCGGCTCGGGGTGCCGTTGGTGAAGCAGATTTCGCCGGAATATGTGGCGCAGGCCAAGTCGCTGCGCGGCAGCCGCTACGATCCTATCGAACGCAAGAACGTGCCGGTGCTGGAGTTCCGCCAGCGCAAAACGCTGCAGGTGTTCCTCGCTACGCCGCCGTGGAGCCTGCAGGCGGGGGAAACCGTGCCGCTGGTGCTGGAAATCAAGGCATTGAACGGGATTTCTCACGTCAGTTGGCAGGGGGATACGCAGGCGCTGAGCCTGACGCCGCCGCACAATGCCAACGATCCGCAGGGCTGGACGGCGATCGTGCCGCCGTGGGACGACGCGCCGGGCGCCGCCAACAGCTACCGGCTATCGGTCACGCTGGAGGACGATAAACAGCAGCGCGTGACGTCCAACTGGATAGAGCTGAAAGTGGCGCCGCCGCTGACGGCGACCACCGGTGATGACGTGGGCCTGCCGCCGATCAAAACCCTGACGCCGCCGCCGATCCCGGCGCAAACCGGGCCGCTGTACGGCGGCGACTAACCGTTTTTGCCCTGCAGCACCCACACGGCGGCCTCGACGCGGGATTTTAGCTTCATCTTTTTCAGCAGGTGTTTGACGTGTACCTTGACGGTGCTTTCGGTGATGGTCAGGCGGCGGGCGATCAGCTTGTTCGGCAGCCCCTGGGCGATCAGCTTCAGAATATCCCGTTCGCGCGGCGTCAATTGCTGAATATCGCGATCGGCGCTGGGGCGGTTTTCCCGCAGGCTGGCGGCGAGGATCGGCGTCAGCGTTTCGCTGAGCACCATCTGCCCGGCCGCCGCCTGATGCAGCGCCTTCAGCAGATCCTCCGGCTCCATGTCTTTCAACAAATAACCGTCGGCGCCGCGTTTGAGTGCGCTGACGACGTCGTCTTCATGGTTGGACACGCTGAACACCACAACGCGCCCCGACAGGTCTGTCTGGCGCAGGCGATCCAGCGTTTCCAGCCCGTTGATGCCGGGCATGTTGAGGTCGAGCAGGATCAGATCCGGATCGTGCTGCTCCGCCAGCGCGACCCCTTGCTCACCGTTGCTGGCTTCGGCGATGACCTGCAGGCGAGCGTCCATGCCAATCAGCTGTTTTACGCCGTTGCGCAGCATCGGGTGGTCGTCGATCAGTAAGATGGTGGCGGCGGTTTCTGTCGTCATGGTGTCTCCGTTAGTCGATGGCGTGGTTATCCGGCGTGAAGCTGACTCGCACCTCGGTGCCGCCGCCGCTGCGCGGTAAAATGTCGCAACGGCCATGCAGGCTCTTGGCGCGATCGCGCATGATGATCAAGCCGTAATGGTCGGGGCGGGATGTTTCGGCCGGCAGGCCGCGTCCGTTGTCGCATACGCTCAGGGTCACTTCGCCCCGTTTGTTGATGACCTGAATGCTCACCTCGCTGGCGGCGGCATGCTTAAGGATGTTGCTGAGCGCCTCGCGGGCGATCTGCAGCAGATGAATGGCCTGGTAGGCGGGCACCGTGCGCGGCCCCAGTTGGTAATCGAGGCTGATGTTCAGACCCAGTTTGGGATTGAACTCCGCTACCGTCGATTGCAGCGCCGCCAGCAGGCCCGGTTCGGTCAGCTGCAGGCGGAAGGTGGTCAGCAGCTCGCGCAGCTGGCGATAGGCGCCGTTCAGCTCTTCGCGCATCTGCTGCACCAGCGCCTGGCTGGCGGACGAGAGCGTTTCGCCTTGCATCTGCAGGCAGGCGATCTGCATTTTCAGGCAGGAGAGCGATTGGGCGATGGAGTCGTGCAGCTCGCGGGCGATCGCCGCCCGTTCTTCCATCAGCATCAGCTGCTGCTGGTGGTCTACCTGACGTTCGATGGCCAGCACGCTGGTCAGTTGCTCCACCAGAGTGTTGACCAGCTGACGGTGCTCATCGTTCAGCGGCTGTTGCGGCGCATGTTGCGCCACGATCACGCCGTAGTCGCCAAGTTTGTCACTCAGGCTCCAGCTCAGCGACGGGTTGTCGGGATGCTGGCGGTCGCTGTCGTGCAGGCAGGCGCTGCACACCGGATTATGGCAATGCTCCGGCCGCAACGGCTGGTTGCCGCTCAGCTGCAGCAGCGGCTCCCGGCTGTCGTTTTCATACAGCCGCACCTGAATGGCGCGCAGCGGCGTCAGGATTTGCAGTTGGTTGAGCAGCGGCGTCAGGCGGCTGCACAATGGCTCGCTGGCGTGCAGCAGGCGGCTGGCGCGATAGAGGAAGCTCAGCATCTGATTTTTTTGCTGCAGATCCGCGGTCTTCTCGGCTACGCGCTGCTCCAGCCCGCTGTAGGTGGCCGACAGTTCGTCGGACATGGTGTTCAACGCGCCGCCGAGCGACGCCATTTCATCCTGATGGCCGCGCTGCGCGAAGCGGCGGCTAAAGTCGCCGCGGCCCACCGCCAACGCCATTTCCACCAGCTGCCGCCACGGATGCAGCAACCGGCGGCGCAGGTAGCAGGTGGTGCCGATCAGCAGCAGCAGGGTCAGCGCGATAAAGCCGGCCTGCACCAGCGTCACCATCAGCAGGCGGCGCTCGGTTTGCCTGTCGATATCCGAGACCAGCTTATCCAACAGCTGCACGAAGTGCGCCACCTGCGGCGCGGCGTCGGCCGGGCGCTGTGCGCTACGCAGGCGAGGTTGCAGGGTCTGTTGCCAGTAGTCGCGCAAGGTGTCGAAAGGTTGCGTCAACCCTTCCTGCTCCACCGAACGCTGCAGGTCGGGGCTGTTTTCGTCGCGCTCCAGTTCGCGGATCAACGCTTCATGCCGTTCATCCAGCGGCACCTGCGCCAGCAGACGGTAGCTTTGCATACGCAGCGAGCCGGCCTTGTTGATGGCATGCGCGTTGCCCTGAATGCTTTGCGACATCCAGGCGGAAATCCCCATGCCGGCCACGCCCAGAATGCCCGACAGCAACATCAGCAGGGCGACCTGATTCACGATCGAAAGCGGGGCCAACAGGCGTTTCATAAGCGCGGGTTCCTGGCATTTGGCGCCGCTGAAGCTCAGGGGCGAGGGCGGCGACGGGGTAAACAAGTCACGATTCAGCCGTATTTTTGATTATCCCTGAGCATAACCCCATACCTCGAATGAAGTACCCATTAGTTTCCAGCGGGGCGGCGAAGCGGTGAGGATGACGAAGCGGTTGATTGTAATTTATTGATTATAAATGATTTAATTTTTATCCGGAACGTACCCCTAAGGGGATGAAGGCGCTATTTGTGCCGCCAACTACTTGCATTCGGGTTGATATACATCAACTTTGCCGCCGGGGCCGCCCCCTAGGGTGTCGGAATAATCCCCCGTGTCTGAGGTTTTTATGTCGCAACTTGCAACGCCTTCATCAAAGAAAACCGGTGCGCTGATTCAGGATTGGCATCCTGAAGACAGCGCCTTTTGGCTGCAGCGCGGCCATCGCATCGCCACCCGCAATCTGTGGATTTCCATTCCCTGTCTGCTGCTGGCCTTCTGCGTCTGGATGCTGTTCAGCGCCGTGGCGGTCAACCTGAACAAGGTTGGCTTCAACTTTTCCACCGATCAACTGTTCCTGTTGACAGCGCTGCCGTCGGTCTCGGGCGCTATTTTACGCGTGCCGTATTCCTTCGTGATCCCGCTGTTTGGCGGCCGTCGCTGGACCGCTATCAGCACCTGCTTCCTGCTGGTGCCGTGCTTGTGGCTGGGATTCGCGGTGCAGGACAGCAGCACGCCGTACAGCGTGTTCGTCATCATTTCCCTGCTGTGCGGTTTTGCGGGCGCCAACTTTGCCTCCAGCATGGCCAATATCAGCTTCTTCTTCCCGAAAGCGCGTCAGGGCGGCGCGTTGGGTCTCAACGGCGGGTTGGGGAATCTGGGAGTCAGCGTCATGCAACTGGTCGCGCCGCTGGCGATCTCTTTCAGCCTGTTTGGTCTGTTTGGCGGCACGGCGCAAGATCAGGCAGAAGGGGGGCTGTTATGGCTGGAAAACGCCGCCTGGATCTGGGTACCGTTTCTGCTGGTTGCCACCTTGGCGGCCTGGTTCGGCATGAACGATCTGGCGGCGGCCAAGGCATCGCTGCGCCAGCAACTGCCAGTGCTCAAACGTGGGCATTTGTGGATGCTGAGTTTGTTGTACCTCGCGACCTTCGGTTCTTTCATCGGTTTCTCCGCCGGTTTCGCCATGCTGTCGAAGACGCAATTTCCGGAGGTCGTGATCCTGCATTACGCTTTCTTCGGGCCGTTCCTCGGGGCGCTGGCGCGGCCGGTCGGCGGCGCGCTGTCTGACCGTTTCGGCGGCGTGCGGGTGACATTGATCAACTTTGTGGTGATGGCCGTGTTCGCCGCGCTGTTGTTCCTGACCTTGCCGACGGCGGGCGAGGGCGGTTCGTTCATCGCCTTCTACGGCATCTTTATGGTGCTGTTCCTCACGGCGGGGCTGGGCAGCGGGTCGACTTTCCAAATGATCGCCGTCATTTTCCGTAAAATCACTGTCGATCGCGTGAAAGCGGCCGGCGGCAGTGACGAGAGCGCACAGCGTGAAGCGGTGACGGACTCCGCCGCCGCATTGGGCTTTATCTCGGCGATCGGTGCCGCAGGCGGCTTCTTTATTCCCCAGGCATTCGGTACCTCGCTGGCGCTGACCGGCTCACCGGCGGGGGCAATGAAAGTATTCCTGGTGTTCTATATCTTGTGTGTGGTCATCACCTGGGCGGTGTATGGCCGCAAGAAAAAGGCCTGAGGATCAAACTGCTTTCTCAATCCCTCCCGCCAGGGGAGGGATATTTCTCTCATTCCGAGTCATCTCTCCTCACCTCCTCAGTGAAATTTTCTGTCTTTAGGTAAAATTCTCATCTTTGCTTGCCGTTTTTTTCTTTTTTTATAGCACTATCTCTCAATGTGAGAATGTTTTCGCCAAAACGGATTATATTATTTGCACGTTTTTTTCGTTTTATTGAGAGTATTCTTACATTAAGGTGTTAATGTCTTTTCGCAGATTAAATGAAATTTCCGGGAGGGCAAAGCATAATTAGTGCGATTGTTATAAAATCAGTAATAGGATTTTGTCTTAGATGCAGCATACACCGAGCGGAATGTGTAACGGGGTTAAATCAGACAACTCTCATTCTGTTTTTTTCGGCTTTTTGTAGTCTATCTGACAATCAGATTAGGTGGGAAAACACCATGAATTCACGGATAAGAATGAAATTTCACAATTTCATTTGGTTAACAATCGAACAGTATGGTTAGTTTTTTCTTTTTAAATCAATGGGGTGTTCATTTGAATTTTACGGTAACCATGAAAGAAATCCATGTTGCCAACAGGGAAAAAGAGTCATTTGGATAAACGGAACATCCTTAATATGGCCTAATGTAAAAAATGAAATCAGAAAATTTTTATAAAGGCCAATATCCGATGAATGCAACCTGTTGAGTTTACATTTAATTTCTTGAACATTTTTTGATATTTCTATACAAAGTGTGCAGGACAGGCACGCTAAGGAAATTAAAAGTGAATCTTGATAAAAGAATAAAGATTAGGAATCTCGATGTTTTGACTCCTGCCGGGGAGAAACTTCGTCTGCGTTGGAAGGAGTATCAAATTCTTTCGCTGCTTGTCGCCAGATCGCCAGAACTGGTTACCCGAACGGAAATTATAGAAAATATCTGGAAAGGAACCTATTGTTCAGATTCAACGATAAATCAAACAATTAAATCTATTCGCCAAAAAATTAGCGACACGGAACACACGCTTATCAGAACCATTCCTCGTTTGGGTTACAAGGTGGAAAATCAAGCGGCTTTTCACTTTATATCCGAGGATGAAGACTACGCTGATGATGATATATTAAATGGCGGTGAAGATATTGGCGTTGATATTCAAGCGGAACTTTCTGAAAGTGAAAGTGAGTCGTCTGAAACAAACGATGAAAAAATAGATAAACCGCATAAATCGACGCTGGTTGCTGCGCCTGTGGCAACGGTGGAGTCATCCAAAGAACCGGCGCGTGAAAAAAAGTCGGCGGCGGCGCGTCGCTTTTTCAGCATGCCCGCCAGCAGTGTAGTGAAATACCTGACGCTACTCGCCTCTTTGCTGGTTATTTCACATTTTTCATATGTGCTCGGCAACCAAACCCGCCCCCCGGTGATCAATGATATTCAGAACAACACGCGCGTGGTGTTGACGCTGACGCTGAATAACCCCCATACCAACAGCCCGCAAACGCTGGTCTGTCTGTATCAGGGAGAGAACATGGATCAAGCCACCATCGAATGTGTCGATCCTAAGCAAGGTCATCTGAAACTGCCGGTAAAATATGAGACCTCTTCGACGCCGGGCAAAGGTCGGATTAATCTTATATTGCCGAATAAAACCTTGCAATATCAAGTTGCTTACGATGTTAAAAATTAACGCTAAATGAGGTTTTATCTTTAGCGATAATTTTACATTTGATAAAATCTTTTATTTCATTATTTGTTATTTGAAAGCCAGGTTCGATTTGTCCAGTCTGGAAATCATTACCTAACGCGTATTAGCGTCCTGTCCCAATCGGGTGACGGGAATAATGATAACCTGCTGAGTGACAAATTATGGATAAGCGTAAAGTAGCTATTATCGGGGGTTCCGGTTTTATCGGAACACGCCTGGCTAAACGTCTCAGTAAGCGCGATGATCTGACATTGGTCATCGTCGATAAGCAACCCAGTGCACATTTTCCATCCCTTTATCAGTATGGCGATGTGACGCAACCCCAGACCTTGCAAGAACCGCTGGCGGGCTGCGACGCCATCATTAATCTGGCGGCGGAGCATCAGGACAATGTCGATCCTATTTCGCTCTATTATCAGGTCAATGTCGAAGGCGCGCGCCATGTCTGCATGACCGCCTCCGCCCTGAATATCCGTCAAATCATTTTCACCTCCTCGGTCGCTGTTTACGGCTTCGTCAAACAGGAGACCGGCGAAGAAGGACGTTTCGAGCCTTTCAACCATTACGGCAAATCCAAGCTCGAGGCGGAATACGTTTATGAAGCCTGGCGCAAGGCCGATGAGGAAAATCGGTTGACTATCATCCGCCCAACGGTGGTATTCGGCGAAGGCAACCGTGGCAACGTGTATAACCTGTTCCGTCAGATCGCCAGCGGACGTTTCGTGATGATTGGCAGCGGCAATAATATGAAGTCGATGGCCTACGTTGAAAATATTGCCGCGCGGCTGGAATATGCACTGGATCAACAGTCAAGTTATCAGGTCAGCAACTACGTCGATAAACCGGACTTTACGATGAATCAATTGGTTGACGTAATTTCCTCTTCATTGGGGAGAGAAAATAAGACGATTCGCATTCCTTATGCCGTAGGCATATGCGGCGCAACCGCATTGGATGTTGTGAGTAAAATAAGTCGAAAGAAATTCCCAATCAGTCGCGTCAGAGTACAGAAATTCTGCGCCAGAACGCAGTTTAAAAGTAATGTGCAAAATAATTTCGTGGCGCCTGTTGAACTTGATTCGGCAATCGAAAGAACCATTAAACATGAGTTTTCTGATAGATAACTTAATCGCACGCTGACGTTATTTGATTATTCCGCTGACAAGCGGATAAATCTGTATTTTTCAGGATAAATTCATGCTGACTTATATCCTGGCAGGATCAATTTTGTTTTTGTTAATAGCGCATTGGGAGCTGTAACTCAAGGGCGGTAGCGTGCTTATTCGCTGGAGGAACGATGTTATATCAACTGAGCGTGATATTTGTGCTGGCGGTCGCGTGGATCCTTATTGCCCGCCGGGTCGCCTTGACGGTGGGATTAGTGGATAAGCCCAATGCGCGCAAGCAACATCTGGGACATATTCCGTTGGTCGGCGGCATCGCCGTTTACCTGACGCTGATGCTGATGACGCTGTGGCAACCCGCCTGGCTGCCCGACAACACCGTCTACCTGCTGTGCATCACGGCGCTGGTGGTGTTGGGCGTACTGGATGACCGCTTTGATCTGCCCGTGGCGCCGCGCGTCATGGTGCAGGGAGGGATCGCGCTGGCGATGATGCTGGCGGCAGGGATGCAGCTTTCCTCATTGGGCCATGCCTGGGGCCATCAGGAAGTGATGCTCGGTTATGGCGCGTTGCTGCTCACGCCGCTGGCGGTATGGGGAGCGATCAACGCCTACAACATGGTGGATGGCATCGACGGGCAACTGGGCACCTTGTCCTGCGTGACCTTTGTTGCGCTGGCCATCGTGTTCGGACTGGGTGGCCGGGAAGATCTGGCGCTGTGGTGCCTGGGCATGATCGTCGCGCTGGCGGCTTATCTGCTGTTCAACCTGAGCCTGTTCGGCGCGCGTAACAAAATCTTTATGGGGGACGCCGGCAGCATGGTGATCGGCTTCAGCGTGCTGTGGCTGGTGTTGCTGGCGACGCAGGGGCAGCAGGCGGTAATGCGCCCGGTCACCGCGCTGTGGCTGATCGCCATTCCGCTGATGGACATGGTGACCGTGATGGTGCGCCGCCTGTTGCGCCGCCAAAGCCCCTTCAAAGCGGGCCGCGATCATTTGCACCATATTCTGATGCGTCGCGGGCTCAATGCGCGTCAGGCACTGGCGATGAGCACCATGCTGGCGGTGACGCTGGCCTGCATCGGCATTTGCAGTGAAGTGTTGCAACTGCAGGAAAGCCTGATGCTGGTGGCGTTTCTGTTCTGTTTTTGCGGTTATTTCGCCATGTTGCGCGAACCGCGTCAGGCGACGATGCTCAGCGATAATCCAACCGTCGGGCGTTAATCCTCTCACGGGCTGCGGCAGCAGCCCGTTTATCACGGTACTTCCATGAATTTTCATTTGCCTCTTTTGATGCCGTTGGCCTTCACCTCCGCGTTGTTGAGCGGTTGTACGGTGGTTCCCGGCTCACATTTATCGACCAGCGGAAAAGCCATTGTCGTGCAACAAGACGACGATTTCGATTTGAACAGCCAGGTACAGGTCTACCGCATGTCACCGATGCTGCTGCAGAAAATGCGGCGCGTTGAACCGGTCGCCCAGCCGAATCCGGCACTGGATCAGCGGTTGCAGAGCTACCAATACCGTATCGGCGTCGGCGACGTGTTGAACGTCACCGTCTGGGATCACCCCGAGTTGACCACGCCGGCCGGGCAATATCGCAGCGCCAGCGACACCGGTAACTGGGTGCATGCGGATGGCACGATCTTTTACCCCTATATCGGGCGCGTGGCGGTAGTGGGTAAAACCGTCACCGAAGTGCGCAGCCTGATCGCCGGCCGTCTGGCGCAGTATGTGGAAAGCCCGCAGGTGGATGTCAGCATCGCCGCGTTCCGTTCGCAGAAGGCTTATGTGACCGGTGAGGTGAAAACCTCCGGTCAGCAGGCGATCACCAACGTGCCGCTGACCATTCTGGATGCGATCAACGCCGCCGGCGGCCTGACGGACAATGCCGACTGGCGCAACGTGGTGCTGACCCATCAGGGCAAAGAGCGGGCCATCTCGCTGCAGGCGCTGATGCAGCGTGGCGACATCAGCCAGAATGAGCTGCTGCAGCCGGGCGACATCCTCTACATTCCGCGCAATGACAACTTGAAAGTGTTCGTGATGGGCGAGGTGGGCAAGCAAGCGACGCTGAAGATGGATCGCAGCGGCATGACCCTGACCGAAGCCCTCGGATCTTCCGAAGGGATCAGCCAGACGGTGGCGGATGCGACCGGGGTGTTCGTGATCCGGCCGAGCGGCGGCAATCCCCCGCAGCGGCTGGCGACGCTGTATCAGTTCGATCTCTCCGACGCCAGCGCGCTGGCGATGGGCGCTGAATTTCAGCTGCACCCTTACGACGTCGTGTACGTCACCGCGGCGCCGGTCGCGCGCTGGAACCGTTTGATCAGCCAGCTGGTGCCGACCATCAGCAGTTTTAACGATCTCAGCGAGGCTACCTTGCGCGTGCGCAACTGGTAACTCAGCAGGGTGAATAAGGAACAGAAGATGAAAAATAATGCGCTGTCCGTGATGGTGGCCGAACAAGATGAAAAGCTGGAGTGGGAGCGTCTGGTAGGGCCGCTGTGGGATAACCGCTGGCGGATCGCCGTCGTGACCGGCGTGGTCGGTGCGCTGGGCGTCGCCTACGCCCTGTTGGCTACCCCGGTGTACCAGGCCACGGCGGTGGTGCAGGTGGAGAATCAGCTGTCCGGCGATTCGCTGCTGCGTGAAACGCTGGACAGTTCGCTGGGGCAAAATGCGGCGACGCAGGATGAGGTGACGCTGGTCAAGTCGCGCTACGTGCTCGGCAAAACGGTGGATGCCCTCGGCCTGACGGTGCGCGTCGAACCGGACTATTTCCCGGTATTCGGTAAAGGCTTTGCCCGACTGAGCGGTGAAAAGGCGCCGGTATTGAACATCGCCACGCTGACAACGCCGGCGGACATGCAGGGCGAAGCGCTGACGCTGACGGTGCGCGATGGGCAACATTACGAGCTGAGCCATGACGGCGCCAAATTGTTCAGCGGCGTGGTTGGGCAACCGGTGGCGCAGGGCGAGTGGGGCATGACCGTTTCGGCGCTGGACGCGGCGCCGGGCACCAGTTTCACCGTGGTTAAAGTCGCGCGTCAAGAAGCGGTGGACGATCTGCGTAAATACCTGGGCGTAGTGCCGAGCGGCAAAGACAGCGGCATCATGACGTTTACGCTGCCGAGCGAAGATCCGCAGCGTGCCGAGGCGGTGCTGAAGAACATCACCGATAACTACCTGCAGCAGAACGTGGATCGCAAAACGGAAGAGGCGCAGCGGATGCTGGCCTTCCTGCAGGAGCAGTTGCCGCAAACGCAAACCTCGCTCAACAACGCCGAAACCCAGCTCAACCAGTTCCGCCAGCAAAACGACTCGGTGGATCTGTCGCTGGAAGCCAAGTCGGTGCTGGACACGCAGGTACAGCTCGAAGCCCAGCTCAACGAGCTGACCTTCAAAGAGGCGGAGATTTCCAAGCTTTATACCCGCGTGCACCCGGCTTACCGGGCGCTGATGGAAAAGCGCGCCACGCTGGAGGCGGAAAAGGCGCGGCTCGGCAAACAGGTACAGACGCTGCCGAAAATGCAGCAGGAGATCCTGCGCCTCACCCGCGACGTGCAGGTGGATCAGCAGGTTTACATGCAACTGATGAACAAACAGCAGGAGCTGAGCATCAGCAAGGCCGGCACGGTGGGCAATATTCGCATCGTTGACGAGGCGGAAACCGCTATCCGACCGATTCAGCCGCAAAAGATGCTAATCGTGTTGTTGGCGTTGATATTGGGCGCTGCAGGCACCGCGGCCGTGGTGCTGCTGCGCACGGCCTTCCATCGCGGCATCAATGATATCGATACGCTGGAGAAGCGAGGCATCAACGTCTACGCCACCGTGCCGCTGTCGCCATGGCAGGCGAAACGCAATCGCGAACAACGCCTGCTGTTGCCCAAATCCGGCGGTCGTCGCCTGCCGATCCTGGCGGTGGCCGAGCCGGCGGATCTGTCGGTGGAGGCCATTCGCAGTCTGCGCACCAGCCTGCATTTCGCTATGCTGGAGGCCAAAAACAACATTTTGATGGTCTCCGGTGCCAGCCCGGAGAGCGGCAAGAGTTTTACCAGCACCAACCTGGCGGTGGTGGTGGCGCAGGCCGGGCAGCGGGTGCTGTTGATCGACGCGGATATGCGTAAAGGATTTTTGCATCGTTGGCTATCGGACGACGCTCATCAAGGGCTGTCCGACATGCTGGTGGGCAAAGTGACGACGGAACAGGCGGTGCGGAAAACCGCCATTGCCAATCTGGATTTCGTACCGCGTGGCCAGGTGCCGCCGAACCCGTCCGAGCTTCTGATGCATCGCCGTTTCGCCGATTTCCTGCGCTGGGCCGGGCAAAACTACGATCTGGTGCTGATTGATACGCCGCCGATTCTGGCGGTGACGGACGCGGCCATCGTCGGCAATCACGCCGGTACGTCACTGTTGGTGGTGCGTTTTGAGGTGAACACCGTCAAGCAGATCGAAACCAGCATGCGCCGTTTCGAACAAAATGGCGTGGCGATCAGAGGCGTAATCCTCAACGGCATCGTGAAGAGGGCGGCGACCGACATGAGCTATTACAACTTCGCCTATCCAAGCCATCGGGAAGATCACCGGCAGGCAGAGGAATAAGCGGGTGAAGGCCATTATCACCAACGCCCTGTGGCTGATGCTGGAACGCGTTTCGCTCAGCCTGTCCGGCATCTTCGTCTCCATTTACGTTGCGCGCTATCTGGGGCCCGCCCAGTTTGGCGCTCTCAACTATCTATTGGCGACGATCGCCATCGTGGTGCCGCTGGTGCAGCTGGGCGCCGACAGCATCATTTTCAACCGCGTCGCCCGCCGCCAGCCGAGCGGCATTCGCCTGATGTTGGCTTCGATGCGTTTGCGCCGCCGGCTGTTCCTGGTGGTGGCGCTGCCGATGCTGATATGGAGCTATTTCAGCCAGCCGCCAGCCAGTCAACTGATGACGCTGTTGCTGCTTATCAGCGCCTATTTCTCGATTCAGGACGTGTACAAAATTTATTACGATGCCCGCCTGCAGTCGAAACGCAATACGCTGATCAACAACCTGGCGCTGCTGCTGTCGATCGGGCTGCGGCTGGCGCTGGTGAGCGTTGCGCTGCCGCTGGTGTGGTTCGCGGTACCCTACATCCTCAGCAGCGCCGTACCTTATCTGGCGCGCCTCTGGCTATTCCGTGGGGAAGCTGCGGCCACGCCGCGGGTTACGCCGCGCCAGGCCAGGCGCTATGGCCGTTATTTGCTGAAAGTGGGCCTGCCGTTGGCCATCTCCAGTCTGGCGATAGTGATTTATACCCGCATCGATCAAATCATGCTGGGCAATCTGGTCGGCGAGCAGGCGGTGGGCTGGTTCAGCGCCGCTACCACCCTCAGTCAGGGGTGGGTTTTTGTGCCGATGGCACTGATCACCTCGTTGATGCCGGGTATTGCCAACTGTCGCGATCCGTTGGAGCAGGAGTACCGCATCCGGGTGCTGTATCTGGTGGTATTGGGCCTGTCGTTGCCGGTGCTGCTGGGGCTGTGGTGGTTCGCCCACCCGGCTATTGCGCTGCTGTATGGCGCCGCTTTTCAACCGGCCGCCGACATCCTGGCTATTTGTACGCTGACCTCGCTGTTCTCAGTGATGGGGACGGTTTCGTACCGCAGCATCGTGCTGTTCGCCGGTTATCGCTTTATCGCCATCAAGATGCCGTTGGTGGCTCTGATGAACGTGGCGATGAATCTGCTGCTGATCCCGCGGTACGACCTGACCGGCGCTGCGGTGTCTACGCTACTGGCGGAATTCATTTCATTCTTCGTTCTGAACAGTTTATTCCGTGGCGGGAAAATTACCCGACTGCAGCTGACCTGTTTTTACTGCCTGCCGCGTCTTGTCAGCAAATTAAGGAGAGAGCATGTTAAACACCCTGGTTAAAAGCATTTCCAAGCGCCTGCCCGATGCCTGGCACCATCAGGTTAAATACGCGCTCTATTTCAAAAAACTGCCGCACCTGTCAAAACCGACCGGCTTCAGCGAAAAGATCATGCGCCGCAAAATTTATCCGCGCAGCATCTACACCACCTTGTCGGACAAATACAAGGTCCGTGAATTTATTGCCGGCCTGTGGGGCGAAGAGTATCTGGTGGAGCTGTATGCGCATGGCACGGAACTCAGCTACGACACGTTCAGGCAGTTGCCCGACGCCTTCGTGCTGAAGGCCAACCATGGCAGCGGCTATAACCGGTTGGTGTTCGACAAGCAACAGGTTAGCTACGCGGAATTGTACGATCTCAGCAGTTCGTGGATGCGCAGCAACTTTTACGAGCAGAGTCGCGAAAAGCATTATCTGGACATCGAACCCTGCATCATGGTGGAACGCATGTTGCTGGATGGTGAGCAGGTGCCGAACGATATCAAGTTTCATTGTTTCAACGACAACCATGAAATTCGCATGTTCATCCAGGTGGATTACCAGCGTTTCGGCACCCATCGGCGCGACATTTTTGATATCGACTGGAACCGCACCGAAATCCGCATCAGCTTGCCGAATGCCGACGAACCGATGCCGCGGCCTACGCGGCTGGAAGAAATGACGCGCTTGGCTCGCCAGGTTGCGCAGCAGTTCTCTTATGTCCGCGTGGATTTCTACCAGGTCGGTGAGAAGGTCTATTTCGGTGAATTGACGTTTACGCCTGGTGCGGGGTTAAGCAAGCTTAAGCCGGAAAACATCGAGCAGGAATGGGGCAGTTATTTTACTGAGTAAACGCTTATGCAGAGAGTCGCCTCCAATTTTCACATGCATGCCAATGTCGGTTATAATCAGTCGCGGGATTTGGTCAATCAATCAATCATATTGACCTTCCTGTTGATCTTTTTCGTGAAAACTTTCCTGACCTCGGGATCGTTCAACAGCGAGCTGATTAATAAAACCGTGACGGGGCTTAATGCCCTGATGTTGCTCTATGTCGGCTATGCATTTTTCATCGCTACGATGGCGGAAAAAGCGGTTGCGGGTTTTTTGGTTCTGCTGTTTCTGGTTAATATCGCCACCGGACATGGTGATTACCTTTTTGGCGCGGTATTCAGCTCGGCGGTAATAATTTTATTCCGCCGCATCGAGATGGTGCGCGGCGCTGAAATGTTCGCTATCGCTTTTGTGGTTGCCGGGCTGTTGATGGTTATCCCCTATACCTTTTACACCGAGGGATTTGTTTATCTTGATGAGCGCTATGGCAACAGATTAACGCTGGGTTTCGATAACCCGAACACCTTGGCGTATTATTCTTTTGCCTTGTTCGCCATGCTGCTGTGCCTGATCGACCATGCAAAATTAACGCGTGGAATGAAAAATATCGCCTCACTGGCGGTGTCGGCGTTAATTATCCCGGTGCTGATGTATTCCTATTCCCGCACCTGTTTTATGTTGGCGCTGTTGATGTTGTTGCTGTTTTGGCTGGCGCCGCTGCTGCGTTTTACCCCCAATAGAAAAGTCTGCATTGCGCTGACGTTGGCCATCATAGGCTTTCAGTTCGCCAGCGTTATACGCTGGGGAAACAATCCGGCATTGGACGCGCTGTTGAACCAGGCGTTGACCGGGCGCATCTGGTTCTCCTGGCAGATGTTTCAGGCGGTGGGGCTACCCAATCCGCTGTTTGGCATGAATATCGAACCCTATAAGCCGGTCGATTTTTTCTTCATCGCCATGTTTTATTCGGCTGGTGGGATAGCCTCTGTTGTCATGCTTTTTTGTTATTTTCACCTGTTGGGGAATATGCGCAGGCTGAGTCGATTCATGCGCTGGGTGGTGGTGGTTTTCCTGCTAACAACTTTTACGGAAACCTATTTTTTGGTCCCGGTATTTAACGTGTCGTTATTGCTGCTTTGCCGTGGAAAAGAAATGATAAATTCTAAGTTGGAGGGTTAAGAAATGGATTTCTCGATCGTGATCCCTATTTATAATAGTGCGCGTTACCTGCCTAAAACTCTGAAGCGGATTTTCAACGTTTGCCAAGGGTTCGACTATCAGGTGATTTTGGTTGATGATTGCTCTGACGAGGATGATATCAAATATATTCGCCAGATAGCGGCGACTAATAGCAACGTGATGCTGCATGAGAAAAAACAAAAGAGCAATGCGGCGGTATCGCGCAACCTGGGCGCCAATTTAGCGCAATCGGAGATCGTGTTTTTTCTCGATTCGGATGATTACTTCACTACCAACTATATCATTCGCCGCATGAAGAAACATGAAGATCGCCATATTGATATTATCTTCGGTAATTATGCAGAGGTGAGCGGTGATTCGGTACGCGACTTCAATTTCCACTACAAATCCGGTTCTTCCGGTGAGGATTTTCTTTTTCTGGAAATGGGTGATATTCGGTCATCCACCATCAGCATGCGTAAAAAAAGCGATCGCCGCTTTTTATTTCCCGAGTTTCTCAACAAACATCAGGATTGGGGCTTTCTGGTCAACGCCACCAATTTGGGCGCGCAAGTGGCGCATGACGCCGGCGGCGGGGTGTTTCTCGACGTGGGGCGCTACGGACGCATGACGGCGAAGCTTAATCTGGAGGCCAGCGACCGCTTCATCAATACCTTCCTCAGCCCCAGCGATCGCCATATCAGCGGATTCGCCTGCAAGCACCTGCTGGCCTCGCTGTATTCGGAAAACGCCCAGGCGTTCAACTATTATTCGTCGCGCATCGTGCGGCACAGCCTGAGCGGCAAGTTCAAGATGATCAAATGGTATGGCGATTGTCTGACGCGGCTGGGGTTGTTCTCGGTTGGCGGCCGGCTGTTGCGCAATGTGCGCCAGGGATTCAGGAGATGATATGCAAGCACGCAAGGTAATCATCGTCATCGAAAATATGGCGGGCAAGGGCGGCACTGAACGGGTCGCCAGCGGTTTGGCCAATGCGCTGGCGCGTCTGCCGAATTACGAGGTGGCGGTGTTTTCGCTGTGTGGCGAGCGGAGCTTCTTTCCGCTGGCGAGCAACGTCCGGTTACGCTGTGGCGGCGGCGATTCGCTGTTCTGGCCATGGCGGCTGGCGTTGGCTCTGCGCCGTGAACGCGCTGATGTGATCATTACCGTTTCCATGGGAAAACTGTCGGTGGTGATGACGCCTTTTCTACGTTTGTTCTGTGCCCGCAGCCGGCTGTTATTGAGCGAACACGTCAGCTTTCACCAGTATCCGCGCGTATTTAAATGGTTGAAGTTGTTGGTTTACCGCTTGAGCGATCGCGTGATTTTCCTGACGCGGCAAGATAGCGACGCCATCGCTCGCTGGGTGGGTGCCGGGAAATGCCGGGTGATCGAGAACGTTTCGCCGTTCGGTGCACAGGCGCCGACGCCGGCGCTGCAGGAAAAGGTGGCGCTGGCGGTGGGGCGGTTGAGCAATCAGAAAGGCTTCGATCGTCTGATCGCGCTGTGGCGAGGGGTGGCGGCGCAGATGCCGGATTGGCGGCTGTTGATTATTGGCGACGGCCCTGAGCGCGACGCACTGCGGCGGCAGATTGAAGGCGCCGGGCTGGAGCAGCAGGTGAGCCTGCTGCCGGCCACCGCCGACGTGGCGGCCTATTATCGCCAGGCCAGTTTGTACGTGATGACGTCGCGCTATGAGGGGTTGCCGATGGTGCTGATCGAAGCCATGAGTTTCGGCCTGCCGCTGGTGGCCTACGACTGCAAGACCGGCCCGGCCGAGCTGATAGACAACGGCGTCAACGGCTATCTGGTGCCCGATGACGATGCCGCCGCCTTCAGCGAAGGCGTGCTCGAGCTGATGCGCGATCCGGCTCTGCGCGAGCGCTTTTCTGTCGCTGCGCTTGATAAGTCTCGCCGTTTTTCTCCCGAACGTATTTATCCCCAGTGGCAACAGCTCATTGAGTGAGGACCGAATGGAAAAGATATCCGTGATAATGCCCGCCTACAACGCGGCAAACTCAATCAAAGAATCGATTCTTGGTGTGCTGAACCAGCAATTTACCGACTATCACCTGTATGTGATCGATGATGCGTCCACCGACAACACCGCCGAGGTGGTGCGGCCGTTTATCCACGATCGCCTCACCTATATACGCAATGAGCATAACCAGGGCGTGGCGGAAACGCGCAACATCGGCATTGAGGCGGCGAGCGGGGATTATATCGCTTTCTGCGACAGTGATGACGTATGGCTCCCCAACAAGCTGTCGCGCCAGGCGAGCATTTTGCAAACCCGCCGCTATGACGTGGTGTGTTCCCATTATTACACCTTCGAAGACGATCTGAAGTTGATCAAAAACACCCGTGGTGCGGATGAGCTTATCGGCTATCAGGACATGTTGAAAAGCAACTGGATCGGCAATCTCACCGGCATCTATAACCAGAAGCGCATCGGTAAGGTGTATCAGCAAAAAGTGGGGCATGAGGACTATTTGATGTGGCTGGCGGTGCTGCAGAAGGCGCGTAACGGCCTGGCCTACTGCATTCCCGAACCGCTGGCCTGTTACCGATTGTCTACTCATTCGCTGTCGGGCAACAAAATCCGCGCTGCGGACTGGCAATGGCGGATTTACCGTCAGCATTTGGGGCTGTCGTACCAGAAATCCTGCTATTTGTTCGCCACCTATCTGTTCAATGCCGTGGTGAAAAGGAAATGACCATGAGGGGGATGTATCGGCGGGCGGCTCTGGGCTGTTGCGCCTTGTGGGGCGCAGCGGCTCTGGCGCAGAACTGCCAACCCAATCTGTTGACCAACCCCGGCTTTGAGCAGGGGCTCAGCGGCTGGCGAGCGCAGGGCGCGCAGGCCGACGGCGATACGCACAGTGGCAGGGGGAGTCTGCGTTATGACAATGCAGATGTAGCGCAATACCGTACCTTCAACCAGGCGCTGCAGGTTGTGCCCGGACAGACGATAGATTTCGGCGTCTGGCTCAAGACTCGCGGCGTACGCGGGCAAAGCCGCGACGGCGGCGCTGGGGTTTATCTGCAGAGCTTTGATGCGCAGGGGCGCTTTCTGGAAGGAAGCTATCCGGCTGGGGTAACCGGCGACAGCGGCTGGCGGCAGGTGAACGCCAGCTATACCGTGCCGCCGCAGGCGGCGCGAATCACTTTTGGCGTTTATCTGCGTAAGGGGAGCACCGGTACCGCCTGGTTTGACGACGCCTATGCCTGTGCTCGAGCGTCTATGCCGGCGTTATATCAGCTCGGCGCGTCGGCGCAGGGGAAGGTTGACACGCTGGTCGTCACTTCGCAGCCGCAGCATTTGCAGGTCGACAGCGAATTGCTCAATGCCGAGGGGCAGGTTGTTCACAGTAGCCGCGACCGTTATCAGGTTGAGGGACAACGCCGTATCGAATACCAACCGCCGGCCGGCCTGGCCCAGGGTGAATACCGCCTGCGTCAGCAGGTTACCGGTCCACAATCCCGCCAGGCTCAGGGCAGCGAGCTGTCTTTTCGCGTCGGGCAGCCTGCGGCCAAAGTGGCGATCGACAGCGAAGGTTTTACCCTGCGCGACGGTCAACGGCTTTTCCCGTTGGGCATTTACGCCAACGTGGCTACCGATGAGCATTTGGCGCGCATCGCCTCGGCGGGATTCAACACGGTGCTGAACTATGATTACGGGGAAAAGAAAGATCCATACGCCTTTTTCCGCAACGCACGCAAGCGCGGGCTGTTGGTCATTTACTCCGTCAAAGATCAGTACCGCGGCAGCCGCTTCGCGCCGGCCGTCCGCGGTGGCGACTACGCGGCGCTGACTGCCTGGTACGTGCAGCGTTTGCGCTCTCAGCCCAACCTGCTTGCCTGGTACATCAACGATGAGCTGGGGCCGGAATATCTCGATAAAATCGAGGAAAAAAACCTGCAAATAAAGCGACTTGACGGCGATCATCCGACTTTCCAGGTGCTGAACAAAACCGGGGAGTTGGACGCTCACTTCAACAGCAGCGACATTTTGGCGACCGACCCTTATCCGGTGGGGAACGATAGCGATCTGACGCGCACCACGCGTTATACCGCACTGACGGTGCAGGCCGCCCGCCAGGCACGCGGAGCCTGGGTGGTGATGCAAATCATGGATCACGCCGCTTATGACGCCCGCCGCAAGCCACATCCGCCGTCAGAGGCGGAAATCCGCAATCAGGCCTGGCAGGCGCTGATCGGCGGCGCCAAGGGGCTGTTGTTTTATTCTTATACCGATCTGTTTTACAAACGCAAAACCGGCCGCTTCGACCAACGGGAGTTTGACGCCACCTGGCGTGGTGTGGCTGCCGTGTCGCAGCAAATCGCCGCCTTCACCCCTTATCTGCTGACGGGAAAATCGACGCCGCTGGCGGGAAGCGACCCGCAAATGCCGGCGCGGATGTTTATTCTGGGCGATCGCGCCTTGCTGCTGGTAGCCAATCCTTACTATCGGGAGGGAAGCACCCGCTTGCGCCTTCCGGCGGGCTGGCGGCAGCAGGGCGCGGGTGCGGAGATCGCGCTGGCGTTGCCCGCAGTGGGCACCGCGACGCTGTGGCTCCAACGCTGAAAGCATCGAGTTAGCATCACGCGGGAGGTTTCTCCCGCGTGAGATTGATGACAAACCTTATACCCTTGCCGGGTTGGCAGAGAGCATCAAATAAAAAACAAGGAAAATCAATTTATTGATTTTCGGCCGCTCACCACAAAGGGGGAAAAACCACGCTTTTTCCCCCTTTGTCAACAGTCTGACGCGGGAGGTTTCTCCCGCGTCCTACCCCCAAATACCCCGCCTTGCCTCCCGCCTGCCCACCTTTATCTCTATATTCTGTTTTACTCGTTTTAATTCAATCAATTAACTTAATCTTTCACACCTATACTTTGGTGGTATTTCTCAGCCGACGCGCGCGGTGCCTCCCGCTTTCTCTTGATCGCAATCAATTTGCCGCCTCTTGGCCGTCAGTAGGCTGGCGGCAGATTGAGCATGTCTTCTTATAACGACAAGAGCCTTCAGGAGCATTCCGGATGAGCAAATTTTTAGACCGTTTCCGCTATTTCAAGCAGTTGGCGGAGCCTTTTTCTGGCGATCACGGCCAGACCTTGAACACCAACCGCGACTGGGAAGACGGCTACCGCAGCCGTTGGCAGCACGACAAAGTGGTGCGTTCCACCCACGGCGTGAACTGCACCGGTTCCTGCAGTTGGAAGATCTACGTGAAGAATGGTCTGGTGACCTGGGAAACCCAGCAAACCGACTATCCGCGCACCCGCCCCGATCTGCCCAACCATGAACCGCGCGGCTGCCCGCGCGGCGCCAGCTACTCCTGGTACCTGTACAGCGCCAACCGGCTGAAATACCCGCTGATGCGCAAGCGCCTGCTCAAGCTGTGGCGCGAAGCGAAAGCGCAGCACAGCGATCCGGTCGAAGCCTGGGGCTCTATCGTCGGCGATGCGGCAAAAGCCAAGAGCTACAAGGTGGCGCGCGGCCGCGGCGGCTTCGTCCGCTCCAGCTGGCAAGAGGTCAATGAACTGATCGCCGCCGCCAACGTCTATACCGCCAAAACCTTCGGCCCGGACCGTATCATCGGCTTCTCGCCGATCCCGGCGATGTCGATGGTGTCCTACGCCGCCGGTGCCCGTTACCTGTCGCTGATCGGCGGCGCCTGCCTGAGCTTCTACGACTGGTATTGCGATCTGCCGCCGGCTTCGCCGATGACCTGGGGCGAGCAGACCGACGTGCCGGAGTCCGCCGACTGGTATAACTCTTCTTACATTATCGCCTGGGGCTCCAACGTGCCGCAAACGCGCACCCCGGACGCCCATTTCTTTACCGAAGTGCGCTACAAGGGCACCAAAACCGTGGCGGTGACGCCGGACTATGCCGAAGTCGCCAAGCTGTGCGACCACTGGCTGAATCCGAAGCAGGGCACCGACAGCGCGATGGCGCTGGCGATGGGCCACGTGATGCTGAAAGAGTTCCATCTCGATCGCGAAGTTGGCTACTTCCGCGACTATGTGCGTCGCTATACCGACATGCCGATGCTGGTGCTGCTCGAGCCGCGTGAAGGCGGCCACTACGCCGCCGGCCGCCTGTTGCGCGCCGCCGATCTGGTGGACGGGCTGGGCCAGGAAAACAACCCCGAATGGAAAACCGTCGCTATCGACAGCCGCAGCGGCGAGCTGGTGGCGCCGCAGGGCTCCATCGGCTTCCGCTGGGGCGAGAAGGGCAAGTGGAACCTGGAGCAGCGCGAAGGCAAGTCGCAACAGGAAGTCGAGCTGCAACTCAGCCTGTTGGGCATGCATGACGACGTTGCCGAGGTGGGTTTCCCGTACTTCGGCGGCGCCGACAGCGAGCATTTCAACAGCGTGGCGCTGGACGAGATCCTGCTGCACAAACTGCCGGTGAAACGCCTGCGGCTGGCGGACGGCAGCGAAGCGCTGGTGACCAGCGTGTACGATCTGACGCTGGCTAACTACGGCCTGGAGCGCGGGTTGGGCGACGCCAACTGCGCCGCCGACTATGACGAGGTCAAGGCTTACAGCCCGGCCTGGGCCGAGCAGATCACCGGCGTGTCGCGCCATAACATCATCCGCATTGCCCGCGAATTCGCGCAAAACGCCGAGAAGACCCACGGCCGTTCGATGATCATCGTCGGCGCCGGCGTCAACCACTGGTATCACATGGACATGACCTACCGCGGCCTGATCAATATGCTGATCTTCTGCGGTTGCGTCGGCCAGAGCGGCGGCGGCTGGGCGCACTACGTCGGCCAGGAAAAACTGCGGCCGCAAACCGGCTGGCTGCCGCTGGCGTTCGGCCTCGACTGGCAACGCCCGCCGCGCCACATGAACAGCACCTCGTTCTTCTACAACCATTCCAGCCAATGGCGCTATGAAACCGTCGGCGCCGATGAGCTGCTGTCGCCGCTGGCGGACAAATCGCGCTTCGGCGGCAGCCTGATCGACTTCAACGTGCGCGCCGAGCGCATGGGCTGGCTGCCGTCGGCGCCGCAGCTGGGCGCTAACCCGTTGCGCCTGGCGGAGCAGGCCCGCGCCGCCGGCCAATCGCCGGTCGAGTTCACCGTCGACAGCCTGAAGAGCGGCGCGCTGGGCTTTGCCGCCGAGCAGCCGGACAATCCGCAGAACTTCCCGCGCAACCTGTTCGTCTGGCGCTCCAACCTGCTGGGCTCTTCCGGCAAGGGTCATGAATACATGCTCAAATACCTGTTGGGCACCGAGAACGGCATCCAGGGGAAAGATCTCGGCCAGCAGGGCGGCGTGAAGCCGCAGGAAGTGGAATGGCGCGAGCAGGGCGGCGAAGGCAAGCTGGATCTGGTGGTGACGCTCGATTTCCGCATGTCGAGCACCTGCCTGTATTCCGACGTGGTGCTGCCGACCGCCACCTGGTACGAAAAAGACGACATGAACACCTCCGACATGCACCCGTTCATTCATCCGCTGTCGGCGGCGGTCGATCCGGCCTGGGATTCGAAGAGCGACTGGGAAATCTACAAGGGCATCGCCAAAGCCTTCTCCGAGCTGTGCGTCGGCCATCTGGGCCAGGAAACCGACGTGGTGACCTTGCCTATTCAGCACGACTCCGCCGCCGAGCTGGCGCAGCCTTACGGCGTGCAAGACTGGAAGAAAGGCGAGTGCGAACTGATCCCCGGCAAAACCGCGCCGCACATCATCGCGGTGGAGCGCGATTACCCGGCCACCTACGAGCGTTTTACCTCCCTGGGGCCGTTGATGGACAAACTGGGCAACGGCGGCAAGGGCATCAGCTGGAACACCCAGACCGAGGTCGATTTCCTCAAGCAGCTGAACTACGTCAAGGCCGACGGCCCGGCGGCGGGGCGGCCGAAGATCGAGAGCGCGATAGACGCGGCGGAAGTGATCCTGTCGCTGGCGCCGGAAACCAACGGCCAGGTGGCGGTAAAAGCCTGGGAAGCGCTGAGCAACGCCACCGGCCGCGATCACCGGCATCTGGCGCTGAACAAGGAAGACGAGAAAATTCGCTTCCGCGACATTCAGGCGCAGCCGCGCAAAATTATCTCCAGCCCGACCTGGTCTGGCCTGGAGGATGAACACGTCTCCTATAACGCCTGCTACACCAACGTGCACGAGCTGATCCCGTGGCGCACGCTCAGCGGCCGCCAGCAGCTGTATCAGGACCACGAGTGGATGCGCGCCTTCGGCGAAAGCCTGCTGGCGTACAGGCCACCGATCGATACCCGCGCCGCGCAGCCGCTGCTCAACAGCAAGCCGAACGGCAACAAGGAGAAGGCGCTGAACTTCCTGACGCCGCACCAGAAGTGGGGTATCCACTCCACCTACAGCGACAACCTGCTGATGCTGATGCTGACGCTGTCGCGCGGCGGGCCGATCGTCTGGCTGAGCGAAGACGACGCCAAAGATCTGGGCATCGCGGACAACGACTGGATCGAGGCCTTCAACGCCAACGGCGCGCTGACGGCGCGCGCGGTGGTCAGCCAGCGTATCCCGGCCGGCATGACCATGATGTACCACGCACAGGAGCGCATCGTGAATCTGCCGGGCTCGGAGATCACCAGCCAACGCGGCGGCATCCACAACTCGGTGACCCGCGCCTGTCCGAAGCCGACCCACATGATCGGCGGCTATGCGCAGTTGGCCTACGGCTTCAACTACTACGGCACCGTCGGCTCCAACCGCGACGAGTTCGTGGTGGTGCGCAAGATGAACCGTATTGATTGGTTGGACGATGAAGGCAACGACTACGCGCAGGGCAGTCAGCAGGAGAACCACAAATGAAAATTCGTTCGCAAGTCGGCATGGTGCTGAATCTGGACAAGTGCATCGGTTGCCACACCTGTTCGGTCACCTGCAAGAACGTCTGGACCAGCCGCGAAGGCATGGAATACGCCTGGTTCAACAACGTGGAAAGCAAACCCGGCGTCGGCTATCCGCACGCCTGGGAAGATCAGGAGAAGTGGAAGGGCGGTTGGATCCGTAAAATCAACGGCAAGCTGGAGCCGCGCATGGGCAGCCGCGTCGGCGTGCTGGCGAAAATCTTCGCCAACCCGGACGTGCCGGCGCTGGACGACTACTACGAGCCGTTCGATTACGACTACCAGCATCTGCACACAGCCAAACAGGGCAAACACCAGCCGGTGGCACGCCCGCGCTCGCTGATCACCGGCCAGCGCATGAACAAGATCGAAAGCGGCCCGAACTGGGAAGAGATCCTCGGCGGGGAGTTTGAAAAGCGCTCGCAGGACAAGAACTTCGACAACCTGCAGAAGGCGATGTACGGCCAGTTCGAAAACACCTTCATGATGTACCTGCCGCGCCTGTGCGAGCACTGCCTCAACCCGGCCTGCGTCGCCACCTGCCCGAGCGGGGCGATCTACAAGCGCGGCGAAGACGGCATCGTGTTGATCGATCAGGACAAGTGTCGCGGTTGGCGCATGTGCCTGACCGGCTGCCCGTACAAGAAAATCTACTTCAACTGGAAGAGCGGCAAGTCCGAGAAGTGCATCTTCTGCTACCCGCGCATCGAAGCCGGGCAGCCGACGGTGTGTTCGGAAACCTGCGTCGGCCGCATTCGCTACCTCGGCGTGCTGCTGTACGACGCCGATCGCATCGAGCAGGCGGCGGCGGTGGAGAGCGACAAGGATCTGTACCAGAGCCAGCTCGATATCTTCCTCGATCCGCATGATCCGAAGGTGATTGCCCAGGCGCTGGCGGACGGCGTGCCGCAGGGCGTCATTGAAGCCGCTCAGCAGTCGCCGGTGTACAAAATGGCGATGGACTGGAAGCTGGCGCTGCCGCTGCATCCGGAATACCGCACGCTGCCGATGGTGTGGTACGTGCCGCCATTGTCGCCGATTCAGTCTGCCGCCGACGCCGGCGAGCTGGCGCACAGCGGCGTATTGCCGGACGTCGAGAGCCTGCGCATCCCGGTGCAGTATCTGGCGAACCTGCTGACCGCCGGCGATACCGAACCGGTACTGTTGGCGCTGAAGCGCATGCTGGCGATGCGCCATTACAAACGGGCGGAAACCGTCGACGGCGTGGTCGACACCAGCGCGCTGGAGCAGGTTGGGTTAAGCGAAGCGCAGGCGCAGGAAATGTATCGCTACCTGGCGATCGCCAACTATGAAGATCGCTTCGTGGTGCCGTCGAGCCACCGCGAGCTGGCGCGTGAAGCCTTCCCGGAAAGCAAAGGCTGCGGCTTCAGCTTCGGCGACGGCTGCCACGGCAGCGACGGCAAGTTCAACCTGTTCAACAGCCGCCGCATTGACGCCATCGACGTGACCGCGAAAACCGCGCGGCCGGAGGATGCCTCATGATCAGCCTGAAAGTGATCGCCCGCCTGCTGGATTACCCGGAGCAGGCGCTGTTTGACCATCAGCAGGCGCTGATCGAAGCATTGGAGCCGGCCAGCGAGCTGGATCTGCGCCACAGCGCGCAGCTGATTCTGTTTATCCGCCGCCTGTGTGCGCGCCCGTTGCTGGACGCGCAGGCCGATTATTGCGAACTGTTCGATCGCGGCCGCGCCACCTCGCTGCTGCTGTTTGAACACGTGCACGGCGAATCGCGCGATCGCGGCCAGGCGATGGTTGACCTGATGGCGCAGTACCGCGCCGCCGGGCTGGAGATCGACAGCCGCGAGCTGCCGGATTTCCTGCCGCTGTACCTGGAGTATTTGGCCAGCCGCAACGCGGCGCAGGCGCGGGAAGGGCTGCAGGACATCGCGCCGATCCTGGCGCTGCTGGGCGCGCGCTTGCAGCAGCGTGAAAGCCCGTATGCGGTGCTGTTCGATTTGCTGCTGGCGTTGTCCGGCAGCGAGGTACAGGCGCAGGCTCTGGAGACGCAGGTGGCGCAAGAGGCGCGCGACGATACGCCGCAGGCGCTGGATGCGGTGTGGGAAGAGGAGCAGGTCAAGTTTCTCGGCGAACAGGGCTGCGCCTCCGCCCAGCAGACGGCGCACCAGCGGCGCTTCGCCGGCGCGGTGGCGCCACAGTATCTGGACCTGACGGATGCGTTAACCGGAACCAAAGGACGCTAATCATGCAATTTTTGAATCAGTTCTTCTTCGACATCTACCCTTATCTGGCCGGCGCGGTGTTCCTGATCGGCAGCTGGCTGCGCTACGACTACGGGCAATACAGCTGGCGCGCCGGCTCCAGCCAGATGCTGGATAAAAAAGGCATGCGGCTGGCGTCCAACCTGTTCCACATCGGCATTATCGGCATCTTCGCGGGCCACTTCCTCGGCATGCTGACGCCGCACTGGATGTATGAGGCCTTCCTGCCGATCGACGTGAAGCAGAAGCTGGCGATGATCGCCGGCGGCGCCTGCGGCCTGATGACGCTGATCGGCGGCGCACTGTTGCTGAAGCGCCGGTTGACCAACCCGCGGGTGCGCGCCACCAGCAGCGTCGCCGACATCATGATCCTGACGTTGCTGGTGGTGCAGGTGTGCCTCGGCCTGCTGACCATTCCGTTCTCCGCCCAGCATATGGACGGCAGCGAAATGATGAAGCTGGTGGCCTGGGCGCAGGCGGTCGTGACCTTCCACGCCGGCGCCTCTGCGCACCTGGAAGGGGTGGCGCTTATCTTCAAGCTGCACATGGTGCTGGGCATGACGCTGTTCGTGCTGTTCCCGTTCTGCCGCCTGGTGCATATCTGGAGTGCGCCGGTAGAGTATCTGACCCGCCGTTACCAGCTGGTGCGCAACCGCCGCTGAGCCTGACCCCGCCGCCGCCGATCGCCAGCGGCGGCGCTATTCCGATAATTCTCCCGCCGTCTGCCCATTCTCGTCGCCTTGCCGTAAACTGAATATCTCAGTAATGTTACGCTTATGCTTCCGCCGACGGACGTCGGCCCGCGCCAGCTGATAACAAGAGATACCGCCTTGATGAAAGGCCTTTTGGGACATAAAAACCGGGGATGATCCGTGTGGCCTTCGCGCCGTACGGGAGAATCGCTTTATGGATAGTCAGGTTAATCAATAACAATAATGACCACACAATGTCGCTCACCCGAGCTGTTGCCTCTGAAAATCATTGCCACCGGGGCCGCGTTGCCGCCCAACCGCGTGGCCTCCTCTATGCTCGATGCTCGGCTGGGGAAACCGGCCGGCTACGTTGAAAAACGCTCGGGCATCGTTTACCGCTATCACGCCGCCGACGATGCCAGTCAGGCCGATCTCGCCGCCGCCGCGCTGCAAGACGCGCTGGCTCGCCGCGCCATTCCGGCGGACTCGATCGATCTGCTGATCTCCGCCTCGGCGATTTCGGTGCAGGCGCTGCCGTGCACCGCCGCGCACATTCTCAAGGTGGCGGGGCTGGCGCCGGGCACGCCGGGCTTCGACATCAACAGCAGCTGCGTCAGCTTTATCTCTGCGCTGCAGGTGGCGGCAGGGCTGCTGAACGCCGGGACGTATCGACGCATCGCCATCATCTCGGCGGATCTCGCTTCACGCGGCATCGACTGGCAGCACGAAGAGTCGTCGCTGATCTTCGGCGACGGCGCGGCCTGCGCCATTGTGGAGCGCGGCGACGGCGCCAGCGGCATCCTCGCCAGCCTGGTGGAAACCTACCCCGCCGGCAGCGAGCTGTGCGAGATCCGCGCCGGCGGCACGCGTCGCAACCCGCGCGCCGGCATGTGTGAGCAAGACTTCCTGTTTCATATGCAGGGCAAGCCGCTGTTCCGCCAGGCGTCGGCGCTGATTGAGGGTTACCTCGATCGGCTGTTGAGCGCCAGCGGCCTGACCCTGGCGCAGATCGCCACCGTGGTGCCGCATCAGGCCAGCCATCTGTCGCTCGAACATATGCGCAAACGGCTGCACGTCTCCAGCGAGGCGCTGGTGGATATCTACCGCCATCATGGCAATCAGGTGGCGGCGTCCATCCCGACGGCGCTGCATGCCGCCGTGACCACCGGGCGCTTCAACCCCGGTCAGCCGGTGATGCTGATCGGCACCGCCGCCGGGCTGGCGCTGGCCGGCATGGTGTTGCTGCCATGAGGGTGCTGGTCACCGGGGCGACCAGCGGGCTGGGCCGCAACGCGGCGCAGTGGTTGCTGGAGGCCGGACATCAGGTGCGCGCCACCGGCCGCGATGAACGGGCCGGCGAAGCGTTGCGTCAGCTGGGCGCCGAGTTTTGCGCGCTCGATCTGGCGCAGGCCACGCCGCAGCAGTGTCGGGAGCTGGTGACCGGCTGCGAATGGGTCTGGCACTGTGCGGCCAAGTCTTCGCCCTGGGGCGGCAAAGCGGAGTTTCACCGCATCAACGTCGCGGCGACGGAGAGGCTGGCGGAGGCGGTGGGGCGCTGCGGCGTGCGGCGCTTTGTGCATATCTCCACGCCGGCAATCTACTTCGATTTTCAGCCGCATTACGATCTTGACGAAGGTTACCGCGCCCGGCGTTTCGCCAATCACTATGCCGCCAGCAAGTATGCGGCTGAACAACGCCTGTTGGCGCAGGCGAAGATCTACCCGCAAACCACCTACATTATGCTGCGGCCGCGCGGCCTGTTTGGCCCGCACGATCGGGTGATCGTGCCGCGGCTGTTGCAGCAGCTCGAACGCGATCGCGGCGTGCTGCGGCTGCCCGGCGGCGGGCAAGCGCTGCTGGACCTGACCTTCGCCCCCAACGTGGTGCACGCGATGGACCTGGCCAGCCGGCAGCGCGGGTTGCCGTCCGGCACCGTTTACAACATTACCAATCACCAGCCGCAGCGGCTGGCGGAGATGCTGGATGCGCTGCTGCGTCAGGAACTGGGGCTGCGCTACCGGCTGCAGGCCGTGCCCTATCCGTTGCTGCATACGCTGGCCGGCGGCATGGAGCTGTGGGCGACGCTGAGCGGCAAGGAACCGCTGCTGACGCGCTACAGCGTGGCGGCGGTGCATTTTGACATGACGCTGAGCCAGACCCGTGCGATCGAAGAGCTGGGCTATCAGCCGCGTTATTCGATGGAAGAGGGCATTCGCCTGACCGGCGAGTGGTTGCGGCGGCAAGGAGGCGGACAGCATGGCTAAGGTCACCGTGTTTGAAGTGGGCTATTGCACGCATATCGGCTGCATGGCGCTGCGCGGCGCCGGGTTCCGGGTGTGCAAATTCCCGGCGCGCGCCTATCTGCTGGAGGTGGGGGAGCGCCGCTGGCTGTGGGATACCGGCTACGCGCATTATTTTCAGCAGCACACGCAGTCGGGGCTGTTCAGCCTGTATCGCCGCATGACGCCGGTCTATTTCGATCCCGCCGAGTCGTTGGCGCATCAGCTGCGCGCCGCCGGTTACGCCGAGGGGGATATTCAGGCGCTGATCGTCTCGCATTTTCACGCCGATCACATCGCCGGGCTGCAGGATTTCAGCCAACTCGACTTTATTTGCTCCGGCGAAGGCTGGCAGCAAACCCGCGGGCTGCGCGGTTTCGCGGCGCTGAAGCGCGCCTTTATTCCCGGTCTGATCCCGGCAGATTTCGAGAGCAACCTGCAGTTTATGGAAGCTTTTCCCTCGGTGGCGTTGCCTGCGCTGCTGGCGCCGTTCGAGCGCGGCTATGCGCTGCCGGGCAGCGAAGGGCAGATCGTGCTGGTGCCGCTGCCGGGGCATGCGGCCGGCCATATCGGCGCTTTTATTCTCACCGACGCCGGCTGGACGCTGCTGGCCAGCGACGCCGCCTGGTCGCCGAAGAGTTACCAGACGCTGCGCGGGCCTTCGCGCTTGGCCAATCTGGTGATGGACGACGCGGTGGCGTACACCCGCACGCTGGAGCGGCTCAACCAGCTGTGGGCGGGCGGCCAGGTCAACATTTTGCTGTGCCACGAGGGGGACCTGTGATCCCGTTCATGACCCTTTGGCACTATTTCCGCGCCCGGCGCCTGCGCTTTGGCGATCGTGCGGCGCTGGAGGCGCATCAGGCCCGGCAGCTCGCGGGCTTTGCCCGTCGGGTGCTGAGCAAGAGCCCCTATTTTCAAGGCTTCAGCCGCCGGCCGTTCGCCGAATGGCCGCAGATGGACAAGGCGCTGATGATGGCGCAGTTCGACCGGATGAACACCGCCGGGCTGCAGCGCGATGCGGTGCTGGCCTGCGCGCAGCGCAGCGAGGCGGATCGCGATTTCACGCCGAAGATCGGGCGCTACAGCGTTGGATTGTCGTCCGGCACCTCCGGGCAGCGCGGCGTGTTTGTCGTCAGCCCGCGCGAACAGCAGGTGTGGGCCGGCGGCATGCTGGCGAAGATGCTGCCGGACGGTCTGTTGGCCGGCGAGCGCGTTGCGCTGTTTCTGCGGGCGGACAATAATCTCTATCACAGCGTGAACAATCGTTGGCTGAGCCTGGCGTTTTACGATCTGCTGGCACCGTTCAGCGAGCATTTGCCCGCATTGGAACGGCAGGCGCCCAGCATTATCGTGGCCCCGGCGCAGGTGCTGCGCGCCTTGGCGCTGGCGGTGCTGGCCGGGCAGGTGAAGTTGCCGGTCAAAAAAGCGATCTCGGTGGCCGAGGTGCTTGAAGAGCAGGACCGCCGCCTGCTGCTGCAGGTATTTCCGGCGGTCGGCGAAGTGTATCAGGCCACCGAAGGATTTCTTGCCGCGACCTGCGCGCACGGTACGCTGCATCTGAACGAAGAGTTTTTGCATATCGAACCTCAGTGGATCGACGAACTGCGTTTTACGCCGTTGATCACCGACTTTACCCGCAGCACGCAGCCGATCGTGCGTTATCGGCTGGATGATGTGTTGGTGCTGCGCAAGGAACCCTGCCCGTGCGGGCAGCCGACGCGGGCGATCGCCCGTATCGAGGGGCGGCGCGACGATCAACTGATGCTGCCCGATGCGCAGCGGCAACCGCAGGCGGTGTTCGCCGATGCCTGCAGCCGAACGATCGCCAATGCGTTGCCGCTGAGCAGCGATTACCGCCTGATCCAGCGCGGCGAACGGCGGTTGGAATTGATTGCCGATTGCAGCCCGGCGGCGTTGGCGCACTGTCAGGCGCAGCTGATCGCGCTGTTCGCTCGCCAGGGCATCGCCACCGAGCGCCTCGAATGGCGGTTGACGGCGCAGGCGGTGCTGCCGCAGTTCGATCGCAAGCGGCGGCGCATCGTGCGCCAGGCGGAGGAAGCATGAAAAATACGCTGTTCAGACTAGGGCACATGTTGCTCGGCTGGGGGACGGTCGGGGTGGTGTATAGTCTGACCGATCGCCTGCAGGGGGCGGGAACCCTGTTGCCGCCGTCGGCGCTTGACCGGGCGATCCCGTTCAGCCCCACGGCCATATGGCTCTACCTGTCGTTCTTCCTCATTGTCCCGGCGGGCTATCTGCTGGCGCCGCTGCCGCGGATCACGTGGCTGACGCGGGCGATGCAGCTCACCGCGCTGGGCGCCGGGGCGGTTTACCTGCTGTGGCCGACCACCATGGCCTATCCGCAGAACGATGGCGTCGGGATCAGCGCGCAGCTGCTGGCGGCGTTAACCCAGGTGGATTCGCCGCAGAACTGCCTGCCTTCGTTGCATATGGCGCTGACGGTGCTGGCGGTGTGGGCGCTGAGCGACGGCGAGCGCAAAGTGCGCACGGCGCTGTGGATGCTGTGGGGCGCGGCGATCGCGTTCTCGATTCTGCAACTGCGCCGCCATTTGTTTGTCGATTTGGCCGGCGGCGCGCTGCTGGCGCTGTTCGCCGGCTGGCTGGCCCTGCGTATGAACACCCTGCGCCGGCGCGTGGTTAAAGGAGAAATGGGATGAGCGATCTGGCATTGCCGATAGTGTTCATGCTGTTCATCGTGGTGGCCGAGGCGGTGGCGCTGCAGTGGGGACGTCGCGAGCCGGTCAACTGGCACGATCTGGTGTTCAACCTGAATTCCGGCCATATCATGCTGTGGCTGTTCCGCGGGTTGGAGATCACCTGCTACGGCTACGTGGCCGCGCATTTCAGCCTGGGGCTGCTGGACGCCTGGCCGCCGCTGCTGATGTGGCTGTTCGCCCTGCTGGCGTGGGACTTCGGTTTCTACTGGCTGCACCGTCTGCACCATCGTTTCCGCCTGCTGTGGGCGGTGCACGTGGTGCACCATCAGGGCGAGCATTTCAATCTGTCGCTGGGGGTGCGCAACTCCTGGTATTCGTCGTTGACGTCGATCCCGTTCTTTTTGCTGCTGGCGCTGGCGGGCGTGCCGCTGTCGGTGTTTGTTGCGGTCTCTATTTTTCACTACAGCATCCAGCTGTTTAATCACAACGCGCTGACGCCGAAGCTTGGCGTGCTGGAAAAAATCCTGGTCACGCCGGCGCATCACCGGGTGCATCACGTCAAGGACATGGCCTATTCCAATAAGAACTTCGGCGGCAGCTTTATCTTCTGGGACAAGCTGTTCGGCACCTTCTGCCCGGCATTGCCGAGCACGCCGTTCAGCTATGGCGTCGGCGGCGACAGGCCGTCCGCCAACCCGTTCTGGGCGAGCAATCTGCCGTTCCTGCGCTATTTCCGTCTGGCCTGGCGCCCGGCGCCGGGCCGGCCACGCGACCGCCGTTCGGCGCTCAGCGTATTCAGCGGCGCCATGCTGTTGTTCTCGCTGGTGGTCGGTTACGTCTACCAATACGGTTACGGCTACGGCGACATCAACTGGCCGCAAATGGCGCTGCTGGTGTTGCTGGCGTTGGGCTCGGTGGCGCTGGGCGGCATGACGGAAGGGCGGCGGTGGGCGAGCGCCGTCTGGTTGCTGGTCGCGCTGGGCATGCCGCTGCTGTTTATCGGCTATCTCGGTTGGCCGCAGCGCTATTGGCATATCGCCATGGCCGCCGTGGCGTTGCATGCCCTGTGCGTCGCGCTGGGCTGGGGAAGAGTAGCCGCACCGGCCGCCGTGGAGGAACCGCATGGCTGAATCATTGCCGCCGCTGCGTTTTCCCGCCGATGGCGAACAGGCCTTCCACCGCGATCTTAAGCGCGCGGCCCACGCCTGTCTGGCGGGCGATCATCGCTATGCCGATGCCGCGCGATTGGCCAAGGCCGCGCTGTTGCTGGCGTTGTGCGTCGGGTTTTACGCGCTGAGTCTGCTGCAGCATCAGTCCTGGGCGTTTTTCCTCTGCTATTTCCTGTTCGTGACCATGGGCATGCTGCTCAATGTCAACGTCAACCACGATGCTTCGCATAACGCTTTCCTGCGTGCGCCCTGGGCCAATCGGCTGGTGGGGCGGTTGGTGACGCTGCCGCTGGGCGTCGATCCGGACTACTGGCGCACGCGGCATGTGGATTACCACCACGTTTACGCCAACGTCGAACATTACGATCTGGATACCGAAGAGAACGGCTTTTTCCGCCAGACACCGTTCCAGCGCTGGCGGCCCTATATGCGCTATCAGCATCTGTACTGGCCGCTGATCGCCGCGCTCTCGCTGCCCTATATCGCCTGGATTTTCGATTGGTCCGATCGGCTCGATAAAACGCCGCTGCGGGAAAAACGCGTGCTGGCGGGGCGCGGCGGTTGGGCGCTGTTCGTGCTGTGCAAGCTCGCGCATCTGGCGCTGGTGCTGGTGGCGCCGCTGGTCGTGGGCCACTTGCACGGCATCGGCTGGGGCTGGGTGTTGCTGGCTTACGCGCTCAGCCAGATGTGCGCCTCGCTGCTGGTGGTGTTCTTGCTGCTGGGCACCCATTGGGCGCAGGCCGAGTTTTACCCGGCGCCGACGGGCGACAGCATGCTGCAAGGCTGGTATCGGCACAATTTCGCCACCGCCTGCGACTGGCAGCCCGAACCGCGCTGGCTGGAGCATCTGACCGGCGGGCTGAACTATCACCTGACCCATCACCTGTTTCCCGGCTGGAATCACCGCCACTATCCGGCGTTGGCCGCCGCGGTGGCGGAGGTCGCGCAGCGGCACGGCATGGCATATCGCTGCATCGGCTATCGCGAACTGCTGGCGCAGCAACAGCGCTTCTTGCGCCTTATGGGGCAGCCGTGAAACCGCTGCGCCCGTTAGCCTATCGGCGCGACGACAACGGGCTACATCGCGCGCTGATGCAGGCCGCCCAGCATTATCTGGCGACCCACGGCGATCACCGTTTCGCCGACGGCGGCATGCTGGCGAAGGTGGCGTTGCTGTTGGCGCTGTGCGGTCTGTGTTACGGGTTGAGCCTGCAGCAGCAAAACGGCTGGGCGTTTTTCGCCTGTTATTTCGGCTTTATCTTTATCGGCATGTTCCTGACGGTGAACGTGGTGCACGACGCCTCGCACAACGCATTTTTCCGTCGCCCCTGGGCCAACCGCGGGTTGAACGCCCTGGTGAGCGTGCCACTGGGGTTGGATCCCGACTGCTGGCGCGTGCGGCACGTGCTGTTCCATCATGCCCATAACAATATCGAACATTACGATCCCGATATCGACGCCAACGGCGTGCTGCGGCAAACGCCGTTCCAGCGCTGGCGGCCCTTTATGCGCGCGCAGCGTTACTATTGGCCGCTGGTGGCGGCGCTGACGTTCCCGTACTACATCTGGCTGTTCGATTGGCTGGACAGGGCGGGCCGCACCCGCGTGGCGGCGCGCATGGCGCAGCAGGGCGTGCGTGGCTGGATCGGGTTTCTGGCGGGCAAGGCGGCGCACCTGCTGCTGGCGCTGGCGATCCCGTGCTGGCTGCTGCCGCCGGCGATCGGCATCGGGCAAATCCTGCTGGTCTATTTGCTGAGCCAGATGCTTTCTTCACTGCTGTTCGTGATGTTGATCATCGGCACCCACTGGGCCAAGGCCAACTTTTATCAGGCACCGGCGCAGGGCGCGATGCCGCACGGTTGGTATCACCACGTGTTCGCCACCACGTTCGACTGGCAGACTCGGCCGCGCTGGCTGGGTTATTGGCTGGGCGGGGCGAATCTGCATTTGACGCATCATCTGTTTCCGCACTGGAGCCACCGCCATTACCCGGCGTTGAGCCGCATTATCGGCGAGGTGGCGCCGCGTTTCGGCATCGACTATCGCCTGCTGGAGCTGGAGGAGCTGTTGCGTCTGCAGCAACGCTTCCTCAGCGCGATGGGCCGCAAGCCGCACTAGCGTTGCATGCGAATTGTGCGAGGCGTTACGCAGTTCACTAATTGAACGACATTTGGCGTTCCAGTAGACTTTCCCTCGGTGAATCAACGACCACAGGAGGTGGAGTATGCGGAGTTTACCTATTCGGTTATCCAATGAAATCGACGACAGTCTGAACGATATCGCCCGGCGTCACGGGATGGCTAAAACCGACGTCATACGCCTGGCGTTTGCTTTAATGACGATTGCCGACCGTGAGTGGATGAAACAGGATGGTTCCCGCCTCGGTATCGTGCGTGAAAGCGACGAGGGGCTGGAGGCAGTCGCCGTGGTGGTGGGGATCTTTCCATGAAGCCGCAAAATGAGCGCCCGCAGCTCGATGCTGAAAGGTTGTATTTGGATCCTTCGCTGGTCTTCGACGAAATGGAGCGGCTGCGCCTGGCGCGCCAGGTACTGTGCGGGATATTTGCGGTCAGCGTGGGCGTATTCGCCGCCCACGCGTATTGGGACAAAAACGAAGCGCTCGGTCAAGTGTTCGAGCTGGTGAAGATCGGTGCCTTGCCGCTGGTCACGCTGGTGGTCTCTTTTTACTTTCCCAACAGCGCGTCCAGATAAGGCGCCGCGTTAATGCGACTTCATGCCCGCCGCGGTCATCAGCAGGCGGAACAGCGAGGCGACCACGAACAGCCCCAGCACGCTGGCGCTCCAGATGATCACCAGCCAAGCGATGCGTTTCCACCAGGGCGCCGGAGCGGCGGCTGCCGTTTTATCTTGCATAGCGTCCTCCCTCCTCAGTGATAGCCGTGCTCATGGCTGATCTTGCCGCGGAACACGTAGTAGCTCCAGAAGGTGTAGACCAGGATGATCGGGATGATGAACAGCGCGCCCACCAGCATAAAGCCGAGGCTCTGCGGCGGCGCGGCGGCGTCCCACAGGCTGATGGCCGGCGGGATCAGGTGCGGCCAGATGCTGATGCCAAGCCCGCTCAGGCCGAGGAACACCAGCAACAGCGTCAGCATGAACGGCGAGTAGTGCGCGCCGCGTTTCACCCCGCGCTGAATGCCCCAGGCGCTGAGCAGCACCAGCAGCGGCACCGGCAGCAACCAGAACAGGTTCGGCAGCGTAAACCAGCGGGCGGCGATTTCCGGATGCGCGATCGGCGTCCAGATACTGACTGCGGCCAGCACCAGCAACAGGATCGCCAGCAGCGGCGTCGCCAGGTAATACATGCGCGCCTGCAGATCGCCGGCGGTTTTCATCACCAACCAGGTGCAACCGAGCAGGGCGTAGGTTACCACCAGCCCCAGCCCGCAGAACAGAGCGAACGGCGTCAGCCAGTCCAGCGCGCCGCCGGCGTAGGTGCGGCCTTCGACCGGGAAACCGTTGATCACGGCGCCCACCACTACCCCCTGGCTGAAGGTGGCGAAGAGAGAGCCCCAGATGAACGCCTTGTCCCAGATATGGCGCTTCTGCGGCGTCGCCTTGAAGCGAAACTCGAAGGCCACGCCGCGGAAAATCAGCCCGATCAGCATCAGCGTCAGCGGGATCGCCAGCGCGTCAAGGATCACCGAGTAGGCCAGCGGGAAGGCGCCAAACAGCGCCGCGCCGCCCAGCACCAGCCAGGTCTCATTGCCGTCCCACACCGGGGCGACGGTGTTCATCATCAGATCGCGGTCGCCGCTCGCCTTCACCCACGGAAACAGAATGCCGATGCCCAAATCGAAACCGTCCATCACCACGTACATCATGGTACTGAACACGATGATGACAAACCAAATCAGCGGAAGATCGATACCCATGTTCAGCTCCTGTCGTCCAGAGTGTCGTTGACCGCGGACAGCGGACGCGCCGGGCGGCCCTCGGTATTGTCTTCTTGGTGTTCATGCGGCTGCGGCCCTTTGCGGATCAGGCGCATCATGTAGGAGTAGCCCACGCCGAACACCGAGCAGTAGACGATGATAAACGCCAGCAGGCTGATGCTCATGTGCAGATCGCCATGCGCGGAGACCGCATCCTTGGTGCGCAGCAGGCCGTACACCACCCACGGCTGGCGGCCGATCTCGGTGGTGAACCAGCCCGCCAGCAGCGCCAGCAGCCCGGAAGGACCCATCCACAGGATGAAGTACAGGAACGGACGCGACTGATAGAGCCCGCCGCGCCAGCGCAGCCACAGGCTCCAGACCCCGGCCAGGATCATCAGCATGCCCAGCCCGACCATGATACGGAACGACCAGAACACCACGGTGGAGTTGGGGCGATCTTCCGGCGGGAAGGATTTGAGCGCCGGCACCTGCTCGGTCAGGCTGTGCGTCAGGATCAGGCTGCCGAGATAGGGCACCTCCAGCTTGAAGCGGGTCTCTTCACGCTGCATGTCCGGCCAACCGACCAGGATCAGCGGCGTGGCTTCGCCCGGCGGGTTTTCCCAGTGGCCTTCGATGGCGGCGATCTTCGCCGGCTGGTGTTTCAGCGTATTCAGGCCGTGCGCATCGCCGATCAGCGCCTGCACCGGCGCGACGATCAGCGCCATCCACATCGCCATCGACAGCATCTTGCGCATCGCCGGCGTATCGCGGCCGCGCAGCAGGTGCCAGGCGGCGGAAGCGCCGACGAAGAACGCCGAGGAGAGGAAGGCGGCGGTGGACATATGCAGCAGGCGATACGGGAAGGACGGGTTGAAGATCACCTTCAGCCAGTCGACCGGCACCACCTGGCCGTTGATGATTTCGTGTCCCTGTGGGGTCTGCATCCAGCTGTTGGAGGCCAGGATCCAGAAGGTGGAGATCAGCGTGCCGAGCGCCACCATGCAGGTGGCGAAGAAGTGCAGCCCTGGGCCGACGCGGTTCCAGCCGAACAGCATCACGCCGAGGAAACCGGCTTCGAGGAAGAAGGCGGTCAGCACTTCATAAGTCAGCAGCGGCCCGGTAATGCTGCCGGCGAACTCGGAGAAAAAGCTCCAGTTGGTGCCGAACTGGTAGGCCATCACCAACCCGGAAACCACGCCCATGCCGAAGTTAACGGCGAAAATCTTTGACCAGAAATGGTAAAGCTCACGATAGGCTTCATTGTGCGTTTTCAACCATAATCCCTCCAGCACCGCCAGATAGCTGGCTAAGCCGATGGTGATGGCGGGGAAGATGATATGGAAAGACACGGTGAAGGCGAACTGTATTCTGGCGAGTTCCAGTGCATCAAGACCCAGCATGGCGCCTCCTAGGGTTGAACATAAATTAACCTCTTGAGTATAGCTGTCATTTTTATGTGAAAAGCTTGGCGTGAAGTTAATCACGAAGTACAGTGACTATAATAGTGACAGTTATTTTACTTTTTCATATAACAGTTAATGGTTATGACCCGATACGAGCAGCTTGCGCAACAGATTAGAGAACAGATCCAGAACCGGGTGTGGCGGGCGGGCGACAAGCTGCCTTCGCTGCGCGAGAGCGGCAAACGCGCCGGATTAAGCCTGATGACGGTGGTGCAGTCTTACCAACTGTTGGAGAGCCAGGGGTGGATCGTCGCCCGGCCGCAGTCGGGTTACTACGTGGCGGCGCGTCCGCAGCCGCTGCCTCAGCCTTCGCGCGGCGAGAAACTGTTGCTGAGCGAGCAGGTGGACATCAACGCCTTTATTTTTGACGTGCTGCAGGCCTGCAAGGATCCGGACATCGTGCCTTTCGGTTCGGCCTTTCCCGACGCCACGCTGTTCGCCCAGCCGAAGCTGGCGCGGGCGCTGAGCAGCGTAGCGCGCAAATTCACGCCGCACAGTTCGCTGGCTAACCTGCCGCCGGGCAACGACGCGCTGCGGCGGCACATTGCCCAACGTTATGCGCTGAGCGGCATGCAGGTCGCGCCGGACGAAATCGTTATCACCGCCGGGGCGATGGAGTCGCTCAGCCTCAGCCTGCAGGCGGTGACCCAACCGGGCGACTATGTGGCGATCGAGTCGCCGGCGTTTTACGGCGCGCTGCAGGCGCTGGAACGGCTGCGGCTGAAGGCGGTGGCGATCGCCACCCATCCGCAGGACGGCATCGATCTGGACGCGTTGCAGCAGGCGGTGGAGCAGTATCCGATCAAAGCCTGCTGGCTGATGACCCACTTCCAGAACCCGCAGGGCGCCACCCTGCCGGAGGCCAACAAACAGCGTCTGGTGGCGCTGCTGCGCGAGCGGCAGATCTCGCTGATCGAAGACGATGTCTACGGCGAGCTGTACTTCAGCGCCGAACGGCCGCTGCCGGCTAAGGCGCTCGACAGCGGCGGCCAGATCCTGCACTGCTCGTCGTTTTCCAAATGCCTGGCGCCGGGCTTTCGCGTCGGCTGGGTGGCGGCGGGGCGTTATGCGCAGCAGATCCAGCGTTTGCAACTGATGAGCACCGTTTCCACCAGCGTGCCGACCCAGATGGCGCTGGCGGATTATCTGCTGCACGGCGGCTACGACACCCACCTGCGGCGGTTGCGCCGCCTGCTGGCCCAGCGCCAAAGCGCGATGCGTCAGGCGATTGCCCACCATTTCCCGCCGACGGTAAAGGTCAGCCAGCCCGACGGCGGTTACTTCCTGTGGCTGGAGCTGGATCCGGCGCTGTCGTCGATGGAGTTGTACCGGCGGGCCCTTTCCCGGGGTATCAGCATCGCGCCGGGGCGCATGTTCACCACCGGCGACCATTTCAACCACTGCTTCCGTCTCAACGCCTCTTTTGAATGGAATGACCGCTTTGAAGAGGCGATCAAAACCTTAGCCAAACTTATCCGGGGGCTGGCGGCGGCCGGTTGAGCCGCGTTTTTCACGCCGCTTCGCCCCAGAAAAATTCATAATGCTTTTTTCGGCAATGGAATGCCGGTTTCGTTGTTAGACAGCCCTCCAGCCGCCCATTACTCTGCGATAAATTTTGTCACATTTTTATCAACGGGTAGACGAGGGGCAGTGGGTGAGTAGAATAAAAAACAAGCTAAACAAACTGTTGCGTTATCGGTTGACGCCGCTGGCGTTGATCTGCGCGCTGGGATTGAGCGCCGGCGCGCAGGCGGAAACGCTGGCCGAAGGCATTACGCCGGCCAGCGACGCCAGCCGGGTGCCGGCCGCCGCCAAGCTGCGCAAAGACACCGTGGTGGCGGGCATCTCGGAACCGCAGGGGATTTTCAACCCGTATCTGTTCACCAACGGCTGGGACGAGAACGTCACTGACGTGATCTTCAGCCGCCTGATCGGCCTGGACAGCCAGGGCAAGCCGGAAGGACGCCTGGCGGAGTCCTGGCAGGTCAGTCCCGATAATCTGACCTACACCATCAAGCTGCGGCCGAATCTGGTCTACAGCGACGGCTCGCCGCTGAAGGCCGACGATATCGCCTTTACCCTGACGTTGTTGCACGATCCGGCCTATGACGGCGACACTGACATCATGCCGGCGCACATTCAGGGCGGCGCCGAGTATAAAAACGGCACCGCCGCCGGCATCAGCGGCCTGAAGGTGATCGACGATCGCACCATTCAGATCGTCACCACGCAACCGGGCGCTACCACGCTGCAACTGATCGGCGGCCCGGTGTTGTCGCGGGCTTACTACGGCAAAAACTATCAGCGGGGCAAGCTCGACGGCGTGCGCGCCTTGAACGGCAAACCGCTCGGCAACGGCCCCTATATTTACGACAAGTACGTGCCGGGGCAGGAGATCCGCTTCCACGCCAACCCGAACTTCTACCTCGGCCCGCCGCCGATGGCGCGCTTTATCTATCGCGTCACCAACCCGGCCACCAACTTCCAGCTGTTCCAGACCGGTGAGACCGACTACGACGCCTTTACCGCCAAGCCGGACGATATCGAACAGCTCAAGCTGCTCGGCTTCGCCAATATCAACCTTTACAGCTCAAGCGATTACAGCCGCATCGACTTCAACCTCAGACGCCCGGCGCTGCTGGACAAGCGGGTGCGCCAGGCGTTGATTTACGGCCTGGATCGGCAAAAGCTGATCGCCGTGGTGTATCAGGGGTACGGCAAGGTCGCCAACCAGCCGATTTCGCCGATCTCCTGGGCCTATGACGCGAATGGCATCAATCCTTACGCTTACGATCTCGATAAGGCCAAAAAGCTGTTGGACGAGGCCGGTTGGCAGGCGGGGGCGGACGGCATCCGGCAGAAAGACGGTAAAAAGCTGGAGCTGACGCTGCTGGTGACCAAAAAGCTGATCAACGACGCGCTGGTGCCGATCGCCAAGGATAACTACCGCCGGCTCGGCGTGGTGCTGAAACCGCAGGTATTGGATTTCAACGCGCTGCTGGCGCAGCGCAAGGCGGGCAATTACGACCTGGCGTCTCTCAGCACCAGCACGCTGAACGATCCGCACGACGGCGTACGCGATTTCATCAGCCGCGAGAGCGAGACCGGCTATCACAACCCGCAGGTGGATGCGCTGATCGCCAGGGCCAACGCCACGCTGGATATCGCGCAGCGCAAGCCGCTGTACCACCAGCTGTACCAGGCGCTGTCCGACGATCCGCCGGTGATCCTGCTCGGCAACCGCGAGATTTTGAGCGCCAGCAGCGCGCGCGTCACCGGCTTTAAACCGGATATCTACAACGGCTTGGTCGGCAGCCTGCCGAACGTCAAACCGGCGCCGTAACGCCCTGACGCCGCCGTGCCATTCCGGGCGGCGGCGATGGAACCCGCGATGAGAAATTTTATCCTGCGCCGTCTGCTGCAGACGATCCCGATGCTGCTGTTGGCTTCCTTGCTGATTTTTTGCATTTTCGCCCTGGCGCCCGGCGATTTTATCGATGGCAACATCAATCTGACCGCGCAACGCGCCGCCGAGCTGCGGGCGCTGTACGGGCTGGATCAGCCGTTGTTCAGCCGCTATCTGCACTGGCTTGGCCGGCTGCTGCAGGGCGACCTCGGCTTTTCACTGCAGTACCAGATCCCGGTCAGCACGCTGCTGAACCAATACATCTGGAATTCGTTCCTGCTGGCGGCGGTGGCGATGGTGTTGTATTGGGGCATCGCGCTGGCGGTGGGCGTGATCTCGGCGATGAAACCCTATTCGCTGTTCGATCATCTGATCACCGTGGCGGTGTTCGCCGCCATGTCGTTTCCGACGTTCTTCCTTTGCCTGTTGCTGATCAAATGGTTCGCCGTCGATCTGCACTGGCTGCCGGCGGGCGGCATGCTGCGCACCGGCAGCGAGGCGAGCGGGCTGGCCTGGGCGCTGGAGGTGGCGGCGCACCTGCTGTTGCCGGTGCTGGCGCTGGTGATGCTGCAGGCCGGCAGCCTGACGCGCTATTTCCGCGCCAGCATGCTGGAGGTGATCCGCATGGACTATATTCGCACCGCGCGCGCCAAAGGGCTCAGGGAGAAAACGGTGATCCTCAAACACGCGCTGCGCAATGCGCTATTGCCGATCATCACCCTGCTGGGGTTCGAGCTGCCGGGATTGTTCTCCGGCGCGCTGATCACCGAAAAAATCTTCAACTGGCCGGGCGCCGGACACATCCATATCGATTCGCTGGCGGCGCGTGATTACCCGGTATTGATGGGGTTCACGCTGTTTCTGGCCGCCTTGACCATTCTCGGCAATCTGCTGGCGGACATTCTGTACGCCTACGCCGATCCACGCATTCGCTTGAGGTAACACGATGTTGGCTACGTTGTTTTTCGGCCGCCGTCGCCGCTGGCGCCAGGCGCAACTGCCGGCGCTGGCGCAACTGTCGCCACCGCCCGCGGCGCAGGCCTGGCGACGGCTGCGCCGCCACCGGCCGGCGATGATTTCGCTGGCGTTGCTGGTGCTGTTGGCGTTGCTGTGCCTGATTGGGCCGTCGTTGTCGCCTTGGCGCGACGATGCCGGCGATGTGCTGAATATCAATCAGGCGCCGAGCGGCGCGCACTGGTTGGGCACCGACTTTCTCGGTCGCGATATCTGCACCCGGCTGCTGCTGGCGGGGCGGATATCGCTGACCATCGGCCTGGTGTCGATGTTGCTGTCGGTGACGCTGGGCTACGTGCTGGGGGCGCTTTCCGGTTATCTGGGCGGCGTGGCGGACCGGCTGATCATGCGCTTCGCCGATCTGCTGATGACCATTCCCGGCCTGCCGCTGTTGATCATCATGGGCGCGATGCTGACCGAACTCGACGTGTCGCCGGACTACCGCATCTACATGGTGATGATCATGCTTAGCCTGTTGGGATGGCCGTCATTGGCGCGGCTGGTGCGCGGCCAGATCCTGTCGCTGCGCGAGCGGGATTTCATGCTGGCCACCGAGGTGCTGGGTCTCTCCACCCGGCGACGCCTCTTCGGCCATCTGCTGCCCAACACCGTACCGATTCTGGTGGTGGTGGCCACCATGGCGGTGGCCAACGCCATTCTCAGCGAATCGGCGCTGAGTTACCTCGGGCTGGGCGTGGTGCCGCCGACGCCGTCGTGGGGCAACATGATGGACGCCGCCAACAGCCTGATCGACTTTCAGCGCCGGCCCTGGCTGTGGATGCCGCCAGGGCTGGCGATCTTCGTCACCGTGGTGGCGATCAATATCCTGGGCGACGGCCTGCGGGACGCGCTCGATCCGAAAATGAACGGAGTAACACGATGAGTCAACCGCTGGTGGCGTTCGACCGACTGTCGGTGTCGTTTCAGGGCGAGCAGGGGCCGGTGCGGGCGGTGCAGCAGGTCAGCCTGGAACTGCAGGCCGGGCAAACGCTGGGGATCGTCGGCGAATCGGGCTGCGGCAAAAGCGTGACCGCCATGGCGCTGATGGGGCTGTTGCCGCAGCCGCTGGCGCAGGTAGACGGCGGCGAGATTCGTTTTGAAGGACAAAACCTGCTGTCGCTGCGGGCGGCGCAGATGGCTGATTTGCGCGGCAACCGGCTGGCGATGATCTTTCAGGAGCCGATGAGCGCGCTCAATCCGGTGCTGACGCTCGGCGAACAGCTGCTGGAGCCGCTGATTTGTCATCTGGCCCTGTCGCCGAAAGCGGCCTGGCGTCAGGCGGTGCAACTGCTGGAGGAAGTGGGGTTGGCGCGCGCGGAGGCGCTGATGCGCTGCTACCCGCACCAGCTTTCCGGCGGCATGCTGCAGCGCGTGATGATCGCCATGGCGATAGGGTGCCGGCCGGCGCTGCTGATCGCCGATGAACCGACCACGGCGCTCGACGTCACGGTACAGGCGCAAATCCTGGCGTTGCTGCGCGAGCAGAGCCGGCGACACAATATGGCGATGATCTTAATCACCCACGATCTTGGGGTGATCGCACAAATAGCGGATCGGCTGGCGGTGATGTACGCCGGGCGCGTCGTCGAGCAGGGAACGACGCGGGAAGTGCTGGCCGAACCGCGGCACCCTTATACTCAGGGGCTGATCGCCTCGCGGCCGGTGCCGGGGCAGCGGCGTCGCCGTTTGTACTCCATTCCCGGCCAGGTGCCGGATCTGGCGCGGCTGCCTGAACACTGTGCGTTTGCCGAGCGCTGCGCGCAGGCCACCGCGCGCTGCCGCGACGGCATCCCGCCGCTGTACGGGACTCAACAGCGCCAATCCGCCTGCTTCCTCAACGCCGGAGGGCGCCTGCATGTCGACTGAACCCCTGGTGGAAGTGAAAGGATTAAAGAAATATTTCCCGCTGCGCGACGGGCTGTTCGGGCGAACCACCGGCCAACTGAAGGCGGTGGACGACGTCAGCTTCAGCATTCGCAAGGGCCGCGTTTTCGGGCTGGTGGGCGAGTCCGGCAGTGGCAAAACCACCGTCGGCCGCACGCTGCTCGGCCTGCACGATAAAACCGCCGGTGAGGTGATGTTCAAAGGGCAGGCGCTGGATAGCCTCAGCAAAGACGCGCTGCGCGCCCTGCGGCCGAAAATGCAGCTGGTGTTTCAGGATCCGTACAGCTCGCTGAATCCGCGTCTGCGCGTGGGCGACGCCATCGGCGAAGCGCTGTTGCAGCATGGCCTGGCAAGCAAGGCGGAACTGCGCGAACGGGTGCTCGATACCCTGGCGATCTGCGGGCTGTCGCCGCAGCATTACGGGCGGTTTCCACATGAGTTTTCCGGCGGCCAGCGGCAGCGCGTCGGCATCGCGCGCGCGCTGATCCTGCAACCGGAATTTATCGTCGCCGATGAACCGATATCGGCGCTCGACGTGTCGATTCAGGCGCAGATCATCAATCTGTTTTCCGATTTGCAGGAAAGGCAGGGGGTGACGCTGCTGTTTATTTCGCACGATCTCGGCGTGGTGGAGCATCTGTGCCAGGACGTGGCGGTGATGTATCTGGGGCAGATCGTCGAGAGCGCCGACCGCGATTCGCTGTTTCGCCAACCGCTGCATCCCTACACGCAGGCCTTGTTGGCGGCGGTGCCGACGCTGGATGCGCACCGTTCGCCGGCGTGGGTGGCCGGGGGCGAAGCGCCCAATCCCGCCAACCCGCCGCGCGGCTGCCGTTTCCATCCCCGCTGTCCGCTGGCCACGGCGCAATGCCGTGAACAGGCGCCGCATCTGCGCAGCGTGGCGCCCGGCCATCAGGTGGCTTGCCACGTGGTTGGCTAGCGTCAGGACAGGTAGTGCTTCAACGCGCGCCCGGCCTGGTGGATCGCCGAATGCACCGCCGGGACGTGGGCGAGCGGATTCAACAGGCCGTAATCGTGGATCAGGCCGTTGTAGCGGGTGGCGGTGACCTCGACGCCGGCGGCGTCAAGCAGACGCGCGTAAGCTTCCCCCTCATCGCGCAACACGTCCAGCTCGGCGATTTGCACCAGCGCCGGCGGCAAGCCCCGCAGCTGTTCCGGCGTGGCGTTGAGCGGCGAGGCGTAGATCTCTTTGCGCTGCGCCTTATCGGGCGCATAGCTGTCCCAAAACCACTTCATCATGTTGCGGGTCAGGAAATGGCCTTCGGCAAACTGATGATAGGAATCGGTATCAAAGTGGGCGTGCGTGACGGGCCACAGCAGGATCTGGCAACGCAGCGCCGGTATGCCTTTCTCTTTGGCCATCAGGCTGACCACCGCCGCCATATTGCCGCCGACGCTGTTGCCGACCACCGCCAGCCGTGACCCATCGACATTGATTTTTTCGCCGTACTCGGCCACCCATTCCGTGGCGGCGTAGGCCAGATTAATCGCCTGAGGGTAATGCGCTTCCGGGGAGCGGGGGTAGTTGACGAATACCGCCGCCGCGCCGGAGCTGTAAACCAGATCGCGTACCAGTCGTTCATGAGTGGGGAAATCGCCCAGCACCCAGCCGCCGCCGTGAAAGAACATGAATACCGGCAACGCCTCCTTGACCCTGGCCGGCCGCACCAACTGCAGCAGAATATCCTGGCCCTCAACGTGGATGGTTTTCTCGCTGATTTCCACCTCGCGCAGCGGCACCTCGACGCTGCGTTGCACGTCCTCCAAAACCCTGCGCGCTTCTTTGGGCTTCAGCTGATCCATGGGTTTACCGCCACCGGCATTCAGCGCGTCGAGAAACGCGCGGATGTCGTGTTGGGCGTGCGGCTGGCTGAGATCGACGGTTTTCTTGGGCATGGTGGCTCCTTGTGCGCAGAAGAGAAGGGGCGGTCAGGATCACAGTGTAGTCGCTGGCGTACAAAGCACGAATCGCGGTCAGCGCGGCTCCTTTTTCGCGAGTATGGCGGGTGGCGCCTCTGCGTCGCTGCCGCGTTGCACCATGCTGGCGCGCCGCTGCACCCGATGGGGGCAAAAAGTGTGATAGCGAGCAAATTGGGGGAAATTATTTTTGCGAGCCCGATCAGAAATCCTGAAGTTTTTCGTAATTGAATAGGATTTCGCACGCAATGATGATTTTAGGCCTTATTTTTTAATTTATGCATTACCAATGCATAGAAAATGAATAAATATTCATTATAAGCCGTTGTTTTAACGTAAAAAATAGCAAAATCCGGCAAAAATCCCGTTTTGGCACGATAGCTGCTCTACACTCTTTATCAAACGACATGTATTTTAACTGCTCGTTAACATTTACTCCCCGCTCAGGGACCGGATATACGCCATAAATAGTGAAAAACCGATTTTATGTAACAGATTTGTTTCTAAATCAGCGGTAAGGGACAGCATTTTCTCCGCCGCGAAAGTCGGTTTTGAACAACGGTTTTTTTGCATTGTGGCGGTCTAACCGGGCTTGAGCGGCCCTTACAGTCAAAATTCAGCCTTTGCTGAGATTATGAGGTCACTATGGAACAGCCAATCGCAGTTACCCGCCAGTCTTTCGATGACTGGATGGTCCCGGTTTATGCCCCTGCCGATTTTATTCTGGTGCGTGGCGAAGGATCGCAGGTGTGGGATCAGCAGGGTAAGTCTTACATCGATTTCGCCGGCGGCATCGCGGTTAACGCGCTGGGCCATGCGCACCCGGCGGTCAAGGCGGCGCTGGTGGAACAGGCGGGCAAACTGTGGCATCTGGGCAATGGCTATACCAACGAACCGGTACTGCGTCTGGCCAAAAAACTGATCGACGCCACGTTCGCCGACAAGGTGTTCTTCTGTAATTCGGGTGCAGAAGCCAACGAGGCGGCGCTGAAACTGGCGCGTAAACACGCGCACGACCAGCACGGCGCCGGTAAAGATCAGATTGTGGCGTTCAACAACGCGTTCCACGGCCGCACGCTGTTCACCGTCTCCGCCGGCGGCCAGCCGAAATATTCGCAGGATTTTGCGCCGCTGCCGGGCGGCATCACCCATACGCCGTATAACGATCTGGCCGCAGCGGCCGAGCTTATCAACGATCGCACCTGCGCGGTGATCGTCGAGCCGATCCAGGGCGAGGGCGGCGTGCTGCCGGCGGAGGCCAGTTTCCTGCAGGGGCTGCGTGAACTGTGCGATCGTCATAACGCGCTGCTGATCTTCGACGAAGTGCAGACCGGCGTCGGCCGCACCGGCCATCTGTATGCCTACATGCAGTACGGCGTGGTGCCGGACGTGCTGACCACCGCCAAAGCGCTGGGCGGCGGCTTCCCGATCGGCGCGATGCTGACCACCGATGCGCTGGCGAAAACGCTGGGCGTCGGCACCCACGGCACCACCTACGGCGGCAACCCGCTGGCGACGGCGGTGGCGGGGGAAGTGTTCTCCATCATCAACACGCCGGAAGTGCTGGAAGGCGTCAAACAACGTCACCAGTGGTTCATCGACGGGTTGAACGATATCAACCGTCAGTACCCGATCTTCGCCGAGATCCGCGGCGGCGGTTTGCTGATCGGCTGCCAATTGAAGAAAGATTATGCCGGCAAAGCGAAGCAGATCACCCAACTGGCCAACGAAGAAGGCGTTATCGCGCTGATCGCCGGTCCGGACGTGGTGCGTTTCACGCCGTCGCTGATCATCCCTGAGCAGGATGTGAAAGAGGGGCTGGCGCGATTCGCGCGCGCCGTGGCGCGCATTTGCAGCTAATCAGCGGGCTGCGCCTTCATCGGCGCAGCCTGATTCAGAAGAGGTTCGCATTATGATGATTATTCGCCCTATAGAGCGCCGCGATTTGGCGGATTTGCTGACGCTTGCCGGCAAATCCGGTATCGGTCTCACGTCGCTGCCGCAAAATGAAGATACCCTGTCGGCACGCATTGAGCGGGCGTTAAAAACCTGGCAAGGCGAACTTCCGCAAAGTGACCAGTGTTATTTGTTCGTGTTGGAAGACAGCGAGCGCCGGCAGGCGGTGGGGGTCTGCGCAATTGAAGTGGCCGTCGGCCTGGCGGAACCCTGGTACAGCTTCCGCGTCGGCACGCAGGTGCACGCCTCCAAACAGCTGAACGTCTATAAATCGGTGCCGACGCTGTTCCTCAGCAACGACCATACCGGCCATTCGGAGCTGTGTACGTTGTTCCTCGATCCGGACTATCGCCACGGCGAGAACGGCAAGCTGCTGTCGAAGGTGCGTTTCCTGTTTATCGCCGCGTTCCGTGAACGCTTCTCCCGGCGTCTGATCGCCGAGATGCGCGGTTTCTCCGATGAAAACGGCCGTTCGCCGTTCTGGGAGAGCGTCGGCCACCGTTTCTTCTCCATCGAGTTCGCCAAGGCGGACTACCTGAGCGGCACCGGGCAAAAGGCGTTTATCGCTGAGCTGATGCCGAAACACCCGTTGTATGTCGATTTCCTGGCCGAAGATGCGCAGAAGGTGATTGGCGAAGTGCACCCGCAAACCCTGCCGGCGCGCCGGTTGCTGGAGGCGGAAGGCCTGAGCTATCAGGGCTACGTCGATATCTTCGACGGCGGCCCGACGCTGGAAGCGGAGATCGACCATATCCGCGCGGTGAAGCAGAGCCGCCTGGTGAAAGTGGTGCTGGATGACACGCCGATGTGCGCCGATGCGCCGGTGCATCTGGTGGCCAACGATAACTATCAGAATTACCGCGCACTGTTGGTCAATGCCGATCTGTATGATGACCGCCTGCATATCAACGCCGCCACCGCCGCGGCGCTGGGCGTCGAACAGGGCAGCCCGGTGCGGGTGCTCCCCCTTATTGCACAGGAGAAAGCATGATGTCCCATCCTGCTCTGTTGGTTAATGGCGTCTGGCGGCAGGGCCGCGGCGCCGAGTTTGGCAAGACCGACCCGGTCAGCAATCAGCCGCTGTGGCGCGCCAACGCCGCTGACGCCGATGACGTCGCCGCCGCCTGCGAAGCTGCGCGCGCCGCTTTCCCCGCCTGGGCGCGCACGCCGTTCGAGCAGCGTGAACAGCTGGTGAAACGCTTCGCCACCTTGCTGGAAGAACACAAACAGTCGCTGGCGGAAACCATCAGCCGCGAGACCGGCAAGCCGCGCTGGGAAACGCTGACCGAAATTCAGGCGATGATCGGCAAGGTGGGCATTTCGCTGCAGGCCTATCAGACGCGCACCGGATTTAGCCAGACGGCGATGGCCGACGGCGCTTCGGTGCTGCGCCATCGTCCGCACGGCGTGCTGGCGGTATTCGGGCCTTACAACTTCCCCGGCCATCTGCCGAACGGCCATATCGTGCCGGCGCTGTTGGCCGGTAACTGCGTGGTATTCAAGCCGAGCGAGCTGACGCCGTTGACCGCCGAGGAGACCCTGAAACTGTGGCTGCAGGCCGGTCTGCCGGACGGGGTGATCAATCTGGTGCAAGGCGGCCGCGAAACCGGCGAAGCCTTGGCGGCCAGTGCGGATATCGACGGTCTGCTGTTTACCGGCAGCGCCGGCACCGGCTATCACCTGCATCGCCAATTGGCGGGGCAGCCGGAGAAGATCCTGGCGCTGGAGATGGGCGGCAACAATGCGCTGATCGTCGACGGTTTCGAGGATCGCGACGCGGCGGTCAACCTGGCTATCCAGTCGGCATTTATCTCCGCCGGTCAACGTTGCACCTGTTCGCGTCGCATTCTGGTGAAGCAAGGGGCGGAAGGCGATGCCTTTATCGCGCGTTTGGTTCAGGTGGCGGGCGAACTGCGCGTCGGCCGTTGGGATGCCGAACCGCAGCCGTTCATGGGCGGGGTGGTGTCGGCTGCTGCGGCGGAAAACATGCTGAAAGCGCAGCAGCGCTTGCTGGCGTTGGGCGGCAAATCGCTGCTGGCCATGCGTCTGCTGGAGCCGGGCAGTTCGCTGCTCAGCCCGGGCATCATCGAGCTGACCGGCGTGGCCGGCGTGCCGGACGAAGAGTACTTCGGGCCGTTGACCACCATCGTGCGTTACCGCGATTTCGGCGAGGCTCTGCGGCTCGCCAACCAGACGCGCTACGGCCTGTCGGTGGGATTGGTCTCGCCGCAGCGCGAGCTGTTCGAGCGGCTGTTGCTGGAAGCGCGCGCCGGCATCGTCAACTGGAACAAGCCGCTGACCGGGGCGTCCAGCGCGGCGCCGTTCGGTGGCGTGGGGGCCTCCGGCAACCATCGCCCAAGCGCCTTCTATGCGGCGGACTATTGCGCCTGGCCGATGGCTTCGCTGGAAAGCGAAAGCCTGTCGCTGCCGGCCACGCTCTCGCCGGGCTTGTCGTTCCGTTAATCGTCTGCGGCGGCGCGATGGCGCTGCCGCACGCTATCCCCAGGGGATAAACATGTCAGGATATGAAGTCAATTTCGACGGTTTGGTGGGGCCGACGCACCACTATGCCGGGCTGTCGTTCGGCAACGAGGCGTCGACGCAGCATCAAAACAGCGTATCGAACCCGAAGCTGGCGGCGAAACAAGGTTTGCTGAAAATGAAGGCGCTGGCCGATCTCGGTTTCCAGCAAGGGGTCTTGCCGCCGCAGGAGCGGCCGCATTTGCCGATGCTGCGTCGCCTGGGTTTCAGCGGCAGCGATGAGGCGGTGCTGGCGCAGGCGATGCGTCAGTCGCCGCGCTTGCTGTCGGCGCTCAGCTCGGCGTCGTGCATGTGGACCGCCAATGCGGCCACCGTCTCGCCTTCGGCGGACAGCGCCGACGGCAAGGTGCACTTCACCGCCGCCAACCTGAACAACAAATTCCACCGCGCCATCGAAGCGGAAACCACCACCGCCGTATTGCGGGCGATGTTCAGCGACGATCGGCATTTCGCCCACCACGAGGCGCTGCCGCAGGTGGCGTTGTTCGGCGACGAAGGGGCGGCCAACCATAACCGTTTGGGCGGCGACTACGCCAGGCGCAGCGTGCAGGTGTTCGTCTATGGTCGTCAGGAGTTCGGCGGCGAAACGGCGCCGGCGCGTTATCCGGCGCGCCAGACGCGCGAAGCCGGCGAGGCGATCGCTCGCCTGCACCAGTTGGATGAACAGCATACGGTCTTCGTGCAGCAAAACCCGGCGGTGATCGATCAGGGCGTGTTTCATAACGACGTGATTGCGGTCAGCAACCAGAACGTGCTGTTCCATCATCAGCAGGCGTTTTACCGCCAGCAACAGGCGCTGGATGAAGTGCGCCGCAAGATGGCGACGCTGGACAGCGAGCTGGTGGCGATCGAAGTGCCGACAGAGCGCGTCTCGGTAGCGGACGCGGTGGCGACCTATCTGTTCAACAGCCAAATTCTTACCAAACCGAACGGCAAGATGATGATCGTCGTGCCAGAGGAGTCGCGTCAGCACGCCGGCGTGTGGCGTTACCTCAACGACATGGTCGGCAGCGGCGGCCCTATCGATGAAATCCGCGTGTTCGACCTGCGTGAAAGCATGCGCAACGGCGGCGGCCCTGCCTGCCTGCGGTTGCGGGTGGCGCTCAACGAACAAGAGTTGAGAGCGGTCAATCCGCGCGTGATGATGAACGATCGGCTGTTCGCAACGTTGAACGAGTGGGTCGATCGTCATTACCGTGACCGCCTGACGCAGGATGACCTGGCCGATCCGCTGCTGCTGCGCGAAGGGCGCGAGGCGCTGGATGCGCTGACGTCGATCCTCGGTCTCGGCGCCATTTATCCGTTCCAACGCTAAGGGAGGCAGCATGATCGATCTACTGCCCCTGACGCTGGAAGGGAACGAACCCGTCGAATGGCAAGGTGAAACATCGCAGCTGCGGTGGCGCTGGCAGGGGGAAGGGGTGCTGGAGCTTACGCCGCGACAGCCTTACCGCCAGGCGACGGTGATGTCGGCGGGCGTGCACGGCAATGAAACCGCGCCGATTGAACTGCTCAATCAGCTGGTCGGCGATCTCCTTGCCGGCCGGTTGCCGCTGACGGTGCGACTGTTGGTGGTGCTGGGCAACCCGGCGGCGATGCGGGCCGGCAAGCGTTATCTGCATAGCGATATGAACCGCATGTTCGGCGGCCGCTACCGCAACTTCGTCGCCAGCGGCGAAACCGTGCGCGCCCAGCAGTTGGAGCGCACGCTCGCCGCCTTTTTTGATGGCGAACAGGCGGCGCGTTTCCATTACGATCTGCACACCGCCATTCGCGAGTCGCATTTGCCGCGCTTTGGCATTTTGCCCTTCCAGAAGCATCCGTACAGTGAACCGATGCTAAAGCTGCTGGATGCCGCCGATCTGGATGCGTTGGTGGTACACAGTGCGCCGGGCGGGACTTTTAGCCATTACTCCAGCGAACATCTCAATGCGGCGAGCTGTACGCTCGAGCTGGGCAAGGCGCGGCCGTTCGGCAGCAACGATCTGAAGCAGTTCGCCGCCATCGATCGCGCTCTGCGGGCGGCGGTCAGCGAAGGGGCACTACCGGCGCGTGCGGGCGCCGAGATTCGGGTTTTTCGTGTGATGCATTCGTTGATCAAACACAGCGAGGATTTCAAGCTGCATCTGGATGATGACACCGCCAACTTCACCGAACTGCAACCGGGTATGTTGCTGTGCGAGCAGCCGCAGGAGGACTATCGCGTGGGCCAGGAGGGCGCGTGGATACTGTTTCCTAACCCCAGCGTGGCGCTGGGCCTGCGTGCCGGCATGTTGTTGAGCGAAGTTTCCCGCTCTACGCTGTATTGATTTATCCAGGGTGGCGCCGTCAGCGCGCCGCCGTTATTCCTTTCATTATTTTAATCTGCTATTTCCCGCTATTTTTATTCCCGTAAGGCGAATTTTATTCGTTACTAATCCGCGTCTTTATGCGAATGAATAGAAGGCAGTGTCAGGTCGTTATCTGAAAGCCTTAATTGCCTGGTGAGTTTGTTAAGATAAAAATGTGAAATAAGTAACGTTTTTAATAACCATGCTAATCTTGTTGTTACTTTTGAATCGCGCAGAAAGCACGCAAAACGAAACCGAATTGCACCATAATAGTGCATTGCACCGTTTTGGTTATAACTTATGTGATAAAAAATTCTTATATTCAATGAGTTGAGTGATTTCTTTTTTGTAATATTTGGTTACACATAAACATGCTTTCTCCTCGTTGTTTCATGAACTTTTTGATTTTAAGTTTTGATTCATGATGCTAATGTCACATCACCCCGGCATTAGGGGAGCTCATAAAATACCAAAAGATAAAATCACAGCCCAAATTATAAATTGGGCGTGACGGGCAGGGTTCTAATTATAATATCTAGGAAAATAAATGATGAAACGCAGTGTATTAGCCTTAGCTGTCGCCCTCGGGGCGATCACCTCCTTTGCCAACGCGGCTGAAATCTACAATAAGGATGGCAATAAACTCGACCTGTACGGCCGCGTTAACGCCAAGCATTATTTCAGCGACAGTAAGTCCAACGACGGTGATATGACCTATGTTCGCCTGGGCTTCAAAGGCGAAACGCAAATCAATGACCAGTTGACCGGCTACGGCCAGTGGGAATACAACGTCCAGGCCAATCACGACGAAGCGCAGGGCACCGCCGGCACCAAAACGCGGCTGGGCTTCGCGGGGCTGAAATTCGGCAACTACGGTTCTTTCGACTACGGCCGTAACTACGGCGTGGTGTATGACGCCGAGGCTTACACCGACATGCTGCCGGAATTCGGCGGCGACTCCTACAGCTATACCGATAACTTTATGACCGCCCGTTCCAACGGTTTGGCCACCTACCGCAACCGTGATTTCTTCGGTTTGGTGGAAGGCCTGAACCTGGCGGTGCAGTATCAGGGTAAAAACGACGGTGACGGCCGCAGCGTGACCAAGCAAAACGGCGACGGTTACGGCCTGTCTCTGGACTACCAGGATATCGGCGGTTCCGGCATCGGCGTAGCGGCGGCGTTCTCCGATTCCAACCGCACCAGCGCTCAGAAAGCGCTGCAGTATGGCAAGGGTGACAGCGCTACCGCCTGGACCACCGCGGTGAAATACGACGCCAACCAGGTTTACCTGGCTGCGATGTATGCCGAAACCCGTAACATGACGCCGATCAGCGTCAACGGCACTTCCGGCTTCGCCAATAAAACGCAAAACTTCGAAGTGGTGGCTCAGTATCAATTCGAGAACGGCCTGCGTCCTTCCGTGGCCTACGTGCAGTCCAAAGGCAAGGATATCGAAGGGATCGGTGATGCCGACCTGGTGAAATACGTGGAAGTGGGGGCGACTTACTACTTCAACAAAAATATGTACACCTACGTCGATTATCAAATCAACCAGCTGAGCGACGATAACAAACTGAAACTGGCCAACGATGATATCGTTGCCGTCAGCCTGACGTATCGTTTCTAATCTGCAATTTCATTACCTTCATCCTGTGTCGGGATTGGTAATCAGGCAGGGCGCAAGCCCTGCCTTTGTTTTATCGGGATCTCAGCCTTTGGGCGCCAGCCCGACCAGTTCAATGGCGGAACGCAGTGCGACGAAACGTTGCTGATCCTGCTCACGCTCTATTTCGTCCACCAGCTGTGAAAGAATATTGCCGCCGGATACCTTTTTATGTTTTTGGATTAACTGCAACACTGCGTCGCCTAACGCCAGGCTGACGTCGCGCAGCAGAGTTTCATATTGCTCGTTGGAATGAGCCGATGCTGGCATGACCTTTCTCTGTCTCTCTCTTCTTCGGGAGCCGCAATTTAGCAAAACAGCGGCCTTATGCCTCAGAGGAAGACGAAGTTTCCGATGAAATCAGAAATTCCTCAGCATTGCGCGGGGAGCAGGTTAAAAATCCGAATATTCGCTGGCTGGCAACCAGAAGCCGTCGATAAACTCTTCCATGGGATAACAGCCGGCGTGTCGCAAGTTCTGTTCCTTCATCGCGACCAGGCATTGCGGCTCGTCGCGCAATATATCGACCACCATTTCACTGCAGCCGCCATCCAGATAACAGACAAACATCACCAATGCGTACATCGTCGCACGCCTCCTTCGTCGAGTTGCCTTGTCTGCAACAGTGTAGGTAGAAAAGCGCGATTTTTCAGCATCATTGCACGATTAATCGCCATGGAAACGCCGCTGACGACACTTTCGGAATACTCTCCCCGTTTCTGACGCCGTGAGCGGATGGCATATCCTTTTGTCGATGCTAAGCTTAACAAGCCTTACTTAAACGCATTACTGCAACCATCAAAAGGAGTGAATATGGGCTTGTTTAACTTCGTCAAAGAAGCGGGCGAAAAACTGTGGGATACAGTCACCGGCAATGCCTCCGCCGAAGATCAAAGCGCCAAACTCAAGGAGCATCTCGATAAGAGCGGCCTGCCGGGCACCGACAAAGTGAATGTGCAGGTGGTCGATGGTAAAGCCGTAGTGACCGGCGACGCCGTCAGCCAGGAGTTAAAAGAGAAGATCCTGGTGGCTATCGGCAACGTGGCGGGTATCAGCGGTGTGGAAGACAAGGTGGCGGTAGCGCAATCCGACGCCGAGAGCCGCTTCTATACCGTGAAGAAGGGCGATACGCTGAGCGCGATCTCTAAAGAGATGTACGGCAACGCCAATCTGTACAACAAGATTTTCGAAGCCAACAAGCCGATGCTGTCGAGCCCGGACAAGATTTATCCGGGGCAGGTGTTGCGTATCCCGCAATAACGCGTCGGTCTACCCTGGCCCGGTCACGTACCGGGCTTTTTTTTGTCCTCTGCAATCGGCGTCTCTTATTTCCTTGCGCTCTCCATGCCAGTTACATCTCCCCTGTGTACTTGCTCGCTCGCCGGCAGGCGCGGTGTTGACCCTGATGGGGAAAATTGATAGCGTCATCCCCCGGTTGAGGCCGGAGCGACCAAGTCAGCGACGTTGGCGCCTTATTCTGAGGGGACGTTTTGCCCCGTCAAACAGCAATGCAGCAGTTGAACGAGTGAAAACCGATTTAGTGAAACAAGAGCGTAACGCCTCAACGGATAAAAATTATCGAGAAACCTTGGGTGATGCGCAATTTGCGATCGTCGTGTTGGCGGTGGCGTCCTGCTCACTGATTATCTTTACGCTGGCGGTCACGCTGTGGGTGACCTGACGCGATTAACTAGGGGAGATAAAATGGAGCCTAATCTCCATGATGAAACCAAACTGCTGGCGATCATCGGCCTGTTGGTGTCCGTGCTGCTGGTGGTATCAATTCTCTTTGGCGTGACCTATTTCTCCGATCTCAGGCACGCGCATGACGATATAGACATCAAGAGCTGCTATATCAAAGCCCCCTGAACCGCGCGAACGTGCCTGCACGTCGCCGCTCTGCGGGGGAGCTGTCCTGTGTTAAGCTTGGGCGGTTACCCTTGGCGAATCGGCGCCATTCAGGAGGTCTTTGCGATGAGTCAGCCACGTCCTACGCTCTCTTCACCTTCACGCGAGTGCACCGTCGTTGACGGCGTGCGCCAGATACAACGTATTGCCGTGCGTAACGCCGAAGTGGGGGGTATTCCGATCAACCGCGCGTTGCCAACCCGGGAGCGGCGCACCGTCGGCGCCTGGTGTTTTCTCGATCACGCCGGGCCGACGGTATTCAACGGCACTTCGCCCGGCATGGATGTGGGGCCGCATCCGCACACCGGGCTGCAAACGTTCACCTGGATGATAGAAGGTGAGGTGCTGCACCGAGACAGCCTCGGCAGTGAGCAGGTGATTCGCCCGGGTCAGGTTAACCTGATGACCGCAGGGCACGGCATTGCGCATACGGAACAGTCGGTGGGTGAGCAACGGCGATTGCATGCTGCGCAATTATGGATCGCGCTGCCGGCCGAACATGCCGACATGGCACCACGCTTCGATCATTATCCTGACTTGCCGCAGTGGCAGAATAATGCCGTGAATCATCGTTTGTTAGTCGGGGAATTTGGCGCTTATTGTTCACCGGTGTTCACTCTTTCGCCATTAATCGCCATTGATCTGGAATGGAAAGAAGCGGCAAGAATCGAATTGCCGTTGCGCGATGACTATGAAATCGGCTTTTTGCCCCTTATTGGTGCATTTGAACTTAATGGTGAAACCTTTTCACCTGATGAATTCGCCTATTTGGGCATAAAGAATAACTCTATTGGGTTAAATGCACGGAAGGGGAGCCGGGGATTACTCATCGGTGGGGCGCCATTAAACGAAGAGATCCTTATCTGGTGGAATTTCGTTGGCCATACCAAGGCTGAAATTACTCGGGCTCAGCATGATTGGGAACAAGGCGCGCCGCGTTTCCCGCCGGTTAGCGGTTATTCTGGTGAGCGCATGACCGCACCGCGCCTGCCCTGGAACGATGTTTGATAGCGTTAGGATATAATCGCCGCGATTATTCGGCTTATTTCGCTCTAATAAGGCGTAATTACTGTGATCGCGGCTCCAGCTTTACGACAATATAAGGTTTCTCGGCGGAAAAGTGATCTGGCGCATATAACGACAGTGAGAAGAAGTTTAGGATAATCCTCAGGAAGTCAGGTTGTCTCCCGTTAGTCAGATGTCAGTGAGGTCATTATGAGCCAGGTACTTTATCGTGCAAGATTGTCCCATGTCGTGGTTGCCACGGCGCTGTTTTGGGTCTCTGTCGCGGCATTGTTGGTCGCCGTATTAAACTAACCTCAAAAAATGACTCCTGCATAAACCCGCTTCGGCGGGTTTTTTTATCTCCGCCGATGGGGAGGTGAGCGAAGGCGTTTATAATTGATGGCATCTTCAATAAACGACTGGAACTATCATGAAGTTCTTTGCCGATATTTTGCTGCTGCTCATCGCAGCGCTCCATCTTTATATCCTGGTGCTGGAAATGTTCCTGTGGCGTACGCCCCTCGGCAGGCGCGCATTCGGCACAACGGCGGAGTTCGCCGCAGCCACGCGGGTGTTGGCCGCCAATCAGGGGTTGTACAACGGCTTTCTGGCGTTGGGGTTGGTATGGAGCTACTGGCGTGGGGATATGGCACTGCAGCTGTTCTTTCTCGGGTGTGTGCTGGCGGCCGGGGTGTTCGGCGGGTTGAGCGCCAGCCGCAAAATTCTGTGGGTGCAGGCGCTGCCGGCCGCGATCGCGATGCTGGCGGTCTGGGGGGCGCGTTAACCCGCCCATTTGCGGCGGGCTTCAGGCGGATTTTTGGTGAATGACGTGCAACGGCGGATCGATATGCAGATCAACGCTCAAATCCTGGCGGAAATCATAGGGTGTGATATTAAAACGCTTTCTGAACATGTAGGTGAAGTGGGACTGTGAACCGAAGCCAAAGTCCAGGGCGATGTCGAAGATCGACGCTTCACTGCTGCGCAGTTGATAGACCGCGCCGGCCAGACGGCGTTCGCGAATGTATTTACCGAGCGAAATCCCTGTCGCTTCTTTGAACAGCTTCTGCATGTGCCACAGCGAGTAGCCGGAGTACTCGGCCAGCTCTTCGAGATGGATCACTCGTCCGAGGTGAGTTTCGACCCATTTGCTGAGGGCGCAGACCAACGAGAGGTGGTGTTCTTGTATCATCAGTGCGTCAGTGTGAGACTTACATAGCGGTGAAGTATACACAACTTGCCGCCGTCGACAAAAATGCCGCCGGTGACGGGGGGCAATTATTCGGAAAAACCGTTTGACCGCCGCTTGTCAGCCGAAAGGAAAAACGGCTAATCTGAGACTGTCGCCGCCGCGGTGGGGGACGCAAAGAAAGCCGCAGCAAGAACCGCCAAAACAGAGTCAGCCGTAACAACTCAACGTTGATGGGGTGATCGCATGTTAATGACAGTGATTATTACTCTGGTTGTAATCGTGGGCGTCGGCGCTTTTATGGCGACGCCGGTGATGAGCATGAAGAATGCGGAAGGTGTGGGAGGTGAAGAACCGTGAGAGCAAGAAGACATGCACGCCGCTGAGCGGGGCGAGCGCTAATCGGGAAAGCCTGGGTCAGAAACCCGGGCTTTTTGTTGCGTAACCGCTCAAACGTTTTTCCGCTCGACGGTTTCCTCTCCCCAATAAAGCTGGTCGGCGGTGGTTTTGGCAAAGGCCTTTTCCAACGCCTCATCACTGCCTTCTTCCCAGATTTTCTGCGCCAACACTTCATCGTTCCCTGCCAGCTCAAAAATGGCTTCGGCGATTTCCACCGAAGTTTCACGCACTGTCGCCCAGGATTTCACATTGTGATTCGCCATAACTTTCTCCTGTTGGTTGTAGCTTTCGGGTGGTTTTTACCACCGCCATGCAGCAAGTATAGGCCAATCCGCCGCAGGCTTTTGCCCGCCGGTGCGCAGAATGGGGAAAAAGACGGGGAGTGCGGGCAATGGCGCGGACGCCATGCTATTCTGTGCGGCGTTTGAATCAAGAAGGAAATTTATTATGTCTGACATGCTGAGCAACGAGCAGGAACTGGCTTCCGATCTGGTCGCTTGCCAACTGGTCATCAAACAGATTCTGGACGTTATCGACGTGATTGCGCCGACCGAAGTGCGCGACAAGATGGCGGGTCAGCTCAAAAGCATCGATTTCTCCACGCATCCTGCCGGCGCCGATCCGGTGACCCGCCGAGCGATTGACAAGGCGATTGCGCTGATCGAGATGAAGTTTACCCGCAACTGAGGCGGGGCCGCCGCAAAGCGGCGGCGTCGGGCGGTGGCGGTTAATCCACCACCGTTTCGATTTTCTTGAACAGCGGGCAGTCGGCTACGCCGATGAAACCGTTGTCGCCATTCACGTACTGGGCGATCGCCACGTTGCGCGCCGTCAGGTATTTGCACTGCAACCCCAATCCGCCAACGTTTTTGTTGCTGCCGATCAGCACGCCGTAGCCCGAGATCAAAAAGCCGCCGTAAATGACCGCCAACACCAATACCCACTTAATCAATTTGCTCATCGTATTTCCTCGTTATCCCTGAGGGTTCATCTAGCCACGGCGCCTATGCGAGGGCAAGGGTAACAGTCTGAAAACCGGGCGATAGCCAGAAATCTAAACGGAAAGTTAAACTTCGTTTAACTTCGCTGTGATAACATGCGCGATAGATTACCAAGATAACAATGAGGCTGCTAAATTTGTTGCGAAAAAAAATCCTCGTGATAATGACGGCCGTCGCTGCCTGCCTGTTTTTCTACCTGCTGGCGCTGGACAGCTATTGCGACGATGGTGGAAATTTTGCGTTGGGCATCTGTTCGGTGACCCGCTTCGTGCCCTGGTAAGCAATTTTTGGCAGGGATGTTCGCACGGCCGCCGCGAGTGTTAAGATGGCGGCCTGAATTTCGCAGTAGATAGGGTTGTCCATGTACGATTTAGGTTTTGGCCAGAACGGCCTGTTGTCGCTGGCCCTCGCCGCCGTGGCGTTGCTGGCCGGGCTGTGGGTCTGGTTCCTGGTGAACCGCGCCAGCGTGCGCGCCAATGAGCAGATTCGCCTGCTGCAGGAGATTGCCGAGCAACAACGCCAGCAAACGGCGCTGTTGAAGCGTATGGCGCACCGCGCCGGCGCAGACGGCGCCGCTGCTGCTGACGACGATCTCAACCCCGCGCTGGATTTCAAAGGTTTCATCCCCGAACGTTGAGCATGATGCCCCGGCCGACGGCAGCGTCGCCGGGGCGCCTCAGTAAAACACCATGCCCTGATACGGCTTTTCCCGGCATGCCGCCAGGCGGCTGGCCAAATCGCCGGCATGGATCTCCAATTGATGCCCATCGGGATCGAGAAAATAGAGTGATTCGCCTTCGCTGCGATTGCTTTTCCACTCTTCGACGCCGGCCTGGCGCAACCGCTCGCTGACCTGCTCAATGTGTTCCGGCGCGACGCTGAAGGCGTAATGGGTGTAATCGCGCTCGCGTTGTTGCATGCGCGTTTCATCCAGCGACAGGCATAGCCACAACGGCCCTAACGACAGATAGGCGCCGCCTTGCCAGCGGGCGTGCGGGATAAATCCCAACAGATGCCGATAAAAATCGAAGCTGCGATCGAGATTGCTGACGGCGAGCGTCAGATGGTTAAGGCCGGTCAACATGCATGCGTACTCCGGGCGCTGAACAGGGAGAAAAGTTTACGCAGACGCTAAGGAAAGATAAAGGGCACAAAGCATTAGTAGAGATAATGTGAAAACCGGCGGCGCTGTCATAAAAATGTCGTACAGACATCGTAATGTAGCGCGAACCTTACGAAAGATGGATGAAGCCGATGATTAAATGGTACGAAGAAAGCGATGCCGAAGTGAACCGCAGCATTGCGCTGCTGACCGGAGAGAACCCGGACAAGTGGTATCCCTACGGTGGTGTGAAAGGTAAAGATTACTGCAAGAATCCCTCCGATGCCTGGCCGATCATTTGCGCCAACAAAATCAGTCTGAACCCCGATAACCAAAGCGACAGCCCGCAGTGGCAGGCGCGCATGAGCACTCAGCGCGGTGAATGGCAGGCGGACAGCGCCAGTCCGCTGCGCGCGGCGATGATCTGCTTCCTGATGAGCCGACAGGCTAACTGAGTCGAACAATACCGGTGATTGGTAAGAGTTTCTCCTTTTTCTAATAACAGAGCTGTCGTTGGCGGAGGCTGTTTATGAAGCGCATTATCAAAGGTGATAAAAACTTGTCTCATCTGGTGATTGCCCATGCGGCGATCGATCGTCATGCCGAAAGCTTCGGCCAGCGCCGTCAGGGCTGGCCCTCGACCTACCTGATAAAATATCAAAACGATCGCGTGGCGGTGGAAGTGGTCACGCGTAGCCAATCTTATGTCGCCACGCTGATGATCGGCGCGCGCAATCTGACCAAACTGTGCGGTATGCCTGGCTAAACGCTGCCGTTATCCGCTTTCTCGCGGTAAAAAAATCGCGCTCCGGCCTGCCGTCTCGGGGCGCTTCTCCTTGATGCTCACGGGGTTAAGTGTTAAAAAGCCGCCCGCAGATACATTTATTGATTGGTGAAATCTTGGCCGATAGCGGCAAGGGTATACGCCATATGAGGATAAGATGGGCGGTCAGCATCAGAATACTCCGCTAAAACGCGGTTTAAAAAACAGACACATACAGCTTATTGCCCTCGGGGGCGCCATCGGTACCGGTTTATTTCTCGGCATTGCGCAAACCATTAAAATGGCCGGCCCCGCCGTGCTGCTGGGCTACGCCATCGGCGGTTTTATCGCGTTTTTAATCATGCGCCAGCTGGGTGAAATGGTGGTGGAGGAGCCGGTCGCCGGCTCTTTCAGTCACTTTGCCTATAAATACTGGGGCGATTTCGCCGGCTTCCTTTCCGGCTGGAACTACTGGGCAATGTTCATTCTGGTCGGCATGGCGGAATTGACCGCCGTCGGCATCTACATTCAGTACTGGTGGCCGGAGATCCCCACCTGGGCCTCCGCCGCGCTGTTTTTCGTGCTGATCAACCTGATTAACCTGGTGAACGTGCGCCTGTACGGCGAAACCGAGTTCTGGTTCGCCATCATCAAGGTAGTGGCGATTGTCGGCATGATCGTCTTCGGCGCCTGGCTGTTGGCCAGCGGTAACGGCGGGCCGCAGGCCAGCATCACCAACCTCTGGCAGCAGGGCGGCTTTATGCCGCACGGCTTCTCCGGGCTGGTGATGGCGATGGCGGTGATCATGTTCTCGTTCGGCGGGCTGGAGATGGTCGGCATCACCGCGGCGGAAGCCGCCGATCCGCGCCGCAGCATTCCCAAAGCCACCAATCAGGTGGTGTACCGCATCCTGATCTTCTATATCGGCTCGCTGACCGTGCTGCTTTCTCTCTATCCATGGGGGCAAGTGGTGGAGGGCGGCAGCCCGTTCGTGCTGATCTTCCATGCGCTGAACAGCAATCTGGTGGCAACGGTGCTCAACGTAGTGGTATTGACCGCCGCGCTGTCGGTTTACAACAGCGGCGTTTATGCCAACAGCCGCATGCTGTTCGGGCTGGCCAGCCAGGGCAATGCGCCGCAGGTGCTGACGCGCGTGAATAAACGCGGCGTGCCGGTGCTGTCCATCGCGCTGTCGGCGTTGATTACTTCAATCGGCGTGCTGATCAACTACCTGATGCCCGGCAAGGCGTTTGAGCTGCTGATGGCGCTGGTGGTGTCAACATTGGTGATCAACTGGGTGATGATCTGCCTGGCGCACCTGAAGTTCCGTGCCGCCAAGAACCGCCAGGGCGTCATCCCCAGCTTTAAGGCGCTGTGGTATCCTTTCGGCAACTACCTGTGCCTGGCGTTCCTCGGCCTGATTCTGGTGATCATGTATTTCAGCGAAGGGATCCGCATTTCGGTGTTGCTGATGCCGGTATGGGTTGCGATGCTGTGGTGCGGGTTCATGCTGACGCGCCGCAAAGGCGCCAAGCGTTAATCTGCGTGCTGCGGAGGCGTATTGCCCGCCTCCGCTTCTTTTCTCGTTAGCCGCGCGGCATAAAGGCGCGGCCCTCACCGTGACCCCGCCCCAGCAGTTTCCGGCACAGCAGCAGCAGGGTGCTGATGACGTCGATGGCGACTACGCTGAGCATCAGCAGAGTCAGCATGAAGAACCCAAGCAGCGAACCGCCCAGCAGCACCAACGGTGCAGGCACGCGCAGCCGGCGCAGCTTCATGGCGAAATACATTTTCCAGTATTGCTTCTGCGCGAGCAGCGCGCTGCGAATACGACGCCCCAGGCCGATGCCTGATTTGCGGGATGTAGAACGACTCATAACTTCTCCTTTTCTGTATGCCCTACAAGTCAATCACAAAGATCTTAAGAGAGTCTTAACGGGCTCTTGGCGGCCCTGGCTTTCCACCGGAGTGAGACAACAGCATACGGCAAAAGGTCCCGAGATGCAGCGCACGGCTGACAAAGTGCGAGCTTCATCGGGTTTGTTACACTGAAAGTCATGCCCGTGCAGGGCGCTGTGGTCGGGAGAAAAGGCAGGATGAAAAGAATCAACCGTTATTACGACGCGGCCAAGGCGCATCATACGCCGGAGGGATTTCGCAACCTGGAACCTTCGCGGCGTCAGGAGGGCGATCTTCGGCGTTGGCAAGATGAACGCAAGCGACAGGGGCTGCCCAGGCCGCCGCAGCAGGGTTACGCGCAATTTACCCAGCGCTGGTGGCAACCTGCCGATCTCAGAGGCTGCGACGACAGCGTCTGGTGGTTGGGGCATGCCTCGATGCTATTGCGATTGAGTGGCCGCTATATCCTGATCGATCCGGTATTGTCCGAACGTGCATCGCCGCTGAGCTTTTACGGCCCAAAGCGCAGAACGCCGCCGCCGTTGACGGTGGGGCAACTGCCGGCGGTGGATGTGGTGCTGATCTCCCATAACCATTATGACCACCTCGACAGGCGCACGGTGCGGCAATTGGCGCGGCGTTTCCCACAGGCCGAGTTCATCGTGCCGTTGGGGTTGAAGCGCTGGTTTCGCCGCTACCGGCTGAAGGTGCATGAACTGGACTGGTGGCAGAGCCTGTCACTGGGCGAGCTGACGGTCTACGCCACGCCGGCGCGGCACTGGAGCATGCGCACGCTGTGGGATCGCAATCGCTCGCTGTGGTGCGGGTGGGTGATCCACCATCCGGCGCTACGGTTTTATTTTTCCGGCGACAGCGGTTATTCGGAACGGCTGGCGGAGATCGGTCAACGGCTGGGGCCGTTCGACGTGGCTGCGTTGCCGATCGGCGCCTATGCGCCGCGCTGGTTTATGCAGGAGCAGCATATGGATCCGCAGCAGTCGGTGGCGCTGTATCGCGAACTGAATCAGCCGCGAGCCATTCCCATCCATTGGGGAGTATTCGAACTGGCGGATGAATCGCTGGACGAACCGCCGCAGCAGCTGAACCTGGCCCTGAGCGAGGCGGGGTTGGAGCAGCATCAATTCCTCCCGCTGAAGATTGGCGAGCGCATCGCGTTGCAGGGCTCATCGCCTGCGTTACCTAATCACCCGGCGGCGCAGCGGGATGAATAAAGTCAATGGTTTGAAAGCGCAGCTGTAATTAGCAGAATTGATAAGTGCGGGTGGTGATTCAAATAACCCCCGTATTTTCAGGATTTAATTCAACGTTGAACTTTCGTTATTGATAAGATTATTCCGGCTATTGAGGTTAATGACATTCGGATTATTTATGATGAAACCACAGGCAGCGGAAGATGTGCCGGCGCTTTGCATGCTTATGCATCCGTTGTGCAGGGTGGAGACGTTGCCGCCGACCCGTGCGCCGTTCTCGCCCGCGCCGTTTGGCGGCAGGGCGGAAAGCCGATGATGAATGGGCTTTCCGGCGGTAAATGGTCGGAGGAGCGATGAATAAATTGGCCCCCGTTCATCGATATTCAGATGTTGCATATCAAATTCCATAAAGATTCAAATTTTTTAACGCTATAAGCGGCAAAAAAGCGGAAATGATGAGACGCAAAGGCGTCAATACGATGAAAGTTTTGTTAAAACTCCAGCAGAATGCGGGGTCTGGCGCAGTGATTTTGGCAAGCAGAAAATAGCCGATGCTTCAACATCTTTTGGCCTATTTAAGCAAATGTTGCGCTCGACCGTTTCAAATATGTGCGACATGTCGTTCAGTGATTAAAAATGGCTTGCCATCGCATACAGAGTATGTGATAACGCATCTGGGTAAAACGAGGTACAGTTCTGTATATGTGTGGCATTTTCAGTAAAGAAGTTCTGAGTAAAGACGTTAGCGTTGAATACCGCTTCTCTGCCGATCCTTATCTTAGTGCCTCAAGCAGTAACGACTCTAGTTTGTCTATGTAACGCCCTCGGGCGGTTTAAACAATCCAAAGGAAATACTCAAGATGGCAAAGATCAAAGGTCAAGTTAAGTGGTTCAACGAGTCTAAAGGTTTCGGTTTCATCACCCCGGCTGACGGCAGCAAAGACGTGTTCGTACACTTCTCTGCAATCCAGGGTAACGGCTTCAAAACCCTGGCTGAAGGCCAGAACGTTGAGTTCGAAATCCAAGATGGCCAGAAAGGCCCATCTGCAGTAAACGTTACTGCTATCTAATCAGCGTCAGCTGTACAAAAAGCCCGCCTTCGCGCGGGCTTTTTCGTTTCCGTCATCCGGCGGCGATGATGATGCCGGCGTACTGGTTGCGGCCTTTGATCCCCGGATGCGTCGGATCCTGCGCGCGCCGGTGGCTGTTGCGGCGATAGCTGGTGTATTTGAAGCGCTGCGGCCGCTGTGGGTCGACGTCCGGCGTGCAGATGGTGCAACTGCCGGCGCGGTCAACGGCGGTGAAGCCGAGCGCCGCCAGCTTGTATTCGGCAATTGCGGCCAAATCGAGATGCCGGTAATGCGGGCTGATCAGCGTGGCGGGCAGCGGCAGGCGCTGTTTAAAACTCTCCACCAGCGCTTCATCGACTTCGTAGCAGCACGGGCCGGCGGCAGGGCCGATGGAGACGACCCAATCGGCGGTGTCGCCGTCCTGGCGAATGCGTGCTGCCATCTGTTCCAGAATGCCGTCCAGCAGCCCGCGCCAGCCGGCGTGCACCGCAGCGATGGCGCCGCCGTCACGGCGGCTGAACAGCACCGGCAAACAGTCCGCCGTCAGTACGCTGAGCAGAATGCCGGGCTGGCGAGTATAGAAACCATCGGCCTCGCCGCATGCCTGCGCCGGCTGCAGCACATCGACGATGCGGGTGCCGTGCACCTGTTTTTTTTCCGGCAGCGTGGCGCTGTAGGGCAGCAGATGCCCGGGCAGCAGCGCGAGTTTGCTGCCGAAGCCGTGCTGAATGTGGGGCACCGCATCGAGCAGCGCGGAACGATCGCTCATAAGTTATGTTCACCTGCATGAGAAAACAGACTCTCAGTGTAGCCAGCTTTTTCCCCGCTTGACCAGATGTTGTTGGCGGCGAAAGCGAGCGGGGATGCGCCTTGCATCAAGCCGACGCCTTCTTTAGACTAGCCGCGCCCTGTCTTTCTGGAAGCCCATTCATGTCTTATCACTGCCCCCTGTGTCATCAACCGCTGCATTTTTCATCACAACACTGGCGTTGTGACGGCAATCATCAGTTCGATCAAGCCAAAGAAGGTTACGTGAATCTGCTGCCGGTGCAGCACAAACGATCGAAGCAGCCGGGAGACAGCGCGGAAATGATGCAGGCACGGCGCGCGTTTCTCGACGGTGGATATTATCAGCCGTTGCAAGCGCAGGTAGCCGAGTGGCTGGATTCGGCGCTGGCGGCCGGTGCAGGCGCGTTATTGGACATAGGCTGCGGGGAAGGGTATTACACCGCCGCCGTGGCCGCACGGCTGGCTCAGGAGCGCAATATGGCGGTCTATGGGCTGGACGTCGCCAAGGTGGCGATCCGTTATGGCGCCAAACGTTATCCGGCGGTCTCGTTCTGCGTTGCCTCCAGTCACCGTTTGCCGTTCGCCGACGGGGCGTTGGACGCGGTCTTGCGCATTTATGCGCCTTGCAAGGCGGAGGAGCTGGCGCGGGTAGTGAAGCCGGGCGGCGTGGTGCTGACGGTTTCGCCGGGCCCGCGTCATCTGTACCAGCTGAAAGAGCAGGTGTACCAGCAGGTGCAGCTGCATGCCGAACAGGATGAGCAGTTCGACGGATTCGACTGCGAGCGCAAAGAGGCGCTGGCCTATACGATGACCCTACCGGGCGCGCAGGCCGCCAATCTGCTGCAGATGACGCCGTTCGCCTGGCGCGCTACGCCGGAGGTGCAACAGCGGTTGGCCGAGGGCGGCGAGTTTGTGTGCGAGACGGATTTCGTGTTGGCGTTGTACCGACGTCGCGCTTAAGGGGCCTTGAACTCAGAAACAAAAAAACCTGCCGCGGCAGGTTTTTTTTTGCAGTTCGGTCGCCTCAGGCCAGGTAGCCGAGGTGCTCCAGCAGGATGTTGAAGCCGATGCCGATCAACACCACGCCGCCGAGGATTTCGGCGCGTTTGCCCAGCAGCGGGCCGATAAAGCGGCCGATCATCATGCCCAACGTTGCCATGATCATGGTGGCGCAGCCGATGGCCATTGCGGTGTGCACGATGTTCACCTGCAGGAAGGCCAGACCGACGCCGATCGCCATGGCGTCCAGGCTGGTCGCGATAGCGGTGGCCACCAATATCCAGAAGCCGTGGCGTTTGACCTTCTCTTCTTCATCGGGCCTGTTGCGCACCCCTTCGACGATCATGCGCATGCCGAGAATGAACAGCAGCGAGAAGGCGACCCAGTGATCCCATTCCATGATGTATTGGCTGGCGAACAGGCCGATGGCCCAACCGATGAGCGGGGTGATTGCTTCGACCACGCCGAAGATCAGACCGGTGCGGATCGCTTCGCGAAAGCGCGGCTGATGCAGACTGGCGCCTTTGCCGATAGAAGCGGCGAACGCATCCATGGACATGCCGAAAGCGAGAATGAGTGTTGCTGAAAGGTTCATGTGAAATAGCCTCGGCCGGGTGGCTCCATATACACGTAACCCACCCCCAACCAAACGACGGAGTTACGTGTCTATGGTCTCGCCAACCTTACCTGGCTGCCCGCACCACGTTTCATACGGCGAAACGAGTATGTTGATACGGGCGTTTCTGGCGTTTTATTCTCCAGAAACCGGCTACTCCCCAATGACGGCGCAACCATACCATATTATTTCCGGTACCGACAACTTTATTCTGGCGCGATTTTTGTTCTTAATTGAGACTCGTTTTCATTAATCTGAGTTCATGCGGGAATATAATGTAGACGCGGGTAACAATGTTGCAGAAATAATAGTCAGAAATGAAATGGCGCTGCCGATTAATTATCCACAGACAGCGCAAGGTTTGAGCGAGGATAAAATTAATTTTCCTTTATTTATTGATTATCAACGAAAAAATTGTATATCTTCTCCAGGTCATCCAGGTGCGTCACCTGAACCAACAGCCGGCGCTGCTCCAGGTCGATGGCCAGAATGCCGTCCTCCGATAAATTCATGGCTTTAATGCGGTTATATTCGACAAAAACATTAGCGAAGAAAAAACCGTGCGCTTTAAACACCATTTTGGGCGAGCGGATATAAGCAATATAGATGGCGAGCAGCGCCAAAGAAATAAGCAGATAGGTGGTTAATAGCGCGCCGTTGGCGGTGACGTTACGGTAAATCAGAATGGCGATCAGGCCGACGAAAATCAGGCTGTCGAGGCGGCTGCGGCGTTTGAGCGGCACTTTGAGCCGCGTTTTGCCTTTCAGCAGATCCATGCCGAATTCGTCGTACAGCGAATACAGCAACAGCAGGGCGATAAACAGCATCAGTACGGCGTCGGTCAGTGACATCTCTTGCTCCACACATAAAAAAGCCGGGGGTTGCCCCCCGGCCGTTTCGAACGATTACAGGCCCAGCAGGCCAATCCAATAGCCAAAGATACCGATGACGAAGAAGCCGATGATGATCCACAGCGCGTTGACTTTCTTGCGCAGCAGCCACATACAGGCGAAGGTCAACAGCAGCGGCACCAGGCCCGGCATCAGCTGGTCGAGGATGGTCTGCACCGTGGTGACGTTGGTATGCCCGGTCTGGTCGGTTATCTTGGACACCACCAGCGGGATATTCACGTGCGTCCACTTGTTGACCAGCGCCCCCATGACAAACAGGCCGAGAATGGACGCTCCTTCCGTCAGTTTCTGCAGGAAGCCGCCGCCCATGTCGTTGACGATATCCACCCCTTTACGGTAACCGTAGGCCACGCCGTAATAGCGGGTCAGCAAGCGCACCAGGTTGAACAGCACGAAGAACAGGATCGGTCCGAGCAGGCTGCCGCTCATGGCGATGCCCGCCCCAAGCGCGGCGAATACCGGCCGCACGGTGCCCCAGAAGATCGGGTCACCGACGCCCGCCAGCGGCCCCATCAAACCAACCTTGATGCCGTTGATTGCGGCGTCGTCGATCGGTGCGCCGTTGGCGCGTTGCTCTTCCATCGCCATGGTTACGCCGAGCACCGGCGCCGCCACGTAAGGGTGGGTGTTGAAGAACTCAAGGTGGCGCTTGATCGCCTGTTTGCGATCGTCATTGTTTTCCGGATACAGGCGGCGGATCACCGGCACCATCGAGAAGCAAAAACCCAGCGCCTGCATGCGTTCGAAGTTCCATGAACCCTGGAACAGGTTCGAACGCAGGAATACGCCGCGAATATCGGCCGGCGTGAGTTTCTTTTGAGCAGTTGTATCAACCATTTCTCTCACCTATTCCTAGTCGAGTTCGTTATCGAGATCGTTCGCGTTAGCCGGGCCGGCCTGGACAACCTGAGACTTGTTGTATTTCGGGCTGAGCTGGATATACAGCACGGCCATCACCACGCCGATGACGCCGAGCGCCACCAGGTTGAAGTTGGTGAAGGCGGCGGTAACGAAACCGAGATAGAAGAACGGCATCAGGTAGCCGGCGCGCATCATGTTAATCACCATCGCGTAACCGACCACCACGATCATGCCGCCGGCGATGTTCAGGCCGCTGGTGACCACTTCCGGGATCGAGTTGAGCAGGGCGTGCACCCCGGCGGTGCCCACCGAGATGGCGACGATGACCGCCGGGATGGCGATACGCATCGCCTGCAGCAGCAGGGCGCCGACATGGATCCAGCTGATGGCGCGCAGGCTGCCGCGCTCCGCCGCGCTGTCCGCTGCGTGCTGGAAGGCCACGGTGAGGGTTCGCACGATGATGGTTAACACCTGGCCGGCCGCCGCCAGCGGAATGGCCAGGGCGATACCGGCGCCGACGCTTTGCCCGCCGGCGATGACCAGGATGGTCGAGATGATGGACGCCAGGGCGGCATCCGGCGCGACCGCCGCACCGATGTTCATCCAGCCGAGGGCGATCATTTCCAGCGTACCGCCGATAATGATGCCGGTTTTCATATCGCCGAGAATGAAGCCGATCAGGGTACAGGCGACCAGCGGACGGTGGAACTGAAACTCGTCGAGGACGGAACCCATCCCGGCGATACAGGCAACGATAAATATCAGCACAATCTGAAGAGTGGTGATCTCCATTGCACTTCTCCTATGACCAAAAAAGCTCTGAGTAAAATAATCAGCGGCTGGCGCCACTAATTGAGTTTGTTAATCAGGTCCATCATTTTTAGCCGGCTGTCGGACGAGACCTTACGCACCTCCAGCTCGATACCGCGATCGTTCAGTTTCTTAAACGCTTCGATATCTTTTTCATCGACGGAAACGGCGTTGTTCACCTGGGTTTTCCCCTGACGGAACGCCATGCCGCCGATATTGACGGATTGAATATCCACGCCGCCCTCCACCAGACGCAAGACGTCGGTCGGGTTGGTAAACAACAGCATCACGCGGTCGTTGGCGTATTTCGGGTTGTTCCAGACGCGGATGGCCTTCGCCACGTCCACCACGTGGGCGGTGACGCCCGGCGGGGCGACCTGGGTCAGCAGGGTTTTGCGCACATGGTCGGCGGCGACTTCATCGCTGACGACGATAATGCGGCTGACGTTGGTCTCTTTGGTCCAGCGGGTAGCGACCTGGCCGTGAATCAAGCGGTCATCGATGCGCGCCAGGCCGATTTTCATGTGGTCATTCGGCCCCAGCGGCGCCTGAGGGGCAGCGGCTTTGGCGACGGGTGCTGCGGGTTTTGCGGGTTCTTCCTGCGGTTTTTTCAGCGCTTTCACGCCTTCGCGGCCGGTTTCCAACGCCAGCGCCACCAGTTCATCGAAGGCGGGGTTGTCGTCCCGCGCCATGAAGGTTTCCACCAGCATCGGAATGTTGACCCCGGTGACGACCTCATAGTTTTCCTTGTCGACCGCAATGCGGCTGGCGGCGTTGAACGGGCTGCCGCCCCAGGTATCCACCAGGAACAGCACGCCGCCACTGGTATCCAACCCACTGATTTTTTCGTTGTACTTGACGATTAACGTCTCGGCATTCTCACCGGGAACGAAGTCTATAAAGGCGACGTTGTCCTGCTCGCCCAATAGCATCTCCGCCGTTTTCAGCAGTTGTTCCGCTGCAGCCCCGTGTGTGCCGATGATAATAGCTATTGCCACTCGCTACCTCCTCGTTGAACTCCAGGCGCGGTTTGTGTCGTTTCTCCGCGCCGTCTTGGCAGTCACTTCCGCGGTTCAGATACATTATGGTAGAAAAAAAGAAACGCACGCCTAACATTTCTCACGCAGTTTCAAATGCCTGTGCGCAATACTTCACGAACGCGAGATTTATTTTAGTGAGTGAAAAAATATTTTTTGTGACGCTGCTCCGCTATTGAATGCTCGGAGAAATCTTAGCTGTCGCAGATGACATGACGGGGGCGTCACCCTAAACCGCCGTTGAAAAAGCCGCTTTGTCCCCCAGAAAAATCCTGATACAGTAATTCCTTCTTTCATTACTAAGGAGTGAAGGGCCTCAGCCCTCCCTATGGACTGTCACCGAAGTTACTGTTTTTCCAGGTTTCACCCGCCACCCGCTGGCGTTGCATATGCTGTTCGGCCCTTCGGCCATCTCCCGGCAATCCCATCCCGTCACCTTGCTATTGTCGACTGCACCCATGCAGCGGCGGCATCGTCACGTCTGAGCGGCGTGCGCTCATTCCCACTTTTCTCTGGAGTCTGATATGGAATTTTTAATGGACCCCTCTATTTGGGCGGGGTTGCTGACGCTGGTGGTGCTGGAAATCGTGCTGGGCATCGACAACCTGGTGTTCATCGCCATTTTGGCCGACAAGCTGCCGCCGAAGCAGCGCGATAAGGCGCGCATCATCGGCCTGTCGCTGGCATTGCTGATGCGTTTGGGTCTGCTGTCGGTGATCTCCTGGATGGTAACCCTGACCACGCCGCTGTTCAGCGTCGGCGATTTCAGCTTCTCCGGCCGCGATCTTATCCTGCTGTTCGGCGGGGTATTCCTGCTGTTCAAGGCCACCATGGAGCTGCATGAACGGCTGGAAGGGCAGACGCACCAGGATGGCGCCAACCGCGGTTACGCCAAGTTCTGGGCGGTGGTGGTGCAAATCGTGATCCTTGACGCGGTGTTCTCGCTTGATGCGGTGATCACCGCCGTGGGCATGGTGAACGATCTGCCGGTGATGATGGCGGCGGTGGTGATCGCGATGGCGGTGATGCTGCTGGCATCCAAGCCGTTGACCAACTTCGTCAACGCGCACCCGACCATTGTGGTGCTGTGCCTGAGCTTCTTGTTGATGATCGGTCTGAGCCTGATCGCCGAAGGCTTCGGCTTGCATATTCCTAAAGGCTATCTGTACGCCGCGATCGGCTTCTCGATCCTGATTGAATTGTTCAATCAGATCGCGCGTCGCAACTTTATCAAGCATCAGGCGCGTCGCCCGATGCGCGAGCGCACCGCGGAAGCGATCATGCGCCTGATGGGGCAGCAGCGCGCGCAGCAGGCGGACGACGCGGTGGCGTTGCCGAGGGATGAAACCTTTGCGGCGGAAGAGCGTTATATGATCAGCGGTGTGCTGACGCTGGCCTCGCGCTCATTGCGCAGCGTGATGACGCCGCGCACTGACATCTCCTGGGTCGACTGCGAGCGCTCCCGTGAGGAGGTGCGCGCACAGTTGCTGGATACGCCGCACAGCCTGTTCCCGGTGTGTCGCGACTCTGTGGATGAGATCGTCGGCGTGGTACGCGCCAAGGATCTGTTGGTGGCGCTGGAGCAAGGGGAAGATATCGCCGAGTTTGCCGCCCGCACGCCGCCGATCGTGGTGCCGGAAACCATGGATGTCATCAAGCTGCTGGCGGTGCTGCGCCGCGCCAAAGGGCGCCTGGTGGTGGTCACCAACGAGTTCGGCGTGGTGCAGGGGCTGGTGACGCCGCTGGATGTGCTGGAAGCGATTGCCGGCGAGTTCCCGGACGAAGATGAAACGCCGGACATCGTGGCGGAAGGCGACGGCTGGCTGGTCAAAGGCGGGACCGACCTGCACTCGCTGGAGCAGGCGCTGGCCTGCGATGACCTGGTCAGCCCAACCGCAGACTACGCCACTCTGGCGGGGCTGCTGTTAGCCCACTACGGCCAGATGCCGGTGGTGGGGGACACCATTGAACTGAACCACCTGCGTTTCGATATCGTCGAGGTCTCCGACTATCGCATCGAGTTGGTGCGTGTCACCCGCGTCGTCTTCGACGAACCGGCGCATTCGTAACCCACCCGTCGGAGGCTCAGGCCTCCGGCGGATGCTCTTCCGTTTTCCTGACGCGCGATTCGTACTGCTGCAACCACAGCGGGAAAACGTGGATCGGCATCGGCTTGGCGAAATAATACCCCTGCAGGGCATTGACTTCGCGTGAGCGCAGATAGTCGGCCTGTTCCGCCGTTTCTACCCCTTCAGCCACCAGCTTCAGCTTCAGGCGCTGCGCCAGCGTAATGATGGTATCGGTCACCGTGGCGTTGACCGCGTCGGTACCGATGGCCGCGGTAAACCCGCGGTCGATCTTTAACACGTCCGGGCTAAGGTTCTTCAGGTAGCTCAGCGAGCTGTGGCCGGTGCCGAAATCGTCGATGGCCAGCATGATCCCCATGTCTTTCAGCGTCCGGATCTGGTCATGCTGGATCGCCGACAGCGCGGTGCGTTCGGTCAGCTCCAGCATCAGTGACGGCATCGGATGCGCCGGCAGCCAAATCCGGCGGATATCGTCGATGATGTTGAGCGTTTTAAAGTGTTCGGCGGCGACGTTGATGCTGATGTAGAACGACGGTCGCGGCGGGAACAGCTGCAGATTTTCCGTCACGGTGTTCATCAGATAACGGGTCAGCGGAATGATCAGCTCATGCTGCTCGGCCAGCGGAATAAACACGTCGGGGGAGATCCACCCTTGCCGCTTCTTTTTCCAGCGCAGCAGCATCTCGACGCCGGCGCAGCGCCCGGTGTCGCTATGGATGATGGGCTGGCAATAGACGCGGAACTCGCGATGGGTGATGGCATGGCCGATGTGATAAGACAGGCTCATGCGGTTAGCGGTGAGCAGATAGACCACATAGGCGGCCAACAGGCTGATCAGCAGCGCCAGCGGGATATGGCGCGGCAGTGCGGAAAGCGCCAGCATGCCGATCTGCGGGCCGAACAGCGAAATCGAGAACGGGTATAGCGCAGAGCCGGCGGTGTAGCGCAGATCGTTGGTCAGGGTGTCACGGCTCAGGATTTCACGTCGGCCGTATTCCAGGCTGCTGTCAGCCACGTTCAGCACCACGCGCTGAACGTAAGGCTCCTGCGGCTCGAGTAAAAAGTTGGACAGCAGCTCGATATTAAACACGTGCAGCACGCCGCTGGTTTTATCGTGGGGGGATGGCGTCCACATCACCAGCGTGGGCAGGCCTTTGCTCACCGCCAGCGAGGGGCGCAGCGCCAGCCTGGCGTTGCTGTTGACGAAGGTCGGCATTACCGCGGCCAGCTGATAATGACGGGAACCAAACAGGCTGGAGCAGTAAATAATGCCGTTTTTTACCAGCAACATGGCGCGTAGCGCCTGATTCTGCGCGGCGCGAAAGCGCAGGGCCGACGAAACGTTCTCGCAGGGCTGGTCCAGCATGTCCATGCTGCGCTCCGCCTGCAGCTGAGCCGGCGTCAACAACTGGTTGAGCTTGCCGACGGTGCGGGTGGCCAATGTCTGTTGGCTCAGCTCGATACTTTTGACCTCTTGATAGTAACGGGTATACAGCGATACCAACAGAATAGCCGCGCCCACCGCTCCGGCCAGCAGCCAACGGTAATAACGATATCGGGACGCGGCGAGGTGGGTCATCAACATCCGGTAAATCCTTGTTCGGTAATCCAGCCCCGAGTCACGGTCAGGTCATAGATCCTTAAGTTGCGCTCGGCTAATTCTAGCCTGAGGTTATACAAGATTGATGGTAACTCAGTAAATTATTTCGATTTGGCAAAACAGAAGGTCAATTTGCAGGCTAACCGCCGGATCGATGAGAGAAATGCAGGATTTTTTCTGGTGACATTGTCACAAAAGGCGGCCAATGAATTGATTACCCATAAAAAACCCCGCCGGGTGGCGGGGTTGTCTGTCAGTCGCATTGCACCTTGATTGCCAGGCCGCCGCGTGACGTTTCGCGGTACTTGGCGTTCATGTCTTTGCCGGTTTCGTACATGGTCTCGATCACCTTATCCAGCGAAACGCGCGGCTCGCTGGTGCGGCGCAGGGCCATGCGGGCGGCGTTGATCGCCTTGACCGAGGCGATGGCGTTGCGCTCGATGCACGGCACCTGCACCTGGCCGGCGACCGGGTCACAGGTCAGACCCAGGTTGTGTTCCATGCCGATTTCCGCCGCCACACAGACCTGCTCAGGGCTGCCGCCCAGCAGTTCGGCCAGACCGGCCGCCGCCATGGAGCAGGCAACGCCGACTTCACCCTGGCAACCGACTTCGGCGCCGGAAATGGAGGCGTTCATCTTGTACAACGCGCCGATGGCACCCGCCGCCATAAAGTAGCGGATGTAGATATCCGGGCTGACGGACTCGATGAAGTGATCGTAGTAAGCCAGCACCGCAGGCACGATGCCGCAGGCGCCGTTGGTTGGCGCAGTGACCACGCGGCCGCCGGCGGCGTTTTCTTCGTTAACCGCCAGCGCGAACATATTGACCCAGTCGATCACGTTCATCGGATCGCTGGACAGTTTGTCCGACGCCACCAGCATGCGGCGCAGCGCGGAGGCACGGCGCGGTACGCGCAGCGGCCCCGGCAGTACGCCTTCGGTGTTCAGACCGCGGTCGATACAGGCGCGCATGGTTTGCCACACGTTGCCGAAGTAGGTCTCGATCTCTTGCTTGCTGTGCAGCGCCAGTTCGTTCTGCATCACCATGCCGGACAGCGACAGGCCGGTCTCGCGGCAGTGGTCGAGCATTTCGCGCGCGGAGTTGAACGGATATGGCATTTGCAGTTCTTGCTCGGCGGCCTTGCCGAAATTCTCCTCGTCGACGATGAAACCGCCGCCGATAGAGTAATAGGTCTTGCTGTACACTTCTTTATCGCCGGCGAAGGCGTGGATCTGCATGCCGTTTTCGTGCAGCGGCAGGTTGTCGCTGCGGAAGACCATGCCGCCGTCGCGAGGGAAATCGACTTCATGCAGGCCGTTGGCCAGCATCAGGCGTTGACGTTGTTCTACATCGCGAATAAAACCCGGAATGCTATCGATATCGACGGTGTCCGGCATGTTGCCGGCCAGGCCGAGAATGATGGCGATATCGGTATGGTGACCTTTTCCGGTCAATGAGAGTGAGCCGTAAACGTCTACGGCAACACGCGTGATAGAAGGCATCAGGCCTTTATTTACCAGATCGTCGACAAACTGTTTGCCGGCTTTCATCGGTCCAACCGTATGAGAGCTGGACGGGCCGATGCCGATCTTAAACATGTCGAAAACGCTAATCACGCTAAAACTCCTTAAAGAGACGTATTGTTATGGCTGCAGCGGTTAAAAACCGCGCAGGGAACAGCGATATTGTAAAAGGGCCGTGCGGGTTCGGCTGCCTTTTTCGCATGAAATTAAATAATCCGTGGTGTCGCTTTTTTTACTGATTACCCGGGGTGAACCCTTAAGCGGGGTATCCGCTTTCGCCCAAGTTCCATTAACGGTAATCGCGCCAGCCTTCCGTGCTGAACGCCGCCGGCTTAATCCCTGTTTCTACAGTGGTTTATCTCGGACGGTGGTATTTTACAGGTATTTCGTAAGGTTTAAGAGAGGGTTTACAGTTTTTTTAAAACCATTCAACCGGAACGGTAGTTGAAAAAGCGATCAAATGAAGTGATTTCGATCGCTTTACCTGCAGCTGACGTCTACGGCCATGCCAGATTGCGAGTCAGATCACGCAATGCGGGCTAAATACTGACCTGCTGCGCCAGGCGGCGAATGATGGCGGCGGTCAGCCCCCAGATAAACTGGCTGTGATACCAGGAGAGGTAAATGCGGTGCGTGCGGCCGGCGCGATGAATATCCAGCGGGTAGTAACGCGACAGGGTCAATGCTTCCCGCAGGGGCATCTCGAACACGTCCGCCACTTCACCCTCGTTGGCGCGGAACTGCACGTCCGGCGGGATCAGGCCGACGATAGGCGTGACCTGAAATCCGGTGCTGCTGTCGAGCGGCGCCATTTGGCCGAGGACGGTCACCGTGTGCGGCGGTATCGCCACTTCTTCCTGCGCTTCCCGCAGCGCCGTGACGATCGCCGATCCGTCTTCGGCGTCGGTCTTGCCGCCGGGGAAGGCCACTTGACCGGCATGTTTGCGCAGCGAGTCGGCGCGGCGGGTCAACAGCAGCGTCGGCTCGGCGCGGCAGACGATCGGGATAAGCACCGCCGCCGGGCGCACATTGTGCGATATCTGCGCCGCCTGCGGCAGCTGCAGCTGAAAACGGCTGATAAAGGCGTGCAGCGAGGCCGGTGAGTTCGATGGGATCACGACGGGGCATACTCCCCAAGCTGCGGCAGAATACGGCCAACCTTGTCGAAGGTCTCCTGGTATTCCGCCTGCTCCTGGCTGTCCGCCACGATGCCACCGCCGGCGGAGCAGTGGATGCGGCCGTTTTCGGTGACGAGCGTGCGGATGGTGATGTTGGTATCCATGGCGCCGCAGGCGCTCAGGTAACCGATGCTGCCGCAATAGGCGTTGCGCCGCTGCGGCTCCAGCTCTTCGATGATTTCCATCGCGCGTACCTTGGGCGCGCCGGTGATCGAACCGCCGGGGAAGCAGGCGCGCAGCAGCTCGGTGGCCGAGGCCTGCTCCGGCAGGGTGGCGGTAATGGTGCTCACCAGGTGATGCACGGCGGGGAACGGCTCCACGACGAACAGTTCCGGCACCCGTACGCTGCCGGGCTGGGCGACGCGGCCGATATCGTTGCGCAGCAGATCGACGATCATCAGATTTTCAGCGCGATCCTTGGGCGAATCGGCCAAGCGGCGCGCCTGTGCGGCGTCCTGCTCCGCGTCCGCCAGCCGCGGCAGCGTGCCCTTGATCGGGCGGGTTTGGATGTGCTGCTGCGCCAGCCACAGGAAGCGCTCGGGAGAGACGCTCAGCACGCTGTTGTGCGGCAGCCGCAGGAAAGCGGAGAACGGCGCGCGGTTGCAGGCGCTCAGTCGGCAAAACGCCTGCCATTCATCCCCCTGATAGTCGGCGGAGAACCGCTGCGCCAGATTAATCTGGTAACAGTCGCCGCTGCGCAGGTAGTGTTGAATACGTTGGAACTTCTCGCCATATTGCCGGCGGCTCATATTGGCACGCCAGCCGCTTAGCAGCGTGAAGGGGCGCTCCGTCGGCGCGGTTTGGCTAGTAAGCCAGCGCCAGCGCTGCTCCACATCGCCATAGCTGAGCAGCGTCAGGGTTTGCAATTGGTGGTCGGCGATCAATGCCCAGTCATAAATGCCCACCGCCATGTCCGGCAGAGCGAGGTCGGCTTCAGCCAACTGCGGCAAGGTTTCGACCCGGCGCCCGAGATCGTAGCCGAACAGCCCCAGGGCGCCGCCCTGAAACGGCAGATCCGGGTTAAACGCCGGCTGCCAGCCTTGCGCCGCCAGCTGCTGCTGCAGCAGGGAGAACGGATCCTCCTGAGACTCAATGGTGACGCCGTCACTTTCGATTGTCGTGCCGGCGCTCTGGGTGGTGAGCGTAACGCGCGGCTGTGCGACCAGGATATCGAAGCGGTTATGCGAATGGTCGGCGAAGCCAGAATGCAGCAGCATCGCCCAGGGCTGTGCTGAAAGCGGGGCGAAAAGCGTCATCAGGGCACTGCGGCTGTAGGGCAACGATTTTATGTTTGGGGCGGTTACGCTCATGAACGTCAATAAACCTGGCTGTGAGGGCGGCGATATCTGGCGGCTAGTGTGCCATAGACGGTCACGTCATGCATGTTTTGCCATGCGCGGCATGCAGCACAGTTCACATAAACGGCAGTTCAATAAACCTGAAATAAGGCATTTTTTGCGCCATTGATTATACTTCGATATGTTAAAAATTTAACGTCAAATGCACTGGAAGCCTATTTGCCGCGGGCGCAAGGCCCGAAAAATATAAAAAAAGATTCGTTAATTTCATAAATTTATTATTTCTGCTTGTTATTAGATGCGGAGCGGCGTGGTTTTGCCTGATTTTAGTCAGCGTCGCCGCCCTTTGGAATTAATGGGTTAATTACTCAGCGCTTTCTGGCGCTGGTTTGAATAAAGAAAAGCAGGTTCGGTTCCATTAGCCGCTGCGGGAATTTGCAGGCGTCACGCTATTTCAGCGTGCGCTGAACCCTATGCGTCTTTTAGAAAAGTAAAATTATTATTTGTTACATTATCATTAAAGAGCTGCCTATGTCGTTAATGCTGAGCGTGATCGTCCCGATGCACAATGCGGGGGAATTATTGGAGCCTTTCCTGGCCTCGCTGCTGGCCCAGCGTGAGCAGCGGTTGGAGGTGATCATCGTCAACGATGGTTCCACCGACGGTTCGGGGGAGATCGCACACCGTTACGCGGCGGTACATCCGCATATTCGTGTGATCGATCAGGCCAATGCCGGTGTTTCTAACGCGCGCAATGCCGGGCTCGCCGTTGCCCGAGGCAAATATGTGGCGTTTCCCGATGCCGACGATGTGCTGGCGCCGGACATGTATTCCACGCTGCTGGAACAGGCGGAACAACACCAATTAGACGTGATGCAATGCAATGGCGAACGCTATTTCACCAGCCAGGATGAATTGCAGCCGATTTTTCCCGAGGCGCGTTTGCGCACCACCGACGTTATCACCGGCGTACAGTGGTTTGAACGTGCGCTGAAATCGCGAAAGTTTATTCACGTTGTATGGCTGGCAATATATCGCCTCGACTTTATTCGCCAGCATCGGCTTTATTTCGAGCCGGGATTGCATCACCAGGATATTCCCTGGACAACGGAAGTCATGTTTAATGCCAAACGGGTCAAATATTTAAGCACGCCGCTGTACCGTCAACGGGTGCACGACAAATCGATCAGCAACCGCCGTCGCACCGGTCAGGCGAACGTGGATTATCAACGCCACTATATGAAAATCGTCGAGATGCTGGAGCGGCTCAACCGGCGCTATGCCGGCACTGTCGCCATTCGTCCGGCTTTCCATTGGCAAATCACCCGCGAAGCGCTGGGCATTTGCCACAGCATTCGTCGTGAGCCGGATCCGGCTGCCCAGAGTCAGATCACCGAAGAGTTCTATCAGCGCGGCATCGACAGAGCGATGTTCGCCAATGCGCGCGGTCTGAAACAGGGGTGGCATGTCATGCTGTGGCTGCATCGGCTGAAGCAGTGGCGCAGCGATAACGGCTGCTCGCAACCGGCCTGAGCCACAAGACGTTGGGATCCGCCGCGTTAGCGCGTATACTCCTTCTCCCTTTTGCCGGAGAAAACGACACATGCATGCAGGTATGCCATTACTGAGTCACGCGGAGCAGCAGGAAGCGGCGGATCGCATCCATCAACTGATGGAGCAGGGCATGAGCAGCGGTGAAGCCATTGCTCGCGTTGCGCAGGAAATTCGCGAGAAGCATCAGGGCGCTCAGGTTGCGGTACTGTTCGATGACGATGATGAAGACGAGCAGCATGAGGCCGCACCGGAGGCGTCGCGGAATGACGATGCTGAAGAAGACGAAGACTATTGACGTTATCGGGGCCGCGCAAGCGGCCCCGTGAGTATCAGCCGTTGACCGTTACGGCGGCGGCGGCTTGTTTCGCTTGCTCCACCGCCTGTTCCGTCGTGCTCGCCGTCGCCAGCGCTACGCCCAGGCGACGCTGCCCGGCGATCTCCGGTTTGCCGAACAGGCGCAGCTGGCTGTGCCCGCGCAGCGCGTGTTCCAGGCCGCTGAAGCGCACATCGCTGCTGGTCAGCTGCGGCAGGATCACCGCCGAAGCGGAAGGACCGAACTGGCGGATGGCGCCAATCGGCAACCCGAGAAACGCGCGAACGTGCAGAGCGAACTCGGACAGATCCTGTGAGATCAACGTGACCATGCCGGTATCGTGCGGGCGCGGTGATACCTCGCTGAAGATCACTTCGTCGCCACAGACGAACAGCTCCACGCCGAACAGGCCGAAACCGCCCAGGGCCTTCACCACTTTCTCCGCGATAGCCTGAGCGCGGCTCAACGCCGTGGCTGACATGCGCTGCGGCTGCCAGGATTCGCGATAGTCCCCATCCTCCTGACGATGGCCAATCGGCGCGCAGAAATGCACGCCGTCCACGGCGCTGATGGTCAACAACGTAATTTCAAAATCAAATCTTACCAGCCCTTCGACGATCACCCGGCCGCCGCCGGCGCGGCCGCCCTGTTGGGCGTAGTCCCAGGCGCTTTGCAGCTGCTCAGACGTGCGGATCAGGCTTTGCCCCTTGCCGGAAGAACTCATCACCGGTTTGACGATGCACGGGTAGCCGATGTGCTCGACCGCCTGCCGGAAAGTCGCCTCGCTGTCGGCAAAGCGGTAGCTGGAGGTGGGCAGGCCAAGCTCTTCCGCCGCCAGACGGCGGATGCCTTCACGGTTCATGGTCAGGCGCGTGGCTTCGGCGCAGGGCACCACGCGGTGGCCCTGGCGTTCAAGCTCGACCAGCATGGCGGTGGCGATCGCTTCGATTTCGGGAACGATATAGTCCGGCCGCTCTTGTTCGATAACGGCTTTCAGCGCGTCACCGTCCAGCATATTGATGACGTGGCTGCGGTGCGCCACGTGCATGGCGGGGGCGTCGGCATAGCGATCGACGGCGATCACTTCCAGGCCGAGGCGCTGGCATTCAATGGCGACTTCTTTACCCAGCTCCCCGGAGCCGAGCAACATAACGCGGGTGGCGGAAGGGCGCAGGGCGGTTCCAATCGTTAACATAGTTTCGTACCTGGATCGGTGAAAGTAAGCGGATTGATGATCGGCGGGCAGTATATACGAAAACGATTGCGTTCACAGCCACCGCGCCAGGTTTGTTGCTAACTTACTGTTTTTATAACAAGCAGAAATATTTGCCCTGCCTGGGCGATTGTGCGTTAATAAGCGACGGCGAAAGAAGGCCTATATATAGCAAGGTTTTCGCGTCTCGTGCCGTCAAGGCAGGTTTATCAAGTAAAGGAAACACAAATGAGCAAGATCACTGGTCACGTTAAATGGTTCAACGAAAGCAAAGGTTTCGGCTTCATCACGCCTGCCGACGGCTCTAAAGACGTTTTCGTTCATTTTTCCGCTATCGTTAGCGATGGTTTCAAGACTCTGGCTGAAGGCCAGCAGGTTGAATTCTCCATCCAGGACAGCCAACGTGGCCCAGCTGCAGCCAACGTCGTTGCGATTTAACGACTGAGCCGCCAAGAAACCCGCCGCCGGCGGGTTTTTTTATGCCCGCTGCCCGTAACGCCGCCCATCTCTGTTATCATTTACCGCTGATTCGGCGCCAACCTGCGGGCGCGCCGCCATTCCATTCGTCATATAAGAGTTATCGCCGTGAGCACAGTTTCTTTTTCTTCCCTGCCTCTGCCAGCCGAACAGTTGGCCAACCTCAACGAACTGGGGTACGCCAAAATGACGCCGGTGCAGGCCGCCGCGTTGCCCGCTATCCTGCAAGGGCGAGACGTGCGCGCCAAGGCGAAAACCGGCAGCGGCAAAACGGCGGCATTCGGCATTGGCTTGCTGAATAACATCGTCGTTACTCAGGTTGCCACGCAGGCGCTGGTGCTCTGCCCCACTCGCGAGTTGGCCGATCAGGTGAGCAAAGAGCTGCGTCGCCTGGCGCGTTTCACGCAAAACATCAAAATTCTGACGCTGTGCGGTGGCCAACCGATGGGGCCGCAGCTCGACTCGCTGGTGCACGCGCCACACATCGTGGTGGGGACGCCGGGGCGCATTCAGGAGCATCTGCGCAAGAAAACGCTGCTGCTGGACGAGCTGAAGGTGTTGGTGCTGGATGAGGCCGACCGCATGTTGGATATGGGTTTCGCCGACGATATCGACGATGTGATCAGCTACACGCCGCCGCAGCGTCAGACGCTGTTGTTTTCCGCCACTTATCCGGCGGGCATCGAACGCATCAGCGAGCGTGTTCAGCGTCAGCCGCTGAGCGTCGAAGTGGACGATGACGAAGCGCAGACCGCTATCGAACAACGCTTTTATGAGACTACGCGCGAGCAGCGTCCGGCGCTCCTGGTGTCGGCCATTCGCTACCATCAACCCGCGTCCTGCGTGGTGTTCTGCAATACCAAGCGCGATTGTCAGACAGTGCTTGAGGCCCTGGAGGCCCGCGGCATCAGCGCGCTGGCGCTGCATGGCGATCTGGAGCAGCGCGACCGCGATCAGGTGTTGGTGCGCTTCGCCAATCGCAGTTGCCGGGTATTGGTGGCGACCGACGTTGCCGCACGCGGGCTGGATATTAAAGAGCTGGAGCTGGTGGTCAACTACGAACTGGCGTTCGATCCCGAAGTGCATGTGCACCGTATCGGCCGCACCGGCCGCGCCGGCATGAGCGGGCTGGCGATCAGCCTGTGCACGCCGCAGGAGATGGCGCGGGCGCATGCGATTGAAGACTACCTGCAGATGACCGTCGATTGGGCGCCGGTGTCCGAGCTGAGCGGGGCGGCCAACGGCTCGCTGGAGGCAGAGATGGTGACGCTGTGCATCGACGGCGGCCGCAAGGCGAAGATCCGTCCCGGCGATATCCTTGGCGCGCTGACCGGCGATGCCGGGCTGACGGCGGCGGAAGTGGGCAAGATCGACATGTTCCCGGTGCATGCCTACGTCGCGATCCGTAAAGCCAGCGCGCGCAAGGCGCTGCAACAGCTGCAACAGGGCAAAATCAAAGGCAAGAGCTGCAAGGTGCGGCTGCTGAAATAAGCCGAAGGCGGGCGGCGGTTTGCCCTCCCGCCATTATCTATTTATACTGTATGTAATTACAGCTATTTGAGTATTTGAGGACGCACGCATGGCGGTTGAAGTTAAATATGTGGTGGTGAGAAACGGTGAGGAAAAAATGACTTTCGCGAGCAAGAAACAAGCCGACGCCTACGACAAAATGCTGGATCTGGCGGATAACCTCGGAGAGTGGCTGCAACAGGCGCCGCTGAACCTGGACGACGAACAGCGTGAAGGGCTGAGCTTCTTCCTGGCAGAGAATAAAGATGCGCTGGGTCTGATTTTGCGCGGCGCTTCACCGGCGGAAACCCTCAAGAAACCGGCGGAAGCGAAAGCGAAAAAAGCGGCCTCTAACTCAAAAGAGGGATCTGCGTCAGAAAAGCAAGCGGCATAATGACTTATGTTGCGGTGTTGTGATGAAAAAGGATCTAAAATGAGCCGTGAAATAACTTTCTTCAGCCGCTTTGAGCAAGATATTCTGGCCGGGCGCAAAACCATCACCATTCGGGATGCCAGTGAGTCGCACTTCGAACCGGGCGAGGTATTGCGCGTAAGCCGCAATGAAGACGGCGTATTTTTCTGCTTTATCGAAGTGCTGTCGGTAACGCCGGTGCGCCTGGACGCGCTGACTGAACGCCACGCACAGCAGGAGAACATGTCGCTCGGCGAACTGAAGCAGGTGATCAAGGAAATCTATCCGGGCCTGGATGCGCTGTTTGTCATCGAGTTCGTCAAACGGTAAACCCTTTGCCGAAACCCTGTTGTGAGCCAGGGATGGGCGCCCGGATAGCGCTAATCACAACGGGAGGAGACATGAAAAAAACGGGTTTGGCTATCGCCTTGTTGGCCATGATGGGAGCATCGACTGCGGTGTGGGCGCAGGATCACGAGCAGCGCGCCGCCAAGGTGGGGCAGTGTGCGGGTCTGCAGCCGGCGGATATCGCCGCCCAGGTCAAGCGCGACTTCTTGCAGAACCGCATCACGCGCTGGGAATCGGACAAAAAGCTGCTGGGCACCGCCACCCCGATCGCCTGGGTCAGCCCGGATGCCATCAGCGGCAAGGATCAGGTGTGGCAGGTGCCGTTGACGGTGCGTGGCACCAAGGCAGATAAAACCTACAACGTGACGCTTAATTGCAACACCGGCGAAATCGCCTACAGCGCGCCACAGTAACGCTTTCCCGGCAGTAAAAAGCCCGCCGAGCGGCGGGCTTGATGTTCTCAGGCGGCGTCAGTCGCTGAACGGAATCACCAATTCACCCGGTTTCACTTCCAACCCTTTCGCCAGTTTTTTCGCCAGCGCTTCGGTTTTGCTGTTGTCAGGATTCAGCACATAAGCCGGCTTTTGGTCGAAGTAAGACTTCAGTGACTGGTTCAGATATGGCGTCAGCGCTTTCATCACCGTCTGCATTTTTTCCGGCTGCACGCTGTAATCGGTCAGTTCCATGTCTTTCAGGTAAATGGCGCCCTGTGCGCGGTCGTAAACCGGCTGCGCTTTCAGCGTCAGCTTCAGATCCGCCGCCTGCGGGCCGAGAATCGACGTGATGTTGACCTTGGCGTCGCCGGAAAGGGTGACTTTACCCGGCTCGCTGCGGCCGATCTGGCTTTGCAGCTGCGTCAGCACGATGTTGGCGTCCACCAGGCCGGGCACGCCGATCTGCTTCTGATAGTCGTTATGTTTCTGCAGGTAATCATTCACTTCCTGCTCGCTCAGGGTGTACTGGGTCAGTTGATTGCAACCGGCCAATACGCCGGCGAACAGCAGGGCGGCTGCGCCCATCAGGATCTTCTTCATTAATGCCTCATTGCGACTGCTGGCGAAAAGTGCTGCAGATAATTGATTAATCATTATAAACGTTCCGCCTGCGCGTGAAAACGGCAGGCGGCGATGTGCAGAGGATAGTGCGCGCAAAAACGGGCGACACCTATCGGATAACGCCGAAAGCGTCAGCGCCGCAATCGCAGCGCCAGGAGGATCACGCCGGCCAGGCAGGCCGCGGCCCCCAACAGCGGGAACAGCGGAATGCCCCACAACTGCAGTGAGGAGTGCATCAGATAAGGCGCCAGGCCCAGGGCGAAAGCGGCGGTGACAATGGCGATAGCCAGGGTGACGGCGGCGCGTTCCAGCGCTTTGCTCAACTGGCCGAGATTACTGACGTTGATATCGGCATTGAGCTGCCCGCGTTTTAGGCGGCGCACCAACAGCCGCAGGGTTTGCGGCAGTTCTTCCCCGGCGTCGAGCGCTTCCCCGCCCAGGGCCAATAACCGTTGGCGCACGGCGTCAGGGGCATAGCGTTGCAGCACCGTTTGTCGCAGCATCGGTTTGAGCGTGGCGACGATGTCGAAGGCGGGATCCAATCGGTGCAGCACGCCGTCGGCGGTGATTAACGCCTTGAACAGCAGCACCAGATCGGGCGGCAGCGCCAACTGGTGTTCACGCGCCATCACCAGCAGGTCGGTCAGAGCCTTGCCCAACGTCAGGGTGGCGGCGGCCTGTTTGTCGAGAAAGTTTTGCGCCGCCAGCTCCAGATCCATCAGATCCAGCGGTTCGCTGTCCGACCAGGCGATCAGCGTGTTGACGATGCCTTCGGACTGACGATCGGCAATGGCCTGCAGCAGCAGAAGCAACTGATTGCGCCGCCGCTCAGACAGTTGGCCCACCATGCCGAAGTCGATAAAGCCGACGCGGTCACCGCTCAGCGCCATGACGTTGCCGGGGTGAGGATCGGCGTGATACAACCGATGCTCCAGCACCATGCTCATAAAGGCGCGCGCGCCGCGTTGCGCCAGCAGTGGGCCGTCAAAGCCCGCCGCCGCCAATTGCTGAGGGTTCTCCGGCGCGGTGCCGGGCAAGTACTCCTGCACTAACAGGCGCGGGGAAGACCATTGCCAATAGATTTTCGGCACGACCACATCGGGTTCATGCGCGAACATCCCGGCGACGCGATCGCAGTTATGCCCTTCGTGAGTCAAATCCAGCTCATGATTCAGCGCCGTCGCCAGCGCTCTGACCATCTGCCGCGGCCGATAGCGCGCCAACGCGGGGCTCTGCTGCTCCACGGTTTCCGCCAGCGAGGCCAGCAGCCGCAGATCGGCATGGATGGTTTTCGCCAGGCCGGGCCGCAGCACTTTCACCACTACCTGTTCGCCGCTGTGCAAGCGGGCGCGGTAAATTTGCGCCATCGATGCTGCGGCCAGCGGCGTGCGATCGAATTCGGCAAACTGCTGCTCGGGCTCGCCCCCCAGATCGGCGATGATTTGCGGCGCCAGCGTTTCCCATGGCAACACCGCTGCCTGGCTGTGCAGGCGATCCAGTTCGTTGGTCCAGGCCGGATCCAGAAGATCAGAACGCGTGGCCAGGATTTGGCCGAATTTGACGAAGGTCGGGCCCAGCGCCTCGAGCGCTTCGCGCAGCCGCTCGGGCAGGGTTTGTGCGTCCTGTTGGGCGGATCCAGCGCGGGCGCCGCGCAGCAAAGCCCCCAGGCCCAGCAGACGCAGAACGTCTTGCAGGCCGTAACGAATCAGAACAGAGGTAATTTCCTTCAGCCGCGCCCGATCGCGAGCGGTGGCGAGCACCATTTTCAGCATCAGTACGCCCTATCCTTTGGGTTATTCAAACGTTATTGTTCCATGTCCAGCAGCAACGGCACCTCGCAGCGCTGCGCCATGCGGTTGCGGTAGGTTTCCACGTTCTCCGGCAGCGCAACCCCGGCGACGATCGACAACGAGCGCAGCAGCGGGAACAGGTGGATATCGTCCTCGGACAGTTCGCCGTTTACCGCTTCGGCGGAGACGATCAGCGGTGACAGGGTTTGCAGGTCGGCCTCCAGCTGGGCGATCAGATCGGCGCTGTTGGCGAGATGCTCGGCGAAATCACCGATTGACCCCTGCTTTTTATCGATAAAATAACGGCGGGCGCTGTCGGTGGCGAACTCTTCGAAATCGGCATGCGCAATACGCGGCAACAGCAATTTTGCGCTGTACCCGCCGACCCGCTGCAGCCACTCGGCAATGGCCGGGTTGGTGCGGCCGGTCAGCACCGGCTTGCCGTCCAGGTTATCGACATAGCGCACGATATCCAGGCTTTCCGGCATCGCTTCGCCGTTGTCTTTGACCAGGATAGGCACCATTTTTTGGCCGATCAGATTGAACGGAGTCGTCTCATCGTCGTTGAGCAACGTGACCAGACGAATCGGCAGACGTTTCAGGCCAAAAATCATGCGGGCTTTAACGCAGAATGGGCAATGATCGTAAATGAACAGTTTCATGCTTGCTCCGGGTTGTCAGGTTTTAACAGCAATAGTTACCACAGCTTATCGAGGCTGTCTTGACGTGCGTGTGTTGGATGGTGCGTTATTGCGATATTGCCCGCGCACCGGCGCGGGCTAGGGGGCGTTATTTCTTGGCCGGTACCGAGTTGAGCACATCGATCAGGTGAATGCGAGCTTCTTCCAGGTCGATTTTGTCACGTTCGTTGGCGGCGGTGACGACCTGCAGCTGTTTGATAATATCGTTTTTCAGGCCGGCGTCGCTGGCGAGGATATGGGCCAGGGCCTTTTCCACCAGGGTGGAACGCGCATAAATCATGCGCAAGTTCAGTATCATATGTTCGAGTAGTTGCGGTAATTTTGCTTCTTCACTCATGCCGACGGGCTCCTGTGGGGGTTTTTACTAACAGGATAGCAGCTGTTGCCGATTCGGCCGGATTTCTATGGCGTTAACCGCCGCGCAGCATCATCGATGCACTGCGCCGCGGGCTGAACTGCCAGTACAGCGCCAGCAACGTAGCGAAGCCCACTGCCCCAAGCAGCAACCAGGGTAGCTCCGGCATGTTCATCGTGCGTCCGGTATCGTACATCCAGCCGCCGCCGGTGTAACCTAACGCGCCACCCAGCGCCAGACCAAGGCGGCTAAAGCCCATATAGCTGCCACGCGCACGTGGATCGGCCAGCGAAGCGCTCAGCGTTTCGCGCGCCGGTTCGGCGATGATCGAACCCAGGTAGAAACAGCAGATCAGCGTGAACACGCCTTGCAGGCTGCTGGCAAGGCCGATCGGCAGCAGGCTGAGCGTCATCAGCAGCAGGCCAGCCATCAGGCGCTGCTCAAGCCGGAAGTGTTTTTCTCCCCAACGCGCCAGCGGATAGAGCAGCGACAACGACAGCGCCGCTTCAATCGCATACATCCATTTCACCGCCGCCGGTGAGCCGGCGATTTCATTGACCACGATCGGCAGCATCAGCATCACCTGTACCGCCAGCATATAGTAGCCGGTCAGCGTCAGGACATAGGTGAGGAAGCGGCGATCGCGCACGACCCGCAGCATGCCTTCTTTCATCGGCACGCGCACGGTTGAGATGCGGTAAGCCGGCAGTAGCCAGGCGTTCCAGCCGGCGGCCAGCACGAAGATCGCCGCCCCGACCCAGCAGACAAAGTGGAAGTCGTACTGCAGCAGCCAACTGCCGATCAGCGCGCCGACGACCGCGCCGGCGCTGTCCTGCATCATCAGCAGCGAGAAAAAACGGCCGCGTTCGTGCGGGCGGGTCAGCTTGATCACCAAAGCGGTGCGCGGCGGATCGAACAGCGTGCCGCCGAGGGCGGACAGTGCGCAAGAGAACCACAGGATCCAGGGGGCATCGGCCATCGCCATGGTGGCAAAACCGGCGGCGCGCAGCAACATGCCCGTGACGATCATCGGTTTGGCGCCGAAGCGATCGGCGATGGCGCCGCCAAAGATGCCGAGCCCTTGTTGCAGCAGCTGACGCAAACCCAGCGCGATGCCGACGATCAGCGCCGCCCATCCCAATTGATCGACGAAGCGGATCGAAATAAGCGGAAAAACGACAAAGAAGCCTAAAACCACCAGCAGGTTGTCGAGCAACAGAAAATATTTACCCAAGCTGCGCGCTTGCGACACCAGAGACATGCATCACCATGAGCAATTAAGAGAGAGGGGGAAGGCAACCCCACCATTCTCTACCCAATTGCCGGACGGCGACAGGGGCGGAGTAGATAATATTTTTTTATCGTCAAGGTGTTACCTGTGCTGCAAAATGGGCGGAAAAACGCCGTAAAACGCGTATTCGGCGATTTACTGAGCGACCGAGGTTTTACCTCGGGGGCGGGCTACGGTTATATTGAATGCAGGGAAGTGCGGTTCTGAAGCGCTATTGGCAAAATAAAATCATGCCATCAGATCGGCATCGGATGATTATCCACGCGGCTTCCCAATAAATACTTCTTATCGAACCGTTTTGACTGCGGGGGAAATGATGTTCGGCTACCGCTCTGCATCGCCAAAAGTACGTCTTACTACCGACCGGATGGTGGTCCGTTTAGTGCATGAACGGGATGCCTATCGTCTGGCGGATTATTATGCCGAGAACCGAGCCTTTCTCAAACCCTGGGAGCCGGTACGCGACGAAAGCCATTGTTATCCTTCCGGCTGGCAGGCGCGTCTGGGGATGATCGCTGAAATGCAAAAGCAGGGCAGCGCCTACTATTTTATCCTGCTCGATCCAGAAGAGCAGGAAGTGCGCGGCGTGGCGAACTTCAGCAACGTGCTGCGCGGTTCGTTTCACGCCTGTTTCCTCGGTTATTCGCTGGGGGAGAAATGGCAGGGACAGGGGCTGATGTTCGAAGCCTTGCAGTCCGCCATCCGCTATATGCTGCGCCAACAGCGCATGCACCGCATCATGGCCAACTATATGCCGCACAACCAGCGCAGTGGCGCATTGCTGACGCGTCTGGGATTCGAACGCGAAGGTTACGCCAAGGATTACCTGCTGATCGACGGCCAGTGGCAAGACCACGTTTTGACGGCATACACCAATAAAGAGTGGCTACCCCCACGTTGAGGCCAAACGATGAAATATGAATTGAACGCCAAAGAGGCTCGGGTTATCGGCTGCCTGTTGGAAAAACAGGTCACGACCCCGGATCAATACCCGCTTTCGCTGAATGCCATTACGCTGGCATGTAACCAAAAAACCAACCGTGAACCGGTGATGGATCTGAGCGAAAGCGAAGTGCAGCAGCTGCTCGATCTGTTGCTGCGCAAACATTTCTTGCGCACCCTCAGCGGATTCGGCAACCGGGTAGTGAAGTACGAACAGCGGTTTTGCAACTCCGAGTTCGGCCAACTGAAACTTACGCCCGCCGAACTGGCGGTGATCGCCACCTTACTGCTGCGCGGCGCGCAAACGCCCGGCGAGCTGCGCACCCGTACCAATCGGATGCACGAGTTCAGTGATGTCAACGAGGTCGAACAGGTGTTGCAACAGCTGGCCACGCGAGAAGATGGCCCGTTCGTGGTGCGCCTGGCGCGTGAGCCGGGCAAGCGCGAAAGCCGATTCATGCATCTGTTCAGCGGCCAGATTGATGAAGCGCCGGCGGCGGCGTTCGAATCCGAGTTCGACGGCGAACTGAGCGCCAGGGTTAGCGCATTGGAAAGCGAAGTGGCGGAACTGAAACGGCAGTTGCAACATCTGTTGGTGAGGGATGCGAATGACTAAATTGCGTGTAGGCGTGGTGGGATTGGGCAGTATCGCGCAGAAGGCTTATCTGCCAATCCTCGGCCAGGCGGCGGATTGGACGCTGGTGGGCGGTTTTTCGCCCAATCAGCAAAAAGCGCAGCCGCTGTGCGACAGCTACCGCATGGCCTGTTTCTCCCGGCTGGACAGCCTGGCCGAACAGTGCGACGCGGTGTTTGTTCACAGCAGCACCGCCAGCCATTTTTCAGTAATAGGCGAGCTGCTGAACCGCGGCGTGCACGTTTACGTCGATAAACCGCTGGCGGAGACGCTGGAGCAGGGCGAGCAGTTGCTTGAGCTGGCCGAGCGGCGAAGCAAAACGTTGATGGTGGGGTTCAACCGGCGTTTCGCGCCGCTTTACCGGCAGCTCAAGCAGCAAATGAACCAGCCGGCCTCCATTCGCATGGATAAACATCGGGCGGACAGCGTCGGCCCGCACGATCTGCGTTTTACCCTGTTGGATGATTACCTGCACGTGGTGGACACGGCGCTGTGGCTGGCGGGCGGCGGCGAGCAACTGCTGAGCGGCAGCGTGCGCGCCAACGCCGCAGGCGAAATGCTGTACGCCGAGCATCACTTCGCCTGCGGCGATACGCAGGTGACGACCAGCATGCATCGCCGCGGCGGCAGCCAGCGCGAAAGCGTGCAGGCGGTGACAGACGGCGCGCTGTATCAGTTGACCGATATGCGCCACTGGCTGCGTGAAGATGCGCAGGGCGAGTTGGAACAACCGGTGCCGGGCTGGCAAAGCACGCTGGTGCAACGCGGCTTCGACGGTGCGGTGCGGCATTTCCTTGATGCCGTCGCCAATCAGAGCGCGCCGGAAACCGGCGGCGAACAGGCGCTGCTTGCCCAGCGGGTGGTCGAGCGTTTGCTGCGGGATAACTCTATGTAACATCTGGCGGTAGCTATTCTTTTCCGGATGCGTAAACTGAGCCGATTGTTTCACTGACGCCTGCTGTTGCAGGCGTTGATATTTACGGTACCTATCAGACAACCACATGAACCTACTCAAATCCTTGGCTGCCGTCAGCTCGATGACGATGTTTTCGCGGGTGCTGGGCTTTGCCCGCGATGCGATCGTCGCGCGGGTGTTCGGAGCCGGCATGGCAACGGACGCCTTCTTCGTGGCGTTCAAACTCCCGAATCTGTTACGCCGTATCTTTGCCGAAGGGGCATTTTCGCAGGCCTTCGTACCGATCCTGGCCGAATACAAAAGCCAGCAGGGCGACGAGGCGACACGCACTTTTATCGCCTATGTCTCCGGGCTGCTGACGCTGGTGCTGGCGGTGGTGACGGTGCTGGGGATGTTGGCCGCGCCCTGGGTTATCTATCTCACCGCGCCGGGCTTTACCGATACGCCCGACAAGTTTGCCCTGACGTCGGCGCTGCTGCGCATCACATTCCCCTATATTCTGTTGATCTCGCTGGCGTCGCTGGTGGGGGCGATCCTCAATACCTGGAACCGCTTCTCGATCCCGGCCTTTGCGCCAACGCTGCTTAACGTCAGCATGATTGGCTTCGCGCTGTTCGCCGCGCCGTATTTCCACCCGCCGGTGCTGGCGCTGGCGTGGGCGGTGGTAGTGGGCGGCGTGCTGCAACTGGGCTACCAGCTGCCGTACCTGCGCAAGATCGGTATGCTGGTGCTGCCGCGCATCAAATTGGGCGATGCCGGAGTCTGGCGGGTAATGCGTCAGATGGGGCCGGCGATCCTTGGGGTGTCGGTCAGCCAAATCTCGCTGATCATCAATACTATCTTCGCATCGTTCCTGGTATCCGGCTCGGTGTCCTGGATGTACTACGCCGACCGCCTGATGGAATTTCCTTCCGGCGTGTTGGGCGTAGCATTGGGTACCATCCTGCTGCCGTCGCTGGCCAAAAGCTTCTCGAGCGGCAACCACGATGAGTATTCGCGCCTGATGGATTGGGGGCTGCGCCTGTGTTTCCTGCTGGCGCTGCCGAGCGCCATCGCGCTGGGCATTTTGGCCAAACCGTTGACCGTCTCGCTGTTCCAGTACGGCAAGTTCAGCGCCTTTGACGCGGCGATGACGCAACGCGCGCTGGTGGCTTACTCGGTAGGGCTGATGGGGCTGATCGTGGTTAAAGTGCTGGCGCCGGGCTTCTATTCGCGGCAGGACATCAAAACGCCGGTCAAGATCGCTATCATCACGCTGCTCATGACGCAGGTGATGAACCTGGCGTTTATTGGTCCGCTGAAGCATGCCGGCCTGGCGCTGTCGATCGGCTTGGCGGCTTGCCTGAACGCCTCGCTGCTGTATTGGCAGCTGCGCAAGCAGAAGATCTTCCAGCCACAGCCGGGTTGGGCGCTGTTCCTCACTAAGCTGGTGATCGCCGTGCTGGCGATGTCGGCGGTGCTGATTGGCGTGATGTGGCTGATGCCGGCCTGGGATCAGGGCAATATGCTGGAACGTTTGCTGCGTTTGGCGGCGGTGGTGGTGGCCGGTGTGGTGGCCTACTTTGGCGTGCTGGCCGGGTTGGGCTTCCGCCCGCGTGATTTTGCGCGCCGCGTCGCCTGAGCCGAATGCAAGAACAAAAAAAGGTCGCCTTGGCGACCTTTTTACTTTCCGCGCGGTGCGGCTTACATACGTTCGACGGTTTCGATGCCCAGCGTATCCAGGCCGGTTTTCAGCGTTTTAGCGGTCAGCAGCGCCAGCTTCAGGCGGCTCTGACGGGTTTCTTCGCTGTCGGCGTTCAGGATCTGGCAGTGCTCGTAGAAGCCGGAGAACAAGCCGGCCAGATCATACAGGTAGCTGCACATGACGTGAGGCGTGCCTTCACGTGCGACGGTGGTGAGCACCTCTTCGAACTGCAGCAGGCGGGTAGCCAGCGCAATCTCACGCTCTTCGGTCAGCGTCAGTGGCAGTGTCAGGCTGCTTTCGTCGATCCCGGCGCGCTTGAATACCGATGCCACACGGGTATAGGCGTATTGCATATAAGGCGCGGTATTGCCCTCGAAGGCCAGCATGTTGTCCCAGTCGAAGACATAGTCGGTGGTGCGGCTTTTCGACAGATCGGCGTATTTCACCGCGCCGATGCCGACCACGCGGGCCACGGTCTTCATTTCGTCTTGCGGCATATCCGGGTTTTTGCCGGCGATCAGCTGTTCGGCGCGTTCGATGGCTTCATCCAGCAGATCGGAGAGCTTCACCGTGCCGCCCGAGCGGGTTTTGAACGGCTTGCCGTCTTTGCCCAGCATCATGCCGAACATGTGGTGTTCCAGCGAGACGGACTCCGGCACGTAACCGGCTTTGCGCACGATGGTCCAGGCCTGCATCAGGTGCTGATGCTGGCGGGAGTCGATGTAATACAGAACGCGGTTGGCGCCCAGAGTTTCGTAGCGATACTTGGCGCAGGCGATATCGGTGGTGGTGTAGAGGTAGCCGCCATCCTTTTTCTGGATGATGACGCCCATCGGGTCGCCGTCCTTGTTCTGGTATTCGTCGAGGAACACCACGGTGGCGCCTTCGCTTTCCACCGCCAGCCCTTTGGCTTTCAGATCGGCGACGATGCCCGGCAGCATCGCGTTATACAGGCTTTCGCCCATCACGTCGTCTTCGGTCAGCGTGACGTTCAGTCGGTTATAGGTCAGCTGGTTTTGCGCCATGGTGATGTCGACCAGCTTGCGCCACATTTTCAGGCAGTACTGATCGCCGCCCTGCAGCTTCACGACGTAAGCGCGCGCGCGCTCGGCGAACTCGGCGTCTTCGTCGTAGTGTTTCTTGGCTTCGCGATAGAACTGTTCCAAATCGGACAGGCCCATGTCGCTGGCGTTTTCGTTCTGCATTTTTTCCAGATAGGCAATCAACATGCCGAACTGAGTGCCCCAGTCACCGACGTGGTTGGCGCGAATCACTTTATGGCCCAAAAACTCCTGGGTGCGCGCCGCGGCGTCGCCGATGATGGTGGAGCGCAGGTGGCCGACGTGCATCTCTTTCGCCACGTTCGGTGCGGAGTAGTCGATAACGATGGTTTGGGGCTCAACCGGCGCAATGCCCAGCTTCGGTGCGTTCAGCACCTGATCGGCCTGGCGGGCGACCCAATCGCTGTTCAGGAAAATGTTGATAAAGCCGGGACCGGCGATTTCCACTTTACCGGCGACGTCGCCGAGATCCAGCAGTTGCACCACTTTTTCCGCCAGCTGACGGGGCGGCATGCCCAGCTTTTTGGCGACTGACATCACGCCGTTGGCCTGGTAATCACCAAACTGCGCCTTGGCGGAAGGGCGGACCTGCGCTTCGCAATCGGCTGGCGCGCCAGCGGCGATCAGCGCCTGGCTGACTTTATCTGAAAGAAGAACCTGAATATTCACCGGGTTACCTTAATGACGAACGAGGGGCTGAAGCCAGCCCCTGCGGGATTCAACGGTGGCGGGCGCGATGGGCGACCGCCACAAAACAGCCTGTAATTGTAACCGATCTGACGGAGCCCGTCAGCAGTTGGCGCGGCCGCTGCGATGAAACAGTTGTCGAGGGCGGCGCGTTGATTGCCGGAAGGTGAAAGCAGAATGATCTGAACAGAATGTACGAAGGGGAGAGTTGCGAAGCTAGCGCTTTTTATTTCGGCGACCGGCATCCAGCGTGTTGGCGCTGCGTGATTTGAAATGACGGTAGATGGCGTATACGGCGATAATTATCAACACCAAGGATATCGTCAGCAATAACATAATGATCATCTCGAATTTAAATTTCCTCCAAAGTAGCTGAGTTGTCTTGGTGAATCAATTGCCCGGGGGGAAATTAAGATAATCCTTAGATTCCCATCAATTAATGGGGTTTATTTCCTTCTTTTACAATAGGTTATGCTTATGGTTTTATGTGGTTTCGATAAGTGGATCAGGTTTGATTAAACCAGACTATTCAATCGAGTTGACCAATGGGCTGCAGAGAGTTTTGTGCAAAATAACTTAAATCATAGCGTCATGAAGAAAAGGTATAATGGCTTGCGAAAAATCTTATTTTTTATTTTTCTGTTGTTTTAATAAGCAGTCATCTTAATAAGGGACTGGTTTTTTCATTCTACCCGTCCGCAACCAAAAATCATTCTGAACTGCCGCCGAAAAACGTCGTAACGGTGGCGAGCGCTGCCGCCACCGTGTAAATTACCGCGTTTAACTTTGCGCTCCGTTGTTTTGAGGTTTCTATGACCACTCCCTTGCAGGCCATTGCCGAGCTTGACGATCTGAAGCTCGATTTGCCGCGTTTCGAGCAGGCGCTGCATCAATTTGCCGCCAAATTGCGGCTTGATCTGGCCGCGTTCACCGCCGATCACATCTCTTTGCGCTGTCACCAGAATGCCACCGCCGAACGTTGGCGCCAGGGGCTGATGCAGTGCGGGACACTGCTATCCGAATCGATGATCAACGGGCGGCCTATCTGTCTGTTCGATTTGTCTCAGCCGCTGGCCGTAGGGCCGTGGCGGATAGACTGCATCGAGCTGCCGTATCCTGGGGAGAAACGCTATCCGCACGAAGGCTGGGAACACGTCGAATTAGTGCTCAGTGGCGATCCTCAGACGCTGTACGCTCGGGCGTTGAGCCACCTTGCCGATGAGGCATTGTTGGCGCCGGGGATCAAGCTGAAGCAAAGCTCGCCAAAAGGCGAGGGCGAGCGGCTACCGAACCCGACGCTGGCCATCACCGACGGAACGGTTACGATCAAGTTTCATCCGTATTCCATTCGAGACATCGTCGCCAGCGAACAAGGTTAGCCAGGCAGCGCCGCACAGGCGCGCGCCATGCGATCGAGCGCTTCATCGAGCAGAGCCCATCGGCAACCAAAGTTAAGCCGTACAAAGCGCCGATCGCCGAAGTCCAGGCCGGCGCTTAACCCAACGCCCGCACGTTCGAAGAACTGATGCGGGTTATCTACCGGCAGCGCGCTGCAGTCTATCCAGGCCAGGTAGGTGGCCTCGACGGGCAGCAACGTCAATCCCGGCATGGCGTTGATACGTTTTGTCAGCCGATCGCGATTGGCGCGCAGATAAATCAACTGCTCATCCAGCCAGGGTTGTCCGTATTGATAAGCCGCCTGCGCCGCCACCAGCGCCAACAGATTGACCTCCGGCACGATGCCGCTGCGTGCGCGTTTCAGCTTTTGTCTCAACGCTTCGTTGGGGACGATCGCCATCGAGGCGCCGAGCCCGGCGAGATTGAATGTCTTTGACGGTGACATCAGCGTCACGCTGCGTTGGGCCGCATCTTCATTCAGGGTGGCGAAAGGGATGTGTCGCACGCCGGGTTCAAGTAGCAGCTCGCAGTGGATTTCATCGGAGCAGACGATTAAATCGTGCTCGCGAGCGAACTGATGGTGCTGCAACAGTTCATCCCGGCGATAAACGGTGCCTCCGGGATTTTGCGGGTTGCACAGCAGCAGGAGCTTCTCGTTGCCGCTGAGCTGCCCATGCAGCGCGGAAAAATCCAGCACCCAACGTTGGTTTGCCGCCGTTAGCGGCACCGAGAGGTGTTTACGCCCCGCGAATTTGGCCGCTTTGCGAAACGGCGGATAAATGGGAGAGGGAGCCAGCGTGCTCTGATGTTCTTCGGTGCAGGCGCGCACGCACAGGTTCAGGCCGCACACCAACCCAGGCAAGAAAATGATCCATTCAGGCTTGATGTGCCAACCGTAGCGCTCTACCATGCGGCGGATAAAAACCTCAAGAAGATCAGGGGATGGGTGGGTGTAGCCGAATACGCCGTGCGCTACGCGCCGCTGCAAGGCTTCTATCACCGCCGGCGACGAGGCGAAATCGCTGTCGGCGACCCAAAGCGGGAGGATGTCGCGGCCGCGATATTTATCCCACTTAACGCTGTCACTGTGACTGCGGTCTACCCATTGATCAAAATTGAATGCCATAGTTACAACCCTGAACCGGTTTATGCCTATGCATGAGCCTACGTGAGAAATGAAGAAATGAACAATTGCCGCCGTATGTTGGCCGTTATCTGGGGGTGACAATGATAAAACTGGAAGTTTGTTGCTTTAGCGTCGACTGTGCGCTGACGGCCGAACGGGCGGGCGCCGATCGCATCGAGTTGTGCGCCAGCCAGAGCGAAGGGGGATTGACGCCGAGCTATGGCACGCTGCGTCTGGCGCGCGAGCGGGTTGCGATCCCGGTGCATCCGATCGTTCGCCCTCGCGGTGGCGATTTTTGCTACGGCGCGGTGGATTTCGAGGTGATCAAGCAAGATATCCGCCACATCCGTGAGATGGGATTCCCCGGCGTAGTGGTAGGCATGTTGGACGAAGAAGGGCACATCGATCTGCCGCGCATGCGCGAAGTGATGAGGCTGTGCGAGGGGATGGCGGTGACGTTCCACCGCGCGTTCGACATGTGCCAGAATCCGATGGTGGCGCTGGAGCAACTGACTGAGCTGGGCGTGGCGCGCATTCTGACCTCCGGCCAACAGCAGAGCGCCGAACTTGGCCTGCCGTTGCTGCGTGATTTGCGTCAGGCCAGCCAGGGCCCGGTGATCATGGCGGGTGCCGGTGTGCGTCTGAGCAATTTGCACAAGTTCGTCGATATCGGCCTGCATGAACTGCACAGCTCTTCCGGCCATCTAGCGCCGTCGACCATGCGTTATCGCAAGGCGGGTGTCACCATGTGCTCCGATAACGAGTTTGACGAATTTAGCCATTATTGCGTGGATGGCGAAATGGTGGAGGCGATGAAAAACGCGCTGGCCTTGGTTGATCCTCTGGCGCAAAGCGCATAAGCACGCAGTTAGCCGCGTTTGACAACCGGTTTCCGGGCCGTAAGACCCCTTTGCGTGTCACTGAAGCCCTCGGCGATCACGCAAGTACCAGGCCCCGGCGTTTTGCCGGGGCTTTTTTTATGCCGCGAGAGACTATTGCAACGTGTCAGGCGAGAAGTCGAAGATTTCACCCGGGCTAATGCCGCAGGCTAAAATGCGCACCGTATTATTGCCACTGCCGGGATTGACCAAGATATCGTGGATAGTGCGATTGTTGTTCATGACAAAACGCGCGTAGTAAAGGTTGCCGATGCGTATCCAGGGAATAGCCTGATTGCTCTCGACAGTGTCGGTATAGTTATCGTTGAACGAGCGGGCCCAAATGCCAGTCGAAGCTTGCGCGGTAGATTGATCGCCGATAGAGGATGCGATGGCCCAGAATGTCCTCGGTCCCATGCTCCGATGAATACGTTGACCCAAACCTTTGTAGGCCGGGTTGTCGCCAGTGGCTGTCAGAAGATTGCTGTCTACCGTCAGTTTCCCGTCGATAAACCAGCCAACAGGCTGTTTGTCAGCACCGATGGCGATCAGATTGCTGTTCGTCAAATAATTTAGCGGGGCCTCATGCAGCTGATAACTGCGCTGTGCAATGCCCAGTGTGCCTCTGAGAATGTTGTAACCAGCTTCATTGTTCAGACTGCCGTTTGTCCACATTGGCATAACGGTGTTGCTGAATGAGAGTTGATACCCAGCGTTAGCTTCGAAGCGAATAGCCTGGGGCGACAGTGTGCCCTTGGGCCCATTGGCGGTAGCGAAGTTAACATTACTGATTTGAACTGGGGTGATATTAGATTGGCTGGTGGATTTTCTTAATACCAGGAATCCTCCAACGGCATCACCATAATCATTGATGTAGGAACCGTTGGCGATTTGAATATTGGCGGAGGAATCTGAGTCGATATCGATGCCGGTACCATTTCTGTCTGCCATGAAATTGCTTAGGCTGAGACCGCCTAAATAGGAAGTTCCTTGTGTTGTGGTTTTGATAAAGATCTTTTTGCCATAAGAGAATACATTCACCATAAACGTATTGTCGTGGCGATCGAAATTGAAAGCACAAGAACCGGCTACGGCGATAGAGGCAGTAACCGCGTTTTCTGTCGGACGCACGACATTGGCATTGACGTGAACATTGGTAAATCTGTTGATGTCCCTGCTTTCATAAACCCTGTAGTCGCAGCGGACTGCCCAACCGTAGATATTCTCAAAGTTGTTGGCTTCTCCTCGAGCTTCAACAAAGTCATAGGCGCCTACATAACGGCAGTTGGCGACTGACAGAGCGCCACCTGCGGTAATGGTGGCACCGTATTGAACGAATGTCTCCGGCTGGGTGGCAGTATATTTTTGATCCGGGTAGAGGAACGACCAACCATCAAAGACAACATTCTTATCGCAGGCGAAACAAACCGTACCCGCGGGTTTTTTGATAATGAAAGCACTGTCGTCCGCAAGGCCTGCCCGATTAGGGCCATTGCTTGTGAGGCTTGCAGGGCCTTGAGCAATACCGCGACGGGAGCCTCTCACAGTGACGCCGCTAGCGACGTTGATAGGTTGAGCACTGGTCAGCAGATATTGAGCATTTTCCGAAGCATAGACCACTTTGTTTTTTAAACTCGCGGCATAGTTTAATGTCGCGCTGATTGCTGCATCCGAGGCGGAGGCACCACTGGGATCGGCGCCGAAGTGATCGAAACTAAGTTTCTGCTCCAGTCGTTTCCAGCGGGCTCCTCCCGATGTAACCACCACGGTGCCGTTATTATCCGCACTGGTTGTATCCGTTTTCGCATAATAGAATTCTCCGCCGCCGGCGAAACGTCCGGCGGCGTGAGAAACTAAAAAGACAATCTGGTCATCTGTAACTGGCGTCAGATTACGCAATTCACTGATATTATTTACACTAATCATATTGCTCATGGAATTTCTCCTGTTGGTTGGCAACATGATTGTCAATCAGATGGGACGATTGAAACAGTCGATAAGGTTTGTAGGACGCTGATACAGCGTAAAGTCAGGCCCCGGCGTTTTGCCGGGGCTTTTTTTATGTTTTGTAAAGACCATTCGCCCATTTCAACGTGGTATCTCGGTCGACCAACCCCCCCATATCTTCTTGCGATCGTCATGTCCTGCTGATAAGTTTGTGAGTTAAAATCCTTTAAATATCATAATATTAAATGATTTTTTGATATGTATTGATGCAGTAAATGATTGGCGCCATGCCTCTCAATGCTGCGTCTGCATTTTCATGTCCGAACACAGCTTGGCTGATGGCCGGAACATCACAGCATCAATGAGGAGAGCCGTCAGCTCGATTGCAGAGCGCGTTGGCGGCGGACTTAACAAGGAGATAATGATAATGACCCGAACGGCACACTGTTGGACCGCGGCGCTTTTACTGACGTTGGCCCTGACCGGCTGCCAGACCGCCAAGCGGCCCGTTTCTACATTGAGTAAGCCGCCCAGCGCAGAAGAAGTTGCGGAGCAAGATAAGCGGCAGCGTGAGGCCGAGCGCATGCAACAGTGCCAGCGCGAACTGGATGCCATGCGCGGCATGGATAACGAGAAATATCAGAAATTCAAACGCGAGTTCGATACCTTGATGAGCGGCGCCGCGCAGTATGCCGGGGTACGCCTGCGGGTCAACACGGGCACGCAGGAAACCGTCGACGCGCTGTATCGTTATCGCACCAGCCGCCTCTGCGCAGACATCAGTTCTGCCATGATGACCGGCCTGGCTGAGCGCGGAGAACGCGCCCAATGACCCCTCGTGCAAGAAAGGCATTACTGAGCCTGATGATACCGCTGGCGTTTGCGCCGGCGGTGGCCGCGGCGGATGACGATGTGCCGGCGTTATTGCAGTTTGCCGAGCGTTATCAGCGGCAGGACGCACCGGCGGCTGATACCGTGGTTACCCCATCTCAGGAAACCCAAAAGCCGGCGTCCCGGCCGGTTCAGATTCGTGAAACGGCTGCGCAGAGAAAGCAACTGACGCAGTTGCAAAAGGCGCTGCGTGAGAAAGAGACTCGATTGGAACAACAGCAAGCCGCTATTCAATCACTGCAGCAGGAGCTGACCGCGCTGCGCGTTGCGTCATCCCTGACGGCTGCCGATAAACCGGCACCTGCTCCCGATCTGAGCGCCTTGAGCGACTTCGCCAGCGGCGTGCGACAGGCGCTGAATCTGACGCCGCAGGAGCGCAAGGCTCAGGCGCAGATCGCCGAAGCGCAAGCCGCGTTAGCGCGGCAAAAGCAACAAACCGCGGAGCGAGATCGGCGCATTGCCTTGCTGGAACAACGGCTGGCGGCCTTGCCTAAACCGGCGGAAAACGTTCGGCAGCAGGTTTGGGTGGAGAAGCTGGCGGCGGCGCAAACCGCCAACGATAAAGCGCGTCAGCGTTATGAACAGGACAAAAAAGCGGCCGCCGCTGAGCTGGAACGACAGAAGGCCGAAGCCGCCAAGTTGACAGGGGAACTGCAGCGGCAGCTGGCACAGCTGCAGAAAGAACAGGGTGTTCAACGTCATCAGGCCGAACAACAGGAGAAAAACCTGAAGATGGCGCTGGAGCAGCAAAAGACCGAGACCGCCAAAGCGACGGGGGAACTTCAGCAGCAACTGGCAGCGCTGCAAAAAGAGCGTGATGGCCAACGCCAGCAGGCCGAGCAGCAAGAGAACAGCCTGAAGGCGGCGCTGGCAAAGCAGGCGATAGAAGCCGCCAAAGCGACGGAGGAACTGCAGCGGCAGTTGGCGCAACTGCAGGAAAAAAACAAAACGCAAACCGTGCAGGCCAAAGCGCTGGAACAACGTCTGGCGGCGGTGACGGCGGAAAGCGTGCAGGCAGCGCAGAAGAGGGATGAAGCGACGCAACGGGCGGATAAAACGGCGGCGGAGCTGGCTGCCGTCCATCAGGCTCAGCAAGCTTTGCAAGACGAATTGAGCGGGCTGAGATCGCGGGCCAAATGGTTGCCGGAGGTGAAAACGCTGAAGAAAAAGCCGGAACAACAGAGCTATGCTGCCGGCGTCGCCCTGGGGCGCGACATTCAAACGATGTTGGCGGAGCGTAAAAATTGGGGTATCACACCCGATAAAACTGTGCTGCTGGCGGGTGTAATTGATACCTTCAACGGCCATTACCAGTTGAGCGATGCGCAGCTGGCCAGCGCATTGGCGGAGTCGGAAAAAGCGGTGAACGATGCCAGAAGCCAGGCGGCGAAGGCGCAAACCAGCAAAGGCGAAGCGTTTGTTGCCGAGTTCAAAAAGAAGAAGGGCACGCAGAAATCGCCTTCCGGCTTCTGGTATCGCATCGATTATATGGGGGATGAAACCATTGCGGAAAACGCGCGGGTAGACATCGTGGTGAAAGAGAGCTTGACCGACGGCAGCGTGATCCAGGATATGGATCGCAGTGGAAAGGTGATGTCACAGCCGCTCTCCGCCTATCCGCCGCTGTTCCGCGAGGCGATCGGCCATCTGAAAAATCACGGCTCGCTGACGATGGTGGTGCCGCCGGCGTTGGCGTACGGTGAAACGGGCTATGCGCCGCAGATACCGCCGAACGCGACGATGGTGTATGAGCTGCGGATTGTCGATGCCGGCAACGGGTAAGTTGAGGCCGGCGCAGGCCGGCCCAATTAGCAAGCGCTAGGGCTTTTTGGCGGTCAACACGGCACGCAGCGGCGCAGGATAGCCTTCAACCGTTTTGCTGCGGTCGTTCGGGTCGAGGAATTCAGCCAGCGACTCGCTGGTCATCCAGTCTGTACGGCGCTGTTCTTCGAGGCTGGTGACGCACATATCGGCGATTTTCACGTCAACGAAGCCGCATTTCTCCAGCCAGCATTTCAGCGCTTCGGCGGAAGGAATGAAATACACGTTGCGCATCTGCGCATAACGGTCGCCCGGCACCAGCACCTGGTGGCGATCGCCTTCCACCACCAGCGTTTCCAGCACCAGTTCGCCTTCAGCTACCAGCTGATTTTTCAACTGATACAGATGATCGAGCGGCGAGCGGCGATGATACAGGACGCCCATCGAGAACACGGTGTCGAACGCCGCCAGTTCCGGCAACTGCTCGATGCCGAGCGGCAGCAGATGGGCGCGCTGATCGCCGCCCAACAGTTTGCGCACCGCTTCAAACTGGCACAGGAACAGCTGCATCGGATCGATGCCTACGGCAAAGTGTGCGCCGGCGCCGATCATGCGCCACAGGTGATAACCGCTGCCGCAGCCGACGTCGAGAATGGTGCGGCCGGCCAACGGGGAGATGTGCGGCAGCACGCGATCCCACTTCCAGTCGGAATGCCATTCGGTATCGATATCGATGCCATACAGCGAGAACGGCCCTTTACGCCACGGCATCAGGGTGCGCAGCATTTTCTCGACGCCTTCACGCTGGCCCGGCGACAGGCCAGGCTCCATCTCAGCGCGCACGCCGTGCAGCAGATCGAGACGGGTGGGGGTCAGCGTCGGCAAATGCTCCACCGAGTTGAACCACTGCTTGAATTTGCCGTGCAGCGATTCGCGTTGCCAGGCGCTCAGCTGCGCGGGCAGCGTATCCAGCCAGTGGCTTAGGGGGCTCTTGGCAATGCGCTGATAGAAATCACCGAATTCGATCATTGCGCATCCCCCGCTTTCAGGGCGATCAGCGAACCGAAGTTGAAGCACTGGAACCACACTTCAGCATGCTCGAATCCGGCCTGTTGCAGACGCGCCTTGTGCGCCTCCACCGAATCGGTCAACATCACGTTTTCCAGCATGCTGCGTTTTTGGCTGATCTCCAGCTCGCTGTATCCGTTGGCGCGTTTGAAATCGTGGTGCATGTTGAACAGCAGCTCGCCGACTTCGGCGTCTTCAAAGCTGAACTTCTCCGACAGCACCAGCGCGCCGCCTGGGCGCAGGCCACGATAGATTTTCTCCAGCAGGCGCAGGCGATCGGCCGGCTCGAGGAACTGCAGCGTAAAGTTCAGTACCACCATCGAGGCGTCTTCGATGTCGATGTCGCGAATGTCGGCTTCGATAACCTCAACCGGCGTGTCGGCGCGGAAGGCGTCAATATGGCGGCGGCAACGTTCCACCATCGCCGGCGAATTGTCGACGGCGACGATATGGCAGCCGGGCACCTTGATATTCCGCCGCATTGACAGCGTCGCCGCGCCCAGCGAGCAGCCCAGGTCATACACCCGGCTGTCGGGTTGCACAAAACGTTCGGCCAGCATGCCGATCATCGAGATGATGTTGGAATAGCCGGGAACGGAGCGTTGGATCATGTCGGGGAACACTTCGGCGACGCGTTCGTCGAAGGTCCAGTCGCCCAGTTTGGCGATGGGGGCGGAGAAAAGAGTATCGCGGTTTGGCATAGCGGCAAATCAGTTCAGAATTCGAAGCTGCGTAGTCTAACAGAAAAGCGCAAAAAAGCGGAGCGGAAGCAGGCGGCGCGGCCGCCTGATGATAAAACGGGATCAGTGCAGGCTGAAAATCAGATCCCAAGGCAGATAGAAGATATTTGCCAGAACCATCAACAACAAAGAGATATAGGTCGCGGCCATGCCTGAACGGCGCCAGCGAACCTCGCGGTTGCGTAAACCGTAGTAATGCACCAGCCGCCCGGCCATCAGCATCAGGCCGCAGAGGTGAATCATCCAGATTTCCGCGCCGTTCATTTCCATGATCACCAGCAATACGGCAGCGATAGGAATGTATTCAACGGCGTTGCCATGCACGCGTATGGCGGTCTGCAATTCGTAGAAACCGCCGTCGCCGTAGGCTACGCGGTACTGCATCCTTAATCTGACTACGTCATAAGAGAGTTTGATCAACAACAATGCGCCGAGCACCACATAAAGCGCGCTTACCATTTTTAACTCCGTTCCCTAACCAAAACTGGCAGCCAGCATCATAGCCGTCATTGTATTCACTGTCGCGGGGAAATATTTGATGTTATTGGTCAGATTAATAGGTCAAAACAGTGCATCTTGTTCTGGCCAGTCTGGCGGTGCAGGCAAATCAGGGATCGCCAGGCGCAACTGCTGCCAAATTTTTTGCGCCTGCTGGGGCGAATCGCCGTTGTCCGGCGTATGAATAAACAGATAGGGCTGATGCTGTTGCTGCCACAGCGGCAGTTTTTGTTGCCAGGCTTCGAACCAGCGCAGGTTATCGGCCAGTTGGTCACCGCCGATAAAGCGCACCAACGGTTGGTCGGCGGTGACCAGCGCGTGTACCGGCAGCTTCGGTTTTTTCTGCTGGGCATCGCGCACGGCGGCGGTATTGGGGGCGGCGTGATGCACCGGGCGGCTGTCGAGGATCACCCGATTGATGCCGCGCTGGTGTAACCCCTGATTCAACGCGCGCTCTTCCTCGCCCTTGGCGAAAAACGCCGGATGACGCACTTCTACGCCGTAAGTGAATTCCTGCGGCAGGCTTTCGAAGAACTGCCACATGCGCGGCAGCTCATCGGGGCCGAAGGCGGCGGGCAGCTGCAGCCACAATTGGCCGATGCGCTGATGCACCGGGCTCAGGCAGTGGTAAAACGCCTGCAGCTCGGCGGCGCAGTTGCGCAGGGCGGCCTTGTGGCTGATGTCCGACGGGAATTTGAAGCAGAAGCGAAAATTGTCGCCGGTCATGTCGCGCCAGCGCTGCACGATTTCCAGTTTCGGCAGCGCGTAGAAGGTGGTGTTGCCTTCCACGCAGTTGAAGTAGCGGCTGTAATCCGCCAAATCACGCAGCCCGATACGGTTCCAGGCTGAATGTTGCCACTGCGGCAGTCCGATGTAGATCACGGCGTCGTCTTCCTTTACTGAGATCATCAGCCTACAACTTAACGTTACCGCTCGAGCGCGGCAAGAATTTCGCCGGTGTCGCGCACCCGCGCCAGACGCGGGAAAATGTGCTCGAACGCGAAGCGGTGCATTTCCGCGTTCTGCGCGCTGCAGACGTCTTCGGCGATCACCAGTTCATAGCTGTGCTCCCAGGCGGCGCGGGCGGTGGATTCCACGCCGATATTGGTGGATATGCCGCCCAAGACTACGGATTTGATGCCGCGGCGGCGCAGCTGCAAGTCCAGATCGGTGCCGTAGAAGGCGCCCCATTGGCGTTTGGTGATCAGAATATCGTTGTCGCAGACCGCCAGCGGCGCGGGGAATTCCCACCAGCTGGCCGGCAAACCGCCGGCGGGCGCGGGAGCCGGTTTATCCACCGGTTGTTTCAGCGCTTCGGCGAAGGAGTCTGACCAACCGACGCGCACCAACAGCACCGGCGCGCCCAGCATGCGAAAACGGGCGGCCAGCAGGGCGGCGTTCGCCACCACCTGGCCGGCGCTGTGCGGGCCGCCGGCGTAAGGCAGAATGCCGTTTTGCAAATCGATCAGCACCAGAGCGGTGGTTTGGGCGTCAAGTTTCAGCATGGATTTCATCTCGTTGCGAAGTGGATAAAAACTGTTCGGCGCGTCGGGCGAGCTGCGTTCGGCGCAAAACCGGGGGAGAATCAGGCTACGTGAAAAAACTGTCGCAGGTTAATGGGAAATTTGTTAACCGATGTGTTGATTCGAACAAAAACGCGCCATTTAGTGCAGTAACAATGCTGTGTTCGCACTTATCGGGCGGATGAATTTCCTTTATAATGACTCCCTTTTTTCAACACTCTTTAATCCAACGACCTATGCCGATTTATGAATATGCATGTGGTGCTTGCAACCATCGGTTAGAGAAATTGCAAAAATTTTCCGATGCGCCGCTGGCAGACTGCCCGGCGTGTGGGCAGCCCGCGTTGACCAAGTTGATTTCATCTTCCGGTTTCCAGCTTAAGGGCACCGGCTGGTATGCGACGGATTTTAAACCGGGCAACAAGTAGAATTTATCAGATAACAGCCGCGCGACAGGGGCGCAGTAGCCCGGCGCGGCATCGGCTGTGTAAAAGGATAGCGTATGCGTACTGAATATTGCGGGCAGTTGAATCTGTCCCACGTGGGCCAGGAAGTCACTCTGTGTGGTTGGGTCAATCGTCGTCGCGATCTGGGCGGCCTGATCTTTATTGATATGCGCGACCGTGAAGGCATCGTGCAGGTGTTCTTCGACCCGGACGAGAAAGTGGCGTTCGACAAGGCCTATGACCTGCGCAATGAATTTTGCATCCAGATCGTCGGCACCGTGCGTGCGCGTCCGGACAGCCAGATCAATAAAGATATGGCCACCGGCGAAGTGGAAGTGTTCGCCCACGCGCTCGAGATCATCAACCGCTCCGAGCCGCTGCCGCTGGACTCCAACCAGGTCAACAGCGAAGAAGCGCGCCTGAAATACCGTTACCTCGATCTGCGTCGCCCGGAAATGGCCGAGCGTCTGAAGACCCGCGCCAAAATCACCAGCTTCGTACGTCGCTTTATGGACAGCCACGGTTTCCTCGACATCGAAACGCCGATGCTGACCAAAGCGACGCCGGAAGGCGCCCGCGATTACCTGGTGCCGAGCCGCGTGCACAAGGGCAAATTCTACGCGCTGCCGCAGTCCCCGCAGCTGTTCAAACAGCTGCTGATGATGTCCGGCTTCGATCGTTACTACCAGATCGTCAAATGCTTCCGTGACGAAGACCTGCGTGCGGACCGTCAGCCTGAATTCACCCAGATCGACGTCGAAACCTCTTTCATGACCGCCGATCAGGTGCGTGAAGTGATGGAGAAACTGGCGCGCGAACTGTGGCTGGACGTGAAGGGCGTGGATCTGGGCGATTTCCCGGTCATGACCTTCGCCGAAGCGATGCGTCGCTTTGGTTCCGATAAGCCGGACCTGCGTAACCCGCTGGAGCTGGTGGACGTGGCTGACCTGGTCAAGGACGTCGAGTTTAAAGTGTTCTCCGGCCCGGCCAACGACGCCAAAGGCCGCGTGGCGGCGATCCGCGTACCGGGCGGCGCACAGCTGACCCGCAAGCAGATCGACGAGTACGGCGCTTTCGTCAACATCTACGGCGCCAAAGGCCTGGCCTGGCTGAAGGTCAACGACCGCTCCGCCGGCATGGAAGGCGTGCAGAGCCCGATCGCCAAATTCCTCAGCGCGGAAGTGCTGGAAGCCGTCCTGGCGCGCACCGATGCGCAGACCGGCGACATCCTGTTCTTCGGCGCAGACAGTTTCAAGATTGTCACCGATGCGATGGGCGCGCTGCGCCTGAAGCTGGGTCGCGATCTGGGGCTGACCCAACTCGACAACTGGGCGCCGCTGTGGGTGGTCGACTTCCCGATGTTCGAAGAAGACGAAGAGGGCGGCCTGGCGGCGATGCACCACCCGTTCACCTCGCCGCGCGACATGAGCCCGGAAGAGCTGGCCGCTGCGCCGGTCAACGCTATCGCCAACGCCTATGACATGGTGATCAACGGTTACGAAGTGGGCGGCGGTTCGGTGCGTATTCACCGCAGCGAAATGCAGCAGACGGTATTCAGCATTCTGGGCATCGACGAACACGAACAGCGCGAGAAGTTCGGCTTCCTGCTGGACGCGCTGAAGTACGGCACGCCGCCGCACGCCGGCCTGGCTTTCGGCCTGGACCGTCTGGTGATGCTGCTGACCGGCACCGACAACATCCGCGATGTTATCGCCTTCCCGAAAACCACCGCGGCGGCCTGTCTGATGACCGATGCACCGAGCTTCGCCAACCCGGCGGCGCTGCAGGAGCTGGCGATCAGCGTGGTAAAGAAAGCCGGTGCGGAACAAGAGAGCGAGTGATGAGTTACAAGCGCCCTGAATCTATCCTGGTAGTGATTTACGCGAAATCCAGTGGTCGGGTGCTGATGTTACAGCGGCGCGACGATACCGAGTTCTGGCAGTCGGTCACCGGCAGCCTGGAACAGGATGAGTCGCCGCCGCATGCCGCGCGGCGTGAGGTCATGGAAGAAGTGGGCATCGATATCGAAGCAGAGCACCTGCCGTTGTTCGATTGCCAGCGCTGCGTGGAGTTTGAACTCTTTGTCCATTTGCGACATCGCTATGCGCCGGGAACCACGCGCAATAAAGAGCACTGGTTCTGTCTGGCGTTGCCCGAGGAGCGCGATCCGGTGATTACCGAGCATCACGCTTACCAATGGCTTGAGGCGGCCGAGGCCGTGAAGTTGACCAAGTCGTGGAGCAATCAGCAGGCGATTGAAGAGTTCGTGATCAATTCAGTCCAGTAGTTTTTTTCGGAGATTTTTTATGGCAGGTCATAGTAAGTGGGCCAACACAAAGCACCGTAAAGCGGCGCAGGACGCCAAGCGCGGTAAAATTTTCACCAAGATTATTCGTGAGCTGGTCACGGCCGCCAAGCTGGGCGGCGGCGATCCGGATTCCAACCCGCGTCTGCGCGCGGCGATGGACAAGGCGCTGTCGAACAACATGACGCGCGACACCATGAATCGTGCAATCGCGCGCGGCGTGGGCGGCGATGATGATACCAATATGGAAACCATCATCTATGAAGGCTACGGCCCTGGCGGCACCGCCGTCATGATCGAATGCCTGAGCGACAACCGCAACCGCACCGTGGCGGAAGTGCGCCACGCCTTTACCAAATGCGGCGGCAACCTCGGCACCGACGGTTCCGTGGCTTATCTGTTCACCAAGAAGGGCGTGATCACCTACGCACCGGGCCTGGATGAAGACAGCGTAATGGAAGCGGCGTTGGAAGCCGGTGCGGAAGACATCGTGACCTATGACGATGGCGCCATCGACGTGTTCACCGCCTGGGAAAGCCTGGGCGCGGTGAAAGACGCGCTGACCGCGGCGGGCTTCGAAGCCGAAGCGGCGGAAGTGTCGATGATCCCATCGACCAAGGCCGACATGGACGCGGAAACCGCGCCTAAGCTGTTGCGCCTGATCGATATGCTGGAAGACTGCGACGACGTGCAGGAAGTTTACCATAACGGTGAAATCTCCGACGAAGTGGCGGCGACGCTGTAATCCGGTAAAACGGGCGCCGCCGTTCGGCGGCGCCGTGCATGCAAGGTGGATGTAGATATGGCGATCATACTCGGTATCGATCCCGGCTCGCGCGTCACCGGCTATGGCCTTATCCGCCAGCAGGGGCGCCAGTTGAGCTATATCGCCAGCGGCTGCATCCGCACGGTGGTGGACGACATGCCGACGCGGCTGAAGCTGATTTACGCCGGCGTCAGCGAGATCATCACCCAGTTTCAGCCCGATTTCTTCGCCATCGAACAGGTGTTTATGGCCAAGAACCCGGATTCGGCGCTCAAGCTCGGCCAGGCGCGCGGCGTCGCAATCGTGGCGGCGGTTAATCAGAACCTGGAAGTGTTCGAGTATGCGGCGCGGCAGGTCAAACAAACCGTGGTCGGCACCGGCGCGGCCGAAAAGGCGCAGGTACAGCACATGGTGCGCTCGCTGCTCAAACTCTCGGCAAACCCGCAGGCGGATGCCGCGGATGCCCTGGCCATCGCCATCACCCACTGCCACCTCAGCCAGAACGTGCTGCGAATGAGCGAAGGGCGGCTGAACCTGGCGCGCGGGCGTTTGCGCTGACGCGAAACGATGATTGCTCAGGCTGGATATTCATCCAGCCTTTTTTATGTTATAAGCTTTACCAGCAACGGCATGGCAGGGCGCCATGCCCGGTAATTCTGCAGGAGGGTAAATGATAGGTCGTCTCAGAGGAAATATTCTGGAAAAGCAGCCGCCGCTGGTGTTACTGGAGGCGAACGGCGTGGGTTATGAAGTGCACATGCCGATGACCTGCTTTTACGAGCTGCCGGAACTGGGGCAAGAGGCCATCGTGTTTACCCACTTCGTGGTGCGTGAAGACGCGCAGCTGCTGTACGGTTTCAACGACAAGCAGGAGCGCGCGCTGTTCCGTGAGCTGATTAAGGTCAACGGCGTCGGGCCGAAACTGGCGCTCGCCATCCTGTCGGGCATGTCCGCGCAGCAGTTCGTCAGCGCGGTGGAGCGCGAAGAGATCACCGCACTGGTCAAGCTGCCGGGCGTGGGTAAAAAAACCGCCGAGCGCCTGGTGGTCGAGATGAAAGACCGCTTCAAAGGGCTGAACGGCGATCTGTTCAACAACAGCAGCGAGATCAGCCTGCCGGCCGCCGCCGACAAAACGCCGGAAGCGGACGCAGAAGCCGAAGCCGTCTCGGCGCTGGTGGCGCTGGGCTATAAGCCGCAGGAAGCCAGCCGCATGGTCAGCAAGATTGCCAAGCCGGGCGCCGACTGCGAAACCCTGATCCGCGACGCGCTGCGCGCCGCCCTGTAAGGCCGAAAAGGGGTAGATAATGATTGAAGCCGATCGCCTGATTTCCGCCGAACCGATCAACGAAGAGGAGATCCTCGATCGCGCCATTCGTCCCAAGCTGCTGACCGAATACGTCGGCCAGCCGCACGTGCGCGAGCAGATGGAGATCTTCATTCAGGCGGCCAAGCAGCGCGGCGACGCGCTCGACCATTTATTGATCTTCGGCCCGCCGGGGCTGGGGAAAACCACCCTGGCCAACATCGTGGCCAACGAAATGGGCGTAAATTTGCGCACCACTTCCGGCCCGGTGTTAGAGAAGGCGGGCGATTTGGCGGCGATGCTGACCAACCTCGAACCGCACGACGTGTTGTTCATCGACGAAATTCACCGTTTGTCACCGGTGGTGGAAGAAGTATTGTATCCGGCGATGGAAGACTACCAGCTGGATATCATGATCGGCGAAGGGCCGGCGGCGCGTTCGATTAAGCTCGATCTGCCGCCGTTTACCTTGGTGGGCGCCACCACCCGCGCCGGTTCGCTGACCTCGCCGCTGCGCGATCGCTTCGGCATTGTTCAGCGGCTGGAGTTTTATCAGGTGGCGGATCTGCAGCACATCGTCTCGCGCAGCGCCGGGTGCCTGGGGCTGGAACTGTCCGACGAGGGCGCCCATGAAGTGGCCCGCCGCGCGCGCGGCACGCCGCGTATCGCCAACCGCCTGTTGCGCCGGGTGCGCGATTTCGCTGAAGTGCGCGCCAACGGCGTGATCAGCGGTTCAGTGGCGGCGCAGGCGCTTGATATGCTCAACGTCGATGCCGAAGGCTTCGACTATATGGATCGCAAACTGCTGTTGGCGATTATCGACAAGTTTACCGGTGGCCCGGTCGGGTTGGATAACCTGGCGGCGGCGATCGGTGAAGAGCGCGAAACCATCGAAGACGTGATTGAACCGTTTCTGATCCAGCAGGGCTTTATCCAGCGCACGCCGCGCGGCCGTCTGGCGACGCAGCACGCCTACCGGCACTTTGGTCTCGAACGCGAAGAGTAAATTTTTAATCCGCCAGTAAAAAAGGGCCGCAGATGCGGCCCTTGTCATATCCCGGCTTTAATCAAGCCTGTTGTTTTTTGAACAGGCTCAGCGTGAACAGCACGGCAGCGCTGAGCACCACCGAAGGGCCGGCCGGCGTATCGTAAAATGCCGAGAAGGCCAGGCCGCCGGTAACCGCCACCATGCCGAGCAGTACCGCGACACCCGCCATCTGCTCCGGCGTGCGCGCGAAGCGGCGAGCGGTGGCCGCCGGAATGATCAGCAGCGAGGTGATGATCAGCGCGCCGACGAATTTCATCGCCAGGCCGATGGTCAACGCGGTGACCAGCATCAGCACGGTACGCGCCCGCGCCAAATTGACGCCGTCGACGTGCGCCAGCTCCGGGCTGATGGTCATCGACAGCAGATCGCGCCATTGCCACCACAGCACCAACAGCACCACGGCGACGCCGCCGGCGATCATCACGATATCGCTCAGCGTGACTGACAGTAGATCGCCGAACAGGTAGGCCATCAGATCGACCCGCACGTTGGACATCAGCGCCACCACCACCAGACCCAGCGACAGGGCGCTGTGGGCCAGAATGCCGAGCAGGGTATCCACCGAAAGCTGCGGGCGGCGTTCCAGCCACACCAGGGCCAGGGCCAGCAGCAGCGTAATGGCGATCACCGCATAGAAAGGATTGATGTCCAGCAGCAGACCAAAGGCGACGCCGAGCAGCGAGGCGTGCGCCAGGGTGTCGCCGAAGTAGGACATGCGGCGCCAAACCACAAAGGAGCCCAGCGGCCCGGCGGCGCTAGCCAGCAACACCCCGGCCAGCCAGCCGGGAAGTAACAATTCGATCATGCTTCGTGGCTCCCGGTTTTCTTCAAGACAATTCTTCCCTGCAGGTCGTGGCGATGGTTGTGATGGTGGCGATACACCGCCAGCTGCTCTGCGCCGCGGTTGCCGAACATGGCGATGAATTCGGGATGCATCGAGACCACCTCCGGCGCACCGGAGCAGCAGATATGCTGATTGAGGCACAATACCTCGTCGGTTTTCGCCATCACCAGATGCAGATCGTGCGAGACCATCAGTACGGCGCAGCCCAGCTCCTTGCGCAGCTGATCGATTAGGTCGTACAGCGCCAGTTGGCCGTTGACGTCCACCCCTTGCGTGGGTTCGTCCAGCACCAGCAGCTGCGGTTTATTCAGCAGCGCTCGCGCCAGCAGTACGCGTTGGTTCTCACCGCCGGAGAGCTTTTGCATCGGCTGGTCGAGCAGGTGGGCGGCGTGCACGCGCTTGAGCGCCGGCAGAATGTCGGCTTTCTTTACGCCGGGTTTAAGACGCATAAAGCGGCTGACGGTCAGCGGCAGGGTGGCGTCGAGGTGGAGTTTTTGCGGCACGTAGCCGATGCGCAGGTCGGGCTCCCGCTCCAGCGTGCCGGCGGTTGGTTTGACCAATCCCAGCACCACGCGTACCAGTGTGGATTTGCCCGCGCCGTTCGGGCCAAGCAGCGTGAGAATACGGCCGGGCTGCAGGCTGAGGGAAATGTTCGACAGCACCTTGCGGCTGCCGAAGGCGACGGAGATATTTTTTAGCGTTATCAGTGTAGACATCTCGAGATTACAGGTTGCAGAACGAAGCGGATGTTATAATATCACGCCTTGTTGATGAAAACGATGGGATTACTGATGATGGCAAAGAAAAATAAATGGCTGCAGCGCACGCTGCTGGCCAGCGCACTGTTGATGGCCGGCCCGCTGAGCAGCGCTTCCGCTGCGGTGGTGACCTCGATTCGCCCCTTAGGCTTTATCGCTTCGGCCATCGCCGACGGCGTGACGCCGACCGAGGTGTTGCTGCCGGACGGCGCTTCGCCGCACGATTTTGCGTTGCGTCCTTCCGATATCCAGCGCTTGCGTTCCGCTGACCTGGTGTTGTGGGTCGGGCCGGACATGGAAGCGTTCTTGAACAAGGCGCTGGTGCCGATCTCGGCGACGCGAAAGCTGGCTATCAGCGAACTGCCGGCGGTGAAGCCGTTGCTGATGAAAGGCGAAGAGGACGACGATCATGAACATGCAGGCGAAGCGCATAACCATGCCGATGACGATCATGGGCATCATCACGGCGAGTACAATATGCACGTTTGGCTGTCGCCGGAGATAGCAAAAGTGACCGCGATCGCGATTCACGACAGATTGTTGGAACTTATGCCGCAAAATAAGGACAAATTAGACGCAAACCTGCGCCAGTTCGAGAATCTGCTGACGCAAACTGACAAAAATGTTGGTAACATGCTTACGCCTGTGCAAGGTAAGGGTTATTTTGTTTTTCATGATGCTTACGGCTACTTTGAAAAACACTACGGTTTGAGTCCGCTGGGCCATTTCACCGTCAATCCCGAAATTCAGCCTGGAGCACAGCGCCTACACCAAATTCGAACACAGTTGGTTGAGCAGAAAGCGGTATGCGTTTTTGCTGAGCCACAATTCAGGCCGGCCGTAATCAATGCCGTCGCCAAGGGTACCAAAGTGCGTTCCGGAACGCTGGACCCGCTGGGCATCGGCATCGCGCTGGGGAAGGACAGCTACGGGAAATTCCTGACTCAGCTGTCAAACCAGTACGTGAGCTGCCTGAAGTAAGCTTATGAGGATAATATCGAGTGCAGCAGATAGTCCGAACTATCGCTCTGGCGTATAACAACCTGCCACGGCCCCACCGCGTCATGCTGGGGTCGCTGACAGTCGTCACATTGGCCGTCGCTGTTTGGCGGCCTTTTGTTTACCACCCAGAACACAACCCCATCGCCAAGAGCGTCGAGTTAGAATCCAGCCAGATGCGGTCATTGCTCCCTGAAGCCAGTGAACCGATAGATGTCGACCAACCCACCCCCGATGACGAAATCCCGCAGGATGAGCTGGACCAGAAGGATGCCGGCGATGATGGCGTGCATGAATATGTGGTTTCCACCGGCGACACCCTTGGCAGCATTCTGACGCAGTACGGCATCGATATGTCGGATGTCACCTTGCTGGCTTCGCAAAACCGCGATCTGCGTAACCTGAAGATCGGCCAACAGCTGTCGTGGACCGTGAACGACGCAGGCGATTTGCAGCAGTTGACCTGGGAGATTTCCCGCCGCGAAACTCGCACCTATGATCGCGTCGGCAACAGCTTCAAGGAGTCAAAAGAGGCGCAGCAGGGCGAATGGCGCAACAACGTGATCAGCGGCCGGGTCAACGGCAGCTTCGTCAGCAGCGCCGGCGACGCCGGGCTGAGCCGTAACGAGATCAACTCGGTGATCAAGGCGTTGCAGTGGCAGCTCGATTTCCGCAAGCTGCGCAAAGGCGATCAGTTCTCCGTGCTGATGTCGCGTGAGCATTTCGACGGTAAGAAATCGCAAAGCCAGCTGTTGGGCGTGCGTTTGCGCACCGGCGGCAAGGATTACTATGCGATCCGCGCCGAAGACGGCAAATTCTACGATCGCCAGGGCTCTGGCCTGGCGCGCGGCTTCATGCGTTTCCCGACCATGAAACAGTTCCGCATCTCCTCCAACTTCAACCCGCGCCGCGTGAACCCGGTGACCGGCCGCGTGGCGCCGCACAAGGGCGTCGATTTCGCCATGCCGGTCGGCACGCCGGTGCTGGCGGTCGGTGACGGTGAGGTGGTGATCGCCAAACGCAGCGGCGCAGCGGGCAACTATGTGGCGATCCGCCACGGTCGTCAGTACACCACGCGCTATATGCACCTGAAAAAACTGCTGGTGAAACCAGGCCAGAAGGTGAAACGCGGCGATCGCATTGCGCTCTCCGGCAACACCGGCCGCTCCACCGGGCCGCATCTGCACTTTGAACTGTGGACCGGCCAACAGGCGGTGAACCCGCTGACGGCCAAGCTGCCGCGTTCCGAAGGGCTGGGCGGCAAAGACCGCAGCGATTATCTGGCGCAGGTGAAGGAAGTGGTTCCTCAGCTGCAGTTGGATTAACACCCCCTTTTTCCGGCGCTTCGGCGCCGTTAATTTCATCGGCCTGATTGCGGGCCGATGCTGTTTTATCTGGGCGGTTCGCGGTTGTTAATTGCAAAATCGGTGCTGGCAATTATGATTAGCCGAATCGCTAAGCCAAGAGCATGTGCATGCAAAACGAGAAGAAATCGAACGTAGAGTTCATTCCGCAGTTTCAAAAAGCCTTTTTATATCCGCGCTACTGGGGCGTGTGGTTGGGAACCGGTCTAATGGCCGGCATTTCGCTGGTGCCTGCGCGCCTGCGCGATCCGGTGCTGGGTGCGGTCGGCAAACTGGCCGGCAAGCTGGCGAAGGGTGCGCGCCGTCGTGCCCGCATCAACCTGCTGTATTGCTTGCCGGAATTGCCGGAAAGCGACCGTGAGCACATTATCGACCAGATGTTCGCCTGCGCGCCGCAGTCGATGGTGCTGATGGCGGAGCTGGCCTGCACCAAGCCCGAGAAAGTGCTCAAGCGCGTGCGTTGGCACGGTGAAGAGGTGTTGGACAAGATCCGGGCGGAAGGGCGCAACGTGATTTTCCTGGTGCCTCACGGCTGGGCGGTGGATGTGCCGGCGATGTTGATGGCCGCGCGCGGCCAACCGATGGCGGCGATGTTCCACAACCAGCGCAATCAGCTGATCGACTACCTGTGGAACGCCGTGCGGCGTAAATTCGGCGGCCGCATGCACGCGCGCAATGACGGCATCAAACCGTTTATCAGTTCAGTTCGCCAGGGGTATTGGGGTTATTATCTGCCCGATCAGGATCACGGCGCTGAGCACAGCGAGTTTGTCGACTTCTTCGCCACCTATAAGGCGACCTTGCCGGCGGTCGGGCGGCTGATGAAGGTATGCCGTGCGGCGATCGTGCCGTTGTTCCCGGTGTACGACGGCAAAACCAGCATGCTGGATATCTATATTCGCGAGCCGATGGACGATCTGGCCGAAGCCGATGACCCACGGATTGCCCGCCGTATGAATGAAGAAGTGGAAAACCTGGTGGGCCCGAACCCGGAGCAGTACACCTGGATCCTCAAATTGTTGAAGACGCGCAAAGAAGGGGAGATTGAACCCTACTCGCGCGACGATCTGTATCGTTAATCCTTTCTACCGCTAACGCCGGCAGGGTCACAACCCGACCGGCGTCTATTCAGATGTGTACCCTACAGCCGCGCGCCCGCAGGATGTCGACGACTTTCGGCGTGTGGGTGAAATCGTTCCAGCGCAGATCAAGCTTGCGCAGCCGGCTCAGTTCGCCGAGGCTTTCCGGCAGATCGCTCAGGCGGTTGGCGCGCAGATCCAGGCTTCTCAGCGCCGTCAGCTCACCGATATTTTCCGGCAGGCGCGTCAGCTGGTTGAAACGCAGGTTCAACTCGCTCAACCGCGGTAGCCGGCAGAAGGCTGCCGGCAGTTCGGCGATGGCGTTGCTGGCCGCGTCGAGTATCTCCAGCTCACCGAGCTGTGCCATTACCGCCGGCAGCGCGGTCAGGGCATTTTTCATGATATGCAGTTCGCGCAGCGCGCGCAGTTGCCCGATTTCGGCGGGCAGGCTGCCGATGCGGTTGTTGTATAAACGCAGCTCCTGCAACGCCGCCAGACTCGGTATTGCCTGCGGCAAGGCGGTCAGTTGGTTATCGGTCGCGTTGAGGTAAACCAGCTGCTGTAGCTGCGCCAGCGAGCGCGGCAGATCGCTAAAGCCGTTGTCGCTCAGGTAGAGGTATTTCAACCGATGCAGTTGCCCCAGTTCCTCGGGGAGTTCGCTGGCGCGATTGTGGCCGAAGTCGAACATCTCAAGCTGTTGCAACTGGCCAATCTCCGGCGGCAGGTGGCCGATCTGATTGCAGGAGATGTTCAGTACCTGCAGGTTGCGGTGTTGCAAGATGGAGGCGGGGAAGGCCGTCAGCTGATTGTCGTACAGGCTGATTTTGCGCAGCGCATGGCCGGTTAGCTGCGATTCGTCGAGCTGCGTCAGACCGCGCCCATCGAGATCGAGCGCATCACCGGTCGAGGCTGGATTGCGTTGGTGGAGCATGGCGTTCTCCGTCGTTTATGGCGGTGTCAGGGCAAAAAAAATGCCGGCCAACGTGAGCCGGCCGGCATGTCGTCTGCGGCGTGGATTACTCGACGCGCAGAATACGGCTGGTATTGGTGGTGCCGACGGTTTCCATCACGTCGCCCTGGGTGACGATCACCAGATCGCCGGAGACCAGGAAGCCTTTGTCACGCAGGCGATTGACGGCTTCATTGGCGGCGATCACGCCGTCTTTGTGGCTGTCGAAATACACCGGCGTCACGCCGCGATACAGCGCGGTCAGGTTCAGCGTGTGCTCATGCCGCGACATGGCGAAGATCGGCAGGCCGGAGCTGATGCGCGACATCATCAGCGCAGTGCGGCCGGATTCGGTCATGGCGATCAGCGCGGTGACGCCTTTCAGGTGGTTGGCGGCGTACATCGAAGACATAGCGATCGCCTCTTCGATGTTGTCGAACTGTACGTCCAGGCGGTGTTTGGAAACGTTGATGCTCGGGATCTTCTCGGCACCCAGACAAACGCGCGCCATCGCCGCCACGGTTTCCGCCGGGTATTGGCCAGCGGCGGTTTCCGCCGACAGCATGACGGCGTCGGTGCCGTCCAGCACGGCGTTGGCTACGTCCATGACTTCGGCGCGGGTCGGCATCGGGTTGGTGATCATCGACTCCATCATCTGGGTCGCGGTGATCACCGCGCGGTTCAGGGTGCGGGCGCGGCGGATCAGTTTCTTCTGAATGCCGACCAGTTCCGGATCGCCGATTTCGACGCCCAGGTCGCCACGGGCCACCATCACCACGTCGGAGGCCAGAATAATGTCGTCCATCGCTTCGTCGGTGCAAACCGCTTCGGCGCGCTCAACCTTGGACACGATCTTGGCGTTGCAGCCGGCATCGCGCGCCAGGCGGCGGGCATAGTTCAGATCTTCACCGGTACGCGGGAAGGAGACCGCCAGGTAGTCGACGCCAATCTTGGCGGCGGTCACGATGTCCGCCTTGTCTTTTTCGGTCAGGGCTTCGGCCGACAGGCCACCGCCGAGTTTGTTGATGCCCTTGTTGTTGGATAGCGGGCCGCCGACGGTCACTTCGGTAAACACTTTCATGCCCTGAACTTCGAGCACTTTCAGCTGAACGCGGCCGTCATCGAGCAGCAGGACGTCGCCCGGCACCACATCGGCTGGCAGGCCTTTATAGTCGATACCAACTTTTTCTTTATCGCCTTCGCCTTTTGACAGGTTGGCGTCCAGCAGGAATTTATCGCCCACGTTGAGGAAGATTTTGCCTTCCTTGAAGGTGGATACGCGAATTTTCGGCCCTTGCAGATCGCCGAGGATAGCGACGTGACGCCCCAGCTTGGCAGCAATTTCGCGTACTTTGTCAGCGCGAGCCTGGTGATCTTCCGGGCTGCCGTGGGAGAAGTTAAGCCGAACTACGTTGGCGCCGGCGGCAATGATCTTTTCCAGATTATTGTCGCGGTCTGTAGCCGGACCCAGGGTGGTAACGATTTTGGTTCTTCTGAGCCGTCTGGACATGTATTACTCCGTTGACTGGTGAAGCAAATATTGGTGTTGCGATAACGTCGGATAACGAAACCAGGCGTGAAATGTAATTTTACAACACTGATATTTCACCCGGGTTACCCGTATGAGCATGTTAACAGGGTACCGCCTCTGATGCCGTCATTCAAATGTCTGTTGAACGGCGATTTTTTCTTCGTCGGGTCACGAATCAAAACTGTTGGGAATGACCACGCCTTTATCAAAGCGCGATTCTTTGAGCGCTTCTTTGACCCGCTTCAAGTTATCTCTGAATTTAGCCCCTCGGCGCAAGGTAAATCCGGTGGCGAGCACGTCAATGAGCGTTAATTGCGCGATCCGCGACACCATCGGCATGTAAACGTCGGTGTCTTCGGGCACGTCGAGCAGCAGGGCCAGGGTCGCCGCCTGGGCGAGCGGGGTGTCGCGCGAGGTGATAGCCAGTACCGTGGCGTCGTTCTCCCGCGCCAGGTGGGCCATCTCCACCAGATTCTTGGTGCGGCCGGTGTGTGAGATCAGCACCACCACGTCGCCTTCGCTGGAGTTCATGCAGCTCATGCGCTGCATGACGATGTCATCAAAGTAGACCACCGGAATGTTGAAGCGGAAAAATTTGTTCATCGCATCGTGCGCCACCGCCGCGGAGGCACCCAGCCCGAAGAAAGAGATCTTTTTTGCCTGGGTGAGCAGGTCAACCGCACGATTGATTGCGGCAATATCCAAATTTGCCTTTACTGTATCGAGGCTGGCCATTACCGATTCGAAGATCTTGCTGGTATAGGAATCGACGCTGTCATCTTCCTCAACGTTACGGTTTACGTAGGGCGTGCCGTTAGCCAGGCTTTGGGCGAGATGCAGTTTGAAGTCGGGAAAGCCTTTGGTATCAAGGCGGCGGCAAAAACGGTTGACGGTAGGTTCGCTGACGTCGGCCATGCGCGCCAGCGTGGCGATGCTGGAGTGAATGGCGGTCTGCGGGGAGGCCAGGATCACCTCGGCGACTTTCCTTTCAGATTTGCTCAGGCGTTCCAGATGGCTCTGGATTTTGTCCAGCGTATTCATATAACGAGAGTCACTCATGGTTTTATCCCTGTGGCTTTCAAGCAACAGCGTCGAATTTCGCCCGTGTTCGCCGTGCGAGCAGACGCCAAACGAGCGGCTGTAACCTGGAATCGATAGGGTATGTCGATTTCAAACAAAGGAGAAATCAATGCCGGTTTAGTGAAAATATACTACGTGCTGGTAACCGTTGGCAGTCTCGACAGGGTGTATGCAGGCTTTTTTCACCAGAATATGACCTGTGTCTAACTTTCATAATGGTAACAGAGCGTCAAAAAAGACGAAAAGTTACAGTTTTGCCCACCTGCAACGGCTCTGCCGCGCAGTGGCGCTTACCACTGGAATCTTTGGGGCTTTTTTTCTGCTTTTGCACCGGGTTTGCTGGCCGTAGTCAAACAGAGTACATTAGTAATGTAAGAAAATTACAAATATCCTGCAACGAGGAGATGAACATGGCGGTAACCTCTACAGCCCAGGCGTGTGACCTGGTTATTTTCGGCGCGAAAGGTGATTTGGCGCGCCGTAAGCTGCTGCCTTCCCTGTACCAGTTAGAGAAAGCCGGACACATCCACCCGGATACGCGGATCATCGGCGTCGGCCGCGCGGAGTGGGATAAACAAGCCTATACCGAAGTGGTCAAGGAAGCGCTTGGCACCTTCATGAAGGAAAAACTGGATGACGAACTCTGGGCCACGCTAAGCGCGCGCCTGGACTTCTGCAACCTGGACGTCAACGACAGCAAGAACTTTACCAAATTGGGTAAAATGCTGGATCAGAAGCACCGCACCACCATCAACTACTTTGCCATGCCGCCAAGCACCTTTGGCGCCATCTGCAAAGGGCTGGGCGAAGCCAAGCTGAACCATGAGCCGGCGCGCGTGGTGATGGAGAAACCGCTGGGCACCGATTTGGCGTCCTCACGCGTGATCAACGATCAGGTGGCGGAGTACTTCAACGAATCCCAGGTTTACCGTATCGACCACTATCTCGGCAAAGAGACAGTGCTGAACCTGTTGGCGCTGCGTTTCGCCAACTCGCTTTTCGCCTCCAACTGGGATAACCGCACCATCGATTCGGTGCAGATCACCGTAGCGGAAGAGGTGGGCATCGAAGGGCGTTGGGGTTACTTCGACCAGGCCGGCCAGATGCGCGACATGATCCAGAACCACCTGCTGCAGATCCTGACCATGATCGCCATGTCGCCGCCGGCGGATCTGACCACCGACCGCATCCGCGACGAGAAGGTGAAGGTGCTGCGCTCGCTGCGCCGCATCGATCAGACCAATGTCCGGGAAACCACCGTGCGCGGCCAGTATACCGCCGGCTTCGTCCAGGGCAAGAAAGTGCCGGGTTATCTGGAAGAGGAAGGGGCGAACAAGAGCAGCAGCACCGAAACCTTCGTCTCTATCCGCGTGGATATCGACAACTGGCAGTGGGCCGGCGTGCCGTTCTACCTGCGTACCGGTAAACGTCTGCCGACCAAATGTTCGGAAGTGGTGGTGTACTTCAAAAACCCGCCGCTTAACCTGTTCAGCGATTCTTACCAGCAGTTGCCGCAGAACAAGCTGACCATCCGCCTGCAGCCGGACGAAGGCATCGAAATTCAGGTGCTGAACAAGGTGCCGGGGCTGGATCACAAGCACCGCCTGCAGACCACCAAGCTGGACCTGAGCTTCTCGGAAACCTTTAACCAGGAGCACGTGGCGGACGCCTACGAGCGCCTGCTGCTGGAGACCATGCGCGGCATTCAGGCGCTGTTCGTGCGCCGCGATGAAGTGGAAGAAGCCTGGAAGTGGGTCGACTCCATCATGGACGCATGGAAAGCCGACAACGAGGCGCCTAAGCCTTACCAGGCGGGCACCTGGGGGCCGGTGGCCTCGGTGGCGATGATCACCCGCGACGGCCGCTCCTGGAACGAGTTCGAATAATGCGTAATGCCGGCAGCTTGTCTGCCGGCTTTTTTTTGCCTGCGATCTGCGCGTGGGCCACATCACTTACGGTACGGCCGGACGTCCGCGCATTTGTGCGGAGCCCTGTGGCAGGGGCGTGCCATTGTTAACCGCGAGTAATGGAGAAATAACGATGAAAAACTGGAAAACCAGCGCCGAGCAGATCCTGACGGCGGGGCCGGTGGTGCCTGTTATCGTGATCAACAAGCTGGAGCAGGCGGTGCCGCTGGCGAAAGCGCTGGTTGCCGGCGGCGTGCGGGTATTGGAGGTGACGCTGCGCACCGCCTGCGGGCTGGAGTCTATCCGCGCTATCGCCGAAGAGGTGCCGGAGGCGATCATCGGCGCCGGTACGGTGATCAACCCGCAGCAGCTGCGGCAGGTGACCGAAGCCGGGGCGCAGTTCGCCATCAGCCCAGGGCTGACCGAGGCCTTGCTGCAGGCGGCGACGGCGGGACCCATCCCGCTGATCCCGGGCATCAGCACCGTGTCTGAACTGATGCAGGGCATGGATCACGGTCTGCGGGAATTCAAATTCTTCCCGGCGGAAGCCAACGGCGGCGTGAAGGCGCTGCAGGCGATCGGCGGCCCGTTCCCGCAGGTGCGTTTTTGCCCGACCGGCGGTATTACGCCAAACAATTACCGCGATTATCTGGCGCTGAAAAGCGTGCTCTGCATCGGCGGTTCCTGGCTGGTGCCGGCGGACGCGCTCGAAAAAGGCGACTATGCGCGCATCACTGAACTGGCGCGCAGCGCCGTCAGCGGCGCCGCGTTGTAACCCGCGCCAGGCCTGGGATTGGCGCTTATTTGCTCACCCGCGGGTATCGCAAGGCTCAACGCTCCGTTGAGCCTTTTTTAATTTTTATCGCGATTAACTTTCTTATTTTTAACCCGTTTTTTTCTGCTTTTTGATGAAAACGGCAGTTTGCTTTCTTATTTTGGCTGTGGTAAAAATATCTCAGTTGAAAATTTTACTTTTATGAGGATATTGGGCAAATCGCACGGTGTGCGGCTGATAATAGAGAACTATTATGATGACTATTAACGGAACTACCCTCAGAACCTCTACGTGCCAACTCTTCCTGTCTGCGATCCTTGCCAGTGAGCATCACTGGTGCAGCGAGCTATAGCGTCTTTCTCCCTTAACCGGTGCGGGTAGCGGGCTTAGGCCTTCGTTCTACCGTTCAGCCGGGCAAACATTCTTTTTGCGTTTGGGTCAGTTTATCCCCAGGGATCTCTGCGTCTTGCGCGCCGTACTGCGGCCGTTCGACGAGATAAATCGGGATAAATATGCCTTGGCGCGTGTTATTCGCCGTTTGGGAGAAAAATTATGATTTATTGGATCTTTTTAGGTTTGGCCATCATGACCGAAATCATCGGTACCTTGTCGATGAAATACGCCAGCGTCAATGGCGGCATGATCGGGCATATCGTGATGTACGTGATGATCACCGCGTCTTATGTGCTGCTGTCGGTGGCGGTAAAACGCGTGGCGTTGGGCGTAGCCTATGCGCTGTGGGAAGGTATCGGCATTCTGTTCATCACCCTGTTCAGCGTGCTGTGGTTCGACGAGCCAATCTCGGCGCTGAAAGTACTGGGCCTGGCTACGCTGATCGCCGGCATCATGCTGGTGAAATCCGGTACCCGCAAAGAGCGAAAACAGGTCAGCCCGCGAGGTGACAACCATGCAACAGTTTGAGTTGTACCACATTGGGTTTCTGGGGCTGGCCATCGTGCTGGAAATCATCGCCAACATCTTCCTGAAGATGTCGGACGGCTTCCGTAAAATTTGGCTGGGATTGCTGTCGCTGCTGTCGGTGCTCGGCGCGTTCAGCGCCCTGGCGCAGGCGGTGAAGGGCATCGATCTGTCGATCGCTTATGCGTTGTGGGGCGGTTTCGGTATCGCCGCCACTATCGCCGCGGGCTGGATCATGTTCGGCCAGCGGTTAAACGCCAAAGGCTGGATCGGCCTGGCGCTGTTGCTGGCGGGGATGGTGATCCTTAAACTGTCCTGATAGCGGGCAATAAAAAACCGCAGGCGTTGCCGTCTGCGGTTTTTTTTCGTCTGCGCTCAGGCTTACAGCGCGGCGATGATTTTGATTTCCACTTTATATTTCGGATTCATCAGCTGCGCCTGCACGGTGCAACGTACCGGCGCGCTGCCGGCAACGACCCAGGCGTCCCAGGCGGCGTTCATCGCGGCGAAGTCGGCGGTATTGGCCAGGAAGATGGTGGCGTCCAAAATGCGGCTTTTATCCGAGCCTACGCGCGCCAGCAGCACGTCGATGGCTGCAAGCGCGTTGGCGGTCTGCGCGGTCGCGTCATCATCCAGGTTCTCCGGCACGCTGGTGTAGTAAACGGTCTCGTTGTGCACCACGGCTTCGGACCAGCGCTGATCGGGATCAATTCTTTCGATATTCATTTGCTTATCTCCATATCATAGTCCCGCTCAGGGTAGCACAGCCGGTGATGAAAAAGCGCGGCGATAAAGTGGGTGGTAGCCGGGCGGCAGGCTTGGCATAATCACCGCTGAATGACACCGGCAGAGAGACAGCGTGACAGACGATTTTGCAACAGACGGCGCATTGGCGCAGGCTATCAAGGGATTCAAACCGCGTGAGCCGCAGCGGCAGATGGCGCAGGCCGTCACCGAGGCGATCAATTTCAAGCAGGAGCTGGTGGTGGAAGCCGGCACCGGCACCGGCAAAACCTTCGCTTATCTGGCGCCGGCGCTGCGCGCCGATCGCAAAGTGATCATCTCCACCGGTTCGAAAGCGTTGCAGGATCAGCTGTATGCGCGCGATCTGCCCACCGTCGCCAAGGCGCTGAAGTACAAAGGCAAGCTGGCGCTGCTGAAGGGGCGCTCCAACTACCTGTGCCTGGAGCGGCTGGAGCAGCAGTCGATGGCCGGCGGCGAACTGGCGGGGCAGACGCTGATCGATTTGGTGCAGCTGCGCAAGTGGTCGTCGCAGACCAAAGAAGGCGACATCAGCACCTGCAGCGAAGTGGCGGAAGACAGTTTCGTCTGGCCATTGGTGACCAGCACCAATGATAACTGTCTCGGCAGCGACTGCCCGCTGTATCAGGATTGCTTCGTGGTTAAAGCGCGCCGCCGCGCGATGGATGCGGATGTGGTGGTGGTGAACCATCACCTGTTCCTGGCGGATATGGTGGTGAAAGAGGGCGGTTTCGCCGAGCTGATCCCGGAAGCCGAGGTGATGATTTTTGATGAGGCGCACCAAATCCCCGACATCGCCAGCCAGTATTTCGGCCAGCAGCTTACCAGCCGCCAGTTGCTGGATCTGGCGAAGGACATCACCATCGCCTACCGCACCGAGGTGCGCGATGCCGCTCAACTGCAAAAAAGCGCCGACCGTCTCAGCCTGAGCACGCAAGATTTTCGCCTTAATCTGGGAGAGCCGGGTTTTCGCGGCAATCTGCGCGATGTGCTCGGGGAGCCGAACGTGCAGCGCGCTTTATTGCTGCTCGATGACGCGTTGGAGCTGTGTTACGACGTCATGAAGCTGTCGCTGGGGCGTTCGGCGCTGCTGGATGCCGCTTTTGAGCGCGCCACGCTGTATCGCGCGCGCCTTAAACGGCTGAAGGCGGTGACGGAGCCGGGCTACAGCTATTGGTATGAATGCAATTCACGCCACTTCGTGTTGGCGCTGACGCCGCTGACGGTGGCCGATCGGTTCCGCGAAATGCTGGACGAGAAGCCGGGCAGCTGGATCTTTACCTCGGCCACGCTGTCGGTCAACGATCGGTTGGGCCATTTCACCGAACGCTTGGGGCTGACCAAGGCCAAAACGCTGCTGCTGCCGAGCCCGTTCGACTATGCCAAACAGGCGTTGCTGTGCGTGCCGCGCTTTTTGCCTTCGCCGAATCAGCCCGGCGGGGCGCGCCAACTGGCGCGCATGCTGCGGCCATTAATCGAAGCCAACAACGGCCGCTGCTTCTTCTTGTGCACCTCGCACCAGATGATGCGTGAGCTGGCGGAAGAGTTTCGCGCCACGATGACGCTGCAGGTGCTGTTGCAGGGGGAAACCAGCAAAGGCCAGCTGTTGGCGCAGTTTGTCGCCGCCGGTAACGCGCTGCTGGTGGCGACCAGCAGTTTCTGGGAAGGGGTGGACGTGCGCGGCGATGCGCTGTCCTGCGTCATCATCGATAAACTGCCGTTCACGTCACCGGACGATCCGTTGCTGAAGGCGCGTATTGAAGATTGCCGCCTGCGCGGCGGCGATCCGTTCAATGATGTGCAGTTGCCGGATGCGGTCATCACCCTGAAACAGGGCGTCGGCCGTTTGATCCGCGACACCGACGATCGCGGCGTGCTGGTGATTTGCGATAACCGTCTGGTGATGCGCCCTTACGGCGAGGTGTTCCTCAATAGCCTGCCGCCCACGCCGCGCACCCGCGATCTGAAGCAGGCAATCGCCTTCCTGCAGGCCGCCGACACGTCGGCCACGTGAAAGATGAAGGGCTTACGGGGCTGTGCTACAATGCGCGCCCTGTATGAAAAACCCAGTTTTATTCCCGCCAGAGGTTGGCATGTCCACGCGAATTTTAGCGATCGATACCGCGACGGAAGCCTGTTCCGTCGCCGTCTGGAATCAAGGCGAAATCCACGCCCTGTTTGAGCTGTGCCCACGCGAGCATACGCAACGTATTTTACCTATGGTGCAGCAGGTGCTGGCGGAATCCGGCCTGGCGCTCAACCAGCTCGATGCGCTGGCCTTCGGCCGCGGCCCCGGCAGTTTTACCGGGGTGCGCATCGGCATCGGCATCGCTCAGGGCCTGGCGCTGGGCGCCGATCTGCCGATGATCGGCGTTTCCACGCTGCAAACCATGGCGCAGGGCGCCTGGCGCGTCAGCGGCGCGGAGCGTGTGCTGGCGGCGATCGATGCGCGCATGAGTGAAGTTTACTGGGGGCAGTTCGAACGCCAGGCGGACGGCCGCTGGTTGGAAAGCGAAGGCGAGGCCGTGCTGTCGCCGGCGCAGGCGCTGGAGCGTGCGCAGCGCCTGCAGGGCGAATGGGCCCACGTCGGCACCGGCTGGCAAACCTACCCCGATCTGGTCAACGGTTCCACGCTGAGCGTGCGCGACGGCCAGATGCTGTTGCCGCAGGCGCAAGACATGCTGCCGCTGGCGCTGCAGGCCTGGCAAGAAGGGCTGGCGGTAGCGGTGGAAAACGCCGAGCCGACCTATCTGCGCAATGAAGTGACCTGGAAAAAACTGCCGGGCCGCGAGTAATCGCGGCGTTATTGTGCTGATGTTGATGCCGGGCGATGAAGGCCTGCAACTTGAACGCTGAAACGCGGTCAAAGTTACAGGCATTTCAGGAGATTGCGACCATGTTAATCCGCACTGCAAGTAAAAAGCTGTCGCTGCTGGCCGTCGCCTGCGGCGCGCTGGTTCTGACCGGGTGCGTCACCGTACCGGATGCGATCAAAGGCTCCAGCCCTTCGCCGGTGACTCAGCTTTCCTCGGTACAAAATGCACCGAACCTGTTTACCGGCGCGGAAGCCCGCTTCGGCGGCACCGTGGTGAACGTCGCCAACGAACAAGGGCGCACGCTGCTGGAGATCGCGGCGGTGCCGCTCGACAGCGGTGCACGGCCGATACTGGGTGAACCGTCGAACGGCCGCTTGCTGGCCACGGTGAACGGCTTCCTCGAACCGGTCGATTTCAAAGGCCAGCTGGTGACCGTCGTCGGCCCTATCACCGGCCTGAAAGAGGGACGGATCGGCATGACGCCATATCGCTTCGTAACGATGAACGTGACAGGTTTCAAGCGCTGGCATCTGGTACAGCAGGTGGTGATGCCGCCGGCGCCGATGGACCCTTGGGGCTGGCGCGGAGGTCCGTGGGGACCCGGTTGGGGCGCAGGCTATGGCTGGTACAACCCTGGCCCGGCACAGGTGCAAACCATCGTAACCGAGTAGCATACGCTTGATGTGAACACATTTGACAGGGCGGCTCAGGCCGCCCTTTTGTTTTTTGGGATAAGGAATATCCGACAATTAGTGACGTACATCGCAACCTGAATAATGTTTAAAACCCGAACTGGTCTGCTGAGTTAAAATATTGTTATGGTTAGGCTGCGAGTTTGAGGGCTGCGATGATAATTAGTAATGATTTCAGGAGTAATACCTTGGATAAGGTCTGGTTAAAACGGTATCCGGCAGATGTGCCCGCAGAGATTGATGCCGATCGCTATTCGTCGTTGATCGAAATGTTTGAGCATGCCGTGCAGCGCTATGCCGATCAGCCCGCCTTTATCAATATGGGCGAGGTGATGACCTTCCGCAAACTGGAAGAACGCAGCCGGGCTTTCGCGGCTTACCTGCAAAATGAACTGGGCCTGAAGAAGGGCGACCGCGTCGCACTGATGATGCCTAACCTGTTGCAATACCCCATCGCCCTGTTCGGCATTCTGCGCGCCGGCATGGTGGTGGTCAACGTCAACCCGCTGTATACCCCGCGTGAGCTGGAGCACCAGTTGAACGACAGCGGCGCCAGCGCCATCGTCATCGTTTCCAACTTTGCCCATACGCTGGAAAAAGTGGTGTTCAACACTCAGGTCAAGCACGTGATCCTGACGCGCATGGGCGATCAGCTGTCGGCCGCCAAAGGTACGCTGGTCAACTTCGTGGTCAAGTACGTCAAGCGCCTGGTGCCGAAATACAACCTGCCGGACGCCATTTCCTTCCGCAGCGCGCTGCAGCGCGGCCGCCGCCTGCAGTATGTAAAACCGGACATCATTAATGCCGATCTGGCCTTCCTGCAATATACGGGCGGCACCACCGGGGTGGCGAAGGGCGCGATGCTGACGCACCGCAACATGCAGGCCAACCTCGAGCAGGCCAAGGCCGCCTATTCGCCGCTGTTCCGCGAAGGGCAGGAACTGGTGGTGACGGCGTTGCCGCTGTATCACATTTTCGCGCTGACGGTGAACTGCCTGCTGTTTATCGATCTGGGCGGGCGCAATTTGCTGATCACCAACCCACGCGACATTCCTGGGCTGGTGAAAGAACTGGGCAAATATCCGTTCACCGCCATGAGCGGGGTGAATACGCTGTTCAACGCGTTGCTGAACAACGAAGAGTTCCACAAGCTCGATTTCTCTACGCTGCGTTTCTCGGTCGGCGGCGGCATGTCGGTGCAAAAAGCGGTGGCCGAGAAGTGGGAGAAAACCACCGGTAAACACCTGCTGGAAGGTTATGGCCTGACGGAGTGCGCGCCGTTGGTGGCCGGTAACCCTTACGATCTGAAACACTACAGCGGCAGCATCGGCCTGCCGGTGCCGTCGACGGACATTCGTCTGGTGGACGACAATGGCCAGGATGTACCGCCGGGCGAACCGGGCGAACTGTGGGTCAAAGGGCCGCAAGTTATGTTAGGCTATTGGCAGCGCCCGGACGCCACCGACGAAGTGCTGAAAGATGGCTGGTTGGCGACCGGCGATGTGGTGACCGTAGATGAGCAGGGGTTCGTGCGCATCGTCGACCGCAAGAAAGACATGATCCTGGTCTCCGGTTTCAACGTTTACCCGAACGAGATCGAGGACGTGGTCAGCCAGCATCCGAAAGTGCTGGAATGTGCGGCGATCGGTGTGCCGAGCGAGGTCTCCGGCGAAACGGTGAAGATCTGCGTGGTGAAGAAAGACGCCTCGCTGACCAAGGAAGAGCTGTTGACCCATTGCCGTCGGCACCTGACCGGGTATAAAGTGCCTAAAATTGTTGAGTTCCGCGATGAACTGCCGAAGTCTAACGTCGGCAAGATTTTGCGGCGAGAACTGCGCGATGAGCTAAAAACGCCGAAGCCGGCCGATGCCGCCTAGGTGTCGCTCTCGCGCCTGACTATCAACAACGCCGGTGAATGCCGGCGTTGTTGTGTTTGAATCCTACAAGAGAATGATGTTTTGAATTATCAGTTGATCACTACCGATGCCGGATTGCAGCAGGTCTGCGAGCAGGCGAGAAAGCATGCCCAGATTGCGCTGGACACCGAGTTTGTCAGAACGCGCACCTACTATCCGCAGCTGGGCCTGATCCAGCTCTACGACGGTGAACAACTCTCCCTTATCGATCCTCTGCCGATCAAGCAATGGCAGCCGTTTGTCGACCTGCTGGCCGACACCGCCGTGGTGAAGTTCCTGCATGCCGGCAGTGAAGATCTCGAAGTGTTTCTCAACGCCTTTAAAACGCTGCCGACGCCGATGGTCGACACTCAGATCCTGGCGGCCTTTACCGGCCGGCCGCTCTCCTGTGGCTTCGCGACGCTGGTGGCGGAGTATATGAAGGTTGAGCTGGACAAGAGCGAGTCGCGCACCGACTGGCTGGCGCGCCCGCTGACCGAAAGGCAATGCGTGTACGCGGCCGCCGACGTGTTCTATCTGCTGCCGATGGCTAAACAGTTGGTGCAGGAGACCGAAGAGGCCGGTTGGACCGCGGCGGCCAATAACGAGTGCCTGCTGCTGTGCCAGCGCCGTAGCGAGACGCTGGCGCCGGCATTGGCCTACCGCGAAATCAGCAACGCCTGGCAGCTGCGCCCGCGTCAGCTCGGTTGTCTGCAGAAGTTGGCGGAATGGCGGCTGCGCCAGGCGCGTGAGCGCGATCTGGCGGTGAACTTTGTGGTGCGTGAGGAGAACCTGTGGCAGGTGGCGCGCTATATGCCGTCTTCGCTGGGAGAACTGGATTCGCTGGGTCTGAGCGGGCCGGAGATCCGTTATCACGGTAAAACGCTGCTGGCGCTGGTGGCGGAGGCCGAAGCGCTGGACGAGTCCGAGTTGCCGGCGCCGTTGGCCAACCTTATCGATCAGCCGGGCTACAAGAAGGTGTTCAAAGACATCAAGGCGGCGATCGCTACCGTCAGCGAGCAAAGCGGGTTGAGCAGCGAGCTGCTGGCATCCCGTCGCCAAATTAACCAATTGTTGAACTGGCATTGGAAACTGAAGGACGGCGAGAGTCGCCCTGAATTAATCAGCGGCTGGCGCGGCGATTTATTAATGGTGCCGTTGCAGGACATCCTGAAAGATTATTAATCGCTGGTTATCACCAGGGCAGGGTAGGGAAACTCTGCTCGGGTGAATATAGGCAGGAAATAATGCGTTGAAGGTAAATCTGGCCAGAATTTACTTTAAACGAGGTGGCGGCAAAGTTAATTGGGAATTGTCCCAAAGGGAAAAATCGATTTTTTGCTGCCGATAATGCTTAATAACTGGATGCACATACAGTTACCCCCTGCATAAAATATACAGGGGGTAATTAATGCGTCGCAATCATTTAGCTGCTTCTTCCGATTCCGGTAATGTCACGTTAAGTTCAAGTACCGAAATATCGTCCCCTTTCTGCTCGAACTGCACATGCAGCATTTCAGGATCGATCTGAATGTATTTGCAAATAACCGCCAGAATATCGCGTTTCAAATCAGGCAGATACGGGGGCTCACTGTCCCCGCGACGACGCTCTGCGACGATAATCTGCAGCCGTTCCTTGGCTATATTGGCTGTCTGTTTTTTGCGGGACAGAAAGAAGTCTAATAAGGCCATGGTTTATCCCCCAAAAAGGCGTTTCAGGAAACCCTTCTTCTCTTCTTCAATGAAGCGGAATGGGCGTTCTTCCCCCAACAAGCGGCAAACGGTATCGTCATACGCCTTACCGGCGTCTGACTCGGCATCCAGAATGACTGGCTCACCCTGGTTGGAAGCGCGCAGCACGGACTGGTCTTCCGGGATTACGCCCACCAGCGGAATGCGCAGGATTTCCAGCACGTCTTCCATGCTCAGCATGTCGCCACGGCTGACGCGGCCCGGGTTATAACGGGTCAGCAGCAGGTGTTCCTTGATAGGCGATTCGCCTTTCTCAGCGCGGCGTGATTTAGAAGAGAGAATGCCCAGGATACGGTCGGAGTCGCGTACCGAAGAGACTTCCGGGTTGGTGGTGATGATAGCTTCGTCGGCGAAATACAGCGCCATCAGCGCACCGGTTTCGATACCGGCCGGTGAGTCGCAGACCACGAAGTCAAAATCCATCTCGCCGAGATCGTTGAGGACTTTTTCAACGCCTTCACGGGTTAACGCGTCTTTGTCGCGCGTCTGCGAAGCCGGCAGGATATAGAGGTTTTCAGTGCGTTTGTCTTTGATCAACGCCTGATTCAGCGTGGCATCGCCCTGAATCACGTTCACGAAATCATAAACTACTCGACGTTCGCAGCCCATGATCAGGTCAAGATTACGCAGACCGATATCGAAATCGATCACGACGGTTTTCTTGCCTTTCTGGGCCAGGCCGGTAGCGATGGCCGCGCTCGAAGTGGTCTTGCCAACGCCCCCTTTACCCGATGTAACAACAATAATGCGTGCCATGAAATGGATTCCTTGTCAAAAGGGCTTAATTTAAAGGTTGTATGGTTAAAGCGTTATCCAACAGGCTGAGTCGTACGGCCTGCCCGACGTAATCGGACGGGATTTGGTCGCTCAACCAGTACTGCCCTGCGATAGAGACTAGCTCAGCCGCCAGGTGGGTGCAAAAAATCTGACATTGCGTGTCGCCTGACGCGCCTGCCAGTGCGCGACCGCGCATCATGCCGTAGACATGAATATTGCCGTCGGCAATCAACTCGGCGCCGGCGCTGACGCTGCTGGTCACGATTAGATCGCTGTTGCGGGCGTAAATCTGTTGGCCGGAGCGGACAGGCGTACTGATGATGCGCGTTTTGGCGGGGGCGTTATCCGCCACCACGGGCGCTGGTGCAGGCTCCGGCGCCGCCATTTTCTGGCCTTTGCCTTCGCTCAACAGCGGCAGCCCGGCGCGGGCTATCGCGCGCTTTTGACGCTCATCTCTGCAACCGCTGATACCCACAACGCGCAGACCTGCTGCCGCGACAGCCTGTTGAAGTTCTTTCCAGTTCGCATCGCCTTCCAGCGTTGCGACGTTGATAACAACAGGGGCGTTTTTCAGAAAAGCGGGCGCTTGCTCAACTTTTTCCTGTAACGCCTGGCGTATTACCTCGGGCTGCGAATTATGCAAATGAACAACCGATAGGGTAAAACTGCTGCCTTTTAGCTCAATTGGCGATTGTGACATCTATCCTGACTCAGTCTCAGCAACTTTAAATCCCCGGAATACCACTCGGGGTGCGATATTCCGATGTACTATAAGCATGTTATAGTCAGAGTTATATCCAGGCAAGACGCTCCCTCAATTAAATAGAGTTAAAAAAATGCTTTGTGTGATCTATAGAAGCCCGAAACGCGATCAAACTTATCTTTATGTCGAAAAAAAAGACGATTTCTCTCGTGTGCCGGAAGAGCTGATGAAAAGTTTCGGCGTGCCGCAATTCGCCATGATGCTGTCGCTCGATGAGCGCAAAAAATTGGCCTCGGCGGATATCGAAAAGGTGAAGCAGGCGTTGAAAGACGAAGGCTATTATCTGCAGTTCCCGCCGCCGGTTGAAAACCTGCTCAATCAGCATCTGGCGGGCGATAAGGCCTGAGACAGTCGCCACGGCCAGGGGAGGCGCGATGACACGTTCGGCGAGAAAGACCGTATTGGCCGCCTGGTTGGCGCTGGGCGGGGTGCTGATGCCCGGCGCATCGCAGGCGGCGCAGGAGACGACGCTGGCGGCGAGCGGCCGCGATCCGGCGCAGTTCCCGGCGTATGTCGATCAACTTAAGCGCCGGGCGCGGGAACAGGGCATCAGTCAGGCCACCCTTGATCGCGCGTTTGCGCAAATCCATTTCGTCGATCGGGTGATCAAGGCCGATCGCAATCAGCCGGAGCAGAAGGTAACCTTGGACGACTATCTACGGCGGGTGATGTCGCCCGCCAAGGTGCGCCAGGGACGCGAACTGTATCGGCTGCGCCATGCGCAATGGTCGCGGGCCAGCGAGCGCTATCGGGTACCAGGGCGTTATATCATCGCGCTGTGGGGGATGGAGAGCGCCTACGGCAAGATTCAGGGGCGGGAAGACGTGGTGTCTGCGCTGGCGACCTTGGCGTTTGAAGGGCGCCGTGAAGCTTTTTTCAGCCAGGAACTGATGGCGGCGCTGCAGATAGTCGAGCAGGGGCATGTCGGCGATACGCCGCTGAAAGGCTCCTGGGCCGGCGCGATGGGGCAATGCCAGTTTATGCCGAGCTCCTTCTTGCGCTATGCGGCGGATGGCGACGGCGATGGGCGCATCGATATCTGGAATAACATTGACGACGTTTTCGCGTCTACAGCCAGCTATTTGTCCAAAGAGGGTTGGCAGCCCGGCATCGGTTGGGGGCGCGAGGTCAAATTGCCCGCCGGTTTCAACCGGGCCGAACTGGGCCTGAAAGACGCGCAGGCGCGCAGCGTCAACGACTGGCAAAAACGCGGCGTGCGCCGCGCGGATGGCAGTGCGTTGCCGCATGCCGTGCAGCGCGGTTGGATTATCGCGCCGGATGATCTGCAGGGGCGGACGTTCCTGGTCTATGATAATTTCCGCACCCTCATGCACTGGAATCGCTCTTACTATTTCGCTCTCGCCGTGGGTATGATGGCAGACGCGATCGGGCATTGATCCGGCACACCAATAATCGGCTTGGCGCGCCAAGCCTCTACAGTTTGGGAGAAGCGGTATGTATCAACATAGAGACTGGCAGGGTTCGTTGCTCGATTTCCCGGTGAACAAGGTAGTCTGCGTCGGCAGCAACTACGCCGATCACATCAAGGAAATGGGCAGCGCGGTTTCCGTCGAGCCGGTGGTGTTTATCAAACCGGAAACGGCGTTGTGTGATATTCGCCAGCCGGTGGCCATCCCCAAAGAGTTCGGTGCGGTGCATCATGAGGTGGAGCTGGCGGTATTGATCGGCACGCCGTTGAAACAGGCCAACGAAGATCGCGTTGCGCGGGCGATCGCCGGTTACGGTGTGGCGCTCGATCTGACGCTGCGCGATCTGCAAGCGGGCTTTAAAAAGGCCGGCCAGCCGTGGGAAAAGGCCAAGGCCTTCGACGGTTCCTGCCCGATGTCGGGATTTATCCCGGTGGCGGAATTCGGCGATCCGCAAAACGCCGAGCTGTCGTTGACCGTCAACGATCAATTGCGCCAGCAGGGCAATACGCGCGACATGATCACGCCAATCCTGCCGCTTATCAGCTACATGAGCCGCTTCTTCACGCTGCGCGCCGGTGACATCATCCTGACCGGCACGCCGCAGGGCGTGGGCCCGATGGCTTCCGGCGACATGCTGAAAATCAGCCTGAACGGCAAAACGCTCAGCACCCGGGTGATCTGATTTCTCCTTGCCGCCGGCATCGTCGGCGGCAAAGCTTGCATCTTGTGGCTAAAATGTCTATATAGTCCCCCCTCGAACCTGCGCGCAGGTGACTTATCCATTTACCGAAACCGGACGCTAACATGTCACAACTCGCTTTTTGGCAACAGAAAACGCTGGCGGAAATGTCAGAACAAGAGTGGGAATCGCTGTGCGACGGGTGCGGGCAATGCTGTTTGAATAAGCTGATCGACGAAGATACCGACGAGATTTATTTTACCAACGTAGCCTGCAACCAGCTCAACATCAAATCCTGCCAATGCCGCAACTACGAGCGGCGCTTCGAGCTGGAAGAAGACTGCATCAAACTGACGCGCGAAAATCTCACCACCTTCGATTGGCTGCCGCCTACCTGCGCCTATCGTCTGATTGGCGAAGGCAAGCCGCTGTTCCCCTGGCACCCGCTGATCAGCGGCTCCAAAGCGGCGATGCACGGCGAGCGCATCACGGTGCGGCATATCGCAGTGCGCGAGAGTGAAGTGGTGGACTGGCAGGATCATATCCTCAACAAGCCGGACTGGGCCAGATAACGCCGGCCCCCTTGCGCAGCAAGACGCGTTTTCATGCAAGAGGGCGGCGTGTCAGGACACCCCGCCCTCTGCAATTGCGCTAACCGGCAGGCGTGAGGTTATCGCATAAGCCGTCACTTCACTCTTTTTTGTCGCGGCGGCGCCAGTTGGCCAGATTTTTCAGCGGCTGCTTCACGTAAGGGCTGGCTTTAATCAGGCTGAACAGCAGTTTATTTACCGCCGTCCCCACTTTGTCCATCGGCCGGTCGATATCGAGAAACAGCACCGCACGCAGCTCGTCGGTATCATTGCGGACCTCGTGTTCATAAGAATCATCAAACAAAATCACCTTGCCTTCATCCCAGTGCAGGATTTGATCGTCGACGCGGATCCAGAGCTTGTCCCGATCCTTTGGCACGATCAATCCCAAATGCGCGCGCACCACGGCACGAGTCGGACCTTTGTGGGGGACGATGTGATAGTGCGGCTTAAGGATCGAAAACATGGCGGTGCGCATGCCGGGGATCTCGCTGACCGCCTGTGCGGTGTGCGGGCAAATGGCGCAGTTCTCATCAACGCGCTGCCCGTAGACAAATAGCCCGAAGGTTTTCCAATTATCCCCTTTGGAGATGCGTTTCTGATCCGGTGATATTTGATGGAACGCGGGGATGTCCTCCGGGTGCTCCAGTAACCGATCCAACTCCTGGCGAATGGCTGGCCAACGGGCTTCCAGCGCCGTCACCCAATTAAATTCATGATTACCGATCCGCGGCGTGGTGGAGATGAGCGAATGGCGAGTTTGAAACTCGCCGTTCCAGCGCAGGAATTTTTTCCCTGCTTTGAGCAGCATGCGCCGCAGGAACGGGCGCTGAGACGAAGGGGGCAATGTGGTATCCGGCATAAATCGTGTCCTTGATGTCATTGGCCTACTGCTTTCAGCATAAGGAAAGAATCACGAACGATTTTAATCATTAGTGCGCGAGCGATGGCCGATGAGTGATACCGCGCAGAGTTAAATTTGAATGATTTATTTAAAGGCAGCGGGGACTGACGGTTGGGGGAGAAGGAAAAAAGCCCCTGCAAAGATGAGGGGCAAGACACACAACAACACCAGGGAAATCGGTAGTACTCACTTTGCCGATACTATAAGGATTTTATGGGCAAAGTTCACCAAAATATTGTGCTCTGAATGTGACAAAGGCGCAGTCGTTCATAAATAACGGTAATTTATTGTCGCCCGAAAGCCGAGAGGATTGCGCCGACATCACCTGTTTTTGCCTGCCGGCATCACAGAAGTTTAATGTTATGTAAATTACGCGCGTAATCGAGCCAGGATGCTTCTTTTTAAACGATAAGTTGGGTAATTTGGCCGCTCTCCCGCAAGTTCGAGAGCATAACAATGAAAATGGTCCGTCTGTTTGCCGTAGCTGGGGCACTGATCGTGCTCGTTTACTTCCTTACACATACCTGAAATGGGGTTATCTCTGAATTCGACAGTAATACCCTAAAAAAACGGCGCCCTGAGGCGCCGTTTTTTGTTTGTTGGCCTATCAGCGGCCGAACAGGTCGCGGCGGCGTGGGCGAACAAACTGCGCGATCAGCACAATCAGCGCCACCAGCAGATAGGCGCCGAAGATGCCGACCAACCATTGCGGCATTTCCAACGTCAGGAATTGCCATTGACGCACGGAGCAGTCACCGGAAGCGTGGAACACCGCCGGCAGCCATTTGTCCAGCGGCAGCCAGGACGGGAAGCTGACGAAGAAATCGCAGGTATTGAATGGCGAAGGATGCAACTGGATCATGGTGTGCTTCCACGCCAGCTGTACGCCTTCCCAGGCGCTGTAGATCCACAGCAAGATCGCCGCGTAGCGCAGCGGCGTTTTCGGCGCGATGGCGCCCACCAGCGAGGCGCCGAGGATACCGAACAGCGCGCAACGCTCGTAAATGCACATCACGCACGGCTGCAGCAGCATAACGTGCTGGAAATAGAGCGCGACCAGTTCCAACACCAACGCTGTCAGGGCCATCAGCAGCCAGGCGCCGCGTCCTTGTGAACAGCGGTTAAAGAATTGCAACATATCTAGATTCTTCCATGCAGTAAGCAATTGAACCGGCAGTGTAAACCAATTCCTCTTCGCTGCCAGCCACCTGGGCCGGATTCAGCGTAAAAATAGTCGGTTCACCCTGCCGGCGCCGTCTCAGTGGCCGACGGCGTCGATGGACGGCAGCGTCAGCCAATGCCACTGCGTCAACAGCTCGGTCGCCGGTTCCAAGGTGAACTGGACGCACAGCAGGCCAACCACCGTCAGCACCACCGTATAAGGCAGGGCCATCCATACCATGCGGCCATACGACAAACGCACCAGCGGCGCCAGCGCAGACGTCAGCAGAAACAGAAACGCCGCCTGCCCATTAGGGGTAGCGACCGAGGGCAGGTTGGTGCCGGTATTGATGGCGACCGCCAGCAGCTCGAACTGCTTCAGCCCGATAGCGCCGGTTTCCAGCGCGGTGCGCGCCTCGTTGATGTAAACCGTGCCGACGAACACGTTGTCGGAAACCGACGACAGCAGGCCGTTGAACAGGTAGAACAGCGAAAGCTGAGAAGCGGGCTCGGCGCGCAGCACAAACTGGATCACCGGGCTGAACAGGTGCTGCTCGATGATGACCGCGACCACGGTGAAAAACACCGTCAGCAGCGCGGTGAACGGCAGCGCTTCCTGGAACGCTTTGCCGATGGCGTGCTCGTCGTTCACGCCGCACAGGGAGGTGGCGAGAACGATGACCGACAGGCCAATCAGCCCCACTTCAGCCAGGTGGAAGGCCAGCGCCAGCACCAGCCAAACGCCGATCAGCGCTTGCATCACAAGTTTGAGCCGTTCTTGTTTGCTACGGCCCGCAGTGGCCTTGCGGTCATACTCTTTCAGCACGTCGCGTACCGCTTCCGGTAGCTGCGCGCCGTAGCCAAACAGGCGAAAACGTTCTACCAGCCAACAAACCAGCAGACCGCACACCAACACCGGCAGCGTGACCGGCGCCATTCGCAGGAAGAAATCGATAAAACCCCAGCCCGCGTTTTTGGCGATGATCAAGTTTTGCGGCTCGCCCACCATGGTCATGACCCCGCCGAGCGCGGTGCCGACGCCGGCGTGCATCAGCAGGCTGCGCAGAAAGGCGCGGAATTGCTCCAGCGTCTGTTTGCGCTCTTCGCCGGTAAAATCGCTGTCATCGCCGATGTCGCCGTCGGGGCGATTCGACGTCACGTTGTGATAGATGGAATAGAAGCCGGTGGCCACGCTGATCACCACCGCCACGACCGTCAGCGCGTCGAGGAAGGCGGAAAGAAAGGCAGCGGCCAGGCAGAACGCCAGCGACAGCAGCGTTTTCGAGCGGATGTTGAGCAGCAGCTTGGTGAACACGAACAGCAGCAGTTGCTTCATAAAGTAGATGCCGGCCACCATAAAGATCAGCAGCAGCAACACGTCCAGATTATGTTCGATTTCCTGCGAGACCTGCGCCGGGCTGGTCATGCCGATGGCCACGGCCTCGAGCGCCAGCAGGCCGCCCGGCAGCAGCGGGTAGCATTTCAGCGCCATCGCCAGGGTAAAGATGAACTCGATCACCAACAGCCAACCCGCGAGAAACGGGCTGGCGAAAAAGAACACCAGCGGGTTGATCGCCAGGAAAATGAGAATGGTCAGTTTGTACCAGTCGGGAGATTGCCCCAGGAAGTTTTTGAGCAGGGCGCTGCGCAGGGTTGTTTCCATTGTCCTTTATGCATCCTTAAATCAGTCGTAGCACGTACCCTAACAACGCGGCGGGGGCGGGCGCAACCGGAGCTTGTTTTACGGCGGCAAATTTCTCAGGGCCGGTGTTTTTGCGCGTTTTTTGCCACTTTATGCACACTTTCGTTTATTGTTTTTCGCTCACGCTATGTCATGTCTGTGTGATCTGGTATGATGAGCTGATTACTTTTACTGATTTTATCGTCGCAACGGAACGTCAAACACATGGTCATAAAGGCGCAGAGTCCTGCCGGTTTCGCGGAAGAGTACATTATCGAGAGTATTTGGAATAATCGCTTCCCCCCTGGCTCTATTTTGCCCGCGGAGCGTGAGCTTTCGGAGTTGATTGGCGTCACGCGCACCACGTTACGTGAAGTGTTGCAACGTCTGGCCCGTGATGGCTGGTTGACCATTCAGCATGGTAAACCGACCAAAGTGAACAATTTTTGGGAAACGTCCGGCCTCAATATCCTTGAGACGGTGGCCCGTCTCGATCACAAAAGCGTCCCTCAGCTGATCGATAACCTGCTGTCCGTGCGCACCAATATCGCGTCGATCTTTATTCGCGCTGCGGTGCGCAATCATCCTGAGCAGGCGCAGGAAGTGCTGGCGAAAGCCGCCGAGGTGGAAGATCAGGCGGATGCCTTCAATGTCCTGGACTATGAAATCTTCCGTGGTCTGGCGTTCGCTTCCGGCAACCCGATCTATGGCCTGATCTTCAACGGTCTGAAAGGGCTGTACACCCGCGTGGGCCGTTACTACTTCTCCAATCCGGAAGCGCGCAAGCTGGCGCTGGCCTTCTACAGCAAGCTGTCTACGCTTTGCCATGAGAAGCTGTACGACCAGGTGATGGATACCGTGCGCAGCTACGGTAAAGACAGCGGAGCGATTTGGCAGAGCATGCAGGGCACCATGCCGAGCGATCTGACCGAAGCGCGTCGTTAATCGCGAGTCAATGAAATAAGAAAGGGCGCCATGCGGCGCCCTTTGTCTTTGTGGCGGTTACAGCGGCGTAGGCCGCGGTGGGCAGCGATCGAGCAGCTCTACACTGCCGTCTTCATTTTGCTGCTCGAGGATCACGTCGAAGCCCCACAGGCGATGCAGGTGCTTCAACACGTCGCGGCGGCTCTTATCCAGTGGCGCGCGTTCCTGCGGGATGTAGCGCAATGTCAGCGAGCGGTCACCGCGCAGATCCACGTTCCAGATCTGAATGTTCGGCTCATGGTTGCTCAAGTTGTATTGCGCTGACAGCTCCTGGCGGATTGCCCGGTAACCGGCTTCGTTATGGATCGCGGCAATCTCCAGATAGTTGTTGCGATCGTCGTCCAGCACGGTGAACAACCGGAAATCGCGCATCACTTTGGGTGACAGGAACTGGCTGATAAAGCTCTCGTCCTTGAAGTCGCGCATGGCGAAGTGCAATGTCTCCAGCCAGTCTTTTCCGGCGATGTCCGGGAACCAGTAGCGGTCTTCTTCGGTCGGCGATTGGCAGATGCGCTTGATGTCCTGGAACATGGCGAAGCCCAGCGCATAAGGGTTGATGCCGTTATAGTACGGGCTGTTGTACGGCGGCTGATACACCACGTTGGTGTGGCTGTGCAAAAACTCCAGCATAAACCGCTCGGTCACTCGGCCCTCGTCGTACAGATGGTTGAGGATGGTGTAATGCCAGAAGGTGGCCCAACCCTCGTTCATCACCTGAGTCTGCTTTTGCGGGTAGAAATACTGGCTGACCTTGCGCACGATGCGCAACACCTCACGCTGCCAGGGTTCCAGCAGCGGTGCATTCTTTTCAATAAAATAGAGGATATTTTCCTGCGGTTCGCTCGGATACCGGCGCGCCTGCTCCGGCGACTCTTCGCGTTCAACGCGTGGCAAGGTCTTCCATAACGTATTCACCTGGCTTTGCAGATACTCTTCGCGGCTTTTCTGGCGCGCTTTCTCTTCCACCAGGGAGATTTTCTGCGGGCGCTTGTACCTGTCGACCCCATAGTTCATCAGCGCATGGCAAGAGTCCAGCAGTCGCTCCACTTCATCGACGCCGTAGCGCTCTTCGCACTGGCTGATGTAGTGGCGGGCGAACAGCAGATAATCGACGATGGAGCTGGCGTCGGTCCAGCTGCGGAACAGATAGTTATTCTTGAAGAACGAGTTGTGGCCATAGCAGGCGTGCGCCATCACCAGCGCCTGCATGGTGATGGTGTTCTCCTCCATCAGGTAGGCGATGCAGGGATTGGAGTTGATGACGATTTCATACGCCAGCCCTTGCTGGCCCTGTTTGTAGCGCTGTTCGGTTTCGATGAACTTCTTGCCGAAGGACCAATGGGTATAGTTGATCGGCATGCCGACGCTCGAATAGGCGTCCATCATCTGCTCGGAGGTGATCACCTCGATTTGATGGGGGTAGGTGTCGAGTCGGTAATGCTTGGCGACGCGGTCGATCTGCTCCAAATACACCTGCAGCAGTTCGAACGTCCAGTCCGGTCCATCGCTCAGACGTTTATCATCCTTAACCTTTTCATGTGTTGAAGTAGTCATCAGCGCACCCTCATTATTCACGGGTCTTGCTCAAACGGCAGACCCTGTAACAAGCATAGTTCAAGTCATAATTAACCATTGCAAATCAGTGAAATAAAAATGCCGGTACGCAAAGGAGCGAACGGCGGTCAATCCGGCGCCCGTCCCGGCAGAAGGCGGTGCGGCACCGCACTTCCTCTTCGAGTATAACCCTGCGGCAGGGGGGCGCAACACAATGCCTGTTGCACGACAAGGATTGAAAATTGTTATGTTATATTGTAACTTTTGATTTTTCTCGATAACGGACAAGGAGCGCATTTTGGCGAGGCATTTTGGCAAACTGGCGGTGGCGCTGGCCGCGTTGTTTATCAGCGGGCAGGCATGCGCCCACGGGCATCATTCACATGGCAAGCCGCTGACGGAGGCGGAAAAAAAGGCGGAGGGAGGCGTGTTCGACGATAAGGACGTCAAAGATCGCGATCTGGCCGACTGGGAGGGCGTGTGGCAATCCGTGTATCCCTATCTGCTCAATGGGGATCTTGACCCGGTGTTCAAGAAGAAAGCGGCACAGGACAAGCGCAAGACCTTCGCCGAAGTGAAGGCGTATTACCGCAAAGGGTATGCCACCGATGTGGATACCATCGGCATTGAAAACGGCGTCATGGAATTTCACCGCGGTGACCAATCCAGCGCCTGTCAGTATAAGTACGCCGGGCATAAGATCCTGACGTATGTTTCCGGTAAAAAGGGCGTGCGTTATCTGTTTGAATGCCAGGATGCCGGCAGCCTGGCGCCGAAATTCGTGCAGTTCAGCGATCACATTATCGGCCCGCGCAAATCGGCGCATTTCCATATCTTTATGGGCAACACGTCGCAGGAAGCGTTGCTGAAAGAGATGGATAACTGGCCGACTTACTACCCATTCCAACTGCAAACCAAAGAAGTCGTGGACGAGATGCTGCATCATTGATGCTGCTCGTTCCCGCAACCACAAGCCCGCCCGCCTGTGTGGGCTTGTGCTCAGTCAAACGGTCTGATTTGCAGGTAATCATCCGTCACTTCCATTTCAAATAGCGTTTTATCTGCCAACAAGGTCGCACGCATTCGTTCCCGGGCTTGCAGGTAGCGTTCATCCAACTGAATATCACCGGCGCTTTCCCATGCGACTCGGCTTGGCCATTGCGCATAGCCGATAAACTGCCCGCCCACATCCCGATGCAGGCGCGAGCCAAGGCTGCCGCGCTGCAGATAGATACCTTGGGTCAACGCCAGCCAAGCCTGGCGAAAGGCGTGCTCGTGTCCGGGTTTGACTGAAAACTGGTAGATGGCGATGAACATAAGACGTTCTCCACAATAGCGACAGTGTGAACTTTAGGCGCTGCTTCTGGCTTTAACGTTCATATCGTGCTGCAGCGTTCAACATAAACGGGCGGGCCAAGGGCTCGGATGTTTTATTCCGGCACGGAAAGCAAGGTTAACGGCAGCTGAAATTTTGCGCGATTTTTCTGCTGCGGAGGGAGGGGGCTCTCTTTGTTTGTTATGTTGGTATTTTTTATTTTATTAGATTTTTATTCTGTTTAAATGTTGGCTGGTATTTTTATATTCTGTTAAATCAATGTTGCTTATTACGCCTTTTTTGAGTGCTATCATTGATAGCGTTGATATCAATTCAGTGGCGGTATGACGCCATAATCCCCTCTAAACCGCATCTTATCGCTATTTGCAGACGGCTATTGCAAATACATGGCCCATCGACGATAAATTAATTGTGAATATTGTCACGTTTGATGACGAAGTTGTTGGACGGATTTTTTCACTGAGTTAATTTCCTGTAAGCAGAAGATTATGCTTTTTGAAGCCTTGGGCTGGAGTCAGCGATGCGAGTGGTAATTTTAGGTAGTGGAGTGGTGGGCGTAGCCAGTGCCTGGTATTTGGCGAAGGCGGGGCATGAGGTGACGGTGATCGATCGTCAGCCAGGCCCCGCACTGGAAACCAGCGCGGCGAACGCCGGGCAGATTTCACCGGGTTATGCTGCCCCCTGGGCGGCGCCGGGCGTGCCGCTGAAGGCCATCAAGTGGATGTTCCAACGCCATGCGCCGTTGGCCATCCGCCTCGACGGCAGCAGCTTCCAGCTGAGCTGGATGTGGCAGATGTTGAAAAACTGCAACACCGAACACTACATGACCAACAAAGGCCGCATGGTGCGCCTGGCGGAATACAGCCGCGATTGTATCAAGGCGCTGCGTCAGGAAACCGGCATCCAGTACGAAGGTCGTCAGGGCGGCACGCTGCAGCTGTTTCGCACTCAACAACAGTTCGAAAACGCCGCGAAAGACATTGCGGTATTGGAAGATGCCGGCGTGCCCTACAGATTGCTGGAAGCCGGCCAGCTCGGCAGCGTCGAGCCGGCGCTGGCGCAGGTGGCGCACAAGCTGACCGGTGGCCTGCAGTTGCCGAACGACGAAACCGGCGATTGCCAGCTGTTTACGCAACAGTTGGCGAAGATGGCAGAGCAGGCGGGCGTCACCTTCCTGTTCAACCGCAGCGTCGATCGTCTGCTGGTGGAGGGCGACAAGATCGCCGGCGTACAGTGCGGCGAGGAAGTGTTCAAGGCCGACAGCTATGTGGTGGCGTTCGGCTCGTACTCCACGGCACTGCTGCGCGGCCTGGTGTCCATTCCGGTTTACCCGCTGAAGGGCTATTCGTTGACCATTCCTATCACCGACGAAGCGGCGGCGCCGTTCTCTACGGTATTGGATGAGACGTATAAAATCGCCATCACACGCTTCGACCAGCGCATTCGCGTTGGCGGCATGGCGGAGATCGTCGGTTTCAATACGCAGCTGGAGCAAAAACGGCGCGAAACGCTGGAAATGGTGGTGCGCGATCTCTACCCGAACGGCGGCCGAGTGGAAGAGGCAACGTTCTGGACCGGCCTGCGGCCGATGACGCCGGACGGTACGCCAATTGTCGGCCGCACCTCGCTGAAGAACCTGTATCTCAATACCGGGCATGGCACGTTGGGCTGGACGATGGCCTGTGGCTCCGGGCAGTTGTTGTCCGATCTGATGTCCGGCATTACGCCGGCGATCCCTTCCGATGACCTGGCGGTGGCGCGTTACAGCGCCGGGTTTCGTCAGCAACACGCGGTTCCGCTGAACGACGTGCATCCCGCACGTTAATCGTTGACTCTGTCATAGACTTTCCCGGCCACGCGCAGGCGCGCGTGGCCGCCGTACGCTGCCCCAAGGAGAAGCGATGCCCCGTCCCATAACCGCCACGATGCATCTCGGCGCGATTGAAAATAACCTGCAGGTGGTGCGCCGTTTCGCCCCCGGCGCCAAAGTCTGGGCGGTGGTCAAGGCTAACGCCTATGGCCACGGCATCAAACACGTTTGGCGCAGCATGGCGCAAACTGACGGCTTCGCCATGCTGGATCTGGCCGAAGCGGTGCTGCTGCGCGAGTCGGGTTGGCAAGGGCCTATCCTGTTGTTGGAAGGCTTCTTCCAGCCGCAGGATCTGGCGTTGCTTGACCGTTATCGCCTGACGACGGCGGTGCACAGCGACTGGCAACTGGCGGCGATCGCCGACGCCACGCTGAACGCGCCGCTCAATGTCTATCTGAAAGTGAACAGTGGCATGAATCGGCTGGGGTTCGCACCCGAGCGGCTGCATGAGGTGTGGCGCAGGGCGCAGGCGGTAGCCAACATTGCCGAGCTTACGCTGATGAGCCATTTCGCCACCGCCGACGGCCCCGAAGGCGTGACGCAGCAGATGGCCACCATCGAGGCGGCGGCTAACGATATACCGTTGCCGCGCTGCTTGGCCAACTCGGCCGCCACGCTGTGGCACCCTTCGACCCACGGCAGTTGGATCCGTCCTGGGATCGTTCTCTATGGCGCTTCGCCGAGCGGTTGCTGGAATGACATTGCGGCGACGGGGCTGCAGCCCGCGATGACGCTGAGCAGTGAAATCATCGGCATTCAGCAGCTGAAGTCTGGCGATCGTGTGGGTTACGGTGGCCGTTACAGCGCCGCAGGCGCACAGCGTATCGGTGTGGTGGCCTGCGGTTACGCCGACGGCTATCCGCGTCATGCGCCGACCGGTACGCCGGTATGGGTTGGCGGCGTGCTGACGCGCACCCTGGGAACGGTATCGATGGATATGCTGGCGGTGGATCTGGCGCCCTGTCCGCAAGTCGAACTGGGCGCCGAAGTCGAGCTGTGGGGGAAACGCCTGCCGGTGGATGAGGTGGCCACGGCGGCAGGGACGTTAGGCTATGAACTGCTGTCGGCGTTAGCGGCGCGAGTGCCGGTCGCCATCGAAGCCTGAGCCGGGGCTCAGGCGACTTTTCTGATCTGCCCTTTAATCTGCTTGCTGAGCCGCCGCGCGTGCAGCGCCAGCAGGCAGCCCGCCAGCATCACCAGCGCCAGCGACAGCTTGGGTTGCAGCGGCAACGCCATCGCCACCAGACCCAGCGCGGCGCCGCCCGCCATCTGCACGAAACCGACCAGCGCGGACGCGACGCCGGCCTCATTGGAGTAGGGTTCCAACGCGTAGCTGGTGGCCGGGCCCATCACGAATGCCAACCCGGCGCAGGCGCTGGCGACTGGCAGCATATACGTCAGCCAGTGCGTTTGCGCCGTCGCGGGCAGCAGCATGACGCCCAGCAGCAGGCCCAGACAGCCCAGTCCCATCAACATGCCGCCGGTCGCCAGACAAACCGGGCGGCCGACCTTGTGGATGATGCGGTTGGCGAAGAAGCTGACCAGCATGATCCAGAAACCGTTGGCGCCGAACACCAGCGAGAATTGCAGCGGCGTCAGGCCGGCGGTGCCCATCAGCACGTTCGGTGCCAGAGAAACGTAGGTCAGCGCCATGCCCATCGCCCCGGAGTTCACCACCGCAAAAGAGAGGAAACGCCGTTTGCTGAGGATGCGCGCGTATTGACGCACCGGCAACCCCTTGACCGGCACGGTGTCGGCGGGGCGAGTTTCCGGCAGGCGCAGCGCGATGAGCGCCAACACCAGCAGCGCGTAGCCGACCAGGAACCAGAAGGGCGCGCGCCAGCCGAAGGCTTCGGCGAGCAGGCCGCCGAGCAGCGGCGCCAGCGCCGGGATGATGTTCAGCGTGCCGTTAAGAAAGCCGAAAGCGCGGGCGGCGTCATCGCCATTCAGACGATCGCGCACGCCGCTGAAGGCGACGACGGCGGTGCAGCAAACTGCCACCCCTTGCAGCAGACGCGAAGCGATGAAAATCGTCGGGCTGGTGGCCAGCGCCGCCATCGCGGCGCCGATCATGTAGAGGATAATGCCGGCCAGCGCCACCGGTTTGCGGCCATAGTTATCCACCAGCGGGCCGGCGATGACCTGGCCGAGGCCAAGTACCAGAATAAATAGCGATATGGTGGATTGGATCAACGCTTCGCTGCTGCCCAGACCGACGGCAATAGCGGGAATAGTCGGCAGATAAAGATCGATGCCTAATGGGCCGAGCAGCACCAGGCTGAGAAGCATAAACAGAAACTTTTGCATAACAGAAAAGGCACGTCCGAGTGACAAAGAGGGCTAGAGTAGAGACTCTGGCGGCAAATGAAAAGGGGCAAAGCGGGTCAGCGCTGCGCCCCCTGACGATAATAGAGCGCCGAGACGGTATCGGCCACATAACGGGCCTGGTGGCGAGCATCATCCAGCGCACGATGCGGCATACCTTCGAACGGGCGAGCCTTTTTCGGGTTAAAGCCATGCAGTTCCGCCAGCGTGATCACCGTGCGCACGTCCTGAGTATCCCAAAACTTCCACGGGCAGGGCATTTCCAACTGCTGGAAGGCGTGTTCGAGGATCGCGCAGTCGAACTCTTTGCCGTTCCCCCAGACCTTTACCGTATCGGTGCTGTTCATATGGATAAAGCGGCTGAGGCTGCTCAGCACGCGCTTCAGGCTCTCGGTGCCGCCGAAGGCCTGTTTGCGTGCTTCATCGGACTGTTTCGCCCACCAGGCGACTGTGTCCAGACTGATGGTACGGCCCGGTTGGTCTTTCTGACTGCTGACGGCGGCCTCGAATTCGGCGCCGAGTTCCCCGGTCCGGGGATCGAAAAACACCGCCGCAACCACCAGAATGACGGCGCTGGGTTTTATATCCAGGGTTTCAATGTCTAACATCAGATGGTGCATCGGCGTTTCCGGTGGTGGGCGTGGTGGCTTAATGTTACTACAGAACGTGCGCCGATGCGGCCGGTGCGCACATGAAATCCTTTTAAAGCGCCTCGTTCAGGTTATGATGCTCGTGATACTCTTGTCAGGTTGGTCGCTATCGGTGAGAACGCTTATCTTTATTCTGTGCATGGTCGGCTACTTGCTGTTGCTGGGCTACCTTAGCATGTTCGTCACGGACAAGATCTGTGAGAAGGCGGGTAACTACACCAAAATATGCCGCGTCGTAGACATTTCCGAACCTCATATTCCCAAATAGCCCCCAGTTTATCCCAGATAGTCGGTGGTAATCAGCGGTGTCAGGATGGCCGCCAGCGCCGTGAGCGCCCCCCATTGCCGCCAGCCCAGCCGCGCCAGCCAGTCATGCCGCTGCGGCGGCGTGGCCAGTTGCCCGACGGCTACGGCGCCGGTCAGCAGCAGCGTCAGAATCAGCAGCACCAGGCAACGGCTCACCAGCGTGAACTCAACATGCAGCACATTGGCGTAATACAGGCGCATCAGAATAAAATAGCTCAGCAAGATCCAGGCGAAAACGACGTTCTTCTTGAGCACTTGCTGCAGCATTAACGCGAGAAACAGGCTGTGAAACAGCGACAACAGCGGGGCCTCGATCGGGTGCCGAACGCAGACGTTGTAGACCGCCATATAAATGTTGAAAACCAGCAGGATATAGATCACATAAATATACCAGCCGTAGATGACCTTGAGCTTTTTCGGGGTCGGCGGCAGGGAGAGTGCGTCCGGTTTCATTAATGCCTCCTGATGATGCCATGTAAACGCTGTGCTTGAAGACGGCGCGGCGACATCGTAATTTAAAATCCACAGGGTATATATCACCCGAGCGCTAAATGACAATTAAACGCGGGATCGGCTTTATTTCCGCGTTGGCCTGGAACTCTTTTGCGCCCGCGGGGTCGATTGGCGTACGAATGCCTGGCGGTTTTTGCACTATGATGAAAGATATAATTTATTGATATGAAAGATTATAAAAACACTTCGGGCACAAAAATCCTGCTGCTGTTCAGCCTGGCGTTTTATACGCTGTTGCCACCGTTGCTGACGGCGGTCGTGTTCAACCGTTTCAATCTTAATCCGTTCGCGATCGTCAAATTTTTTCACTTCAACCCGTTTTTGGCCGATCGGGGCATACCCGGCTATCAGACTTTCTTCTACTTGCTGATGCTATGGTTGGGGTTGAACGCTTTGCTCTGGCTGCTGGTGTGGGGGGCGGGGCGATTGTATCAGCGCTGGCGATCGCCGCGCGGCTGATAGTTTCTCAAGGGGGAAAGTTGCCTGGGGAAATGACTTTGTATTCAATAATGAGACGTATTATCATTTTATTCGCCGGTGAGGGGAAAAGGGTTGTCTCCTTCTGAGCCCCCCGATCCGGCACGACATTGCTCACATTGCTTCCCGTTTTCATGCCAGCCTTGCGCTGGCACTTTTTTATCCCACGCCAAAAACCATGACGCCGGAGGTCAGCCTCTTTTCATTAATATGACTGTTTAAAAGCCAGCGCGCGGCATTGGGGCGTTAGAACAGCGAAAACAGCAACACCACCGGCAGGCTCAACGGCCAGGTTAACCCGATGGTCAGTGCGCTGATACAGCGAATTTTGACGGTGTCCCGGCTAACCAGGTAGGTGAAAACCATAGAAACTAACAGACCAATAAAATAACAGTATTGCGTTGCAACCCACAGCGGCGACATGAAACCCGATCCCAGTTGTATTTTTACGCGCGAATTCTAGGAGCTTGGCGGGTGATAATCAATGACCAAAGGCCCTTTATTCAAACCTTTATCCATAAGTATGCATAATTTATTTCTATAAAGAACGTAGGGTTATTAGCGGCTTTATGTTTATTGCCAAAAGAAATCAACAGCATAGTTACCGGTAACATTTTGCGTCAGGCGAGCCATCCTTCTGGAGTGAACTCCGCTGAGTAGTAAAAGAGTCGGTGAAGGGGGAAACGCGGTGGGGTTATGACTCATAAAGATTAATGATGTATTTGCGGACGGCAAGGTTAAGGTGAGGTGGCGTCGGGTTTGGCGGCACGTGAACCCTTCAGGCGCCGGTTTTAGCGCATCAGTCGCGATACGCCGCTTGCCCGCCAGGGAGGGGGATGGTTGTCGTTATGGGTTTAATGAATGTTAAGACCGTAGACGAACAGCCACGAAAACAGCAGCGCCAGCAGGCATGCCATAAAAACGATGGAGATCATTTCCTTCACAACTTCATTCCTTTTCCCGGTGAGCCAAATTTACTTCTCTTTGTTTTTGCGCGAAATTTTAGATCGGTATGGGTAAAAATCCTAGTTTTAATCCTTTTTTTTCCCGGCCGTGCGGCGTAAGCCGCTTCGATAAGCCGTGGCGGCGGTGGAAAATCGGGGGCGTTAACTCGTCGTAGCTATTGCTGAACGCCATGAGGCTGACTATATAAAAGGGGGACTGCGTGGCGTCGAAGGCAGCCAGGCTCGCCCCTGGCGGGGGCGTTCATCTGCCTGCGGCGCTTTCCTATGAGATGAAGGAGTCGGCAATGAGCACAAAACCAACTATCGTGCTGGTACACGGATTCTGGGGCGGCGCCGCGCACTGGAGTAAGGTCATCATCGAGTTGTCGCGCAGGGGATATACGGCGATTCATGCGGTGGAAATGCCGTTGACGTCGCTGGCTGAGGATGCGGAACGTACGCGCAAGATGGTCGCGCAGCAAGCGGGACCGGTATTGTTGGTCGGGCACTCTTACGGCGGTGCCGTGATCACGGAAATGGGCAACCAACCTAACGTGGTTGGCCTGGTCTACATCGCCGCGTTTGCGCCGGATGCCGGTGAAAGTGCCGGCGGTATTACGCAAGCGCATCCTCCTGCAGCAGTCGAGAATCTGGCCTCGGACAGCGACGGTTATCTGTGGATTAAAACCGACAAGTTTCACGAAAGCTTTTGCCAGGATCTGACCGCCGACGAGGCATTGGTGATGGCGGTGGCGCAGAAGGCCCCGCTGGCCGAGACCTTTGGCAACACCATCGGCGAGCCCGCCTGGAAACATAAGCCGTCATGGTATCAACTTTCCAGCGATGATCGCATGATAGCGCCGGAGAATCAGCGGCGCATGGCGCAGCGGCTACAGGCCAAGAAAGTGATGGTGCTGAATGCCAGCCATGCCTCGCTGGTTTCCCATGCCGATGAGGTGGCGGGTTTGATTGACGAAGCGGCCGGTTTGAAATAAAGCAGGGGCAGGAAGGCTCGACATTCTGCGGCAGATTATCCCTTCGCTGATATCGTTATAACAGCATCATCAACACGACGGCGACGGCAATAATGGCGTAGAGGTCTGCCTTACGCATATCGCCTTAGCGTCCGTTAACGCCGATCATTTCTATTGCCGCGCGATGCAGCCGCTGAAAATAATCATCGGGCTGCTTTTCTATCTCCTGGATAAGGCTGGCGAGCAGGTTCTGTTTGGTTATCGGCTTGTTGGCGGTCAACACCAGCAGCACGTTTTTGCCGAGCAGGCAACATATTTGCTTATGGTATTCATCAACATCGTGCTTGTTGAGGCCATAGAGGGTGTAGTCGATCATGATGTCTAACCTGCTGACAGGTAAATGCCCGCCGCAGCGGGCTGAGAAGCCATAGAAAAATAAAATGAGGCAAATTTCGCTTAGGAAGAGACTTAAGCGATGGGGTAACGATAACTGAATGGGAATATTCCTATCAAGCCGTGCGGGGGGAGCGGCGGATGTTTAGGAATAACCTCAGAAGAACAAGTAATAGAGAGGACCGTTCTGGGGAATCTGACTTATTATTGTTGTTGTCATTGTTTAAAAAATAAACATGGGTTTTGCAAATATATAATGCGAAAAAGAAACAGCCGGAAAACGGTGCTTTCCGGCTGTGGTGACATTCACGCGGCGTTATTCACACGGTCTGCTTACGGAACAGTTCGCGGAATACCGGATAGATATCGTCCGGTTCGCGGATATGCTGCATGGCGAAGTTGTCGAATTTCGCCTGCAGATCCTCGTATTCGCGCCACAGCGTTTGGTGAGCGCGGCGAGTGATTTCTATGTAGCTGTAATAACGCACCATCGGCAGGATCTTTTTCGCCAACAGCTCATGACACAGCGGTGAATCGTCGGCCCAGTTGTCGCCGTCCGACGCTTGCGCGGCATAGATATTCCATTGTGCCGGGTCATAACGCTCTTCGACTACGTCATTCATTAACTTCAGCGCGCTGGAAACGATGGTGCCGCCGGTTTCCTGCGAATAGAAGAACTCCTGTTCGTCCACCTCTTTCGCCTGGGTGTGATGGCGAATGTAGACCACCTCGACGTTTTTATAGGTTCGACTCAGGAACAAATAGAGCAGAATGTAAAAACGCTTGGCCATGTCTTTGGTCGCCTGGTCCATCGAGCCGGACACGTCCATCAGGCAGAACATCACCGCCTGGCTGGAGGGCTCCGGCCGGCGCTCATAGTTTTTGTAGCGCAGGTCGAAGGTATCGATAAACGGCACGCTTTCGATTTTCTTGCGCAGTTCGGCAATTTCCTTGCGCAGCCGCTCCTCTTCCAGCAATTGCACCGGCTCGGTATTTTCCAACTGGGTCAGCGCATCTTCCAGCTCGTGCAACGCGCGTCTTTTACCGGCGGTCATGGCGGTTCGTCGCGCCAGCGAGTTCTGCAGCGAACGCACGACGCTGATGTTGGCCGGCACGCCATTGGCGGTATAGCCGGCACGATGGGTTTTGAACTCGGTTAACTGCTTGTACTGATTCTTTTTCAGATTGGGCAGGGCGAGATCCTCGAACAAAAGATCGAGGTACTCGTCTTTGGAGATCTGGAAGACGAATTCATCCTGGCCTTCACCGTCCTGGCTGGCGTTGCCCTGGCCGCCGCCCCCGCCTGCGCCGCCCTGAGGCCGCTCAACGCGATCGTTCTGTACGAAGTGGTCATTGCCTGGGTGAACGCGATGGCGTGTGCCGCCGCGCCCCTGATGAAACATCGGTTCGTTGATATCGTCAGTGGGGATGGAGACCGACTCCCCGCTGTCTACGTCGGTGACCGAACGCTTGTTGATGGCTTCGGCAATCGACTGTTTGATTTGCGACTTGTAACGGCGCAAGAAGCGCTGGCGGTTCACCATGCTCTTGTTTTTGCCGTTCAGCCGTCGGTCAATGAAATAGGCCATACTTCCCCCAAACGACGTTGCCAACTCTTCATGTCCCGGTCGCGACAGCGCAATGTGTAAGCCCCTCCTTGGGCTGCGCTGCAACGTCCATGACTGTGGACATGGCCCTGATAATGCCGCTTACCTGAGGCGTTATGAGGATTTTCTGACCCGCAGATACCATTCACACAACAGGCGCACCTGCTTGCGGGTATAGCCTTTCTCCATCATGCGGTCGACGAAGTCGTCGTGTTTTTTCTGCTCGTCCGTCGAGGTTTTGGCGTTAAACGAAATCACCGGCAACAGCTCTTCGGTATTGGAGAACATTTTCTTCTCGATCACGGTGCGCAGCTTCTCGTAGCTGGTCCAGTTCGGATTGCGGCCGTTGTTGTTGGCGCGGGCGCGCAGCACGAAGTTCACGATTTCGTTGCGGAAATCTTTCGGGTTGCTGATGCCGGCCGGTTTTTCAATTTTCTCCAGTTCGGCGTTCAAAGACTCGCGGTCGAACAGCTGACCGGTGTCGGGGTCGCGATACTCCTGATCCTGGATCCAGAAGTCCGCGTAGGTCACGTAACGGTCAAAAATGTTCTGTCCGTATTCCGAGTAGGATTCCAGATAGGCGGTCTGGATCTCTTTGCCGATAAACTCGGCGTATTTCGGGATCAGATAGCCTTTCAGATGTTCGAGGTATTTCTCGGCCAAATCCTGCGGGAACTGTTCGCGTTCGATCTGCTGCTCCAGCACATAGAACAGGTGCACGGGGTTGGCTGCCACCTCGGCGTGATCGAAGTTGAATACCCGCGAGAGGATTTTAAAGGCGAAACGGGTGGAGAGGCCGTTCATGCCTTCGTCAACCCCGGCGTAGTCGCGGTACTCCTGATAGGACTTGGCTTTCGGATCGGTATCCTTGAGGCTTTCGCCATCATACACGCGCATTTTCGAGTAAATGCTCGAGTTTTCCGGCTCTTTCAGCCGCGACAGCACGCTAAAGCGCGCCAGCGTTTCGAGGGTGCCCGGCGCGCAGGGCGCGTGAGTCAGCTCGCTGTGGTCCAGCAGCTTGTCGTAAATCTTGATCTCTTCCGACACGCGCAGGCAGTAAGGCACCTTGACGATATACACGCGGTCGAGGAACGCTTCGTTGTTCTTGTTGTTACGGAAGGTCACCCACTCGGATTCGTTGGAGTGCGCCAGAATAATGCCGTTGAACGGCAGGGCGGAGATGCCCTCGGTGCCGTTGTAGTTACCTTCCTGAGTCGCCGTCAGCAGCGGATGCAGCACTTTGATCGGCGCTTTGAACATCTCGACGAATTCCATAATCCCCTGGTTGGCGCGGCACAGTGCGCCGGAATAGCCGTAGGCGTCCGGATCGTTCTGCGCGTGGTTCTCCAGCTTACGGATGTCCACTTTACCGACCAGCGCCGAGATGTCCTGGTTGTTCTCATCGCCCGGTTCGGTTTTGGCGATGGCGATCTGCTCCAGGATGGAAGGGCGCACCTTCACGACTTTAAACTTGGTGATATCGCCGCCGAACTCGTGCAGGCGCTTCGCCGCCCACGGCGACATGATGGTGCCGAGATAGCGACTTGGGATGTTGAACTCTTTTTCCAGGATTGAGGCATCTTCCTGAGGGTTGAACAGGCACAGCGGATGATCGTTGACCGGGCTGCGTTCGCCGTTGGCGCTGAGGGTGTAGATGGGCACGCGCTGCATCAACGCTTTAAGGCGTTCTGCCAGCGAGGATTTACCGCCGCCCACCGGGCCCAGCAGGTAAAGGATCTGTTTCTTCTCTTCCAGGCCCTGCGCGGCGTGCTTCAGGTAAGAGACGATCTGTTCGATGGCCTCTTCCATGCCGTAGAATTCTTCGAAGGCCGGATAGCGTGCGATCACGCGGTTGGAGAACAGGCGCGACAGGCGTGATTCTAGCGCAGTGTCGACCATCACAGGTTCACCGATAGCCATCAGCAGACGTTCGGCCGCGTTGGCATAGGCACTGCGATCTTGCCGGCAAATGGTAAGAAATTCCTGCAGTGTGAACTCTTCGTCCTTGGCAGCTTCGTAGCGCTGGCGATAGTGGTCAAATATGTTCATGATGCCCGTCCTTTCGTTATTAGCACAGATTAAAGAGAGCGTGTGATAGTGTTCTGGCTCCCGAAAGATGAGAATACGCCTGAGTACAGCAACCCGTATGCCAACTTGGTGCGCTTATTATCGCGAGTTGCGCTGTATGCCACTGGGCCCAGGATAAATTCACCTTCTGATTTAAGCTTAGTTTGCTTGCCGGAAAATTTCCTGCCGCAGAAAAAGCTTTTTTTAAGTCATATCAATGACTCAGTTATTGCCGGGATAACCAAATGCCTTGTCTGGCGCGGCCTGCGGGATAAAACGTCATCGTTCCGCCATGATTAATTCATAATTCCGCTATAAGTTATTCGATCTTGGTCGTTTTCCTTTGTAAAGATTAGGCGCGCAACTAAATTTTCACATAAACTATCGCGGCTATTAACCCTGTAATTTATGGAAAAAGAACCAGTGAAGATTTCAAAACTCAAAACGCTAGCAATTATCGCTTCCGCAATGGTTTGTGCGCAAAGTGCTCAGGCGGGGACCTGGTCACTCGGTGCTGCCGCGCTGGTTAGTCCGGACGCGTATCGCGGTTATCAGGACCGCGTTTATCCGGTGCCCGTCATCGACTATGAAGGTGACGACTTCTACTTCCGTACTCTGACCGCCGGTTACTACCTGTGGAAAGATCAAGAAAACCAGCTGAGCATCATGGGTTACTACACGCCATGGGGCTACCGTCCGGGCGACAGCGACGACGATCGCATGAAGCGCCTCGACAAGCGTCGCGGCACGCTGATGGCCGGCCTGGCCTATTCGCACAACGCGGAATGGGGCACCCTTCGTACCACGTTCACCGGCGACACGCTGAACAACAGCAACGGGCTGGTGGGCGATGTCGCTTATCTGTACAAGTTTGATCTGGACGCGCTGACGCTGGTCCCGGGCGTGGGCGTGATGTGGAACAGCAAGAACCAGAACAAATATTACTACGGCGTCAGCGCCAATGAATCACGTCGCAGCGGCCTGGACAGCTACACCCCTGGCGATAGCTGGGCTCCGTATCTCGAGCTGAGCGCCAATTATCAGATCAACAAAAGCTGGAACACCTTCTTCGTCGGCCGCTATGTGAAGTTGTCGGATGAAGTGAAAGACAGCCCGATGGTGGATAAATCTTACACCGGTTTGTTGATGACGGGTGTGAGCTACACCTTCTAATCACGCATTGCACAACTATCGTGCATGTCGTGCATCAAAAAGGGGCGCTGGCGCCCCTTTTGCACATCTGTAGTGCGCTTCCGCGCACGGTTCCTCAGGCCTTCTTACGACTGCGGAAGGTGACACCCAAACGGGCGGGTTGCTCGCCGGCAGCGACCAGCGGTTTGCTGACGCGCCCGGTCTCGATGCAGACCATGGTCTTGTAACCGTCGTTCGGCATATCCCCCATGCTGCAGGAGAGTTCCACGCCGGGGTTCCAGGCGATGACGTCGCTCATATGATGGTGGTGAACCTCGATGGTGCGAGCGAGTGCCGGATCGCGGATCTGGCTGAAAGCTTCCGGGCGGGTATAGACGCGGTCGGTTTGGCCGATGAATGTCACTTCACCCGTCTGATGCGCCTCTGCGCCGCCCGCCACCTTGTCGATATAAGGCTCGCCCAGGCCCGCCACGCTGACCCGATCGATGTCGCCGACCTGGAAGTAACTGTGCAGCGCCGCCGTGGCTTGATAATCGCCGTGCGATTCCAGCTCGATCTCGCACTCTTCACCCAGCTTGAAGCGAGCAATCAGCGTGAAGGCGTGCGGCCACAGTTTGCGGGTCTGCTCATTGTCTTTCAGCGTAAAGGTCAGGATGACGCCGTTCTCATCTTCATCGTGCGCCGTCAGGCTCCAGGGCTGGTTGCGAGCAAAGCCGTGGGAGGGTTGCGCCACCGGGCCGAACCACGGCCAGCAGATCGGCACGCCACCGCGGATGGCCTTGCCTGTGGCGAAAGGCGTGTTGTTGCTGAGCCAAATCACCGGCTGCTCACCGCTGGGCTGCCAGGCCAGCAAATGCGCGCCTTGCAGCGCGACGGCCGCGCGCACTTTCGGGTGCGACACCACAACCACGCCCAGCTCATCGAGTTGCCGCTGGCTGATATAAGGAGAAATTTGTTCGGAAACGGGCAGGGTGAAAATTTTCTCGTTCATTTCATGACCTATTGTTTGCCGGAGATACAAATAAAAAAGGGCGACAAAAATGTCGCCCTCATTATCAGCTTAACATCATGCCATTACTTGGAGATGTGAGCGATCAGATCCAGAACCTTGTTAGAGTAGCCGGTTTCGTTGTCGTACCAGGAAACCAGTTTCACGAAGTTGTCGTTCAGTGCGATACCGGCTTTGGCATCGAACACGGAAGTCAGTACTTCGCCGTTGAAGTCGGTGGAAACCACGTCGTCTTCAACATAGCCCAGAACGCCTTTCATAGAGCCTTCAGCGGCGTCTTTGATGGCTTTCTTGATTTCTTCGTAGGTAGCCGGTTTTTCCAGACGCACGGTCAGGTCGACAACGGACACGTTAGGCGTCGGTACGCGGAACGCCATGCCGGTCAGTTTGCCTTTCAGCTCTGGCAGAACCACGCCAACCGCTTTCGCTGCGCCGGTAGAAGAAGGGATGATGTTCTGGGATGCGCCGCGGCCGCCGCGCCAGTCTTTGTGAGACGGGCCATCAACGGTTTTTTGAGTAGCGGTGGTGGCGTGAACGGTGGTCATCAGGCCTTCAACGATACCGAAGTTGTCGTTGATGACTTTAGCCAGTGGCGCCAGGCAGTTGGTGGTGCAAGAGGCGTTGGACACGATGTCCTGGCCGGCATATTTGTCAAAGTTGGCGCCGCGAACGAACATTGGGGTCGCATCTTTGGATGGGCCAGTCAGAACCACTTTTTTAGCGCCGGCGGTGATGTGTTTACGCGCGGTTTCGTCGGTCAGGAAGATACCGGTCGCTTCAGCAACCACATCAACACCCACTTCGTTCCACTTCAGGTTAGCCGGGTCTTTCTCTGCGGTAACACGGATGGTTTTGCCGTTAACAACCAGGTGGCCGTCTTTAACTTCTACCGTACCGTTGAAACGGCCGTGAGTAGAGTCATACTTCAGCATGTAAGCCATGTACTCTGCGTCCAACAGGTCGTTGATTGCAACGATCTCGATGTCAGAACGCTCTTGAGCAGCACGGAAAACAATGCGACCGATACGGCCAAAACCGTTGATACCTACTTTGATAGTCATATATTCCACCAGCTATTTGTTAGTGAATAAAAGGTTGGTTGTAAAATTACAAAAACCTTACCCAGCGTCAAGCGGAATCGTGTCAATACTTGCGGCAAGTCAAACCGGAAGGGTGGTTTTGCACGCTTATTGCACAGTCCATTTGCGCTCGGCCTCATCCGTTATATGGGGACAAGCCGCCAAGTATAAAGTCAGCATACGCAAGATGTGTGATCGTTATCACATATCATCGTGACGTGGCCTTTATGGGCTACAGTTTAGGCCAAAAACCCCTGCAGTGGTGTTAATTTTTTGTTATTATTAATCATTGTTTTCGTTGACATTATCCACATTCAGAGATAAGCACAAATGGCTAAAGAGACAACCCCCGGTCATCCGGTCACGGAACTGAATGAAATCCAACGTTATGTGACGCAACAGCGTGGCACCGAAGCGCCGTTCAGCGGCAAATTGCTGCACAACAAGCGCGAGGGCGTGTACCATTGCCTGTGCTGTAACCAGCCGCTGTTCTATTCCGAAACCAAATACGATTCCGGCTGCGGCTGGCCGAGCTTTTATGAGCCGGTTTCCGCCGATGCAATCCGTTATCTTGATGATAATTCACATAATATGCATCGTGTTGAAATCCGCTGCGGCCACTGCGACGCGCATCTGGGGCACGTTTTCCCTGATGGCCCGCAGCCGACTGGCGACCGCTACTGCGTCAACTCCGCCTCGCTGAGTTTCACCGATGGCGAAAATGGCGACCAAACGGCTGGTTAAGTGGTAATTTAATCAACAAAATCGATTCAGCTAATTATTCATCTGTAAGCGAGAAGGGCTCTGATGGACGTGAAAGATCTGATTGCGGCGATGACGCCCGAGATATACCAGCGCCTGGTGCAGGCGGTTGAGCTGGGCAAGTGGCCGGACGGCGTGGCGCTGACGCCTGAGCAGAAGGAAAACAGCCTGCAGGCGGTGATGCTGTGGCAGTCGATGAACAACGTCGATCCGCAGCACATGAGCATCGGCACCGACGGGCAGATCGTGATGAAGAGCAAGCAAGAACTGAAGCAGCAGTTTGTTGCCGAGCCGCTGGTCAAACTTAAACCGCAGTAAGCTGTCCCTAAAGCGGGGCGATGTCGCCATCGCCCCCGTCGATTTACCGTTTCTCGCCTTTTATTCCCAGCGAGTCCGCCAGCTGTTGCGCCAGCCGGTTATTGTCGTCCGCGCCGTACTCCCAGAACATCGCTCCCCCCAATCCCTGGCTTTTGATGTACTCGGCTTTGATAGCCACCGAACGCGGGTTCTCGTAGGAGATGGCGAACAGCGGTTTGCCTTCGGCGGATTGCAGCGTCAGGTATGGCACTTTGGCGTCGTCATCCCAGTGTTCGCGAAAACGCTGCTGCGGATCGTTGAGCAATTTGCTGACGATATCGTGGTATTTAAAGTAAGTGTCTTTGCTGAGATCCAACCCCAGCGTGCGGAACAGAGCGGTTTCTCTCGCACTGAAATAAGGCTGCGTCACCGGATGTTTGGCGGCGTCCGGCTTGTCCCAGTCGATGCCCGGCTCGGTCGCTCGTTTCGGCACCCGACCGTAGAAACCGATACCCAGGTTCATCTGCGCCGGTTTTAATCCGGCGGCCAGATAATGTTTTACCACGGAATCGGCGCTGTAGCGGTCGGCGGCGGCTACGGTTGGCCAGCGCTTTGAATCGTACAGGTTGGCATTGAAGTACTGCGTGCCGTAAGCCATGTCGTAGGTCATCAGATTGATGTAGTTGAGGTAAGGGGCAATGCTTTTCACATCGACCCATTCCTGCGGGCTTTTGACGTTGGCCCCGACGGCGATGGTTAACAGCTTGCCTTTACCCAGCGCCTGATGAAGCTCTCTCAGCAGCAGGGTGAAGTTGTCGCGGTCTGCCGGTTGGCTTTCCACCAAACCCCAGGCGCCGTTTACCGGGTATTCCCAGTCCAGATCGATCCCATCCAGCCCGTACTGCTCGATCACCTGCAACGCGGAGCGAATGAAAATCGCCCGGTTTCCCGCGGTGGCGGCAGCGCCGGAGAAACCGCGTGCGCCCCAGCCGCCGACCGACAACAGCACTTTCAGCTCGGGGTTCTGTTTGCGCAGCACCGGCAGCCGTTGCAAATCGGCCGTGACTTTCGGCGACAGGTAGATCTGGTGGCGGCGAGCGGGGTCTTTCAGCGCCGCATTGGTTTCGTCTTTCTCGTCATTGTAGATCAGGCCAAACGAATAGTTGAGATGGGTGATTTGCGTCACGTCCAGCTTGTCGATGTTACCACCGGGGCCGGCGGTAACGTCGCCGCCGCCGTTGAAGTAGCCGACGGAGAGATAGGCCGCCTGGGCCGTGCTTGCGCCGGCCATAGCCAATTGCACCGCCGCCAGCAAAGGCAGCAGTTTTCGGGTTATTTTCATGTCTGTCTCCTTGTGGTCGGCAAGGCCGACCGTACCGCCAGGGGCGGGCACAATAAAGCCGGGCTCAGTGGGCCCCGGATGCGTATAACCGATTGACGCCAAAAGCGTCGCAGCCATAACAGCAAAAGCGCCTGCCGGTCACAAGCCGTTGGGGAAGAGGAAAGGTGGTATTGTGAGCGGCGTCGATAATTTCGCCGCTGCGTAGAGAGGGCGCCGGTGGCGCCCGAGAGGATTTAGTTGGCGAGAAACTGTGACAGGGTAACTAGCTGTGCGCCGGCGCGCGCCATGTCCTGCAGCGCTTGCTCACTGTCGCCCGGCTGCAGATTCACGCCGCGGCAGCCGTCGACGATCACCTGCGTCGGATAGCCGGCAGCCAGTGCATCCAGCACGCTGAACTTCACGCAGTAGTCGGTCGCCAGGCCCATGATCGCCAGCCGCCGGACGCCCTGCGATTGCAGCCAATCGTGCAGTTCGGTCTGCGCCCGGTGGCCGTTATCGAAGAACGCGCTGTAGCTGTCGATGCTCGTATCCTGCCCTTTGCGAAAAACGGCATCGATGTGTTGCCGCTGCAATTGAGAATGAAAATCGGCGCCGTGGCTCCCTTGCACGCAGTGCACCGGCCACCACACCTGCGGCAGACCTTCCAGCTCGCCGAGGGTGCCGACCTGCGCATGGGAGTTCACCGCAAAGCTGCGGTGATTGGCGGGATGCCAGTCCTGGCTGGCCACCACCGGCTCGCCGCGAGCCAGGCAGGCGGCGATCGCCTGATTGGCGACCGGGATGACGGCGTCGCCCTCCGTGACCGCCAGCGCGCCGCCGGGGCAGAAATCATTTTGCAGATCGATCAACAACAGGGCCGTTTTCATCGCCGCTCCAGAGTTCAGTAGGTTAACCGTTGATGCTCAGCTCGCCGCGCAGATCTTGCTGCATCAGGGCGCGGATTTGTTCCGGCGTCAGCGGCTGGCTCAACAGATAGTGCAGCTTGGTCAGGGCGGCTTCCACCGTCATGTCGAAACCGCTGATCACCCCGGCATGCGCCAGCGCGTTGCCGGTGGCGTAGCCTTCCATATTGACGCGCCCAGAGATGCACTGCGTCAGGTTGACCACCACGATGCCGCGTTCAGAGGCCGCACGCAACTCGTCGATCAGCTCGGCCTTTTGCGGCGCGTTACCGACGCCGTAGGAGCGCAGGATCAGCGCCTTGACCGGCTGCAACAGGAAATTACGCACCACCGCGCCGGAAATGCCCGGATAGATGGTGACCACGCCGATCGGCTGCGGCGTGATGTCATGCACCTGCAACGCGCCGTTGCAAGCCGGGCTGTCGATGCCTTGCTGGCGGCGAATATGGATGCCGGCTTCCAGCAGCGGCGGCAGATTGGGGGAAGCGAAGGCGTCGAAGCCGTCGGCGTGCGCTTTGGTGGTGCGGTTGCCGCGGAACAGCTTGTTGTTGAAGAACAGGCTGACTTCGTTCACCGGATGGTTGGCCGCCAGGTACAGTGCATTCAGCAGATTGGTTTGGCCATCGGAGCGCAGCTCCGCCAGCGGGATCTGCGAGCCGGTGACGATCACCGGTTTGGCCAGGTTCTCCAGCATGAAGGAGAGCGCCGAGGCGGTGAACGCCATGGTATCGGTGCCGTGCAGGATCACGAAGCCGTCGTAGCGATCGTAGTTCTGCTTGATGTCGTCGGCGATGTGCTGCCAGTCTTCCGGCGTCATATCCGAGGAATCGATGAGCGGCGCGTATTCATGAATGGTGAAATCCGGCATCTCCGGCCGATGGAATTCCGGCATCAGCGCCAGCTGACGCTGCAGGTGGCCGGAAACCGGAATATAGCCGTGCTCGGAACGCTGCATGCCGATGGTGCCGCCGGTGTAGGCGACGTAAATGGATTTCTTTTGCATGGTTATGATTTTAACAAAGATAAGATGGGCTGAATTATAGGGACATGGCGGCAGAAAAAAAGCCCGGCGGAGGCCGGGCTGCAGAATTATTTGTTAGCGGACTTCTCCGCAGGTCAGACAGATCGCGTAACGGTTCTGCGGATCGTTCAGGTTATTGAACAAACCCGGCTGCTCTTTCACCGCATTGGCGACCGAGGCCAGCGGGGCAGGCAGCATGGCCTGAATCGCGGCCGGCAGCATGGCGTGAATGGAAACGCCGAACTGGCTGAGCACCATATCGCTCAGGCTCGGGGTGTCGACGAACCAGTCGAGCTGCCACTGTTGCAGTTTCGCCAGCTCAGCGGCTTTCTTCACCGCGTCGTCGAAATCGCCCAGTTGATCGACCAGGCCGTTGGCCTTGGCGTCGCTGCCGAGCCACACGTGGCCCTGCGCGATTTGGTCAACCTGCTGCGGGGTCATCTTGCGTGATTTGGCGACCAGATCGAGGAAGTTCTTATACCCGTTTTCGATATTCAGCTGCATCATCTGCGAGAACTCCTGCGGCAACGCCTTGGTGACCGCGATATCGGCCAGTGGCGATGTCGCCACGCCGTCGGTGTGTACGCCCAGCGTATCCAGGGTTTTCTCGTAGGTATTGATGATGCCGAAAATGCCGATGGAGCCGGTGAGCGTGCTCGGGCTGGCGATGATGTAATCGGCCGGCGTCGAGACCCAATAGCCACCCGACGCGGCCATGCCGCCCATCGACACCACCACCGGTTTGCCGGCGGCGCGCACGGCGGCCAGCTCGGAGCGGATCACTTCGGACGCGCTGACGCTGCCGCCTGGGCTGTTGACGCGGAACACCACGGCTTTGACGGCCGGATCCAGACGTGCCTGACGCAGCTCGGCGGCGGTGGTGTCGCCCCCGACGTTGCCCGGCGTCTGCTGGCCGTCCATGATGGCGCCGTTGGCGAACACCACGGCGATCTTGCCGCCCTGGTTGGCGTCCGGCTTCGGCTGGTAGTCGTAGATGCTGATGGCGTTGAAATCGTTCGCCTGTTTGTCCCAGCCGAAGGTTTTGACCAGCTGATTTTCGATCGCGGTGCGCGACGCCAGCTCGTCCACCAGCTTATTGTCCAGCGCATAGCGGGCGGTGTCGCCGCCTGCCGCCTGCAGGCCGCTCAGCACGCCGGCTGCGCCCGGGAACAGCTGCTGCGGCGTCAGTTGGCGGTTGGCGGCCACGGTCTCCAGGTAGTTCTGCCACAGGCCGCCGATCCAACGGCTGTCCGCTTCGCGCGCCGCCGGGGACATATCGTCGCGGATCAGCGGTTCGACCGCCGATTTATAGGTGCCGACGCGGAAGATATTGGTGGTGACCTTGAGCATGTCCAGCAACGACTTGTAATACAGGTTGTTGGTGGCGAAACCGTGCAGATCGACCGCGCCCTGCGGCGACAGGTAGACCTTGTTGGCGTAGCTGGCCAGGTAGTATTGCGTTTGATTGTAACTGTCGCCGATGGCGAAGATCGGTTTGCCGCTGTCGCGGAACTCGCGCAGCGCTTTGCCGATATAGCGCAGCGACGGCTGATCGGCGCCGGCGAAGTCATTCAGCTGCAACACCATGCCGGTAATGTTTTTGTCGTCTTTGGCCTTGCGGATGCTGTCGACTACATCGAACAGCGAGTTTTCCTGCAGGCGGCTACTGGAGGCGCCCAACAGTTCGCGGCCCCATTGCCGCACCCGGTTGTTTACCGAAGGCTGATCGACCACCACGCCGCTTAAATCGACCAGCAGCGCACCGCGCGCCGGGGCCGTCGAGGTGGAGGAACTTTGGAAGGACAGATAGATGCCGACCCCAACCAGGATCAGCAGGACCAGGAACAGGTTAAGGATCAGTTCCCTGATAAAATTCAGCAGACGCCATGTCCACCGGAAAATGCCGGCAATAATTTGCCACAATGTGCGCATGTGCTCTCCAACAAGAGTCGAGAATGTTCCGCTATCCTAATGAGCGGCCGGGTAAATGTCAGCTTTAAATCGTGGCACACAGACGCTATCGCCGAGGCTGTAACTCGCCGTTTAGCTATGTTAACGTGGCCGGAATGAAAATTGTTATCAGGAGTTTACGATGGATGCTCTGGATCTTTTATTGAATCGTCGCTCGGCTTCGCGCCTGGCGGAACCGGCACCGGCGGGGGAAGTGCGCCAAAACATCATCAACGCGGGCCTGCGTGCGCCCGATCACGGTGCGCTGCAGCCGTGGCGTTTCGTGATGATCGAGAATCAGGGCCTGGAGCGCTTCAGTCAGCTGCTGCAGGCGGCGGCGAAGCAGGATCAGTTGGATGAAGCGGCGATCGAAAAAGCCACCAAGGCGCCGTTCCGCGCACCGCTGATCATCACCGTCATCGCGCATTGCACTGAAGAGACCAAGGTGCCGCGCTGGGAGCAGGTGGTTTCCGCCGGTTGCGCCGTGCAGGCGATGCAGATGGCGGCGCTGGCGCAGGGCTTTAACGGCATCTGGCGCACCGGCGCCTGGACCGAGCATGCGCTGGTGCGTGAAGCCTTCGGTTGCCGCGAGCAGGACGAGATCGTCGGTTTCCTCTATCTGGGCACGCCGCAGCTGAAGGCTGCCACTAAAGTGACGCCGCCGGACAGCACGCCTTTCGTCAGCTATTTCTAAGTATTATCCAACGGGGCGCGGCGAAAATGCGCCAAACCCCGCAAAATTGCATGGTTTCTGAGCAGGCCGTTCGCTTATCGGCGGCCCGCTCTTATCAATCCCCTCGGCAAGCGCTACCCTATGTTATCTTGAGTGCCGTTATCGAAGGGAGTGGACTATGACATCGCCAGCGATCCGTTTAACCCAGTACAGCCATGGCGCTGGCTGCGGCTGCAAAATCTCACCGAAAGTTCTCGAAACCATCCTGCACAGCGAGCGGGAAAAATTTGTCGATCCGCGTCTGTTGGTCGGCAATGAAACCCGCGACGACGCGGCGGTGTATGACATCGGCAACGGCGTCGGCATCATCAGCACTACCGACTTCTTCATGCCGATCGTCGACGATCCGTTTGATTTCGGCCGTATCGCCGCCGCTAACGCCATCAGCGACGTGTACGCCATGGGCGGCAAACCGATCATGGCGATCGCCATTCTCGGCTGGCCGATCGCCAAACTGCCGCCGGAGGTGGCGCAGCAGGTGATCGACGGCGGACGTTTCGCTTGCCAGCAGGCGGGGATCGCGCTGGCCGGCGGCCATTCCATCGATGCGCCGGAACCTATCTTCGGCCTGGCGGTCACCGGCGTGGTCAATACCGAGCGAGTGAAAAAGAACAGCGCCGCACAGGCCGGGGCGCAACTCTATCTGACCAAGCCGCTGGGCATTGGCGTGCTGACGACCGCCGAGAAGCAAAGCAAGCTGCGCCTTGAACATCAAGGGCTGGCGACGGACGTGATGTGTCGTCTTAACAAGCCGGGCGCCGACTTTGCCGAAGTGGCGGGCGTCACGGCGATGACCGACATCACCGGCTTTGGCCTGTTGGGCCACCTGAGCGAGGTTTGTCAGGGCTCCGGTCTGCAGGCGACGGTCTGGTTCGATCGGGTGCCGAAGCTGCCGGATGTCGAGGCGTATATCGCCGAGGGCTGCGTGCCGGGCGGCACCGGGCGCAACTTCGACAGTTACGGCCATCTGGTGGGCGAGATGAGCGATTTGCAGCGTCAGCTGCTGTGCGATCCGCAAACCTCCGGCGGTTTGCTGTTGGCGGTATTGCCGGAGGCGCAGGCGCAGGTGCTGGCGATCGCCGAGCAGCACGGCATCACGCTCAATCCTATCGGTGAGCTGCATGCCGCACAGGCAGGTAAACCGCTGATCGAGGTTGTGTAGTGTCCAAGATGCAAGGCAGGCCGGACAGCGACGATTACCAACGCATTTTCCTGCAGGACGTGCCGCTGATTGACGTGCGCGCGCCGATCGAGTTTCAGCAAGGCGCCTTCGCTCAGGCGTTGAACCTGCCGCTGATGGTTGACAGCGAGCGGCAGGCGGTGGGCACCTGCTATAAACAGCATGGTCAGCAAGCGGCGATTGCGCTCGGCCACAGCCTGGTGAACGGCAAACTGCGCGAACAGCGCACCGCCGCCTGGCTGGCGGCCTGTGCGCAGCGACCCGAAGGTTATATTTACTGCTTCCGTGGCGGGCTGCGTTCACAGCTGGTGCAGCAATGGCTGCATGAGGCTGGCGTCGAGTACCCGCGTATCACTGGCGGTTATAAGGCTTTGCGCAATTATCTGCTCGGCGTGTTGGCGCAAAGCGCGGCATTGCCGATGGTCCTGGTGGGCGGCAATACCGGCAGCGGCAAGACGCTGTTGGTCAACGAACTGGCCGACGGCGTCGATCTGGAAGGCGCGGCGCGCCATCGCGGTTCATCTTTTGGCCGAACGCTGGCGGGGCAAAGCTCACAGATCGATTTTGAGAATCGTCTGGCTGTGTTATTGCTGAAAAAACAGCATGGTGGCAGCCGCCGTTGGGTGCTGGAAGACGAAGGGCGGATCATCGGCAGCAACAATCTGCCGTTGCCGTTGTTCAACGGCATGCAGCAGGCGCCGGTGGCGGTGATCGACGATCCGTTTGATATTCGCCTGGCACGCCTGCAGGCCGAATATATCGACGGGATGCGCGAACAGTTCGAACAGGCCTATGGCGTGGAAGAAGGCTGGCGGCAGTACGACGACTATCTGCATCACGGCCTGTTCGCCATTCGCCGCCGGTTGGGCCTGGAGCGCTTCCAGCAGCTGACGCAGCGGCTGGAAGCGGCGTTGCGGGCACAGCGTCTCAGCGGCCAGGGTGACGCGCACCGCGAGTGGCTGGCGCCCTTGTTGCAGCAGTACTACGATCCGATGTATTGCTATCAGTTGGAAAAGAAAGCCCAGCGGATCGTCTTCCGTGGGAACTATGTAGAAGTAAGAGAATTCTTGATGACGTTCAGCCAGAAAAACGGTGAATAATGCGACTGTTCATAGCCGAGAAACCGAGTTTGGCGCGCGCCATTGCCGACGTATTGCCCAAGCCGCATCGCCGCGGCGACGGGTATATCGCCTGTGGCAACAACGATGTGGTGACCTGGTGCGTCGGCCACCTGTTGGAGCAGGCTCAGCCTGACGCTTATGACAGCCGCTATGCGCGCTGGTCGTTGGCGGATCTGCCGATCATTCCTGAAAAATGGCGGTTGCAGCCGCGGCCTTCGGTCAGTAAACAGCTCAACGCCATTAAAAAGTTGCTGCTTGAAGCCGATGAAGTGGTTCACGCCGGCGACCCGGATCGCGAAGGGCAGCTGCTGGTGGATGAGGTGCTGGACTACCTGGATCTGACGCCGGAAAAACGCCAGAACGTACGCCGCTGTCTGATCAACGATCTCAACCCGCAGGCGGTGGAGCGCGCGGTTGAACGCCTGCGCGACAACCGCGACTTCATCCCGCTGTGCGTGTCCGCCCTTGCGCGCTCACGCGCCGACTGGCTGTACGGCATCAATATGACCCGCGCTTATACGCTGCTGGGCCGCAACGCCGGTTACGACGGCGTGCTGTCGGTAGGCAGGGTGCAGACGCCGGTGCTGGGGTTGGTGGTACGGCGTGATGAAGAGATCGAAAACTTCGTGCCAAAAGACTTCTTTGAGGTCAAGGCGCACATCGTCACGCCGAAAGAAGAACGCTTCGTGGCGCTGTGGCAGCCCAGTGAGTCCTGTGAGCCTTATCAGGACGAAGAGGGGCGTTTGCTGCACCGGCCGTTGGCGGAGCACGTGGTCAAGCGCATTGAAGGCCAGCCGGCTCTGGTCACGTCTTATAACGATAAACGGGAATCGGATACCGCGCCGCTGCCGTTTTCGCTCTCCACGCTGCAAATCGAAGCGGCCCGGCGTTATAACCTCAGCGCGCAACAGGTGCTGGACGTTTGCCAGCGGCTGTACGAAACCCACAAGTTGATTACCTATCCGCGTTCCGACTGTCGCTACCTGCCGGAAGAGCATTTCGCCGGCCGCCACGCGGTGCTGAACGCCATCAGCGTGCACCAGCCCGAGCTGTATCCGCAGCCGGTGATCGACAGCGATCGCCGCAACCGTTGCTGGGACGATAAAAAGGTCGACGCGCACCACGCCATCATTCCCACCGCCCGCGCCGGCAAGATTAATCTGACGCAGGATGAGCGGAACGTGTATGGGCTGGTGGCGCGCCAGTATCTGATGCAGTTCTGTCCGGATGCGGTATTCCGCAAATGTGTGATCGAGCTGGATATCGCCGGCGGCAAATTTATCGCCAAGGCGCGATTCCTGGCGGAGGCCGGCTGGCGTACGCTGCTGGGCAGCAAGGAGCGCGACGAGGAGAACGAAGGTGCGCCGCTGCCGGTGGTGGCTAAAGATGATGAGCTGTTGTGCGAGCGCGGTGAAGTGGTGGAGCGCCAGACGCAGCCGCCGCGGCCGTTTACTGACGCCAGTCTGTTGTCGGCCATGACCGGCATCGCGCGCTTCGTACAAGATAAAGCGCTAAAGAAAATCCTGCGGGCGACCGATGGTTTAGGTACGGAAGCGACGCGAGCGGGGATCATCGAATTGCTGTTCAAGCGGGCGTTTCTGTACAAGAAGGGACGCTATATTCACTCCAGCGAAACCGGGCGCGCGTTGATTCACTCGCTGCCGGATCTTGCTGCGCGTCCTGATATGACGGCCAACTGGGAAGCCACGCTGACGCAAATCAGCGAGAAATCCTGCCGCTATCAGGACTTTATGCAGCCGTTGGTCGGCACGCTGCAAGAGCTGATTTATCAGGCTAAGCAGAGCCGGGCGAGCATGGCGTTTCGTGGGTTGCCGCCGCCGCCTTCCAGCGGAGGCAAAAAACGCAGGAAAAGCGCCGGCAAGGCGCAGGAGAAGAGTGAATGAAGCACGGACTCAATGGGGTGCTGGCTGCCGCTGCCCTGGCGTACTGCGGCCTGGCGGCCGCCAACCGGGGCGATGTGGACGTGGTGCTACCGGTTTCGCCGGAGATCTGGGGCGCGGCCAAAAGCGGCGACAATCCGCCGCCGGCTCAGCCCTGCAGCCGTTGTTGCGTCTACCAGAATCAGAACTATTCCGAGGGGGCGGTGCTCAAAGTCGAAGGGGAAGTGCTGCAGTGCGTGCGTGAGCCTAATACTATCGGCACCAACCCCTTGATTTGGGTACGATTAAAGAAGTGACGATGTAACCTGTCACCGCGCTCAGCGCGCCTCGCCTTGCGCGGCGAGATAATCCGCCAGCAGTGGAACGTCAGCGGGCGCCAGGGGGTATTCCTGCGCCTGTTGCGGTGTGACCCAGACCAGCGCCGAATGGCAGCGTTGTTGCAGTTCACCGGAGAACTCCGCGACTCGCCAGGCATGCAGTCGGATGATGCGTTCGCCTTGCCGCCACTGGTTGCTGCCCACATAGTTGCCGATACGGGCGCTAATCCCCAATTCTTCATCCAGCTCGCGCGTCAGCGCCTGCGGTTGGCTTTCGCCGGTTTCTACCTTGCCGCCGGGAAACTCCCACAGGCCGGCTTGATCGCTGCCTGCGCCGCGCTGGGCCAGCAAAATACGCCCATTTTGTTCCAGAATGGCGGCTACTACGTCGATAATTTTCATCGGCTTCACAGAATAAAACCCCGGCGAGCGCCGGGGGATGGGGTTACAGCGTGAATTCCGCCCAGACCGGCGCATGGTCGGAAGGTTTCTCCATGCCGCGGGTTTGGTAATCAATGCCGGTGGCGATGCAGCGCGAAGCCAGCGGGGTGCTGGCCAGCAGCAGATCGATACGCAGGCCGCGATTGTCGTCGAACCCTTTGGAGCGGTAGTCGAACCATGAAAACTCGTCGTTGCGCCCCGGGTTGGCGTGGCGATAGGTATCCACCAGGCCCCAGTTCAGCAGGCGATCCATCCATTCGCGCTCTTCCGGCAGGAAGGAGCACTTGCCGGTGCGCAGCCAGCGTTTGCGGTTGTCTTCGCCGATGCCGATATCGTAATCACTCGGGCTGATATTCATGTCGCCCATGATCAGCACCGGGGATTCCGCCGACAGCTGCTGCTCCAGGTAGTTTTGCAGATCCTGATAAAAGCGTGTTTTAGCCGGGAATTTGATCGGATGGTCGCGGCTTTCACCTTGCGGGAAGTAGCCGTTGATCACCGTCAGCGTGCCCTGCGGCGTAGCCAGATCGGCCATGATGATGCGACGCTGCGCGTCTTCTTCATCGGTTGGGAAACCGCGGCGCACGGCCAGGGGCTCCGCTTTGGTCAGCAGCGCCACGCCGTAATGGCCTTTTTGCCCGTGATAGAACACGTGATAGCCGTGCTGGCTGACTTCTTCCAATGGGAACATGTCATCGTGAACTTTGGTTTCCTGCAGACCGATCACGTCGGGCTGGTGCTGTTCGATAATTGCCGCCAGCTGATGCGGACGCGCGCGCAGTCCATTGATATTAAAAGAGACAAACTTCATGAGCGGTGCCGTTTTCACGAGAAAAATGTGCTGTGATAGTAGCAGAGTTTGGCGGGAAATGTAACGCAGACAGCGGCAGGACCGCTGACTGCGCAGCGGGTTTATTTCGCCCAGCGGTCGTAATTTTTAGGTTGATAGTCGTCAAACTGTTGCAGCAGCGTCTGTGCCGATTCGCTGATGTGAAGGGTGCCGAGATAGTCGTGACGCATAAAGCCCTGATCGGCGACGTGCTCGAGGAACTGGCTCAGCGGGCGGTAGAATCCGTTGACGTTCAGCAGGCCGACCGGCTTGTTGTGATAGCCGATTTGCCCCCAGGTCCAGATTTCAAACAGCTCTTCCAGCGTGCCGATGCCGCCGGGCAGGGCGATAAAACTGTCCGCCAGCGCTGCCATACGGGCTTTGCGCGTATGCATGTCTGGCACCACTTCCAATTCAGTCAGGCCGCGATGCGCCGTTTCCGCTTCAACCAGGCGTTCGGGGATAATGCCGACCGCTTCACCACCTGCGGCCAACACCGCGTCCGCCACGATCCCCATCAATCCTTTTTTGCCGCCGCCATAGATTAAACGGCGCCCCTGTGCGGCCAGCAGTTGCCCCAGTTGGCGAGCCTGCTCGGCATAAGCGGGATTGACGCCTTCGCTGGCGCCACAAAAAACGCAAATATTGTTTCGCATCCACCTGTTCCTTACTGCACTAAAGAAGCCAGTGGTATAGCGAATTGTCGGCCGGAGTTCAAGTTACTGCTGGGAGTGAGGAACAAAACGGCTGGATGAAAGCGGTTAATAAGGGGAGATAACTTGATTTATTGATACGAGAACATTGGATGCACGTGTTGGATGCGATGTGCTTTAAGTGGGTTTTGGGATTTTCTGCAAGAGATGGTGGTGGGGGAAGGATGATTCGTCGCTGCGCGACTCACCCTGCGGGCCGCGCTGAAGCGCGTTGTCTCACTGCGTGAGACTCGAACCTTGGTCGAAGCTTCTCATCCTTCCCCGATTCGGAACATTATGGAGGCGATGTGCTTTTAATTCAGTTTAGGGATTTTCTGCAAAGGATGGTGGTGGGGGAAGGATTCGAACCTTCGAAGTCAGTGACGGCAGATTTACAGTCTGCTCCCTTTGGCCGCTCGGGAACCCCACCATATACATGGCTATTTAACTGGCCTTGCTTGCGAGAGCGCTGTCTCGGTAAGCGGGGCGCATCATATCAAATGAAGCGGATGTGTAAAGTATTGAAATGCAGAAAATGAATCGTTTGCCGTTTTTTTATTCTTGGCGGTGCATCCCTGAACGAAATGCACCGATTTATTGAACGATTACAGAATAACGGTGCGGTTGCCGTAGACGAAGACGCGCTGCGCCAGCACCTGATACAGGGCCCGGCTGAGCACGTTTTTCTCCACGTCGCGGCCGGCGCGCATCATATCCTCGGCAGAATAAGTGTGATCGACGTGGATCACGTCCTGCATGATGATCGGGCCTTCGTCGAGATTGTCGTTAACGTAATGGGCAGTGGCGCCGATGATTTTTACCCCGCGCTCGTAGGCCTGGTGATAAGGCCGTGCGCCGATAAACGCCGGCAGGAACGAATGGTGAATGTTGATTACCTGATTCGGATAATGTTGCACGAAGGCCGGGGTCAGCACGCGCATATATTTGGCCAGCACCACGTAATCCGGCTGATATTGATCGATCTTGGCCGTCATTTCGCGGTCGTGCTGTTCGCGCGTCAAGCCTTCGTGGCTCACCAGATGGAAAGGAATATCGAAACGCTCCACCAGCGTTTGCAGCGTGTCGTGGTTGCCGATTACGGCGGCGATCTCAACATCGAGGCCGCCATAGGCGCTTTTCATCAACAGATCGCCCAGGCAGTGCGCCTCTTTGGTGACCAGCACCACGATGCGCCGGCGCCCGGTGCTGTGCAGTTCACGCAGTGAACCTTCCGGCAGGGCGCTGTCCAGATCGGCCAGCAGCGTGTTGTCGTTGAAAATGCCTTCCAGTTCGGTGCGCATGAAGAAACGCCCGGTGCGGTGATCGACGAACTCATTGTTCTGAACGATATTGAGTTCGTGCTTGTAACAGATGTTGGTGATCTTGGCGATCAGCCCTTTGGCGTCCGGGCAGATGGTGCGTAACACTTTCCGTTGTACATTTTGGTGTGGCATGGGTTTGAGGATCCTGTCTGATACTGAATGGCCTGTCTGCGCAGGCGTAAACGTGAAGCGCCGGCCGGTTAGCGCCCGCAGCACTTCTTGTATTTTTTCCCTGAGCCACAGGGACACATCGCATTTCGGCCGGGCTGGGGTTTGGTGCCGTCGATATAATACCAACGTTGATCGCGACGAAGGAAGCGCGAGCGCTCATGCATCGCCTGCGGCTCGCCGCTTTCGCCATCGGTGAAACGGGCGATGAATTCGACGAAGCCTTCATCCGGCTCATGACCGGCTTTCTCTTCCACGATCGTCAGGCCCAGCCACTCGGTATTCTTAAAACTGTCGACGATGGCATTGCGCCACGCTTCGGCGCCGCAGTCGGGGTGCCAGGTGGCGATCAGATAGTCGACGTTATGATTCACGTAGGCGGTGAAGCGTGAACGCATCAGTTGGCCGGGCGTCGGCGCCGGCTGACTGCCGCTGATAAAAGGGGCGCAGCACGCGTTATACGCCAGTCCGCTGCCGCATGGGCATGATTCGGGCAAAATGACTCCTGAGAAAACGAGGCTGAAAATGAATTTAGCGCATATGTTACCTAACAATATTCGTCAGTGACAATCTACCCTGAAAGCAGAGAACACCGTTTACCGAGAGGATGACGCGATGCGGCAAATCAAGATCGGACTGGCGCTGGGAGCGGGCTCGGCTAAAGGCTGGGCGCACATCGGCGTGATCAATGCGTTAAAGAAGCTGGGGATTGAGGTCGATATCGTTGCCGGCTGCTCTGTCGGCGCGTTGGTGGGCGCCGCGTTCGCCAGCCATCGCCTGCCGGCGATGGAGCAGTGGGTGCGATCGTTCAGCTATTGGGACGTGATTCGCCTGATGGATTTTTCCTGGCAGCGCGGCGGCCTGTTGCGCGGCGAGCGGGTGTTTAACGCCGTTGGACAGCTGCTGAAGATCAATGATATCGCCGATTGTGCGTTGAAGTTCGGTGCCGTGACGACCAATCTCAGTACCGGGCGTGAGCTGTGGCTGACCGAAGGCGATATTCATCAGGCGATACGCGCCTCCTGCAGCATGCCCGGCCTGTTGGCGCCGGTATGGGCCGACGGCTATTGGCTGGTGGATGGCGCGGTGGTCAATCCGGTGCCGGTGTCGCTTTGCCGCGCCATGGGCGCCGATATCGTCATTGCGGTCGATCTGCAGCATGACGCGCACCTGATGCAGCAGGATCTGTTCTCGATACGTATCGAGGAAGAAAGCCCGGACGATGCACCTGCGGCTACCTGGCGCGGGCGTCTGCGGGAACGCGTCGGCAGAATGCGCAAGCGCAAACCGGCTACGGCGCCGACGGCGATGGAGATTATGAGCACATCGATTCAAATGCTGGAGAATCGCCTGAAGCGCAACCGGATGGCGGGCGATCCACCGGATGTCTTGATCCAGCCTTTTTGCCCGCAAATCTCAACGCTGGATTTCCACCGCGCCGATGAAGCGATCGAGGCGGGGTTGCTGGCGGTTGAAAAACAACTGGATCGGTTGTTGCCGTTGATAAAAAATAGATAATTCTCGGTTCTTGGTTGGCAATGCGCAGTTGGTCTGTTTCAGACGAGCATAAGTGACCTTTTTGAGCCACTATTACACTATGGAAAGGGACGAGGCTCGGCTGATGGCATTACCACTCACTCACAAGCGCATCTTGATCGTTGAGGACGAACAGGTTTTTCGTTCCGTGCTGGTCGGTTATCTGACCTCGCTGGGCGCTGAAACCGGCGAGGCGACCAACGGTTTACAGGCGCTGAGTGCCGTCGATGACTTCAAGCCGGATCTGATTCTGTGCGATCTTGCGATGCCGGAAATGGGCGGTATCGAATTCGTTGAACACCTGCGTTTGCAGGGGCTGCAGATCCCGGTGCTGGTGATCTCGGCCACCGACAAGATGGCGGACATCGCCAAGGTGCTGCGGTTGGGCGTGCAGGATGTGCTGCTCAAGCCGCTGACCGATCTCAATCGCCTGCGTGAAGCGGTGCTGGCGTGCTTATACCCCAATATGTTCACCTCCCAGGCGATTGAAGAGGTTGAACTGTTTCAGGATTGGGATGCGTTGAGCAAAAATCCTTCCGAAGCCGTCAAACTGCTTAAGCAACTGCAGCCGCCGGTACAGCAGACCATTGCGCATTGCCGGATCAACTATCGGCAGTTAACTACCGGCGAAAATCCCGGCCTGGTGCTGGATATCGCCGCCTTGTCAGAAAAGGATCTGGCATTCTATTGTCTGGACGTCACGCGCGCCGGCGATAATGGCGTATTGGCGGCGCTGCTGTTGCGCGCATTATTTAATGGGCTGCTGCAGGACCATCTGGCTAATCAACAGCATCGTTTGCCGCAAATGTCGGCATTGTTAAAGCAGGTTAATCAATTATTGCGGCAGGGGAAATTGGACGGTCAATTCCCTCTGTTGTTGGGATATTATCACGCCGAAAATAAAAACCTGATTCTGGTTTCCGCCGGGCTGCATGCCAACGTCAATACCGGTGACAATCAAATCCAGCTGAGCAACGGCGTGCCACTGGGGACGCTGGGGGCTACCTACATGAATCAGATCAGCCAGCGTTGTACCGCCTGGCAATGTCAGGTATGGGGCAGCGGTGGCCGATTGCGACTGATGCTCAGCGCTGAATAGCAGGCAGCGATCGGCGCGATCTTAAGCTATTTACTTATCTGTAATTAAACCGTTTATTTATTCTCCGGATTATCCGAACGGGTAATAGTCCTAAATGTTTTCTATTTGTGTTCTGGTTAATGCTCGGCGCGCATAAGCTGGTATACTCCGAAGGTTTTTTTATATCGAGCCCACGCTCATAAAATGAGCGCTTTAGCTTTAAGAGAGGAAATAATGCCTGCTGTAAATCGCAAAGTCAGAAAAGCCGTGATCCCGGTTGCAGGCTTGGGTACGCGGATGTTGCCGGCCACCAAAGCCATTCCGAAAGAAATGCTGCCGCTGGTTGATAAACCTCTGATCCAATACGTCGTCAATGAGTGCATTGCGGCGGGGATTAACGAGATTGTGCTGGTCACCCACTCCTCCAAGAACTCGATCGAAAACCATTTTGATACCAGTTTCGAACTTGAAGCGATGCTGGAAAAACGCGTCAAGCGCCAATTGCTGGACGAAGTGCAGTCGATCTGCCCGAAAGGCGTTACCGTGATGCAGGTTCGTCAGGGTAATGCCAAAGGCCTGGGGCACGCGATTATGTGTGCCTACCCGATGGTGGGCGATGAACCGGTCGCGGTGGTGCTTCCGGACGTGATCCTCGACGAATACAGCGCCGATCCGAAAAAAGACAACCTGCACGAAATGCTGCAGCGCTTCGAAGCCACCGGCGTCAGCCAGATCATGGTTGAACCCGTGCCGCATAAGGATGTCGGAAACTACGGCGTAGCCGACTGTAAGGGCGTTGATTTGCAACCGGGCGAAAGCGCGCCGATGGTCAGCGTGGTTGAGAAACCGTCGCCGGATAAAGCCCCTTCCAACCTGGCGATTGTCGGTCGTTATGTGTTGTCCGCCGATATTTGGCCGCTGTTGGCGAAAACGCCTCCGGGCGCCGGCGATGAAATTCAGCTGACTGACAGCATCGAAATGCTGATGCAGCAGGAAACGGTGGAAGCGTATCACCTGAAAGGCGTGAGCCATGACTGCGGTAACAAACTGGGTTACATGCAGGCCTTCGTGGAGTACGGCATGCGTCATGCCAGCCTGGGCAAAGAGTTTTCTCAGTGGCTGCAACAGGTTGTTGCCGCTGACAAGAAGTAATTTGATCTTTCGTCTTAATTTGAAAAACTAGGATTTTCACATGAAAGTAACAGTTTTTGGTATTGGTTATGTGGGGCTGGTACAGGCCGCCGTGCTGGCTGAAGTTGGCCATGATGTTATGTGCATCGATGTTGACGAACGAAAAGTCGAGAACCTGAAAAAAGGGAATATCCCGATTTTTGAACCGGGCCTGACGCCGCTGGTACAGCAAAACTATGAGGCTGGGCGCCTGCATTTCACCACCGATGCCAAAGCGGGCGTGGCGCACGGGAATATCCAGTTTATCGCCGTCGGTACGCCGCCGGATGAAGACGGTTCCGCCGATCTGAAATATGTCACCGCGGTGGCGCGCACCATCGCCGAGCACATGACCGATCGCAAAGTGGTGATCGACAAATCTACCGTGCCGGTCGGTACGGCGGACAAAGTGCGTCAGGTGATGGCGGAAACGCTGGCAAAACGCGGCAGCAACGTGCCGTTCGACGTGGTGTCCAACCCTGAATTCCTGAAGGAAGGCGCTGCAGTGGCTGACTGCATGCGCCCTGAGCGCATCGTGATCGGCACCGATAATAAAGAGGTGATCGAGCCTATTCGCGAGCTGTACGAGCCGTTTAACCGCAATCACGATCGTATGATCATGATGGATATCCGCAGCGCGGAGCTGACCAAATATGCCGCCAACTGCATGCTGGCGACCAAAATCAGCTTTATGAATGAAATGTCCAACCTGGCGGAAATGTTGGGCGCGGACATTGAGAAAGTGCGTCAGGGCATCGGTTCCGATTCACGCATCGGTTATCACTTCATCTATCCTGGCTGTGGCTACGGTGGTTCTTGCTTCCCGAAAGATGTTCAGGCGCTGATCCGCACGGCGGAGCAGATCGGTTACCAACCGAAGCTGTTGCAGGCGGTAGAGCAGGTCAACTACCAACAAAAAGACAAGCTGAACAGCTTTATCAAAGACTATTTCGGCAGCGATTTGAAGGGCAAAACCTTCGCACTGTGGGGTCTGGCGTTCAAGCCGAATACCGATGACATGCGTGAAGCGTCCAGCCGTGTGCTGATGGAGCAGCTGTGGGCTGCCGGCGCCACCGTTCAGGCCTACGATCCGGAAGCGATGAACGAAGTTCAGCGCATCTATGGCCAGCGCGACGACTTGAAGCTGATGGGTACCAAAGAGGCTGCGTTGCACGGCGCCGATGCTCTGGTGATCTGCACCGAATGGCAGAATTTCCGCGCGCCGGACTTTGATGTGATCAAGGGCGCGTTGAAGCAGCCGGTGATCTTCGATGGACGTAACCTGTACGATCCTGAGCGTTTGGCGAATCGCGGCTTTACCTACTATGCGATTGGCCGCGGTGCCTCGATTAAACCGGTTATTTAAGGAGTGGGCATGAAATTCCTGGTTACAGGCGCCGCAGGGTTTATTGGTTATCACGTTGCAGAGCGTTTGTTGACCGCCGGGCATCAGGTTGTCGGCATCGATAACCTGAATGACTATTATGACGTGGGCCTGAAAATGGCCCGTCTGGACAGACTGGCGGATAAGCCGGGATTCCGCTTCATCAAGTTGGATTTGGCCGATCGTGAAGGCATGGCGACATTGTTCGCCGAGCATCAGTTCCAACGAGTCATTCATTTGGGTGCCCAAGCCGGCGTGCGTTACTCGCTGGTCAACCCGTTGGCTTATGCGGACGCTAACCTGATCGGTCATTTGAACGTTCTGGAAGGCTGCCGTCATAATAAGGTCGAGCATTTACTTTACGCTTCCTCCAGCTCTGTTTATGGCCTCAATCGCAAGTTGCCGTTTGCTACCGAAGATTCGGTCGACCACCCTGTGTCACTGTATGCGGCAACCAAAAAAGCCAATGAGCTGATGTCACACAGTTACGCTCATTTATACGGTCTCCCGACGACGGGGCTACGCTTCTTTACCGTATATGGTCCCTGGGGGCGTCCGGATATGGCGCTGTTCAAGTTTACCAAGGCCATATTGGCGGGGGAGAGTATCGATGTATATAACCACGGTGAAATGCACCGTGACTTTACTTACATTGATGATATCACCGAGGCGATTGTGCGGCTGCAGGCGGTTATTCCGCAGGCAGATCCGTCATGGACCGTTGAACAGGGATCGCCGGCGACCAGTTCCGCGCCGTATCATGTTTATAATATCGGCAATAACACCCCCGTTAAACTGATGGAATATATCACGGCGTTGGAGCAGGCTTTGGGGCTAACTGCCCGCAAGAATATGTTGCCAATGCAACCTGGCGACGTGATGGATACCAGCGCGGATACCGCAGAGCTTTATCGTGACATTGGTTTTAAGCCGGAAACCAGCGTTGAAGAAGGGGTGAAGCGCTTTGTTGATTGGTATAAGGCATTCTACCAGGTTCAATAATTGAACGAGGGTATATGCGACAAAGGGGCCTTAGGGCCCTTTTTTATCGCTGGAACCTCATGCAAGGAACAAAATGCGAATTAGGATATTTACTAAAAGGAAAGGGATGAGGCAGGATCGCGGCGATAAGCTTTAAAATGAAAAGGCCCCCCGCAGGGAGCCTTTCAGATACGGGCCGAATCGCTATTACAGCAGGAAATCGTCCAGAGATTTACCTTGCTCTTCGATAGCTTTCTTAATCACCGCTGGAGTACGGCCTTGGCCGGTCCAGGTTTTCAATTCGCCGTTTTCGTCTTTATATTGGTATTTAGCAGGACGTGCTGCGCGTTTTGCTTTACCGGCAGCCTTGTTGGCAGCCATGGTTTGCAGCAGTTCATTCGGATCGATACCGTCAGCAATCAGCATTTCGCGGTATTGCTGCAGTTTACGGGTGCGTTCTTCGATTTCTGCTTGAGCCTGGCTGTCTTCTTCGCGACGTTCGTTCACAACAACTTCCAGTTTCTCGAGCATTTCTTCCAGCGTTTCCAGTGTGCATTCTCTTGCCTGGGCGCGCAGAGTGCGGATGTTGTTCAAAATCTTTAATGCTTCGCTCATTGTCCTAGTCTCAAATTATATTGGTGGGGGGCGTCTCGATAATAATAGAGCGCTATTTTCTTTTCTGCAATAGCCAAATTGACTTGAATACTCAAATTTACCTTTTAAAAATCCGTTAATCGGATCTGTCCGACTAATATAGGAAGGGCTGTTAACTATTACCCTTGTCGCACTTAAGTCAAAATTTCAGCAGGCATGCTTTAAAAGGCGCGTGTCGCAAGGCTTTCATCGATAAGTTATCGCCGTAATTTATATCAATATTACAATGGGTTCTGTGGGCTTAATCACGTCATGGCAAGGCAGACATTGTAAACAATAGGGGTATATAGGTAAAGATTGCGTCAGGTAACGTCGGGGACAGCGGAGGTGATTAAATGCCCTGTATTGGCCCCGTGTATAATAGACTGGCGCGCCGTTGCGGTTGCGGCACCCGCCGCGGCGAAAGGGTGATTATGCATTAATGGGCAAATGATCGCGGTTAACCATTAGCAAGAATTAATAGTGATGACAGGCATACATTATCCTGTAAATAGCTGTAAAAAGAACGGGCCGACAGAACGATATGTTTCGCTTGAAAGCGCATTATTACGGCGAACGCAATATTCGTTCGCTTTGGGCTGAGCCTGGGGGGCGGCTTATGGTACACTTACCGTCCTAATCGACATTTGAATATTTCTTATACCATCGGAGTTGCGGGGCCATGGCTCAACTTTATTTTTATTACTCTGCGATGAATGCCGGCAAGTCCACCGCGCTGCTACAGTCTTCATATAACTATCAAGAACGTGGTATGCGCACGCTGGTGTTCACTGCGGAGATCGATCACCGCTTTGGCGTAGGTAAGGTCAGCTCGCGCATCGGTTTATCCTCGCAGGCCCAGCTCTATAACAACGACTCGATGCTGTACGCCATGATTCAGCAAGAGCATCAACAGCAGCCGGTGCATTGTGAACTGCTGGATGAAAGCCAGTTCCTGACCAAGGCGCAGGTTGAGCAATTGTGTGATGTGGTGGACCAACTGGACATTCCCGTATTGTGCTACGGCCTGCGTACCGATTTTCTCGGTGAGCTGTTTACCGGCAGCCAATATTTGCTGGCCTGGGCCGATAAGCTGGTGGAATTGAAAACCATCTGTCACTGTGGGCGCAAAGCCAATATGGTGTTGCGGTTGGATGAAAACGGCCAGGCGATGCACGCCGGTGAGCAGGTGGTGATTGGCGGTAACGAGAGCTATGTCTCCGTCTGCCGCAAGCATTATAAAGAGGCGATTCACTCCCTGGAGTAGGGGAGAAAACGCCGCCAAAGCCCGCTGAGGCGTTTTGGCGGCGTGAGTCGAAATGCAGCGCCTCCGGCGCAATAAAAAACCCGCCGTTTGGCGGGTTTTTTTATCGGTTCACGAAACCGTTATTTCTTGGACTTCTTTACCGCGGCTTTGGCTACAGCCGGAGCTGTCGCTTCCTCTTCGACTGTTTCGCTGAATTCGCGGCCGTAGAAGGTATCCAGCATGATTTGCTTCAGTTCGGCAATCAGCGGATAGCGTGGGTTGGCGCCGGTGCATTGGTCGTCGAACGCGTCTTCCGACAGCTTGTCGACTTTCGCCAGGAAGTCCGCCTCCTGCACACCCGCCTCACGAATGGAGGTTGGGATGCCCAGCTCGGTTTTCAGCTCGTCAAGCCAGGCCAGCAGTTTCTCAATCTTCTGCGCGGTGCGGTCGCCCGGTGCGCTCAGGCCGAGGTGGTCGGCGATTTCAGCGTAGCGGCGGCGCGCCTGAGGGCGGTCGTACTGGCTGAAGGCCGTCTGCTTGGTCGGGTTGTCGTTCGCGTTGTAGCGAATGACGTTGGAAATCAGCATCGCGTTGGCCAGGCCGTGCGGAATGTGGAACTCCGAACCCAGTTTGTGCGCCATGGAGTGACAAACCCCGAGGAAGGCGTTGGCGAAAGCGATACCGGCGATGGTGGCGGCGTTGTGCACGCGTTCACGGGCAACCGGGTTTTTCGCGCCTTCTTTGTAGCTGGCCGGCAGATACTCTTTCAACAGTTTCAGCGCCTGCAGCGCCTGGCCGTCGGAGTATTCGTTCGCCAGCACCGAGACGTAGGCTTCCAGCGCGTGGGTCACCGCATCCAGGCCACCGAAGGCGCACAGGGATTTCGGCATGTTCATCACCAGGTTGGCGTCGACAATCGCCATGTCCGGGGTCAGCGCATAGTCGGCCAGCGGGTATTTCTGCCCGGTGGCGTCGTCGGTCACGACCGCGAACGGCGTGACTTCTGAACCGGTACCTGAGGTTGTGGTGATGGCGATCATTTTCGCTTTCACGCCCATTTTCGGGAATTTGTAGATACGCTTGCGGATGTCCATGAAGCGCAGCGCCAGATCCTCGAAGTGGGTTTCAGGATGTTCGTACAGCACCCACATGATTTTCGCGGCGTCCATCGGCGAACCGCCGCCCAGCGCGATGATGACGTCCGGTTTGAAGGAGTTCATCTGCTCGGCGCCTTTACGCACGATGCTCAGCGTCGGATCGGCTTCCACTTCGAAGAACACTTCGGTTTCGATGCCGTGAGACTTCAGAACCTTGGTGATCTGGTCAGCATAGCCGTTGTTGAACAGGAAACGGTCGGTCACGATGAAGGCGCGTTTCGCCCCGTCGGTCGCCACTTCTTCCAGCGCGATAGGCAGCGAGCCACGGCGGAAGTAGATCGATTTCGGAAGTTTGTGCCACAACATGTTTTCTGCTCGCTTCGCTACAGTTTTCTTGTTGATCAGGTGTTTAGGTCCGACGTTTTCAGAGATGGAGTTGCCACCCCAGGAACCGCAACCCAGCGTCAGCGAAGGCGCGAGTTTGAAGTTGTACAGGTCGCCGATACCGCCCTGAGAAGCCGGGGTGTTGATCAGGATGCGAGCCGTTTTCATTTTATCGCCGAAGTAGGCGATGCGAGCCGTTTGGTTATCCTGGTCGGTGTACAGGCAGGAGGTGTGGCCGATACCGCCCATGGCGACCAGTTTTTCGGCTTTGGCGACCGCGTCTTCGAAGTCTTTGGCACGGTACATCGCCAGGGTAGGCGACAGTTTTTCATGTGCGAAAGGTTCGGACTCGTCGACCAGCTTCACTTCACCGATCAGCACTTTGGTGTTGGCCGGTACTTTGATACCTGCCATTTCGGCGATTTTCGGTGCGGATTGCCCGACGATGGCCGCATTCAGACCGCCGTTTTTCAGGATGATGTCCTGCACCGCTTTCAGTTCTTTACCCTGCAGCAGATAGCCGCCGTGGGAAGCGAAGCGTTCGCGTACCGCATCATAGATAGCGTCAACGACGATGACCGACTGTTCGGAAGCGCAGATAACGCCGCTGTCGAAGGTTTTGGACATCAGGATAGAGGCGACCACGCGCTTGATGTCTGCGGTTTCGTCTACCACGACCGGCGTATTACCGGCGCCGACGCCGATGGCCGGTTTGCCGGAGCTGTAGGCGGCTTTCACCATGCCCGGGCCACCGGTGGCCAGGATCAGGTTGATGTCAGGGTGGTGCATCAGCTGGTTGGACAGTTCGACGGTAGGTTGGTCGATCCAACCGATGATGTCTTTCGGCGCGCCGGCGGCGATAGCGGCTTGCAGCACGATATCGGCGGCTTTATTGGTGGCATTCTTCGCACGCGGGTGCGGCGAGAAGATGATGCCGTTACGGGTTTTCAGGCTGATCAGCGCTTTGAAGATCGCGGTAGAAGTTGGGTTGGTGGTAGGGACGATACCGCAAATCAGGCCGATAGGTTCGGCGATGGTGATGGTACCGAAAGTGTCATCTTCAGACAGGATGCCACAGGTTTTTTCATCTTTATAGGCGTTGTAGATGTACTCGGAAGCGAAGTGGTTTTTGATCACTTTGTCTTCGACGATACCCATTCCGGATTCTTCCACGGCCATTTTGGCCAACGGGATACGGGCATCAGCAGCGGCGAGGGCGGCAGCGCGGAAGATTTTATCCACTTGCTCTTGAGTGAAGTTGGCATATTCGCGCTGGGCTTTTTTGACACGTGCGACAAGCTCGTTCAGTTCAGCGACATTCGTTACAGCCATAATGCTCTCCTGATAATGTTAAACTCTTTCAGTAAATAAGCCGTGCGAGCCACTAGTATAGTCATAACGGGAATAAACGGTGATTCGAATACCGGGGGTTTCCCGCGTTATTTCTTCGCATGCTGCTGATTTGCTTAAAGAGCTTTACCCTGCGCCAACCGGAGGGGCAGGCAGTGAAGAGAACGGAACCGGCTGGATTGCCACCGACTTTGTTCTACTCCCTGACTACGACTAAGAGCTTACCCACTGTTGGGTAGTTGATTTGTGATCTAAATCATGAAAAGTGCAAGCTGACACCTTTCAGCTTGACGGTATTGAGAGTGGTTATCAATAACTGTGATCGATGACTCTTTTTTCAACATAAAAAATCAAAAGGCCATACATCACTTTAACAAAGGGCATTTGTTTTGTTGCCTAACTTGCTGGTAGTCAAAAATGCTGCTCTGGCCGGATGGATTACCCGCGGCAATTCCATTACATTAGCGCGCATAGGCAGCACACCTTTTTATAGCACTTAACGCGGAGCCATCTGTGGGCCAATCTCTGTTGGATCTTTCCGGCTTTATCAAGTTCTTTGTCGGTCTGTTTGCGCTGGTCAACCCGGTGGGCATCTTGCCGGTGTTTATCAGCATGACCAGCTACCAGGCGGAAGCAGGGCGCAATAAAACCAACCTGACCGCCAACCTGTCGGTCGCCATTATTCTGTGGACATCGCTGTTCCTGGGCGAAGGGATCTTGCGGATGTTCGGCATCTCCATCGATTCGTTCCGCATCGCCGGCGGTATTCTGGTGGTGACCATCGCCATGTCGATGATCAGCGGCAAGCTGGGAGAAGACAAACAGAACAAACAGGAAAAATCGGAGAGCGCGATCCGCGAGAGCATCGGCGTGGTGCCGTTAGCGCTGCCGCTGATGGCGGGGCCGGGGGCGATCAGTTCCACCATCGTGTGGAGTTCCCGTTATCACAACTGGCAAAGCCTGCTCGGCTTTACGGTCGCAATCGCCTTGTTCGCCTTTTGCTGTTGGTTGTTGTTCCGCGCCGCGCCGCTGTTGGTGCGTTTGCTTGGGCAGACCGGCATCAACGTGATCACCCGTATCATGGGTCTGTTGCTGATGGCGCTCGGGATCGAGTTTATCGTTACCGGCATTAAGGCGATATTCCCCGGCCTGTTGTAATACCCTTTGTTTAGCCGCGCACCTTTCGCCTTGGCGCGGCTAAAATTAATTTTAAAGTTTAAATTATTTATTGGTTCGCATTATTATAGTGCACAGGATGAATAAAATTTATGCGGTTGCACTCTTATGTTGCATAAATCTCATGTTGCTGTGCAAAAAAAACGCTAAGCGTTATTTCATACACTTTTCTTCCCCCATTTCCGCGCGTTTGCCCCCGCTCAACGGTAAAGCTGTTGTTAAATTAATCACATCATTCTGTGGGGCTTGTCTCACTTTCATCCAGGTGTTATTAGTGATTAACCGACCATAGGCAGGTGTTTGTTCTTTGAATGCCTGGATTGTTAACTGAATGTTTCTTTGTGCGGTAATGAGATTGCGTTGATGGTTTCAAATGAAATGATTTCGTCTTTTTTTTCTTTAAAATCATAGCGATGGTTTTTTTTCTCCGCGTCCTCGATCTTGGGGGCCGGATCGGGCTTCGTGCGATAAAAGAGAATTGCTTAACATTTTCGTAAAATTTATTGGCTATGGAATTTGGCTTCTGCTAATTTCCGAGCAACTTTCCCGTGGTCAATTAACTGAAATGCGCCATAAAAACGGGAATGATTTTTGCTGGTATCCGTTTATTTAGAATTCTTATAAACACTTCACAAACTTCGATAAGCGATGCTTGTCGGTGAAAAGGAGCCTCGATTATGCAGCAAACCCTGAAGCGCACTTCTTTGACCTTGTTGATTAGCGGCGCGCTGAGCGTCGGCGCCATAAATAGCAGTTTGGCGGCGGAAGTGCCGGCCGGCGTTCAGTTGGCGCAGCAGCAGAATATTGTGATCAACAACGGCAGCGAAGTGGCTTCATTGGATCCGCATAAGGTCGAGGGCGTACCGGAAAGCAATATCATTCTTAACCTGCTGGAAGGGCTGGTGAGCACCGACGCCAACGGGCATGTGGTGCCGGCGGCGGCGGCGAGCTGGGAAAACCAGAATTATCAGCAATGGACCTTCCACCTGCGCCCCGGCGCGGTGTGGAGCGACGGCAGCCCGGTGACCGCGCAAGACTTCGTCTACAGCTGGCAGCGTCTGGCCGATCCGAAAATCGCCTCGCCCTATGCCAGCTACCTGCAGTACACCAAAGTCGACAATATCGACGATATCCTGACCGGTAAGAAGCCTCCACAGGCCCTCGGCGTCAAGGCGCTGGACGACCAGACGCTGCAGGTGACGCTGAGCGAACCGGTGCCGTATTTCATCAGCATGCTGAGCCACACGTCGCTCAAACCGGTGAAGCGCGCGGTAGTGGAGAAATTCGGCGACAAATGGACGTTGCCCGCCAACTATGTCGGCAACGGCGCTTACCGTCTGAAAGAGTGGGTGGTGAACGAGCGCATTGTGCTGGAGCGCAGCCCGAGCTACTGGAACAACAAGCAGACGGTGATCAATCAGGCGACCTTCCTGCCGATCGCTTCCGAAGTCAGCGACGTCAACCGCTTCCGCAGCGGCGAGATCGACATCACCAACAGCGCCATTCCGCCGTACCTGTACGTCAAAATGAAACGCGAAGTGCCCGAGCAACTGCACGTTAACCCTTATCTGTGCACTTTCTATTACGAACTCAATAACCAGCGGGCGCCGTTCACCGATCCGCGGGTGCGTGCGGCGGTGAAGATGACGCTGGATCGCGACATCATCGCCAACAAGATCATGGGCCAGGGGCAGATCCCGGCCTACAGTTTCACGCCAACCTTCACCGAAGGCGCCAACTTCACGCAGCCCGCCTGGGCCGGCTGGAGCCAGGAACAGCGCAACGCCGAAGCCAAGAAACTGCTGGCGGAAGCGGGTTACAGCGACGCCAAGCCGCTGAAGTTCTCGCTGCTGTACAACACCTCCGATCAAAACAAACAGCAGGCGATCGCCGCCGCGTCGATGTGGAAAAAGAACCTCGGCGCCGACGTCACGCTGCGCAATCAGGAGTGGAAGACCTCGCTGGAAAGCCGCCATCAGGGGCAATACGACGTGGCGCGCGCCACCTGGTGCGGGGATTACAACGAGCCCAGCGCGTTCCTGAACCTGGTGCTGTCCAACAGCAGCATCAATACCGTGTTTTATAAGAGCCCGGCGTTCGACGCCATCATGGCCGCCACCCTGAAGGCGCCGGATGAGGCCGCGCGCGCCGCGCTCTATCAGCAGGCAGAAGCGCAACTGGACAAAGACTCCGCGTTGATCCCTGTGTATTACCGCGTCAGCGCGCGGTTGATTAAGCCGACGGTTGGCGGGTTCACCGGCAAAGATCCGCTGGACTATACCGACGTTAAAAATCTGTACATCATCAAGCAGTAAAAGGGGTATTCCTCACGCTGAACCGCAGGGGAATATGGGGAAGGCCCGCCGCCGCATTCGTTCCGCAGCGGCGGGAAAACAGAGTCCGCTTACGGGCAACGCAGGCTCCACGAAGAGCCTGTGATAATAAAAAACTGGAGTCGATAAGTATGACCAACATCACGAAGAAAACCCTCATTGCCGCCGGCGTCATCGCCGCACTCGGCATCACAGCAACCACCTCCGCCTTCGCGGCCGACGTTCCTGCAGGCGTGCAACTGGCCGACAAGCAAGAAATCGTCAAAAACAACGGTTCCGAAGTGCAGTCGCTTGACCCGCATAAAATCGAGGGCGTGCCGGAAAACAACGTGACCCGCGATCTGATGGAAGGCCTGGCGAACAACAGCCCGGACGGTTCCATCGTGCCGGGCGTCGCGGAAAGCTGGGATAACAAGGATTTCAAAGTCTGGACTTTCCACCTGCGCAAAGACGCCAAATGGTCCAACGGCAAGCCGGTGACGGCGCAAGATTTCGTCTACAGCTGGCAGCGCGTAGTGGATCCGAAAACCGCGTCGCCTTACGCCAGCTACCTGCAGTACGCCCATGTGGAAAACGTTGATGACATCATCGCCGGCAAAAAAGACAAGTCGACGCTGGGCGTGAAGGCCATCGACGACCACACCTTCCAGGTGACCCTGAGCGAGCCGGTGCCTTATCTGGTTGAAATGACCCCGCACTACGCCATGAAGCCGGTTTACAAAGACGCGGTGGAGAAATTCGGCGAGAAGTGGACGCTGCCGGCCAACTATGTCAGCAACGGCGCTTACAAACTGAAAGACTGGATTGTCAACGAACGCATCGTACTGGAACGTAACCCGGAATATTGGGATAACGCCAAAACCATCATCAATAAAGTGACGTTCCTGCCTATTTCGTCGGAAGTGACCGACGTTAACCGCTACCGCACCGGTGAAATCGACATGACCTACAACAACATGCCGATCGAACTGTTCCAGAAGTTGAAGAAAGAGATCCCGAAAGAGGTGCACGTCGATCCTTATCTGTGCACCTACTACTACGAAATCAACAACCAGAAGGCGCCGTTCACCGATGCGCGCGTGCGTGAAGCGCTGAAGCTGGGCATGGACCGCGACATTATCGTCAACAAGGTGAAAAACCAGGGCGATCTGCCGGCCTACAGCTTTACGCCGCCATACACCGACGGTGCCAAGCTGACCCCGCCGGAGTGGTTCGGCTGGACGCAGGAAAAACGCAACGAAGTGGCGAAGAAACTGCTGGCGGACGCCGGCTACGGCCCGGGTAAACCGCTGACCTTCTCCCTGCTGTACAACACCTCCGACTTGCACAAGAAGCTGGCGATCGCCGCCGCCTCCATCTGGAAGAAAAACCTGGGCGTGGACGTGAAGCTGGTGAACCAGGAGTGGAAAACCTTCCTGGATACCCGCCATCAGGGGACCTATGACGTGGCGCGCGCCGGCTGGTGTGCCGATTACAACGAGCCGAGCTCGTTCCTGAACATGATGCTGTCCGACAGCAGCAGTAACACCCCGCACTACAAGAGCGCCGAGTTCGACAAGCTGATGGCCAACGTGTTGACCGCGAAGACCAAAGACGAGCGCGCCGATCTGTATCAGAAAGCGGAAGTTCAGCTGGATAAAGATTCCGCCATCGTTCCGCTGTATTACTATGTGAACGCCCGTTTGGTGAAACCTTACGTCGGTGGCTACACCGGCAAAGACCCGCTTGATAACGTGTACGACAAAAACCTGTACATCATCAAGCATTGATACGGTAAGAGCCGGCGGCTTGGCCGCCGGCCCATGTTGAGAATAATAAGCCGTTATCAGGCTGTCGCACAGGGTTAGGGCAATGCTTAAATTTATACTTCGTCGCTTGTTGGAAGCGATCCCGACACTATTTATCCTTATCACCATCTCATTCTTCATGATGCGCCTGGCGCCCGGCAGTCCATTTACCGGGGAACGCGCATTGCCGCCGGAAGTCATGGCGAATATCGAAGCCAAATACCATTTGAACGACCCGATCTGGAAACAGTACGGTCATTATCTGGCGCAGCTTGCGCAGGGAGACTTCGGCCCGTCCTTTAAATACAAGGATTATTCGGTCAACGATTTGGTGGCCAGCTCTTTCCCGGTCTCCGCCAAACTCGGTCTGGCCGCGTTTCTGCTGGCGGTGGTGCTGGGCGTGAGCGCCGGTGTGATCGCCGCGCTGAACCAGAACACCAAATGGGACTATACGGTGATGGGGTTCGCCATGACCGGGGTGGTGATACCCAGTTTCGTGGTGGCGCCGCTGTTGGTGCTGATCTTCGCCATCACGTTGAAATGGCTGCCGGGCGGCGGCTGGAACGGCGGTGCGCCTAAGTTCATCATCTTGCCGATGGTGGCGTTGTCGCTGGCCTATATCGCCAGCATCGCCCGTATCACGCGCGGCTCGATGATTGAAGTGTTGCACTCCAACTTCATCCGCACCGCGCGCGCCAAAGGCTTGCCGATGCGTCGCATCATTTTCCGCCACGCGCTGAAGCCGGCGCTGTTGCCGGTGCTGTCCTACATGGGCCCGGCGTTCGTCGGGATCATCACCGGTTCAATGGTGATCGAAACCATCTACGGTCTGCCGGGGATCGGCCAGCTGTTCGTTAACGGCGCGCTGAACCGCGACTACTCCCTGGTGTTGAGCCTGACCATTCTGGTGGGCGCTCTGACCATTCTGTTCAACGCGATCGTCGATGTGCTGTATGCGGTCATCGATCCGAAAATCCGTTATTAATCTGGAGCACGCGAATGATGTTGACTAAAAAGAACAGCGAAGCTCTGGAACACTTCAGCGAGAAGCTGGAAGTGGAAGGGCGCAGCCTGTGGCAAGACGCGCGTCGGCGTTTTATGCACAACCGCGCGGCGGTCAGCAGCCTGTTCATACTGGCGCTGATCACGCTGTTTGTGGTGCTGGCGCCGATGCTGTCGCAATTCGCCTACGACGATACCGATTGGGCGATGATGTCCGCCGCACCCAGCGTTGAATCGGGGCACTATTTCGGCACCGATTCCTCCGGGCGCGATCTGCTGGTGCGCGTGGCGATCGGCGGGCGCATCTCGCTGATGGTCGGCGTGGCGGCGGCGCTGGTGGCGGTGATCGTCGGCACCCTGTACGGCGCGATGTCCGGCTATCTGGGCGGCAAGATCGACTCGGTGATGATGCGCCTGCTGGAGATCCTCAACTCCTTCCCGTTCATGTTCTTCGTGATCCTGCTGGTGACCTTCTTCGGCCAGAATATCCTGCTTATCTTCGTGGCGATCGGCATGGTGTCGTGGCTGGACATGGCGCGTATCGTGCGCGGCCAAACCCTCGGTCTGAAGCGCAAGGAGTTCATCGAAGCGGCGCTGGTGTGCGGCGTCTCCACGCGCAACATCGTGCTGCGGCATATCGTGCCGAACGTGCTCGGCGTGGTGGTGGTGTATGCCTCGTTGCTGGTGCCGAGCATGATCCTGTTCGAATCCTTCCTCAGCTTCCTGGGGCTGGGCACGCAGGAGCCGCTGAGCAGCTGGGGCGCATTGCTCAGCGACGGCGCCAACTCAATGGAAGTTTCACCGTGGTTGCTGCTGTTCCCGGCGGGTTTCCTGGTAGTCACTCTGTTCTGTTTCAACTTTATCGGCGATGGCCTGCGTGACGCCCTCGACCCGAAAGATCGTTAAGGAGTGCCACCATGAGCACCATTGAACATCCACAACTGCAAACCGCCGTCGGCGTTAAAGCGTCGCCGCTGCTGGACGTGAAAGATCTGCGCGTCACGTTCTCCACCCCGGACGGCGACGTGACGGCGGTGAACGATCTGAACTTCGATCTGCGCGCCGGTGAAACGCTGGGCATCGTCGGCGAATCCGGCTCCGGCAAATCGCAGACCGCGTTCGCCCTGATGGGGTTGCTGGCCAGCAATGGCCGCATCGGCGGCTCGGCCAAATTCAACGGCCGCGAAATCCTCAACCTGCCGGAAAACCAGCTCAACAAGCTGCGGGCCGAAGAGATCTCGATGATCTTCCAGGACCCGATGACCTCGCTCAACCCGTATATGCGCGTTGGCGAACAGCTGATGGAAGTGCTGATGCTGCATAAGAAAATGAGCAAAAGCGAAGCCTTCGAAGAGTCGGTGCGCATGCTCGACGCGGTGAAAATGCCGGAAGCGCGCAAGCGCATGCGCATGTATCCGCATGAGTTTTCCGGCGGCATGCGCCAGCGCGTGATGATCGCCATGGCGCTGCTGTGCCGGCCGAAGCTGCTGATTGCCGACGAGCCGACCACCGCATTGGACGTGACCGTTCAGGCGCAGATCATGACGCTGCTCAACGAGCTCAAGCGCGAGTTCAACACCGCCATCATCATGATCACCCACGATCTGGGCGTGGTGGCCGGCATCTGCAACAAGGTGCTGGTGATGTACGCCGGCCGCACCATGGAATACGGCAGCGCGCGTGAGGTGTTCTACCAGCCGAGCCACCCGTACTCCATCGGGTTGTTGAACGCGGTGCCGCGCCTCGACGCCGAAGGCGAAGCGTTGCTGACCATTCCCGGCAACCCGCCGAACCTGCTGCGGCTGCCGAAAGGTTGCCCGTTCCAGCCGCGCTGCCCGTACGCCATGGAACAGTGCGCGAGCGCTCCGCCATTGGAGCAATTTGGGGAAGGGCGCCTGCGCGCCTGCTTTAAACCGGTGGAGGCGTTGGTATGACAGCGGTAACCGACAAGAAAGTACTGCTCGAAGTGGCCGATCTGAAAGTGCACTTCGACATTCATGACGACAAGCAGTGGTTCTGGCAGCCGCCGAAAACCCTGAAGGCGGTCGATGGCGTTACGCTGCGGCTGTTCGAGGGGGAAACCCTGGGCGTGGTCGGCGAATCCGGCTGCGGCAAATCCACCTTCGCGCGCGCCATCATCGGCCTGGTGAAGGCCACCAGCGGGCGCGTCGCCTGGCTGGGTAAAGATCTGCTGGGCATGAACGACGCCGACTGGCGCAAAACCCGCAGCGATATCCAGATGATCTTCCAGGATCCGCTGGCTTCGCTCAACCCGCGCATGACCATCGGCGAAATCATCGCCGAGCCGCTGCGCACTTACTACCCGAAAATGCCGCGTCAGGAAGTGAAGGACAAGGTCAAGGCGATGATGCTGAAGGTCGGCCTGCTGCCTAACCTGATCAACCGTTATCCGCACGAGTTCTCCGGCGGCCAATGCCAGCGCATCGGCATCGCGCGCGCGCTGATCCTCGAACCGAAGCTGGTGATCTGCGACGAGCCGGTTTCCGCGTTGGACGTGTCGATTCAGGCGCAGGTGGTAAACCTGTTGCAGCAGCTGCAGCGCGAAATGGGGCTGTCATTGATCTTTATCGCCCACGATTTGGCGGTGGTGAAGCACATTTCCGATCGCGTGCTGGTGATGTACCTGGGTCATGCGGTGGAGCTGGGCACCTATGACGAGGTGTACCACAATCCGCAGCACCCTTACACCAAGGCGCTGATGTCGGCGGTGCCTATTCCGGATCCGGACAAGGAGAAGGAAAAGCAGATCCAGCTGTTGGAAGGGGAGCTGCCTTCGCCGATCAACCCGCCGTCCGGCTGCGTGTTCCGCACCCGCTGTCCGATCGCCGGGCCGGAGTGCGCCAAGACGCGTCCGCTGCTGGAGGGCAGTTTCCGTCATGCGGTTTCATGCCTGAAGGTCGATCCGCTGTAATGCGCCGCTAGCCGGCAACAAAAAGCCCCGCTGACTCAGCGGGGCTTTTTTTATCCGAAATATGAGCGGCGAATCACTCTTTCCACAGAATGTGGCAGAGCTTGTGGTCTTTCTCGCGGCAGATCAGCACGCGGGCGAACACGTCGTTGATCGGCTCGCCGTCGCTGTCCGCCAGACCGATCACCACTTCGGCGAAGAAGTCCGGATTCAGGTCGTAATCCACGTGCTCGCTCCAGTCTTCGGAGGGGTCGTACAGTTCTGCGCCGCCGCGCTCTTCAAACTGCAGATTGAACAGCAGAATATCCGCCGGATCCAGATTGTCGCCGGCCAATTCGAGGAAGATGTCGTAGGCCTGTTCCAGCGTTTCGTCTTCGGTAAGGCGGTTATTCAAATCCATAAAAAAATCCTGATAACAAATGATTTGGCGTTATTAAAGCACGCTCGCTGCGGCTTTTACAGCAGCGGGCTGAAAAAGTAGAACAGGCGTTCGACCAGGCGATGCCAGAACGGCCGCTTCAACCACTCTTTGGCGTTCAGCAGCTTGGAGCGGGCGATGTAATCTTCCTGCACGCAGGCCAGATCGCTGCCGAAGCCGTCGTCGTCGATCACCAGGGTGATCTCGAAGTTGAGCCACAGGCTGCGCATATCCAGATTGACGGTGCCGACCAGGCTGAGCTGGCCGTCGACCAGCACGCTCTTGGTGTGCAGCAGGCCGCCTTCGAACTGATAGATTTTCACGCCGGCTTCCAGCAGCTCGGAGAAGAACGCCCGGCTGGCCCAGCGCACCATCATCGAATCGTTGTCGCGCGGCACGATGATGCTGACCTCAACGCCGCGCAGAGCGGCGGTGCAGATGGCGTGCAGCAGATCGTCGCTCGGCACGAAGTACGGCGTGGTCATGATCAGCTGCTCGCGCGCGGAATAGACCGCGGTCAACAGCGCCTGGTGGATCATCTCCTCGGGGAAGCCGGGGCCGGAGGCGATCACCTGAATGGTATGGCCGCTTTCCTGCTCGAACGGCATGATGTTGACGTCCGGCGGCGGCGGCAGAATGCGCTTGCCGGTTTCAATCTCCCAGTCGCAGGCATAGACGATGCCCATCGTAGTGGCCACCGGGCCTTCCATGCGCGCCATCAGATCGATCCATTGGCCGACGCCCGCATCCTGCTTGAAATAGCGCGGGTCGACCATGTTCATGCTGCCGGTATAGGCGATGTAGTTGTCGATCAGCACCACCTTGCGGTGCTGGCGCAGATCCATGCGGCGCAGGAATACGCGCAGCAGGTTAACCTTCAGCGCTTCGACCACTTCGATGCCTGCGTTGCGCATCATCGCCGGGTAGGGGCTGCGGAAAAATGGCAGGCTGCCGGCGGAGTCCAGCATCAGGCGGCAGTGTACGCCGCGCCGTGCGGCGGCCATCAGCGATTCGGCCACCTGATCGACCAGGCCGCCGGGCTGCCAGATATAGAACACCATTTCGATGTTGTGGCGCGCCAGCTCGATGTCGCGGATCAGCGCTTTCAACGTGTCGTCGGTAGTGGTGAGCAGCTGCAGCTGGTTGCCCTTGACGCCGTCGATGCCCTGGCGGCGGTTGCACAGCTGGAACAGCGGTTCGGCGACTTCGCTGTATTCGGTGGCGAAGATGCGGCGGCTCTCTTTCAATTCTTTCAGCCAGCGCGCGGTCGACGGCCACATGGCCTTGGCGCGCTCGGCACGGCGCTTGCCCAGATGCAGTTCGCCGAACGATAAATAGGCGACGATGCCGAACAGCGGCAGAATATAGATAACCAGCAACCAGGCCATGGCAGAGGGAACCGCACGGCGTTTCATCAAAATGCGCATCGTCACGCCGGCGATCAGCAGCCAGTAGCCGAACACCATGAGCCAACTGATTACGGTATAAAATGTTGTCATAAAGGCGAAAAATCCCGTTCGCAAACCACCAATGATGAGTGTACGCACAGATCGGGCAAGGCGAAACCTTTTATCGGCGCTTATGTTGCATAAATATGATGAAGTTAAGGCACTTGCCGAAATTGAAAGGGCGGCTTTTGCCCGCGTGGCGTCCGCTGTGCCGCCGATAACGGCGGCTTGGATCGCGGGCGGAAAGGGCTATAATGCCCGCGGTTGGCATTAGACGAACGAGTGACGGAATTATGAGACGCAGTAGAAATGAAGTGGGCCGCTGGCGCATGTTGCGGCAGAGCCAACGTCGGCGGCATCGCTGGCTGGAACGCCAGTCGTGCAGCAATCGCCATATTATCCGGGTGCGGCGCCGCCTGGACGATCAGCATCGGCGCGCGCTGCTGTTTGCGGTATCCTGCGAGTGGTAAAACGAAAACAGTCCCGTAAGGGACTGTTTTGTTATGGCGTCTGAGTTATTTGCCCAAATAGGCGTTGAGCATCCAGACCTGTTTTTCCTGCTCTTTGATGTAATCGCTCATTAGCGACGCGGTGCCTTCGTCGCCGGCGTCTGCCGCCACCGTCAGCAGCTCACGCTGCTGTTGCAGCAAGATTGAATACCCTTCCAACAGGCCGCGCAGCGTACCCTTATCATCGGTCACGTTGGTGTGTTCCTTGATGTCGGCGGTTTTCAGATAATCGCTGAAAGCGTGACGCGGCTGCGAGCCCAACGTCAGAATACGTTCCGCCAGCTCATCTACCTTGGTCAGCAAATCGTTATATGTCTCTTCGAATTTCGCGTGCAGTTCAAAGAACTGCGGGCCGGTAATGTTCCAATGATAGCCGCGCACGTTCATATACAGCACCTGATAGTTTGCCAACAGCGCATTGAGCGCCTCGGCGAGTTTTGCCGATTGTTTACTGTCAAGGCCGATATGGGTTTTCGCTGCTTTCTTTGCCGTTGCCATAATAATCTTCTCCTGATTATTTGTTCCGATAGTAGACAGAATCAATTTCCATAGCTGTTACAGTAACCGGATTTATCGCAGGGTTAAATACGATAACAGGCATTATTGCCATCGCTCAAACCGATGACGATAAATCCGTCGAGCAAATTGCCGAATCAGTTTACGCAGGTTCCGCAGGCGAAAAAAGCCGCTTTTCTCGGTTACTTGCGCAGCGCCAGTTTTACCACACCTGCGCCCAGCGCCATTAACAGCGCGGCGGCGATCAGTACCGAAATAAAGGCGCGATCAAAGGCCAGACGCGCCAGTTGCGTCAACTGCTGCGCGCGATCGGCCGCCATTCCGGCCGCCAGGCGCAACGCTTCGTCGATGCTGTCGTAGGCTAAATCGCTGACCGGCAGCTCCGCCGGCAGCGCCAGAGTGTGGCTGTAAACCGCCGTCATCAGCCCGCCGAGCAACGTCACGCCCAGCACGCCGCCCAGCTCGTAGGAGACGTCTTCGATGGACGCCGCCATGCCGGATTTCTCCTCCGGCGCGTTCAGCATGATGGCGGTGGAAGCGGCGGTGATCACGCCGCCGAGGCCAAAGCCCACCAGCGCCAGGCTCACCAGCTGCGGCGCTATGCCGCTCTGAGACAGCAGGGCGAGGGCGGCAATGCCGAAGGCGGTCAGGGCGAAACCGCCGAGGATGATGCTGCGTTCGCCGTAGCGCGGCAGCAGCAAACCGGCCATCGGCCCCGCCAACGCCGAGGCCAGCGGGATCGGCAAGATGAACAGCGCCGCCTGCAGCGGACTGAGGCCAAGTACCAGTTGCAAGCGTTGGCTGAGCACCAGCTCGACGCCGATCAGCGCCACCATCGACAGCAATGCCACGCCGATGCCGCCGGCGAACAGCCGGTTGCGGAACAGAGAGAAATCGATCATCGGGTGGGCGCTGCGCTGCTGACGACGCACGAACAGCACCAGGAACAACACGCCGATCGCAGCCGCCGCGAGCAAGGCGCTGACGTCAGGCGCCGGCTTGCTCAGTTCCTTCAGCGCATAGATAGCGCCGACCAGGCCTATCATGATCTGTATCGAGCCGACGATGTCGGCGGGGCGCGGGTTATCGCCGCCGCAGCGCGGGATCAGTTTCCATGCCAACGGCCAGACCAGCAACACCACCGGCACATTGATCAGGAACACCGAGCCCCACCAGAAATATTCCAACAGCAGGCCGCCGACCACCGGGCCGATGGCCGCGCCGCCGGAGGCCACCGACGCCCAGATGCCGATCGCCAGCGCGCGTTCGCGTTCGTCGGTAAAGACGTGGCGTACGATGGACAGCGTGGCGGGCATCATCATTGCCGCGCCAACGGCGAGGAATACCCGTGCGGCGATCAGCCACTCGGCGGTAGGCGAGAAAGCGGCGCACAGCGACGCGACGGCAAACACCGGCAGCCCGGCGAGAAACAGCCGTTTATGGCCGATGCGATCGCTCAGCATGCCGGCGCCAGGCAACAGACCGGCCACCACCAACGGGTAGGCGTTGACGATCCAGAGTTTTTGCGAGGCGCTGGCATCCAGCGCCTGGGTTAAACGCGGCAGAGCGGTATAGAGCACCGTCATATCGATGACGATCAGGAACAGGGCGCTGGCGACCATCGTCAGGATCAACCAGCGGTTCTTGGCGTACATAAGTCATAATCCAGTTAAAGTAGGCGGCGCGAAGGCGCCGCCATTCGGGTAACCCATCCGGCGATGCCGGGTGATATACTGGTGATAATATATATCCATACGTTCGTATTGAAAAGAAGGGTTTCTTAATGGGACGTCAACGCAGCATCGATCGCGACAAGGTTTTGGACACCGCCGAAGAGATCGTCGCCACTCAGGGGGCCGCCGGTTTGACCATCGACGCCGTCGCCAAAGCGATGGGGATCTCCAAGGGCGGGGTGCAGTACTGTTTTGGCAGCAAAGACGCCCTGATTGACGCCATGTTCGATCGCTGGGGCAGTGCCTACGAGACGCTGTTCGCCGCTATCGCCGGTGACGATCCTTCACCGCAGACCGGCGTGCGGGCGCATATGCTGGCGACGCAAAGCTCGGATCAGACCGCCAGCGCCAAGGCCGCCGGGCTGATGGCGACGCTGATTCAAACGCCGGAGCATCTGGCGAGCACGCGCGAATGGTATCGCAGCCGCATCGCCGGTTTGGATTTGACGACGGAAGAAGGCAAGCGCGCGCGCCTGGCGTTTCTCGCCACGGAAGGCGCCTTTATGCTGCGTTACTTTGGTTTGATGGATATCGATCAGGCGGAATGGGAAGCGATGTTCACCGATATGCAGGCGTTGATTTTAACTGAGGGTGCCTATCGCACTGATAGCTAGTAAAGCCCGCAGTGAAAGGCGTATGTTTATCGCACAAGATATTCCCTCGAAGAACTTTTTAGCCAGCCACTCCGTGCTGGCTTTTTTTTGTTTGCAGGCAAGCGCCCCAGCGGGGCCCCCTGAAGGCAGGGGGCGGGGGAAATTATTTACGGGCGTCCAACAGCGACTGGGCGTTCTCTGCGGTAACGACGGTCCACGGAATGTAGTAATGCTTTTGCGTGCCGCCCTCCCATTTCAGATCCTTGGCGTATTGCTTCCAGATCTCCGACTGCGGTTGATAGCTTTCCCCTTTCACGGCGCGCAGCGCGACGTCGATGGAGCCCTGCATCTGGCCTTTGGCATCTTGCAGAATAGAGACCATTTCACCGGCCTGCACCGCATGAATCGCGTCGGAAACGCCGTCAACGCCGGCAATCGCGAAGTCCTTCACATTCAGGCCGGCGCCTTTGATCGCTTCGATAGCGCCCAGCGCCATCTCGTCGTTTTGGCCGATCACGCCGTTGATTTTGCCCCGGTGTTTCTGCAGCCAGTTTTCCATCAGCGGCTGCGCTTCCGCGCGTGACCAGTTGGCCGTTTTACGTTCAAGTACCGTGACCTGACCGGCGCCGCACTCGGCAATCGCTTTATCATTGCCCTTGCCGCGCTGGATCTCGCCGCTGCCGCCTTTCGGGCCTTCGATAATCACCACGTTCACCTTTCGGCTCTTGCAGTCGAGTTTGTCCAGGACGGCTTTGGCTTCCAGGTATCCCCCCAACTCGTCATTAGACACTACTTCAGACGTCATCGCGTCCGTGTTCAGGCGCGCGTTGGTGACCACCACCGGAATTTTGGCTTCGTTGGCATTAGTGACGATATCGATATTGGCCTCAAAATCCATCGGGTTGACGATAATGGCATCGGCGCGCGTCTGGATAGCGGTGGCGGCCTGATCGTTTTGCACCGAGGCATCATAACGCCCATCGTAGAAGGTCAGCACGGCTTCGCCGCTTTTCACCGCCGGGTGCTCCTTGCCGAACCTTTCCATCAATTGCACGAACTCGGCTTTGTTGCCGTACATCAATACCGCGATTTTTACCGGGGCAGCCTGAGCTGCCGACAGGCTACCGAGCATCATGGCAGAGGCAAACAACGCTATCTTGGTCTTATTCATGGTTTTCTCCTGGTAGAGTTGGGTCTGATGTTATTAATCGCGCTGTTGCTTACGCGATGGGTCGAGCAAGACGGCAAGAACGATCAATGCGCCTTTGATAATTTGTTGGTAATACGATTGCACGCCGAGCAGATCGAGGCCGTTATTCATCACCCCGATAATCAGCACGCCGAAGAAGGTGCCGACCAGCGTACCGACGCCGCCGGCCATGCTGGTGCCACCGATCACCACCGCTGCGATGGCGTCCAGCTCATACCCTGCGCCGGCGTTGGTCTGCGCCGAACCGGTGCGTGCGGTGAGGATCAGGCCGGCGATGCCGGCCAGCGCGCCGCACAGCGTATACACCAGTATTTTGATGCGCGTGACGTTAATCCCCGAGGTGCGCGCGCTTTTCGGGTTGCCGCCGACGGCGTAGATGTAGCGCCCGAAGAGGGTTTTATTCAGCACCAGCCAGGCGAGGGCGAACAGCACGATGAAGATGATGACCGGCACCGGAACGCCGCCGACATAACCATTGCCCAACCAGCGGAAATCGCTGTTCAATTGCGAAACCGGATTGCCGTTGGTGGTCAACATGGTTAAACCGCGCGCCGCAGAGAGCATGCCCATGGTGACGATAAAGGGTTGCAGCCGGTAGCGAGCCAACACGGTGCCGTTCACCAGGCCGCAGACGATCCCGATGCCCAGCGCCACGATCAGCGGCGCCATGACGGCGGTCGCGGTGTCGCCGATAGCCAATCCGCTGTTGTTGGTGGCGAAGCGGGCGGCGACGATCCCGCTTAGCGCCAGCACCGAGCCCACGGAGAGATCGACGCCGGCCGTAATGATGACGAAGGTCATGCCGATCGCCAGAATGCCGTTGATCGAGACCTGGCGCAGGACGATCAGGGTGTTTTCATTGCTGAGAAAATAATTGCTGCTCCAGGCCCCCTGGGAGACCTGATATTCGCCAATCAGCGCCACGATCAGGCACAGCGCGAAGAAGGCGATGATAATGCCGTATTTGTGCATACGACGCTTATTGCGGGTGAAAAATGAAATTCCTGGTGATAAGGAGTGGGCGCTGCTCATTTTTTTTCTCTCTCTGTTAAACCGCAAGTTTCATCAGTGCTGCCTGGGTCGCATCGGCTGCCGAAAGCTCACCGGCCAACTGCCCGTCACGAAACACCAATATGCGATCGCTCATGCCGATAATTTCCGAAAGCTCGGAGGAAACCATGATGATCCCCTTGTTTTGCAAGGCGAACTCCGACATAAATCGATAGATCTCTTTCTTGGCGCCGACGTCGATGCCGCGCGTCGGCTCGTCGAGCAACAACACCTCCGGATCCAGCAGCGCCCAGCGGCCTAGCACCACTTTTTGCTGGTTGCCGCCGCTCAGGTTGCCCACGGGCTGTTCGCCATCGTGGGTTTTAACGTTGAAGCGCTGGATCATGTCGCGGGTTCGCGCCTGCTCCCGTTTCTCGCTGACGAACCCCATTCGGCTGATGCCGGCAAAAGTGGCGATATTGATGTTTTCACTGACGGAACGGCACAGCACCAGGCCGGTTTCCTTGCGATCTTCCGTCACGTAGGCAATGCCGCTGTCGATGGCCTCTCGCGGGGAATGGCGGTTCAGCGTCTTGTCGCCCAAACGGATCGTGCCGCTGTCGGCATGCTGAATGCCGAAGATAAGATCGAGAAATTCGCTGCGGCCCGATCCCACCAGCCCGTAGATGCCCAGGATTTCACCGTGCTTAAGCTGCAGGCTGATATCCTTTATCTTGCTGCGCCAACACAGGCCGTTGACCTCCAGCAAGACCTCTTCGCCGGGCTGATTGAATTTGGCGAACTCGCTGTCGTACTCGCCGCCGATAATGTGTTCGATCAACTGCTCACGGGTAATGTCGGCGATATAGCCTTCATGGATATAGGCGCCGTCGCGGAAAATGGTGTAGCTGTCCGCAATTTGAAATATCTCTGACAAACGGTGAGAGACGTAAATAATGCCTTTACCTTTCGCCGCCAATTGCTGAAGCGTCTGAAAGATTTTTTGCGCATCCTCCTCGCCAATCGCCGAGGTGGGTTCATCCATGATGATGATGTCGGCATTGGCATGCGACAGCGCTTTGGCGATCTCGACCAGCTGCTGCTCGGCGACGCTCAGGTTGCGCATTTTCTCTCGGGCGTCGATCTTGAAATCGAGTTCCTTGAGCAGACGGGTGGTGCGTTGATTGAGCGTGGCGAAATCGACGAACCCCAGGCGTCTCGGCTCACGGCCCAGCCAAATGTTTTCGGCCACCGTCAGATCCGGGATCGCGCTCAGTTCCTGCTGCACGATGGCGATGCCGGCGTTGAGGGCTTCCCGGGGATGATGAAATTCACAGCGTTGGCCATTGATAAAAATGTCGCCGCCATCGGGTTGAATAAAGCCCATCAGAATGCTGAGAAAGGTGGATTTACCCGCGCCGTTGCCGCCGCACAGGGCATGGATGGAACCACGCCGCAGGCAAAACTCCGCATTCTTGAGCGCCACGACCGGGCCAAAGGCTTTTCTGACGCCGCTGACCTCCAGCAGGTAGGCGGGCGCTTGCGTATGGGGATCTCGCGTCACAGTTGCACCTCCGGGTAGGTCTGCTGCAAGCGTTGCAGGTACCGTTGATAAAGCGTCTCGTATTGCGCCCGTCTGCCGGCATGTGGCCGTGCGCGTGTGGCCTCATCCAGCGCAACGAAACGTTGGCACAGTTCGGACAGCAACGCGCCGGCATTCCGCAGCGGATCGTCGGCCAACGTCGTCGCCCACATCGCCTGAATGGCGCCGCCCAGCGCAGCGGTCTCTTTGGCTTTCAGACAGACCACCGGGCACCCCATCACGTCCGCGACGATTTGTCGCCAGGCGGCGCTGCGAGCGCCGCCGCCGGTGAGGCGGATCTCGCGCGCTTCAATGCCCTGACGGCGAAACAGCTCGATGCCATAGCGCAGGCCATAGGTAGCGCTTTCGACCACCGCCAGGCAGAGATTGGCGCGGGTAAAATTGTCGCTATCGAGGTTATGCAGACTGGCGCGCGCGTGAGGCAACGGCGGAACACGCTCGCCATTGAAGAACGGCAGCATCTCGACACCGCCTGCGCCGGGTGAGGCCTGCGCCAATAAACCGTTAAAGCCGGCAAGGTCTTCGTCCAGCAGCGTTTGTACCGCGGTGGTGGCCGAGGTGACATTCATGGTGCAAATCAATGGCAGCCACCCGTTGGTGCTGGAGCAGAAGCCGGCAATCATGTCTGATTCCGCCGCGACGGGGGCGGCAGACCAGGCGAATAGCGTGCCGGAGGTGCCCAGGCTCAGGGTGAGGGCGCCGGCCTCGATGTTGCCGGAACCGATGGCCGCCATCATGTTGTCGCCGCCGCCGGTCGAGACCCGAACTGCCGGGCCGAGGCCGAGCTTTTCCGCCGCGAAGGGGCGCACCGTGCCGATGCAGCATTCCGCGCTTTTGAGCGACGGCAGGGCATGCCACAGACGGCCGCTGTCGTCGATGAGATCGACGGCGGCTTTGCTCCAGCTACGGGTGCGCACATCGAACAACCCGGTGCCGGAAGCGTCACCGTATTCCGCTACGCGCTCTCCGGTCAGCCAGAAGTTCAAATAATCATGAGGCAACAATACGGTGTGCAGTTTTGCCCACAACGCAGGATGGTGTGTCTTGAACCAAAGGATTTTTGACGCGGTATAACCGGTGGCGATCCGCAGGCCGAGTGTTTCCAGCGAGCCGTTGGCACCGCCGAGCTGCTGCAGGAGCCGTTCGTTTTCCTCTGCGGTTTCGGTATCGCACCACAGCTTGACGTTGTGCAGCACGTTGCCGTCTGCGTCCAGCGGTACAAACCCATGTTGTTGGCCCGAGACCCCCAGAGCATGTATTTCCCCGGCATCAATACCGGCGTTAGTCACGGCTTGGCGAAAAGCGATGACCAGCGCCTCAATCCACCAGTCGGCCTCCTGTTCGCGCCGGCCATTGGCTTGGCTGATGAGACGGTGAGGGGCGTTGCCCTCACCGAGGATCACGCCCTGTGTGCTGTCGACAATCACGACTTTTGTGCCTTGCGTACCGCAGTCTATGCCAGCATAGAGCGCCATAGGATCACTCCATTTCCAGCATGATTTTGATGTCCGAGGCATGTCCCGCCGCCGCGCGCTCGAAGGCGGCCACGCTGTCGGAGAACTTGTAGGTTTGGCTTATCAACGGCTGGACGCGCAATTTGCCGCTGCTCAACAGCCGCAGCGTGCGCGGGTACATGTTGGCGTAGCGGAAAATGGTCTTGAAGGTGATTTCCTTGGCCTGCGCGGCGACGATATCCATCGGCGCGGCATCGATCGGCATGCCGACCAGCACGGCGGTCGCTCCTGGCGCCGCATGTTCGGCCAGCGTAGCGATGGCCGGTTTTGCACCGCTGCATTCAAACACGACATCGGCGCCATTGCCGCTGGTGAGCGCGGCCACTTTCCCCGCCAGGTCGCCGGTTTTGATATTGACGGCGTGCAGCCCCTCATAACTGGCCGCAACGGCGAGTTTTTCGTCAAACAGGTCGCAAATAATGACGTCCGAGCAGCCGCCCGCCAGCGCCGCGAGAGCGGTGACCACGCCGATCGGCCCGGCGCCGATCACCAGCGCGATATCGCCGGGTTTGATCCCGGCTTTGGTGGCTGCTTGCATGCCGATGGCTAAGGGTTCAACCATGGCGCCTTCAGCGAAACTGACGTTGTCCGGCAGTTTGAACGTGAATGCGGCGGGGTGGATGACGGTTTCGCGCAGGCAGCCGTGCACCGGCGGCGTCGCCCAGAAGCGCACGGCCGGGTCAAGGTTGTAAATCCCGGCGCGCGTCTGCGCCGAGTTGAGATCCGGAATACCGGGTTCCATGCAAACGCGATCGCCGACGCTGAGGTGAGTGACGTTTTCACCTGTCGCGAGCACCACGCCGGCGGCCTCATGGCCGAGCACCATCGGGGCTTTGACCACAAACGGGCCAATGCGGCCATGCTGGTAATAGTGCACATCGCTGCCGCAGATGCCCACGGAATGAATTTTTATCTGCACATCATCGGGCCCCAGCGTTTCGGCAAGCTGGACGTCCTCGATAGCGATTTCCCCCGCCTTGGCCAACACTAATGCTTTCATATTGCCTCCTGGTGAATCATTTTTATGGTAACGATATCATTTCAATGCGGCGATAGTGGGCTAAAGCGGGTGGTTAAACTGTGATCGATGTTGGAATTACTCGATGGGAGTTAATTTTGCTGGTGGGTTGTTATTCAATATGGGGATGAAGATCACAAAATCGGCGATGTAATGACGGTTTTAATATCAGCATTCTGATATCGATACCGTTACCTTGCAGGGGAAATGATGAACAAACAACAACGTGCCATAGCCGCTACGCTGGAATATTTGCGCGAGGCGGACATCGTTCTGACCGAAGAAGAGCAGCAACGTATTGAAATTGCGACGTTTGGCTTGGCCGACTATCCTGTCTCAGGGCTGCAGCTGCTGACCTATGTCAACTCACCTCGGTATTGTGCGAAAGAGTTGGTGCTGTTTCCTGAGCAGACTTGCCCAGAGCATTTGCATCCTCCTTTTGCCGGCATGCCCGGCAAGCAAGAGACGTTTCGCTGCCGTTGGGGTGAGGTGTTTCTGTTTGTCGACGATGAAAACCTGACGCTTAATGACGCCGGCGGTGAACTGGTATGCCGGGTGCCTGAAGGCGCGGAGCAGTGGTATACCTGCAATCGCTATATCCTCTTGCGGCCTGGCGAACAATACACCATCGCGCCCAATACCCGGCACTGGTTTCAGGCTGGAAAGCGGGGGGCGGTGGTGTCCGAGTTCTCTTCCGAGAGCCGTGACGAGCTGGATATCTTTACCGATCCCCGGATTAACCGGCTGGCAGGCGTAAACCATTAGCGCCACGATGAAAGTTCTGTCATGATGTTGTTAATGGTACAAAATGATAACTTTAAGCTAAGGAGCTGCATTTGGCGGTGGGGCGAGGACGGAAAGCGACGCTGGCTAGCGTGGCCGCACAGGCAAACGTCAGTAAAATCACCGCGTCGCGGGCATTTTCACAGCCGGACAAGGTTCATCCGGAAACGCTGCGCCGCATTCGGGAAACCGCTGCCGAACTCGGTTATGTGGTCAATGCTGCGGCGCGCAACCTGCGGGCGAAAAGCAGCAGAACCATCGGCATCGTCAACCCTGATATGGCCAACCCGTTCTTTGGCGGTCTGACGCGGTTGATGACGCTTGAAGCGCAAAAAATGGGATATGACACCCTGGTGTTCGATTCCTATGAGTCTCAGGAAAGCGAAGACAGAATCATCGACAAACTGATTGGCTACAACGTCGATGCGATCATTCTCTCGGTCATTTCCAACGATCATCTGTACCAGCCTTCCTATCTAAAGCGGTTGGAAACATTGAATATCCCGGTGGTATTGATCGACCGTGAGCTGGACAATCGCCACTGCAGCGGGGTGTATATCGATAACCTGGACTGCGGCCTTCAGGCGGGGCGCTGGCTGCTGGAACAGAAAGCGCAGCGGGTGGTGGTGGTGTCCGGGCCGGAGAACTCCAACGTCGCACGGGACAGGGTCACAGGGCTGCAGGCGGCGCTGCAAGGGAAAGTGGCGTCGTTTGAAGTGCTGTATGCCGATTTCTTTATGGATGTCGCCTGGCAAGAGACGAGCCGTTGGCTGGCCAATCACCGCGCCCCGGACTTTTTCGTTGGCTGCAATAACCAGATCTCCCTGGGCATTATCAAAGCCTGCATCGAACACCGGCTGCCGTTGATGCAGGAGGTGTCGCTGTTCAGCATCGATGAGGTTTCACATGCCGAGATCTACGGTTTTCATTTCCCGTGCGTGTCACACGACTTGCAAGAGATCGCCTGGCAAGCGTTGAATCTGGCGATCCGTCGTATTGCCGACCCCGAGATCAAGCCGGGCAAGGTGGTGGTGCGGGGAAAACTCGTCGCATAACGGCGCCGCCTTTCGCCTTATCCGTCATTTTTCAACGCGTTGCGCTGTTTTGGGCTCATCCCGCCCGGCGGGACGGATTAGCAGCCATAAACCGCTTCCCGCCACCGCCGCGCCTAGCAGCATGGGCCAGGAAAGGGGTTCATTGAACATTAACCCTGCCCAGCAGAAGGTGACGAAGGGGCTGAGAAACAGCAGGCTCGTCACGCGCAGCGCAGAAGTGAGCCTTAGACAAAACCAGTACAGACCGTAGCCGGCCAGCGTCGCCAGTAGCGCGGTCCAAAGCACGCCGATCACAACCCCCGTCGTTACCGTTGGCAGCAGCGGGCCTTCCGCGCCGGCCATGGCGGCGAAAGCCAGCGCGGAAACCGCGCTTTGTATCCCTAGCGAGGCTGGCAAACTCATTGCTTGCGTCTGCGGCAACCGTTCCTGCCACAGCGTTGCCAGCGCCAGCGCCAACATCCCCGCCAGCGGCAACAGGTAACTCCACAATGGGGCGTCTCCCCATGAGATGGCGCTGCCGGTCGCCAGCGTTACCCCGCTAACCCCCAAGGCTAACCCGGACCAAACGCGGCCATCGGGCAAGCGGCGTTGCAACAGCATGCTCAGCAGCGCGGTGCCGAGCGGGAGCAAATCGGCGATGAGCGCGGCCAACCCGGCCGGCACGCCATATTCGATGCCTTTGCTGACGCCGGTCAGGTAACCGGTCATGGCGAGCAACCCAATCCCGGCGTGAACAGCTATCGTCAGCGGAGATGCGCGCCTGATGGCACGCACACTAAGCGGCAGCAACGCGAACGCGACCACCACGCAGCGCCAGAACGCCACCAGCAACACCGGCGCGTAATCGGCGGCGAAGCGGATGCCGACGAAGCCGGAGCTCCAGGCCACGATCAGCAGGACCTCGGCCGCAGCCAGCCAGAGGGCGGCTTTGCCTCGGTGGGAAGAGGGGCGAAATGGTGGCAGGGACATGATGGTCACCTCCTTTCCGCACGATGGTAGTGAGTGGCTATAATTTAATAAATCGAATAATTTTCGTTCAGTTGTTTAATGGAGTTAAATCATGCGGCCGACATTGGATATCGATCTCTTGCGCACTTTTCACGCTATTGCGCGTTTGGGGCAATTTCGCGCGGCGGCGGCATTTGTCAATCGCAGCCCCGCCGCCGTGAGCGTGCATATCCGGCGCCTGGAACAGGTGGCGGGCGGCCGCTTGCTGGAGCGTGACAATCAGTCCGTGGCGTTGACGCCGCTGGGCCACAAGCTGCTGGCTTCGACGCTCGGGCTGCTGAGCGCCCATGACGATATTCTGCGGGAACTGCAGGGTGCGCCGCTAAGCGGCCATATCAAATTGGGGTTGCCTGATGAGTACGCTTCTCATGTGATACGCCATATTTTGCCGCGGTTTGCCGACAGTTTTCCCGCGGTGGAACTGGAGGTCTCTACCGCTGCCAGTCAGGCGCTGGCGGAACAAGTTGGCCGTAATCGGCTGCATCTCGCGCTGGTGGTTCAACCCTCGGGGAAACCGTGTCAGACACCGCTCGTGGTGACTGCGCCGGTGTGGGCCGGAGGTCGTTCGCTGGCGCTGCAGGCTAACCGGCCACTGCCGCTGGCGTTGCATGCCGCCGATTGCCCTTATCGTGAGGCTATGATCGATGCATTGACCAGGGCAGGAAGGCATTGGCGAGTGGTTGTGAGCAGCCCTTCGGCCAGCGTGGTGGCGGCTGCCGTCGAGGCAGGATTGGCCGTCACGCTGCTCGACCGCGCACGGGTTTCGGCGGCGATGCGGATACTCGACGAATTGCCGTCGGTCACACCACACGAAGTGCAACTGCTCCGTTCTGCCGCGGCCGCCAGCCAACCGGCGGTGGCGGTGCTGGAAAGCGTCATCGGTGAGTATTTACGGTGGGGAACATGAATATCGGCAAGACGAATCGAGCACGAAGGTGGCGGAGAGAGGTGGCTGGCGCCGGGAACGCTGTATCGCGGGGCGTTCCCGGTATTGGGCGGTCTGGATATCAGAACACCTGTTTGAACGGCTTCACCGTCACGTCGGCATAGACGCCGGCGGCGATATAGGGATCCTGCTGCGCCCAGGCCTGGGCTTCCGCCAGCGAGGCGAATTCGGCGATCACCGTCGAACCGGTAAAGCCGGCGGCACCGGGATCGTTGCTGTCGATGGCCGGGTTAGGGCCGGCGACCACCAGACGGCCGGCGTCGCGCAGCGCCTGCAGGCGCGCCAGGTGTGCCGGGCGCACCGCCAGACGGTTTTCCAGCGAATTGGGGACGTCTTGCGCGTAGATCAGATAAAGCATGTTTCACCTTTAAAATCATGGCTATAAAACGGTGCTACCAAGGTAGCGCAAAAGGCGCGGCAGGGGAACGGCATAGGGCGAATTTCCCGGCGGATTGGCGCTTATGCCTTGAAGCCGCTACTTTTTATTCGTATAGTGCGGCGCGCTTAAACTGATATGCCATTGAGGTGAGGACATGACGGAACTGGTAAGGGAAAAACTCGATTTGCCGGCGGGCAAAAACAAACTGCTGCTGCATTCGTGCTGTGCGCCCTGTTCCGGCGAGGTGATGGAAGCGATTCAGGCCTCCGGGATCGAGTATGCCATTTTCTTCTATAACCCCAACATTCACCCGCAAAAAGAGTATCTGCTGCGTAAAGAAGAGAACATCCGTTTCGCTGAGCAGCACGGGGTGCCGATTATCGATGCCGATTACGACACCGACAACTGGTTCGCCCGCGCCAAGGGGATGGAGAATGAGCCGGAGCGCGGCATTCGTTGCACCATGTGTTTTGATATGCGTTTCGAGCGCACGGCGCTGTATGCGCATGAGCATGGTTACGACACTATCTCCAGCTCGCTGGGCATCTCGCGCTGGAAGAACATGCAGCAGATCACCGACTGCGGCATCCGCGCGGCGGAAAAGTATCCCGATCTGGTGTACTGGGATTACAACTGGCGCAAGAAGGGCGGTTCATCGCGCATGATAGAGATCAGCAAGCGCGAACGCTTCTATCAGCAGGAATACTGCGGCTGCGTCTATTCGCTGCGCGACACCAACCTGCACCGTAAGGCGCAAGGGCGGCCGCTGATCAAGCTGGGCGTGCTTTACTATGGCGATGAAGAATAACGCTGACTCACCGAAATTAACCCGCTCCGGCGGGTTTTTTACTTTTTGACGCCTGGCCAAACGTTAATGAAGCGTGTCGCCCCGGCGGTAAAAAAGCAAAGGCCAGGTTAATATCCTTATGAGTTTGCTGGTTTTAGCCGCGCATACTGACGATTAAAGCGATAGTTTGCCTTTCGTTATTGAATATGATTGCTATTTGCATTTAAACTTGGCGAACCAGAGGAAACAGAATCATTATGCCGCTAAAAAAGATGTTCCTTAATCGCCGTATATCCGTGCCTTTCGTCTTGTCCGTAGGCCTTCACAGCGCCCTGGTGGCGGGTTTGCTTTACGCTTCGGTAAAAGAAGTGGTGGAGCTGCCGAAGCCAGAGGACGCGCCGATCAGCGTCATGATGGTCAATACCGCCGCGATGGCCGAACCGCCGCCGCCGGCACCGGCCGAACCGGAGCCGCCGCAGGTCGAACCTGAGCCGGAGCCAGAACCGGAACCTATTGTGGAGCCGCCGCCGAAGGCGATTGTGAAGCCGGAGCCGGTCAAGCCGAAACCGAAACCCAAGCCGAAGCCGAAGGTCGAAAAACAGGTCAAACCGGAGCCGAAAAAAGTCGAGCCGCGCGAACCGTCGCCGTTCAACAACGACTCGCCGGCCAAGCCGATCGACAAAGCGCCGGTGAAACAGGCGCCTGCCGCGCCGGTGCAGGGCAACTCGCGCGAGCTCGGCCCAAGGCCGATCAGCCGCGCCAATCCGCTCTATCCGCCGCGGGCCCAGGCTTTACAGATCGAAGGCAGCGTGCGGGTGCAGTTTGATATCGACAGCGACGGGCGCGTCAGCAACGTGCGTATCTTGTCGGCCGAACCGCGCAACATGTTTGAACGTGAAGTGAAGCAGGCGATGCGCAAATGGCGCTATGAAGCCAAAGAAGCGAAAGATCGCACCGTCACTATCCGCTTCAAGTTGAACGGCACGACCGAATTGAACTGAGTTTGGTCATACCAAAAAGAAAGGGTCGCCTCGGCGACCCTTTTTGCATTTGCATTTGCAGTGTAGCGTCAGTTTATTCTTCGAAGCCGACGCGGAAATTCATTTTGCCCTCAGGCAGCGCGCGCGAGTTGCCTTCCGCATCGACCGCCACATAGGTGAACACCGCTTCGGTCGCCCGGTAGCGCTGGCCGATCGGGGCGGAAGAGACTTTTTTGACCCACACTTCGATATTGATGGTGATCGAGCTGCGTCCGGTGCGGATGCAGTGCGCATAGCAGCAAACCACGTCGCCTACCGCCACCGGTTTCAGGAAGGTCATGCCGTCTACGCGTACCGTCACTACGCGCCCTTCGGCGATCTCTTTTGCCTGGATAGCGCCGCCGATGTCCATTTGCGACATCAGCCAGCCGCCGAAGATATCACCGTTGGCATTGGTATCGGCCGGCATCGCCAGCGTGCGCAGCACCAGCTCGCCGCTGGGTAAAGGTCGTTGTTGTGTCATAGCAGTCTGCTTTTAAAAGGAGGGAATAACATCATACTGCCCGCGGCAAGCGCCGCAGGCATTAACAATTTTGTAACTATTTTTTCTGTTCTTCCGGCATGTGCCGGTAAATATAGATACCGCTGAGGAGGGTGAAGACCAGCGTCAGCACCGTCAGGCCAAAGACTTTGAAATTGACCCAGACGCTTTGCGGCAGCCAGAAGGCGACATAGATATTCGCCAGGCCGCAGGCCAGGAAGAAGACCGCCCAGGCCAGGTTAAGGTTGCTCCACACTTTGTCCGGCAGCGTCAGCTCTTTACCCAGCATGCGCTGAACCAGCGGTTTTTTGAGCCCCCATTGGCTGATCAGTAGCGCCAGCGCGAACAGCGCGTAAATCACCGTGACCTTCCATTTGATGAACAAATCGTTGTGGAACACCAGCGTCAGGGTGCCGAACACCAGCACCATCAGGAAGGTGATCAGCGTCATCTTCTCGACCTTGCGGTATTTCACCCAGGTGAACACCAGCGCCAGCGCGGTGGCGACAATCAATGCGCCGGAAGCGACGTAAATGTCGTACAGCTTGTAAAAAGCGAAAAAGACAATTAGCGGGAGGAAATCAAGAAACTGCTTCATAAATCAATCCATCATCTGTTCATCGGCCGACTATACCGGATTCGGCGAGCTCTGTGTACCGCCGGGCGTTGCCGATTATCGGCGTTTGGCCGGCGGATTTCTGCCGCGAAAGCAGGAATTTGCATAAACTTACGCAAGAAAGCGCGGGCGCATTGCCAGCGCGGGCCGCAGGCCGCATAGTAAGCATCATAATAACCAGATAATTTACCGCGGAAAACAGCATGCAGTGGAAATCTCTCCAGGCCCTGACGCCTGGTTTGACGCATTTATTGGGCTATCAACGCAGCTGGCTCAAGCCGGATATTCGCGCCGGTCTTTCCGTCGCCGCCGTGGCGTTGCCGGTGGCTATCGCCTACGCAGAGTTGGCCGGGGTCAGCCCGGTGGTGGGGCTCTATTCCTGCGTCTTGCCGATGGTGGCCTATGCGCTGTTCGGCTCGTCACGGCAGCTGATCGTCGGGCCCGATGCCGCCACCTGTGCGGTGATCGCCGCGGTGGTGACGCCGCTGGCGGCGGGCAATATGGAACGCCATTGGCAATTGACCATCATGATGACCGCCATGATGGGCGGTTGGTGCCTGCTGGCCAGCCGGTTCAAGCTGGGGGCGCTGGCGGATCTGCTGTCGCGGCCGATCCTCAGCGGGCTGCTGAACGGGGTGGCGATCACCATTATCGTCGATCAGATCGGCAAGGTGTTGGGGTTTACGATGCGCCCGGCACAGTTGATCGAGCGCATCTACGCGCTGCCCGGTAACCTGCTGCACAGCGACTGGCTGACGATGGCGGTGTCGTTGCTGACGCTGGTGACGCTGCTTGGATTTAAAAAATGGCGGCCTAATTGGCCGGCGCCGCTGTTCGCTATCGTGCTGGCGGCGTTCGTGACCTGGGCGGGCGGCCTGCAGCAGCATGGCGTGGTGACTGTGGGCGGTTTCAGCGGCGTGCTGCCGATCGTCCAGTGGCCGGACTTCCAGCCCGGTTTGCTGCGCGATATGGTGATCCCGGCGCTTAACCTGGCGGTCGTGAGCTTTGTCAGCATGATGCTCACCGCCCGCAGCTTCGCCGCCAAAAACGGTTATGAGGTGAACGCCGACGCTGAGTTTCGCGCGCTGGGACTGGTGAATATCGTCTCTGCGCTGTCGCAAGGTTTCGCCATCAGCGGCGCAGATTCTCGCACCGCGGTGAATGACGCCAACGGCGGCAAGAGCCAGTTGGTGTCGATCATCGCCGCCGCTGTCATCGCCTTTGTCTTGCTGTTCCTGATGGCGCCGCTGCAGTTTATTCCTGTGGCGGGATTGGGTGTGGTGCTGATGTATGCGGCCTGGTCGCTGCTGGACATTCGCGGCATCTGGATCTTGCGCCGTCGCAACGCGCAGGCGTTCCGCCTGGCGCTGTTTACCTTCCTCAGCGTGCTGCTGGTGGGCGTGATCAGCGGCATCGGGCTGGCGGTGTTGCTGGGGCTGATGCAGTTTCTGCGCACCGTCTTCCGGCCGACGGAACAACTGCTGGGCGTCAACGATGAAGGTATGATCCATTCCATGGGCAATAACAATGGGGTGAAGGCGGTACCTGGCGTCATGATGTATCGCTTCAATTCGCCGCTGACCTATTTCAACGTGGCGTATTTCAAACGCCGTATCCTCAATTTGGTCGACGGCACGCCGTTCCAGCCGCGTTGGGTGGTGGTGGATGCGGTGGCCAGTTTTACCCATGCCGATATCAGCGTGCTGGCGGCCATCGATGAACTGAAACGCGATCTGTTACAGCGTAACGTAAGGCTGGTGCTGGCGGGGCGTCGCACCGAACTGACGCGTTGGTTCCGCATCAACCGCTTAGGACGCGATAAAGAGTTGATTTTGGTGCCGGATCTGTACCTGGCGCTGAAGCTGATTCAGAGTAAGGAGCAGGCGGAAGCCGCCGTGGTGGGGTAAACAAAAAAGGGGCGCGCCGAAGCGTGCCCCTTGGTTTTTGCTTACGCCGGCGTTAGCCGCGCAGCAGCATATACAGCCGGAACAGGTAGATCAGCAGCAGGGCGGAGACCAGGTTGCTCAACGCGGTCAGCACCACGCTGGCGACGTTCGGCGTCAGCACCGACAGATGGCTCACCAGGAACAGCACCAGCAGCTTAGCCGCCAGCCACAGCATCATCGCCGGCACAATCACGCGCGCATTGGCGAAGGCCAATTTGCTGCTCAGCTTGAGCGAAGCGAACACGCCTTTTTTATCGACGGAGGCGATCACCGGCGCCAGCGCGAAGGCGATAGCCATCAGCACGCCCGGCACCACAAACAGCGTCAGGCCGAGCTGGATCAGCAGGGTGCAGATAAACAGCAGCAGCAGCAGGCGCGGCAAGTCGGGCGCCGAGGCGCCGAGCGCGCGCAGGGCGCTGGTGCGTTGCCCTTGCGACACCAGACGGATCAGCGTCAGCATCCCGCCGACCAGCAGCACGTTGCCGACCAGCGCAGAGAAGGTGGCGGCCGCCGACACTTTCAGCAACACCATCTGCTGTTCCGGCGTCATCTGCTGGATCACTTCCTGAATGCCCATGCCGGTAGACGAGGCGAAATCGCTGGTGGTGGCAGCGAGCGTCGCCAACTGTTCGGCATCAGGGCTGAAGGCCTGATTCAGCAGCACGGAGATAAACGCTGTCAACAACGCCAGCATCAGGATGCTGGCCAGTTGGTTGCGTAAAAAGTTAAAACTGTCACGGTACAAAGCGTTGGCCGTGATAGGCATGCAGACTCCTTGGCGTCGGGAAAACAGAGATAAATCAGTGGGTGATTGTACCCTGTTCCACGCCGCTGTGGCACCCCGCGAATTGCACTACGCCTATTTCTTCAACGATCGTCGTCTCAGGCAGCGAAAGCGGCAAGGGCACCGGCAACGGCGGCAGGCCGTAGCGTTCCCGGGCGCGATCGCAGGCTTCGTTGCGCAGTCCGTTTTCACCGGACTGATCGAACTCCCTGCACGGGCTGGGCCGATTAAGGTAGATCGAGCAGGAAACGGCTTTACCTATTTCACCGTCCAGCGCGCTGCAGCGGGGGGACTTGCTGTTGGTCCCCTGCATGCAGCGCAGGAACGGGGTCAAAGGCTCTGTTAAGGAAAGGGGAACGGTGCCGCCGCCGTCTTCGGCTTCGGCCCAATAGAATGACACTCGAAAATAACCGCAGCATGCGCCGCAGCTGACACAGGGATTAAGGATTTCGCTCATCTTGATTGCCCACCGACTCCTCACGGCACCAACCAAAACCAACACGGAAAATGAAGTTACCTCAGCCGCATTTTTCTCCGCAACAGAAATTTGAACATGTAGATAATTTGCAACAAAATCGATTTTTTGATGCAGATCAATCCTTGATTTATTAGACGGTTAGGTAACCTTGTTTTTAGTAGGATTTTAAATTTTTACACATAAGATGTGATCTCGATGGGATCACAAATACCCGAAAGTAGGTATATTCCCCCTCGAGCGATTAACCACACAAATGGAATGGATAATGAAAAAGACAACTCTGATGGTATTGGCGACGATGATGGCGCCTATGTTGGCAAGTGCGCATCAGGCCGGTGATTTCCTGTTCCGCGCGGGCACCGCGACGGTGCGTCCAAATGCAGGTTCGGACAACGTGCTGGGGTTGGGTTCGCTGGATGCGAAAAACAACACCCAGCTCGGTCTGACCTTCGGTTACATGGTGACGGACAACATCGGCGTTGAGTTGTTGGCCGCGACGCCATTCCGCCACAAGGTTACGCTGGGCGGCACTGATTTGGCGACCGTTCACCAACTGCCGCCTACGCTGATGGCGCAATACTATTTCGGCGACAAGCAGGATAAGCTGCGTCCTTACCTGGGCGTCGGCGTTAACTACACCACTTTCTTTGACGAGAAGTTCAATGACTACGGCAAAAGCGCCGGGTTGAGCAACCTCGATCTGAAAGATTCCTGGGGCGTGGCGGCGCAGGCCGGCCTGGATTACAACCTGGATGAGCACTGGATGCTGAACATGTCGGTGTGGTGGATGAACATCGAAACCAAAACTCGCTTCAACGATGCGAACGGTGGGCACCACAGCTTCGATACGCGTCTGGATCCGTGGGTGTTCATGTTCGGGGCGGGTTACCGCTTCTGATGAAGGCCACAAACAGGGAGGCGTTGCGCCTCCCTGTGTCGGTATTATTTAAGTTGCATCACGTTTTCAACGGATTTCACGCCGGCAACGCCGCGAGTGACCTGCACCGCACGATTGGCGTCATCGCTGGACGTCACGAAACCGCTCAGCTGAACGCGCCCTTTAAAGGTTTCCACGCTGATCTCACGTGACTTGATGTTTTTATCCGCCAGCAGTGCCGATTTCACTTTGGTGGTGATCACCGTGTCATCGATATAACCGCCCGTTCCCTCAGATTTCGCCGTCGGCGCGCAAGCGCTCACCGCGACCGCCACAACGGCGGCCATGCACAAGGCCGAAAGGGTTTTAAAAAGCTTCATAAATTACTCTCCATGCAATGTTATGGTTGAAACTCGTACGGTTTTTCGCCGCAGCGAGCGCATTCCCCAAATCAAACGAAGAAATGCATAGCGAACAAAGTTCATTGTGAGACAAGACCTGCGTTTGTTCAAATTTTTGCTGTAAATAAATGGAACAAACTTTGAGGGGAAACAAGCTGTTAAAGCGAGCGCCGGCGGGGCGCTCGCTGGAGAGGATCACGCCCGGGTGGCGCGCTTCATATTGCTGACGAAGGCCGCCAGCCTGGTCAGCATCTCCGCCGGGTTGGCATGGTGCTGTTCGATGATTTTGACGATGGCCGAGCCGGAGATCGCGCCGGCGGCCCCGGCCTGCAGCGCGGCCTTCACCTGCTCGGGCTCGGAGATGCCGAAGCCCTGCAGCGGCGGCGCGGCGTGATACTCGCGTAGCTTGTTCACCAGGTGATGCAGCGGCAGCTGCGCCCGGCTTTCGGTGCCGGTGACGCCGGCGCGCGACAGCAGGTAGGTATAGCCGCGGCCGTGCGAAGCGATTTCGCGCAGCAGATCGTCATCGGCGTTCGGCGGGCAGATGAAGATGGGTGCGATACCGTGACGAGCGGCGGCGGCGCGGAACGGCGCAGACTCTTCAAACGGCACGTCGGCGACCAGCACCGAATCCACGCCCACTTCGGCGCAGCGTTGGTAAAACCCATCGATGCCTTTATGGAACACCAGATTAGCGTACATCAGCAGGCCGATGGGAATGGTCGGGTGCTTCTGGCGGATGGCCGCCAGCATCTCGAAGCACTGGGTTGGCGTGACGCCGGCGGCGAAAGCGCGCAGCGTCGCGCTCTGGATGGTTGGGCCATCCGCCAGCGGATCGGAGAAGGGGATGCCCAGCTCCAGCGCGTCCGCGCCGGCTTCGATCAGGGTGTCGATAATCTGCAGCGACAGCGTCGGATTAGGATCGCCCAGCGTCACGAACGGGACGAAGGCGCCTTCCTTGTTGCTTTCCAGGCGTTTGAACAGTTGCTGATAACGTTCCATCAGATTTCTCCCCGTGCTTTCAAAATGTCGTGAACGGTAAATATGTCTTTGTCGCCGCGGCCGGACAGGTTGACCACCAGGATCTGTTCTTTCTGCGGCGTTTCACGGATCATTTTCAGCGCGTGCGCCAGGGCGTGTGAGGATTCCAGCGCCGGGATGATGCCTTCATGGCGCGACAGCGCCTTGAACGCTTCCAGCGCTTCGTCGTCGGTGATCGACACGTATTCGGCGCGGCCGATACTGTTCAGGAAGGCGTGCTGCGGCCCGACGGACGGGAAGTCCAACCCGGCGGAGATTGAATAGGATTCTTCAATCTGGCCTTCGGCGGTCTGCATCATCGGCGCTTTCATGCCGAAGTAGATGCCGACGTGGCCATGCTTGAGCGGCGCGCCGTGCTGGCCGGTCTCGATGCCCAGGCCGGCGGGTTCCACGCCGATAAGCCCAACGTCGGCATCATCGATAAAATCGGCGAACATGCCGATGGCGTTGGAGCCGCCGCCGACGCAGGCGATGACGGCATCAGGCAGGCGGCCTTCGCGCTCCAGCACCTGCGCTTTGGTTTCTTCGCCGATCATGCGCTGGAATTCACGCACGATGGTGGGGTACGGGTGCGGGCCGGCGGCGGTGCCGAGCATATAGTGGGCGGTTTCATAGCTGCCGGACCAGTCGCGCAGCGCTTCGTTGCAGGCGTCTTTCAGCGTAGCGGAGCCGCTGTGCACCGGGATCACTTCCGCGCCCATCAGCCGCATGCGGAAGACGTTCGGCGACTGGCGCTCGACGTCTTTGGCGCCCATATAGATGCGGCATTTCAGGCCGAGCAGCGCGCAGGCCAGCGCCGACGCGACGCCGTGTTGGCCAGCGCCGGTTTCCGCGATGATCTCGGTTTTGCCCATGCGCTTGGCCAACAAGGCCTGACCCAGCACCTGGTTGGTCTTGTGTGCGCCGCCGTGCAGCAGGTCTTCACGCTTCAGATAAAGCTTGGTGTTGCTGCCGGCGGTGAGGTTTTTGCACAGCGTCAGCGCCGTCGGGCGGCCCGCGTAGTTCTTCAACAGATCGATAAATTCCGCCTGAAACGCCGGATCGCGCTGGGCGCTGACAAAGGCTTCTTCCAGTTGTTTCAGGGCCGGCATCAGAATTTGCGGCACGTATTGGCCACCAAATTCGCCGAAGTAGGGGTTAAGCAGCGTCATGAGAGTTCCCGTTATTATCCGTTATTAATATAGAGCCGTATTCAGTAGGCGCGCAGGGTCTGGAAGACCGAGGCCAGGCGCGCGGGATCTTTGATGCCCGGTTCGCTTTCCACGCCGGAGTTGAAGTCCAGCCCGGCGCAGCCGAGCTTGGCCGCTTCGACGCAGTTGTCGGCGCGCAGGCCGCCCGCCAGCATCACGTTAGTCAGATCTTCGCCTTGCAATACCGACCAGTCGAAGCGTTGGCCGGTGCCGCCGGCGCCGTTGTCGAGCAGGTAGCGATCGACATGCTGCAGATCGCGCGCCGGCACCCGATCTTTCACGCTCAGCGCTTTCCAGATGCGGCAATCGGCCGGCAAACGGGCGCGCAGGGCGCTGATATAGGCCTGGTCTTCCGCGCCGTGCAGTTGCACCGCGTGCAGCCCGAGGCGCTCAACGGTCAACGCCACGGTATCGAGCTGGGCGTCGCAGAACACGCCGACATACTTCAGCGGCGCGCCGGAGATCACTTCGCGGGCGCGGGTGATGTCCACATAGCGCGGCGAACGGCCGACGAAGATTAGCCCGCCGTAGATGGCGCCGGCCTGATAGGCGGCGGCGGCGTCCTGTGGACGGGTCAGGCCGCACACTTTGTTGTCGCCGAGGATCACGCGGCGCACGGCGGCGCGCAGATCGGGTTCCGACATCAGCGCGCTGCCGATCAGGAAGCCGTTGGCGTAATGGCTCAGCTCGCGGATCTGCCCATAGTTGTTGATGCCTGACTCGCTGATCACCGTCACGCCATGCGGCACGCGCGGCGCCAGCTGGCGGGTGCGGTTCAGATCGATGCTCAGATCGCGCAGATCGCGGTTGTTGATGCCGACCACGCGCGCTTCCAGCGCGATCGCGCGCTGCAGTTCTTCTTCACTGATCACTTCGGTCAGCACGCCCATATTCAGGCTGTGGGCTACCGCCGCCAGTTGGCGATACTGGTCGTCGGTCAACACCGACAGCATCAGCAGGACGGCATCGGCCTGATAGTAGCGCGCCAGGTAAATCTGATACGGATCGATGATAAAGTCTTTGCACAACACCGGTTGGCTGACGGCTTTACTGACCAGCGGCAGGAAATCGAAGCTGCCCTGGAAGTATTTCTCGTCGGTCAGCACCGAGATCGCCGAGGCGAAATCTTTATACACCGTGGCGATCTCTACCGGATCAAAGTTCTCGCGAATCAGCCCTTTGGAAGGCGAGGCCTTCTTGCATTCGAGAATGAAAGCCGTCCGGGTGCCCTGCAGCGCGTGATAGAAACTGCGTTCACTCGGCACGATGTCGTTCTGAAAGCCGGCCAGGGGCTGTTGCTGTTGTCGCGCCGCGATCCATTGCGCTTTGTCGCGGACAATCTTGTGTAGCACGGTTTCCTGCATCATTTATCCTCTTGCCGCCAGTGCGATGACACGCTCATAGGCCTGCCCGCTGTTGATCATATCCAGTGCCTGCCGCGCATTTTGGCGCAGGTCTTCATGTCCGAATAACTTCAGAAGCAACGCGACGTTGGCCGCGACCGCCGCGGCGTGCGCCGGCTCGCCTTTACCTTGTAACAGCCGCGCCAAAATGTCACGGTTTTCTTCCGGCGTACCGCCCAGCAAGGCTTCCAGCGGATAGGTTTCCAATCCGAAGGACTGCGGCGTGAGCTGGTAGCTGCTGATTTCGCCGTTGTTCAATTCCGCCACGTGCGTCGGGGCGTGGATCGCCACCTCGTCCATGCCGCCGCCGTGAACCACCGCCGCACGCTGATAACCCAGCACGCGCAGGGTTTCGGCAATCGGCAGCACCAGTTCCGGGCTGTAAACGCCGATCAGCGCCAGCGGCGGGCGCGCCGGGTTGATCAGCGGGCCCAGCACGTTGAACAGCGTGCGGGTTTTCAGCTGCTGGCGCACCGGCATGGCGTGACGAAAACCAGTGTGGTACTGCGGCGCGAACAGGAAGCACACGCCAAGATCGTCCAACGCCTTGCGCGCTTCTTCCGCCGGCAGATCCAGACGGATACCGAACGCCGCCAGCAGATCCGAAGAGCCGGAACGGCTGGAAACGCTGCGGTTGCCGTGTTTGGCGATCTTCGCGCCGCACGCCGCCGCCACGAAGGCGCTGGCGGTGGAAATATTGATGCTGTTGGTGCCGTCGCCGCCGGTGCCGACGATATCGGCGAACAGATAGTCAGGGCGCGGGAACGGCTGAGCGTCGTCCAGCAGCGCTTTGGCGGCGCCGGCGATCTCTTCCGGGCGCTCGCCGCGGACTTTCATGCTGATCAACGCCGCCGCCAGTTGGCTCGGTTCCAGCTCGCCGCGCACGATGGCGCTGAACAGCTGCTGGCTTTCCTGCTGGCTCATCGACTCGGCGCGGTACAGTTTCTCAAGAATAGGTTGCATCGTCGTGTTCCTTATATTACTTCGCCAGCGCCCAGGCCAGGGTCTGCTCAAGCAGGCGCGCGCCGTGGGTGGTCAGAATCGATTCCGGGTGGAACTGGAAGCCGCACACGCGGCGGCGGTCGTCGCGCACTGCCATCACCATTTCGCCGAAACGGGCGTTGACGGTGAGATCGGCCGGGATATTGCTGCCGACCAGCGAGTGGTAGCGCGCCACCGGCAGCGGATTGGCCATGCCGGCGAACATGCCTTCGCCATCGTGAGCGATCGCCGAGGCTTTGCCGTGCAGGATCTCGCCCGCCTGGCCGACCTGGCCGCCATAGGCTTCGACGATCGCCTGGTGGCCGAGGCAGATGCCGATGATCGGCAGTTGGCCGCGCAGACGCTGCAGCAGTTCCGGCATGCAGCCCGCTTCGGAAGGGGCGCCAGGGCCGGGCGACAGCATCAGCACCGGCTGTTCCATCTGTTGCAGACGCTCGATGATCACCTCGGCGGCGATCTGGTTACGGTAAATCACCACCTGGTGGCCGCTGGCGCGCAGCTGATCGACCAGGTTGTAGGTAAAGGAGTCGACGTTGTCGAGCAGCAGGATATCGGCCATCAGAACACCTCCTTGGCATGGTGCGCAGTGGCGATGGCGCGCAGCACGGCACGGGCTTTATTACGGGTTTCGTCGGCTTCCGCCTGCGGGATGGAATCCAGCACCACGCCGGCGCCGGCTTGCACGGTGGCGATGCCGTCTTCAACGTAGGCGGAGCGAATGACGATGCAGGTATCCAGATCGCCGGTGGCGGTGAAGTAGCCCACTGCGCCGCCGTAGCTGCCGCGGCGCGTGCCTTCGGAGGCGGCGATCAGCTGCATCGCCCGCACTTTCGGCGCGCCGCTGAGGGTGCCCATGTTCATGCAGGCCTGGTAGGCGTGCAGCACGTCGAGATCGGCGCGCAGGGTGCCCACCACCCGGGAAACCAGGTGCATGACGAACGAATAGCGGTCCACCTTGGTCAGGTCGGCCACGTAGCGGCTGCCGGCCTGGCAGATGCGCGCCAGATCGTTGCGCGCCAGATCGACCAGCATCAAGTGCTCGGCCAGCTCTTTGTGGTCGGTGCGCATTTCCAGCTCGATGCGGCTGTCGAGATCCAAATCCAGCGACCCATCGGCGCGGCGGCCGCGTGGGCGAGTGCCGGCGATCGGGTAGATTTCGATTTGGCGATTGCCCGCGTCGTATTTCAGCGCGCTCTCCGGCGAAGCGCCGAACAGGGTGAAGTCATCATCCTGCATGAAGAACATGTACGGGCTGGGGTTATTGTCTTTCAACGTTTGGTAGGCCGCCAGCGGCGCCGGGCATGGCAGGGAAAAGCGGCGCGACGGCACCACCTGGAAAATCTCGCCCTGGCGGATCGCTTCCTGCAGCTCGCTGACCACCGCGCCGTACTCTTCGTCGCTCTGGTTACAGCTCAGCTGCATGTTTTCCAGCGTTTGGTGCGGGATTGGCTGCGGGGGTTGTTGCAACTCAGCCTGCAGCTGTTCCAGGCGGTGCTGTAAACGCTGCGCTTCACTCGCCTGCTCACTGAAGACGCTGGCCTGCAGACGGGCCGAGCCGCGTTGATGATCCAGCACCAGCAGGGTTTCCGCCAGATAGAAGCAAAAGTCCGGGCAGCGTTGATCCTGGCGCAGCGCCGGCAGGTTTTCAAAACCGGCGACCAAATCATAGGCGAACAGGCCGCCCAGCATCACGGCTTCGCGCTCGTCCGCCGGGGAGTCCACCAGCGTCAGCAGTGTGCGCAGTGCGTCGAACACCGACAGGGAGCGCAGGCGCGCGTCTTCGTCCTGCACCTCGTCGATCGCCGGGAAGGTCAGCTCGCGGCCGTTAGGGCGTGCCTGATTGCGCACCTCGGGCGGCAGCGCTTCGTCCAGCAGCGGCAGCAGCGCCGCGCCGTTGGCGGTGAGCGCCTGCACGCTGACGGTGTGGCCCAGTGCGGTAATGCGCAGCGCGCTGTCGATCACCAGCAGGCTCTGCAGATTCTGTTTGCTGTTGATTTCCGCCGACTCCAGCAGCAGGGTGGCCGGACGGGCGCCGCACAGCTGGTGGAAAAGGGTGGTGGGATCGCCCCGGTAGCTGGCTTGCGCCTTCAGCAATGTCAGTTGTGGTTTGGTGTTCATCATCGGTGGTTCCAGTGAATTCTGTCCATAAAAAAGCCCGCATCAGGTGCGGGCTCAGGAAATCTGCATTGTCAGATGACAGCTATGCGCGATTACACCGCCCGCAAGAGGGAGGTACGCCACCAACCGTGAAGAGAAATGTATGTGTTCATTTGCAGACTCTCTTTGTTAACTCTCATCCGACACGGCCGTTGCCGTGAACTTGTGTACTAGTTAACTGGTTCGCGAAGGCAAAGTCAACCCTCTTTTTGCACAATGTTTTAGCGATCAGCGTGAATTCTATTCATCGTCTGCCTGGCGCAGAATAGATTTCCGTCCGGCCGCCGATCGCGGGTATGATAGAAAGCCAAGCCATTGCCGGATAGCCGTTTTGACAGACAGTAACCCCCCATCCACCGCTTTTACTCTGTACGATCTCCACAGCCACACGACCGCCTCCGATGGCTACCTGACGCCGACGCAGCTGGTGCTGCGGGCGGTAGAGATGCGCGTGGGCGTGCTGGCGATCACCGATCACGACACTACCGCAGGCTTGGCTGAGGCCGCCGCCGCCATTGCGGAGCAGGCGTTGCCGCTGCGGCTGGTCAACGGGGTGGAAATCTCGACGCTGTGGGAGAACCATGAAATTCATATCGTTGGGTTGGGCATGGACGTCGCGCACCCGGCGCTGGTGGCGCTATTGGCGGAACAAACCGAACGTCGCAACCGGCGGGCACAGGAGATCGGCGCGCGTCTGGGTAAAGCGCGCATTCCCGACGCCTATGCCGGCGCCCAGCGGTTGGCGGGGGCCGGTGCGGTGACCCGCGGCCATTTCGCCCGATACCTGGTGGAGATTGGCGTGGCGGACAACATGGCGCAGGTGTTCAAGAAATATCTGGCCAAAGGCAAAACCGGCTACGTGCCGCCGCAGTGGTGTACAATAGAACAAGCCATTGATGCGATTCATCAATCGGGCGGCCAGGCGGTGATAGCGCATCCCGGCCGTTACGATCTGACCGCGAAGTGGTTGAAACGTTTGCTGGCGCATTTCGCCGAACACGGCGGCGACGCCATGGAAGTGGCGCAGTGTCAGCAGGCGCCGCATGAGCGCTCGCAGTTGGCGAAATACGCCCAGGACTACCGCCTGTTGGCCTCGCAAGGCTCTGATTTTCATCAGCCTTGTTCGTGGATCGAACTGGGCCGCAAACTGTGGCTCCCGGGCGGGGTCGAGCCGGTGTGGCGCGATTGGCCGCAGCCTGGCGAGGCGGTCTGATTTTTCGCGCGTGGCAACGCGCGCGGGCATCATTTTAGGAGCAAGTCATGAGTCAGCTTTTTTATATTCACCCGGACAACCCACAGCCGCGTTTGATTAACCAGGCGGTTGAGGTTCTGCGCAAGGGCGGGGTGATCGTTTATCCCACCGATTCCGGCTATGCGCTGGGCTGCATGCTGGAAGAAAAGGCGGCGATGGAACGCATTTGCCGCATCCGTCAGTTGGACGGCAACCACAATTTCACCCTGATGTGCCGCGATCTGTCCGAGTTGTCGACTTATGCGCACGTCGATAATACGGCGTTCCGCCTGATTAAAAACAATACGCCGGGCAACTACACCTTCATTCTGAAAGCGACCAAAGAAGTGCCGCGCCGCCTGATGAATGAAAAGCGCAAAACCATCGGCCTGCGCGTGCCGTCGAACCCGATCGCATTGGCGTTGCTGGAGGCGCTGAACGAACCGATGATGTCCACCACCCTGATGCTGCCGGGCAATGATTTTGCCGAGTCCGATCCGGAAGAGATCAACGATCATTTGGGCAAGGTGGTCGATCTGGTGATCCACGGTGGCTTCCTCGGCCAACAGCCGACTACGGTGATCGATCTGACCGAATCCTCGCCGGAAGTGGTGCGTGAGGGGGCGGGCGACGCGGCGCCTTTCCGTTGATGTCAATTGTTGCCACCTTGCCCATTGTCTGAAAATCGGCTGAAGCGACGCTATTTCGCGTGAAAGCCGCTATTCTTGAAGACTTCAGAATTGATAATGGGCAGGATGCGCAGCAATGATTAAACAGGTTTCTTTTTTAGCGGCCTTATTATTTTCCTCAATGGCAAATGCGGGGTTTTATTCGGGCAGTGGTCTGCTGGCGGAATCCAGCGGTTACGTAAAAAATAAAAGCGGTGAAGCCACCGTGGCCGAAGCGCTGAATGGCGGCATGTTCATGGGATACGTCGCCGGCGTATTCGATACTTATTCCATGCAGGGCAACCGCAATATCTGCCCGGAAGCCGGGATGAGCATCGGCGTAGCCGCCGACGCGGTGATGCAGTATTTGAACGAGCATCCTGAGCAACTGCATTATTCCGCACCGTCGGTGATCATGCTGGCGTTAAGCGCCGCCTATCCCTGCGTGCGCCATTAAGTTCCCATTCCAATTAGTGCGCATTTTTTCATAAGGTGCGCCCAGGGGGCTTTCCGCACGAACTTCAATAGATCAATACCTGCTGCGCTGTCACCTTATCCCCGTCGGTATTCCCCGAACGGGTCGGGGAGAGACGCGCAGGAGGTAATATGACCGCATTTCACAGTGCCAACATGATACTCGACTATCAGGATGTCGGCTCAGGGCCGCTCACGTTGGTGTTGCTGCCCGGCTGGTGCGAACCGAAAACCGTGTTTGAGCCGTTCATCGCTCTGGCGGCCGAACGCTATCGGGTGATCAGCATCGACTGGCGCGGCCATGGCCTGTCTTCAAAAGCCACGGAGATGTCGCTGACGGCGGACGACTTGCTGGAGGATGTGCGCCAACTGCTGACGGCGCTGCGTTTGGATAACGCGGTCACTCTGTCGGTGGCGCACGCCAGCTGGCTGGCGGTAGCGTTGGCCGAAGCGTTGCCGCAACGGGTACGGGGCATGGTGTTTCTCGACTGGATCATGACGCAGCCGGAGCCGGCGTTCTTTACGGCGGTGAGCCGCATGCAGCAGCCGCAGCAGTGGCTGGCGGCACGCGACGCCTTGTTCGACTTTTGGCAGGGCGGCATCCGCCACGATCGGGTCAAACGCCATCTGGAGGTCGAGATGGCGCAGGAGGATTACCGGCTTTGGCGTGCCGCCGGGGTGGCCATCGAACAGGCCTACCGGCAATTCGGTTCGCCGCTGCAACGCCTGGCGGGCATGAGCGCGCCGCCGCCGTGCCGGCACATCTACTCGTTGGATCGCCGCGACGACTACCTGCGGCAACAGCAGGCATTTGCCGCCGAGCAGCCGTTTTTCTCCGTGGTGCGTCTAGGGGAGGCCCGCACTCACCTCGGTATTCTGGAACGGCCTGACGCGGTGCTGTGGGCAGTGGAGGATTTTTTGGCGCCGTGAACGCCGCCTGTGGGGGCCACCGCCGATAAAGTGGGTTTCAACACCTTAGAAAGCCTGTATAATACGCGGTTCGATCCTGATAAACGTATTATGACCGTGGTGGCGGTTGGCCACGGCGGTATCCCCCCGACGCCTGTGAAGGCGACATTAGAGGTTGCTCAATGAGCGAAAAGTTACAGAAAGTTTTAGCGCGCGCCGGGCATGGCTCGCGTCGTGAAATCGAAACCATGATTGAAGCCGGGCGCGTCAGCGTCGACGGCAAGGTCGCCAAGCTGGGCGATCGCGTTGAAGTGACGCCGGCGATGAAAATTCGTCTGGACGGTCATGTCCTGTCGATCAAAGAGTCCGAAGAGGTGGTTTGCCGGGTGCTGGCCTACTACAAACCGGAAGGCGAGCTGTGTACCCGCAGCGATCCTGAAGGCCGCCCGACGGTGTTCGATCGCCTGCCGAAGCTGCGCGGTTCGCGCTGGGTGGCGGTAGGGCGCTTGGACGTCAACACCTCCGGTCTGCTGCTGTTCACTACCGATGGTGAATTGGCCAACCGTCTGATGCACCCGAGCCGTGAAGTGGAGCGCGAATACGCGGTGCGCGTGTTCGGCCAGGTCGACGATGCGAAAGTGAAGCAGCTGAGCAAAGGCGTGCAATTGGAAGACGGCCCGGCCGCCTTCCGCACCATCAGCTTCCAGGGCGGTGAAGGCCTCAATCAGTGGTACAACGTGACCCTGACCGAAGGCCGCAACCGTGAAGTGCGTCGCCTGTGGGAAGCGGTGGGCGTGCAGGTGAGCCGCCTGATCCGCGTGCGTTACGGCGACATCGATCTGCCGAAAGGCCTGCCGCGCGGCGGCTGGGCCGAACTGGATCTGCCGGCGATCAACTACCTGCGCGAGCTGGTGGAGTTGAAACCGGAAACGGTCAGCAAAATGCCGGTGGAGCGTGAGCGCCGCCGCGTGAAGGCCAATCAGATCCGCCGGGCGGTCAAGCGCCACTCGCAGGTGGCCGGCAGCGGCCGCCGCAGTGCGCCAGGCAGCAAACCAGGCAAGCCAAGCAAACGCAGCTAATCCCGCCGTTCTGGCCCCGTTCGGGGCCAGAACGTTTTGTTACCAATCGATCCCTTGTTGCGCCTTCACGCCCGCGTCGAACGCGTGTTTCACCGGCCGCATCTCCGTGACCGTATCCGCCAGTTCCAACAGATCGCGATGGCAGCCGCGCCCGGTCAGGATCACCGTCTGATGCGCAGGGCGTTGCAGGAGCGCTTCCTTCAGCTCTTCCAGTTCCAGATAGCCGTAGGTCAGCATGTAGGTCACTTCGTCCAGCAGCACCAGATCCAGGCTGCTGTCGGCCAGCATGCGTTTGCCGTGCTGCCACACCGCCTGGCAGGCGGCGGTGTCGCCGGCCTTGTTTTGCGTTTCCCAGGTGAAACCGGTGGCCATCACCTGAAATTCAACGCCGTGTTGCTGCAGCAGATTCTTTTCGCCATTGGGCCATTCGCCCTTGATGAACTGGATCACTCCGGCGCGCATGCCGTGGCCGACCGCGCGGGTGACGGTGCCGAAGGCGGCGGTGGTTTTGCCTTTGCCGTTGCCGGTAAACACCAGCAGCAGGCCGCGGGTGTCCTGCGCCGCGGCGATGCGCGCATCGACCTGTTCTTTCAGGCGCTGCTGGCGCTGTTGATGACGATCTTCCGCCATGAAACGCTCCTGATTATTCGGCTGCGCCGGGTTTGCGGTTCGGCTGTGCGTCGAAGCTCATGCCGGTTTTGCGGCGGCTGTCTTCGCCCATCAAATACAGATACAGCGGCATGATATCGGCCGGGGTTTTCAGCTTGTTCTTGTCTTCGTGCGGGAAGGCAGATGCGCGCATTTTGGTGCGAGTGCCGCCCGGATTGATGCAGTTCACCCGCAGATTGCGGTTTTTGTACTCGTCGGCCAACACCTGCATCATACCCTCGGTGGCGAACTTCGACACCGCATAGGCACCCCAGTCTGCGCGGCCGGTACGCCCGACGCTGGAGCTGGTGAACACCAGCGACCCGGCGTGGGATTTCAGCAGCAGCGGCAGCAGCGCCTGAGTCAGCATAAAGGTGGCGTTGACGTTAACCTGCATCACTTCTTGCCACATGGTCATCGACAGGTCGGCCATCGGCGCGATGTCGCCGAGCAGGCCGGCGTTGTGCAGCACGCCGTCAAGGCGGGGGATCTGGCGCGCCAGATCGTCGGCTATCTGCCGGCATTGCTCCTGAGTGGCGTGCAGCAAGTCCAGCGTCACCACCAGGGCCGGGGCAGCGCCCTGGGCTGCGATCTCTTGTTGTACCGCCAGCAGTTTGCTCTCGGTGCGCCCCAGCAGCACCAACTGGGCGCCGAAGCGCGCGTAGGTCAGCGCCGCTTCACGGCCGATGCCGTCGCCGGCGCCGGTGACCAAAATGATACGTTGTTCGAGCAGATCTTGTTTGGGTTGGTAATGCACGATAAATCCTCGCCTGGGTGGCTGTTCTCCCGCAGATATCGGGGAGCAAGGGTGAAACGCGAGGCCGGGGCGGGAGCGAAGGCTCGACCGTCTGCGGGCCGCGCAGCGAATCCGTCTCATCATATTGATGAATAATGGGTGTTATATGCCTTAATCCGCGGGCATTTTCAATGCGTAGCAGGCTGAAATGGCATTCTTTTGTAACAAAAGCGCGGCGGTGGCGGCTTGGTTCGGCCGTAAATCGTCCCCATAGTGATGCTCTGTGCGCAATGAATTTTCATTTAGCCGCGACAGCAGCCGCTGCGGTTGGCTAAAATGGAAATAAGCATACTAACAACCTGTAAATAAAGGCGGAATCTGTGGAGTTTATATCTGTTTATGGCCTGTTTCTGGCCAAGGTCGCCACGGTGGTGCTCGCCATCGCCGCGTTGGCCATCCTGGCGGTCAGTTTGGGGCAACGCAAGAGCCGCCAGAAAGGGGAGCTGCAGCTGACCGATCTCGGCGAACAGTATCGCGAGATGCAGCGCGATATGCGCCTGGCGCGCATGGATGCCGCCGAGCAGAAGGTTTGGCTGAAACAGTTCAAAAAGCAGACTAAATCTGATGACAAATTGAAGAAACAGCGCGCCAAGTCCGGCGCGGTGGAAGTGGCCAAGCCGTGCCTGTATGTGCTGGACTTCAAGGGCAGCATGGACGCGCACGAGGTCACCTCGCTGCGCGAAGAGATCTCGGCGGTGCTGGCGGTGGCGTCGGCGCAGGATGAAGTTCTGTTGCGCCTGGAAAGCCCTGGCGGGGTGGTGCACGGCTACGGCCTGGCGGCTTCGCAGTTGGAGCGCCTGCGCAAAGGCGGCATTCGTCTGACGGTCGCGGTGGATAAAGTGGCGGCCAGCGGCGGCTACATGATGGCTTGCGTTGCGGATCGCATCGTGGCGGCGCCGTTCGCCATCATCGGTTCCATCGGCGTGGTGGCGCAGATCCCGAATTTCCACCGCCTGTTGAAAAAGAACGATATCGACGTGGAGTTGCACACCGCCGGGCAATTTAAACGCACGCTGACGTTGTTTGGCGAAAACACCGAACAAGGGCGCGAGAAGTTCCGAGAAGATCTGAACGAAACGCACGAGCTGTTCAAGCGCTTTGTGCATGAGCAGCGTCCGTCGCTCGACATCGACAGCGTCGCCACCGGTGAGCACTGGTTCGGTTCACAGGCGAAAGAGAAGGGCCTGATCGACGCCATCGGCACCAGCGATGATTTGCTGATCGCCGAGCTGGATAACCACGAAGTGATCGCCGTGCGCTATACGCGCCGCAAACGCCTGATGGATCGCTTCACCGGCAGCGCGGCGGAAAGCGTCGATCGTTTGCTGCTGCGCTGGTGGCAGCGTGGGGAAAAGCCGTTGTTGTAACGGCAACGAGAGCGCGAATCAACGGGGGCCAGGCGCCCCCGTTTTCTTGTCTTAATCGACCAGGTGGTATTTTTCCGAAAGCAGGTGAGCCAAATGTTTAAACATATTAAATACCGCGGTGGTTTTGGCGGTGGGCAATCCATCGGCATCCAAAAAGTATTCGCCGCGAAAAACTAAAACGCCGCTTTTTTGTTCAACGTCGGTGGCGATCATGCCATGCAGATAATCTTCGTGTTGGCGGATGATGTTATTTGCTTCCGCCAGCAGGGCCTCGCGGCCGATAGGTGCAGTATTCGTGCGCATTTATTAGACTCCAAACTAAAAACTCTGCGCATATTCTAACGCCGGTTCGCTTTTATCCGCAAACCGACTAAGGTTTATTTGCCGTCTGGATGGCCATGGGCGGCCGCCGGTTGGCGAAATCGGACTTTCCATGCTAATTAGGTTGCGTGACGCTTTTTATCAGGTACAGTGTGGGATTTTGCGGCGTCGGGTGGAAGGTTTTGTTTACGCCATGAATAAAACTCACACAGCCATACTTCTGGGGCATGGGTGAATAGCAGGCAGGATCAACAACTTGCGTTCAGGTTGAGCAGTTGGGCAACCAAAAGAAAAAAATCTGTTGATCTCTTGCCAGACTGCCGCAATATAAAAAAAGAGACACGAATTGCCGCGGCACGGCGAGATAAAAGACTTCTTTTTAGAAGAAATAAATTAGGTAAAGGTAAATATGGGTAAAGCTCTCGTAATAGTTGAGTCCCCGGCAAAAGCCAAAACTATTAATAAATATTTAGGAAGTGACTACGTGGTGAAGTCCAGCGTCGGTCACATCCGTGATTTGCCGACCAGTGGCTCAGCCAGCAAAAAGAGCGCTGACTCAACCGAAGACAAAGCCAAGAAAAAAGTTAAAAAAGATGAGAAGGCGGCGCTGGTAAATCGCATGGGCGTCGACCCTTACCACGGCTGGAAAGCGCATTATGAAATCCTGCCGGGTAAAGAAAAAGTGGTCGCCGAGTTAAAATCGTTGGCGGAAAACGCCGACCACATTTATCTCGCAACCGACCTTGACCGCGAAGGGGAAGCCATTGCCTGGCACCTGCGGGAAGTGATCGGTGGCGATGACAAACGCTTTAGCCGCGTGGTGTTTAACGAAATCACCAAAAACGCGATCCAACAGGCGTTCAAACAGCCGGGCGAGCTGAACATTGATCGCGTCAACGCGCAGCAGGCGCGCCGGTTTATGGACCGCGTGGTGGGTTATATGGTCTCGCCGCTGCTGTGGAAAAAAATCGCCCGCGGCCTGTCCGCCGGCCGTGTGCAGTCGGTGGCGGTGCGTCTGGTGGTTGAGCGCGAACGCGACATCAAGGCGTTCGTGCCGGAAGAGTACTGGGAGCTGCATGCCGATCTGCTGGCGAAGGGTGAAACCGCGCTGCAGATGGAAGTGACCCATGCGCACGACAAACCGTTCAAGCCGGTCAACCGCGAGCAGACGCACGCCGCGGTCAAGTTGCTGGAAAAAGCCCGCTACACGGTGCTGGATCGCGAAGACAAACCGACCAGCAGCAAGCCGGGCGCGCCTTTCATTACCTCCACGCTGCAACAGGCCGCCAGCACCCGCCTGAGCTTCGGCGTGAAGAAAACCATGATGATGGCGCAACGGCTGTATGAAGCCGGCCACATCACCTATATGCGTACCGATTCCACCAACCTGAGCCAGGATGCGCTCAACATGGTGCGTGGCTATATCGGCGACAACTTCGGCGATAAATACCTGCCGAAGGCGCCGAATCAGTACAGCAGCAAAGAGAATTCGCAGGAAGCGCACGAAGCGATCCGTCCTTCGGACGTGAACGTGCTCGCCGAGCAGCTCAAAGACATGGAAGCGGACGCGCAGAAGCTGTATCAGCTGATCTGGCGCCAGTTCGTTGCCTGCCAGATGACGCCGGCGCAATACGATTCCACTACGCTGACGGTGAAAGCCGGCGATTATCAGCTGCGCGCCAAGGGCCGTACGCTGCGCTTTGACGGCTGGACCAAGGTGATGCCGGCGTTGCGCAAGGGCGATGAAGATCGCACCTTGCCTTACGTCGAAATCGGCAGCGAGCTGGATCTGCAGAAACTGATCCCGAGCCAGCACTTCACCAAGCCGCCGGCGCGCTACAGCGAAGCCTCGCTGGTGAAAGAGCTGGAGAAACGCGGCATCGGCCGTCCGTCCACCTACGCCTCCATCATCTCGACCATTCAGGATCGCGGTTATGTGCGGGTGGAAAGCCGCCGTTTCTATGCCGAGAAAATGGGCGAGATCGTCACCGATCGTCTGGAAGAGAACTTCCGCGAGCTGATGAACTATGACTTCACCGCACGCATGGAAGACGGCCTCGATGAGGTCGCCAACAACCAGGCCGAGTGGAAAGCGGTGCTGGACGAGTTCTTTGTCGATTTCAGCGAGCAGCTGGAAACGGCGGAGAAGGATCCGGAAGAAGGCGGCATGCGGCCTAACCAGATGGTGATGACCAGCATCGACTGCCCGACCTGCGGCCGCAAGATGGGCATCCGTACCGCCAGCACCGGCGTGTTCCTCGGCTGTTCCGGCTACGCGCTGCCGCCGAAGGAGCGTTGCAAAACCACCATCAACCTGGTGCCTGAAGCGGAAGTGCTCAACATCCTCGAAGGCGACGACGCGGAAACCAACGCGTTGCGCGCCCGCCGCCGCTGTCAGAAATGCGGTACGGCGATGGACAGCTATCTGATCGACAACCAGCGTAAGCTGCACGTCTGCGGTAACAACCCGGCGTGTGACGGCTATGAGATCGAAGAGGGCGAGTTCCGCCTGAAAGGCTATGACGGCCCGGTGGTGGAGTGCGACAAGTGCGGTTCGGAAATGCACCTGAAAATGGGGCGTTTCGGCAAGTACATGGGCTGCACCAACGAGAACTGCAAAAACACCCGCAAGATCCTGCGTAACGGCGATGTCGCGCCGCCGAAGGAAGATCCGGTGCCGTTGCCGGAGCTCCCGTGCGAGAAGTCCGACGCCTATTTCGTGCTGCGTGACGGCGCTGCCGGCGTGTTCCTGGCGGCCAACACCTTCCCTAAATCGCGCGAGACCCGCGCGCCGTTGGTGGAAGAGCTGGCTCGCTTCAAGGATCGTCTGCCGGAGAAACTGCGCTATCTGGCCGATGCGCCGGTGGCGGATGCCGAAGGCAACAAAACGCTGGTGCGTTTCAGCCGTAAAACCAAGCAGCAGTACGTCTCCTCTGAAAAAGACGGCAAGGCGACCGGTTGGTCCGCGTTCTACGTGGACGGCAAGTGGGTCGAAGGCAAGAAGTAAGGCCGATGTCCTGCCCGCAAGATGAAAAACCAGCCCTGGCGGCTGGTTTTTTTATTGGTGAAAAGGGGCAAACGGATCTATCCTTTGCTGTTTTTATCCCTCCGACACCGCCGTTTCACGTTGATACCCATGCAAAATAATCGTTATCATAGTGTGACGCGGATCTATACTTGAAGCTGCATCGTGGTATAGTGGTTATATAAAAAGTTTTTTTATTATTAAAGCTTATTAACAACGGCGTTTTCTTCACCATCAGGGTAGAACACGGGGTTTATGGCTTGTGAGTTTCAGCATACCGGGGCGACACCGATATACCTGGCTGCGGGTAAGCCGCAGTGTTTAACCTAGGATGGTATAAGATATGAAATTGCAGCAGCTTCGTTACATTGTGGAAGTGGTTAACCACAACCTGAATGTCTCCTCGACGGCAGAAGGGCTCTATACCTCTCAACCCGGCATCAGTAAACAGGTGCGCATGCTCGAAGATGAGTTGGGCATCCAGATTTTCGCCCGCAGCGGCAAGCACCTGACCCAGGTCACCCCCGCCGGCCAGGAAATCATTCGCATCGCGCGTGAAGTGTTGTCCAAAGTAGACGCCATCAAAGCCGTTGCCGGTGAACACACCTACCCGGACAAAGGCTCGCTGTACGTCGCCACCACGCATACGCAGGCTCGCTACGCCTTGCCAAACGTGATCAAGGGCTTTATCGAGCGTTACCCGCGCGTGTCGCTGCACATGCATCAGGGCTCGCCGACGCAGATCGCCGAAGCGGTCTCCAAGGGCACCGCCGATTTTGCCATCGCCACCGAGGCGCTGCACCTGTACGACGATCTCATCATGTTGCCGTGCTACCACTGGAACCGTGCGGTGGTGGTGAAGCCCGATCATCCTTTGGCGGGCAAAAGCAGCATCAGCATTGAAGAACTGGCGGCTTACCCGATCGTCACTTACACCTTCGGCTTTACCGGCCGCTCGGAGCTGGACACCGCCTTCAACCGTGCCGGCCTGACGCCGCGCATCGTCTTTACCGCCACTGACGCCGACGTGATTAAAACCTATGTGCGTCTGGGATTGGGGGTGGGGGTGATCGCCAGCATGGCGGTGGATCCGGTGCAGGATCCGGATCTGGTGACGGTGGATGCGCGCGATATCTTCACATATAGCACCACTAAAATCGGCTTCCGCCGCAGCACCTTCCTGCGCAGCTACATGTACGACTTCATTCAGCGCTTCGCGCCGCACCTGACGCGCGACGTCGTCGACAGCGCGGTGGCGCTGCGCTCCAATGAAGAAATCGAAGCGATGTTCAAGGACATCAAGCTGCCGATTAAATAAGTTCAGGTTGGTGGCGCGTCGGCCAAAACAGGAGGGGGTGTCCCTCCTGTTTTGTATGCTGCCGCTTACGGCACATCTTGGTTATTCGTCGGGGGTTGAGACTGAGGTAAAGCGTTAGCGTCTTGATTGATACGCTTATCCAACGTTTTGGCCCGTTTGGCGGCGACGATCGTTATAACAGCCAGGTAAAGGAGATAAAGGCTTGATGCCAAAAGCGTCCATCCTATTCTCTTTTGTATTTTTACATCGGCGCGCCGTTCACTGTCATCACCGTTGGTGAGTTTATAACAGATTGATTGTACCTCACTTTCCAATAGGCCGACCTCGGCGGCGCGTTGAAAAGCATCACGGGCGCCGCATTGCTCTCGTGTCAGTTCCCATTTTTTGTCTGATATAAACGGAATAAACAGATCTGAGTTTTTCGCATAGTCTTTGCCCAACAGAAAACTGTGCGTGGTCTGTTTGAACTCATACCAGGCTTCATTGGTGATTGTGAGTTTCGTTGCGGCAATGGTAATGAAGTACAAAAGCACGATAGATACCGCAAGGATGGCAAACTCCATCGCGCTTGCCAGCCTAATTTTCTGATCTTTAGGGGTAAATCTGTCCTTTATGCGCCGCAACTCATGCATTGCGACGTCTTTGTTCTTCATCCAACGCAGCGTTGCCTCAATTTCCGTGAGGTTTCTTACCTTGATGCCGTAATGGTAAATAAAGCGATGCACCTCATACTGTTCACTGTCGAATGTTTTGATGCTCTCATACTGGCTGCCCTTACCGCGCAGAACTTTATCCCACAAGAATTTGAGCATAATATAACCAGAGCGCGTGCGGTAGATAATAATGATAAACAAAATCAACGGTATGAGTGATGTAGCCACGACCATTAGATTTTGGAAGGTTGGATCGATGGTGATATTCAAAATGTGCTCCATGCGCGTGCTTTATTGTCAGAATGTTCAATATCGCTGATGTATCGGGAAATGCCGATTGAAATTATCGCGCATGTTCGATGAAACCGTTTCATGCGGCTTTGGTGTTTCAGGCAAGGAGCGGCGGTTAAGGTAACTCGCTGACACTCTTCACATTAACTTCTGTGATTGTTCCCGCCTATCGTTGTGATCAAATCGTGTTGTTATCAAAACGTTAACTTGTCTTTGTGGTATCTTTAAACAAGACCTCACTGATTACCCTGTTTTAGTCACAATAAGAAATGGAGGAGCTATGTCGTCCGATCTTCGTGAAACAAGTCTGGATAAGCTGGTTGCGCTGAATAGCGAATATTACTACTACAGTCTGCCGCTGGCGGCGAAGCAGCTGGGTGCTATCGACCGGTTGCCGAAATCGATGAAAGTGCTGTTGGAGAACCTGCTGCGTCATGTGGATGGCGATACCGTGCAGGTTGACGACCTCAAGGCCATCGTCGCCTGGTTGCAAACCGGTCATGCTGACCGTGAGATCGCCTACCGTCCGGCGCGCGTGCTGATGCAGGATTTTACCGGCGTCCCGGCGGTGGTGGATCTGGCGGCGATGCGCGAAGCGGTACGGCGACTGGGCGGCAATGTCGAGCAGGTGAACCCGCTGTCGCCGGTGGATCTGGTGATTGACCACTCGGTTACCGTCGATGAATTTGGCGATAACAACGCCTTCGAAGACAATGTGCGTATCGAAATGCAGCGCAACCACGAGCGCTACACCTTCCTGCGCTGGGGGCAGAAAGCTTTTAACCGCTTCCGCGTGGTGCCGCCGGGCACCGGCATTTGTCACCAGGTCAACCTCGAATACCTCGGCCAAACGGTCTGGCACAGCGACGAAAGCGGCCGCCGTGTGGCTTATCCCGATACGCTGGTGGGCACCGATTCCCACACCACCATGATCAACGGCCTGGGCATCCTCGGCTGGGGCGTGGGCGGCATCGAAGCGGAAGCGGCGATGTTGGGCCAGCCGGTGTCGATGCTGATCCCGGATGTGGTCGGCTTCAAGCTGACCGGCAAGCTCCGCGAGGGCATTACCGCCACCGATCTGGTGCTGACCGTCACCCAAATGCTGCGTAAACACGGCGTTGTCGGCAAGTTCGTCGAGTTTTACGGCGACGGCCTGGCCGATCTGCCGCTGGCGGACCGGGCGACCATCGCCAACATGTCGCCGGAGTTCGGCGCCACCTGCGGCTTCTTCCCGGTGGATGACGTTACGCTCGGCTATATGAAGCTCAGCGGTCGCAGCGCCGAACAAATCGCGCTGGTGGAAGCCTACGCCAAAGCGCAGGGCATGTGGCGCAATCCGGGGGATGAGCCGGTCTTCACCAGCTCGCTGGCGCTGGACATGTCGACGGTGGAGGCGAGCCTCGCCGGGCCGAAACGCCCGCAGGATCGCGTCGCGCTGCCGAATGTGCCGCAGGCGTTCAAGGCCGCTACCGAGCTGGATATCGGCGGCCACAAGACCAAGACAGACGGCAAAACCTTTACGTTGGACGGGCAGCAGCACGAATTGCGCGACGGCGCGGTGGTGATCGCGGCGATCACCTCCTGCACCAACACCTCCAACCCGAGCGTGATGATGGCGGCCGGCCTGCTGGCGAAAAACGCCGTCAAGAAAGGGCTGCGCAGCAAACCCTGGGTAAAAACCTCGCTGGCGCCGGGTTCCAAAGTGGTGACCGACTACTTCGACAGCGCCAAGCTCACCGCCTATCTGGAAGAGCTGGGGTTCAACCTGGTGGGATATGGCTGTACCACCTGCATCGGTAACTCCGGGCCGCTGCCGGATCCGATCGAGCAGGCGATCAAAGAGGGCGATCTGACCGTTGGCGCGGTGCTGTCGGGCAACCGTAATTTCGAAGGGCGCATCCACCCGCTGGTGAAAACCAACTGGCTGGCTTCGCCGCCGCTGGTGGTGGCTTATGCACTGGCGGGCAGCATGAAGATCGATCTGACCAAAGAGCCGCTGGGCGAGGGTAATGACGGTCAGCCGGTCTATTTGAAGGACATCTGGCCGAGCAGCCGGGACATCGCTCAGGCGGTGGAAGAAGTGCGCACCGAGATGTTCCACAAGGAATACGGCGAAGTGTTCGATGGCGACGCCAACTGGCAGGCGATCCAGGTGACCGGTTCGGCGACCTATCAGTGGCAGGAGGATTCTACCTATATCCGCCATCCGCCGTTCTTCAGCACCATGCAGGTGAAGCCGGATCCGGTGCAGGACATCAAAGACGCGCGTATTCTGGCGATTCTGGCCGACTCGGTGACCACCGACCACATCTCGCCGGCGGGTAACATCAAGCGCGACAGCCCGGCGGGGCGTTACCTGAGCGAGCATGGCGTAGCGCCGCAGGATTTCAACTCCTACGGTTCACGCCGCGGCAACCACGAAGTGATGATGCGCGGCACCTTCGCCAACATTCGCATCCGCAACGAAATGGTGCCGGGCGTGGAGGGCGGCTATACCCGCCATATTCCGTCACAACAGCAGCTGTCTATCTACGACGCCGCCATGCAGTACCAGCAGGAGAAAGTGCCGCTGGCGGTGATCGCCGGTAAAGAGTACGGTTCCGGCTCCAGCCGCGACTGGGCGGCGAAGGGGCCGCGCCTGCTGGGCGTGCGGGTGGTGATTGCCGAATCCTTCGAGCGTATTCACCGCTCTAACCTGATCGGCATGGGGATTTTGCCGCTGGAGTTTCCGCAGGGGGTGACGCGCAAAACCCTGGGGCTGACCGGGGATGAGCAGATCAGCGTCGGCGGCCTGCAGCAGCTGCAGCCGGGCCAGACGGTGCCGGTGCATATCACCTATACCGACGGGCGTAAGGAAGTGATCGATACCCGTTGCCGCATCGATACCGGCAATGAGCTGACTTACTACGAAAACGACGGCATCCTGCACTATGTGATCAGGAAAATGCTGTAATTAATCAATAAAAAGGGCGCCGTAAGGCGCCCTGATTGTTTCCGCGGCGGTGGCGATCACTTCTGGTCGAGCAAATGGCCCATTTTGGCGGCCTTGGTGGCCAGATAGCGTTCGTTCTTCGGGTTGCGACCGACGATCAACGGCACGCGTTCGCTGATGTTGATACCGGCTTCGGTCAGGATCTCGACCTTTTTCGGGTTGTTGGTCAGCAAACGCACCGCGTCGACGCCCAGCAGTTTGAACATGTCGGCACACAGGGTGAAGTCGCGCTCGTCGGCGGCGAAGCCGAGCTGGTGATTGGCTTCCACGGTGTCTGCGCCCTTATCCTGCAGGGCGTAGGCGCGGATCTTGTTCAACAGGCCGATATTGCGGCCCTCCTGGCGATGATAAAGCAGGATGCCGCGGCCTTCTTCCGCAATCTGCTCCAGTGCTGCTTCCAGTTGAAAACCACAGTCGCAGCGCAGGCTGAACAACGCGTCGCCGGTCAGGCATTCGGAATGCACGCGTGCGAGCACCGGCGCTTCGCCGGAAATATCACCGAATACCAGTGCCAGATGGTCATGTCCGGTCGCCAGTTCTTCGAATCCTACCATCAGGAAATCGCCCCAAGGTGTCGGCAGTTTAGCCTCTGCCACCCGTTTCAGCTGCATGTCACTCTCCACAAAAACCTACGATTCAATCATTGTGGCGCATCCTAAGTCCGGTTTAGTAAATTGACCAAGACTAAAACGTGCTACGCCGATCTCTATTTCGTTAATTATCGGCTATTTTGCCACAACTTCTTGCCGGGCGGTGCTCAGCAAACCAGCAGATGGCGTTTTCTGGCCACCTATTATTGCGATAGGTTTTCTATCTGTTTAATTTTTCGCGTGTTATCAATATTGCACTCTTGTTACACTGCAGCCTGATTCACGCAGAGGAAAACGGGAATGTATGAGATAGCAAAACGTACGGCGGGCGGCGCGCTGCTGCTGCTGTTGATGCCGCTGGTGGTATGGGCCTCCGGCTGGCATTGGCAGCCCGGCGGCAATGAGGGGCTGCTCAAAGCGCTGTTCTGGGTGACCGAAACCGTAACCTCGCCGTGGGGCATTCTGACCAGCGCTATCCTTTGCGGTTGGTTTTTGTGGTGCCTGCGCTTTCGGCTGAAGGCGGCCATCGGTCTGGCGATCCTGCTTTCCGCCGCGTTGGTGATTGGGCAGGGGGTCAAGTCGCTGATCAAGGATCGGGTGCAAGAACCGCGGCCGTTTGTGGTATGGCTCGAGCAAACCCACGGCGTGGACGGAAAATATTTCTATTCGCTGCATCGCAAAGAGCGCAGCGCGCTGGTGCGCGAGCAACTGCAAGACCAGACGCTGGTGCCGAACTGGCTGCGCAAGCACTGGCAGTTTGAAACCGGCTTCGCGTTTCCGTCGGGGCATACGATGTTCGCCGCCACCTGGGCGCTATTGGGCGTAGGGCTGCTGTGGCCGCGCCGCCATTATAAAACCGTTGCGTTGCTGATGGTGTGGGCAACGGGGGTGATGGGCAGCCGTCTGCTGCTGGGCATGCACTGGCCGCGCGATCTGGCGATGGCTACGCTGATCAGTTGGCTGCTGGTGGTGGTCACCTGCTGGCTGGCGCAGCGCTGGTTCGGCCCGCTGACGCCGCCGCCACAAGAGCAGCAGGAAATCGCGGCGCGCAAGCCGGAATAAGCATTCTTCTCGCAGGCGCCAGTCAGGCGTCTGCCACCAATACCTTAACGCCTACCTGTTCAAATGCCCGCCTGGCGGCATCGCCAATTCCGTTATCGGTAATCAAATAGTCGATATGTTGCCAGTCACAAGGCAGCGCAAACATTGAAACCTTATCGATCTTGCTGGAGTCGGCCACCACATACACCGTGTTGGCCGCATTGATCATCGCCATTTTCAGTTTGATGTCGGTTTCGCTTGGGAAACTGAGGCCGTGACGGGGCGAGATGCAGGCCGTCGCGAGGAACAGTTTCTGCGCCAGCACGTTTTCGAAGAAGCTGGCGGCCTTGTCCCCGGAAGTGGAGAGCGTGGGAAATTTGAATGAGCCCCCGGTCAGCAAAATATTCACGCCCGGCTCGCCACCCAGCTGCAGCGCAATATTGACGCCGGTGGTGATAACGGACAATTTCTTTATGTGATTCAGGTGATTGGCGATAGCCGTGGTGGTGGTGCCCGAATCAAGAATGATGGTGTCGCCCGGTTCGATAAAACCGGCGGCGAGCTTGCCGATGCGATCTTTGGCGGTCAGGTTAACCTGGCGTTCCAGCAGCATGGCGTGGGTATTTTGCTTGCCATCAACCAGGGTGGCGCCACCGTGGAAACGCTGCACATAGCCTTGTTGCTGCAGGATCCGCAGGTCGGTACGAATGGTCGCCTCGGTTAGCTTGAAGGTATCGGTAAGCATTTTGACCGTCGCCGAGCCGTCTTCGCGGATCATGTCGAGGATCTTTTCGCGCCGTTGCTGCATTTCCGCCAGCTGTTCGCTTTTGCTTTTCAATCGAAAGACTCCTGCACCTGTCAGTTTCCGCCGCGCGGCTTGCCACGGCAACTCCTTATTGATGCGCTGAATTTTAGCTTGCGATTATTGATAAAGCTATGGATAAACCCGGCTAATCCCTATTGATTTTTATTCGAAAGTCTATTGCGTCCGCAATTTTCAACGATAAAAACTAAGGAAAAGCAGCCTGGTGTCTTTTATTTTATTGTTATATATGGATTTGTGTGGGTTTTGGCGTTGTCTGTTAAGTGCTTTTGTTTGAAATTTGATCTTGCCCACATTAATTATCGTTTTTGCTGCATATGATTTCCATTCGAAAATCAGTGGTGAGTTAACGGATCGCTTTCGATGCGATAACGATAATCAAGGCGTTTATGCAGAGGTGACGATGGACTTTCAGGCGATTAAAAACACGGCGCGCCAGGCGCGCCGATATGTGGTGACCATGAACCATAAGGCAGGCAAGGGCCATACCGGCGCCGATCTGTCGGAAATCGACATCATCTGCACCTTGTATATGGCGGTGATGGATCGCGGCAATGCCCGGCCCGATCAGGATCGGTTCATTTTGTCTAAAGGGCACGGCGCCGGCGGTTTTTACTGCAGCTGCGCGGCGATGGGCCTGCTCGATCCGGCGGTGCTCGATCAGTTCATGGGCGACGACACCTTGCTGGCCGGGCATCCGGTGCGGCAGAAGCTGCCGGAGCTGGTGGAGATCAACTCCGGCGGTTTGGGGCATGGCCTGCCGATCGCCGTGGGGCTGGCGCTGGGCAACAAACTGGCCGGGCGCGCACATCGCCGCGCGTTCGTGCTGCTGGGCGACGGCGAGCTGGCGGAGGGATCCAACTGGGAGGCGGCGATGGCGGCCAGCAAATTCAAGCTGGATAACCTGATTGCCATCGTCGATCGCAACCGGCTGCAGCTGGCGGGCAAGACAGAGGCCATCATGCCGCTGGAGCCGCTGGCGGAAAAATGGCGCGCTTTCGGTTTCGAAACCCTGGAATGCGACGGGCACGATCCGGCGGCGCTGGTGGCGGCGATCCAACGCCCGAGCCAGGACAAGCCGCGGGTGATTTTGGCCAATACCGAAAAGGGGCACGGCGTGTCGTTTATGGCTAACGTTGCCGCCTGGCATCACGCGGTACCGGACGAACAACAGCTGGCGCAGGCGCTGGCGGAACTGGAGGGGTAAATATGCAGGATTTACGCGATGCCGTGGTGACGGCGTTGATCGAAGAGCAGCTGGCGGGGGCAGATCTGAGCGTGATGGTGGCGGACTCCACGTCCACGTCGAAAATCGCGCCCTTTGAGCAGGCTTATCCGGAGCGTGTGGTGAACGTCGGCATCGCCGAACAAAATATGGTGGGCATGGCCGCCGGCATGGCGCTCAGCGGCCGCACGGTCTTTACCGCCAACGCCGCGCCTTTCCTGTTCGCACGTTCTAACGAGCAGATGAAAAACGATGTTTGCTACACGGCAACCAACGTGAAAATGCTCGGCCTGAATGCCGGATTCGGCTATGGGCCGCTGGGGGCGACGCACCATTGCATGAACGATATCGCCATCGCCCGCACGCTGGGCAATCTCAGCGTCTATGCGCCGGCGGATGCGCGGCAAGCGGCAGAGATTGTCCGTTATGTCATCGCGCAACCCGGCCCGGCCTATATCCGTATGGACAGCGACAAGCTGCCGGTGCTGAACGCGAGCTATCACTTCCGCCCCGGAGAGCCGGAGGTGCTGCATCACGGCTCTGACAGCCTGGTGTTTTGCCTGGGGACGGTGGCGCACGAGGCGATGAAGGTGCTGGAATTGGGCGATAACCCGACCATCGTCTCGCTGCCTTCGCTCTGGCCACTCAATGAGGCGGCGGTAGTGGCGTTGATGCGTTCGCACCGCCGGGTGCTGACCATGGAGGAGCACGCTCTCAGCGGTGGCCTGGGCACCATCATCGGTGAGCTGTTGCTACGGCATCAGCTGCCGCGGCCGTTTACCGCGCTGGGCGTGCCGGCTTATGAATTTACCCACAGCAGCAGCCGGGCGGCGCTGCGGCGGCAATACGCCATCGATGCGGCAGGATTGCACGCTCAGTTAACGCAATAGGGGGAATGCGATGGAGCGGAACGAATACGACGTTAATTTACGCTACGGTGTCGATAGCCGGATGTCGCTGGCAGGGAAGGTTGCGGTAATCACCGGCGGTTTGGGCGGCATCGCGATGGCCGCCAATCGCCTGCTGTTGGAAAAGGGCGCGCGCCTGGTGTTGATGTACCCGCTCTTTGAACAGGACAAGGCCGCGGCGGCGCTACGAGAGTTGGGCGAAGAACAGGTGTTCTGTCAGGTGTGTGACGTGACCGATCCCGACTCGGTAGTTGCCGCCTTCAACGCGGCTGAGCGGCGCTTTGGCCGGCTCGATATCCTGGTCAACTGCGCCGGCTACGTTAATTTGCAGCCGGCTACAGAGGTCACGCTCGAGGAGTGGCAGCGCCATCTGGCGGTCAACCTCACCGGGCCTTTCCTGTGCTCGCAAGAATTGGCGCGCCGCGCGATAACCGCCGGCCACGGCGGGAAAATCATCAACATCGCGTCGCAGGCGGCCTCTATCGCCATTGACGATCACTGTGCCTATACCTCTGCCAAGGCGGGGCTGCTGGGCATGACCAAGGTGATGGCCAAAGAGTGGGCGCCACACGGCATCACCGTCAACACCTTATCGCCCACCGTAGTGCTGACGCCTATGGGAGAGAAAGCCTGGCGCGGCGAGAAGGGCGAGGCGATGAAAAAGCTGATCCCGCTGGGGCGCTTTGCCTATACCGATGAAATCGCAGCGGCGATCCTGTTTTTTGCCAGCAACGGCAGCGACATGATCACCGGCGCGGATCTGATGATCGACGGCGGTTTTACCATTTGGTAAGCGGCAACCGCAGCGATCGCCAACACCAGACGATGTTCAACACAACGATAAGAGAACACCATCATGAGAAAAATAGCCACTTACCTTACCCTGCTCACCGGTTTTGCCTGCACCTCTGCCATGGCGGCGGAAAAGGGCACGATCGCCATCCTCGTCAACTCGTTGGACAATCCTTATTACTCCGCGGAAGCCAAGGGGGCCGAGGCCAAAGCCAAGTCTCTCGGCTACCAGACGCTGGTGCTGTCGCACGGTGAAGACGTCAAGCGCCAGGGGGAACTCATCAGCCTGGTTATCGGCCGCAAGGTTCAGGGCATCATTTTGGATAACGCCGATTCCCAGGCCAGCGTCGCCGCCGTGCAGCAGGCGAAAAACGCCGGTATTCCGGTGGTGCTGATCAACCGCGAGATCCCGGTCGATGGCGTGGCGTTGGCACAGATCACCCATAACAACTTCCAGGCCGGCTCGGACGTCGCCAACCAGTTTGTGGAAAAAATGGGGGAAACCGGCAAATACGCCGAGCTGACCTGCAATCTGGCGGACAATAACTGCGTTACGCGTTCGCAGTCGTTCCACAACGTGATCGACCAATATCCTGAGATGGTCAGCGTGGCGCGTCAGGATGCCAAGGGCAATCTGCTGGAGGGGAAACGCATTATGGACAGCATCTTGCAGGCGCATCCGGACATCAAAGGCGTGATTTGCGGCAACGGCCCGGTGGCGCTGGGCGCAGTGGCGGCGCTGAAGGCCGCCGGCCGGCAGGATGTCACCGTGGTGGGCATCGACGGCAGCAACGATGAACGCGACGCCATTCTCAACGGCAACCTCTACGCCAGCGTGATGCTGCAGGCGCAGGCGATCGCCGCGCAGGGTGTTGAGATCCTGGACGGCTATTTCCAATCCGGCAGCTATACCGGCAAGGAGCGCGTGATGTTCCGCGGCATCCTGATCGGCAAAGACAATGCACAACGAGTCAGTGACTTCAACTTCAAACCGTAACCCGCGCTGAGCGGCGTCTTTCACCACCCCGTCCTGGGGGCGGGGTGCGATCGGAGGTGTTGTTATGTCGATGCGCATTGCGTTGACCGTCATCGTCGTCCTGGCGTTGAGCGGTTGTCGTATCGTCTCGGAGAAAAAGCTGGCGGAGCTTCGCTCCCCGGTGAATCCCCATGTGGCGCAGGCGGCGGAGATTTACCGCAGTCAAATCGCCCCGCAAGTGGTCAAAACGGCGCAGCCGCTGGGCGAGCTGATCGCCAGGATCGCCCAGGCCAAGGATTTTGACAGCGCCTGCGGCCAGCTGGGGTACCGCGCTCAACCGGAGTTTCCTTGTTATTTCAACGTTAAGGTCAGCGGTGAAATTGCGGCGGTCAACACCCGTTCACGCAGCGGAAAAGTAACGCTCAAACTGACCGATGCGCCGCTCAGCAGCGTAGAGGTGCAGATCGGGCCGGTTTATCGCGGCACGGCGTTGCGCGACAGCTATCGCGGCCTGAGTTACAGCGATTTCAATGACCAAGCGCTGTTCGGCGATTTTGCCAGGGCAATTAACCAGGCTTCGATCGACGAACTGACCGGCTTCCAACCCAAGGTGGGTGACCACATTACCGTCTATGGCGTATTCAGCAGCTGGCAGGCGCCTGCCGAGCCGCTGTTGATCACGCCGGTACGCATTCAACCTTAAGGGGGTGTGATGAGCGATTCGATCATTATTCAAACGCGCAACGTTTCGCGTCTCTATCCTGGCGTCACCGCGTTGGATAGCGTGAGTTATCAAGTGTTTCGCAATCAGGTCAACGTGCTGATCGGCGAAAACGGCGCCGGCAAGTCGACCATGATGAAGCTGTTGGCGGGGGTGGAAACCCCGTCTTCGGGCACCATCGAGCTGGAGGGGAAAGCGGTGACGTTAACCTCCACGCAGCAGGCGGAGCGGCTCGGGATCAGCATTATTTTTCAGGAGCTGAACCTGTTCCCCAACATGTCGGTCATGGACAACATTTTTATGGCCAACGAGTTCTTCCAGCGCGGCCGCATCAATGTCGACTATCAGTATCAGCTGGCGAAGTCCTTGCTGCAGCGGCTGGAGTTGGATATCGATCCGCATACGTCGTTGGGCAGCCTCGGTATTGGTCATCAGCAACTGGTTGAAATTGCCCGTGCCCTGGCGAAGGACACCCGGGTGCTGATCATGGATGAGCCGACGTCGGCGCTGAGTCAGGCCGAAGTGCGCACGCTGTTTCGGGTGATCGCCGATCTGAAAAAACGCGGCGTCACCCTCATCTACATTTCTCACCGACTGGAAGAGCTGATGGAGATTGGCGATCGCATCACGGTGTTTCGCGACGGGCGTTTTGTTGCCGCCGAGCCGGTCAGTAACGTCAGCATTCCGTGGATCATCGAAAAGATGGTGGGGGAAAAGAGCAAGCACTTTGATTATTGCGCGGCAGAGCAAGGGGATGAAGTGCTGAAGGTCGAACAGCTGACGCTGCCGCGTGAAAACGGCGGCTATTGCCTTAACGACGTCAGTTTTTCACTGCGCAAAGGGGAAGTGATCGGCATTTATGGCCTGTTGGGTGCCGGCCGTACCGAACTGTTCAAAGTGCTCAACGGCGTGATGCGCCAGACTGCAGGCCGCATTTTGCTCAACGGCAAAAGCGTGGAACGGTTGGGTTTTCGTCAACGCATGGCGTTGGGCATGGCGCTGGTGCCGGAAGACAGGCAGGCGGAGGGGCTGGTGCAGATGATGTCGATTAAGGCCAACATGACCCTGGCCAGCCTGGGGCGTAATGCGCTACGGCCGTTGGCGTCGGCCGGGGAGTGCGCGTTGGTCGATGGCATGATCGAAAAACTGGCGATCAAGGTGAGTGACCGGGAGCTGCCAATCACCAGTCTGAGCGGCGGCAATCAGCAGAAAGTGGTGTTGGGCAAGGCGCTGCTGACCGGGCCGCAGGTGGTGTTTCTCGATGAGCCGACGCGCGGAATCGACGTTGGTGCCAAAACGGACGTTTACCACCTGATTGGCGCGATGGCGCGTCAGGGGTTGGCGGTGATGTTCTCTTCGTCGGAGCTGGATGAGGTGGTCTCACTGGCCGACCGGGTGATGGTGATGGCGGACGGGCAGTTGACGGCCGATCTGCCGCGCGAACGGGCCGATCGCGAAACGCTGATCCGCGCCTCAACCCCTCATGCATAAGGATAAGGCAATGCAAACCAAGTATCGGTTGTATATGTATTTGCTGCAGGCGCGTACCTTTATCGCCCTGTTGCTGGTGGTGCTGTTCTTCAGCAGCATGGTGCCGAATTTTCTGACCGTCTCCAATTTGCTGATCATGACGCAACACGTAGCGATTACCGGGCTGCTGGCGGTTGGCATGACGCTGGTGATCCTTACCGGCGGCATCGACTTGTCGGTCGGCGCGGTGGCGGGGTTGTGCGGGATGGTTGCCGGTGCGCTGTTGACCGTCGGTATCCCGCTGTGGGATGGCAATCGGCTGTTTCTCAACGTCTTTGAAGTGATCGGCGCGGTGGCGTTGTTGGGCGTGCTGTTGGGTTTGATCAACGGCACGCTGATTACACGGCTCGGCGTTGCGCCGTTCATTTGCACCCTGGGTGCAATGTACGTGGCGCGTGGGGCGGCGTTGCTGACGGCGGACGGCAAAACCTATCCCAATCTGGTGGGCCTGGAAGCGCTGGGCAACACCGGTTTTGCGGCCCTGGGATCCGGCACCTTTCTGGGGATTTACAACCCGATTTGGCTGATGTTGGCCATCGTGTTGTTAGGGATCTATCTCACCAAGAAAACGCCGCTGGGTCGTTATATCTATGCGATTGGCGGCAATGAGCCGGCGGCGCGGCTGTCGGGGGTGCCGATTGTCAAAGTGAAAATGTTCGTCTATGCGTTTTCCGGGCTGTGTGCGGCGCTGGTGGGGCTGGTCATCGCTTCTCAATTGCAAACCGCGCACCCGATGACCGGCAATATGTTCGAAATGGACGCCATCGGCGCGACGGTGCTGGGCGGTACGGCGCTCAGCGGTGGTCGCGGCAGGGTATTCGGTTCGATCATCGGCGCCTTTGTGATCGTTTTTCTGGCGGACGGCTTGGTGATGATGGGCGTCAGCGAGTTCTGGCAAATGGTGATTAAAGGGCTGGTGATCGTCACCGCCGTGGTGATTGACCAGTTCCAGCAGCGTTTGCAGAGCAAGGTTATTCTGATGCAGCGCCAGGAAAAAAAAGCGGTGCAGCCGCTGGCTGAGGTGAGCCATGGTTAAAGCGGATTGCATTGTCGCGTTGGACGAGGGCACCAGCAACGCCAAGGCCGTGGTGGTGGATGCGCAGGGTACGATCGCCGCCAGGGCCAGCAGGCCACTGACGTTGCAGACGCCGCAGCCCGGTTGGGTGGAGCAACGGGGCGAGACCTTGCTGGAGGCCTCTCTGGCGGTATTGCGGGAGGCTATTGCGTTGGCCGGCGCATCCCGCATTGCCGGTATCGCCATCAGCAACCAGCGTGAAACCGCCATCGGCTGGCGTCGCGCTGACGGCCAACCGATCGGCCCGGCTCTGACCTGGCAATGCGCGCGTTCCACCGATTTCTGCGAACGGCTGCGGCGCGATCGGCAGGAGGAAGCGGTGCGTCGCGCCACCGGTCTTCCGCTTTCACCGCTGTTCTCGGCGGCGAAAATGCGCTGGTTGCTCGATCGCTGCGAAGGGGGGCAACGGATGGCGGAGAACGGGGAAATCTGCCTTGGCACCATCGATGCCTGGCTGCTGTGGCAGTTGAGCGGAGGACAGGCATTCGGCTGTGATACCTCCAATGCCGCCCGAACTCAACTGTTGAACCTTGCCTCCGGCGATTGGGACGAGCGGATGCTGGCGCTGTTCAACATTCCCCGCCAGGCGCTGCCGGCGATCTCCCCCTCCAGCCATGTGTTCGGCGCGACGTTGGGATTGGAAGGCATTGCCGACGGCATTCCGATTGGCGCGATGGTCGGTGATTCGCATGCGGCGCTGTACGGCCATGCGCTCGGCCAGGCGGGGCAGGTTAAGGCCACCTATGGCACCGGTTCATCGGTGATGGCGCCGATCGCCGAAGCGCAATGCGACACGAGCGCTCTGGCAACGACCGTCGCCTGGCACGATGGCGAGCGTATGCAGTATGCGCTGGAGGGCAATATTCCCCACACCGGCGACGCCATTGCCTGGATGCTGGATATCACCGCCATGCCGGCGGGGGGCGAGACGCCGTTAAGTGAACTGCCTGTTTGCGTGGCCGACAGCGGTGGCGTCTATTTTGTGCCGGCCCTGACCGGGGTCGGCGCACCCTGGTGGGATGAGCAGGCGCGCGGCGTGATCTGCGGCCTCAGCCGCGGCACGCGGCGAGAACATTTGGTGCGGGCCGCTTTTGAATCGGTGGCTTATCAAATCGCCGATGTGATCGGCGTACTGCGGCAACAGCCGGGTTTTGCATTGCAGGGGTTAATGGCCGATGGCGGCCCCAGCCGCAATGACTGGCTGATGCAGTTTCAGGCCGATCTGCTGGGTTGCCCGGTGTGGCGCAGCAACACGGCGGAACTGTCGGCCCTGGGGGCGGCGCTGATGGCGATGCGCAGCCTGTGGGGGACTACCGATCGGCAACTGGCGGCATTGTTGCCCCAACATGATGAATTTAAACCCGATATGCAGCGCCACCGGCAGCTGCAGGAAAACTACAGCGCCTGGCGGCAGGCAGTGCAACGCACCTTGTGGCGGCCGCAGGCGAGCTCATTGATGACAGGAGAACAACCATGAGTCGTGATTTCACGGGGAAAACCGTGGTGATTACCGGCGCATGCCGCGGCATTGGGGCCGGTATCGCCGAGCGTTTCGCCAGTTTGGGCGCCAATTTGGCGATCGCGTCGAATGCGGATCGCGTCCTGACCACGGCGGAAACGCTGCGCCAGCGTTATCGGGCGGAGGTGCTGTCGGTCATCCTCGACGTCACCGATGAAACACAGGTGGTTGATTTTTATCGTCAGGTCTGGGAGCGATTTGGTGCGATCGACGTTTCCATTCAGAACGCCGGGGTGATCACTATCGATCGTTTTGACCAGATGCCCAAAAGCGATTTTGAGAAAGTGTTGGCGGTAAATACCACGGCGGTCTGGCTCTGCTGCCGGGAGGCGGCCAAATATATGGTCGGCCAACGCCGTGGGCGGTTGATCAACACGTCTTCTGGCCAAGGACGTAACGGGTTCATTTACACACCGCATTACGCCGCCAGCAAAATGGGGGTGATCGGCATTACGCAGAGTTTAGCGCTTGAGCTAGCGCCACATGGCATCACCGTCAATGCATTCTGCCCCGGCATCATTGAAAGCGAGATGTGGGAATATAACGACCGCGTTTGGGGAGAAATTCTCAGCGGCCCGGAAAAAACTTACGGCAAAGGGGAGTTGATGGCCGAGTGGGTGGCAGGCATCCCGCTCAAGCGTGCCGGTCAACCCGAAGATGTGGCGGGTCTGGTGATCTTCCTTGCCTCAGACGATGCCGACTATATCACCGGCCAAACCATCAATGTAGATGGTGGGTTAATCATGTCATGACGTGACCACGTCACAAAATAGGCGGCATCGGATCGGTGCCGCATTAACCGCTTACATTTTCCCGCCATTGCAATTCGCCCGGTTGCCCCCATATCCTTATAAATTCGACGTTTTGAGAAGCTTTCTCATCAATTTGTTCGCTAAGACCGTTTACTGCCGAATATGCCAGCAGATATGTGGTTTTATCGTGCGGCAGGGTTTCCCTGCCGCAGCGGGAAATGCTAACTTAAGGGTTAGGGACGCCGCATTTTGGCATCGTTCATCCGATTCACTCGGCATCGCGGGAAAGAATGTGAAATATTTGCTGATTTTTTTGTTGGTTCTGGTGATCTTCGTGATTTCCGTCACCTTGGGTGCGCATAACGATCAGGTGGTCAATTTTAACTATCTGGTTGCGCAGGGCGACTATCGCGTATCGACCCTGTTGGCCACGCTGTTTGGTGCCGGTTTCGTTCTCGGCTGGATCATTTGCGGCCTGTTCTACCTGCGCACGCGTATTGCGCTGGGTCGCGCCGAGCGCAAGATCAAAAGGCTGGAGCTGCAGCTTGAGCAGCCCGCTGAACCGGCGGCTCAGCCTGTTGTCAGCAAGGAATAATCCTCTATGTTAGAACTGCTGTTTCTGTTGCTGCCCGTGGCTGCCGCGTACGGTTGGTACATGGGGCGCAGAAGCGCTCAGCAGGATAAACAGCAAGAAGCCAACCGCCTGTCGCGCGAATACGTGGCAGGGGTGAACTTTCTGCTCTCCAACCAGCAGGACAAGGCGGTCGATCTGTTCCTCGACATGTTGAAAGAGGACAGCAACACTGTTGAAGCCCACCTGACGCTGGGTAACCTGTTCCGTTCGCGCGGTGAAGTCGACCGCGCCATCCGCATCCATCAGGCCTTGATGGAAAGCGCCTCTCTGACTTTCGAACAGCGCCTGCTGGCGGTGCAGCAGCTGGGCCGCGACTATATGGCGGCCGGGCTGTATGACCGCGCGGAAGACATGTTCAGCCAGTTGACTGACGAAGCGGATTTTCGCGTCTCGGCGCTGCAGCAACTGCTGGTGATCCATCAGGCGACCAGCGACTGGCAGAAAGCGATCGACGTGGCGGAAAAACTGGTCAAGCTGGGCAAAGAGAAGCAACGCGTCGAGATCGCGCACTTTTACTGTGAGTTGGCGCTGCAGGCAATGGGCAGCGACGATCTCGATCGGGCAATGAGCCTGCTCAAGCGGGCGGACGCCGCCGATAAACAGTGTGCGCGCGTATCCATCATGTTCGGGCGCATCTACATGGCGCAAAACGACTACGCCAAAGCGGCAGAGTCGCTGCAACGCGTACTGAGCCAGGATAAAGAGTTGGTCAGCGAAACGCTGCCGATGCTGCAGGAATGCTACACGCATCTGCCGGAACAGCAGCACAACTGGGCCGATTTTCTTAAGCGCTGCGTGGAAGAAAACACCGGCGCTACTGCCGATCTGATGCTGGCCGAGATCATCGAGCAGCACGAAGGGCGCGACGTGGTGCAGGTCTATATCAACCGTCAGCTGCAGCGTCATCCCACTATGCGGGTGTTTTATCGGCTGATGGATTATCACCTGGCGGACGCTGAAGACGGCCGTGCGAAAGAGAGTCTGCTGTTGTTGCGCGATATGGTCGGCGAGCAAATTCGCACCAAGCCGCGATACCGCTGCCACAAATGTGGCTTCACCGCGCACTCGCTCTATTGGCATTGCCCGTCGTGCCGCGCCTGGTCATCGGTCAAACCGATACGCGGTCTGGACGGGCAATAATGCGGCGGCGCGGCAAAAAAAACGGGGCGAAAATCGCCCCGTTTTTTTATGTTCATCACTTACTTTTTCTTGCCGCCTTTGGCGCCGGTTTTCAACAGCTGACGCAGTTTCTTCAGCTCTTTCTGGCTCAGCGGCTGTTCAATCTCTTCTTCGGTGCTTTGATTGTCGATTTCGCCGTGGTGCAGCTCATCCGCCTTTTTGGCCGGTTTTTCTGCTTTGGTGGCGGGCGCGCTGAAACTGCTTTCCAGGCGCTGGCACACTTCCACGCTCAACGAAAATTCGTTTTCAGCGGCGGCGGCGCGGATTTTTTCCTTCAGTTCCAGAGGAATTTTAATGGTAAGTGTCGATATCTCGCTCATTTTGAAAGCCTTTCTGCAGGAAGATGCCTTCAAGCTAAGCCACTGACGATCGGGTGTCTAGTGTGTAATAAAAATTTAATATTTTTGTAACAAATCGGGGCGGGGAAAATGCGGTTTTTTCAGGCGGTAAACAGAGGCAGGGCCCGAACGTTCGGGCCCTGTACCGGAAACATTATTTGTAGATGATCGCGGTGCCGCTCAACATGTTGTTACCACCGGCGGAGATGATGCGGTAGCTGCTGGCGCCCTGGGCATCCGCTTTAGCGGCCAGTTTTTTCTCCAGGTTGCTGAGGGTGGTTGCGTGGCCTGCGGAAACGATGCCGGCGGCGGTCAGGTTATCGGCCTGCTGGCTGCTGATCGGTTCAGCGGCGAAGGTGGCGAAAGAGGTCAGTGCGATAGCGGCTGCGGCTGCAAAATATTTGATGGTTTTCATGGGTGACTCCAGTCTGTTTATTTAGGAAGGAAGCCATTCGCTTCCGATGGGGTGAATAATAAAGCATCCGTGCCGATTGAAAATCTGATAATGCTGAGCAAGTCATTCAAAATATCTGATTAACAATTTACGCATCTTTACGGCGTTTTACGCTGCGTGGTTTATTGCTGACGGGCGTTCATTGACGCGCCATGACAAAGGCGGGAGGTAACATGACAGAGCGTAGGTGCGCGCTGCGGCTGGGATTTCGGGCCTCCGACATGTAGAATGCGGCGGTCAGTTTCGCGGGTGAGTCCCTGATTATCTCCATTTTACAAAAGGTAGAAGAAATGAAGTCTGAAAATAACGCTAATAACAATGACTTAAAATCATCTCCAATCGTTGTGGCGTTAGATTACGCCGATAAGAACGCTGCGCTGGCGTTCGCCGACCGTATCGATCCGCAAGACTGCCGGCTGAAAGTGGGCAAAGAAATGTTCACGCTGTTTGGGCCGCAACTGGTGCGCGATCTGCATGGGCGCGGTTTCGACGTGTTTCTCGACCTGAAATTCCACGATATTCCCAATACCACTGCGCATGCGGTAGCGGCGGCGGCCGAACTGGGCGTTTGGATGGTTAACGTTCACGCCAGCGGCGGCGCGCGCATGATGACTGCCGCTAAAGAAGCGCTGGCGTCATTCGGGACGGATGCGCCGCTGTTGATCGCCGTAACCGTGCTCACCAGCATGGAAGCGGAAGACCTGCGCGGCATCGGCATCGAGGCCAGCCCGGCGGAACACGCCGAGCGCCTGGCGCGCCTGACCCGCGACTGCGGGCTGGACGGCGTAGTGTGTTCTGCACACGAAGCGCAGCGGCTGAAGGCGGCCTGCGGGCAGGCTTTCCAACTGGTGACGCCGGGGATCCGCCCTGAAGGCAGCGCGGCGGGCGATCAGCGTCGTATCATGACGCCAGTGCAGGCGCAGGCCGCCGGCGTGGACTATATGGTGATTGGGCGTCCGATCACCCAATCTGCCGATCCGGCCGCGACGCTGCGCGCGATCCGCGCCTCTTTGGCCTGAGGAAGCGATGATGAATGACGATAACAGCCGTCTGGTGTATTCCACGGACACCGGTCGCATCAAGCAGGAAGAGGTTAAACCGCAACGCGCCAAGGGCGATGGCGTCGTGCGCATCCAGCGCCAGACCAGCGGCCGCAAGGGGAAGGGCGTGTGCCTGATTACCGGCGTCGATCTGGATGATGCCGCGCTCGACAAACTGGCGGCAGAACTGAAAAAGAAATGCGGCTGCGGCGGTTCGGTGAAAGACGGGGTCATCGAGATCCAGGGCGATAAACGCGATCTGCTCAAACAGCTGCTGGAAGCCAAAGGCATGAAGGTCAAACTGGCGGGCGGTTGAGGCGAATCGCCATGCCGCAGTGCAATGCTGCGGCATGGCTAGAGGTTGTTGCTGCCGGGGATTAACCCGTTAACGGCGAAAGAACCATAGACTTAACGTAAAACAGACCTGAAATCATCGTTATTGGTTAATACGTCAAAGCGCCAAGTCGCTTTTGCCCGCCTGTCGGCGGAGCAACATCGGGCAGGTTATTTGCCAACCTGGTGACCGATGATGCCGCCCACCGCTGCCCCACCCAGCGTGCCCAAAGCGCTGCCGTTGGTCAGCACAGCGCCGCCGACTGCACCGGCGCCAGCGCCGATGGCGGTGTTGCGATCGCGTTTGGACATGTTGGAGCAGGCGCTCAGTGAAAACGCCAGAGTCAGAGCCAGAGCGGCGGTGGCGAAACGTTTATTGATAATCATCATAATGACTTCTCCTTAGCATTGGCTATATGGAAGTGCCTTATAAGTATAGGCGTTAACCATAAATCAGGCCTGCTGTTGATTCCCATACGGTATCGATATAAAAAATGGCATTTTTTGTTAACGGCCGAATAATTAGCGGGTTACGGCCCAAAAGTTACCGAAGCTGAGTATAGGTTTCTCGGGAAGGATAAACAGGTAAATAGTCTTAAAATCCCGCTGCGCAAGGGAAACGGCGGGCGGCGTGGCCCGCGCGGCGCGTTATTCGTTGACCAGCTCCACCTGTACGCCCTGGCGTTTCAGCTGATGCTGATACTCCAGAGCCAAACGTGAATCGGTGATCACCCGGCTGATTTGCCCCGGCTGCGCCAGCGGATTGGGCTGGATCTGGCCGAATTTGCTGGAGTCCGTCAGCACGATATTCTCCACGCCCTTGGCCAGCACCGCGCTGACCACATCGGCACGCATCATGTCGCGGCCGGTAAAGCCGGTTTCGGCCTGAAAGCCGTCAATGCCGATAAACGCCTTATTGAAATGCACCTGCTGAATGCACAGCCGCGTCAGCGGGCCGACCACGGTCTCGCTTTTCTTCTGGTACATGCCGCCCAGCACAATCACGTCGCAGTCGGTTTCTTTCAGCAGGTTGGCGATGTAGTGGCTGACGGTGATCAGCGTAATGCGCTTGTGTTCGGCGATGTAGCGCGCCAGCAGGGCGTTGGCGCTGCCGCTCTCGATAAAGATCGTCTCGCCGTCGTTGACCTGCGCGGCGGCGTATTGCGCCAGCCGCTGCTTGAGGGTGAAATTGGACATCATGCGGGCGTCGACGTCGTCGCTCTCCAACGCCACGGCGGAACCGTGCACCCGCTTCAGATAACTGCGCTTTTCCAGCAGGTTGAGATCCTGCCGGATGGTGACTTCCGAGACGCCCGAGGCGCGCGCCAGCTCATTGACGCTGATCCGCCGGCGATCGTTAACCAACTGCAATATGGTCTGTTGTCGTAAATTCATATCGGCCTGATGATGCGGCCGCCAAGGCGCGGCCGCTAAGAGTCAAAGGTTTAAAGAGTATGTTCTGTGCGCGCAATAATATCATCCTGCGCCTCAGGGGATAATGCGGTAAAGAAGGCGGAATAGCCAGCTACGCGAACCACTAAATCACGATATTGGTCAGGGTGTTGCTTCGCCGCCAGCAGCGTTTCGCGCGACACGATGTTGTACTGCACATGCCAGCCGCGGTAGCTCTCGAAGAAGGTGCGCAACATCAGCATCAGCTTTTCCCGGTCGCGCGGGTTGTCCAGCGTCGCCGGGTTCAGCTTTTGGTTGAGCAGCACGCCGCCGAGGATCGCCTCGGTCGGCAACTTGGCGAGCGAATTGAATACCGCCGTCGGCCCCAAGTGGTCGGTGCCGGACGCCGGGCTGGCGCCTTCCGCCAGCGGCGCGTGCGCCTTACGACCATCCGGCGTGGCCAGGGTGGCAGCGCCGAACGGCACGTTGGCCGAGATCGACGAGGTGCCGGCGTAGTAACCACCGCCGATCGGCCCACGGCCGAAGCGGGTGTTGCGATACTGCTTCAGTTCTTCGATGTAGGTTTGGTAGGCGCGCACCAGCAGCCGATCGACCTCGTCCACATCGTTGCCGTATTTGGGCGCGGCGTTAAGCAGCCTCTGGCGCAGCTGTTCGCCATCCAGCCCGGCGAAGTCGTCGGCCAGCGCCGTCGCCAACTGCTGCTGGCCGATCGCCCCTTGGTCGAACACCAGTTTGCGCACCGCCGCGAGGCTGTTGCCCAGGTTGGCGATGCCGACCTGCAGGCCGGAAACCCAATCGTATTTGGCGCCGCCTTGCTTGATGCTTTTACCGCGTTCGATGCAGTCATCCACCAGCGCGGAACAGAGGATATCGTGGGCGTTCTCCTCCAGCACGCTGTCCACCACGCACTCGATCTCGATCGACTTGCGCGTGTAGTAGCGGATTTGCCGATCCCAGGCGGTTAAGACCTGCTCGAAATCGGCGAAGTTTCCTTTGGACAGCGCCTGTTCCTGTGGCAGGAAAATCTGCCCGGACGTGGCGTCGCGGCCTTGTTCCAGCGCCGCCAGCAGCACGCGGGCGAAGTTGATGAAGCTCATGCCGGTGCAGCGATAGCCCCATTTGCCGCCGACGGCGGTCTCGATACAGCCGATGGCGGCGTAGTCGTAAGCGTCTTGCGGTTCGACCCCCAACTTGATGAACTCGGGAATGACGATTTCGTCATTATTGAATGCCGGCATGCCGAAGCCACAGCGGATCACCTGTACGCAGGCGTCGAGGAAATCGGCGCTCATCCCGGCGTGGTAACGCACGCTGAGGTTGGGCTGGGTGGAACGCAGGCGGCCGCAGGACTCGAGAATGGCGTAGGACAGCGGATTGACCGCGTCGCACGGCCGGCCGTCGATCAGCTTCTGTCCGCCGATGGTGACGTTCTGGTACAGCGGGCTGCCGGCGGAAGCCTTGGAATGCGAGCCGGAGCGGATCTTGTTGACCTCCAGCAGCTTCAGCCAGCAGCTGTGCAACAGCTCGATGGCGTCTTCCCGCGCCAGCTTTTGCTCCAGCTCCACGTCACGCCGATACCAGGGATAGAGATATTGATCGAGGCGGCCGAAGGAAACCGAATGGCCGTTGGATTCGATCTGCAACGTCAGCTGGATGAAATAGCACAGCTGCAGCGCCTGCCAGAAGGTTTGCGGCGGGCGATGGGCGATCTGTTCACAGTTATCCGCGATGGCCAGCAGCTCGGTACGCCGGCCAGTGCGCGGTTCGTTTTGCGCCATGTCGCGCGCCAGGCGGGCGAAGCGCAGGATGTGTTCGCTCAGCGCCGCCAGCACGATGTCGATAGCGTTGAGAAACTGCGCTTTGTGCAGGTCTTCCCACTCGGTCAGGCGCAGGCGGCTGCGGCGCGCGTTCACTTTTTCACGCAGGCCGTCGAGACCTAGCTCCAGCAACAGCGGGAAGTTGACCGCCAGGTGAGCATCGCCGGAGGTCATGTTGCCCTCGGCCTTGATGATGCCGGTGGCCAGCAGCGCTTTTTGCTCGTCGGTGAACATGCCGTAGCAGCGATCCTGCACCGTTTGGCCGCGCCACCAGGGGCACAGACGATGCAAAATTGCCTTGTTCTCTTCGCTGGCCGAAAAACCGGCGCCCGGCCGGTCGGCTAGCTGGTCTATTTCGTTTTCTATCCAGCCGACGGTGTATTCGGGGAAGATCGGCGCGGCGCGCAGTTCGCTGGCCTGGTTGCCGACGATCAACTCGTCGTTGGCGATCCAGATGCTGCGTTTCGCCAGGTGGTTGGCCAGCGCCAGCGCGCGGCGCACCGGCAGCGGCTTGTCCTGATGCTGTTGATAGGCTTCGGTATAGTGCTGCGCGCGTTCGGTGCACACCGGCGGTTTGACGATGTGAATCAGCGCGTTCTTGTGCGCCTGAATGCGGGCGCTGAGGGTGGTCAAATCCAACGTGGTCATGGCGTTATCCTCGCAAAATGGCGGTCAGGCCTTTGGCGCCGGCATAGTCTTCGGCGTAGGCCAGCAGATCGGGCGCGTCCAGCGGCGTGCGGGCGGCGCGGTAGGGCTCGCCGAGCAGGTGATATTTGTTGATGCCCAGCGTGTGGTACGGCAGAAAGTGAATCTCCGATACGCCGATCTCGTCGGCGGCGAAGTCGACGATCGCGCGGACAGAGCGGCGATCGGCGTTGAAATCGGGGATCAGCGGCACGCGCACGGTCATTGGCACGCCGTGCGCCGCCAGTCGGCGGAAATTGTTCATCACCCGGCGGGCGGAGCCGCCGGTCCAGGCTCTGAAGCGCGCTTCGTCGGTGTGTTTGAGATCGGCCAGCAGCAGATCCAGCCACGGCAACGAAGGCGCGATGTAACGCCAGGGAACGTGCAGGCAGGATTCGACGGCGGTGTGGATGCCGGCCTCGTGGCCGCGCCGCAGCAGTTCCGCCGCAACCTCCGGCTGCATAAAGGGCTCGCCGCCGGACAGCGTTAAACCGCCGCCGCTGCGCAGGTAGAAAGGCTTATCCCGCATTACCTCGGCCATGATATCGTCGGGGTTGACCGGACTGCCGCACAGGCTGAGCGCGCCGGTCGGGCAGGTGGCGGCCAGCGCTGCGTAGTCGTCTGCGCTGATGACTTCACGCCGCAGCGTCAATGCCTCCTCGTCACGTTGCAGGCCTTGTGGGCAGCGCTCGGCGCACAGCGTGCAGCCGCTCAGGCACAGGCGCTCGTCAAACAGCAGGTCTGCGTGGCGCGAACGGCTTTCCGGGTTCTGACACCAGCGGCAGCTCAGCGGGCAGCCTTTTAAAAAGACCACGCTGCGGATGCCGGGGCCGTCATGGGTCGAGTAGCGCTGCAGATTGAAGATCATGAGTCACCCGTTTGGCGTTGCTGAATCTTTCGCCATTAAAGGTGTTTCGAATGAAAGTTGAATTGATTTTGATCAAAGGTTGGCGGTTTTTTTGCCCTATGATGATCAGAGTTTGAATCCGCCCACAGAACATGACACAGGAGTCCGTGATGGAGCTTTATCTCGATACCGCCGATGTGACCGCGGTAAAACGCCTGGCGCGCATTCTGCCGCTGCACGGCGTCACCACCAACCCGAGCATCGTGGCGAAGGAAGGCAAGCCGATCTGGGAAGTGCTGCCCGCGCTGCGCGACGCCCTCGGCGGCACCGGCAAGCTGTTTGCGCAGGTGATGGCGGCCGATGCGGAACGTATGGTGGCGGAGGCGGCGCTGCTCAGCCAGCGGGTACCGGGGCTGGTAGTGAAGATCCCGGCGACCGCCGAAGGGTTGGCGGCGATCAAGAAGCTTAAAACGATGTCCATCCCGACGCTGGGCACGGCGGTATACGGCGCCGGGCAAGGGCTGTTGGCGGCATTGGCCGGGGCGGAATATGTGGCGCCTTATGTCAACCGCGTGGACGCTCAGGGCGGCGACGGCATCGAAATGGTGCACGAGCTGCAGCAGCTGTTGAGCCTGCATGCGCCGTCGGCGCAGGTGCTGGCCGCCAGCTTCAAAACGCCGCGCCAGGCGCTGGAGTGCTTGCTCGCGGGCTGTCAGGCCATCACGCTGCCGGTGGATGTGGCGGAGCAGTTCCTGAGCGCGCCGGCGGTGCAGGCCGCGGTCGAGAAATTCGAACAGGATTGGCAGGGGGCGTTCGGCTCCACGCTGCTGGGTTGAAGCCTGGGCAGTAAAAAGGGCGCCGCGGCGCCCTTGCTTGAGGGGGGGCCGCTTAGCCGCGGCCGGTTTCTTCCCGCAGTGCGGCGCTGACCTCGTGCGCCGTCGGTTGTTCGGAACGCAGCGCCCGGCGGATCGCGAAGAAGGCGGCGAGCAGCATGGTCACCGCTACCAGCATAAAGAACCCGCACAGCGCGGCATTGATCTGGTTGCTGAACACGATGGTCTCCATGTCCTTCAGCGACTTGGCCGGCGCAATGATCGTGCCTTGCTCGATGCCGGTAGAGAATTTCTTCGCCTGCGCCAGGAAACCGATGCTCGGTTTCTCATGGAAGATCTTCTGCCAGCCGGCGGTCATGGAGGTCACGAACAGCCAGGCGGTCGGCAGAATGGTGACCCAGGCGTAGCGCTGCTTTTTCATCTTGAACAGCACCACGGTGCCGAGGATCAGCGCCATCGATGCCAGCATCTGGTTGCCGATGCCGAACAGCGGCCACAGGGTATTGATGCCGCCGAGCGGATCGACCACCCCCTGATACACGAAGAAGCCCCAGCCGGCCACCGCCACCGTGGTGCCCGCCAGGTTGCCGAACCAGGAGCGGTTGTTGGCCAGCTGCGGCACCGCCACGCCCACCAGATCCTGCACCATAAAGCGGCAGGCACGGGTACCGGCGTCGACGGCGGTCAGGATGAACAGCGCTTCGAACAGAATGGCGAAGTGATACCAGAACGCCATCATCGCCCGGCTGTTGAACACCTCGCTGATGATGTGCGCCATGCCCACGGCGAAGGTCGGGGCGCCGCCGGCGCGCGACAGGATGGAGTTCTCACCCACCTCTTTGGCGATCAGCGCCAGCGTTTCCGGCGTGACGATAAAGCCCCAGCTGTTGATGACCTGCGAAGCATTTTCCACCGTGGTGCCGATTAGCGCCGCCGGCGAGTTCATGGCGAAGTAAACGCCCGGATCCAGCACCGAGGCGCAGATCAGCGCCATGATGGCGACGAAAGACTCCATCAACATGGCGCCGTAACCGATAAAGCGGATGTGGCTTTCGCGCTCCACCAACTTGGGCGTAGTGCCGCTGGAGACCAGCGCGTGGAAGCCGGAAATGGCGCCGCAGGCGATGGTGATGAACAGGAACGGGAACAGGGCGCCGGCGAACACCGGGCCGCTGCCGTCGATGAAGCGCGAGACCGCCGGCATTTTCATCTCCGGCATGGCGAAGACGATGCCGATGGCCAGGCCGATGATGACGCCGATTTTCATAAAGGTGGAAAGGTAGTCGCGCGGCGCCAGCAGCAGCCACACCGGCAGCACCGAAGCGACGAAGCCGTAGATCACCAGCACCCAGGTCAGGGTGGTGCCGTGCAGCGTGAAGAACGGCCCCCAGTAGGGATCTTGCGCCACGTTGCCGCCGTAAATGATCGCCAGCAGCATCAGCACGAAGCCAATCACCGAAATTTCAGCGATCTTGCCCGGCCGGATAAAACGCATGTAGATGCCCATGAACAGCGCGATCGGGATGGTGGCGGCGATGGTGAACAGCCCCCACGGGCTGTCGGCCAGCGCTTTTACCACCACCAGCGCCAGCGCCGACAGGATTATGATCATCACCCCCAGCGCGCCGAGCATGGTGATCACCCCGGCGAAGGCGCCCAACTCTTGCTTGGCCATTTCCCCCAGCGAACGCCCGTCGCGGCGCGTGGAAATGAACAGCACCAGGAAATCCTGCACCGCGCCGGCCAGCATGACGCCGACCAGGATCCAGATGGTCCCCGGCAGGAAGCCCATCTGCGCGGCCAGAATCGGCCCCACCAGTGGCCCGGCGCCGGCGATGGCGGCGAAGTGGTGGCCGAACAGCACCCATTTGTTGGTGGGCACATAGTCCAGGCCGTCGTTGCGGCGTTCGGCCGGGGTCAGACGGCGGTCGTCCAGCTCAAAGACCTTGTCGGCAATGAACCGGCTGTAGAAGCGGTAGGCGATGCTGTAGCAGGCGACGGCGGCGACCACCAGCCAGACGGCGTTGACGTGTTCGCCGCGGCTGAGCGCCAGCATGGCGAAGGCGAAGGCGCCGACCAACGCCACCAGCAGCCAGATAAGTCCGGACCTGATGTTTTTCATGAAACAACTCCTTGGCGTACAGAGGTAAAAATCGACGTTGTTATTTGGAATGACGTTTTAACAGTAGAAGTTTTGCCGCTGAACCGCGGCAGGTCGGATGAGAAATGTGAAGCAGGTGGGGTTTTAGTGTAAAAACAAAGTGATGAAACAGCGTTGGCGCAGGCTGCCGCCCACAGAATCCCGGGCAGTTATTCATTCTGCATTTTCGCGGCGCGTACAGCGAATCATTGTCGTTTTTTATCTGGATACGGCGTCTGGCGGATTATTATTTTATCTGTCGAGGCGAGCCGAAATAAAATTATTCATGCCGTGTTATACCTTTATTTTCACCCTCAGGTTTATTCATTCACCAAATAAATAATAAAATCACGAAAGGAATGTAATTATGATAAATAAAATCATCGAAGGGTATTTACCGCAGCTCACGGCTATTCGGCACGATATTCATCAGCACCCCGAATTGGGTTTCGAAGAGTTTCGCACCAGCGATCTGGTCGCGGATTATCTGAGTTCGTGGGGTTATGAGGTGCACCGCGGATTGGCGGGCACCGGCGTGGTGGGCAGGCTGCGGGCGGGCGACGGCGTGAAAAGCCTCGGGCTGCGCGCCGATATGGATGCCTTGCCGATCGAGGAGAACACCGGCAAACCCTGGAGCAGCAGCGTGGCCAACCGCATGCACGCCTGCGGCCATGACGGCCATACCACCATGCTGCTCGGCGCCGCCCGTTACCTGGCGCATACGCGCAACTTCAACGGCACGCTGCACCTGATTTTCCAACCGGCGGAAGAGATGCTGAACGGCGGCGCGCGCATGGTGGAACAGGGGCTGTTCGAGCGCTTCCCCTGCGACGCCATCTTCGCCATGCACAACATGCCGGGCATGCCCCTCGGTGAGTTCTTTTTCCAGCATGGTCCGTTTATGGCCTCGATGGATCAGTTCAACGTGCGGGTGCAGGGGCGTGGCGGCCACGGCGCCATCCCGCAGCTGACGATCGATCCGGTGCTGGTGGCCTCGCATATCACCGTTTCCCTGCAGAGCATCGTCTCGCGCAATATCGATCCGCTGGAAGCGGCGGTGATCACCGTCGGCAGCATCAAGGCCGGTGAGGCGGCCAACGTGATCCCGGACAGCGCGGAGATGAAGCTCAGCGTGCGCTCGCTGGATCGCCAGGCGCGCGCAACCTTGCTGGCGCGCATTCCGGCGCTGATCGAGGCGCAGGCGGCAAGCTTCGGCGCTCACGCGGTGGTGGAACATGTTAACGGCACGCCGGTGCTGGTCAACGACGAAGGCATGACCCGTTTCGCCCACCGCGTGGCGCAGCAGCAGTTCGGCGCCGCCCGCGCGCACTACGGCACCAAGTCGCTGATGGGCAGCGAAGATTTCGCCTTCATGCTCGATGCGCACCCGCAGGGGTGTTATCTGCTGATCGGCAATGGCGACGGTGAAGGCAGCTGTATGGTGCATAACCCGGGATACGACTTTAACGATGAATGTCTGGCGGCGGGCAGCCATTATTGGGGCGCGCTGGCGGAAGCGTATTTAAAATAAGTCAGAAAAATAATAACAGGGAAGATAATAATGAGTGAAAATACGGCGGTGACGCAATCAGAAATAAACGCGCCGTCGAAGACAGGCGGCAAGAAAGTGATATTTGCCGCCTCCTTCGGTAATGCGTTGGAATTTTTCGACTTCGGCATTTATAACTTCTTCGTCATTTATATTAGTGTGCTGTTCTTTCCGCCGTCGAGCGATCCTAATCTGGCGTTGCTGCTGGCGTTCGCCACGTTCGGCGTCAGTTTTATTATGCGGCCTCTGGGCGGTATTTTGATCGGCGCCTATGCCGATCGCCGTGGACGCAAACCGGCGATGATCCTGACGATTTCACTGATGAGCCTGGGTACGGCGATGATCGGTTTTGCGCCGACCTACGCCAGCGCCGGCTATTGGGGAACCATCACGCTGGTGATGGCGCGCCTTATCCAGGGGGTGGCGGCGGGCGGAGAGGTGGGGGCGTCGATGTCGTTGCTGGTGGAGTCGGCGCCGCCTAATCGGCGCGGCTTCTATTCCAGCTGGTCGTTGGCGACGCAGGGCATCGCCACCGTGGTTGGCGGCGTCACCGCGCTGGCGCTCAGCGCGGCCTTGCCGGTGCTTTCCGGCGAGCCGAACGCCATGGCCGAGTGGGGATGGCGTATTCCTTTCTTTATCGGCGTGGCGCTGGCGCCGCTCGGTTGCTGGCTGCGTCTCGGGCTGGAAAGCGACCGTCCGCCGATGCCGCGCACTCAGGAGCCGCCTGTGCAGCTGCGCCGGCACTCGCGGGCGGTGGTGCTCGGCGTGATGCTGACCATCGGCGCCACCGTCGCCACTTACATCTCTATGTATTATTTCGGTACCTTTGCGGTGAAGTATCTGGGCATGGCGCAGACTTACGGCTATGCCGCGATGCTGCTGGCCGGGATCATCACTTTCGGCGGCAGTTTGCTGGTTGGGAGCTGGTGCGATCGCTATGGCCGTCTGCCGCTGATCCGCTGGGCGCGGATCGCCATTTTGTTGCTGGCGTTGCCGGTTTTCTGGCTGCTGACGGTGGCGCCGCATCCGGCGGTGTTGCTGAGCGTGGTGGCGCTGATGGTTGGGCTAACGACGTTGGGGTCTGTTCCTACGCTGTTGGTGATTTCCGAGCTGTTTCCGCAGCGGGTGCGCGCGCTGGGGTTTGCGTTGGTTTATAGCCTTGGCGTCGCAATCTTCGGCGGCTTTGCCCAATACATCGCTTCACAGTCGATCGCGTTCAGCGGTTCGCTGCTGGCGCCCGCCGGCTATCTGATGTTGGCGACGCTGATCTCGCTGGCCGCGCTGCCGCTGTTGCGTGAAACCGGCGGCGATCCGCTGCGCTAGCAGACGCGGGGCGAAAAAAACGCCGGCGGTTCTCACCGCCGGCGTTTTGCGTTACGACCGTTTCAGGTTGGCGTTCAGGCCACAGGGCGGGCGATCACGCTGCGGGTTTCCATGCGCACTTCAGCGATGGTGACCTGCAAGGTGTCGCTCTGGCGGTAAACCACTTCACCTTTGATCTGCACGGTGCCGGTTTCCTGGCTGCACTGCATCTCGTCACGCACCGCGTGAATAAACGGTGCCGGGATGAAGGCAACCGCGCCGTTGTCCAGCAGGCGCACACGCAGGCCGCCGCGTGTCACGTCGATAATCTCGGCGTTGAAGCGGGTATCGGTACCGGCCTTGTCCTGCAGGAAGCGGGCGTACAGCCAGTCGCCAACGTCGCGTTCCGCCATGCGGTTCAGGCGGCGGCGTTCCGCCAGCTGCACCGTTACGTCATCCTGCGGTTTTTCGGCCGATTGCTGGTTGATGATTGCCTTCAGCAGGCGATGGTTGACCATATCGCCGTATTTACGGATCGGCGATGTCCAGGTGGCGTAAGCCTCCAACCCCAGACCGAAGTGCGGCCCCGGCGTGGTGCTGATCTCCGCGAAGGTTTGGAAGCGACGGATGCGGCTGTCAAGGAACTGGGTCGGCTGCGCATCCAGGTGGCGGCGCAGTTCGCAGAAACCGTCGAGGGTCAGCAGCTTCTCGGCTTCGGCTTCGACGCCGTTGGCCTGCAGTACGGTGACCGCTTGCTCAACCAGCGCAGGATCGAAACCGGTGTGCACGTTGTACACGCCGAAGCCCAGGCGATCGCGCAGCACGATGGCGGCGCAGACGTTGGCGGCGATCATGCACTCTTCAACGATGCGGTTGGCGCTGCGGCGCTGCTCGGTAACGATCTCCAGCACGTCGCCTTTTTCACCCAACACGAAGCGGTAGTCCGGGCGATCTTTGAATACCAGCGCATGCTGGTGGCGCCAGGCGTTACGCGCGTCGCAAACGCGTTTCAGCAGGGTGATCTGTTGTGCGATGGCGTCGCTCGGCGGCTGCCAGCCTGCAATGCCTTCCAGCCAGTCGGAAACTTCGTCGTACACCAGTTTGGCTTTGGATTCGATCTCGGCGGCGAAGAACTGAATATCGTCGCCCAGCGCGCCGTCGGCGGCGATGGTTACGCGGCAGGCCAGCACCTGGCGGCGTTCGTTAGGGCGCAGCGAACACAGGTTGTCCGACAGATCGCGCGGCAGCATCGGGATGTTGAAGCCCGGCAGGTAGTTGGTGAAGGCGCGCACGCGGGCGATATCGTCCAGCTTGCTGCCTTGCTCGACGTAGGCGGTCGGATCGGCGATGGCGATGGTCAACTGCAGCGAACCGTCACCGTTGTCGGTTACGTACAGCGCATCGTCCATGTCTTCGGTGCTGGCGCTGTCGATGGTGACGAATTCAAGCGCGGTCAGGTCTTCACGCGTCAGCGCGGCGTCCGGCTCGCTGAGGGCCTGCATCTCCGGCGCTTCTTTTTCCAGATTGTGGCGTGCCAGCGTCACCCACCACGGGGCGAAATGGTCTTCACCGTCGGTGATAAACTGGGTCAGATCGGCGTTGAAGCCGCGATCGCCTTTCAGCGGGTGGCGGCGCATTTCCGCCACCGCCCAGTCGCCGGCCTGGAAGTTGTGGGTCAGTTCACGCACCGGGCGGCACGGAATTGCCTCTTTCAGCAACGGATGATCGGGCACGATGGACAGACGATCGTCGCGCTTTTGCACGCGGCCGACAAAGCGCGACAGGAACGGCTCGACCAGGGTTTCCGGCTCGGCGATTTCGCGCTCTTTCTCGGTGTGCAGGGTGGCGATAATGCGATCCCCGTGCATGACTTTCTTCATGTACGGCGGTGGAATGAAGTAGCTTTTTTGACCGTCTACTTCAAGAAAGCCAAAGCCTTTCTCAGTCCCTTTCACGACGCCTTCAACGCGCGGGGTCTGAGAGTGAAGTTGCTGTTTAAGCTGCGCCAGCAGCGGGTTATCTTGAAACATATCGTCCAGTGAATGGGTTGTGAGTGGCAAGATTTGCGGCTGACAGTTTTACGCGAATCACCCGCTGCGAGCAAGCCTAACGTCACGGAACCCCGCGTTGCCGCGCGATTTTGCGCAAGAATGGTCAATCGAAGTGCGATAGATGAAAAACCCCGGCGCGAGGGCCGGGGTGAAGGAGGGGGCAATCAGTCCCGCAGCGGCGTCGGCTGCAGGATTTCAATCCAGTAATCGTCCGGATCGCGAATGAACGCCACGTAGTTCATGCGGCCTTCATGCAGACGTTTCTGAAAGGTGACGCCCAGGCGCTCAAAACGCTCGCAGGCGGCGCGCACGTCCGGCACCGTGACGCACAGATGGCCAAAGCCGCGCGGCTCGCCGTTGCCGTTGTGGTAGTGGAAATCCGCCTGATTTTCGGTGCCGTGGTTATGGGTCAGTTCGAGAATGCCCGGTTGGCTCAGCGCCCAGCGTTTGCGTTCGTCGTCATCCTGCGGGATCTGCTCGCGTGGGCTGCGCGTCAGGTAGCAGATGGTGAAAGCGGCTTCTTCGAACGTTTCCAGATAGACCGGGGTAAAGCCCAGTACGCGGGTATAGAAATCCAGCGCCTTGGTCAGGTCCTTCACGCGGATCATGGTGTGGTTGAACACGTAACCGTCGGTTACCGCGTCCGGTTGGGCCGCCACGCCGGGCAGCGTCAGTAGGTCATTCAGTGGCATCAGAGGTCCTCCTCAGGGTGTTGGCGGACTGTAGATGAAATCGATGCTAATCTAAAGTGATTGTTTTTAACTAAAACACTAACTAAAAGTGAATAATTAATGAAGCTGAGTCAGCTGAAGTTTTTCTGCACCGTGGTGGAACACAAAACCATCGCCGCCGCCGCCCGCGAGCTGCACTGCGTGCCTTCCAACGTCACGCTGCGGCTGCGCGAGCTGGAGGCGTCGCTGGGCGGCGAGCTGTTTTTCCGCGACAAGAACCGGCTGTACGTCAATCCCAAAGGACGACTGTTCTATCAGCAGGCGCGCGACATCGTGGCGCAGGCCGAGCGCAGCAAGCAGCTGTTCGCCGGCGAGCAACAGCATGGGCTGTTAAACCTCGGCGCGCTGGATTTTTCGCTGGTCAGTCACTTGCCGGCGCGCATTGCCCGGCTGCGCCGTTTACAGCCTCATTTGCACATCAACGTGCTGAGCCGCGACTCGCTGGTGCTGGAACGCATGCTGATCGACAGCGATCTCGATCTGGCGATTACCGACGGCCCAATTGAACATCCGCTGCTGGCCAGTCAAAAGGCGTTTGACGAACGGCTGGTGCTGCTGATGCCGGCGGATGTCGGGCAGCCCGACGCCGCCACGCTGGCGCCGCTGGAGTTTTACACGTTCAGCCGCGAGTGCTCGTTCCGGCTGAAGGTCGATCACTGGCTGGCCTCGCGCGGGCTGAAACCGCGCATGATGCTGGAAATGGAATCTTATGCCGCGATGGCAGCCTGCGTGCAGGCCGGTTGCGGTGTCGCCTGCGTGCCGGGTTCGTTGCTGCCGCTGATCTTGCCGGCGCCGGGGCTGAAGGTGGTGGAAATGGGCGAGGAGGGCGTGAGCGATCTCTATTTCGTCTGGCGGCGGCATCAGCTGTCCGAGGAATTGCAGACTATCCTGGAAATATTGGCGCGCCCGGCGTGAACCGGGCGCGCGTTTTCAGGCGATGCGCAGCGACGGTTGCTGCTCGCTGCGGCGAATTGCCACCGGAATCGACTTCGAGGTCGGGGTGCCGGTACCGTCGCCGAAGCTCGCCAGCGGCACCAGCGGGTTGGTTTCCGGGTAGTAGGCCGCCAGATTGCCACGCGGGATGTCGTAACTCACCAGCTTGAATCCATCCACCTTACGCACCACGCCGTCGTTCCACAGGGTTTCTATCTCTACCCGTTCGCCATCCTGCAGGCCCAGCGCCGCCAGATCTTCCGGATGAATGAACAGCACTTCGCGCTGACCGTAAACGCCGCGGTAGCGGTCATCCAGACCATAGATGGTAGTGTTGTACTGATCGTGCGAGCGCAGCGTCTGCAGGGTAAACGGCGCTTGCTCGCCGCCCAGTTGCGGGAACAGGGTCGCCGGCAGCGCGGCGTCGCTGAATTCCGCCTTGCCGCTCGGCGTGGCGAAACGCAGTTCGGCGGCGGCATTGCCCAGGTAGAAACCGCCGGGCTGCTCGCAGCGACGGTTGAAATCCTCAAAACCGGGAATGGTGGCGGCGATGTGATCGCGGATCAGCGAGTAGTCGTCGGCCAACTCCAGCCAGTCCAGCTGCTGCGTGCCCAGCACCGCGTCGGCGATGCCGCAGACGATCGCCGTTTCCGATCGTTGGGTATCCGCCAGCGGTTTGCCGATGCCTTCCGAAGCGTGAACCATGCTGAAAGAATCTTCGACCGTGATGTACTGCGAGCCGCTGGCCTGCATGTCCAGTTCGGTGCGGCCCAGCGTCGGCAGGATCAACGCGTCTTTGCCGGTCACCAGGTGGCTGCGGTTAAGTTTGGTGCTGATGTGCACCGTCAAATCGCAGTTGCGCAGGGCGCGGGCGGTGCGTTCGGTGTCCGGCGCCGCGGCGGCCAGATTGCCGCCCAGCGCGATCAGCACTTTCACTTCGCCGCGCAACATCGCTTCGATCGCTTCCACCGTGTTGTGGCCCACCGCGCGATTGGCGGTGAAGTTAAAGTGGCGTTCCAGGCTGTCGAGCAGCGCCTTGGGCGACTTCTCGTCAATGCCCATGGTGCGGTTGCCCTGAACGTTGCTGTGGCCGCGTACCGGGCACAGACCGGCGCCCGGTTTGCCCAGTTGCCCGAACAGCAGCTGCAGGTTGGTGATTTCACGCACCGTCGCAATAGAGTGTTTATGCTGAGTCACGCCCATCGCCCAGGTGCAGATCACCCGTTCGGCGCCCTGGTAAGTGGCTGCCGCCTGGCGCAATTGCGCTTCGCTCAGGCCCGATTGTGCGGTAATGGTCCGCCACTCGGTCGCATCCACCTGCGCCAGGTATGCCTCCACGCCGACGCAGTGCCGTTCGATAAACGCCAGGTCAAACAGGGCGGGTTCACCGGCGGCCAGCCGCTGGCGGTGGGTTTCCAGCAGGGCTTTCACCATGCCGCGCACCGCCGCCATATCGCCGCCCAGATTCGGCTGGTAATAGGAAGAACTGATCGGCGAGGATTTTGGCGTCAGCATCTGCACCGGATCCTGCGGATCGGCGAATCTTTCCAGCCCGCGCTCGCGCAGGGTGTTGAAACTGACGATGCGCGCGCCGCGTCGGGCGGCGTTTTTCAGGCTGTGCAGCATGCGCGGGTGGTTGGTGCCGGGGTTTTGACCGAACACGAAGATAGCGTCGGCTTTTTCGAAGTCATCGATGCGGATGGTGCCTTTGCCGACGCCGATGCTTTGCTTCAGCCCGACGCCGCTCGCCTCGTGACACATGTTGGAGCAGTCGGGGAAGTTGCTGGTGCCGAGCATGCGGCCGAACAGCTGATAAAGGTACGACGCTTCGTTGCTGGCGCGGCCCGAGGTGTACAGCTCGATTTGGTTCGGGTTGTCCATTGCGTTGATGTGCCTGGCGATCAGCGCCAGCGCGTCCGGCCAATGAATAGGCTCATAGTGGTCGGTTTCGGCGTTGTAGCGCATCGGATGCGTGAGGCGCCCCTGGTATTCGAGGAAATAGTCGCTCTGCTGCTGCAGGGTGCTGACGCTGTGCGCGGCGAAGAACTCAGGCTCGACGGCGCTGCGCGTCGCTTCCCAACTGACCGCCTTGGCGCCGTTTTCGCAGAAGCTGAAGGTGCTGTGGTTATCGTCGCCCCAGGCGCAACCGGGGCAGTCGAAGCCGCGCGCCTTGTTGACGCGCATCAGGTTGCGCATGTTTTTTAGGGTTTGTTTACTGTCGAGGACAAAGCGGGTGGTGGCTTCAAGCGAACCCCAGCCGCCCGCTGGGCCGGTATAAGGCTTGATTGACGGTTTGAATTTCATGGTGACACTTCGCAGGTGGTTGTAGCTAAAAAGTAAACGCTTTTTTATGCGTCTTGCGTATTTATGTCACAAGTTTAGGGGGGCGGCAGGCAGGCGTCTAATCGAATGGGGCAATGGCGGCATAGAGCATATCTATCGCAGGCGGACGCTGACCTAAACAAATGGTTGCATAAAGACACCCGCTGCAAAAGAGTAATGGTTTCGCCTGAAAGTGAATTCATGCAGTCTATCTCGCGGATTATATTGGCATTTTATTTAGCCTGCGGGCCTGAGGAACACAGCGTGAAGCGTTCAGTATCAGTGGTGATCGGCGGTATCTTACTGCCTTTAGCGGCGCAGGCGGCGGAAACGGCGTCCCATTTTCCCACCATGACCCCACCGGCGATAGACGCCGCCTCTTACGTATTGATGGATTACACTACCGGCCAGGTGCTGGCTGCCGGCAATGCCGACGAGCGCCGCAATCCGGCCAGCCTGACCAAACTCATGACCGGGTTGGTGATCGATCATGCGCTCGATGAGCATAAGATTGGCCTCGATGATGTCGTCACCGTGGGGAAAGACGCCTGGGCGCAGGGCAACCCGGTGTTCAAAGGATCCTCGCTGATGTTCCTGAAGCCTGGTGACAGGGTCACGGTACGCGATCTCAGCCGCGGCATCATCATTGATTCCGGCAACGACGCCTGCGTGGCGATGGCGGACTATGTGGCGGGCAGCCAGGTCAACTTCGTCAAGCTGATGAACGAGAAGAGCGCCCAGCTGGGCCTGCAAAACACCCATTTTGAAACGGTGCACGGGCTGGATGCGCCGGGCCAGTTCACCACCGCCGGCGATCTGGCGGTGATTGCGCGCGCCATCATCATGAGCGAGCCGGCGGAATACCATATGTACAGCGAGAAATCGCTGACCTGGAACGGCATCACGCAGCAGAACCGCAACGGCCTGCTGTGGGATAAGACCCTGCACGTCGACGGCCTGAAAACCGGACACACCGCCTCGGCCGGCTTCAACATCATCGCCTCCGCCACCGAAGGAGATCGCCGCCTGATCGCCGTGGTGATGGGCGGCAAAAGTTCCAAAGGCCGCGAGGAACAGGCGCGTAAGCTGTTGACGTGGGGGCTGCGCGACTTTACCACGGTGCACCTGTTCAGTGCCGGCCAGAGCCTGGGGGAAGAACCGGTCTGGTACGGCGAAAGCCACCGCTTGCCGGTCGGCAGCGCGCAGGACCAGTCGCTCAGCCTGCCGAAAAGCGAGGCGGACAAACTGAAGGCGCAGTACGTGATCAATGCTGCGCGGCTGGAAGCGCCGGTCAACAAAGGACAAACCGTTGGCGAGATCCGCATCAGCGATAATGGCCAGGTGGTGAAAACCCTGCCGCTGGTGGCGCTGCAGGCGGTGCCGCAGGGCGGCGTGTTCTCACGCCTGATGGATTACATGAAGCTGAAGCTCTGACTCACCGGGCGAGCGACGACGCCCGGTGGTATACTGAGCGCGAATGCCGATCATTGAGCCGCGCTATGGATATTAAACAACTGATTTATCTGTGTAATTTAGAACGGGAACGCCACTTCGGTCGGGCGGCGGAGGCCAGCTTCGTCAGCCAGCCGACGCTGTCCATGCGATTGAAAAACCTGGAAAAAGAGCTGGGCGTTTCGCTGATTAACCGCGGCAACCATTTCGGCGGTTTTACCGCCGAAGGCGAGCGGGTGCTGGCGTGGGCGCGTGAGATCGTCTCGGTTTACCAAGGGCTGAAGCTGGAGGTGGAGTCGCTCAAGCATGGCTTGCACGGCACGCTGCGCCTTGGCGTGGTGCCGCAGTGCAGCATCTCGGTGGCGGAAATGCTCAAGGCGGTGAGCGAGCGTTATCCGCATCTTGATTACCGGCTGGCGGTGCTGAGCGCCGATCAACTGCTGGAGGCGTTGACGGCGCATACCGTCGACATCGGCATCGGCTTTTTCGAGCTGTCGACGCTGAAGGAACTGCATTTTCAATCACAACCGCTGGTGGAAACCGGCGTTGAGCTGGTATTTCATCCGCAACACTTCCCTAAGCTGGTGGGCGACACACCGTTGCCGCTGGAGGCGGTGGCCGCCTTGCCGCTGTGCCTGGCCGAGCCGACGCGGTATTTTCGCCGCTATCTCGATCAGCATTTCCGCGACGCCGGGTTGACGCTGCACCCGCGGCTGGAAACCGCTTCGATCTTCCAACTGCTGGAAGGGATTTTCGTCGGCCTGGGTTGCGGGTTGTTCCCGCGCGGCCAGTTGCAATCGCCGCTGATGCCGGAACTGCAGCGGCGGCCGGTGGCCATCGCCGCCATGCCGCGCCATGCGGCGGTGGTGGTTGATATGGCGGAGCGCGCCACGCCGTTGGCGCAGAAGTTTTTCGATGCCGCCAGCGAGTGGTTGCGGCGGCAAAATATCTGAAGGAAGAATGTATTGCGGCCAGTAATTAGCCGCGTAGTGGTATTCAATCGATAGCGCTGAAAGATTCCGCATCGCCCAGCGTTTGGCGCAGGCGGTTTTCCCAGGCGTAGAGCGCGACGGTGAGGATCACCTCCAGGGCCTGCGCCTGATCCAGGCCGCTGTTGAACAGCGGCTGCACGCTCTGCGGGGTGAACTTCTCCGGTGCGCGAGTCAGCTCGGCGGCAGTGCGCATCACCGCGAGTTTTACCGAGTCTTCGGTATACGCCAGCCCCTGAGGCAGCCCGGCGAACAGCGCCTGAACCAATCCCTCATCCTGCAATTCTTGCGCGACGGTGGCCGCGCAGTAATGGCTGCCGTTGATGCGCGAGACCGCCAGCGTCGCCAGCGCCTTCAGGCGGCTCGATAACCCATATCCTTCGGCATTGATGCCGTTGAACACCCCGTTACGCTCGCGCAGTGCGGCGGCATCGTGCGCCAACAGCAGATAATAAGATTCGGCGCGCGCCTGCGGGTGGCTCTGATCCAGCACATCAAGCTGTTCGGCGGCGGCGGCTTCCGTGTCGATCGGCGGCAGGCGGGTAGACCAATTCAGTTCGTCGGCGCTGAAAGCGATGCCATCGGCGTCTTCGACGTTAGGAAAGCCGGGCACCACCACCGCCGGCCGGCCGGCCAATGCCGCGACGCCCGCGACCACGCGCGCCTGATAGCTGACAAAACCGATGATTTGCGAAAAGGTGACGATATCCGCCGGGCTCAGCCCGACGTCGGCGAGCTGTTGCAGCGCTTTGCGGCAAATCAACGTGGGCTGGCTGGCAAGCTGGCGGGCATATTGGGTGATCTGAGCGAGGCGGATATTGCTTTCCCGGGAGGCGTCCGGGCTGTGCAGCGGGGCGAGGCGAGCGGCGTAGTGGCTACAAAGCGATTGTACGCCCGTCACCTGAGCGACGGTCAACGCGGTGCTGAGGCGATCGTAGGGTGACAATGTCACGTATCGTGACAGCGGCACCTGGTCGGGAAACAGCGCGTGGTAACCGGCCAACGAGGCGCTGAACACGCCGGCGCGAGCGCTGAGCGCATTGTTTAAGGCTTCATCGGCGAAGGCACCCAGCCCCAGCAGAAAACGGTCACGCAGGGTAGCCGCCTGAGGCTCCAGCGGCGCATCGCCCCGCACGCTGCTTTGGGTTTCGTGATACCACTGGGCATTATGTTGTCGACGGAGTCGTTCCATAGGGTCAATCCTTAATCATGATCAACAGCCAACGCTACGTACGGCAGCGGCGGCTGGACAAAGAGGCAACATGCCCGCAGGCGGGGCGAAAGGCGGATTTAGAGCAGCTCATCACAGCAGAGGGCGTGGCCGTAAACAGAAAAACCGGCTGCCAGCGTGAGCAGTAGCTGCGTAAGGCGGCGATGGCGAAGGCTGTTCATCAGTGCGATATCCTGTCGTATGAGAAGTGCAACGTAGGGGATATCCTCACCGATCGCCCTGGCGAGATAAAATAATGTTACGGACTAATCAATAACTGAAAGGAATAAAATATAAGGATATATAACAAGAATGTAATTTGCATGTGCGCTTTCTCGCTAAGCGGCAGGCGCGCAAGGTGATAAAAAACCCGCCGCAGCGGGTTTGTAGGTGAAGGTGTGACTCAGAAACGGCCGCCGTCGCGCCGCCAGGCATCGGCGGTCAGCGCCTCGCCGAAGTGGCTGGCGATAAGGCGCTTGGTCAATTCGTGCAGCGGCGCCGCCAACACCTCCGCGGTGCTGCCGCGTTCGACGATTTCCCCTTCGTGCATCACCAGCACCTGGTCGCTGATATGCTTCATCATGCCGAGGTGCTGGGTGACGTAGATATAGGAAATACCGTGTTTTTCCTGCAGCTCCAGCATCAGGTTGATGATTTGCGAGCGCATCGACATGTCCAGCGAGGCCAGCGCCTCATCGGCGACGATCACCTTCGGTTGCAGGATCAGCGCGCGGGCCAGCGCGACGCGCTGTTTTTGCCCGGAAGCCAGCATGTGCGGATAGTAGTAGGCGTGATCCGGCAGCATGCCGACCTGGCGCAGCGTTTGGTTGATACGCTGCTCGCGTTCGGCGGGCTCAAGATCGGTGTTCAGCCGCAGCGGCGCGTCCAGCAGCTGGCCGATGCGCTGGCGCGGGTTGAGCGAGGTGCTCGGATCCTGAAAAATCATGCGAATGCGCTGGCTGCGGTAACGATAATCGCCGAATTCCAGCGGATGATCGTCGATCAACAGTTCGCCGGCGGTCGGTTCTACCATGCCGGAGAGCATCTTCGCCAGCGTGGATTTGCCGGAGCCGTTCTCGCCGATCACCGCCAGCGTCTGGCCTTCGCGCAGGGTAAAGCTGACCGATTTCACCGCCTCGACGTGCTGGCGGCGGAACAGCCCGGTGCGATAGCGGTAGGTTTTGCTCAGGTTGCGCACTTCCAACAGCGTTTCCATGTTATTGCTCCTCCATGTTCAGCGGGAAGTGGCAGGCGAAGAAGTGGTTTTTGACCGGGCGCAGGCGCGGCGTTTCGATGCACTTCTTCTGCGCGTAAGGGCAGCGCGGCCCCAGGCGGCAGCCGATCGGCAGGTGTTCCAGCGAAGGAATGGCGCCCGGCAGCGTATTCAACCGGCTTTTGTGCGGCAGCGAGCGGCCGAAGTCCGGCATGGCGCGGATCAGCGCCTGGGTGTAAGGGTGGTGCGGCGCCGCCAGCAGTTCTTCGCACTGGGCGCTTTCCACCGTTTGCCCGCAGTACAAGACGTTCACCCGGTCGGCCCACTTGCTCATCATCTGCAGGTCGTGACTGATCAGCAGAATGGTGGTGTTGTTGTTCTGGTTGAGACGCGCCAACAGGCGGAAAATCTGCGCCTGCGTGGTCGGTTCCATGGCGTTGGTCGGCTCATCGGCGATCAGCAGGCGCGGTTGGTTGGCCAGCGCGATGGCGATCATCACTTTCTGGCACTCGCCTTCCGTCAACTCGTAGGGGAAGCTGCCCATGATGTCGTCGTGATCCTTGATGCCGACGCGGTGCAGCAACTCGATGGCGCGGCGTTTGCGCCAGTTGAAGCGCTGCCACCAGTGGCCCTTGTAGGTCCAGCCCGGGATGGCCTGCGCCAGCTGGCGGCCGATGCTCTCGGAAGGGTCGAGACAGGACTGCGGTTCCTGGAAGATCATTGAGACGTTGTGGCCCACCAGCCTGCGCCGCTCGCGCGGGCTCAGCTGCAGCAGATCGATGTCGTCGAAGCGGAAACGATCGGCGGTGACGCGCCAGTTGTCTTTGGTTACGCCGCAGATGGCCTTGGCGATCAGGCTCTTGCCGGAGCCCGATTCGCCCACCAGCCCGCGCACTTCGCCCTCGGTCAGCGTCATGCTGACGCGATCGACCGCCTTGACCGGCCCTTCGGCGGTCATAAATTCAATCGTCAAATTGCGGATATCGAGTAACGGCATTATTCCACCCCGGCATTGATTGCGCGGCGCATACCGTCGCCTAACAGGTTAACCAGCAGCACGCTGACGAGGATGGCCGCGCCGGGCAGCATCACCGTCCAGGGCGCGACGTACACCAGCTCAAGCGAATCGCCGAGCATCGCTCCCCATTCCGGCGAAGGCAACTGCGCGCCGAGATCGAGGAAGCCGAGCGCGGCGATATCCAAAATAGCCATCGACAGCGCGCGGGTGAACTCGGTCACCAGCACCGCCGCGATGTTCGGCATGACCGCGTACCACAGGATCTGCAGCGTGGAGGCGCCGTCAAGCCGGGCCGCCACCACGTACTCTTTCTCCAGTTCGTCGTGCACCGCGCTGTAGATGGTGCGCACCATGCGCGGCAGCAGAGCCAGCCACACCGCCAGCATGGCGTGCTCGAGTTTGGGGCCGATAAACGCCACCACCACGATCGCCAGCAACAGCGACGGAATCGACAGCAGGGTATCGAGGATATGGTTGAGCACCGCCGAGCGCAGCCCGTGGGTTACGCCGGCGAACACGCCGAGGATCACGCCGCAGAACGCCGCGGCCAGCGTCACCGCCAGCGCGGAACCGAAGGTGGCGGCGGTGCCGGTCAACAGGCGGCTGAGGATGTCGCGCCCGAGATCGTCGGTGCCGAGGAAGAACGACACGTTGCCGTAGCGCGACCAGGACGGCGGCAGCAGTTGATAGCCGAGGAACTGCTGATCCAGCGCGTAGGGCGCCAGCAGGCTGCCGAACAGCGACAGCAGCAGCAGGGCGATCACGCCGTAAAAACCGATCATCGCCAGCGCGTCGCCGTAGAAAATCCGCCAGGTGTAGCGCAGCGGGCTCGGCATCTTTTTCTCGCGGTATACGTTATCGAAGGGCATACCATTCCTTATGTTTCAGCGGGTTGGTTGCCGCACCCAGAATGTCGGCCAGAACGTTAATGGTGATCACCAGCGTGCCGACCACCATCACGCCGGCGGAGATCGCCGCATAGTCCTGTTGGCGAATGGCGTTGATCAGCCAGCGGCCGAGGCCCGGCCAGCTGAACACCACTTCGGTGATCATCGCCAGCGTGAGCATGGTGGAGAACTGCAGCCCCAGTTTGGGCACGATCGGCGGCAGCGCGTTGTGCAACACGTGGCGACGAATGATGGTAAAGCGCGACAGGCCGCGGGTGGCGGCGGCCTTGATGTAGTTTTGGCTCAGCACGTCGTCGGTGCTGATGCGCATCAGCCGCACCACTTCGGTGGTGGGCGCCACCGCCAGCGCGGCGATCGGCAGGATCATGTGGCGCAGGGCGCTGCCGATCATCTCGGCGCGATACGGCGAGTCCGACAGCCAGGCGTCGATCAGCGCAAAACCGGTGATGGGTTTCACCTGATACAGCAGATCGAAACGGCCGGAAACCGGCAGCCAGCCGAGATGCAGCGAGAAGAACAGCATCAGCAGCAGCGCCAGCCAGAACACCGGCATCGAAAAGCCCAGCAGTGCGAAGGTGCTGATGGCGGTGTCCTGCCACTTGCCGCGCAGCACGCCGGCGATGATGCCCAGCGGAATGCCGATAAACAGCGCCAGGGCGAAGGCCAGCAGGCACAGTTCCATGGTGGCCGGGAACACTTCGCGCAACTGTTCGCTGATCGCCTGGCCGTTGATGCTGGAGACGCCGAAGTCCCAGTGCAGCAGGCTGACGAAGTAGAACTGATAGGCGTCCAGCAGGGCGGCGCCGTTCAGCGGCGCGCGCGGCGTGAAATAGCTCAGGCTGAAGCTGACCAGCGTCAGGAAGAACAGCGTGATCAGCAGCAGCAGAATGCGGCGCAGGGTAAAGATAATCACTTTTTCACCTCCGGCGCGGATTCACGGTACACCCCGGCGAACGAGGCGTTGCCGAACGGGCTCAGCACCAATCCCTTGATGTCGTAACGATAGGCCTGCAGGCGCAAGGAAGACGCCAGCGGCAGCACCGGCAGTTGCTGCTCGAGGATTTTCTGCGCCTTGCGGTAGTTGTCGATGCGCTGAGACAGCTGCTGCGACAGCAGCGCGTTCTGCAGCACTTCGTCAAAGCCCGGATCACACCAGTGAGCATAGTTGGTTTGCGAACGGATTGCCGCGCAGCTCAGCAGCGGCCGGAAGAAGCTGTCCGGATCGTTGCTGTCGGTGGCCCAGCCGGTCAGGGTCAGATCGTGGTTCATCTCCATCAGGCGCGCTTCCTGGAAGCGGCCCTCCACCGGCACGATGGTGACGTTGATGCCCACCTGGCCGAGATCGGCCTGGATCAGTTCGGCGGTTTTCAGCGGGCTCGGGTTGTAAGACTGCGAGGCGGTCGGCACCCACAGCTTCAGGTTCAGCTGGCTGACGCCGGCCTGCCGCAGCATCTCGCGAGATTTGGCCGGATCGTACTCGGTGACGTGCGCGTCGTTGTCATAGGCCCAGGAGGCGCGCGGCAGGATCGAGGCGGCGGTTTCCGCCGTGCCGTAATAGATCGACTGCATCAACCGCTGGTTGTTGATCGCCAGCGAGATCGCCTGGCGCACGTTGAGGTTGTCGAGCGGCGGTTTACGGGTGTTGAACGCCAGATAGGCGATGTTCATCCCCGGACGCAGCGTCAGGCGCAGGCGTGGATCGTCGCGCAGGATAGACAGCTGGCTGGCCGCCGGATAGGCCAGCACGTCGCATTCGCCGGTCAGCAGCTTGGAGAGGCGGCCGGTGCCGCCGGCGCCCAGGTCGATCACCACCTGCGGCATGCGCGGCAGGCCTTTCCAGTAGGTGGCGTTGCGCGCCAGGCGAATATATTGCCCCGAGCGGTATTCGTTGAGCAGGAACGGGCCGCTGCCGACCGGCTCGCGATCGATCAGCTCCTGATGGCCTTCGCGCGTCAGCGTGTCGGCGTATTCGGCGGACAACACCGGCGCGTAGTGGGTGGCCAGGTGCCACAGGAACGAGGCGTCCGGCGACTGCAGGCGAATCTCCACCGTGTAGTCGTCGAGCTTTCTCACGCTCTGCACCGAATCACCGAACTGCAGGCTGTCGAAATAGGGGTATTCGCCGCCGTTCACGTCGTGATACGGGTGTTTCTGATCGAATACGCGCGCAAAGCTGAACACCACGTCGTCGGCGTTCATCTTGCGGGTGGGCGTGAACCAGGCGGTGGTCTGGAACGGCACGTCCTTGCGCAAATGGAAGCGGTAGGTGGCGCCGTTATCCAGCACTTCCCAGCTTTGCGCCAGCTCGGGGATCAGGCGATAGGTGTAGGGATCGACGTCCAGCAGGCGATCGTACAGCTGGGCGGCCAGGGTATCCACCGTCAGGCCGCTGCTGGCCATTTGCGGGTTGAAGGTATTCAGTATGCCGCTGACGCAATAAACAAAGCCGCTTTGGCGAATGTCCGGCAGCGGCGCCGCGGTGGGCGCGGGCGGTGTTGTCGCGGCCAGGGCAGAGCCCGTCAGGCATAACGACAGTATCCAAAAGGGTAAACCACGCATAGAGGCTCATGGGTTAATCAGCAATAGCGTTAGTGTATCGCACTCTGACCGGCAGCCCAATCCATTGAGCAAAATCGCTGAGTTTTCTGCGACTTGATTAATCAGCCCGTTCAGCGGCAAGAAAAAAGTTTTTCATGTTATGTTATAATATAACAAAATCATGTTACCGTTCCCCGGCAAAGTCACCATAACGCAAGGGGATGTATGAACGAAGTTGCACTTCCACCACGCCGTTCGCTGCCGGACGCTCAGGCATGGCGCGGCGAAATGAGTGATGTCGGGCTCGATTGGGTCGGGATGCAAGGGATCGCGCTGCCGCTGGAGCTGGCCGGCAAGCCATTGATGGCGAAGGTCGACGCCGGTATCAACCTGCGCGCCGAAGCGGCGGGGGAACGCGGCATTCACATGTCGCGGCTGTATCTGGCGCTGGACGAGTTGACGCAGGGAGAGCTGACGCCACAGCGCATCGGCCGAACGTTGCAGGCCTTTTTGGCTTCGCAGCCGGAACACAGCGATCGCGCCAGCCTGACGCTCAGCGGCGAGCTGTTGCTGTCACGCCCGGCGCTGCTGTCGCCGCAGCGCGGCTGGAAAGCCTATCCGCTGCGCATCGAGGCCACTCTGGCAGACACGCTGACGCTGGCGCTGACCGTCGGCGTGCCTTACTCCTCCACCTGCCCGAGTTCGGCGGCGCTCAGCCGCCAGCTGGCGCAGCAACAGTTCCAGTTTGATTTTGAACAGGAGGCGGAGCGGGTCAACCAGCGGCAGGTGAGCGAGTGGCTGTTGGAGCAAGGGATGCCGGCCACCCCCCACAGCCAGCGCAGCTGGGCCTGGATCACCGTGACGCCCGAGAATGAAGGGGCGTTCGAACCGGTGAAGCTGATTGACCGTATCGAACACGCGCTGGGCACGCCGGTACAAACGCTGGTGAAACGCCGCGACGAGCAGGCCTTCGCGCTGGCCAACGGTCAGAACCTGATGTTTTGCGAGGACGCGGCGCGCCGTCTGTATCGCATGCTGCGCAGCCAGTGCGACTACCGCGCTTTCTCGCTGCGCGTTGAACATCAGGAGAGCCTGCATGCCCACAATGCGGTGGCGGAGCTGAGCTGGCGGGGAGAACACCATGCTGCGTAAAAATCCCAGTGGCCATCTGCCGCAGGTCTCGCCGCTGGCCTACATCGATCCCACCGCCATTCTATGCGGCCGGGTGATCGTCGAAGATTTCGTTTACGTCGGCCCGTATGCGGTGATCCGCGCCGACGAGTTGAACGCCGCCGGCGACATGGAGCCGATCGTCATCGGCTCGCACTCCAATATTCAGGACGGCGTGGTGATCCACTCCAAAAGCGGGGCGGCGGTGACTATTGGCCGTTACAGCTCGATCGCCCACCGCGCCATCGTGCACGGCCCGTGCCGCATCGGCGATCGGGTGTTTATCGGTTTCAACAGCGTACTGTTCAACTGCCACGTTCAGTCCGGCTGCGTGGTGCGCTACAACGCGGTCGTGGACGGCGTAACGCTGCCGGAAAACCGCTATATCCCCTCGACCGAACGCGTGGGCACCGACAGCGATCTGTCGCGCTATCGCCAGGTCGATCGCGGCGCGCTGCAGTTTTCGGAAGAAGTGGCCGCCACCAACGTCGAACTGGTGCGAGGTTATCAGGCATTACGCAATGAATTTTAATGAGGTTTCCATGAAACAACTTCCCGTGACCGTGCTTTCCGGCTTTCTCGGCGCCGGCAAGACCACGGTGCTGAACCATATCCTGAACAACCGGCAGGGCATGCGCGTGGCGGTGATTGTCAACGACATGAGCGAAGTGAACATTGACGCCGCGCTGGTGGAGAATGAAGTGCATCTCGATCGCCAGGAAGAGAAGCTGGTGGAGATGAGCAACGGCTGCATCTGCTGCACGCTGCGCGAAGACCTGCTGGTGTCGGTGCGCGAACTGGCGCAGGAGGGGCGTTTCGATTACCTGTTGATCGAATCGAGCGGCATCTCGGAGCCGCTGCCGGTGGCGGAAACCTTTACCTTTGAGGATGAAACGGGCGAAAGCCTGTCCCAATTCGCCCGGCTGGATACGCTGGTGACGGTGGTCGACGGGGTGAATTTCATTCAGCAATACCAGCAGGCGCAAAGCCTGCAGAAGGCCGGCCAAAGCCTGGGTGAGGACGATCTGCGCAGCGTGGCGGACCTGTTGATTGAGCAAATTGAATTTTGCGACGTGATCCTGGTCAGCAAGACCGATCTGTTGACGCCAACGCAGCAGGGCGAAGTGATGGCGCTGCTGGCCAGCCTGAATCCTGACGCCCGCATTGTGCCGATCGCGCCGGGCAAACTGCCGCTGGAGGCGGTGCTGAATACCGGCAGCTTCAGCTTTGAAAAGGCGCAGCAGGCGCCCGGCTGGCTGAAAGAGCTGCGCGGCGAACACGTGCCGGAAACGGAAAGCTACGGCATCAGCAGCTTTGTCTATCAGGCGCGGCGGCCGTTTGCGCCGGACAAGTTCTACCGCGTGATCAACGGCGATTGGGGCGGCGGCAAGCTGCTGCGCTCGAAAGGCTTCTTCTGGCTGGCGACGCGGCCGCGGCAGGCCGGGCAGTGGAGCCAGGCCGGCGGCATCGCCCATTACGGCCTGGCGGGCACCTTTTGGCGCGCGATCCCGCAAGATAATTGGCCGCAGGATCCGCAAACGCGGGCGCATATTCAGGAGAAATGGGTGGAGCCGTTCGGCGACATGCGCCAGGAGCTGGTGTTTATCGGCCAGCACTTGCAACAGGCGGCGATCGTGCGTCTGCTGGACGACTGCCTGCTGAACGACGACGAAATGGCCGCCGGCGTGGACTATTGGCTGGAGATGGCGGACCCGTTCCCTGAGTGGTAATTGCGCAATCTTCGTGTGGTAATGAGAAAAATTCTCAACAAAGTGCTTTACAGACGATACTGATAACTATTATCATCGCCTGGCAGTTCACGGAAGGCCACAGTTTGCGGCTCTGATGTGGAAGGCACGACATTGCTCACATTGCTTCCAGTGTTTTTTAAGCCAGCTCGGGTGCTGGCTTTTTTTTTGCCCGCTATTCCTCGTCCGTTTCGCCGTTTTGCAGCAGCGCATGCTTTTTCAGCATACCGCGTAGCTGATGGTAGGTGAGCCCCAGCAGCTGCGCCGCCTTGCGCTGATTGAACCGGCCTTGCTGCAGCGCCGCCTCGATCAGCGCCTTCTCTTGCTCCAACTGCCAGTTTTTCAGCTCGAGCGGCAGCGACGGCAACACGCCGACGCCTTCAGGGGCGGGCGCAAGCGGCGTGGCCTCGCGTGGTGCAAACGGGTTGATGACGATCTCATCCAGCGGGTTGTCGCTGTCGCCGTGACGATAGACCGAACGTTCCACCACGTTTTTCAGTTCACGCACGTTGCCTGGCCAGCCATACTCGAGCAACGTCTGCCTGGCGCGTTTGGTAAAGCCGGGAAACAGCGGCAGCCCCAGCTCGCGGCACATTTGAATGGCGAAGTGCTCGGCCAGCAACATGATATCGGGCCGGCGTTGGCGCAGCGGCGGCAGCTGCACCACGTCGAACGCCAGCCGATCCAGCAGATCGGCGCGAAACTTGCCCGCCGCCGCCAGCGCCGGCAGATCGTCGTTGGTGGCGCACACCAACCGCACATCCACCCGCAGCGGCTGGCTGCCGCCCACGCGTTCCAGCTGACCGTATTCGATCACCCGCAGCAATTTCTCCTGCACCAGCATCGGCGCGGTCGCCAGCTCATCGAGGAACAGCGTGCCGC